>Ga0209233_1000104_pt1 | contig 272675 bp, 268 predicted proteins | sample AraplaCL_Cvi_mCL_FD_184269 | JGI IMG/M metagenome (GOLD analysis project Ga0209233, IMG submission 184269) | Arabidopsis root microbial communities from the University of North Carolina, USA - plate scrape CL_Cvi_mCL (SPAdes) (version 2) | ecosystem: Host-associated > Plants > Roots >... | reverse complement strand
CCCTCGCCGCAAGATGACGCCCGGAATCCGTCCAAACCATCCACGATCCCGGCAAAATCCGCCCTCCAACCCCTCTACGGGGCACCGATCGGCCCAATCTTAACAGTCACGCCAACAATCGGCCCTCTCGCTTCAATTACGCAACAGCTCCCTTGTGGGAGAGGGAAGGGGCCCAAGCGAAGCTTGGGAAGGGTGAGGGGGACACTTGACCGTCTCGGGCCTCACTCCCCCTCATCCAACTCCGACTAACTCGCTTCGCTCGTAAGTCTCCGTATCCTTCTCCCACAAGGGGAGAAGGATAATAATTGCGAGTGATTCTCACGCGCTGTGGCCTTGCTCCACCGGGGTCATCGTCCTAAAGCCGCCGCATCCTGTTCGCACCTGCGAGAAACCCCTTGGTCGACCTGTCGCAATATCTGCCGATTCTGCTGTTCCTGGGCGTCGCGCTCCTATTGTCGAGCGCGTTCGTGTTCCTGCCGATGATCGCCGCGCGCTTCACCGGTTCGCACAAGCCGACTGCGGAAAAGCTCACTGAATATGAATGCGGCTTCCCGGCCTTCGAGGATTCGCGCAGCCAGTTCGACGTGCGTTTCTATCTCGTCGCAATCCTGTTCATCATCTTCGATCTCGAAGCTGCCTTCATCTATCCCTGGGCGGTGAGCGTGTTCTCGCTCGGCTGGGTCGCGTGGTTCGCGATGATGGGCTTCATCGCCGAACTTGCGCTCGGCCTTGTCTATGCGTGGAAGAAGGGAGCGCTGGAATGGGAGTAGAACTCACCCAGCCGGCATCCGGCTCGTCGATCATCCCGCCCGACCAGTCGTTCTTCAACGATCTGAACGGCGAACTGACCGACAAGGGTTTCCTCGTCACCTCGACCGAGGACCTGTTCCACTGGGCGCGCACCGGCTCGCTGTGGTGGATGACCTTCGGCCTCGCCTGCTGCGCGGTCGAGATGATCCATGTGAACATGCCGCGCTACGATCTCGAGCGCTTCGGCGCAGCGCCGCGCGCGTCTCCGCGCCAGTCGGACGTGATGATCGTGGCCGGCACTCTGTGCAACAAGATGGCCCCGGCGCTGCGCCGCGTCTACGACCAGATGTCCGAGCCGAAATACGTCATCTCGATGGGCAGCTGCGCCAATGGCGGCGGCTATTATCATTACAGCTACAGCGTCGTGCGCGGCTGCGACCGGATCGTGCCGGTCGACATCTATGTGCCGGGCTGCCCGCCGACCGCCGAGGCGCTGCTCTACGGCATCATGCAGCTGCAGCGGAAGATCCGCCGCATCGGAACGATTGAACGGTGAGGGCGCCGGCGCCGGCCTATACGGCCAATGACGGAGTGATCGACCGCGCTGCCGGGGTGCTCGGCGGCGCGCTGCTGTCTTCGCTCGACTCAGTCGGCGAGGTTGCGCTGACGGTCGACCGGGTCTCGCTGGTCGCGACGATGACGGCACTGCGCGATACGCCTGGCCTCGAATATCAGCAGCTGATGGAAATCGCGGGCGTCGACTATCCCGAGCGGCCCGACCGTTTCGAGGTCGTCTATTGCCTGCTCTCGCTGACCCGCAACCACCGCATCCGTGTGCATGTGCAGACTGACGAGGAAAAGCCGGTCCCGTCGGTGACGGGCATCTGGCCGGTCGCTGGCTGGCTCGAGCGCGAAGTCTACGACATGTATGGCGTGCTGTTCGAGGGCAATGCCGACCTGCGCCGCATCCTGACGGACTACGGCTTTCGCGGCCATCCGCAGCGCAAGGATTTCCCGCTGACCGGCTATGTCGAGCTGCGCTATTCCGAGGAAGCGAAGCGGGTCGTGTACGAGCCCGTCCAGCTCGCCCAGGATTTCCGGACCTTCGATTTCATGAGCCCCTGGGAGGGTGCCGAGTACATCCTCCCCGGCGACGAGAAGGCGAAGCTGCCCGAAGCCAAGGGCGCGCCGACTCCGCTCAAGGCTGACGAGATCGTGAAGGCTGATGCCGCGCAGTCAGCGGCCAGGGCGCCGGTGGCGACGCCGAAGACGACCGAGAGCACCGCGCAGACCGGGGCCGGCAAGGCCTCGCCCGACGCGGCGCCGAAGCCGGCCGATCCCGATGTGGTGAAGAAGGCTCCGAAGCCGCGTGCGGCGAAACCTGCCGCTTCGGGCGATGCGCCCGCCGCCCCCAAGCCGCGCGCGCCGCGCAAGCCGAAGGCGCCGTGATGATTGCGCCATTCCTGCTCCCCGGCGAAGGCCGGGGCCCAGTTGGGGGACTCCCCTTGGCTGGTGCTGCGCTTCGTTACCTCAACCTTTCCAACTGGGCCCCGGCCTTCGCCGGGGAACAGCGTGTCGATTTGGAGGCGCGTCATGGCTGATCATCTCGACGCAATCGAAGGCCATCTGGACGCCGCCGATCCCACCGTGGGCGACGTGACGATCCAGAACTACACGATCAATTTCGGCCCGCAGCACCCGGCCGCGCACGGCGTGCTGCGCCTCGTGATGGAGCTCGACGGCGAGATCGTCGAGCGCGTCGATCCGCATATCGGCCTGCTCCACCGCGGCACCGAGAAGCTGATCGAATACAAGACGTACATGCAGGCGCTGCCGTATTTCGACCGGCTCGATTATTGCTCGCCGCTCTGCATGGAGCACAGCTTCGTGCTCGCGATCGAGAAGCTGCTCGATCTCGAAGTGCCGATCCGCGCGCAATATCTCCGCGTCTTCTTCGCCGAGCTGACGCGCATCTCGAACCATATGCTCAACCTCGGCAGCCATGTGATGGATGTCGGCGCGATGACGCCGAACCTGTGGCTGTTCGAGATCCGCGAGGATTGCCTCAATTTCTTCGAGCGAGTCTCCGGCGCGCGCATGCACTCGGCCTATTTCCGGCCCGGTGGCGTGCACCAGGATACGCCGCTCAAGCTGCTGACCGACATCGCCGACTGGCTCGACAAGCGCATGCCGCGCCTGTTCGAGGATGCGATCAGCCTCGTCGCCGACAACCGCATCTTCAAGCAGCGCAATGTCGATATCGCGACGGTGAGCCGCGACGACGCGATCAAATGGGGCTTTTCCGGCCCGATGATCCGCGGCTCGGGCATCCCCTGGGATCTGCGCAAATCGCAGCCCTATGATGTCTATGCGAAGATGGATTTCGAGGTGCCGGTCGGCACCCGCGGCGATTGCTATGACCGGTTCATGGTACGCGTCGAGGAGGTCCGCCAGTCGGTGCGGATCATGAAGCAGTGCCTGAACGAAATGCCCGAAGGGCCGATCGCCAGCCTCGATCGCAAGGTTGTGCCCCCCAAACGCGCCGAGATGAAGCGCTCGATGGAAGCGCTGATCCACCATTTCAAGCTCTACACCGAGGGCTTCCACGTGCCCGCCGGCGACGTCTATGTCGCGACGGAGAGTCCCAAGGGCGAGTTCGGCGTCTATCTCGTCGCTGACGGCACCAACAAGCCGTATCGCTGCAAGATCCGCCCGACAGCGTTCAGCCATCTCCAGGCGATGGATTTCATGGCCAAGGGCCACATGCTCGCCGACACCACCGCCATTCTCGGCGCGATGGATATCGTGTTCGGGGAGTGTGACCGGTGATAGGTAAATTGTTGCCTTTAGCGGCTTTCTTTTTGCTGACCTCTGGCGCGGCTCACGCACGACCAGATCAAGCGCAGTTGAGTGATCAGCGCGTTGCGTCGATCAAGCTGTTTGTTTCGAATATATCGGCAGGGCGACTGTCGCCCGAATTTCGGCAGGCTCAACTGAGCTACAGACGGTCACCCTCTGATGTCTCTAAACCAATGCCTGTATCAACAATGGCGCAGGTTCTTCATTCTTGTACTGTGGACGAGCCAATTGAAACAACGGCTCGCAATGAAGTTGGCGGTCACGCTGCATTCATAGCGAATTTCTTTTGCGGCAAGGATGGCGGTGGGTCGCTTTCATTCAAGTTCGAAAATGCAGTCCTCGTCACGGCGGAGCTCGACGGTTTTAGTGTGCTTTTCAATCAGTCGCCTCCGCCTATAACTGGCGGTAAAAACTAATGGCTGAAGCAGCCCAAATCCCCAACGACCCGCGCCTCGACACAGCGCATCGCATGATCGCGCTCTACAATGCGCAGGATGCCGACGGCTATGTCGCGCTGATGAGCGACGGTGCCTGCGAGGCGACCTATCGCGGCGCCGTGCTGCGCGAGGGGCGGGAGGGCGTGCGCTCCGGCCTCAAGGCGATGTTCGCGCAATTCCCGCAGAACCGGGCTGATATCCTGTCATCCTATGTGCTCGGCGACACAGTCGTCCTGCACGAGAAGGTGGCGCGCGCGCCGGATGGCGATCAGTTCCAGGTCATGTCCATCTATTCCTTCAGCGGCGACAAGGTCGAGCGCGTGGAGTTCATCCGCTAATGGCCGAAGCACCCAAAATCCCCGACGAAGCCGATACCCGCGCACGCTGGGGCGCCTTTGCCTGGACGAAGGAAAACCAGAAGAAAGCGAACGAGATTCTCGGCCGCTATCCCAAGGGCCGCGAGCAATCGGCGTCGCTGCCGTTGCTCGATCTCGCCCAGCGCCAGGTCGGTGCGGATACGCAGACGCAGGGCTGGCTGCCCGTCCCGGTAATCGAGTTCGTCGCCCGCCAGATCGGCGTGCCCTATATGCGCGTCTATGAGGTCGCGACCTTCTACACCATGTTCAACATGGCGCCGGTCGGCCGTTTTCACGTCCAGGTCTGCGGCACGACGCCGTGCATGCTGGCTGGCTCGGACGATGTGCTCGCCGCCTGCAAGAGCCGCGGGCTGAGCAAGGGCCGTACGACGCCCGACGGACTGTTCACGCTTACCGAGGTGGAGTGCCTCGGCGCCTGCGCCAACGCGCCGATGGTCCAGATCAACGACGACAATTACGAGGACCTCGATTACGATCGCACGACCGCGATCCTCGAGGCGCTCGCTGCCGGCAAGACGCCGCAGCCCGGTTCGCAGACCGGGCGCCGCGACAGTTGCCCGGCGGGGGGACCGACGACGCTCAAGGAAATGGTGGACGGGAATCACGATTACCGGGGAGAATGGGCATGAAGGGCGTAAATCCGATCGTTGCCGTGCTGGCCGTCATCGGCGGGCTGGTGGTGCTGGGCATTATCCTGCGGATCACCTTCAGCCTGTTGCCGCTGCTGGTCCTGATCGCCATCGGCGTGGGGGTCTACATCCTGGTCCAGAACGCGACGAACAAAGGCAGATAGATGCTCGCCGACAAGGATCGTATCTTCACCAATGTGTACGGGTTCCAGTCCTGGGACCTGGCGGCATCGCGCGCGCGCGGCGATTGGGACAATACCAAGGACCTGATGGCCAAGGGCCAGGACGCAATCATCGACGTGATCAAGGCGAGCGGTCTGCGCGGCCGTGGTGGCGCGGGTTTCCCGACCGGCATGAAGTGGAGCTTCATGCCCAAGGAGCCCAAGCCGGATCGCCCAAGCTTCCTCGTCATCAACGCCGATGAATCCGAGCCGGGCAGCTGCAAGGATCGCGAGATCATGCGGCACGATCCGCACAAGCTGATCGAGGGCGCGCTGATCGCCGGCTATGCGATGCGCGCACGGGCGGCGTATATCTATATCCGCGGCGAATATATCCGCGAGGCCGAGGTGCTCTCCGCCGCCGTCGCGGAGGCCTATGCGGCCGGGCTGATCGGCAAGAATGCCAGCGGTTCGGGCTATGATTTCGACGTCTTCGTCCATCGCGGCGCCGGCGCCTATATCTGCGGCGAAGAGACCGCAATGCTCGAAAGCCTCGAGGGCAAGAAGGGCCAGCCGCGTCTGAAGCCGCCTTTCCCGGCGGGCGCCGGGCTTTACGGCATGCCGACCACGGTCAACAATGTGGAGTCGATCGCGGTCGCGCCGACCATCCTGCGGCGCGGGGCCGAGTGGTTCGCGTCCTTCGGGGCCGAAGGCAATCGCGGCACCAAGCTGTTCCAGATCAGCGGCCATGTGAACAAGCCCTGCGTGGTCGAGGAAGCGATGAGCATCCCGTTCCGCGAGCTGATCGACAAGCATTGCGGTGGCATTCGCGGCGGATGGGACAATCTGCTCGCGGTGATCCCCGGCGGCTCCTCGGTGCCGCTCGTGCCAGCGGCGCAGATCATGGATTGCCCGATGGATTTCGACGGGCTGAAGGCGCTCGGCTCAGGCCTCGGCACCGCGGCGGTGATCGTCATGGACAAGTCGACCGACATCGTCCGCGCCATTTCGCGCATCTCCTATTTCTACAAGCATGAGAGCTGCGGCCAGTGCACGCCGTGCCGCGAGGGCACCGGCTGGATGTGGCGGGTGATGGAGCGGCTGCGCACCGGCGACGCCGATATCTCCGAGATCGACACGCTGCAGCAGGTGACCAAGCAAATCGAAGGCCACACGATCTGCGCGCTGGGCGACGCGGCGGCGTGGCCGATCCAGGGGCTGATCCGCCACTTCCGGCCCGAACTGGAGCGTCGCATCAAGGAGCGAGGCGGCGATCTCGCCCCGATGATGGAGGCGGCGGAATGAAATATCTTCCAGCCATGGCGGCGTTGCTTGCCGCATCGGCCGCAACGGTCGCGAGTGCTGAACAGGGCCCCGCCGCCGTGGCACTCAGCCGGAGCACGGCCGAATGCACGGTCGCGCAAAGCCATGGGGCCGTTATTGCCCTGCTTCAGACACTGCCGGGCTCGCAGGAGGAGGATCGCGCCGCCCGCCGTGTCGCGCCGCTCTTCAAGGCCTGCGGTGCTGAACTCGCCATCAATCACTGGTCGCAAGGTCTTTACAACGGCCGCGCGGCGCTCGCCGCGGCGGAGGTCAGCCGGGAACTGGCCAGGGGGCGTACGGCCGGTTCGGACGGGGCGGTGACGCCCTGGTACACAGCGGCGATCGCCGGCAAGTCGCCTGGACTTGGCTACGACGCCACGTCACTGGGCATGCAGGCCTTCGGTACCTGCGTCGTTGGTGCCGCTCGGGAGCCGTCGGCGCGCCTCGTCGCTTCGGCGGCGGGAAGCGCCGAGGAGCGCGCGGCGATCGCGGCGATCAAGCCCGTGCTTGCCGGCTGCATCGTCCAGGGCAAGCCGATCCATATGACGCTCGACCAGCTTCGCCTGATGGTCGCAGAGCCGCTTTATCACGTCATCACCGACGGCCGTTCGGCCGGCCGGTCTTAAGAGCAGATACGCCCTCATGCCCAAGCTCAAGGTTGATGGAATCGAGATCGAGGTGCCGCAGGGCGCCACCGTGCTGCAGGCGTGCGAGCTTGCCGGCAAGGAGATCCCGCGTTTCTGCTACCATGAGCGGTTGTCGATCGCGGGCAATTGCCGGATGTGCCTCGTCGAAGTGAAGCCGGGGCCGCCCAAGCCCCAGGCAAGCTGCGCGCTGCCGGCGGCGGACAATCAGGAGGTCTTCACCAACAGCCCGATGGTGAAGAATGCGCGCGAAGGCGTGATGGAATTCCTGCTGATCAACCACCCGCTCGATTGCCCGATCTGCGACCAGGGCGGCGAGTGCGATCTGCAGGACCAGAGCCTGGCCTATGGCCGCGGCCATTCGCGCTATGACGAGAACAAGCGCGCGGTCACCGAGAAATATATGGGGCCGATCGTCAAGACGGTGATGACGCGCTGCATCCAGTGCACGCGCTGCATCCGCTTTGCCGAGGAAGTCGCCGGCGTCGAGGAGATCGGCGCGATCGGGCGCGGCGAGGACATGCAGATCACCTCCTATCTCGAAAGCGCAGTGACGAGCGAGCTTTCGGGCAATGTCGTCGATCTCTGCCCGGTCGGCGCGCTGACTTCCAAGCCCTATGCTTTCGAGGCGCGGCCCTGGGAGCTGAAGAAGACGCTGACCATCGACGTGATGGACGCGGTCGGCACCAATATCCGGCTCGATTCGCGCGGTCGCCAGGTGCTGCGCTGCCTGCCGGTGATCAACGAGGACGTGAACGAAGAGTGGGCGACCGACAAGACCCGCCACGCCGTTGACGGCCTGGTGCGGCGCCGGCTCGACCGCCCGTTCGTGCGCAAGGAAGGCCGTTTGGTCGAGGCGAGCTGGGACGAGGCGTTCGCTGCGATTGCCGCGGTAAAGGCCGGGTCGAGCGTTGCGGCGGTCTATGGCGACCTTGTCGAGTGCGAGACGCTGTACGCAGCCAAGGCGCTGCTCGCGTCGATGGGTTCGACCCTGATCGAGGGCCGGCAGACGGGGATGGATTACGACACCTCGTCGCTCTCGGCGGTGAATTTCAACTCGACGATCGCCGGCACCGAACGGGCCGATGCGATTCTGCTGGTCGGCACCAATCTGCGCTGGGAAGCGCCCTTGGTGAACACGCGGATCCGCAAGGCGATCAAGAAGGGCGCCAAGGTCTTCGCGATCGGTGCCGAGGTCGATCTGACCTACAAGGTCGAGTGGCTGGGCAATGATCTCGGCCTGCTCGCCAACCTGCCCAAGGCAGCGGCGGATGCACTCTCGAATGCCGAGCGGCCGATGATGATCGTCGGCGGTGGCGCGTTGAAGGGCGGGCATGGCGCTGCGCTGGCGTTGGCCAAGTCACTCAACCTGGTCCGCGATGGCTGGAACGGCTTCAACGTCGTGCACATGGCGGCGTCGCGCGTCGGCGGGTTGATGCTTGGCCTCGCACAGAAGGGCGGTATTGCCGATATCGTCGCGGCCAAGCCGAAGCTGGCCTTTTTCCTCGGTGCCGACGAGGTGGATTTCTCGAAATTCGCCAAGAGCTTCAAGGTCTATATCGGCCATCATGGCGACAAGGGCGCGGCGGCAGCCGATGTCGTGCTGCCGGGCGCCAGCTATGCTGAGAAGTCGGGCACCTGGGTGAATCTCGAGGGTCGCGTCCAGCGCGGCGAGCGTGCGGTGTTCCCGCCCGGCGATGCCCGCGAGGACTGGACGATCCTGCGCGCTCTCTCCGCAGTGCTGGGCAAGACCTTGCCGTTCGACACGCTCGAGGAACTGCGCGCGGCGATGGGGGTGGATACGCCCGATCTCGCGACGCTCGGGCTCAAGAGCTTCGCCTGGAGCGCACCTGCGCTCGATGCGAAGGGGGAGGGCGAAGTCGCCTATCCGATCAAGGATTTCTACCTGACCAACGCGATCTGCCGGGCCAGCCCGACGATGCAGCGCTGCTCGGCTGAAATCCTGCACGGCGAAGAGTTCGCGGAGGCGGCGGAGTGATCGGGCTATGTTATCCTTCCTTTGGGACTGGGTGTTCGACTTTCTCCCATGGCGCGTTCAGCTTGCCTGCCTGCTCGTCCTGCTGGTCGGCATCGGTGTCGTCGTCGCCTATGTGGTGCTCAGCTGAGGCGGCGCTGAAATGACCAACTTCTTCCAGGACTTCCATCTCCTCGGGATCTCGTGGCTCCACGTCCAGATGAGCTACGAATGGGCGTGGTTCGTCGCGACGATCGTCGGCATCCTCGTCATCGCGCTGCCGCTGATGCTGGCGGTGGCGATGATCATCTATGTCGACCGCAAGATCTGGGCGGCGATGGCGCTGCGGCGCGGCCCGAACGTGGTCGGGCCGTTCGGCCTGTTGCAGAGTTTCGCCGACGGCCTGAAGGTCTTCCTGCAGGAGACCATCATCCCGTCGAGCGCGAACAAGGGCCTGTTCCTGCTCGCGCCGATCATCACCTTCACGGTGGCGCTGATCGTGTGGGCGGTGGTGCCGTTCCAGGCGGGCGTGGTGCTGGCCGACATCAATGTCGGGCTGCTCTACGTCCTCGCGGCCTCGTCGCTCGGCGTCTATGGCATCATCCTGGCGGGCTGGTCGTCCAACTCGAAATATCCCTTCTTCTCGGCGATCCGCGCCGCGGCGCAGATGGTGTCCTACGAAGTCGCGATCGGCTTCGTGCTGATCTCGGTCGTGCTGTGGGCGGGCAGCTTCAACCTCTCGACCATCGTGATGGCGCAAAAGGGGCTTTACGGCTTCGCCAACGGCTTCATCTTCAACCCGCTGCTGTTCCCGATGGCGATCGTGTTTTTCATTTCCTCGCTCGCCGAAACCCAGCGCGCGCCGTTCGATCTGACCGAGGCTGAAAGCGAGCTCGTCGCCGGCTACCAGACCGAATATTCCTCGATGAGCTTCGCGCTCTTCTGGCTCGGCGAATATGCCAATGTCATCCTGATGTGCGCGCTCAACGCGACGCTCTTCTGGGGCGGCTGGTTGCCGCCGCTCGATATCCCGATCCTCTACTGGGTCCCGGGCATCCTCTGGCTGTTCCTGAAGATGGGCTTCTTCTTCTTCCTGTTCAGCTGGGTGAAGGCGACCGTCCCGCGCTACCGCTACGACCAGCTGATGCGCCTGGGCTGGAAGATCTTCCTGCCGCTCTCGCTGTTCTGGGTGTTCCTCGTGTCCGGCTATTTGATGCTGGTGCGGGTGGGGGTGGCATCATGATGCCGCTCGTTGCCTTTGGGTACGCGTTGTTGTTGCCCTTCGCGGGTGGAGCGGCAGAGAAAGCCACCAGCGAGCAGGCGCTGATTCATTTCGCTTGTGTCTTTCAACAAGTGAATCCCGCGGATCCGGGGAGTTTAAGCGCGCCCAATTTCTTAGATGCAAAGCTTCTATTAAAAGGTGGCTTTGTCGACCCATTCTCCAGCTCTACCGTTACCTCTGAAATTCCCTCAAAAGACTATGTAATTGATGATAAAGAGGGTTTATTTAAAGGTCCTGTAAGCGGTGCTTATAGGACTCAAAAGGGAATCCTTGTTAAGGCAGGTACGGTTGCTCTGACGATTTATTACGGAGACGTAATGCGAAAGGCGTTGCTGTTGGATACTTACTATCCGAATAAGCCTTTCACATATTTTCTCGAAGGCGACTGTAAGTTCTTCAGGAGCGCCAAGGAATGGCAGCAATTTGAATCGCTTGGCGGGCCGAAGCAATAAGATGGCATATGAACTTTTCACCCGACTTCTCGGGGTAAACGAAATGAGAAAAGCGTCATGAACGTCGCCCAGATCATCAAATCCTACACCCTGTGGGAGTTCGTCAAAGCGCACGCGCTGACCCTGAAGTATTTCTTCAAGGCGAAGGCGACGATCAACTATCCGTACGAGAAGAACCCGATCTCCCCACGCTTCCGCGGCGAGCATGCGCTGCGCCGCTATCCGAACGGCGAGGAGCGCTGCATCGCGTGCAAGCTCTGCGAGGCGGTGTGTCCGGCCCAGGCGATCACGATCGAGGCCGAGCCGCGCGACGACGGCAGCCGCCGCACCACCCGCTACGATATCGACATGACCAAGTGCATCTATTGCGGCCTGTGCCAGGAAGCCTGCCCGGTCGATGCCGTGGTCGAGGGGCCGAACTTCGAGTTCGCGACCGAAACCCGCGAGGAGCTGATCTACGACAAGGCGAAATTACTCGATAATGGCGATCGCTGGGAGCGCGCGATCGCTGCGAACCTTGCCGCCGATGCACCGTACCGTTAAGCGCCCGGCAACAGTTGGAACCCCGATGATTCACCTCTCTCCCGTCATTCTCGCGAAAGCGGGAATCCCGCTTCTTCCGGGTGTGGAAGAAGGCAGCGGGACCCCCGCTTTCGCGGGGGTGACGGCAATGGGTGCGCGGGCATGATCCAGGCACTCGCCTTTTATCTCTTCGCCGCGATGGTCCTCGTCAGCGGTGCGCTGACGATCACCGCGCGCAACCCCGTGCATGCGGTGCTGTGGCTGATCCTCGCCTTTTTCAACGCCGCAGGGCTGATGGTGCTGCTCGGCGCCGAGTTCATCGCGATGCTGCTGGTGATCGTCTATGTCGGCGCGGTCGCGGTGCTCTTCCTGTTCGTCGTGATGATGCTCAACATCGATTTCGCCGAGCTGCGCAGCGGCTTCGCGAAATATCTGCCGATCGGGCTGGTGCTGGCGATCGGGCTTGCCGCGGAGATCATCGTCGGCATCTACGCCTATAGCGAGGGCGCGATCGAGCTTGGCCGGCGCATCTCGCCGATCGACAAGCATGTGCCGAACATCCAGGCGATCGGTAACCTGCTCTACACGCGCTACCTCTTCATCTTCGAGGGCGCCGGCCTGGTCCTGCTCGTCGCGATGATCGGGGCGATCGTGCTGACTCACCGCGAGCGCGGTGGCACGCGGCCGCAGAACATCAACCGCCAGGTGTCGCGCCGACCGCAGGACGCCACGCGCAACACGCAACCGGGCGTCGGCCAGGGAGTCGAGCTGTGATCGGCCTCACGCACTACATCGTCGTCGCCGCGATCCTTTTCGCGCTCGGCGTGCTCGGCGTCGTCGCCAACCGCAAGAACCTCATCGTCATGTTGATGGCGATTGAGCTGATCCTGCTCAGCGTGAACCTCAATCTCGTCGCCTTCTCGGCCTATCTGCACGATCTGGTCGGACAGGTGTTCGCGATGTTCGTGCTGACGGTCGCGGCCGGCGAGGCGGCGATCGGCCTTGCCATCCTGGTCATCTATTTCCGCGGACGCGGCACGATTTCGGTCGACGACGTCAACCGGATGAAGGGGTAATTTCTTGATCCTCCTCATCGTCTTCCTGCCGCTCCTCGCGGCCGTGATCGCCGGGCTGGGCAACCGCCTGCTCGGTAACACCGTCGCCAAGGTCCTGACGACTGGCGCGCTGTTCGCGTCGTGCCTGCTCAGCTGGCCGATCTTCATCCATTATCTCGGTGGCGGCGAACCGACGATCGCGCCGGTGTTCGACTGGATCCATTCGGGCGATCTCCAGGTCGCCTGGGCGCTCCGCGTCGATGCGCTGACTGCGGTGATGCTCGTCGTCATCACCTCGGTCTCGGCGCTCGTCCATCTCTATAGCTGGGGCTATATGTCGGACGATCCCGACCAGCCGCGCTTCTTCGCCTATCTCTCGCTCTTCACCTTCGCGATGCTGATGCTGGTGACGGCGAACAACCTCGTCCAGATGTTCTTCGGATGGGAAGGCGTGGGCCTCGCTTCGTACCTGCTGATCGGCTTCTGGTTCAAGAAGCCGAGCGCCAATGCCGCCGCGATCAAGGCGTTCGTCGTCAACCGCGTCGGCGATCTCGGCTTCATGCTCGGGATCTTCGGCACCTATCTGGTGTTCCAGACTGTCTCGATCCCCGACATCCTGCACATGGCGCCTGCCATGAAGGGCTCGACGATCGGCTTTCTCGGCTATCGCCTCGATACGATGACGATCCTGTGCCTGTTGCTGTTCGTCGGCGCGATGGGCAAATCGGCCCAGCTCGGGCTCCACACCTGGCTCCCCGACGCGATGGAAGGCCCGACCCCGGTTTCGGCGCTGATCCACGCAGCGACGATGGTCACCGCCGGCGTCTTCATGGTCTGCCGTCTCTCGCCGATGTTCGAGACGAGCCCGTTCGCGCTCACCGTGGTGATGACGGTCGGCGCCGCGACCTGCTTCTTCGCCGCGACCGTTGGCCTGGTGCAGACCGACATCAAGCGCGTCATCGCCTATTCGACCTGCTCGCAGCTCGGCTATATGTTCTTCGCGGCGGGTTGCGGCGCGTATGGCGCGGCGATGTTCCACCTCTTCACCCACGCCTTCTTCAAGGCTTTGCTGTTCCTCGGCGCGGGCTCGGTGATCCATGCGATGCACCATGAGCAGGACATGCGCTATTATGGGGGCCTCAGGAAACACATCCCCTGGACCTTCTGGGGGATGATGGCGGGCACGCTCGCGATCACTGGCGTCGGCATTCCGGCAGTGTTCGGCAACACCATGGCGATCGGCTTTGCCGGCTTCCATTCGAAGGATGCGATCATCGAGGCAGCCTGGGCTTCGGGCCAGTCGGGCGCATCGATCGTCGGCATGATCGTCGCGCTGTTGACCAGCTTCTATTCCTGGCGGCTGATGTTCCTGACCTTCTGGGGCAAGCCGCGCTGGGCGCAGTCCGAGCATATCCAGCATGCGCTCCACGGCGAGCATGAGTCCGAGGACGCTGACGATCATGCGCATGCCGCGCACGCGCATGACGATCATGGTCATGCGCACGCGCATGGCGATGGCACCGGCGGCTATCATCCGCATGAGAGCCCGCTGACCATCCTCGTGCCGCTGATCCTGTTGTCGATCGGCGCGATCACGGCGGGCTTTATCTTCCACGGCTATTTCATCGATCCGAGCGCGGGCGAGGCTTATTGGAAGGGCAGCATCGCCTTCCGCGAGCATCTCATGGAATCGATGGAGAGCATTCCGCTGGCGGTGAAGCTCAGCGCGACGATCGCGATGCTGGTCGGGCTGTGGACTGCCTGGGTGATGTATATCCGTTCGCCGGGCTTGCCCGCCGCGGTCGCCGACCAGTTCCGCGTGGTCTACGGCTTCCTGCTCAACAAATGGTATTTTGACGAGCTGTACGACCTGCTCTTCGTCCGCCCCGCCTTCGCCATCGGTCGGCTGTTCTGGCATCGCGGTGACGAGAAGACGATCGACCGGTTCGGGCCGAACGGCTCGGCCTGGGTGGTCGCGCTCGGCTCGCGCGTCGCCGGGCGGATCCAGACCGGTTATGTCTATACATATGCCTTCGTGATGCTGCTCGGGCTCACCGCGGCCGTTACCTGGGCTATGACTCGATGAGCGGTTTTCCCATCCTTTCCCTCATGCTCGCGATCCCGGCGGTCGCTGCGATCGCCTGCTATTTCGTCAGCGCGAACGGCGCGCGCTGGATCGCGCTGCTCGCCACGCTGGTGGACCTCCTGCTCGGCATCTGGCTTTGGGCGCATTTCGATATCGGCGGGTCGCAGTGGCAGTTCGTCGAGCATCACGAGCACCTCTTCGGCGTCTTCGGCTGGTCGCTCGGCATCGATGGTTTCGCGCTGATGCTGATCATGCTCAGCGTGTTCCTGATGCCGATCTGCATCGGCGCGAGCTGGGTGGCGATCGAGAAGCGCGTCCAGGAATATATGGCCGCGTTCCTCGTCACCGAGCTGCTGATGATCGGCACCTTCGCGGCGCAGGACCTGTTCCTGTTCTACATCTTCTTCGAGGCCGGCCTCATCCCGATGTACCTGATCATCGGCATCTGGGGCGGTGCGAACCGGATCTACGCGAGCTACAAATTCTTCCTCTACACGCTGCTCGGCTCGGTGCTGATGCTGATCGCGATGCTGTGGATGGTCCAGTTCGCCGGCACCACCGACATCCCGACCCTGCTCAACACCGATTTCCCGGTCCATGCCCAGACCTGGCTCTGGCTTGCCTTCTTCGCGTCCTTCGCGGTGAAGATGCCGATGTGGCCGGTCCATACCTGGCTTCCCGACGCGCACGTCCAGGCGCCGACCGCCGGTTCGGTCATCCTGGCGGGCGTGCTGCTGAAGCTCGGCGGTTACGGCTTCCTGCGCTTCTCGCTGCCGATGTTCCCCGAGGCCTCGGCGCAGTTCGTCTGGCTGATCTTCGGTCTGTCGGCGGTCGCGGTGATCTACACCTCGCTGGTCGCGCTGGTTCAGAGCGACATGAAGAAGCTGATCGCCTATTCTTCGGTCGCGCATATGGCGATCGTGACGATCGGCCTGTTCGCCTTCAACCGCCAGGGCGTCGAAGGCGCGATGATCGTGATGCTCAGCCACGGCCTCGTTTCGGGCGCGCTCTTCCTGTGCGTCGGCGTCATCTATGATCGGCTGCACACCCGCGAGATCGCGCGTTATGGCGGCCTCGCGATCAACATGCCGCGCTATGCGCTGCTGTTCATGCTCTTCACCATGGCCTCGATCGGTCTGCCGGGCACCAGCGGGTTCGTCGGCGAGTTCCTGAGCCTCACCGGCACCTATCAGGTCTCGACCACGATCACCCTGCTGTGCACGACCGGCATCATCCTCGGTGCCGCGTACATGCTCTATCTCTACCGCCGCGTCGTGTTCGGCGATCTGACCAAGGATGACGTTCGCGCAATGCCTGACCTGTCGCTCCGCGAAGTCGCGCTGCTCGCGCCGATCGCGGCGGTGGTGCTGTGGATGGGCGTGTATCCCGAGAGCTTCCTCGCGCCGATGCGCGGCGATGTCGGCACGCTGGTGGCACGCGTCGCGCGCGCGGCGCCGGCCGGGGATTCGCTGCCGACGCCGGGCAAACACATGATCCCCGGCAAGCACGCGGAGGCAGCGAAATGATCGCCTCCCTGCTCATGACCCTGCCCGAGGACGTGCTGTCGATCGGTGCGCTGATCCTGATGCTGGTCGCCGCCTGGGGAGGCCAGGCCTCGACCAGGGCCGTGTCCTGGACTGCGGTCGCCGTGCTGGCGGGCGCGACCATCTCGCTGTTCGGCGCGGCGTCTTCGGGTGGAGACGCCTTTTACGGCCTGTACCACGCCGATGCCTTCGCCGCCTTTTCGAAGGTGCTGATCTACGGCGCGGCTGCCGTCTCGATCCTGATCGCCCCGCGCTTCTTCCAGCGCGGCGCGGGCGACGATCTGCGGCCTGAATATCCGGTGCTGATCCTGCTCTCAGCGGTCGGCATGGGGATGATGGTCTCGGCCGGCGACATGCTGACGCTCTATGTCGGCCTCGAGCTGCAGAGCCTTGCCGCCTATGTGCTCGCGAGCTTCATGCGCCGCGACAGCCGCTCGGCCGAAGCCGGCCTCAAATATTTCGTGCTCGGCGCGCTGGCGAGCGGCATCCTGCTCTACGGCATCAGCCTGGTCTACGGCTTCAGCGGGACGACGCTCTTCTCGTCGATCGCGACGGCCTATGGCGCCGGCCATTCGCTCGGCCTGACCTTCGGGCTGGTCTTCGTCTTCGCCGGCCTTGCCTTCAAGATCAGCGCCGTGCCGTTCCATATGTGGACGCCGGACGTCTATGAGGGCGCGCCGACGCCGGTCACCGCCTTCTTCGCCTCGGCCCCCAAGGTCGCGGCGATGGCGATGGCGGTGCGCGTGGCGGTCGAGGCGATGGGCCCGGCGACTGACCAGTGGCGCCAGATCGTGATCTTCGCGTCGCTTGCCTCGATCATCTTCGGTGGCGTGGCCGCGATCGCCCAGAGCAACGTCAAGCGCCTGCTTGCGTACAGCTCGATCAACAATGTCGGCTTCGCGCTGATCGGCCTTGCCGCGGGAACGCAGCTGGGTGTCGCGGCGCTGCTCTATTACATGACGGTCTATATCGTCATGACGCTGGGCAGCTTCCTCGTCGTCCTCCAGATGCGCGGGCCTGATGGCGAGCCGGTCGAGAGCATCGCCAGCCTGGCCGGCCTGTCGCGCACCCGCCCGCTCCTCGCGGCGGCAATGGCATTCTTCATGTTCTCGCTGGCGGGCATTCCGCCGCTGCTCGGCTTCAACGCCAAATTGGCCGTGTTCAACGCGGCGATGGGCAGCGGCCTGTATCTGCTCGCGGTTGCCGGCTTCGTCGCCTCGGTGATCAGCACCTATTATTATCTCCGCGTGATCAAGGTGATGTATATCGACGAGCCGGCGCCGGCCTTCGACAGCGAGCGCAGCCTGGTCGAGGGCGGGTTGACGGTTGCGGCGGCAGTGTTCGTCTCCCCGATCGGCTGGCTTCTCCCGCTCGGCGCCTGGACGATGGTCGCCGCCAAGGCGCTGTTCTGACGCACGTCATCCGCACCGTCGCCGAGACGGGCTCGACCAATGCCGACATGCTGATGCTCGCCCGCAACGGCGCCGAGGAAGGCCTGTGGCTGCGCGCCGAACGCCAGACCAGCGGACGCGGACGGCAGGGCAGGGTGTGGACGTCGGCTGAGGGTAATCTCTACGCAAGCACCTTGGTGCGGCTGAGGGCGATCGACCCACAGGCGGCGACCCTGGCACTGGTTGCCGCGGTCGCGCTTGAAGAGGTCGTCTCCGCCTATCTTCCGTTCCCCCGCGAAGGCCGGGGAACAGTTATAAAATGGCCCAACGATCTTCTCCTCAACGGTGCCAAACTCTCCGGCATCCTCCTGGAACGCGCCGATGACGCGGTGGTGATCGGCATCGGCGTAAACCTCGCCCATCACCCCGAAAGCCTCGACCGTCCCGCCACCAGCCTCGCCGCCCATGGCGTCACGCCTGATCCAGCCGATTTCCTCGAGACCCTCGCCACCGCCTTCGAGCGCTGGCTCTCGATCTGGCGCAACGAAGGCCTCGCCCCGGTCCGCACCCGCTGGCTCGATCGCGCGCATCCCGCCGGCACAGCGCTCACCGCGCGGCTCCCTGACGGCAGCGCGATCGACGGCCTGTTCGCCGGGCTCGATAGCGAGGGCGCCCTCATCCTGCGCTTGGCGGACGGCACCAGCCGTGTCATTCACGCCGCCGATGTTTTCCTGATCTGAGGCCCCTGCCAATGCTGCTCGCGATCGACGCCGGCAATACCAATGTGGTCTTCGCGCTGGTCGAGCCTGGCTCGGCTTCGGGAGGCGGCGCCATCAAGGCGCGCTGGCGCATCGCCACGGATCCGCGCCGCACCGCCGACGAATATGCCGTCTGGCTCAGCCAGCTGCTCAGCCTCGAAGGCTATGACCGCAGCCAGGTGACCGGCGTCATCATCGCCACCGTCGTCCCCCGCGCGCTCCACAACCTCCAGACGCTCGCCCGCAAATATTTCGGCGGCGAGCCGTTGATCGCGGGCCAGCCCCCGGTCGAATGGGGCATGCAACTCGATGTCGAGGAACCCCATGCCCTTGGCGCCGACCGTGCGGTCACCATGATCGCGGCGCACGCGCTGCATCCGGGCGACTTGATCACGATCGATTTCGGCACGGCGACCACCTTCGATCTGACCGATTTCAAGGGCGCCTATAAAGGCGGCATCATCGCGCCGGGCATCAACCTGTCGCTCGATGCGCTCGTCACTGCCGCCGCCAAGCTGCCGCGCATCGCGATCGAGGCGCCCGAGGACACCAGCGTGATCGGCCGCGACACGGTCAGCCAGATGCATATCGGCATCTATTGGGGCTATATCGCGATGATCGAGGGGCTGGTGGCACGGATGAAGGCCGAGGTCGGCCGGCCGGTGAAAGTCATCGCAACCGGCGGCCTGGCGTCGCTTTTCGAGAAACAGACTGACGTTTTCGACCATATCGAGCCCGACCTGACCATTCAGGGGCTGGCGATGTTGTGGGATCGGGCCCATATCACAGGTTAATCTTCATCCCTGCAGGAGCAGGGATCCATATCTCCCCTGAGCCGGCGTAGCGCCCGCAGCAACGGGGACAGGCCCCTGCTTCGGCACGGGCGAATCCAATTTTGAAAGTACCCAACACAACGTGACTCCCAAAAAAGAACTCCTTTTCGTCGCCCTTGGTGGCTCCGGCGAGATCGGCATGAACGTCAATCTCTATGGTACCCAGGGCAAATGGCTGATGGTCGATTGCGGCATCACCTTTGCCGATCCCCAATATCCCGGGATCGACGTGATTCTTCCCGATCTCGCCTTTATCGAGGAGCAGCTTGAGAACCTCGTCGGCATCGTCCTCACCCATGGCCATGAAGACCATATCGGGGCGCTGCCCTATCTGGCCGAAGACCTCGGCGTGCCGCTCTATGCGACGCCCTTCACCGCCGGCCTGATCCGCGGCAAGCTCGAGGAAGAGGGCAACGCCAATCGCGTGCGCCTCAACGTCATCCAGCCCGGCGACAGCTTCGATGCCGGCCCATTCGGCGTTACCTTCGTGCCGCTGTCGCACTCGATCCCCGAGGCGAACGCGCTGCTGATCGACACGCCCTATGGCCGCGTCTTCCACACCGGCGACTGGAAGCTGGATGCAGCGCCCGTGCTCGGCGCGCCGACCAGCCCCGAACAGCTCGACCTGATCGGCGATGAAGGCATCCTCGCCCTGGTCTGCGATTCCACCAACGTGTTCAACGCAGAAGCTTCGGGCTCCGAAGCCGATGTCCGCGTCGGCCTGTCCGAAGTGGTCGCCAAGGCCAGGGGCCGTGTGCTCGTCACCACCTTCGCCTCGAACGCGGCGCGGCTCCACACGCTCGGCCAGGTGGCGAAGGAAACCGGGCGCAAGCTCTGCGTCGCCGGCCGTTCGCTCGACCGCATCCTCAAGGTTGCCCGCGCGACCGGCTATCTCAAGGATTTCCCCGAGACGGTCGAGCCCGATGCGGCGATGCGCCTGCCGCGCGACAAGATCATGATCGTCGCGACCGGCGGCCAGGGCGAGGAGCGTGCCGCGCTCGCACGGGTCGCTTCAGGCTCGCACCCGATCAGCCTCGATGCCGGCGATACCGTCGTCTTCTCGTCGAAGCAGATCCCCGGCAACGAAGTCGCGATCGGCCGCATCCAGAACCAGCTTGCCGCCAAGGGCGTCGAGATGATCACTGAGCGTCAGGCGCATGTCCATGTGTCGGGCCATCCCGGCCGGCCTGAGCTCGCGGCGATGTATCGCTGGATCAGGCCCGAAGTCCTGATGCCCGTCCATGGCGAGATGCGGCACCTGATGGAGCAGGCCCGCTTCGGCCTCTCCGAAGGCATCCCGCGCGCTTTGGTGCAGACCAATGGCGACATCGTCCGCCTCGCACCCGGCGCGCCTGAGAAGCTCGGCCATGCCCAAGTCGGGCGGCTGGTGCTTGACGGCGATGTGATCCTGCCCGGCGACGGCGCGACGATCAACGAGCGGCGCAAGCTCGCGCTCAACGGCCAGATCTCGGTCGCGGTCGCGATTGATCGCGCGGGCAAGATGATCGGCCAGCCCCAGGTCAGGCTGCAGGGCATCCCGGTCGAGGAAGACCGCGATCCCTTTGTCGAGGAATCGATCGCCGCGGTTGCCGAGGCGACCCGCCAGGGCGGGCGCGATCGCGATAAGCTGCGCGAGGGCATCCGCCTCGCCACCCGCCGCGTCGCCACGCGCTGGACGGGCAAGAAACCCATCGTCGACGTGCTGCTCATCGAGGCCTGATATGCGCTGGTATTCCCTGCTCGCGATCTATTTCCTGTTCTGGGCCTTTTCGGTGTTCTTCGTGCTACCCTTCGGGGTGAAGACGGCCGACGAAGCCGGGATCGATCGCGTGCCGGGCCAGGCGGAGAGCGCCCCGCATGAGTTCCGCGTGGGGCGCATTGCGTTCCGCGTGACGATCGTTGCGACGATCGGCTTCGCGATCTTCCTGCTGAACTATCATTATGGCTGGGTCACGCCCCGCACGCTGGACTTCACCGGCGGCAGCCTGAACCAGTAGGCTTTTTAAGCCCCTCCCCTTCAGCAGTGTCAGGTCGGACATGCTCCCAGCATGTCCTGAACAGCGCGGGGGCGCCGCTCACTTGACACTCCTGAAGGGGAGGGGCTTGAAGTCAGCTCACATCCTCATCGGCTGCCTTGCTCTGCAGCTGCACGTAATTCGCGATCCCCATCCGCTCGATCATCTCGAACTGGCGCTCGAGCGTGTCGACATGTTCTTCCTCGCTGTCGAGGATGCGGCGGAACAGGTCGCGGCTGATATAGTCGCGCACCTTCTCGCAATGCTCGATCGCGTCGCGGAGCAGGGGCAGGGCATCCATCTCGAGCGCGAGATCGGCCTTCAGCACTTCCTCGACCGATTCGCCGATGCGCAGCCGCCCGAGCAGCTGGAAATTGGGCAGGCCGTCGAGGAACAGGATCCGCTCCGACAGCATGTCGGCATGCTTCATCTCGTCGATCGATTCGTGCCGTTCGAATTCGGCGAGCTTGCGGACACCCCAATGGTCGAACAGCCGGTAGTGCAGCCAATATTGATTGATCGCGGTCAGCTCGTTCTTGAGCGCCTCGTTGAGGAAATCGATGACCTTCGGGTCGCCCTTCATGACGTGCGCCTTTCGCTGTGCAAGGCGCATCCTACCCCAGCGGTGGAGCCGGGAACAGTCAAAAAATGGCGGAAATCTGCGGGTTTCAGTGGCTGCGAACGCTACGCAACCGCACGCTCTTCGTCGATAATGGCGCGCGCGAACGGCACGCACTGGCCGCATTTGGGCTGGCGGCCCAGCGCCTTATAGGCCTGGCACGCACTCCGCGCGCCGCCACGTGCGGCTTCCCGGACATCCCGTTCACGAATGGCATTGCAGATGCAGACGACCATGGAAACTCCCTCGCGTCCGCACTGCCTAGGGCTAATGCGAATAGTTCGCAAGGCTTAATGCGGATCACTCGCAAGAAGAATTCACTCCGTGGCGAGTGCGCCGCCGCGCATCGGCTGGAAGCGTAGCCGCGCCAGCGAGCGCCACAGCCATTCGAACGGGCCATAGCGGAAATGTTCGAGCCAGGGCTTGGACCAGAGCAGCATCAGCGCCCAGACGGCGAACACGACAAGATAAAGCTCTGCGCGCGACAAATGGCCGTACAGGCCGAAGCCATAGCCGTAGAACAGGGTCGTGCAGATAAGCGTCGTGCCGAGATAGTTGGAAAAGGCCATCCGGCCTGCTGCGGCGATCCGCGCGGTGAGGGCGCTGCCCGGCCGGGCAAGCAGGATGATCAGGCTCGCCCATGCGACGATCATCAGCGGGCGGATCAGGGTCGGCAAAGCGATGGCCCCGAGCGCGACGGCAAACACAGTGAAGCCGTTGCCCGCAATATAGACCGCGAGCGCCACGGAGGCGGGGATGCCCAGCCCGAAACCGATCGCGACCCAGCGCCGATAGCGCGTGCGCTCCCAAGCGCCGGTCAGCATCCCCGATTTGAGGCAGGCCATGCCGAGCAGCATATAGCCGAGCGTCTCCAGCCCGACGAAAAGGAAGCCGTTGGTCGTGGAGCGGACTGCGTCCTTCACTTCGCTGGCCAGAAGGGCCGGATAGGGCCCGCGGTGGAGCGCGAGGTCATCGCGAATCACGGATGCGCTCGGAACGCCGAAATCATGCTGAAAGTCGTTATGGCGCTTGATCACCGCCGCAGTCGGATGCGGCGCCTGCATCGCTATGTCCGTGCTGTGCACATCCATCGGCACCCCCGATACCAGCATCACCTCAAGCGCGATCAGGATGAGGGCGATCGGCACCAGCTTGTACGGCGGCAGCTTGCGGAAGAACCACGCGATGCAGCCGACCAGCGCATAATGATTGAGGATATCGCCCCACCATAACAGGATGAGATGCGCCTCGCCGAACAGGAACAGCCAGAACATCCGCGAGAAATGCACTTTCGCGGGGCTTTCGCCCTTGGCGGTCGCGCGGTCGATCACCAGCAGCATCGAGGCGCCGAACAGGAAAGAGAACAGCCCGCGCATCTTGCCGTCGATGAAGATGAAGTTGAACGCCCACACTGCGAGGTCGATGCCGCTATGGCCGCCATAGGCGGCCGGGTTGGTATAGGCGGCCTCGGGCATCGCGAAGGCCATGATGTTCATGATCAGGATGCCCATCACCGCGACGCCGCGGATCATGTCCAGCGTCCCGATGCGGTCGGGGGCGGCGGCCGGTTGATCGATCGTCATCTCATGCCCTCCCACCCATGTTCCGGGGACTAGGAAGCGACGGAGAGCGGCGCAATCATAATAGTTGCCCCTAATAATCGGAGGTGAAGCGCCAGCGGCTCGCCGATCTGGCGACGAGCGCGATCGGGATACCGACAAGCACGATATGGCTGAACAGATCCTCGGCGAATCCCTTCGGATCGAGGCGCGGATCGACCGGGAACATGGTCGGCCAGCGGTGCGGCAGGACGACCCAGTACATCACCCCCCACAACACCAGGCCGTAGCCGATGCCGCTCAGCACCGGCAGCCGGTTGAGCAGCGCGATGCGCGATGCCGCGAGCAGATAGACCGTCGCCATCACCAGCGTGATGCCGAAATGGAGCGCCAGGCCGATCGCCGGCAGGATATAGGGGTTGGCGAACGCCTCGCGGTCGACGATCGCGCTGCCGATGCCGCTCAGCACGCCCAGCGGTGTCCCGTCGGCGAGGATCGCATAGGCAAAGGCGGAAAGAATATCGAGCGTGCCGGCGATGACCGTCGCGATGACGATCGCGCGGCGGATCGCCTTTCCCGAATACCCCGATTCCATCGGCCCACTCCAGACTGTTCCGGGCAAGGTTACCGATCGTTAAGGATGCGGTCTATGCCGTCCTGAGGCTCTTTCGGACCACCAGTTTCAATCCGGACCATATTTCATCGACTGCGCACACCTTGATGTCGACAAGACCGATCGGCAGCGCGACTTCGCGGATGGTGTTTTCGGTGATGTCGGTATCGATCCTCGCCGCTTTCTTGGGCCAGGAGACCCAGACGAAGCCGGCCGGTGCAAGCAGTTGGCGGAGCGCCGCGACCTCCCGGACGAGATCGTCGCGCCGCGTGACGAAGATATGCGCGGCTTCGATCCCGGCCGAGGGTGCCGCCTGTTCGCTCAGGCCGAGCGTATCGCATCCGATCTCGGCGCGGACGCTGTCGGGCATGTCGCGGAACCAGGCCCGCATCCCGGGCTTGAGCCCGAGCTTCTTCACCAGCGGCGTCCCCGAATAGCCCGCGCCGCTCACCGCGCCGGGCCGAACGATCGCAGATAGCGGCTGGCGACGAGGCCGATCGGAATGCCGACCAGCACGATATGGCAGAAGAGCTGCTGGGCGATCGCGGCCGGCTGGCTCGGATGCGGTGCCGAAAAGCGCAGCGGCAGCACGATCCAGTACATCACCAGCCAGAGCACGACACCGTACAGCGCGCCGGCAAGGATCGGGCGATCGAGCAACAGCCGCACCTGCCGGGCCGCGACCATATAGGCCGTGACCATGCACGCCATGATCGCGAAATGGACCAGCAGGCCCACTACCGCATAGCCGGGGCTGGTGAGCGCCACGGCGCCGAGCGGCCCGCTCGCGACGGACTGCAGCATATGGATCGGCGCCTTGCCGGCGATGAGCGTGGAAATGATGGCGGCCAGGATGTCGAGCGTCCCGGCAATGACGGTGGCGATAGCGATCGGCTTGAGCATGACATTTCCCCTCCGGTCGGGAGGGTCTCGCGCCTTCAGCCGTTCGTCAAGCTTCAGACGATCATGTCGCCCATCAGCGTCGGAAAGAAGCCCTCATGCGCCACGCGGAGTTCAGCGAGCGTCACGACATGGTCGTCGTCGTGCAGCTCGAAGATCAGCCGGCCGGCGATGGTGCGGCCAATGCGCTCGACCTCGAGCCCGATCGCACCCGCGCCCGCCAGCGTGTCGAGCAGGGCATGGTCGGCGACGGTCGCGACATACAGGCCCTGGTCCTCGCCGAACAGTGAGCAGGCGACGCCGCAGGGCAGGGGGGCGTGCAGCATCGCGCCGATATTCCCGGCCAGCGCCATCTCGGCGACCGTCACCGCCACGCCGCCGTCGGACACGTCATGGACAGCGGTGAGCGCACCCGAAGCGATACCGGCGCGGACGAATTCGCCGGCGAGCTTCTCTGCGGCAAGGTCGACCGGCGGGGGCGGGCCCTCCTCGCGGCCATGGACTTCGCGCAGCCACAGCGACTGGCCGACATGGCCGGTACGCGTGCCGATCAGGACGATGACGTCGCCGGTGCCCTTGAAGGCGATCGTTGCGGATTTCGACCAGTCGGCGAGCAGCCCGACGCCGCCGATCGCGGGCGTGGGCAGGATCGCGCTGCCGCTGCCGTCGTCATTCTTGGTCTCGTTGTAGAGCGAGACATTGCCGCTCACGATCGGGAAGTCGAGCGCTGCGCAGGCTTCGGCCATGCCCTCGATGCAGCCGACGAACTGGCCCATGATCTCGGGCCGCTGCGGGTTGCCGAAGTTCATGCAATCGGTGGTGGCGAGCGGCTTGGCGCCCACGGCGGAGAGGTTGCGATAGGCCTCAGCGATTGCCTGCTTGCCGCCCTCATAGGGATCGGCGAGGCAGTAGCGCGGCGTGCAATCGGTGGTGATCGCCAGGCCCTTGCTCGTGCCATGGACCCGGACGACCGCAGCATCGCCACCGGGGCGCTGGACCGTGTCGGCGCCGACCATGTGGTCGTACTGCTCCCAGATCCAGCGCCGGCTGGCGATATCGGGCGACGCCATCAGCTTGAGCAGGTCGGCGGCGATATCGGTGCATTCCGGCACATCGGTCAAAGGCGCGGGCGGCGGGGTCTTCACCCAGGGCCGGTCGTAGCAGGGCGCGTCGTCGGCGAGCGGGCCGAGCGGGATGTCGGCAACCGTCTCGCCCTGCCATTTCAACACCATGCGGCCCGTATCGGTGACATGGCCGATAACCGCGAAGTCGAGCTCCCATTTGTGGAAGATCGCCTCGGCGAATGCCTCGCGGCCCGGCTTCAACACCATCAGCATGCGCTCCTGGCTTTCGGAGAGCATCATCTCATAGGGCGTCATGCCGGTTTCACGCTGCGGCACCGCGTCCATCACCAGCTCGATGCCGACGCCGCCTTTTGAGGCCATCTCGACGCTCGATGAGGTCAGGCCCGCCGCACCCATGTCCTGGATCGCGACGATCGCGTCTGACGCCATCAGCTCGAGGCATGCCTCGATCAGCAATTTCTCGGTGAAGGGATCGCCGACCTGGACGGTGGGGCGCTTCTCCTCCGAATCCTCGGAGAAATCGGCCGAGGCCATGGTTGCGCCGTGAATGCCGTCGCGGCCGGTCTTCGAGCCGACATAGACGATCGGATTGCCGACGCCCGAGGCGGCCGAATAGAAGATCTTGTCCTGCTCGGCGACGCCCACGGTCATCGCATTGACCAGGATATTCCCGTCATAGGCGCGGTGGAAATTCACCTCGCCGCCGACCGTCGGCACGCCGACGCAATTGCCATAGCCGCCGATGCCATGGACGACGCCGGCGATCAGGTGGCGCATCTTGGGATGATCGGGCCGGCCGAAGCGTAGCGCGTTCATGTTCGCGACCGGCCGCGCGCCCATGGTGAACACGTCGCGCAGGATGCCGCCCACGCCGGTCGCGGCGCCCTGATAGGGCTCGATATAGGATGGGTGGTTGTGGCTCTCCATCTTGAAGATCGCCGCCTGGCCATCGCCGATGTCGATCACGCCGGCATTCTCGCCAGGGCCGCAGATCACCTGCGGGCCGGTGGTGGGCAGCTTCTTCAGATGGATGCGCGAGCTTTTGTAGCTGCAATGCTCCGACCACATCACCGAGAAGATGCCGAGCTCGGTCAGATTGGGCTCGCGTCCCATGGCGTGCAGCACGCGCTCATATTCTTCCGGGGAAAGCCCGTGCTGGGCGACGATCTCGGGGGTGATCTGGCTCATGCTCGCGGGCTTTAGCGAGGGAGGAGGGAAGGGGCTAGGGTAGTTCGATCCATCGTCGTTATGCCGCACATCGTTGCGACAATGTGCGCGGCGTTTGAATCCACCCCCGTTCCCCGGCGAAGGCCGGGGTCCAGTTGGGAAGGTGGAAATGATTGAGCGCAACGTTCGCCACTGACCTCCCCAAACTGGGCCCCGGCCTTCGCCGGGGAACAAGAAGGCGTCAGAGTATTTCGCGCACCTTTTCCGGCGGCCGACCGAGGCGCACCCCCTTTTCGGTCTCGACCAGCGGTCGCTCGATCAGGATCGGATCGGCGACCATCGCATCGAGGATCGCATCGTCGCTGGCGGTCTTGAGCGCCTTCGCGCCTTCCTCGTTCCTGCGCAGACCGTCGCGCGGCGTTATGCCGGCGCGCGCGTAAAGCGCGGCCAGCTTCGCGCGAGTCGGCGGAGTCTTGAGATAGTCGATCACCTCAACCTCGAGGCCCGGCGCCGCTTGCAGGATGGCGAGCGTCTCGCGCGATTTCGAGCAGCGCGGATTATGCCAGATTGTCGCCTTCACGCCTTCAACTCCTGGGTTCGGCTCACCCACCAGGCGAGCGCCGCCAGGACGCTATAGGCGAAGAACGCGCCGAGCGGAATCGCCGCCGTCACTGCGACGGGTTTCGGGATGAACCAGTCGATATCCTCGAACGCGATCATCGTCAGCGCCAGCAGGATCATCGGCCAGCGGCCGGCCCGTCCAACCGGACGGGTGCGGGTCGAGAAGAGGACGAGGCCGCCAAAGGCGCACGCAGCTTCGAGCGGCATTTCGATCACTGGCAGGTTCCACAGGCCGAAGCCATAAGCGGGGGGCGAGCCCGCCAGCGTGAGATCCGGGCGGTGGACGAGCAGGTCGAGCAGCCAATGCGAGAAAACGACTGCACCGCCGATCAGCGCGACGCTGGTTCGCTTCTGCCAGAGCCAGAGCAGCAGCGCGAACCCCGCCGACCAGCCGATCGCGCCGGCCAGGCTGTGAGTCCAGGGCATGTCGTACAGGTCCATCGGGTTCATGACGGTGATGCCGGGCACCAGCCGCATATGCTCGACGCCGAGGAGCATCAGCCCGAAAAAGCCGAAATCGAGCAGCTGCGCCGCGACGAAGAGCGTGCCAAGCTTCGGCGCGCGGCGCGATGTGGCTGCGAGGAACGCCGGGCCATAGTGACCGATGAACATGGTGATCCCCTCCTGCCGCGCATCCTATCAAATTGTCATCCCCGCGAAAGCGGGGAGCCATCTCGGGCGGCCAGCGATGGTTCCCCGCTTTCGCGGGGATGACAGGCTGGGGGCGAGGAAGGGACGCCCTACGACGCCTTCGCCTCCTCGACAAAGTCGATATCGCGGCGTTCAGGCCCGAGCGCGGTCAGGACGACCAGCACCACCGCCGCAACACCGGCGACCAACGCCAGCGCGAGGCCGTAATTGTCGCCATGCGCCTCGGCGAATCCAGCCTGGAGCGGGCCGTTGCGCGAGGCGATGAGATTGCCGAGTTGATAGGCGAAGCCGGGGAACATCCCCCGCACCAGCGCCGGCGACAGCTCGTTGAGATGGACCGGTACGATCCCCCAGGCGCCCTGCACCGCGACCTGGACCAGGAAGGCGCCGAGCCCGAGCATCAGCGGCGTCGCGCTGAACGCCCAGAGCGGGATCACCGGCAGGGCAAGGAGCGAGGCGATGATGATCGCCTTTCGCCGTCCGATCCGTTCCGACCAGATGCCGAACGAGAGCCCGCCGACGATCGCCCCCAAATTCATGACGATGGCCAGAAGCCCGGTGGTCCGGGTATCGAAATGGTGCTGCTTCTGGAGGAAGGTCGGATAGAGATCCTGCGTGCCGTGGCTGAAGAAGTTGAACGCGGTCATCAGCACGACGACATACAACGCGATCTTCCAGTGCCGCGCCAGTTCGCGGATCGCGTCGACCCGCACCCGGCCGCGCCGTGCCTCGAAGGCCGGGCTCTCATGGACATGCATGCGGATCACGAAGACGAGCAGCGCCGGGATCACCCCGAGCATGAACATGCCGCGCCAGCCGATATGGTCGAAGAACAGGAAATAGGCGAGGCTCGCCACGAAATAGCCCGACGGATAGCCGCTCTGGAGCAGCCCCGAGACGGGGCCGCGCAGCCGGGGCGGGATCGTCTCCATGACGAGGCTGGCGCCGACACCCCATTCGCCGCCCATCGCGAAGCCGAACAGGCCGCGGATCAGCAGCAGGGACCACAGGGTCGGCGTGAAACCCGACAGGATCGAGAAGCCGGAGAAGAGCAGGATCACGATCATGAGGATCGGCCGCCGCCCGAACCGGTCGGCGAGCAGGCCGAAAACGAAGGCGCCCAATGGCCGCGCCGCCAGCGTGAAGAACAGTGCCTCGGACACTGCCTTGATGTCAGTCCCGAATTCCTTCGCGATTGCTGACTGGAGGAAGACGAGCAGGAAGAAATCGAATGCGTCGAGCGTCCAGCCGAGATAGCTCGCCCAGATCGAACTGCGCTGCGCCGGCGTGAGCGATTTCAGGTCTGCGGCCAGGCTCATGCTCTATCCTCCCTCATGCCGCTCGCGCGCGCACCCTCTACTACTTGTCATCTCCGCGAAAGCGGGGATCCATCTCCGATGGCAGGTGATGGGTCTTCGCTTTCGCGGGGATGACAGGAAGAGTTGGCGACAGGCGATTACTCCTCCTGTCGCGCCAGCCACTCCTCGAGCCACTTGATCGTATAATTCCCCGCCTGGAAATCCGGATCGTCGAGCAGCGCCTGATGCAGCGGGATGGTCGTCTTCATCCCCTCGATCACGAACTCCTCCAGCGCGCGGCGCAGGCGGCGCAAAGCGCCCTGGCGGGTCGTGCCGTAGACGATCAGCTTGGCGATCATCGAGTCGTAATAAGGCGGCACGCGGTAGCCGGCGTACAGGCCGCTATCGACGCGGACATTCATCCCGCCCGGCGCATGATATTGCTTCACCAGCCCCGGTGACGGCGCGAAGGTCCGCGGGTCCTCGGCGTTGATGCGGCATTCGATCGCATGGCCGCGGAACACCACATCCTGCTGGCGCAAGGTCAGCGGATGCCCCTCGGCGATGCGGATCTGCTCGCGGACGAGATCGAGGCCGGTGATCATCTCGGTCACGGGATGCTCGACCTGGAGCCGCGTGTTCATCTCGATGAAGTAGAATTCGCCGTCTTCCCACAGGAACTCGATCGTCCCCGCGCCGCGATAGCCCATGTCAGACATCGCCTTGGCGACGATCCCGCCCATCCGCTCCCGGTCCTCATGGCCGAGCACGGGGGAGGGCGCTTCCTCCAGCACCTTCTGGTGCCGGCGCTGCAGCGAGCAATCGCGCTCGCCGAGATGGATGGCATTGCCATTGCCGTCGCCGAACACCTGGAATTCGATATGCCTCGGATTGCCGAGATATTTTTCCATATAGACGGTGGCGTCGCCGAACGCTGCCTTGGCCTCGCTGCCAGCCTGCTGCATCAGCGTTTCGAGCTGGTCCTCGGACGCGCACACCTTCATGCCGCGCCCGCCGCCGCCCGAGGCTGCCTTGATGATCACTGGATAGCCGATCGCCTCGGCGATCTTCTTCGCTTCGCCAAGATCGCTGATTGCCCCGTCCGAGCCGGGCACCAGCGGCAGGCCGAGCGCGCCGGCGGTGCGCTTCGCCTCGACCTTGTCGCCCATGGTGCGGATATGCTCGGGCTTGGGCCCGACAAAGATGATGCCATGCGCTTCGACGATCTCGGCGAAGCGGGCATTCTCGCTCAGAAAACCATAGCCGGGATGGATCGCATCGGCATGGCTGATCTCGGCCGCCGAGATGATGTTGGCGATGTTGAGATAGCTCTCGCCGGCGGGCGGCGGGCCGATGCAGATCGCCTCGTCGGCGAGCCGGACATGCATCGCATCGCTGTCGGCGGTGGAGTGTACCGCGACCGTCCTGATGCCCATTTCATGGCATGCGCGATGGATGCGCAGCGCTATTTCGCCGCGATTGGCGATCAGGAGCTTCTTGATCTCTGCCAAGGTGCCTTACTCGACCACGACGAGCGGCTGGTCGAACTCGACCGGCTGGCCGCTCTCGACCAGGATGGCCCGCACCGTGCCGGCGCTCGGCGCGAGGATCGGGTTCATCACCTTCATCGCCTCGACGATCAGCAGCGTATCGCCGGCGGCGACCGTCTTGCCGACACTGATGAAGGGCGCCGCGCCAGGCTCGGCGGTGAGATAGGCAGTGCCGACCATCGGCGACTTGACTGCGTTGGCGCTCGCTGCCGGCGCTGCGGCTTCAGGCGCAGCGGGACTCGCGGCCGGGGCAGGCGGCGGGGCGGGGGCATAATGCACCGGCGCGGCGGCAGCTGCTGCCTTGCGCGCGATGCGGATGCGACGCCCGCCGTCTTCGACTTCGATCTCGGTGAGCTGAGTCTCATCGAGCATTTGCGCGAGCTGGCGGACCAGCTCGACATCGATCCGCATCGGATCGGACTGTGTTTCTTCGGCCATGCGACCTTGATCTCCCTTATTGGGGACGCGTCCTGTCAGAGACGGGCGGCGGCTTCAAGCGCGAGCAGGTAGGAAAGCGCACCGAACCCGGCGATAGTTCCGCGCGCGACACGACCGATATGGCTCTTGTGGCGGAAGGATTCGCGCGCATGCGGGTTCGACATATGCACTTCGATCACCGGCGTCCTGATCGATTTGACCGCATCATGGATCGCGAGCGAGGTATGCGTATAGGCAGCGGCGTTGAGGATCACCGCCTTCGCGCCAACCGCCTGCGCCTCATGGAGCCAGTCGACGAGGTGGCCTTCGTGATTCGATTGCCGCATGTCGATCGCGAGATCGAGGTCGCGGGCGCGGTCTTCCATTTGCCCGGCGATATCGTCGAGCGTGTCGGTGCCGTAGATTTCGGGCTCGCGCAGGCCGAGCAGGTTCATGTTCGGGCCGTTCAGGACGAAGATCGTATCAGGCAAGGCAATGCTTCCAGTTGAATGCGCGTCGCGGACCGCCTTATAGGAACCGCGAGGATCGGGCCACACCCATCCCCCGTTCGCCCTGAGCTTGGTGAAGCCTGTCCTGAGCGCCTGCCTTGCAGGCAGTCGAAGGGGGCCATTCTTCAAGCTGAAGGATAAGGACGGGGCTTCGACAAGCTCAGCCCGAACGGAAGGTAAGATCATCGTGCACAGCGACGGAACCGTCAGCATCACCGTCAACGGCGAGCACCGCCGCGTTCCCGCCGGCCTCACCCTGGCGCAACTCGCCGCCGATCTGGGTCTTGTTCCCGAGAAGGTCGCGGTGGAGCGCAACCTCGAAGTGGTGCCGCGCTCCACGCTCGGCCAGGTTGTGGTCGAGGATGGCGACGAACTCGAGATCGTCCATTTCGTCGGCGGCGGCGATCATGCCCGCCCGGTCAGCGACGATACATGGACGGTGGCGGGCCGGACCTTCCGCTCGCGCCTCATCGTCGGCACCGGCAAGTACAAGGATTATGCGCAGAACGCCGCCGCGGTCGAGGCGGCGGGCGCCGAGATCGTCACCGTCGCGGTGCGGCGGGTGAATGTGTCGGACCGCAATGCGCCGATGCTGACCGATTTCATCGACCCGAAGAAGATCACCTATCTGCCCAACACCGCCGGCTGCTTCACCGCCGAGGATGCGATCCGCACCCTGCGCCTGGCGCGCGAGGCGGGTGGCTGGGATCTGGTCAAGCTCGAGGTGCTGGGCGAGGCCAAGACGCTCTATCCCGACATGGTCGAGACGCTGCGCGCGACCGAGATTCTCGCGAAGGAAGGCTTCCTGCCGATGGTCTATTGCGTCGACGATCCCATCGCGGCGAAGCGGCTTGAGGATGTCGGCGCGGTCGCAGTGATGCCGCTGGGCGCACCGATCGGATCGGGGCTCGGCATCCAGAACCGGGTGACGATCCGCCTGATCGTCGAGGGCGCGACCGTGCCGGTGATCGTCGACGCTGGCGTGGGCACTGCCTCCGATGCGGCGATGGCGATGGAGCTTGGCTGCGACGGCGTGCTGATGAACACCGCGATCGCCGAGGCCAGGGACCCGATCCTGATGGCGGCGGCGATGAAGGCGGGCGTCGAAAGCGGGCGTATGGCCTATCTCGCCGGACGGATGGGCAAGCGCCGCTACGCTGATCCTTCCAGCCCGCTGGCCGGGCTTATCTAGGGAAGTCACCGATTTGGCGAAATCGGGAGTCGCCCGCTGGCGGGTACGCGCAGAGCCCGATAGGGTGGCCGAAACATCGAAAGAGCCCGGCCCCATGAAACGTATCGCGCTGCTTGCTGCCCTCACTCTTGCCGCCTGCAATTCGGGCACCACCGGGAATGAGAGTGCAGCCGGCGATGGAGGCAGCGCCACAGCGGCGGTCCCGTCGATCAAGCCCAAGACGGTCTGGGTGATTTCGCCCGACCACATCAATATCCGCGGCGATTTCTATCCCGCCGAGAAGCCGAAGGCGATCATCCTGCTGTTCCACCAGGCGGATTCGAGCAAGGACGAATATGCCACCATCGCGCCGCGGCTGGTCGCGGCGGGTTACAGTGCGATGGCGATCGACCAGCGCTCGGGCGGTTCGATGTTCGGCACCAACGAGACGATCAAGAACCTCAAGCACAAGGCCGAGATGGCCGATGCCGAGAATGATCTGGTCGGCGCGGTCAACTGGGCGCGGCCGTTCGGCAAGCCGATCATCCTGTGGGGCAGCAGCTATTCGGCCTCGCTCGTCTTCGATGTCGCCAATCAGTTTCCGGGCGAGGTCAAGGCAGTGCTGGCCTTCTCGCCCGGCGAATATTTCCCCGACGCACACCAGGTCGGCCGGGCCGCCGCGACGCTCGCAGTGCCCGCCTATATCACCTCGTCGAGCGACCCTGACGAGATCGCCAAGGCCAAGGCGATTGCCGAGCGCGTGCCGGCCGGCAAGGCCGAGCAATATGTGCCGGCGACGGGGGTCCATGGTTCCTCGACTCTGATCGCGGCGAAGGACCCCAAGGGCGCCGAGGCGAACTGGGCATCGGCGCTGGCCTTCCTGAAGAAAGTCGCGCCCTGATCGCGGCCCGCAATCGGCATCACGCTATTTCAAACACTTGAGCGCTGCAAAGGGCTGATGGGGCGGAACCGTGCCCGGGATCGGGAGTTTTATCTTCGGGAGTAGCAGGCGCCGGCTCACGGCGCCGCGGCACATCGAAGGAGCATGATCATGGGTGAACTGACCGACAAGATCAAAGGCAATGTCAACGAAGCCATTGGCAAGGTGAAACAGCAGAGCGACAACCCCGCGACGCGGGACGAAGGTGCCGGGCAGGAACTGAAGGGCAAGGGCCAGCAGTTCGTCGGCAAGGTGAAGGGCGCACTCGGCGACGATATCTGAGCGCTGTCCTTTTGAAGACGGGAAGGGCCGCCTCGGGCAACCGGGGCGGCCTTCTCTATTGCGGACTGAGCGAGAAGGCTCAGGGACGGGCGTGCGCCCGAATCTCATTCCAATATTCGTGCTCGACATCGCTGTCGATTTCGACTGGCCTGGTGCTTCCGTCGTAGAGGCGATCCAGGCCGTCCTTTCGAGGGCCCGATATCCAGAAATGATCGCCGGTTTCCACATCGGCATAATTGGCCTTGAAGCCCTGGCCGCCAAGACGGTGAAAGGTCCGGCCGGCATAGTGGAGCGATTGACCAGATTTCGACAGCGTGACTCGTCCGATGCGCGCAGGACCGTTCAATCCTTCGGATTTGTCCTCGATATACATGATGCGGGTCTTTCGGGCGCTCATCGCGTGCCTCCTGATTTCCCTACCGCTTCCGGATCGCCGAGATGGTCGTGGCCGGCGTGATCGCCTCGACATCAGTCTTCAGGTGCAGCAGCCGCACACCCGTTTGCGCCATGGCACGGGCAAGCGCGGGCGCGAATTCTGCGGTCGTCTCCACCGTCTCGGCCCAGCAGCCATAAGCCCGTCCAAGCGCAGCGAAATCGGGGTTGCGTAATTCAGTGCCCGACAAGCGTCCCGGATATTCGCGCTCCTGGTGCATGCGGATGGTGCCGTAAGCGCCATTGTCGATCACCAGCACCAGCATGTCCGCACCGTGCCCGACCGCAGTCGCCAGTTCCTGCCCGTTCATCAGGAAGCAGCCGTCCCCGGCCAGCGCGACGACGGTGCGCTCGGGGTGGCGCAAGGCGGCAGCCGTCGCGGCGGGAACGCCATAGCCCATCGCGCCGGCGGTCGGCGCCAGCTGGCAGCCGGGGCCGGCATAGCGCCAGTAGCGATGCCACCAGCCCGAATAATTGCCCGCGCCGTTGCAGATGATCGAGTCGGCCGGCAGCGCCTCGCGCATCGCCGCGACGCACGGCCCGAGATCGAGCTTCAGGTCGCGCGGGGCAGGGGTGGACCATGCCTCATAGTCAGCGCGCGCCGCAGCAGCGGCCTCGATCGGCGGCATGTCGATCGAGAGCAGCGCATCTGAGAACTCGCGCATCCCCGCGCAGATTGCGAGATCGGCGCGGTAGGTGCGGTTCAGTTCATTCGGGTCGGGATGGACATGCACCAGCATCTGGCAAGGATGGTCGGGCGTCACCAGTGTATAACCGTCCGTGGTCGCCTCGCCGAGGCGCGGGCCCATCACCAGCAGCAGATCCGCATCCTTCACGCGCTGGACCAGCTTCGGGTTGGGGCCATAGCCGAGATTGCCGGCATAGGCTGGCGAGCTGTTGGGGATCGCATCCTGGCGGCGGAAGGCGGCGACTACCGGCAGGCCGCTGCGCTCGGCGAAAAGCTGGAAATCGCGCGCTGCCTCGACATCCCAGCCCGCGCCACCGATAATCGCAAGGGGCCGCTCCGCGCCGCCGAGCAGGCCGGCCAGCGCCCCCATGACGACCGGATCGCAAGCCTGCACTGCACGGCTGACCTTTGGCCGATCCTCAGCCGCCACCTCATCCAGCAGCATATCCTCGGGCAGCGCCAGCACCACCGGCCCCGGCCGGCCGGACATGGCGACATTCCACGCCCGCGCGACATATTCCGGGATGCGCGCTGCATCGTCGATCTTCGCCGCCCATTTCGCGATGGGGCCGAACATCGCCGGGAAATCGATCTCCTGAAACGCCTCCCGATCCTTCGTCCCACGATCGACATCGCCGATGAAAAGGACCATCGGCTGCGAATCCTGCATCGCGACATGCACACCGATCGAGGCATTGGTCGCGCCCGGTCCGCGCGTCACAAAGGCAACGCCCGGGCGCCCGGTCAGCGCGCCGTCGGCACAGGCCATGAAGCCGACGCCGCCTTCCTGGCGGCACACCACCAGATCGATCTCGGGCGTGTCGTGGAGCGCGTCGAGCACGGCGAGGAAGCTCTCGCCAGGAACGGTGAAGATGCGGTCGCAGCCTTGCGCGACCAGTTGATCGACCAGGATTCGGCCGCCGGTACGGAGTTTCGTCATCGGCAATTCCTAGACGCTGACGTGGAGATTTGCTAACCCGACCGCGTCGAAAAGAAGCAGGCCGGTATCGGTAAGCCCGGCCACCGCTCTCCACGAAGGAGGCGCTCTCCGTATCCGCCATGGCGGAACCCGCGACAGGAAGGGACGCGACACCCGCGTTCCCGGCCTGTCGGGGTGCGCCCGCGGGCCAGTCACGGAGAAAGACCATGCCGATCATCACCAGCGGAACCGGGGTCATCACCCAGATCAACGTCTTCACCTGCGATCCCGCCAACCAGGCGGCGCTCATCGCGCTGCTGGCGGAAGGGGCGCGATCGGTCAGCGATGTGGAGGGCTGGATCTCGGCCAGCATTCATCGCGGGCTCGAGGGCGACAGGGTGGTGAATTATGCCCAGGTGCGGGACCCTGCCGCGCAGGACCGGGTGATGGCGCGATTGCGCGCCACCGACTTCTTCGCACGCAACGCCGCTTTGGGGACGGCGCATCCCGGTCTCTACGAGGTTGCCGTGACGATCGGGGGCTGATCTGTCGGAAATGCTTACACTCGGAGCCGGGTCGGAAATGGCGTTAACCATTGCAAGGTCCGGTTTTCCGCCATTGGCACGGATTGGCATGCCGACTGCATAATCTGATGTGCCGAGCGTATTTCACGCTTCAGCAGGGCGGGTCGATGCTCCCCCCGATCTCGCATCGATCCGCCCTACCCGGCCTTTCCCATCAAACGCAGCCAGCGATCGTCCCATAAGACGCGCCTTATCCGGCGGAGACGACGCCCTGTTGCTCGAACAGCTGGGCGAGCTCGCCGCTCTCGTACATCTCCATCATGATGTCGGAGCCGCCGATGAATTCACCCTTCACATAGAGCTGCGGAATGGTCGGCCAGTCGGAAAAGGCCTTGATGCCCTGGCGCACGCCCTGGTCCTGCAGCACGTCGACGCTGTCGAATTCAGCGCCGAGATGGTTGAGGATCGCCACCGCGCGGCTGGAAAAGCCGCATTGCGGGAACAGCGGACTGCCCTTCATGAACAGGAGCACGTCGCTCTTCGCGACCATCTCCGCGATGCGGGCCTGTGCGTCGTCTGTCACTGTCTTTACTCCCAAAGCATTTTCACTCGGAAAATGCGTAAAACAAACTCATTCGGGTATCGCGGTGGTGAGCTGCAATGCATGGAGCACGCCGCCCATCCGCCCGCCCAAGGCGGCATAGACCGCCTGGTGCTGCTTGATGCGGGGCATGCCCCGGAAACTTTCGGCCACGACCCGCGCCGCATAATGATCGCCGTCGCCGGCAAGGTCAGTGATCTCAACCCGGGCATCGGGGATGCCCGTGGTGATCAGCGCCTCGATCTCGTCCGCCGCCATCGCCATGTTATTCGGACTGCATCAGCTGGCGGCGCGCTTCGATCGTCTGTTCCTCGATCGCACGGCGCACCGCGCCTTCATCGACTTCGGCGCCGGCCGCGGTCAGGTCGCTGACCAGCTTGCGGATCACGTCCTCGTCGCCGGCTTCCTCGAACTCGGCCTGGACGACAGCCGAGGCATAGGCATCCGCCTCTTCCTTGGTCAGCTTCATCAGCCCGGCAGCCCAATGGCCGAGCAGCCGGTTGCGCCGCGCGGTGACGCGAAACGCCATCTCTTCGTCACGTGCATATTTGGTCTCGAACGCCCGTTCGCGATCGTCGAAGGTGGTCATTGGCATCCCTTTGGCGGCTGCGATTGTCAGATGGGAGATAGGGTGGGGGAGCCGGATAGGCAACGGCCTCTTGTTCCCCCCTTGGTTCCTCTCCTTAGTTCCTCCCCGGCACGGGGAGGGGGACCATTCGCCACTTCCGGCGAATGGTGGAGGGGCTTGGAGCGCGGCAACGTGGCCGCGCTCCAAGCCCCTCCACCACCGACCTGCGGTCGGCGGTCCCCCTCCCCGAACAAGCTCGGGGAGGAACTAAGAATTAAGTCACTCCCCCACCGTCACCACCAGCTTCCCGATCGCGCCGCGCGCGGCCATCTTGGCGATCGCCTTGCCGCCATCCTCGAACGCGAAGATCTCGGTCACGCGCGGGGCGATCCGGCCGTCCTTCCACAGGCGGAAAAGGCGCTCGATATTGGACTGGTTCGCCTTGGGGTCGCGCGCGGCAAAGGCGCCCCAGAACACGCCGCACACATCGCAGCTCTTGAGCAGGGTCAGGTTGAGCGGCAGCTTCGGGATGCCGGCGGGGAAGCCGACCACCAGATAGCGGCCCTCCCAGCCGATCGAGCGCAAAGCCGGTTCGGCATAGTCGCCGCCGACCGGATCATAGATCACATCCGCGCCGCCCGGCCCGAGCGCTGCCTTGAACTGGTCCGCCAGCGCTTTCGACTGATCCTTGTCGAACGGCGCGCGCGGATAGACGAGCGTCACGTCAGCACCGGCTTCCGTCGCGGCCGCCGCCTTCTCCTCGGACGAGACAGCGGCCACGACGCGCGCGCCGAACGCCTTGCCCAGCTCGACCGCCGCCAGCCCGACGCCACCGGCCGCGCCCAGCACCAGCAGCGTATTGCCCTCGACCAGATGCCCGCGGTCGAGCAGCGCATGGATCGTCGTGCCATAGGTCAGCAGCAGCGAGGCGCCCTCGGCGAAGCTGCGCCCCTCGGGCAGGCGGAACAGGCTGGTCACGGGCAGGGCGATCTTCTCGACCAGCCCGCCCGAGCCGGTGGTGGCGATCACCCGGTCGCCCGGCTTCCAGCCGGTCACGCCCTCGCCGACGCTTTCGATCACGCCGGCAATCTCGCTGCCCGGCGCGAAGGGGCGGGGCGGTTTGAACTGATATTTGTCCTCGATGATCAGGACGTCGGGATAGTTGATCGAACAGGCCTTGACCGCGACCACCACCTGGCCGGGGCCGGCGACGGGATCAGGCAACTCGTCGATAACGAGCGTTTCAGGCCCGCCCGGTGCTTTCGACAAGAGTGCCCGCATGTGCTCTGTCTCCACTCATCCAAGGACGGTGTTCAGCGACACCGGATTCGTATTTCGAAATCGCGGTATCCCTTGCCAGCGTCAGGCCGATTTCGTCCAGCCCTTCCATCAGGCACTGACGGCGGAAACTGTCCATTTCGAAGACGAAACGGTCCTGGAAGGCAGTGGTGACGGTCATCGTCTCGAGATCGACGGTGACGGTGTCGGTCTTCGCGACCTCGACGAGCCGGTCGATCGCCTCTTGCGGCAGCACCACGGCAACGATGCCGTTCTTGAAGGCATTGCCCGAGAAAATATCGGAAAAGCTCGGCGCGATGACGGCCTTGATGCCCATATCGGCAAGCGCCCAGGCGGCATGCTCGCGGCTCGATCCGCAGCCGAAATTGTCGCCGGCGATCAGGATCGGCGCGCCCGCATAGCGCGGATCGTCGAAGATGTTGCCGGCCTGCGCGCGCACCGTTTCGAAGGCGCCCTTGCCGAGCCCCTCGCGCGTCACCGTTTTCAGCCAGTGCGCCGGAATAATGACATCGGTATCCACATTCTTCGCGCCCCAGGGATAGGCGCGGCCCGAGACCTGACTGACCGGATCCATTATTGCGCCGCGATGATCTCGGGTGTGGGGCGGGCGCTCGCGGCATAGGCGGCGATGCCGCTGATGACGGTACCGAGGATCAAAAGGATCAACGCGCGCTTCATACTGGCTTCCCCCCCATAAGGTCGCGAACGTCGCTCAATCGTCCGGTCACGGCCGCAGCAGCGGCCATTGCCGGCGATACCAGATGCGTCCGCGCGCCCGGTCCCTGCCGTCCTACGAAATTCCGATTCGAAGTGGAAGCGCAGCGTTCGCCGGGCGGCACTTTATCCGGGTTCATTGCGAGACACATCGAGCAGCCGGGCTCGCGCCACTCGAAGCCGGCGCTGGTGAAGATGCGATCGAGCCCCTCGGCCTCGGCCTGGCGCTTGACCAGGCCCGATCCGGGCACGACCAGCGCCCGCACCCCGTCAGCGACATGCCGCCCGTTCGCGACCGAGGCGGCGGCGCGCAGATCCTCGATCCGGCTGTTGGTGCAGCTGCCGATGAAGACATGCTCGACCGGCACATCCTGCATCGCCGTGCCCGGCGTCAGGCCCATATAGGCAAGCGACTTGCGCGCCGCCTCGCGCTTGGCCGGGTCGGCGAAGCTGTCGGGATCGGGCACGGTGCCGGTGATCGCGACGACATCCTCGGGGCTGGTGCCCCAGGTCAGCGAGGGCGCGATATCGGTGGCATTGAGGAGGACCGTCCGGTCATAGGTCGCGGATGCGTCGCTCGGCAGCGTCTTCCACCACGCCACGGCCTTGTCCCAGTCCTCGCCCTTCGGCGCCATCGGCCGGCCCTTGAGATAGGCGAAAGTCGTTTCGTCGGGCGCGACCAGCCCGGCGCGGGCACCGCCCTCGATCGACATGTTGGCGACGGTCAGCCGCCCCTCGATCGACATCGCGCGCATGATCTCGCCGGTATATTCAATGACATAGCCGGTGCCGCCCGCGGCGCCGATCTTGCCGATGATCGCGAGGATCACGTCCTTGGGGCTGACGCCGAAGCCAAGCGTGCCGTCGACCCGGACTTCCATCGTCTTCGACGGGGTCAGCAACAAAGTCTGCGTGGCGAGGACATGCTCGACTTCGCTGGTGCCGATGCCGAAGGCGAGGGCGCCCAGCGCACCATGCGCCGAAGTATGGCTGTCGCCGCAGACGAGCGTGGTCCCGGGCAGGGTGAAGCCCTGTTCCGGCCCGACGACATGGACGATGCCCTGCGCGGCCGCGACCGCGTCGATATAGTCGATGCCGAACTCGGCACAGTTGCGCTGCAGCGCGTCGAGCTGCGCCGCGCTTTCCGGATCGGCGATCGGCAGGCGGTGGCCGGCGGCATCGACGCGCGGGGTGGTCGGCAGGTTATGATCAGGCACCGCAAGGGTAAGATCGGGCCGCCGCACTGTGCGCCCCGCGGCGCGCAGACCGGCAAAGGCCTGGGGGCTGGTCACCTCATGGACGAGGTGGCGATCGATATAGATCAGGCAGGTGCCGTCATCACGCCGTTCGACGACGTGCGACGCCCAGATCTTTTCGTAGAGGGTCTGCGGACGGGAAGCCATGCGGGCGGCTCTAGCCCTTTCTTGCGCGAGATCAAGGCGCTGGGGCATTTAGTTGCGTAAAGCTGGGGTTGCGCCGCGATGTGGCGATTGGAGGGAGCTGCCTCCCTCCGTTCAACTCTCTCCGTTCAATTGCAGGAAGCACCCCCGGAGGTGTCGATGCCGGCCTTGCCGGTTTCGCGGATCTGTCCGGAGACCTGATCGTTCGTGCAGCCCTTGGGCACATCGGGCTGGAGCATCTGTGCCTGGTCGGATGCTGGTGTCGGCACGAAGCTGCTCAGCGATTGCAGCGGCGGCAGGGCGATCTTCAGCAGGGCGCCGGTGTAATTGAGCGTATAATTCGCCGAAGCCGCCAGGCTTCCCTGCAAAATGGCATAGTCGCCCGATGGCGACGACACCGTCGCGGTCGTGCTCAGGGCGCCGGTCAGGACGTCGCCATTGACGAGGCCCGAGGTCGCATTGGCCGGGCCGACCACATAGGTCAGCGGCGGATTGGGAAAGCCGAACTGGCGCGAGAGCGGGTCGGCGGTCACGCTCAACGGCCGCGGCGTGATCGTCAGTGCCCGCGCATTCCCGGCAGCCTGGGCGAAGGTGAAGCTGTAATTGCCGCTGTTTGCCGCCAGGCCACTGCCGGTGATCGCATAGCTGCCGACATTCGAGCCGGAGGTCGCGCTCGTGGCATAGCTGGCGGTGCCGGTGGTGACGCCGGCGAGCGTATCGCCATTGACCAGCCCGGTTGCGCTCTGCGTACCGGTCAATGCCGGATTGGCATTGCCATAGAGCCGGCTGAACGGATCGGCGGTATAGGTGATCGTCAGCGCTGCAGGATTGATCGTCAGCAGTGCGCCGGTGAAGCTCAGCGCATAATTGGCCGAGGCAGCAAGGCTGCCCTGGGTGATGCCGTAGCTGCCGGCTGACGACGCTGTCGTCGCGCTGGTCGCGAGCCCGCCCGACAGCGTGTCGCCATTGACCAGGCCCGTTGCAGCATAGGTGAGGGCAGGGTTGGCCGCGCCATAGGTGCGCGAAAGAGGGTCGGCCACAACCGACAGCGCGGCCGGAGTGATCGTCAGCGCCGTGGCGTTGCCGGCGGCCTGGGCGAAGGTGAACCTGTAGTTGCCGCTGTTGGCGACGAGCCCGCTCCCGTTGATCGCGTAGCTGCCAGTGCCCGAGCCGCTGGTTGCGTTCGTGGCGTAGTTCGCAGTGCCGGTAGTGACGGCGGCCAGCGTATCGCCATTGACCAGGCCGATTGCGCTTTGCGTTCCGGTGTAGATTGGGTCTGCTGCCCCATAGAAGCGGCTGAACGGATCGGCGGTGTAGGTGATTGTCAGTGCGGCCGGAGTGATCGTGAGCGCCGTGGCGTTGCCGGCGGCCTGGGCGAAGGTGAAGCTGTAGTTGCTGCTGTTGGCGGCAAGACCGCTGCCGGTGATGGCGTAACTGCCGACGTTCGAGCCGCTGGTTGCGATCGTGCCGTAACTGGCTGTGCCGGTGGTGACACTGGCGAATGTGTCGCCATTGACCAGGCCCGTGATGCTCTCCGCGCCGGTGAATGCCGGGTTGGCCGCGCCGTACAGCCGGCTGAACGGATCGGCCGTATAGGTGATCGTTAGTGGCGCAGGCGTTACGGACAGCGTCCCTCCGGTCGCATCGATTACACGATAGACCACACCCCCGCTGCCGGTGGCGGTGTTGCGCAGAATCCCATATTGTCCGACGGACAGGCTCTGCGTCAAAGTAGCGGAAACAAGGCTTTGCGAATATAGCGCATCGCCACCGACCGGCTGGAAAACATATGCGGCACCATGGTAGCCAGCACCAGAGGTGATGGTGACCGCAAAATCCGGATTGACGGCGCCGTACGCCCTTGTGGCATTTGCGGCTGAAGCAACCACCACGGGAGTCAGGGCATAAAGTTGCGGATAATAGCCGGCAGTCTGGCCCGCTTGCCCTGCCTGCGTTGGCGGGGACCAGATGCTGGCGAAATCCCAGTTGGTATAGGTCGCAGAATAGGTGTTGAAATCCTGAAGTTGATTTGTCGTCAGGCCGGCGACAGTACTTACGTCATATACGGTAATAAATCCAAAGGCTTGCTTGGCATCTGGTCCTATTATCGCCGTATCCCAAAAAGAGTTTAAAAAGAAATTGTGATATCCGACAAGCTCGCCGGACAGGGCTCCAACAGAATTGGTATTCGGAGAATTTATTGTCCCAGCGTAATATGATCGATATACGGGTGATTCATAATTCAACCCCGCTATCCCGCCTACAGCGAGCCCGTTAGGGGCTGTAATATTTGAAGTAGAATAAACGTCGTGAACGGTCGTCCCTGTAATAAAGCCGATCAATCCGCCGACGCTGTAGCCTGACGGCGCCGTGATTGATCCGGTGGAATATGCCACGCTCAACGTGCCGGTGGAATATCCAAACAGCCCGCCAACCTTATCGAAACCCGTCACATTGCCGGTCGCGTACACACCCTCCGTCAGGGCGTTGGAGTTTCCGCCAGCGAGGCCTCCGACCTGATGCGATCCGACAACGTCACTGCTGGAATAGCTGTTCGTAAGCGACAGGGCCGACATGGTCCCGATAAGCCCGCCGACATAGGAGTTCCCGGTCACGCTCCCGCTTGAACGGAGATGATCGAGAACGGGACCATCGCCGACAGCGCCAATCACGCCGCCGATATTTGTACCGCCCCCTGTGACAGAGCCCGTAAAGCCAATATCAGAGAGATTAATCTGACTGCTTGTCAGGCTTCCGATACTTCCGACACTTCCAAAAACGCCGCCTACATTGGAGTGTCCGGTAATATTGCCATTGACCAGCTTGATATTCTGGAAGTCCGCAATCCCGCTGCTGGAAAAGCCGCCGTTGTTCCAGACGGCACCGAATAATCCGACGTCATCGACGTTCGGTCGGGCAATGGCGAGGCTGCCGATCGTGTAATAGTTGCCGTTGAAATGCCCGACAAATCCAAGGCCGGCATTGAGAATGGTCCCAAGGCCATCCGTTCCAATCGGAATAAATCCGGCGCCCCCATTCCAGGACGCGGTGGAGCTGGCGTCGATGTCTTTTCCAAGGGCATAAGAGCCGTTCAAATTCTGATTTATGTTTTGCAGGTCATCGACGTTGTTGACCAGCATATAGGCTATCGGCAGATAGCCGGAGTTCGTCGATATATGGTTCGAAAAATCAGTCGGATTACTGTAACTTACGGGGTTATAGAATATAGCTATCCGAAAGGCTGATCCCGGTGAACGTTGATTGGTTATATAGCTGGATGCGCCCAGATATAATGAGCCGTTCCCCGTGCCCGTATTGTCCGCCCTGATGTTGAGCGAAGCACTTTCGCCGCCGACGATGCCCCCGTTGATATTCACGTCACGATAGGCGGAAAAGGTGAGCGCGCTCGTGCTGAACCAGCTGATCTTCCCGTCGACGTTGAAGTTGATGTCGCCGTTGGCGATGCTGGTGCCGCCGATGTTGGTCTGCAACGTCACATTGTTCATCGCGAGGTTGGCGGAGATTGCGGTCGCCATGCCGGCGTCGACGGTGAGGTCGGTCGAATCGATCAGCCAGGTACCGAACCCACCCCTCGATAACGTGAGCACCCTCAACCCTGTAAAGTCGAAGTTCGCACCCGAGGTTTCTACCAGGCCACTATGGCCGCCTCCACCGACCGCCTGCGCCGACAGCGTGCCCGAGACCGTGACGGTGCCGCCATCGCCGCCGAGCAACCGGATGTTGCCCGCGGTGCCGAAGGCGGAATCGGCATTGATGTCGCCGGACAGGTTGATGACGTTGCGGACGGCGTCCCTCACCGTCGCCGCCTCGAGCACGACATACCCGCCCGAGGCTGAGATGCTGCCCGAATGGCTGATCAGCGCCGCATCGCCGGTAAGCGCGCTGGTCGGCACCGCGACTTGCATGAAGCCGTCGCCGTTCAGATCGAGCGTGATGCTTTCACCCGACCCCAGCCCGACCCGGCCAAGCGGTACAGCGATCGTGCCGCTATTGGCGACACTGCCGCCAAGCAGCGCGACATAGGCGCCCTGGCCTGCGGTGATATGGCCGGCGTTCGACACGGGCGCCGAGGACCCGCCGCCGGTGAACCGGGCGTTGCCCGCCATGAAATTCGCGTCGGCCATGCCGAGCGTCGAGGCGACGAACCCGCCGCCGGTCTGCACCGTACCGGTCGCGGTGATGGCGATGCCATTGGGGTTGACCAGATAGACAGCGCCATTGCTGAGGATCTGCCCGGCAATCGTCGAGGAAGTGCTGCCGGTGACCCGGTTCAGCGTTGCCGACTGCGCATCAGGCTGGACGAAGGCGACCGTCTTCCCCTGGCTGACCGAGAAGCTGTCCCAGTTGATGACGGCCCGCCCACTCGACTGATTGACGGTCGTCGTCTGGCCGTTGCTGCCGATCGTCGCGGTGCCGGCGGCAACCACGCCGCCCGCGGGCAGATCGTCGGCACGCGCCGTGCCGGGAAGCGCAGCGAAAAGGAGAAGGGCGCCGCTGCTGAGCATGGTGGTCGACAGAAATTTGCCATTGGACGAGTGCTTCATGGTTCCAGTCCTCATCGTCAGTCTCACTGCATCGAAAGGCCGAACGCGTCGCCGCCGATCGCGACGATTGCGAACGGTCAGAAGCGCAACGTCGCCACGACATTCGCCCTGTCGCTCCCGTCGAGCGCAGCGACGTTGCTGAATCCATGGGCATATTCGACATTGAAATAGAGCCCGACGCGCTGGACCCCGACGCGGAGGCCGAGGCCGAGTGCTGCGGCATCGAGGTTCTTCGGCTCGAGGATCGTCGGCCTGCTGATCGACCCGAGCCCGCCGGCGCCGAACAGATAGGGCGAAACCACAAGGCCGAGCTTGTCGCTGCCAGGGAGGATACGGTACCTCAACTCGAGCCGCGCGGCCCCGCCCTCATCGACCGCAGTGCTGCCGCCGACATAGGCCGACACCCCGTCAGCGCCCTCGAGCGAGAATTGCTCGGCGCGGAACACGGCTGCGCCGAAGCTCGTCTGCGCCTTGGCCGAGGCCGCCAGGTCCCATCCCGCAGCGATCGGCAGCAGCGCATGCACCTGCGCGGTGATCTTGGTGAAATCGTCGCGCGCGCCGACCCGCGAATAGCCGACGCCCGAGGCAGCGATATCCGCCAGGGTCCGCGCGCCGAGATCGCCAAGCCCCTGGCTCAGCTGCACCGCTGCGCCGAACGATCCATGGTCGACATCGAAGCGATCGAAGCCCAGTCCCAGCCGCGCGACCATGTAGCGGTCGCGGCTCAGCGTCACCCCGAACTGCGGCGCCTTGTTGCTCTCCTCGAGCTGCTCGACGCTGCCGCTCAGCAGCACGGCCCGGCTCCGCGTCTTCGCCAGCGTATAGGAAGCGCGCAGCACGAACCGGTGCAGATCGCCCAGTGTTGCCGGCGCGCCGAATAAAGGAGCCGGCTGCGTTCGGGTGAAGGTCGCCTCCGGGTTGAGCGTGAGCCGGCCGTCGCCGAACGCGAAGACGGCGCCGCCGCCAAGCACGCGCTCCTGCACGTCGCTGCTGAACAGCTTGCTGATGTCATAGCCGCTCGACACAAAGCCGTAAAATTGCTCGCCGGCACCAAATACCGAATTGAGCGACACCTGCGCATTGACGCTCCAGGTGCCGAGCGACGAAGCGAGACTGTTGTCGGCGCCGACGCTGCCTGAAACCACCTGGTGCCGGCCCTCGATCGCCAATCTGGTCCCGCCGGGCTGATTGCCGCGGATCAGGGTCGATCGCAGCGTCAGCCCGGGAATTTCATTGGCGATCAGCAGCGGCATTTCGATATCGCTCAGCCGCAGATGCTTGCGGCCCTGCAATCCCGCCAGGCGCCGCGCGACGACGCCGCGCACGCGTTTCGGCACGCCTGAGACATCGACCTGCTCGATGAATCCGTCGATGACGACGATTCTGAGCATGCCGCCGTCCTTGAGATCCTGCGGCGGGATGACGACCCGGGCGAGCACGAAGCCGGCACGGGCATGGCTTGCCTCGATCTGCGACGCGACTTCATAGATCCGCGCCAGCGTCACTGTCTGGCCGCGCAACTGGCTGATTGCAGCCTCGGTCTCGGCGGCGACTTCGGGGAAGGCACCCTCGACTACGACTGAATCGAGCTTCACCTGCAGCGTCTCAGCGCCGGCAGGCGGTTTCAGCCCGCCAGTCTCGGGAATATCGACACGAAAGCCGTTGTCGGTCTTCTCGGGGCGAAGCGTAGGGGGCGTCACAGTCGAGGGGGCGGCGACCTGGCCGAATGCCGATGCCGGCACCGCAACCAGAGAGCTGCAAATAATTGAGCGTGTCAACGCGATGCGGCGGTCCATTCGGATTCCTCGCAAGATGACAATCATGTTAGGTTCATGATGTGGCCAGCTCAAGCAGCAAACCATCGACTTTGGACCTACTTGGGGTTTTCTGTACGCAAGCTTTCATGATTTTGGTCGAAGAAAGGACTAACGCTGCGAGGTCCTCGCCGTGCTCGCCGCGATAAAGGGGCTTATATTTCACCCTCATCCCCACCCTCCCGGATCACCACCGTCCCCGATCGCCCATCGACGATGATCTCCTCGGCATAGGGATCATAGCCCTCGTCCGCCTCACTCTCCTCCCGCTGGTACGCCTCCCACTCCCGATCCTCACGCTCGGCCACATTATAGATCGCCACCTGCAACCTTTTCTGCTCCGCCTCGGCCGCCTGCACCATCTCGGCCCAGCGGCGCTGCGCACCCTGCACGCCCTTGAGCGCTGACAGGCCGATCGCCCGGAACACCGCCCGGTTCATCGGCATCTCGATCTCGCTGTCCCCTTGCCGCACCGTCACCAGGCTATAGGCTTCGTCGAGGATGACCTGCCGCATCGGCTCGCTTGCACCGCGCAGCCGGTCGCCCGGCGCGCCGCTCCGGCGCGGCCTGCCGGCCGGATTGCCCGATTGGCCCTTGCGGAAACGATATTCGAGCGGCGGCTTGCCCGGCCCCACTTTCCACTCGACGAGCGCCGGCTCATCGTCCGCGCTCGATTCAACCCCCCTCTCTGATTCAACCTTTCCCTTGCCCATGGCAGCGCTCCGTCAATGTACGATCGCACGCCACAAAGCCGATTTCGCCGGCCGGTTGAATCAACCCTCCCTGTTCCGCGCCGGGCCCTCGCTGTTATCCCCGCACAGCCTCCCTGCTCCGCAGGGCGGCCTCCCTGTTATCGCGGAACAGGGAGGACGGCATATATATCATTGATAAGGAAGGATGATCTCGTCGAAGGATTGGCCGCAAACGCGCTTGGAGGCGATGCTCTCCCTGTTCCCTCCCTGTTATCGCCGAAGAACAGGGAGATACCCGCCGGCCCGCAGCACGGAATGCCAACCATCGCCTATTGTCGGCCGCCGCGAAAACCCCGACGATCCGCCACGACGACTCGGTGGGGCGGCCCAGGGAGAGAGAAGCGATGACCACCGTGGCGGAAGTGATCGTGAAGACGCTCGAGGCAGCCGGCGTCCGCCGCTGCTACGGTATCCCCGGCGACACGCTGAACCATGTGACCGACGCGATCCGCACCAGCGGCATCCGCTGGGTCCATGTCCGTCACGAGGAGGCGGCCGGCTTCGCTGCCGGCGCCGACGCGCTGCTGACCAATGAGCTCGCTGCCTGTGCCGGCTCCTGCGGTCCGGGCAGCCTGCACTTCATCAACGGCCTGTTCGAATCGCACCGCAACCGTGCACCGGTGGTGCTCATCGCCAGCCAGATCGTCCGCGACGAGCTCGGCTTCGATTTCCCGCAGGAGGTTGATTTCAAGTCGGTCTATGCCTCCTGCACTGTCTTTTGCGAGGAAATCCGCACGCCGGCCCAGGCGCGGCGCAAGACGGCGATGGCGGCACAGGCGGCGCTCGCCAGGCGCGGTGTAGCGGTGCTGATCGTGCCTGCCGACGTCTCCAGCGCCAAGGCGCCCGAGGAACCGGATTTCGCCGTCCACCGCGCCACGCCGATGATGCGGCCGTCGGATGCCGATCTCGACCGGCTGGCGGCTGCGCTGGCTGGCGGCAAGCGCGTCGCGATCTATGGCGGCTCGGGCTGCGAGCATGCCCATGACGCGGTCGTGGCGCTGGCCGCGCGGCTGCAGGCGCCGGTCGCGCGGACCTCGCGCGCGAAGGATTTCCTCGAGCATGACAATCCCTATGATGTCGGCATGACCGGCATCTTCGGCGCCGAGGCCGGCTATCATGCGCTGATGTCGTGCGACGTACTGCTGCTGCTCGGCTGCGATTTCGCCTGGCGGCAATTCTATCCCGAAAAGGCAGTGATCCTCCAGGTCGATCTCGACGGGACTCATCTTGGCCGCCGCCATCCGGTCGATATCGGCGTGATCGGCGATGTCGGGGATACGCTGGAGGCGCTGCTGCCGCGCATCGCCCAGCGCGACGATCGCAGCTTCCTCGACGAATGCCTCGAGCATCACCGCAAGTCGGTCGAGCAGCAGGGCAAACATGCGAAAGTCGGCAAGGGCGGGGCGATCCATCCGCAATATCTCGCCGAGACGATCTCGCGCCATGCCGCCGAGGACGCGGTGTTCACTGCGGACGGCGGCTCGCCGATGGTCTGGTGCCTGCGCCATATCACATCGACCGGCCGCAACCGGACGGTGGTGAGCCTCAGCCACGGCACCATGGCGAACGCGATGCCGCAGGCGCTCGGCGCGAAGGCGGCCTTTCCCGACCGGCAGGTCATCGCGCTTTCGGGCGATGGCGGCCTGGCGATGATGCTCGGCGATCTCCTGACCGCCGTGCAGGAGAAACTGCCGATCAAGGTCGCTGTGTTCAACAACAGCGCGCTCGATTTCGTCGAGATCGAGCAGAAGGTCGAGGGCCTGCTCGACGCCTATACCGATCTGGTCAATCCGGATTTCGCGCGGGTGGCGGAGGCGATCGGCTGGCGCGGCTGGCGGGTCGAGCGGAGCGAGGATCTGGAGGGGGCGGTGCGCGCCTGGCTCGACGAACCGGGGCCGGCGCTGCTCGATGTGGTGACGGACCGCTACGAGCTCGTCCTGCCGCCCAGGGTGGAAGCGGGACAGGTGGCGGGGATGGCGCTTTATTCGGCCAAGGCCGTGCTCGGCGGCCGCGGCCGTGATGTCGCCGGCATGTTCCGGAACCTGCTGTCATGAGCCGCGGTACTCCGCTTTTCGATACGCTGTTCCGGGATCAGGGCATCGGACGCAATGCGTTGCTGTTCGTGGGTCTCATCGGCACCGTCGCGGCGATCGCGATCGGGGTGGGCCATCCCGATGCGCTGTGGCTGCTCATCGTCTTCGCCCCGTTGCTGCTGGTTGGGCTGCTCGACCTGTTCCAGACGCACCATTCGCTCAGGCGCAACTTCCCCGTCTCGGCGCGCTTCCGCTGGTTCTTCGAATGGCTGCGCCCCTTCCTGCGCTCGTACATCGTCGAGAGCGATCTCGACGGGCGGCCGTTCAATCATGACGAGCGCTCTTTGGTCTATGCGCGCGCCAAGGGCGACAATTCGACTCACCCGTTCGGCACTGAGCTCGATGTCTATTCCGACGAATATGAGTGGCTGGCCCATTCCATGTCGCCCGCGCGGAACGTCGAGAAATATTCGCGCGTCACCGTCGGCACCGATCAGTGCACCCGGCCCTACAAGGCGTCGCGGCTGAACATCTCCGCTATGAGCTTCGGCGCGCTCGGCGCCAACGCGATCGAGGCGCTGAACCTGGGCGCGAAGATCGGCGGCTTCTACCACGATACCGGCGAGGGCGGCCTCTCGCCCTATCACGCCAAACATGGCGGCGATGTCGTGTGGGAGATCGGCTCGGGCTATTTCGGCTGCCGCGACAAGCATGGGCATTTCGATCCTGAGCATTTCCGGGATCGTGCCGCAAACGATCAGGTCAAGATGACCGAGATCAAGCTCAGCCAGGGTGCGAAGCCGGGGCATGGCGGCCTGCTGCCCGGCCCCAAGGTGACGGCCGAGATCGCGAAGACGCGCGACGTGCCCGAGGGGGAGGATTGCCTGTCGCCCGCTTTTCACAGCGCCTTTTCTACCCCGCGCCAGCTGGTCGAGTTCGCCGGGCGGATGCGCGAGCTGTCGGGCGGCAAGCCGGTCGGCATCAAGCTGTGCGTCGGCTATCCGCACGAGCTGTTCGCGGTGATGAAGGCGATGCTCGAGACTGAGATCCTGATCGACTTCATCGTCATCGACGGTGCCGAGGGCGGCACCGGCGCCGCGCCGACCGAGCTCAGCGACCGGGTCGGCATGCCGCTGCGCGAAGGGCTGATCCTCGCGCGCAACGCGCTTGTGGGCGCGAACCTCAAGACCAGGGTGAAGCTCGCGGCCTCGGGCAAGGTCAATTCCGGCGCATCGATCGCGATGAATGCAGCGCTGGGTGCCGACTGGTGCAATGCGGCGCGCGCCTTCATGTTCTCGCTCGGCTGCGTCCAGTCGATGCGCTGCCACACCGACACCTGCCCGACCGGCGTGGCGACCCAGTCGCCGGCCCGTCAGCGCGGCCTGGTGGTGCCCGACAAGGCCGAGCGCGTCGCGCGCTTCCAGAAGGCGACGCTCGATGCGCTGCACGACATCGTCGTCGCCTGCGGGCTCAACTCGCCGGACGAGTTCACGCCGGACGGCCTCAGGCAGCGGATCAACGCCGCCGAGATGCGGTCGATCGACGAGATCTACCCCTTTGTCGAGCCGGGCGAGCTGATCGACGGCGCCCGCGATCCGCGTCTCGCGGCGTGGTGGCGGGCCGCCGATCCGGAAAGCTTCGCGCGGCGGGTGTGATGCCATTCCGCTGTACTTGAAGGATTATCGCGCTAAATCAGTGCCTGTGCCTCCGGGGGGATGATCGTGCGCAAGAAGGTGCGCGGCCTTGCGCGATCATCGCTGCGTTGCGCGCTGGGCTGTTCCAGCGCGATCGTCGCCGGCTTGGCCGGAGCGCCCGCATCCGCCCAGCAAGCCGAAAAGCCGCCGCCACGGACGATCGAAAAGGCCGATTCCGACATCGTCGTAACCGGCCAGCGCGGATCGGCCGTCACTGATGTCGAGCCCCTGGCGACCTTCGATTCCGCCACCATCGCCGGGGTCGGCGCGACCACGATGGAAGAGCTGCTGCGCGTGATCAAGCCGGCCGCGCAATCGGCCGACGGGTCCGATCCGATCTTCCTGCTGAACGCGCAGCGGGTCTCGGGCTATCAGGAAATCGGCACGCTGCCGCCCGAGGCGATCGCGAAGGTCGAGGTGCTGCCGGAGGCTGCGGCGCTGAAATTCGGCTATCCGCCGACGCGGCGCATATTGAACTTCATCACCAAACGGCAATTCCGCCAGATCGAGCAGCGCGACACCATCGGCACCACGACGCGCGGCGGCAGCGCGCGGGGCGATGCCAATCTCGCCCTCACCCGGCTGCGGGGCGATGGCCGCCTCACCGCGACGCTGCAATATCGTCACACTGAGCCGCTGTTCCAGTCCGAGCGCGCCATCGCGCCTGATCCCGACATCCTGTTCGATGGGCTCGGCAACGTCACTGGCCTGAACCAGGGGCAGATCGATCCGGCGCTTTCGGCCGTGGCGGGTCAGGTCGTGACGGTCGCGCCCGTGCCCCAGGCGTCCGGCGACCGCACGATCGCCGGTTTTGCCAACGGCGCGAACCAGCCGCGCCTGTTCGATCTCGGCCCCTACCGGACGATGGTGGCGCGCAATGATGCGCTGAAGGCGGAAGCGGTGCTGGCCAACCGGCTCGGCAAGACGCTGGCCTGGTCGCTCAGCCTGTCCGCAGAGCAAAGCCGCGACCGCACCGTCAGCGGCCCGGCGCCGGCGACCCTGATCGTGCCGGGAACCAACCCCTGGTCGCCGTTCGCGGGGACTGTCCTGCTCGATCGCTATCTGACCGAGGTCGATCCGCTGCGGCAGCGTCAGACCACCACTACGCTCCATGCCGGCGGCCTGGTGCGCGGCGCGATCGCGGGGTGGCGCTGGGATTTCACCGCCATGCTCGATCAGCAGACGATCGCCGGGCGCAGTGAGCGCAGCATCGATCTCCAGGCGGCGAACGCGGCAATCGCGGCCGGCGCGAACCCCTTTGTGCCGCTCGACCCGTCGCTGCTCCAGAATCGGCTGGTCGATGTCGCGCAGCTGCGCACCCGCACGGCGGGTGTGAAGACCGTCATCACCAATACGCCGATCCGCGTGCCGGCGGGCCAGATCGCGGTGACCGCCACGGTCGAATTCGACCGCTCGACCGCGGATTCCTTCACGCGCGGCGCCAACCCGTTCGATCTGCATCTCGGCCGCACCCGCGCCGAGGGCGCCATCGCGATCGACATCCCGCTCACCTCGCGGCGGGAACATTTCCTGCCCTTCATCGGCGATCTCTCCGTCAATGCGTCGGTCAATGCGCGCGAAATCAGCGGCTTCGGGTCGCTGGTCGACACGACCTTCGGCGTGACATGGGGGCCGCTGGCCGGGGTTCAGCTGCTCGCCCAGGTCAAGCGCAGTGCGGTCGCACCGTCCTTGTCGGACCTGTCGAACCCGGTGGTGCACCTGACCAATGTGCCGATCTTCGATTACGGCAATGGCCGTACCGAGCTAGTCACGCTGATCCAGAGCGGCAACCCTGATCTTGCCGCCGAACATCGTCTCGTCCGGTCGCTGGGGTTGACCATCAAGCCGTTCGCGAAGCGCGAGCTGCGCGCGAACCTCACCTATGAAGCGACCACGATCCATGACCGCGCGGGTACCGTCTACGCGGTCACGCCGCAGATCGAGGCGATTCTGCCCGATCTGTTCGTCCGGGATGCGGGGCGGCTGGTCTCGGTCGCGTTCCAGCCGATCAATTTCTACCGCGAGCAACAACGCGTGCTGAACATGACCCTTTCCGCGAACGGCGTGCTGGGCAAGCCCCCGCCGACAACTGGGCCGAAAACCGGGAAAGCCGGCGCCCCTCCGCCGCGGCCCAATTTCTACGCCGGTATGGGACCGGGCATCAAATTCGGCGACCGGCTACAGCTACGCCCCGGCACCGCCGAGCTCGATCTGCTCAACGGCGACACGGTCGGCGGCGGCGGCATGGCGCGCGCTTATGGCTATGCCTATGGCGGGATCAACTATGCCGGCAACGGAATGTCGTTCGACGGCTGGTATGCCGCCGCCAACCGGGCGCGGGGCGCCACTCCCGCAGCGGACCTTCGCTTCTCGCCAATCTTCCGGCTCAACATGAGCGCCTTCATCAACCTGCATTATTTCCTGAAGACCAGGCAATGGACGCGCAAGGTGCAGGTGAAGGTGAGCGTGAGCAACATTACCGACGGTCACCAGCAGGTGCGCGACGGCAATGGCCGAGTGCCCAACCGGTTCCAGCCCGATTATCTCGACCCGGTGGGGAGGACGGTAAGCCTGACGCTGCGAAAGCTGTTCTAGGCGCAGTTCATTGCGGCTGCGCCTTGGCTGCCTCCGCAGTCAGATAGGCCTGGATCGCGGTGATCTCGGCATCGCTGAGCACGTACAGATCGCCTCGCGCAATGCGCTTCATCAGCCCAAGGTCCCGTCCGCCCACGCCCACGCCGGTGCGCAGCAGGGTGCGGAAGGCGGTCGGATCATAGGCCGCGCCCATGGCTGCGAGCGGCGGCGCGACCTGCTTGCCGTCTTCGGTCGGCCGCGGGGTGTAGAGATCATGGCATGCCGCGCAGGAGACGTTGACGAAATAGCGACCCACATCGGCCGGGCGGGTCGCGGGCGAGACGGTCTCGAGATGGACGCTCGGTGGCAGCATGCCGGAGACGATCAGCGCGCGTCCGGCCGGACCGTAGCTCGTGGTCGCGAGCACGTCGTCGGGGCGCGGCTTCAGGCTCCGGATCCAGGCGATGATCCGCGCCCGGTCTTCATCGGCCAGATAACGGTGCGCCCGGGTCGGCATGACGAACAGCGTGTGGCCATCCTTGTCGACGCCGTGGCGGATCGTGCGGTCGAGTTCCGCATCGGTATCGCGGGCCGCCACCCGGGCGAGGGCCGGGGGCACGACCCGGCCGAGCATCGGATCGTCGACCAGCACATGGCCGCCGCCATCGGGGCCATGGCATCCGCGACAGCCGGTGATCCGGGCGAGGCGCCCACCCTCGGCGACCGAGGCCGCGTCATGCGGAATGGCGAGCGAGGATAGCGGCACGTCATGGCCGCTTGCCAGGGCCCATTCCGATCCCCCGTACAGCGCCACCAGTGCGAGCGCGACGATGCCGGCCAGCCCGACGGCGATCCGCTTCAGTATCCGCATGAAGAACTCCCGTGTCCTTTGAAATGGATCGGGGCCCGTACAGGATCGGCAGCGAAACGAACCCGTCGCGCGACTAGTTTGCGACGGAGGCGCGCTGCTCTTTCGGCGAGATATAGTCGGCGTCATGCGCAAAGGGCAGCGCCTCGCCGCTCCGCAGCGCGGCAAGGACTGCAGCGAAATCGGTCGCGCAGCGAAAGCCCAGTACACGCTCCGACAGGCCGGCGTCATAAACCCGGTCGATCGAGTGCGGCAGTTGCCAGCCGCGCTGGGCGTAGAGCTCGGCGGCATCCGGGAAATAGCGCGCGATCACCGTGGGCGCGTCCGCCTTCAGGGCCGCCACATCGTCAGGCACGAAGGGTGTGGGCGCGGAGAGGATGAAGGTGCCGAAGCCGATCTCCGGCGCCCGCTCCAGCGCCACGATATGCCCCTGCGCGGCGTCTTCCACCGTTAGCCGGCGGTGGAGCAGCTCGTTCGCCTTCATATTCTCGCCCGACAAGGTGAGATGGGTATCGTCATCCTCGGGGAAGAAGCGCGATGTCCGCAGGATCATGATCGGCAGGCCACGCTCGGCATGGATCAGTCGGCAAACCTGTTCCGCGGCAAGCTTGGTGACACCATAGATGTTGCGCGGTTCGAGCGGCGCCAGCGTCTCGTCGATCCACACCGCCGTGTCGCCGCGCCCCTCGCGGATCGCGGTCGAGATCATCAACGACGTGGTCGAGGTGAAGACGAACCGGCTCGCCCCCGCCACGACCGCGGCTTCAAGTAGGTTGAGCGTACCGCTGAGGTTCACATCGACGAACGCCTGGTTCGGATAGCGGACGATGTCGGGCTTGTGCAGCGCGCCACCATGGATCACCGCCTCGATGCCGTGCTCGCCGAAGATGCGGTCGACGAGCACCCGGTCGGCGACTGAGCCGATCACATCGGTATCGACACCGGGCGCGACATCCAGCCCGGTCACGACATGGCCTGCGGCGCGCAGGCGAGAGGCGAGAAAGCGACCGAGCCAGCCGCTCGATCCGGTGAGGAGGATGCGCATGCCCGCCCGTCTAGCGAGCCGCGCGATCAGGGAAAAGCGGCATCCAGCGCCGCCCAGCTTTTCGCGCCGACCACGCCGTCCGTCCCAAGGCCCTGCGCCTGCTGGAAGGCGCGGACCTTCGCTTCCGTGTCCGGTCCGAAGATCCCGTCCTGAGGCAGGCCGAGCTTCGCCTGAAGTGCCTTGACGAGCGCGCCCTTCGCGCCGCGGCGCAGGATCGGTCGGGGACTGTCGCCGATGATGTCCGGGCTCGGCGTCGGTGCGACACCGGTGAGAAGCGCGCCGACCTTGGCGCGGAAATCGACCATGTCGAAGGACGGGTCGGACTTGCGGCCCGGCGGCAGCGCATATTCCTTGTGGCCGCAGCACATGATCGCGCCAGCGCCGATCTTGTCCAGCATCGCGGCGACGCCGCGGCGATAGGCCTGCATCTGCACCTCGGGCCATGGGTCGGCCGGGATGCCCCGATTTTCCGCCTCGATGCCGATGAAGCTGGTATTGCCCGTCGTCACGCCCTGCCAGCTGCCCTTGCCGGCATGCTGAGCCTTACCGGCCGCGATGACATAATAGGTGCCGTCGCGCCCAAGGCCGAGCTGGGACAGCGGCCCGCGCAGATCGGGCCGGCCGTTGATGAGCAGGTTGAGCGTCGGCATATTGCCGGTCGCTGCGCCTGCGGTGTGATGGCACATGATCCCGCGCACCTTGCCCATGTCGGCAATGCCGCGGGTTTCCCATCCCGCCTGGACCTCGACCTTCAGCCCGGCGGCTTTCAGCACATCCGGTAGCCATGTCAGTGCAAAGGCCATGTCCCTCTCCGTCTCAGGCGAGGGCGCAGGCTATAAGAAAATGACGGGGCCGCCCGCGGAGTTATGTTCAGATTGGTCCTATTTTACGCGCTCGGGCAAAGTCGCGATCCAGGCCTCGATCGCGGCGGTATCGCGCAGGTCGCTGGGAAAGGGTGGACCGGGTCGAGCGGCACGTTCGAGCCGCGCTTGCGGCCGCGATAGGCCTTCATCGGCACGGACACCCGGGTGGCGCCGCTCGGCAGCACATCCTGCCGCACATCCATATAGAGCGTGTCGGCTGGTCTCCTGGCCGATCTGGATCGCGCCGAGCGCGCGCCACGACCGGCCGCGTCGAGACAGGCCGGGGCGCAGCCGGCCGGTGATGAAATAGACTGGGCCGTGCGGCGGCACAGGCGGGTTTCAGGGACGGCCGGTTCCCGGTCTTCGGTGTCACGCCACAGCGGTTCGCCTTTGGCATGCGCTTCAGTCATGCCGGCGATGGTGCGATCGAACCCGCCCCGCAGGTTCAAGGATCGTCCGGGGGACGATCCGACCCGACACTGACCCAGTCTGGGCTCACGCCTTCGCGGGAGAACAAGAAAGCGCGCGAGCGCCAGCCTAAGGCGCTTTCACCGCGAGCGCAGCATTCAGGAACGCGACGCTGTCGGCAAGGATCGGGCCCTTGCGGCGAAACGGCTTGGACAGCGCTTTCACGATGTCCTCATGCGTCAGCGCCTGATATTCGATCAACGTCACCGGCGCGCCCAGTGCCTTGAGTTTCGCCGCCAGATTGATCGCATTCTTCGGCCGCACCTCGGTATCGCCTGTCGAAGTGACGAGCAGCATCGGCGGCGCATCGGCACGGGCGAAGGTGATTGGCTGGGTCGCGGCCGGATCGGCACCCTTCATCGCCTCGATCGCGCGGTTCGAAGTGAAGGGGTAGAAATCATAGGGCCCGCTCAGGCCCACCGCCGCCTTGATGATCTTCGGGTCGACCCCTTGCGCTTTCAGCCATTGCGTATCGAGGGTGATCATCGCCGCGATATGGGCGCCCGCCGAATGGCCGGCGACCGCGATCCGGTCCGGATCGCCGCCGAACTCGGCGACATGATCCCGCGTCCATTTCACGGCTTCCGCGCCGTCCTCCACAAAGGCAGGGAAACGCACGTCCGGCACCTTGCGATAATCGGGCACGACCACGACGAAGCCGGACCTGGCAAAAGCGCGCGCCGCAAAGGCATAGGATCGCCGGTCGCCCTTGGCCCAGCCGCCGCCATACCAGAAGATCAGCACCGGGCGTTTGGCCGTCGCATTGCCGGCCGGCCGCCAGACGTCGAGCGTCTGGCCATGCGTGCCGAAGGGAAGGGCGCCGCCGGGCCGGCTCGCGCCTACGCCCCCACCCATCGCGCCGTCGAGCAGGCTCAGCAGACCTGGCGGGGAGATGAACGCCACCATCAGCGCAAGCGTGAGCAGGATGGCGAGCGCGGCTGCGGCAAGGGCACGCCGCATCACGCCCGGAAATCAGCGGTGATGGTGCCCGCGGCGGCGAGTTCCGCCTCATGCTCGGCCTCGCGCCAGGTCTCGGCCAGCGCCGCTTCTTCCCATGCGAGCATCGCCGGGTGATCGAGGATATGTCCCACCCAGCGCGCGCCGTCCGCGCCGACATCGAGGCCGTAGGTGCGGACCCGGAACGCCACCGGTGCGTAAAAGGCGTCGACCGCCGAGAAGTCCGGGCCGGCCAACCATGGCCCACCGAAGCGCGACAGGCCCTCGGCCCAGAGCTCGCCGAGCCGGGCGACCTGGCGTTTCAGCGTGGCGGATGCCGGCTTCGCGGCGACGCGGACGCCGACATTCATCGTGCAATCATTGCGCACCGCACCGAAGCCGCCATGCATCTCCGCCGTGGCGCACTGCGCCCAGGCCCGCGCCGCTTCATCCGCCGGCCAGACGCCGGGATAGCGCTCGGCGAGATACAGGATGATGCCGAGCGAATCCCAGATGGTGCGGTCATCGTCGATCAGGACGGGCACCTGCCCGGTCGGTGAGAAGGCGCGGAAATCGTCGTAATTGTCGGGCTTGGCGAACTGTTCGAGCCGGTCCTCGAACGCAATGCCGAGCGCCTTCATCAACAGCCATGGCCGGAGCGACCAGCTCGAATAGTTGCGATTGGCGGTGATGAGGGTAAGGGCCATCGCTCAGGTCAGATAATGGGCGGTGGTCTTGGCCGCGATCTCTTCCGCCGTCACGCCCGGGGCCATCTCGGTCAGCCGGAAGGGCGACTGGTGATCGGGCCGTTGGAACACGGCGAGATCGGTGATGACCATATCGACGACATCCTTGCCGGTCAGCGGCAGGGTGCAGGCCGGGATGAACTTGGGGTCGCCGTTCTTGCTGGTGTGCTCCATCACCACGATGATCTTCTTGACGCCCGCGACGAGGTCCATCGCGCCGCCCATGCCCTTGATCATCTTGCCCGGGATCATCCAGTTGGCGATGTCGCCATTCTCGGCGACCTCCATCGCGCCGAGCACGGTCAGGTCGATATGCCCGCCGCGGATCATCGCGAAGCTCTGGTCCGAGCCGAAATAGGCGCTTTGCGGCAGCTCGCTGATCGTCTGCTTGCCGGCGTTGATCAGATCGGGATCGACCTCGTCGTCATAAGGGAAGGGGCCGATGCCGAGCATGCCGTTCTCGGACTGCAGCGTTACCTCGACGCCAGGCGGGATATGGTTCGCGACCAGGGTCGGGATGCCGATGCCGAGATTGACGTAAAAGCCGTCCTGCAGCTCGCGGGCGGCGCGCGCCGCCATATCGTCGCGGGTCCAGGCCATGTCTTATTTCTCCGTGGCTGTGGGCGGGGCCCAGCGCATGTCTGCAGGGAAGATGTCGTCGAAGCCGCCCTTCAGGCCGCTGCCGTAGACCGGGTTGGGCAGCACGAACCAGCCCATGCCCCATTTTGCCGCGATCGGCGCGGTGAGCGTGGCGTTGCGCCGGTCGATCGGCGATTTGATCGTGTTGAACAGGTCGCTGAAATCGCCGAGCTGGTCGCCGGCCATCGCGACCACGCAATAGCGCGCCGCGATCGTCTGGCGGCGGCCGTCCTTCTTCGATCCCATTGTGTCGTCGCCGGAGAGGAACAGGGTTTCACCGTGGACCGCCGGGCCGAGGCCTGCGCCTTCGATCGCCGCCCGGGTCGCATCCGCGTTGCCGGCGGAGCGGTTGGTGTTGAACACCACCGTCACCCCGAGCTTGCGGATCGCGTTCAGCGCGTCGATCGCGCCGGGGGTCGGGGCAACCTTGCCTGCGCTTGTCTTCTCCCAGGCCTGCCAACGTGCCTCGTCATAGGGGGCAGGGTGGGCGGCATCATTATATTCGAAGCCGAGGTTGAGCAGCACCGTCTCGTCAACATCGAACACGGCTGCCTTTGGCTTGGTGCCGCAGCTGGCCCATTTCGGCGCGGCGAGCGTCGCGTCGGGCGCGAGCACGACTGAATCGCCCATCTCGCTGCCGGTCTGCGAGCTGACATAGAGCGCGAGCATATGCCACGCCTGCGCCGAGATCGCCGCGCCTTCACCCGAGCCGTAGAGATATTGCATGCCGGGCGGGACGGTTGGGGCGGGGCGTGGCGTGTTGTCGACGAACAGGACGCTGCCGCCCTTGAGATCGAGTCCGGAGCTCTTTGGTGGCGACGGCTGCGTCGTAGCGCAGGCGGAGAGAGAGACGGCGAGAGAGAGCGCCAAAGCGATTCCCCTCCCGCGAGCGGGAGGGGCTAGGGGTGGGCGCCCGGCTTCCTCAAGCGGTCCGCCAGCGGAGAGCGCGAGCCCACCCCCAGCCCCTCCCGCAAGCGGGAGGGGGGAAGAAGGGGCGCAGCTTCTCACGCCACCACCCGCTCACGAACAGTACGGAACTCTATCTTCTTGTCGTAGGGCGCGCCTACAATCATCCGGTTCACATAAATCCCCGGCAGATGGATGCAGTCGGGATCGAGGCTTCCAACCGGCACCACTTCCTCCACCTCGGCCACGCAGATCTTGCCCGCGGTCGCCATCGGCTGGTTGAAGTTCCGCGCTGTCTTGCGAAAGACGAGGTTGCCGCTCTCGTCAGCCTTCCAGCCCTTGATGATCGCCAGATCGGCGCGGATGCCGCATTCGAGAATATAGTCCTCGCCGTCGAAATTCTTCACTTCCTTGCCCTCGGCCACCAGCGTGCCGACGCCCGTCTTGGTGTAGAAGCCCGGAATGCCCGCGCCACCCGCGCGGCAACGCTCGGCGAGCGTGCCTTGGGGGCAGAATTCCACCTCGAGCTCGCCGCTCAGATATTGCCGCTCGAACTCCTTGTTCTCGCCGACATAGGAGCTGATCATCTTCTTCACCTGCCGGGTGCGGAGCAGCTTGCCCAAACCTTCACCGTCAATCCCGGCATTGTTGCTCGCGATCGTCAGGTCCTTCGTTCCGGCCTCGCGGATCGCATCGATCAGCCGTTCCGGAATGCCGCACAGCCCGAATCCGCCGGCGCAGATCGTCATGCCGTCGAACAGCACGCCCTCGAGCGCCGCCGCCGCATCGGGATAGAGCTTCTTCATGGTCGACCTCCGGAACATCCTCTTTGCGCGCTTAAGCCATCAGCGCGCGTGCCGGTCAATCGCGCGGGTCTGCATGCAGGCGTGCGCGAAACGCACGCCCCGGCGCTAAAGCTGCGTGCCCGCGAGCTTGCCGATCAGCGCCGTCGCGCCCATCGCCAGCGCGCCCCAGAAGGCGACCCGGAGAGCGCCGCGCCACAGGCTCGCGCCGCCGGCCCGGGCGCCGATCGCGCCGAGCACCGCCAACAGCAGCAGCGACGCGATAGTCACCGCCTCGACCAGCCGCGTGCCGGTAAAGATCAGCGCCATCAGCACCGGCAGGATCGCGCCGGCGGCGAAGCTCGCCGCCGAGAACAAGGCCGCCTGCACCGGCCGTGCGACCATGATCTCGTTGATGCCGAGCTCGTCGCGCATATGCGCACCCAGCGCATCATGCGCCATCAGCTGGTCGGCGACCTGAAGCGCCAGCGCTGAATCGAGCCCGCGTGTGCGGTAGATGGCGGCGAGCTCGCGCCGCTCGGATTCCGGGTCTTCCTCGAGCTCGCGCTGTTCGCGGCCGCGATCGGCATTCTCGGTGTCCGACTGCGAGCTGACCGAAACATATTCGCCGGCCGCCATCGACATCGCCCCCGCCACCAGCCCGGCGATGCCGGTCAGCAGGATCTGCGGCTGACTCGAATTCGCCGCCGCGACGCCGACGATCAGGCTGGCGGTCGAGAGGATCCCGTCATTGGCGCCGAGTACCGAGGCGCGCATCCACCCGATGCGCTGGACGAGATGCTTCTCATGGTGGCGGATCATCGCTGTCCCCTTCAGTAAACCAGCTTAAGCCCCGGCCGCGGCCAGCGCATGCTCACCAGCTGGCCGGTTCCCGAGAGCGTTATGTACGCGGTTCGCAGATCCTCGCCACCCCAACAGATATTGGTGGTGAAGGGATCGGGCGTCGCGACGAACTCGACGAGTTCGCCCGCCGGCGAGATCACGCTGATGCCGCTTTCGCCGATGGTCGCGACGCAGATATTGCCGCACGCCTCGACACCCAGCGAATCGAAGAATTTATACCCGGCCGGGCGGTAGAGCGGGATGCCCGGGCCGCCCAGGCCGGCGGTGGGGTCGATCTTGCCGGGCGCTGTTACGTGGAACGCCATCAACCGGCAGGTATAGGTTTCGGCCGCGTAGAGCGTGTTGCCGTCGGGCGAGAGGCCGACGCCATTTGGGTTCTCGCTCGGGAAGATCACTTCCTCGAGATAGCTGCCATCCGCCTTGGCATAGAAGACGCCGGTGATGTCGCGCTCGCGCGGACGGTTCTTGCCGTGGTCAGTGAACCAGAAGCCGCCATGCCTGTCGAAGACGATATCGTTCGGCCCGCGCAGCACGCAGCCGAAATCGCCATGCTTGTAGAGCATCTCGACCGCGCCGGTTTCGATATCGATCCGCTCGATCCGCCCGCCGGAATAATCCCCGGGCTGGCCGTGCGGGATCAGCAGGCCGTTATGTTCGATATAATGGAAGCCGCCATTGTTGCAGCAATAGAGCTTGCCGTCCGGCCCCATCGCCAGGCCGTTGGGGCCGCCGCCGGGTTCGGCGACAGTCTCCTTGGTGCCGTCCGGCTTCACCCGGGTGATCCGCCCTGCTTCGATCTCGACCAGGATCACCCTGCCGTCGGGCATCGCGACCGGGCCTTCGGGAAAGCGCAGGCCGGTGGCGATGGTGGTGAGCTGAGTCATGATACTCTCCTGGCGTTTTTCCGCAGCTTGCCGATGCGGCCGGGCGCTGTCGAGCATGCCGTCATTCATCGTCCGTTCAGGCTATTGACTACAGATGTAATCACGTCGATTACGAACGTAGTCACACAGGGTCATTTCGGGAGCGGATCATGGCCGAACGAATCAGCGATGCCGAACATGCCGTGATGGAGGTGCTGTGGGATGAAGCCCCGCTCAGCGCCACCGATGTGGCCGAAAGGATCCCGCCAGGGCGCGACTGGTCGGCCAATACGGTGAAGACCCTGCTCGGCCGGTTGCTCGCCAAGAACATCATCGGGCATGAGGAGGATGGCCGGCGCTATCTCTACCGTCCGCTCGTCGCGCGCGACGATTATGTCGCGGGCGAATCGCGGCGGCTGATGGACCGGCTGTTCGGCGGCAAGCTCACCCCCCTGGTCGCACACCTCGCTGAACGCGATGCGCTGACCAACGAAGATATCGCCGAAATCGAGGCTTTGCTCAAAGGCCTCAAGTCATGAGCGCCGCCAGCCTCATCCCCTGGGCGATCGAGGCGCTGATCGCCTCCACCGTCCTGATGGTCGCCGTGCTCTGCCTGCGCGGCCTGGTCCGCCGCACCTTCGGGCCCGACGTGGCCTATGCGCTCTGGGCGCTCCCGGCGCTCCGGCTGCTGTTGCCGCCGCTTCCCCAATCCTGGCGCGAGATCGCAGTCGCGCCAGTGGTCCGTGCGAGTGAACAGATCACAGTTTACGTGATCGAACCGCTTGGCGGGGATGTCGCCGCGCCCGCCGTCCAACATCCCTCGCTTGGCCCGATTCTGGTCTCGCTCTGGGTGGTGGGGGCGGCGGCATTTATCGCCTGGCACAGCCTTGCCCATGCCCGCTTCTGCCGCCGCATGCTCGCCCAGACGGCGCGCGAAGCGAAGATCGGGGGCGGGGTGCACCTGATCGAGACCGGGGCTGCCTCAGGGCCCTTGGCCTTCGGTATCTGGCGTCGCTACGTCGCCTTTCCGCGCGACTTCATGGAGCGCTACGACGCCGATGAACGCAATCTCGCGCTGGCGCATGAGCTTGGTCATCACGCCCGGGGCGACCTGATCGCCAACTGGATCGCGCTGGTCGTGCTTGCACTGCACTGGTTCAACCCGATCGCCTGGCGCGCCTTCCGTGCTTTCCGCGCCGATCAGGAAATCGCCAATGATGCCCGCGTTCTGGCCGGGCAGAACCCGATGCTCCGCCACACCTATGCCTGCGCGATCGTCAAGGCAGCCCATGGTGGCGCCGTCTCGGCCGCGTGCCACCTCCACACCATTGAAGATCTGAAGGGGAGACTGAGAATGCTGACCACCAACAAGACGTCGCGCCTGCGGCGATTCAGCGGCAGCGCAACAATTGCCCTGCTGACCCTGGGCGGGCTTGCCGCCACTGCGTCCGGCACCCAGGCCGCCGAGCGCGTCCGCTCGAGCGTCCAGAAGGCGACCGGGGTGGATATCGCCTCGCTCGATCATCTCGCCTTGCCGGCGCCCGTCGCGGCGGCAATGGCAGTCGCTGCGCCGGCGCCGGTCGCGGTACCGGTGGCGGTCACCGCACCGGCAACCGTCGCCAATGTGGTACAGGCCGAAGTGCCTGCTCCCCCGGCACCGCCTCCGGCAGTCGGTCCGGTTCCCCCGGCGCCGCCCGCCCCGCCGGCGGCCATGGCGCCGCTGCCGCCGCTCCCACCGATGAATGCCGACGAGGACATCACCACCGTGACGGTGACGCCGGACGGCAAATCCGAACACCACCGGGTCGTCCGCATCGTGCGGCGCGACAAGGACGGGAAAGTGTCGAGCGAGGATTTCGCCCGCATGCCCGATATCCCCGAGGTCAGTTCGCGGAACTGCCCGGGTGACGGCGATCGTCACGAGACCGTGCTCAACCAGAAGAAGGACGGCAAGCGGGTGATCATCATCTGCACCAACCGGATCGAACGGATGGCGCGGGAAGGGGCCGCCGTTGCCGCGAACGCCAAGGACATCGAGCGCAATGCCTATCGCTCGGCGCTGGCCGGCCTGCGCAGTGCGCAGGAGCGCATGCGTGCCGATACCCGGATGGGCGAGGACGCGCGCAAGGAAGCAATCGAGGCGATCGGCCAGTCGATCAGGGAGATCGAGGAAGATCTCGCCAAGGTGAACTGACCGTCTCTTAGCCCCGCCTTCCCTGGAGGGCGGGGTGAGGGGTGGGGGAGTCACTCGGACCGCAATTTGGGTCCCCCACCCCGAGCCTTCCAACGCATCGTCCCCAACACCTCCCTTGCCTTTGGCGTTCCAAGCCGCCATCTGCCCCGCATGAGCGAGCAACTACCCGGCGTGGCTGAGCAGCTCGAACCGCGTGTCGCGCGCATCCTCGCGCCCAATCCGTCGGCCTTCACCAACACCGGTACCCAGACCCATCTCGTCGGGACGACCGACCTGGCGGTGATCGACCCGGGGCCGGACGACCCCGGCCATGTCGCGGCACTCTTGCGCGCGATCGACGGCCGGCCGGTGACGGCGATCGTCATCACTCATACCCACCGCGACCACAGCCCCGCCTCGCGCGCGCTGAAGGCGGCGACGGGCGCGCCGATCATCGGCTGCACCGCGCTAGCGCTCGAGGATCTCGGCCCGCGCGCCGATGCCTCGTTCGACGCGGATTATGTGCCCGATCGCGTCCTTGCCGAGGGGGAGTCGATTTCGGGTGATGGCTGGACGCTCACCGCGGTCGCCACGCCCGGCCACACCTCGAACCATCTCTGCTTCGCGCTGCCCGAGAGCAATGCCTTGTTCTCCGGCGATCATGTGATGGGCTGGTCGACGACGATCGTCTCGCCGCCTGATGGCGATATGGCCGCCTATATGGCGAGCCTCGACAAGCTGATGCAGCGTGACGACCGCATCTATTATCCGGCGCACGGCGATCCGGTCGAAAATCCGCGCCGGCTGGTGCGCGGCATGATGGGGCATCGCAAACAGCGCGAGGGGCAGATCCTGCGGCTGTTGCGCGACGCGCCGCGCTCGATTCCGGCGATGGTCACCGCGATGTATGTCGGCATAGATCCCCGGCTTTTCCCCGCCGCGGAGCGATCGGTGCTTGCCCATCTGATCGATCTGCGCGACCGGGGGCTGGTCATCGCGCAGGGGGATGTCCTGAGCGATGACTGGAGGATGTTGTGATGCGCTTCCTCGGCAAGTTCGCCGGTGCGCTGCTGCTGATCGCGCTGTTCATCGCGGGCGGCTTCTGGGCGCTCGGCGATTATGTCAGCGGCAAGATGAAGAGCCCCGATCCGGTGACGATCGCAAGCGCCTCCCTGCAGGGCCTGAGGGAGCAGAACCGGCTCTCGGCTTTTGCCGCGCGTTTCGTTTCGGTCACCACCTCGACTCAGTCGCAGTTCGGGCTGAGCACGAAGAAGACGCTCATCATGCCCGGCATGGTCAATTACGAAGTCGATCTCGCCAAGCTCCAGCAGAAGGACGTCACCTGGGATCCGGCCAGCCGCACGCTCGGCGTGACGCTGCCGCCGATCGAGGTGTCGCAGCCGCAGATCGATCTCAACCAGATGCGCGAATATGGTGATGGCGGCATTCTCTCGACCTTCACTGACGCCGATGCGAAGCTGCAGGACGCCAATCGTCGCGCCGGACAGCAGGAGCTGGTCCGCCAGGCGCATGAGCCGATGCCGATCAACCTCGCCCGCGATGCGACCCGCCGTGCGGTCGAACGCAGCTTCGCCATGCCACTGACGGCGGCGGGGATGGACGTGACGGTGAAGGTGCGCTTCGCCGACGAGCCAAAGGACAATAATGAAGTCTGGGACACCAGCCGCTCGCTGGATCAGGTTCTCGGCAAGAAGAAGTAATTGCTCCCCGGCCTTCACCGGGGAACGAGAAGGAAGACGAAAATGGACGCGCGAAACGGAATTGGCGGCACGTTGACGGGGCTCGATCTGCGCGCCGAGATCGATCGGCTGCGCAAGGAGCGCAACGCCGTGATCCTCGCGCATTATTATCAGAAGCCGGAGATCCAGGACCTCGCCGATTTCGTCGGCGACAGCCTCGATCTCAGCCGCAAGGCGCAGGCGACCGATGCCGATGTCATCGCCTTTTGCGGCGTACGCTTCATGGCCGAGACGGCGAAGATCCTGAGCCCCGACAAGATCGTCGTGCTGCCCGACATGAATGCCGGGTGCAGCCTGGAGGACAGCTGCCCGCCCGACCAGTTCGCTGCCTTCCGCGAAGCCCATCCCGACCATATCGCGCTGACGTACATCAACTGCTCGACTGAGGTGAAGGCGTTGAGCGACGTGATCGTCACCAGCTCCTCGGCCGAGAAGATCCTGAGCCAGATCCCGACGGATCAGAAGATCATCTTCGGCCCCGACAAGAATCTGGGCGGCTATCTCGCGCGCAAGACCGGGCGGGACATGCTGCTCTGGCCGGGCGTGTGCATCGTGCACGAGGCATTCAGCGAGACCGAGCTCCTGAAGCTCCAGCTGCAATATCCGGGCGCACCGATTGCCGCGCATCCCGAATGCCCGCCTTACATCCTCGACCATGCCGATTATGTCGGCTCGACCAGCGGCATCCTCGCCTTTGCCGACACCATGCCCGGCGACACGCTGATCGTCGCGACCGAGCCGCACATCATCCACCAGATGCGCAAGGCGTCGCCGCACAAGAACTTCATCGGGGCGCCGGGTGCTGACGGCAACTGCAACTGCAATATCTGCCCGTACATGGCGCTCAATACGATGGAGAAGCTCTATGTCGCGCTCCGCGACCTCGAGCCGCGCATCGAGATCGAGGAGGGGCTGCGCCTCAAGGCCAAGAAGAGCCTCGATGCGATGATGGCGATGGCGTCTTCCACGGTCGGGATGGGCGATCTCGGGCCGGTCAGGGTGACCGGGGACTGATCGACTATACTTGCACCTCTATGTCGATGCTGCACGGGCGCGAGCAGTGGCCTAGCGCGGCCGCATCTGCGCCACAGCGATATAGGGTCCGTCTGAGGTGTGGCAGTAGCCCATCACCATGACATTCTGAGGCAAGTCCGTGCAGCGGCTTGCGATACCAGCGGCGACATAAAGGCGCGGCGCTCGTGGCGCCATCCTGCTCAGTCTTCTGTTGGTATAAATGGCGATGCCTTTCCGATCCGTCTTGTCGGCAAGGAGCATCGACCCGTTCCAATAGCCCTGGACTGCAATGCATTTGCTTTTCCATCGCGCCGGGTCTGCTGCGAGCGATGCCAGCGTCACTTTCGTAGCGACCTTGAAGTTGCAGCGCTTCGGGTCCGATCCTGACGGGCGGATCCAGATGTCCGTATCAGCTTCCTGACTTTCCGACGCCTGTTGCTGGGCGACGACAGGCAAGGGTGCGGCGCAGCCGACTGCGGCAGCAAGGGTCAAGGCCGGGAGCCACCTCATCGATGCGGTTCCTATACGATATATCGGACGCCGCAAATGAGGCGCTCAAGGCGATCCGACTCTCGCGATTCACGATTGTCGGCGTTTGTCGCTACGGTCGTGTGTCGTCGGACGGGAACAGGGGAGCTCGGATGCTGTTGGGATTGTTACTGGTCGTGGCGGGCACCGATCTGCCACCTGTCGGCGCCGATCACAGCGCCGAGATCGCGCGCCATTGTGCGGCGGAGTCCCCGAACGACAAGATGGTGCAGGATCTCTGCAAGCGGCATGGCGCAGAGGGCGTCGCGCGCTTCGAGAAGGCCCGCACGGCGCTCGGCGACAAGATCGCTGACGAGCTTGGCGGCTGCATCTATGTCTGGACGACCGACGACCTGCCCGACTGGGGCATGATCGGCGCCTGTGCCAAGGCGCATGCCGATTCTCATCACATCACCATCCCCTGATCGGCTTGCTGCCGCGTTTCAACCGTGCAAGAGCGCTGTCCGATCGGGAGTCGTCGAGCCTATGCCCAACCAGCCTTTCGCGCTCGAGAATTTCGACCTCGACGCCTTTGTCGCCGCCACGTTTGCCGAGGATCTCGGCGATGCTGGTGACATTACCTCGACTGCGGTCATCCCGGCGGATGCGCGCTTCACCGGCGTGATGGACAGCCGCGACGCGATCACCGTCGCCGGGTTGCCGATCGCAGAGGCGTTCTTCCGGGCGCTCGATCCCGACGTGCGGATCGAGCGGCTGGTCGAGGATGGCGATCGGGTCGCGGCCGGCACCGACCTGATGCGGCTTGAGGGAAAAGCTCGGGCAATGCTGACCGCTGAACGCTCAGCGCTCAACACGGTGCAGCATCTGTCGGGGATCGCGACGCTCACGCGGGCCTATGTCGACAAGATCCTCGGCACCGGCGCGACCCTGCTCGATACGCGCAAGACGACCCCCGGCCTTCGCGTGCTCGAGAAATATGCGACGCGGATGGGCGGGGCGACCAACTACCGCATGGGGCTGTGGGACGCGGCGATGATCAAGGACAATCATATCGCGGTCGCCGGCGATATCGGCGAGGCGGTGCGGCGCGCGAAACAGGCGGGGATCGCGCGGATCATCGTCGAGGTCGATTCATCTGACCAGATCGAGCCGGCGCTGGCGGCGGGGGCGACTCATTTGCTGCTCGACAATATGGACCCGCCGATGCTGCGCGGTGCGGTGACCCTGGTCGGCGGGCGCGTGCCGACCGAGGCGTCGGGGGGCGTCAGGCTCGAGACGATCCGCGCGATCGCGGAGACGGGTGTCACCTTCATCAGCGTCGGACGCATCACCCAGTCCGCACCGGCGGCCGATATCGGGCTCGATTTTTCGGCTGCGGGATAGCGGGCTTGCGTGAGAACAAAAAGAGAATAAACTAAGGCGCGGACTCGGTAAACGTCCGGGCGAATCGAAGGGGAACGCATGAAATCGATCCTTGTCGCGGCAACGCTGGTCGCGCTTCCCGTCACGGCGCAGGCGCAGACCTATAAATGCTCCGTCCCTGCCAGCGTCCCGCGCCCGCATCCGGAGCTCGCGACGGCGAGCGAGCCGCAGCGCATCCTGCCGATCGGCGGCTATACGCTCGCGATCACCTGGGCCCCGCAATATTGTCACACCAATGCGCGCAAGCCCTTTGCGAAGATGGAGTGCGGCAGCGGCAACCGCTTCGGCTTCACGCTGCACGGCCTGTGGCCCGACGGCGTCGGCAAGGAATGGCCGCAATATTGCAAATCGGCGGCGCTGTTGCCGCAGCCGCTGATCGAGCAGCATCTCTGCTCGACGCCCTCGGCGCAGCTGCTTCAGCATGAATGGGCCAAGCACGGCACCTGCATGGGCACGACGCCGGCCGCCTATTTCGGGCGCTCGACCGGGCTCTACGCGAAGCTGCGCTATCCGGACATGGACGGCCTGTCGCGCAAACCGCTGACTGCGAGCGGCTTTGCCGCGGCGATGGCGGCCGCCAATCCTGGACTGCCTGCCAATGCGATCCGCGTTACGGCGAACAAGCAGGGCTGGCTGGATGAGCTGTGGCTCTGCCTCGACAAGAAATTCGCTTATGCACGATGCCGCGCGGGATCGGGCGGGCTGGCGGACGATGCGGCGCTGAAGATCTGGCGCGGGCCGGCAAGGCCTCCCGCAGGCTGAAAAATTACAAAGCCTGTCATCCCCGCGAAAAGCGAGGATCCATCTCCCACCGCCTGCGCAGATACTACCGCGGCGATCTGTGCTTCGACAGGAGTTGGGTCCCCGCTTTCGCGGGGATGACAGCAAGAGGGGGCCGCCTCAGGGCTCGCGCCGTTCAATGCTGATCGATGATCGCGGTTGCCGGGTGCTGCTTGTCGAGATGGCGACGGATGATCTTCAGGTTGCGCGTGTTCGAGCGGAACAGGAAATCCGGGATCGCGCCGACGACCGGGATCAGCCCGAGCACGAAGTCCAGCCCGACATTGCCGGACATGCGCGCAAGCTGCATTTTCGACATGCCGAGATTGCGCGCTTCCCATACGATCCAGGCACCCATCAGCGCGCCGATCGCGTCGCCGCCGACGGGAATGATATCGAGGATCACATCGAGCCCGATCTTCTGGTTGGTGCCCGGAATCCGGAACAGGCCCTCGAGCAGATGCTCCATCGCCTCGATCCGCTTGCGCACGGACTCAACGTCACGACCGACCATGCTGGTCACGAACTTGTCGAGCGGATCGGGGGTGATGCGGGTCGTACGGTTGGCCATGTCACCTCATCTGGTATCGCTGCGCAGGTGATTCAACGGGTGCCATGCCCGCGAGTTCCCCTGCCACTCAGTCAATCGCAGCGCCACGAGCGACCAGCGCAGCGGACGGGCGATCGGAATGTACGAGATATCCGAGGCGAGCGCCACGTCCGCCTCGGCGATGTGGTGCGCGCGCGATGCCGTATCGGGCGCCTCCCGCGCCGCCTCGAGCGCCGCCTGCGCATCGGCGCCGCAGGGCTGGCACGCAGTCGCGAGATACCAGCGCGCGCTGTCATAGGGCGCGACTGCGTCGACCAGGCGAAGATCGGCCGCCTCATTCATCGTGACGCGCACGGTCTCGATGCCGATCGTGCGTAACCCCGCGGCGACGATGCCGTAGACGAGGGTCGAACCAGGCCCGGCGGGCAGGGCGACGCGAAGGACCAAAGGCCCGGCATGGATCTTCCGCCAGGCTGCGACCCGGCCGGCGGGCGACAGGTCGCTCGGGCCGAGCGGCGCCATCCAGGATGGGGTGGCGGGCGGCGACGCTGAATCGAGCTGTTCCGGCAGGAGCTGGGCAGTCGCGCCCCACAGGCTGGTAAAGGCGCCGGTGATCGCCTGCCGGTCGATGGTCCGCGCGACCGCGGCGCGGTTGTCCGGATCGCCGAGGAAGCCGTCCCGGTTCACGATCGCAAGGCCGAACAGCCCGGCGGCGGGATCGATCTTCTGATTGGCGGGCGCGATGCCGGAGGATTGCAGCAGCGGCCAGTCGACGAAGGTGCCGCCGGTGACGAGATCCGAATTGCGCGCGGCGAAACGCGCGATCGCACGCGATGCACGCTCGCCGATCAGGCGGATATGCGCCTCGGGGCCCGGTTTGCTAGTCTCGTCATCGGGGGATCGGTCGGGATCGGTAGCCGGTTCGAGAATCACGCCGTCGAGCCCGGTGGCGAAGATCCGGAACGGGCCGCTGCCCCCCGGAGGCCGGGTCCGGAACACAGCCATTTCGGGCTGGGCGAAAAGCTTGAGCAGATCGGGACGCGGGTGCTTCAGCCGCACCTCGATCACTTCGGGGGTCATCTCGACGATCTCGTCGATCGCGCTGAGAAAGGGGAGCAGCGGGTTGCGCGATCGCGGCCCGATCTGTCGGCGCAACACGGCCACCACCTCGCCCGAGGTGACGGGCTGGCCGTTGCTCCACTCCGCATCGCGCAGGCGGAAGATATAGCTCATGCCATTGTCGATCACCGTCCAGCGCTCGGCGATCCCGGGCTCGATCTGGCCCGATCCATCGAAGCGGACCAGGCCCTGGGCCGTCGCGTTCGTCAGCAGCCGTGAGGGAAGATCGACCGGCCCCAGCGACGGATCGGCGAGCCTGGGCGCGGCGCCGATCGCACTCACCACCACGGGCCCCTGATCGGACCTGCGATCGCAGCCGGAAAATGCCAGCAGCGACAGGAGAAGGACAGCGACGCCCCTCATCCTTGCCTACAGTATGACAGGTGGCCGGGATCGATGTTCATCGGCTCATCCTGCCATCGCACGGCGCCGGACGCCACCGCGGACCGGCAGGGATAATGACGGATGGGCGAGACAGGCGCGCGTGAGGCTGCCTCGTGCGTCCTGCCGAATCACCGGTTGAGTCGCTGCGGTGATTTGTCGGCGAGCCGTGGCATAATTGCGGTGGGCCGTTTTGGGCGCGCCCGCCTGTTGGGCTGGAGACCCTGTGGATAATGTCTGAATCCGTGAATTCGGGCTGCTGAAGAACAGTTTTGGGTGCAGACGATCGCCAGGCTTGTGTGACCATATCCCATGTCATCGCGACATTATTGCAAAAGAACATTTTATAGAATCTGATATATGTTCTTTCCCGTGTTACTGGCGAGTTTATACTTTATAGCATCACAATATATAGATCGAATGCCAAAAGCATCAAATATAGATTTGTAACTTGTTCTTATATATAAGTATAAATTGAAGATTTTATTCACTAAAACTCCGTACAAAACCGCATTTTCCCTGTAAAATTCATCAATTGCATCATTATCCATCGACAGAGATAAAGATCGGCGCGCATATATCTGAACAGGGGTGAACAAGATCCGTTTGAGAAAGTACAAAAGCCGTGTCGTCCGATCAATCGCAAGTGCTGCCTGCCAAAGAAACGCAGAATAAACTGACTCCCAACATGGACGCCGCGACGGCGCGCGCGATCGAGCGGAGTCCGCTGCGCCTGATACTGGATCGGACCGCGATCCTGCTTCTCGGCACAGTCGTCGGCGCAGCGATCGGCTGGGCATTTCAGGCCAGTCCGGGGGCTTCCGCCGATGCAGCCAAGGTACCCTTGCCTGTATCCGGGCTGACACAGACCCCGAGCGCGGGCGAAGCGGCGATGATGCGGCAATATGCCGGCCCGTTCCAGCAACTGGAGAGGACGGTCGCGACTGGCGGCCGGATCCGCGTCGGGGTGTTCGGCGACAGTTTCGGCGACGGGATATGGTGGGGCATGGCGCATCAGCTGCCGAGCAAGGCTGGCTTCGATGTCGTCAAGTTCAGCCAGCCGGCGACCGGCTTTACCCGCTACAAGAGCCTCAACGTCGAAACGCATGCCGCGGAGCAGCTCGGTACCGCACCGCTCGATATCGCGATCATCTCGTTCGGCGCGAACGATGCGCAGGGCATCATCACGCCCGACGGCAAATATGCCAAGTTCATGGGGCCGCTCTGGCAGCAGGAAGTGGGCGGCCGGATCGATCGTTTCGTCGCGCTGATGCGCAGCCATCATGCCATGGTCTATTGGGTCGGCCTGCCGCGCATGAGCAAGGAATCGTTCGACGCCGATGCGACCGCGGTCAATAGTTTCTATGCCGACCGGGTGACGAAGCTCGGCGTACCGTTCATCGACACGCGACCGATCGTCTCTGATGCGCACGGCCAGTTCGCGGCCTATCTGGACGATCCGAAATCGGGCAAGCGCACGCTGATCCGGGCGCCCGACGGCATCCATATGTCGATGGCCGGCTATCTGTGGATCACCCAGGGCCTTGCCGATCGCATCCGCAACTACACAGATGCCGCACGCGCGGTGGCCGGTGGCGCGACGCCCGCCGCCGCAGCGACCAAGTCATGAAACTGGCGGCACTGACCCTGGCTGCAGCCGCCGTGCCTGCCGTGGCCGCGCCCTGCACCAGCCCGGTCTGCAATCTCGATGTGCTTGCCCCATATTTCGGGAAACTGGCGGCGGCGAAGGAGGCACCGGGGGTTCCGCCCGTCCATATCCTCCAGATCGGCGACAGCCACACCGCGGGCGATGCGATGACGGGCGCGTGGCGGGCCCTGCTTCAGGCCAGGCTCGGCGTCGGCGGGCGCGGTGTTATGCCGCCGGGGCGCCCTTATGACTTCTATCACACACACGGCGCGACCGCTTCGATGTCGCCGGGCTGGTCGATCGGCGCGACGTTCGGGAAAGCGGCCCGCGAGCCGCGCCCGCTTCTCGGAATGTCGGGGTTCAGCCTGACCTCCACCCAGGCCGGCGCGAGCATGGGGCTGAATACAGACCCGGGCATGGCGTTCGACCGGTTCACGCTCTGCGCGATCGCCGGGCCGGGAGCCGGAAGTGTGGCGGTGCGGTTCGACGGCGAGGATCAGGGGCGGCTCGATTTCACTGCGCCCGTGGCCGCGCCGAAATGCATGACGATCCGGTCCGCGACGGCGCGGAGCTCAGTCGCGATCACCGCCGAAGCTCCGGGCCTGACGATCACCTCCTGGGCGGTCTTCTGCGACGATGGCGGCGTTGCCCTGTCCAATCTTGGGGTGATCGGCTCCCAGCTCGCGCATTTCGCCCGCACTGACGATGCGGTGCTGGGAGAGGAGTTGAAAGCCTATAAGCCGGATCTCATCGTCCTTGCCTTCGGGACGAACGAGGGCTTTGCGCCGCGTTTCGATCCTGTCGCCTATGAGGTGATCCTGCGCCTGCAGATCGCGCGCCTGCGCCGCCTGTCGGGTGGCGTGCCGATGCTGCTGCTTGGCGCGCCGGACGCGCTGAGCCGGCAACCGGAATTGCGCACCAACGCAGCCGAAGACCCAATCGAATGCGAGCCCGCTGCATCCGGCGCCGGAGCCCGCCCGCCTCTGTTCGCACCGCCGGCGCTGGCCGCAGTGCGCAGGATTCAGCGGCGGATCGCCGGCGAGCTGGGATTGGCCTGGTGGGATTGGCAGGCCGAGATGGGCGGGCCCTGCAGCGCGCGCAGCTGGGTCCAGCGCGACATGCCGCTGATGCGCGGCGACTATGTGCATTTCAACACTGCGGGAGGGCTGGAGATCGCGCGCCGACTTCAGGACGACCTGGATAGAGGAGCCGCGCTCGCGGAATAGGCCATGCTGTTTCCAACGCTCACCTTCGGCGTCTTCTTCCTCATCACCTTTGCCGTCGTCTGGTCCGCACGTTCCAACGAATGGCGCAAGATCCTGTTGCTGGTCGCGAGCTGGGTATTCTACGGCGCCTGGGACTGGCGGTTCGTGCCGCTGCTGATCGCTTCCGCGCTGCTGAACTGGGCGGTGGCGCAGGGGCTCGCCAGCGAGCGCTTCATCGACCGGCGCAAGGCGCTGCTGCTGTGCGGCGTGGCGATCAACCTCGTCATCCTCGGCTTCTTCAAATATTTCGATTTCTTCACCGAGCAGGTCGGCGCCACGCTGGCCGCGATCGGTTTCGAGCGCGATCTGCCGGTGCTGAGGGTGATCCTGCCGATCGGCATTTCCTTCTTCACCTTCCAGGGCATCTCCTATGTCGTGGATGTCTATCGCGGGCGCGTCGCACCGGCGCGGCTCCTCGACATCCTGTTGCTGATGTCCTTCTTTCCCCACCTCGTCGCCGGGCCGATCGTCCGCGCGGCCGATCTCGTCCCGCAATTCCAGAGCCGCCCGAAGCTCGATCGCTCGATGGTCTCGATGGCGCTGCTGCTGATTGTCTGGGGCCTGTTCAAGAAAACGGTCATCGCCTCCGAACTCGCGGTCAATTTCGTCGACCCCGTATTCGCTGATCCGGCCTCGCATTCAGCCGCCGACCTGGTTTTCGCCGCCTATGGTTATGCAGTGCAGATCTACTGCGATTTCTCGGCCTATACCGATATGGCGATCGGGCTTGCGGCCCTGCTCGGCTATCGCTTCCCGCGCAATTTCAACCAGCCTTACCGGGCGCAGTCGCTGCAGGACTTCTGGCGGCGCTGGCACATGACGCTGTCGGCGTGGCTGCGCGACTATCTCTATATCGAGGCGCTCGGCGGCAGCCGCGGCGGGAAGCTCGCCACCTATCGCAACCTGATGCTGACCATGCTGCTCGGCGGCCTGTGGCACGGCGCGAACTGGACCTTCGTCATCTGGGGCGGCCTGCATGGCGGCGCGCTGGCGGTGGAGCGCTTCTGGGGCGATGTCGCGCCGAAACGCTGGCCGGTGCTGCCGGGCTCGGCCAAGCTGCTCGTCACCTTCCATGTCGTGATCCTCGGCTGGATCTTCTTCCGCGCGCCGAGCTTCGCCGATGCGATGACCTATCTCGGCGGGATCGTGAGCCCGTTCTCCGGCCCGTCCGGCTTCACCGCCTCGCCATTGATCATACTGCTCATCGCGTTCGGCCTGGCGATGCACGCGGCGCCGCAGCACTGGATGACGGACGCGGCCGTGCGCATCCGCCGCTTCCCGGCGCCCCTGGTCGGTGTCGGCCTGGCCGCCCTGATCCTCGTCATCGATGCGATGCGCTTCGAAGGCGTGGCCCCCTTCATCTACTATCGCTTCTAGGAGGAAAGCATGTCTGCCGCGCAGGAATTTCCCGTCGATTTGCCCGGCGACTCGATCGATCCGGCACCGGCGCTGGGATGGACGGCGATCACCCTCGGCGTGGCGACGCTGTCGCTCGCGCTGACCAACGCCTTTTCGATCGAAAGCTGGGGCGCCGATCTGCCGCCGAGTGCGATGGTGGCGCGGGTCATGGACGAGGCGGGCCGGTGGCGGGCTGCCACGGATCGGATGGGCCTGGGCACGCCACGCGCGACGATGCGTCGGATCTGGACGCAAACGGAGGAGGCGCGCTGGCCGAACCAGCGCGGCACGGAGATGGCCCAGCGATAGGGGGCGAGCGCCCTTTCAAGGCGCGGACCGTACATTGAAACGCCCGAATTCAGGCCGGTCTGCCGCCTGTTCTGCCTGAGACTGGCTTCGAACCGATTGCGCCGAAACGGTCGCATCTCCGCTTGGAGATACTCGCGATCGGCCCATCCTCCTTCGGGGGGAATATCAGGGGGCGGATCATGGACTCGGTCAGACCCTTTCGGGCGTTCGTGAGCTATTGCCACGCCGACGCGGCCTTTGCCGCGCGGCTGCAGCGCCGGCTCGAGGGCTACCGCCTACCGCGACGCCTCGCCGAGAAGGTCGCGCCACTGCCGGGGCAGGCGCAGGGTCGGATCGGACCGATCTTCCGCGACCGTGCTGACCTGTCCGCGGCGGAGGATTTGTCGGCGGCGGTGCGCGAGGCAATCGCGGCGTCATCGGCGCTGGTGGTCGTAGCGTCGCCGGATGCGGCAGGATCGCGCTGGGTCGCGCTCGAGATCCGACTATTCCGGGAGCTTCATCCGGGCGCACCGGTGCTGGTCGCGCTGGCCCGTGGCGAACCGGAGGCAGCGCTGCCGGAGGCGCTGCGGATTGAGGGTATCGAACCGCTGGCGGCCGACTTCCGGCGCGACGGCGACGGCAAGCGGCTCGCCTTTCTCAAAATCGTTGCCGGCCTCACCGGTCTCCCATTTGACGCTTTGGTGCAACGCGATGCGCAACGGCAGGTTCGTCGCGTGACGGCGATCACACTTGGGGCTGCTGCTTTGACGGTAATCATGGGTGCGCTGCTGGTGGTGGCGCTCAGATCACAGGCTGAGGCAGAGCGGCGGCGGAGCGATGTTGAAGGGATCATCGAATTCATGGACACCGATCTGCGGCGTGAATTGAAAGGTGTGGGTGATCTTCGCGTCATGCGTGCCGTAAACGAGCGTGCGCTCCAATATTTCGACAGCCAGGGCGATCCGAAACGGCTTTCGGACGAAAGCGTTCTGCTGAGGGCGCAAGTGCTCCACGCGCTGGGCGAGGATGAAGTCAACGGAGGCGATCTCGCTGGCGGCACCGCGCGGTTTGACGACGCCTATCGAGCTACTGCCGCTGTCCTTGCCAGGCATCCCGGGGACGCCAAGGCGATTTTCGCTCATGCGCAGAGTGAATTCTGGTCCGGCGTCGCTGCGTGGGGAAGGAACGACCGCGCGGTCACGACACGCCACTGGCGCGCCTATCTGGATCGGGCGCACGCGCTCGCTGGGGTCGAACCGGGTAGCGTGCGCAGCCTGATGGAGCAGGGCTACGCTGTCGGGCAGCTTTGCGAACTCAACCACGCTGACCGGTATGACGAGAAGGCAGCTGCGCGCGATTGCGCCGTCGCGATCCGCTTCGAGGAGGCGGCGCTCGCGGCTCAGGCACGTGTGTTGGAACGGGCTTCCGCCGACAGAAGAGAGCCCGAGCAAGCGGTACTGGGCGGGATCAAGCAGGATCTGGCTAACAGGCACGGATGGATGGCGCGCGTTCAACTCGGGCTGGGCGACACGCAGGGCGCGCTCGCCTCCCGTGATCGCGAAAGCGCGCTCTTGGACGACCTGATCAAGCGCGATCCCGCGAGTATTGAATGGGCGCTGCGCCGGAGCTGGTCGGACATCGGCAAGGCGGACGCGTGGATCAAGGCAGGCAAACCTGGCAGCGCAGAACAGGTGCTGCGCGACTGTCTCGACCGCCAATGGAAGCTGTTTGTGAAGAGCAACGGCGATGAGCGCGTCATTGAGACGCAGTTCCGGCTGCACCTGTTCCTCGCCAAGGCGTTGCGCCTTGGCGGTCAGCCATATGCCCAGGTCCTGGCGACCGCCGATGGTTTCGGGGCCGCCTTGGCGGCTCTCGGTGAAGACTCCGCGCGCAAGGCGCAGAAGATCCGGGCCGCGATTTGGTCCTAAGTGAGGGGAAGCGAGATGACTGAGATCGATCGTAGAGCCTTGATTGGCGTTGCTGGGGCGGGGCTGGTGCTGGCGGGGTGTAAAGATACACACTCCAAGACAGGCAAGGCCGTCGACGACCAAATCTGCTTCGAACTGGATCGTAGCGGCGGTAAGGTGTATACGAGGGGAACATATCCTTCATATGAAGTCAGCGGCATTAATGAAGACCCCGTAACACACTATCGTACACCTTACGGCGCTAAAATATCTTTTGAATATCATTATGTTTGCTTAGTGTATTTAAAGTTCGGAGAAAATGGTTTAACTGCAAAGCACGCTCATTTCGATAAGCCTGACGATAGCATAATTAAGCAATTCATACAAGATAACTTTGTGTCAATTCGTAATAGCAAGAAATGGAAGTATCTCACCAAGCGCGAGGGAGAAAATTTTGACGAATGGGGATTTGGTAGCCCAAGTCTCATATATTTTTTCTTGGACAATAATTCGTCGTACAAATTTGACACTGAGAACCTAATTCAGTTTTCACCTTACAGTGCCAGGTTGGATATTAACGGAGGAAAAATTCCGAAGGACCGGAACAATGCTTTTTTGAATCCAAATGTAAATCCGCACATCTGGTATGATCACGAAATAATGACCTTAGAAAATTGGTATGTTGACGAAAAGGGAAGCCCCATAGATAAAAATAACTACCAAAATTACTCCATGAATATTTACCTTAGGGCTGGGTCTATCACGAATGACTATCCGGATGGGTTTAATTATGCGCCTATCGTCATTGACCCGGATACGGGAAACATGGGCAGCGATCCTTGAATGTCGCCTATTAAACGTGCCGGTGTCAGGGGCATTGTACTTTTCCTCATAAATTGTCGGATCGACATTCCTCTTGTGGCATGCGGATGTCGCTCGGGACTATTCAGACTTGACCCAGTCCTCCTTCCTCCACCTCGATTCTCGCCGCGGCGCGTGTCGAGGCTGGGAAGCGGCGTGGAAGGCTTTGGGTACCTAGTCCGCTGCACTCTTGCCGGGGCATCGTTGCGACACCATCGGGGCTGCGCCGCTGATCAAGGAGGCCATCGCCATGGCGGGCGCTTCAGGGCACATGCTTTCGAACGTGCCTGCGCCAGGAGCGATATCGATCATCGGACGACCAAGCCCAAACGCCCCTGGACCAGCGGCCAGGTCGAACGGATGAACAGCACGACCAAGGAAGCGATCGTTAAGCGCTTCTACTATGAAACTCATGGCCGGTTGCGCGACCACCTCGCCAACTTCGCTGCCACTTACAACTTCGCCAAGCGTCTGAAGATACTTAAAGGCCCCACGCCACGGGTGTCATCTGCAAAGCTTGAACAAACGAGCCCGAGCGGTTCAAATCAAACCCGCGCCACCAAATCCCGGGGCTAAACATCTAGACTAAGCTCGGCGCAAGTCTTGGCGCTCGTGGCTCATCGGCACGGTCGATGTAGTATGGTTGTTGTTGAAATTCGATCGCGTCCCAAAGCGTGGCGCAATGGGTTGGTGCGGACGGCGGGACTCGAACCCGCACACCCAGAGGGCGAGGGATTTTAAGTCCCGTGCGTCTACCAATTTCGCCACGTCCGCTTCGTGCCCTGCGAAGCGCATGGACGGGCAGGCGTCAAGCCCGAGAGTTCAGGGAGTGCCGAACCTCAGACGTTCAAACGCAGGCGCATTTCCTTGCCGGGCTTGAAATAAGGGACGCGCTTGGCGTCGACCTCGACCACTTCGCCGGTGCGGGGGTTGCGGCCGGTGCGGGCATCGCGCGCGCGGGTGGAAAAGGCGCCGAAGCCGCGGAGCTCGACACGCCCGCCGGTGGCGAGCCGCTTGGAGATCTCGTCGAAGAAAGTCGTCACGATCGCCTCGACGTCGCGCATGGCCAGATCGGGATTTTCAGCTGCGAGCGTTTCGACGAGTTCGGAACGGATCATGGCGTCATCGACTCCCTCAAACCGAGACCGGCCGCCTTGCGGCCGACTTTTTATCGGCGGTTTTCAACCCAGTCCGTAAAATAACGACCGCCTCGGACCTTTACCTATATCAAGCTTCGGCGGCACGATAGGACCGAAACGACGGAAATTGGGAAAAAATCGCCATTTGCGGGCAGGGGAATGGCCTTCCCCTGCCCGGAATGGGTGGTCTTACTTCTTGGCTTCGCTGCTGCGCGCCTTGAGCGCCTCGCCGAGAATGTCGCCGAGCGACGCGCCCGAGTCGGACGAGCCATACTGCGCAACCGCCTGCTTCTCCTCGGAGATCTGCATCGCCTTGATCGAGAAGGTCGGCTTCTTCGAACGATCGAAGCCGGTCACCATCGCATCGAACTTCTGGCCGACCTGGAAGCGCTCGGGGCGCTGCTCGTCACGGTCGCGGCCGAGATCGGTGCGCTTGATGAAGCCGGTCGCGCCATCGTCGCCGACCTGGACTTCGAGGCCCGCATCGCGGACTTCCAGCACGGTGACGGTGACGATCGCATTCTTGTTGAGGCCCGAACCGCCGCTCGACGGCGCTGCTGCGCCGCCGGCCGCCGGAGCACCACGCTCGAGCTGCTTCATGCCGAGCGAGATGCGCTCCTTTTCGGCATCGATGTCGAGCACGACGGCCTGAACCATCTCGCCCTTGCGATGCAGGTTGAGCGCGTCCTCGCCCGAAACGCCCCAGGCGATGTCGGACATGTGGACCATGCCGTCGACATCATTGTCGAGGCCGATGAACAGGCCGAACTCGGTCGCGTTCTTGACTTCACCCTCGACGGTCGAGCCGACCGGGTGCGCCTCGGCAAAGGCCTCCCACGGATTGGCCTGGGCCTGCTTGAGGCCAAGGCTGATGCGGCGCTTGTCGGGATCCACCTCGAGCACGACGACATCGACTTCCTGTGAGGTCGAGACGATCTTGCCCGGATGCACGTTCTTCTTGGTCCAGCTCATCTCCGAGACATGCACCAGGCCTTCGATGCCCGGCTCGAGCTCGACGAACGCACCATATTCAGTGATGTTGGTCACGCGGCCCGACAGCTTGGCGCCGACCGGATACTTGACCGCTGCACCTTCCCACGGATCGCTCTCGAGCTGTTTCATGCCGAGCGAGATGCGCTGCGTGTCCTTGTTGATGCGGATGATCTGGACGCGGACGGTATCGCCGATGTTCAGCACTTCGCTCGGATGGCCGACGCGCTTGTAGCTGAGATCGGTCACGTGAAGCAGGCCGTCGATGCCGCCGAGATCGACGAAAGCGCCGTAATCAGTGATGTTCTTGACGACGCCGTCGATCACCTGGCCTTCAGCCAGCGACAGGATCAGGCCCGAACGCTGCTCGGCGCGGGTCTCTTCGAGGATCGCGCGGCGCGAGACGACGATGTTGCCGCGCTTGCGGTCCATCTTCAGGATCTGGAAGGGCTGCGGGATGTCCATCAGCGGGGTCACGTCGCGGACCGGGCGGATATCGACCTGCGAGCCGGGCAGGAACGCCACGGCGCCGTTCAGGTCGACGGTGAAGCCGCCCTTGACGCGGCCGAAGATGACACCCTCGACACGGGCGGTCTTGGCGAATTCGGTTTCCAGCTTGTCCCAGGCGGCTTCGCGGCGGGCGCGGTCGCGCGACAGCATCGCTTCGCCATGGACGTTCTCGACTCGGTCGACATAGACTTCGACTTCGTCGCCAACCTTGAGGTCGGCCTTCTGACCGGGCATCGCGAATTCGCGAAGCGGAACGCGGCCTTCCGACTTGAGGCCGACATCGATCACGGCGAGATCATTCTCGATCGCAGTGACGGTGCCCTTGACGACGCGCCCTTCGAAGCTGTCGGCATCGCCGAGCGTTTCGTTGAGAAGGGCCGCGAAATCGTCGCGTGTTGGATGTGCCGAAGTGGCCATAAGGTCTCTAAATCCTAGTTCATGTTTCCGGCCAGCCGGTTGTCTCCGGCGGTCTTGGCCAATGCTGCCGCGGCGGCCGATTGCCGGTCGCGACGTCCAACGTCGATAGCCCTCGTGAAAAGCTGCCGACGAAAGCGAAAAGGGCGCGTAAGCGGGTCGGCCAAGTCCCCTCGTTGAAAAGGGCCGCCGGTTCCGCTTCGCGCCTCGCCGGGCTAGGGTGTCGCCACCTTTGCCGCTGTCCGAGCCTCCACGAGCGCAATCGCCCGCTGGATGGCGGCGTCTATAGAGAGAAAGCTCGTATCCAGCAAGGCGGCATCGTTGGCGGGTTGCATGGGCGCCGTGCCGCGGGTGGAGTCGCGCAGGTCGCGGGCGCGAATGTCGAGCAGGACCCGGTCCAGGCTGACGGTCGAGCCGCTCGCGCGCAGCTCGGCATGGCGGCGCTTGGCGCGGATATTGGGGGTGGCGCGGATGAACAGCTTCGCATCGGCATCGGGCGCGATCACCGTGCCGATATCGCGGCCGTCGAGCACCGCGCCGCCGGGCTGATGCGCGAACCGGCGCTGGCGGTGGAGCAGGGCGGCGCGCACCAGCGGGTGGGCCGAGACGATCGAGGCGAGCTTGCCGATCTCGTCAGTGCGCAGGATCGGGTCGTCGAGCAGGCTGTCGTCAAAGTCGCAGGCAGCAACACAGTCCGCCTCGATACCGGGGTCGAGTTCCAGCCGCTGCACGTTCGCGGCGACCGCGCGGTAGAGCAATCCCGTGTCGAGATGGGGCAGGCGATAATGTTTGGCGAGCGCGCGCGCGATCGTGCCCTTACCCGATGCTGCTGGTCCGTCGACGGCGATGATCATGGTCTCACCAAGCGCTTCATCTCCCGAGCGCGTCAAGCGTTTCGAAGAAATTGGGGTAAGATGTTGCGATTGGCGAGACATCGTCGATGACAAGCGCGGTTTTCGCGGCGAGCCCCGCCACCACCATGCTCATCGCGATGCGGTGGTCGAGCTGCGAGGCGATCGTCCCGCCGCCCGGGATGGGCTCGCCGCCCGAGCCTTCGATCGCGAGCCCGTCCTCATATTCCTCGGTGCGCACGCCGCACGCTTCAAGGGCGGTGGCCATTGCGACGATCCGGTCGGACTCCTTGACGCGCAATTCATGTGCGCCGCGCGCGACCGTCCGCCCTTCGGCAAAGGCGGCGGCGACGAACAGCACCGGATATTCGTCGATCATGCTCGGCGCGAGATGATGCGGCACGTCGACCGCGCGGAGCGCCGCATGGCGGACGCGCAGATCGGCGACCGGCTCGCCGCCGACGATCCGCGGATTTTCCTCGGTGATGTCGGCGCCCATCATGCGCAGCACTTCGAACAGGCCGGCGCGCGTCGGGTTCAGCCCGACATTGGCCACGACAATATCGGAGCCCGGTACGATCGACGCCGCGACCACCAGGAAGGCGGCCGACGATGGATCACCCGGCACCACAATCGATTGCGGCTTCAACTCGGCCTCGCCAGTGAGCGAGATAATCCGGCCCTGGTTGGTCACCTCGACGCTCAGCTCGGCGCCGAAGCCCTTCAGCATCCGCTCGCTATGGTCGCGCGTCGCGACCGGCTCGATCACCCGCGTAATGCCCGGCGTGTTGAGCCCGGCGAGCAGCACCGCCGACTTCACCTGCGCTGAGGCGACAGGCAACGTATATTCGATCGGCACCGCCGGGCAGAGCCCGCGCACCATCAGCGGCAGCCGCCCGCCCGGGCTCGAGGTGATATCGGCGCCCATGCGCGACAGCGGCTCGATCACCCGCGCCATCGGCCGCTTCGACAGCGAGGCGTCGCCGATAAAGGTCGCGCTGATCGGGTGGCTGGAGACCAGGCCCATCAGCAGCCGGGTCGAGGTGCCCGAATTGCCCATGTCGAGCGCCTGTCCCGGCTGGAGCAGCCCGCCGACGCCAACGCCGTGCACCCGCCACACGCCGTCAGCGCCGCGCTCGATATCAGCGCCCATCGCCCGCATCGCGGCGGCCGTGGCGAGCACGTCCTCGCCCTCCAGCAGTCCCTCGATCCGGCTTTCGCCCACTGCGAGCGCCGAGAGCATCAGCGAGCGGTGGCTGATCGATTTGTCGCCCGGCACGGTCACGGTGCCGCCGAGCGGGCCGGAGGGGCGGATTTCGCGGGAGGAGGGAAGGGGGTGAGACATTGGCGCGGGCTTTTGACAGTGCGCTTGCGCTATGGCAAGGCGCGCCCCACTTTGCGGGTCACACTCGCAAAACTCCCATTTTTTCGAAAGGTCGAATCGGCACATGGTCAAGCCGGAATGGGGCACGAAACGGTCGTGTCCGAAATGCGCAACGCGCTTCTATGATCTTGGCAAGGACGATCCCGTCACCTGCATCGCTTGCGGTCAGGCATGGGAGCCCGAGCCAATCCTCAAGTCGAAACAGCCCTTGCCGTTCGACGCACCCAAGCCCGAACTCATCAAGAAGGACGATGATCTGGTCGGCGAGGACGAGGATCTGGACACCGGTGAAGACGAGGAGCCCTCGCCCGACGACGAGGTCGATCTCGGCGGTGATGACGATCTGGGCGTGGAAGCGCCCACTGAAGACGACGAGCATTGATGTGACGAGCAGGCGCCTCGGCACGGGCCGGGGCGCCTGATGTGAAAGAATTGGCAGGCAGGCGATCGCGCCGCTTGCCAAGCACGCGCCGCCTCGCTAGGGGCGACGCCTTCCCGGGCCGATTGGCTCGCGGGGATGGGGCCGTAGCTCAGCTGGGAGAGCGCTGCAATGGCATTGCAGAGGTCAGGGGTTCGATCCCCCTCGGCTCCACCATTCCCTTCCATGTCAATGAAAAGGCACGGAATTTCCGGATAGTATCGCGTCGCGTGTGAGGCCGGCTGGTTGTGCCCCGGCCCGGGCCGCTACTTGCTCTCGCCCGAACCCTGGCAGATCGCCATGAAGCCGGCGGCCATGAATTTCGCCATATGCTTGCGGATCGACACGAAATCGTCGGACGAGCACAGCCCGTGCGAGAGATCGTCCAGCCGGCCGGTGCGCGCCATATTGTGCGTCATCGCGCCCGAGACGAAGTGATAGCCCCAGAAGATCGTTTCCTCGTCGCAATCGGGCATCGCCTTTTTGAGCAGGTCGATCAGCGCCAGCGCCACGGGATTGAAGAATTTCGTCATCTTCTCGGCGCCCCAGTCGCCGGTGCTGTTCGCCTGCGCCGCGATCCTGCCGAAGGCGATCCATTGATCGGCCTCGTCGATCTGGACGTTCAAATCGGGGTCGATCCACGCGTGCAGCGCGCCCTCGACGGTGAGCTGGTCGCCCGCTTCCTCGGCGTAGCGCCGCATCGACTCGAGCCGGTTGCGCGCCGAGACCGGCGCCCGCCGCGTCCAGACCGCTTCGAAGATGCTTTCCTTCCCGTTGAAATGATAATGGATCAGCGTCGAGCTGACCCCGACGCGCGCGGCGACGTCCTTCAGCGTGACCCCGTGATAGCCATATTCAGCGAAGAGCTGTTCGGCCGCGTCGAGGATTCGCTCGATCGAGGCTTCGCGGACGCGCGCCTTGTGGTTTCGGGCGCGGGTCGGTGCCGGCGCGCTTTCAAGCATGGGTTGATCAGTGCCGCTCATCGCGCCTCCGGTTGCCGTTTTGACGCCGCCGCGTCAACGCCGCCGAGCGGTGCCGGGAAGGCCGAGAAGCCGATATCGAGCCGCCAGCTCTGCCCCTGCTCCCGCCGCCGCGCGACCAGCGCATCGGCCCAGGCAAAGGCTCCTGCCTTGAGATCGCGCTTCGCGGCCGGACGGTCATCGAGATCGAGATAGGCGTGATTCCCGGCGGTATAACGCGGCCAGGGCACCTCGCGCGAAGCCGTCGGAACGCCGGTTTTCACGAACGACGCCCAGTACCCCATCATCGCATCCGAAAGCCGCGATTCCGCTTGCGTGAGCGGCGGGCGCGGCCAGTTCGGCCCGAGCGCCGCCGAGGCGCCGACCTGGCCGAAGACATAGGGCAGCTCGCTGGCGTGAAAGGCGGCGAGGTCGCGCGCCCGCTCGGCCGGGGTGCTGTGCCGGAAGAAATAGAGATAGCCCGGCTGCCCCACCGCGGCCGCCTGACGCACGATATAGTGCGCGGCCCAGCCATAGAGACCGTCACGGATCGAGGCCATCACATCGGCCCTGGGATCGGCCCCGGGATAGACGGCGAGATAGCGAGAGGCCGCATCGCCGAAGCGGCGCTTGATATCGGCCACATAGGCAGCCTGGCTCTCGGGCAGGGGGCCGGGCGGCATCAGGAAGAGCAGCGAGCGGATCTCGCCCTCGTTGAACCCGGCTAGCACCGGCACCTTCGCCTGCTCGCCCCGCGCGAAAGTCTCGGCCATCTGGCGTTTCAGCACGAAACCGTCGATCACCGGCTCCGGCTGCCAGCCGGTGGCGAGCCCGGCCTTGAACAGAGCCGCTGGATCAGCCGCGCGCAACGCCGCCGCATCACCTGCCACGCCGGCGGCCCTGGCCAAAGCCGCGCCCGCATCCTCGGCGGAGGGCAGGCCGTTCGTCGCATCGTGCAGCGCGCGATAGGAGGGCAGATAGCCGCTTTCGCTGATCGCCTTGCTGAACAGCCCGCGCGCCTGGGGGCTGGCGAGCAGCGCGATGACGCTGAGCCCGCCGGCCGATTCCCCGGCGATCGTCACCTTCGCTGGATCTCCCCCGAACGCAGCGATATTGTCGTGCACCCAGCGCAAAGCCGCGATCTGGTCGAGCAGCCCGTAATTGCCGGAGAGATGCTGCGGCGATTCAGCACTCAGCGCCGGATGCGCGAGAAAGCCGAGCAGACCAAGCCGATAGTTGATCGAAACCAGGATGATGCCCTGCCGCGCGAGCTTGACCCCGTCATAAAGCGGCTCCGAGCTGCTCCCGCCGACCAGCGCCCCGCCATGGATCCACACCATCACCGGCAGCTTGCGCGCGCCGGCCGGCGCCCAGACATTGAGCGTCAGGCAATCCTCGCTGGTTGCCGCCATGCCGCCATAATACAGGCCGCTCGGCGAGGAGGGCGGCTGCACACAGGCCGCCCCGAACTTGGTCGCGTCGCGCACGCCGGTCCAGCCGGGCGCAGGGATGGGTGCCCGCCAGCGCAGTTCGCCTACCGGCGGCTTCGCATAGGGAATGCCCTTCCAGGCGGTCACATTGCCGGGCTCGGCAACGCCCCGCAGCACGCCCTGCTTCACCCGCACCTGCGGCGCGCCTCCGGGCGCCCCCGCTACGGGCGCGGCGGCGAGGCACAGGCAGGCGATTGCCGCCCACCTGTGCCCCGCACCCCCCCGGGCCCACCGCACGAAACGCTGCGAAGCCACCCCCATCGTCATTTTCAGAAGTCGTACCCGATCCGCACGCCGAAGGTGCGCGGGCGCAGGATCGCGTAGCGGCTGTAGATGAAGTTCTCGGGATGGACATAGACCACCGCGCGGCTGTTCGCGATATTCTCCATATACCAGGTGGCGGAGAGCTTGCCGAGTTTGAGGCCGGTCTGGAAGTTCAGATAGGCATAGGCATCCGTCATATTATAGACCGCGCTGGGCACGGTCGGCTTGCCCGGCGTGTTGGGGAAGCCGTTCGGGAACGAGCCGACATACTGCACCTGGAAGCTGCTGAACCCGGTCACGCCATGGCTGATGCCATAGCTGTAGGTGCCGTAGAGCGATCCCTGCACATGGGGCGACGCAAGCCGTGCGCCCTTGACCGCACCCGAGATCGCCGCCTGTGAGGCAGTGATGTCAGTCACCTTGGCATCGTTGAGCGATCCGTTCAGCCCGAACACCCAGCCGCGCGTGGGTGCCAGGACGATCTCGGCCTCCAGCCCCTTGCTGACGGCACCGCCGACATTGGTCGCGAACTGGATTGAATCCGACTGGCGGTTGGCCTGGACCTGGATGTTGCGCCAGTCGATATAATAAGCCGCCAGGTTCGCGGTGAGCTTCCCGTCGAGGAAGCGCCCCTTCACGCCGACTTCATAATTGGTGAGATTGTCCGAGCCTGCGCCCGCCGGAATGACGAGGTCAGTCGGGTCGACGGTGCTGACGCTGCCCGCCCGGCCATTATAGACAGGGGTGCGATAGCCGGTGGAAACCGTGGCATAGGCCGTCAGGTCATGCGACGGCTTGTAGGTCATGCTTGCCTTCCACGATGCCTTGGATGCCGTGGGATATTTCGTGCTTGTCGCGGCGGTAGGCACCTGGGCGATCACTGCGTTCTGGATGCCGAGCAGCGCATAGGTGAAATAGGCCGAGTTGAAGCCCGGGAAGGTGTCCACCGTCCCGCCATAGCTGCCATAGCGGATGCCGCCCGACACGGCGAACTTGTCGGTCAGGTGCCAGGTCAGATCGGCGAAGCCGGCGAGCTCATAGGTCCGCGTGTCGCTCGGGAAGGTCGTGAACGTCCCGTCCGCTGGCAGTCCGGTGAGATGACGCGCCGCAAGATAGGCCGGCGACGAGGATTCGCGTCCGTCGAGGAAGAGGTCGCGGTGCAGATAATAGCCGCCGATCGTCCAGTCGAACTTCCCGCCCGGGTTGGACGAGAGCCGCGTCTCCTGGACGAAGGTCTTCCAGATGCCGTGATCGTAGAGATAGAAGGGGATGCCGAGCGCGAAGGTGCCGGCCAGGTCGACGTCGAACAACCCGTCCTGATAGCCATAGCTGGTCGCGCTGGTCAGGTGCGCGCGGCCGAGATCATAGTCGATGGTCGCGTTATAGAGCTGGGTCTTCGACGTATAGAGATCGGGGATGGTGGTGTAGCGCTTGCGGTCGCCCAGGTTCGGCGAGACCAGCGAGGCGTCGTTCGGGTGGCTGTTCTCGTACAGGCCCATCAGCCGGATGCTGAGATTGTCGGTCGGCTTCCACAACAGGGTCGCACGGCCGCCATAGTCCTTCAGCGTGTTCGAGTTCTTCACACCGGTGCCGAGATTGTCGATATAGCCGTCCTCGTGCCGGTAGAAACCGACCACGCGCAGGCCGAGCGTATCGGTCGCCAGCGGAATATTGATCATGCCGTTATAGCGCTGCCGGATGCCGCCGCCGTCCGGCGTAAGGCCGATATCGGCCAGCACCGAGGCGTCGAAGCCCTTGAGATCGGGGCTGTGCGTCAGGATGCGCAGCGCGCCCGAGAGCGAGCCCGAGCCAAACAGGGTGCCCTGCGGCCCGCGCAGGAATTCGACGCGCTCGACATCATAGAGCGTCGGGTCGAGCGTCACCGAGTTGCCGATCGTGGTGAGCGGCAGCTCGTCGAGATAGACTGTGGTGCTGCTCTGCAGCCCGGCCTGATAGCCGTTGGTTGAAATGCCGCGCGTGGTGACGCTGACATTATTCTCGCTGCGGCGATCGAGCACGACGCCCGGCGTCTCGCGCGCAATGCCCTCGAAACCGACAATGCCCTTTTGAGTCAGCTCGGCCTGGGTGAAGGCAGTGACGCTGAGCGGCACGTCCTGCAGGCGCTCGCTGTGGCGAGTCGCGGTGACGACGATGTCGTTGGGGTCAGCCTCGCTGCCGGCCTGGGCGGGTTCACTGGTTGGTGCGGTCTGCGCGGCGGCGGGCGCGGCCGCGATCAGCAACGCAATGAGCGACGACGTACAAGCTAAGTGGTTCATGTCCTCTCCTCCCTCGCTGCCGCGCCTGTGGTGGCGCTGTTCCGCGATCGACACGATGTGGCACCACGGCGCCGCCAAAGTCAATACTGACTGACAAGACAGTCAGTATTCGCTGCGCGGACTTTTCCCCGACCGGGAACCACGCGTCCGGCAACACGTTTGGATTCCACGACAAACTGAATGGAGAGTGACATGGGAAAAGGTATTCTGCTATGGCTGATCGGCGTGCCGATCCCGATCATCCTGCTTCTCGCTTTGTTCTGGCACTGACATGGCGACGAACCCGCAAGCCAGGCTCGACCCTGCGCTCTATCCCGCCGGCACGCCCGATTCCGTCGCCGGCTCGGCGGTGTCCTGGTCGGCGATCACCGCCGGCACCGTCGCCGCGATTGCCCTGACGCTCACCCTGGTGACCCTCGGCTCGGCCTTCGGCCTGGCGTCGATCTCGCCATGGCCGGGCGTCGGCGCCAAGGCCGCCAGCTTCACGATCGGTGCCGGAATCTGGCTGATCGTCACGCAGTGGCTGTCGGCCCTGCTCGGCGGCTATCTCGCCGGTCGGCTGCGCACGCGCTGGCACGGCCTGCACACCGATGAGGTGTTCTTCCGCGATACGGCGCATGGCTTCATCACCTGGGCCTTCGCGACGGTGGTGGTTGCCGTCATCGCGGTCGCCGCAGTGACCATCTCCAGCCTCGCGCCCCCGCCTGACGATATTGTGATAACCCCGGAGGCTGCGGATGCAGCGCGCAAGGCTGCCGCGGCCTTCGCAACCTTCACCGGCCTCTCGCTGGTCATCGGCGCCTTTGTCGGCTCGGTGGCAGGCGCAATCGGCGGCAGACTGCGCGATCTGCATCCGTAAGGAGAGCGGGCACCGAAGTCGTGACGGGCGCTTCGGCGCTCGTCATGGCATCGGCGATTGGCCCGGGATGGTACGGTGCATCCCCTCGGGCGACACGTTCGCTGACCGGCGGTTCGCGGTGAATATCCGGATTTACGGGTGAGCCGGGATCACGCGAACAAGCGGGAGCACGGTCGAGGATTCAATGCCTTTCCGCTCCTGGCACAAGCCATTCATGAACGGCATCACGACGGTGGCCCCGCCCGCTGAAAGATTCCGCTCTCGCAACAAATCCTGAATTATAGTAATGTCTTCCCGCTGCCGGTCGAGGGCCGGCCATTCCGGGGGGAATCTCATGACTCGTGCAATGAAGAATGCGGTGCTTGTCGCCGTCGCAACGCTTGCGGCCGCCATGCTTTACAGCGCGCCTGCCTCGGCACAGGCGACGCGGACCTGGATTTCGGGCGTCGGAGACGACGTCAATCCGTGCAGCCGCACCGCCCCGTGCAAGACCTTTGGCGGCGCCCTCGCAAAGACAGCTGCCGGCGGCGAGATCAACTGCCTCGATCCCGGCGGCTTCGGCTCGATCATCATCACCAAGTCGATCTCGATCATCTGCGACAACACCGAAGCCGGCACTCTCGTCGCGGTGGCCAACGCGATCGTCATCAACGCTCCGGGCGCCGTCGTCCAGATCAGCGGCTTCGATATCGAGGGCCTCGGGCAGACCGGGGTCGCCGGCATCAACGGCATCTATCTCACCAACGGCGCGTCGCTCACCGTGCGCAACACCAAGATCCGCGGCTTCCGCAACGGCTATGGCATCAGCTTCACGCCGAGCAACAACGCTGCGCTGGTTCTCGACAATGTCACGATCTCGGAAAGCGGCAGCGCCAGCGATCCCCTGACCGGCGCCATCCAGGTGACCCCGGCGATCGGTTACGTGGTCCAGGCTACGCTCACCAACGTCCAGCTGGTCGACAACCTCAATACCGGTTTGCGGATCGACACGCTGGCGGGCACCGGCACGACCGTGACCGCCATGGTGGACAAGAGCGTGGTGTCGAACAGCGGCACCGGCATCATGGTCCGATCGATGGCTGGTGCGCCGGCGTCGCTGATGCTGACGAACTCGACCGTCTCGGGAAACAGCACGATCGGCATCTTCGCCAAGGGCGCGGCAACGGTCGCTCGGGTCGGCAACACCACGATCACGGGCAATAACGCCGCGCTGTTGGCGGGCAGCGGCGGGTCGATCTTCAGCTATGGCGATAATCGCCTTGATGGCAATACGACCGACACGGCATTCACGCTGCCGGTGATCCCGACTCACTGATCGGCTCTACGCATTGGTACGCAAGGCGCCCCGGTCGGCAACGGCCGGGGCGTTTTCGTAAATGGCCGGGCCCGGGCCGCCGTTAACGCTCTATAGGCGATTTCACATCGTGGTGACGCCAACGAAACGATAGCGAGCGAACCGGCTCCTGGAGAGGCGCGCCCGAGCGGCGGCGGCACTCATGAGCTCTACTCGGGTCCGCGAGGCGGGCACAGTCTTTATGCTTCGTTAACCGCAAATCCCTAGCAATGAGAAGGCGCTACGATAGCGCTCTTCGAGGCTGCCCTTTATGTCGAACCTTGCAATTGCCACCTGCGGCTCGACCAAAGCCGCTGTCGAGACACTTCTTCTCCAGCATCCCGACATAATCTCAGCGTCGCTGGTTTCCGAAGAAGCGGCAGACGGGCGCAGCTATCCCGTGGCCTATGTCGTGCCGGATTCGGAGCAGATGCGCAAAGCGAGGATCCGCATTTACGAGGCGGACAAGGAGAGCCGGGTTTCGCAGTGGCGCAAGGCGTTCGACCAGACCTATCGTGCCCGAGTCAGCGATCCGGCGCCAAGCTTCGTGGGCTGGACAAGCTGCTACACGAACAAGCCGCTTCCCGAGACCGAAATGCAGGAATGGCGGGAATGCACGACTGATCGCATCCTGTCCCTGAATCCCCGCCATGTCCTTGAGATCGGGTGCGGCGTCGGTCTCCTCGTCCAGCCCTTGGCGCCCCATTGCGCTTCCTATCGGGGCACCGATCTTTCGCCGGTCGCCATTGCCAGTCTGCGCGATTTCGTCGGCTCCAAGCCCGAGCTTGCCCATGTCGCCCTGGTCGACCGCGAAGCCGTGGATTTGCACGATCAGCCGGCGGGCTCGGTCGATACGGTCATCATCAACTCCGTGATCCAGTATTTTCCGGACATTGCCTATCTCCAGAGGGTCATCACCGAGGCGGCACGGGTCGTGAAAAGCGGCGGCCGCATCTTCATCGGCGATGTGCGCGATTTCGGCTCGCTGCCGCTGTTCCACAGCGCCGTACAGCGCGCCAGGGCGCCGGCCGATGCCAGCGTCGGCTGGCTCAAACGCCGGATCTCGCTCGCCGTCCAGCAGGAGCGGGAGCTTGCCATCGATCCGCACTTCTTCCTTGCACTTGCCGATTCCGAACCGCGCATCGACAGAGTCGAGGTGCTCGTGAAGCGCGGAACGTCGAATGAGCTGACCCGCTATCGCTACGATGTGGTCCTGCACATTGGCGAGGCCACGCCCCTCGCGCCGCAGCCTGGCGTCGCCTGGCAGGATGGCGATCATTCCATCGCCGAGATCGAGGCGCAACTCGCGTCGGGCCGGTTTACTTCCGCCATCATCCGAAACGTCGCCAACCGTCGCCTCGCCGGCGATCTCGCGGGCATGCGCCAACTCTGGTCGGCCGATGACCGGCAGCGCGTCGGAACCCTGCGCGAGTCGCTGGTTGCCGAGGAGGATTACGGCACTGACCCCGAGGATTTCTGGGCTTTGGCGGACAAGGGCCTTTGCGATGTCAGCATAAGCTGGCCGCCGCATGCCAATGACGGCCGCTTCGACGTCACGCTGTCCGCCCGCGGCACCGCGCCGCGGCGGCAAGATCCGACGTTCGCGTCCGCCGCACCGCCCCGTCTGACGACGGACCCGCTTGAAGCAGCCTATCGGCAGCAGCTTGGACTGGAACTCCACCAGATCCTGCGCGACAGCCTGCCGGAAGCCTCTGTGCCGGTAGCCGTGTTCGCCGTTGAGGCTCTGCCGCCCGGCGCGCCGGCGGTTATCGACTTCGCGCCGAAGGGCGTCCGATAGGTGCCGCGGCCCGGCGCCCATAATCTCGCCTTGCAGTTCCAGCAGGTCGCGGCGTCCTCGGCCACGGCGCCGGCGGTGCTGTGCGAAGGCGAGACCTGGGATTTCGCGACCTATAACGGCCTGGCCAACCGCTTCGCCCGCTGGCTCGGCGGGCAGGGCGTGTCCAAGGGGCAGATCGTGTGCCTGGAACTGCCCAAGATCATCGAGGCCTATGCGCTCGCCATGGCCTGCATCAAGATCGGCGCGCCTTATGTCTTTCTCGATCCGACGGCGCCGCCGGATCGCGCCCGGCTGATGATCGACCGGTGCCAGCCGGTCCTGGTCGTCAGCACCCGCGATGGTCCGGGGCGTCGCGTCACGATCGAAAGCCAGGACGAGCGCGACCGGCTCCGCCAGGCCGTCGACGTTTTAGACGCCGCCGATCTCGCCGAGAGCGCGCTGATCACCGGCACAGATCCAGCCTATGTCATGTTCACCTCGGGCTCGACCGGCGAGCCCAAGGGCGTGGTGATCCCGCACCAGGGCGTGCTGCACCTTGTCGACTGGGCCGCCAGCGGCCTGGGCATCGGCCCGGGCGACCGCCTGACCAACGTCAACCCGATCTTCTTCGACAACTCGGTCTTCGACATCTATGCGAGCCTGCTCAACGGCGCCGCCGTCGTCGCGCTCGACGCGCTCAAGGGACGGCCGCCGGCCGAGCTCGCGAGCGAGATCGCAAAGGCCGGCTGCACTTTCTTCTTCGCGGTGCCGACGCTCTTCATGTTCCTCGATTCGATGCAGCTGCTGACGCCCGAGCGCCTGCCCGGCGTGACTCGCTTCATGTTTGGCGGCGAAGGCTATCCGGTGGCCCGGCTGCGCCGTTTCCACCAGGCCTTTGCCGGCCATGCCCAGCTCATCAACTGCTACGGCCCAACCGAGACGAGCTGCATCTGCAGCGGCCTGCCGATCACCGCTTCCATCCTGGAAACCGAGGAAGGCCTGGCGCCGCTGGGGCTGCTCAATCCGGGCTTCTCCTATCGCATCCTGGACGAGAATCTGAAGCCGGTGGCCGATGGCGAGGCGGGCGAGCTCTGGCTGGGCGGCCCCTGTGTCGGCCTGGGCTATATCAACAATCCCGAAGAGACGACGAGGCGGTTCCGCCAGGATCCGCTCATCGACGGCTATCGCGCCATATTGTACCGGACCGGCGATCTCGTCGCGCTCGAGCCCGAGACGGGATGGCTGCACTTTCGCGGGCGCGCCGACAATCAGGTCAAGCTGCGCGGCTATCGAGTCGAGCTGGAAGAAGTCGAGCACGCCCTGACATCGATGCCCGGCGTGACCCGGGCGCTCGCTGTCGTGCTTCAGGACGCCAACCGGCCGGGTCAGCTGGTCGCGGCCTATTCGGGCACCCGGATCGAGGATGCGGCGCTGCTCGCGCACTGCGCCACCCGTGTCCCGGCCTATATGGTGCCCAGCCGCGTCGTCTGGCTTGAGGCCATTCCAACCAACGCCAATGGCAAGGCTGACCGGCGCGCGCTGCCGGCGTTGCTCGACCGCAGCGCGGCGCTCGCGAAAGCCTCCTGAAATGCTTGCCGGTGCCACGCCAGGGGTCGCTCCGAGGGTTGTCGACATGTCGGCGCCGCCAGCCGGGACGACGCAATGGCGCATCATTCCAGCGCTCGACAAGGATCCGAGGCTTGTCGCCCTGGTCCAGGGCCTGCGTGGGCGAGTCGGCCTGGTCGCCCTGATGGCGGCCCTTTCCGCCGCCCTGGGCCTTTTCAACGTAGACCTCCGGGTCGCGCCGCTCGCCACCCTGACTGCCTATGCCGGGCCCTTGCGTCGCTATCTGATCCCGCTCGCGACCCTGTTGCTGCTCTACGCAAACGGCTTCTGGGTCGATCCCGGCCAGGTCCGAGCCGTTATCGGCCAGGAAGGGCTTTCGAACGGGCTTGATGCTGCCTGGCTGGTCCGGGGTGCGCTGCTTGCTGTCTTCGCTGCGTCGTCCTGCCTCATCGCCGCCTGGCCGAGGATCGCCGCCGTCCCGTTTCTGGGTCGCCCGACCTCGTTGCTGGTCGCGCTGTTCCTGATCCTGGTCGTCGCTGCGCAATCGCCGATCGCTGCCGGTATGCCCCGGGCAATCCTCTGGTCGCTGGTGCTCGCGTTCCAGCCCTATCTCTGGTTCCTCGCTTATGCCCTGGTCGATCGGGGAGGGCCGAAGCGGCGGCCGGTCTGGCAACATCTCGGCATCTTCCATCCCTTCTGGGGTTCCTCGGCGACGCCGTTCGGCAAGGGGCTTGCCTATCTCGAACGCTATGATGCGAAAACGCCCGAAGAGCTCGCGATCACTCAGCTCAAGGGTCTGAAGCTGGCCTGCTGGCTGCTCCTGCTCGCCGCCTGCCTCAGCATCTTCAATCATGTCACCTACGACCTGCTCCGCCTGCCGCACTTCAACCAGGTCTTTCTCGACTATGTCGGCGGCGTCCGGGATCCGCGCTATCTCGGCTGGCTGAGCCTGGTGACCTTCTTCGCCGGCGACGTGCTCGACATGACCTTATGGGGCGGCGCGATCATCGTCTGCGCCCGGATGGCCGGCTTCCGGCTGCTCCGCAACACCTACAAGCCGCTCGAGGGTCGGACGCTCGCCGAGTTCTGGAACCGCTATTATTTCTTCTACAAGGAATTGCTGGTCGACCATTTCTTCTACCCGGTCTTCATCCGCTATTTCCGCGGCCACCGGCGCCTGAGGATTTTCTTCGCGACCTTCATGGCTGCCTGCGTCGGCAATCTGCTGTTCCATTTCATCAGGGACATTCATTTCGTCGCCGAGCTGGGCTGGGCCAGGGCCCTGTCGGGCGAAGCGTCGCACGCGCTCTACACCTTCCTGCTCGCCATCGGGGTCGGGATCTCGCAGATCCGAGCTCGCCCGCGCACCGCACGTGCAGGGTGGCTGCGCGGACGCGTCCTGCCCTGCTTGTGGATCACGACCTTCTTCTGCGTTCTGCATGTCTTCGACGCGCCGACCGACCGGCTTCATTCGATCGGCCAGCGCGCACAGTTTCTGTCTTACATCCTGGGGATCGACGCATGGACCTGAAACTTCATTCGCAAATTCGGGCTTATGTGATGTCCCGGCTCAGCCTGCACGGCGACTTCACGCCGCTCGGCGACGAAGATGCACTGTTCTCGAGCGCACGGCTTGATTCGCTCGATGCAGTCGAGCTGGTCATTTTCCTCGAATCGGATTTCGGGATCGATTTCGCCAAGCTCGGCTTCGACCTGACTCTCCTGGATTCGGTCAGTGCGATCACGGATATGGTTTCCCGGCATAGCATGCGCGACGTGGCGTAGGGACGGCCGGGCGCGTCCATCGCATGCGCGCTAACCGTGCGGTACGGGCTCGCGCTCATGCAGCCCTGATCGCTGAAGTGGCGCGCCCGATCGGACGTGCCCCGGACCTTCCTCGCTTGCCTCCCTGGCGAAGGTCGGCGCCCAGTCGGGAATGCTGATATATCGAAGCGCGGCATGCGCCCGAAGGCCCCCCGACCTCAGCCGGGCTCAAGGCCGCGCGGCTTCCTGTGAGGCTGATGCGCCCATGTCGATCGGCACAACGCCGCCCAGATCCGGGACCCTGTCGAGGAGGCGCCGGCAACCGGTTGAAGCAAGCGGCGCCATTGCGCAGCGCCCCCAATTATCCCCGATTATCGCGCCTCGTGGCGCCGCTGCCAGGCCAGCTCCAGCCAATGCCCGCCCACGATGCTGAGGGCGGCAACCGCCGCGCCCCCGAACAGATCGGCGATATAGTGGCCGCCGAAGAGCGGCGTGGCCGCAATCAGCAATGCCGTGGCGATGGCGGCCGCGATGCGGAGCTGGCGGATCGGCCAGAGCGCCCAGAGGAACAGCAGCCCGGCGACGCAGTGATAGCTCGGAAACGCAGTGAGCCCGGAACCGGCTGAGTGATGAAGCACGAAACCGCGCGCAGCCCGGATTTCGAGCAGATCATATTCCCAGCCCGATGTCGCAGTAGGGAGGATGGTGAACTGCCGGATCACCTGCGGATCGACGCCCAGATGATCCCAGGCGGTAAGCGCCGGGCAGAGCGCGAAAATGGACGTTGTCACGATCAGGGATATCATCATTGCGATGAGGTACCGGTTGATCTGCCGGGTTCGCCCTGTCCCGGCCAGGGCGAACAGGGCGATGGTCGGCATGGCGAAGATCGACAGATAGGAAACGAGCAGGAGTTGGCCGACCCAGAGATGGGCATGCACGAACGTGGCATATTGCATCCAGTCATAGCCAATCGCACGATCGAAGCTCAGCAGCTCCTCATCGACCAGCGGCATACCGAGAGATGCCGCGGCATAAGTCAGCATCATGCCGGCAGCGCTGATCGTCGCTGCTTGCGTAAGGCCGACCACGGCCCACGCCACCCGGGCGCGCACCCCGAACTTCAGGCCGGCATAGCCCATTGCCGCGCAGGCCACGCCAAGCAGCAGCTTCCCGCCGACGCTCGGATCGTCGGTGCTGAAGCCCGCCAGGGCGAACAGGCACAAGGCGACGAGGGTGAAGCCGATGATCGGCACCCACAGATGGGGGGTCCCCATCGGGGGAGTCTCAACCGGATCAATTGGGTCTTCGAGGATTTGATCGTTGCGCGCGGGAAGTCCATCCCGATTCAGGATTGTCGCGTTCATGCCGGCCCTGACAGAAGCAATCGCTACCGGAATGGCAGCTCGTGGAGAGGCGTGTCTGGCAGGGTTTGGTTAACAATGCCCTACCGGTTTCGGGATTTTCCTTTTATGTCAGTGCGTAATGATAGCAAGGCTGCTACCTGTATCGCCTCTGCATCTGATGAAGATCGTCAATGATCTGGTACACCACGGCCACCGATGGGCCGCAAACCCGTTACCGATTGACCCCCGTCTGAAAAGAAGCGACCAAAGCGCAGTGATTACCAAGCGCCGACCACAAGGCGCTTCGAACTCGAACCCGGCGGCTGGAGGACGATCATCGTGCGCAAGCTCACAAGCGCGGCATGGCTTCTGATTGCGTCGCCCGCGGCGCTCCTGCTGGCTTCCGCGCCGGCCACCGCCGCGGACCAGACGATCGATGCGTTCGAAGCCGCGCAGCAGGCGGCGTGGAACGCGCATGACGCCTCCGCCTATGCCGCCGCCTTCGATGACCATGCCGACATCATCACCTCGCTCGGCTGGCACTGGACCGGCCAGGCGGACGTCGCGCGCAATCTCGGCGACGGCTTCAAGGTCGTGTATGCCCGGGCGCATCTGAGCGTGTCGGATGTGCGGGTTCGCACGCTGACCCCCGATCTGGCACTGGTCACGCTCAGCTGGTCGATCGATGGCGCGCGGACTGTCGACACCGGGTTCGCCGCCGGCGAGCAGCACGGCCTCGAAACCCAGCTCCTTCAGCGTCGCGGCGAAAGCTGGCGCATTCTCTCCCAGCAGGACACGGCGACGGCTGCTCCGTTGCCGGCCCCATTGTCGGCATCGTCGCACTCCCCCGCGCAGGCGGCTCCGCCCGCCGCGACATTCCCGGCGACTCCGCCGCCTGTCCGTCGGTGCATTGTTGCGCGCGCAAATGGCCAGTGCCTCATCTACGGGAAAGCAAAACCGGTCCCGGCGCACTGAACGAGGGCAATGCCAGCCGTCCAACTCATCCAGCCCAAAAATATTGCAACACATTGATTACAAAGGATTAAATGCAATTTCCAGCGCTCTCTCCGCGTTGGAAAAATGTCAGCGTACGTCTGACTCTTCCAACACGCCCGCGTTGATTCAACCCATCCCACCCCCGCGCTAAACAGCGCCATGACCTATCAAACCGCCAATGCCGAACAGGCCGCAGAACTCTGCCGCCTTGGTGCCACCGACCAGGAGCTCGCCGAGTTTTTCATGGTCACCGTCCGCACCATCTATCGCTGGCGCACCCAGCACCGCGACTTCGCCGAGGCGGTCATCGGCGGCAAGGCGCATGCTGACAAACGCGTCGTGCGGTCGCTCTATTCCCGCGCGGTCGGGTGCAGCTTCGAGGCGGTGAGGATCTTCAAACATGCCGGCGACGATGACCCTGTCTACGCGGCCTATCGCCACGCTCTCCCGCCCAATGCGGGCGCCGCGCTGCAATGGCTGCGCTTCCGCCAGCCGGGGAAATGGCTCATCCGCGAGGTGAAGGACGAGCAGCCCAACGCTGTCGAGATGATCGAACGCGCCCTTGCCCGCATCGCCGCGCAGGAGCTGCCGAAGCCCGATCCGTGAGCGCCGCCGCACTGGCCGCCCTAGATCGGCAACCGAGTCGTCGCCTTCACCTCTTCCAGCACGGCATAGGTCCGCGTCTCGCGCACGCCCGGGATGCTCGTCAGGATATCGCCGAGGAATTCGCGATAGGCTGCCATGTCGGCCACCCGTACCTTGAGCAGATAGTCGAATCCGCCCGCGACCATATGGCATTCGAGCACCTCGGGAATATCCGTCACCCGGGCCGCGAACGCGGTGAACACATCGTCGGTGGTGCGATCGAGCACCACCTCGACGAAGATGAGCAATGCCCGCCTCAGCTTCGCCGGATCGAGCAAAGCGGTATAGCCGAGGATCACTCCGTTCGCCCGGAGGCGCTTCACCCGGTCGAAACAGGCGGCCGGCGACAGGCCGGCGCGGCTCGCCAGTTCCTGGTTCGTGATCCGCCCATCCTCCTGCAGCAGCCGCAAGATGCGCAGGTCCACCGCGTCCACCGAAGTTTCCACAGTCTTTGCCGCCATATCTCGCCTTCCTTCGGAAAATGCCACGATATCACGAAGCACCTTCAGTCAATACACGCGTATTGACGAAAATCATTCAATCCCCAAATTCTCTCCTCTCTTCCAAGGAAATCCCGATGCCGCGCTCGCCCTGGGACTTGATCGACGACGTCAAATATCAGGACGAAACCGCTGCCATCGCCGGCCTGCTCGCGCGCCAGCCTCTGTCGCTGGTCGATCGCCGGGCCGTAGTGAAGGAGGCGGCGGCCTTGGTCGTGTCGGCGCGGACGGCTGCGAGCAGGCAGGGCGTGGTCGAGGATTTCCTCAAGCAATTCTCGCTCGGCACGCGCGAGGGGCTTGCGCTGATGTGCCTCGCCGAGGCGCTGCTGCGCACCCCCGATCCCGAAACGCGCGACCGGCTGATCGCCGAGAAGATCGGCTCGGCTGACTGGGCCGCGCATATCGGCCGGTCGGACAGCCTGTTCGTCAACGCCTCGACCTGGGGCCTGCTGCTCACCGGCAAGCTGATCGATGCCGATGAGGCAGCGAAGAAGGATCTCGGCGGCTATATCAAGCGCATCGCCACCCGCATCGGCGAGCCGGTGATCCGCCAGGCGGTCGGCGCCGCGGTCAAGATGATGGGCGAGCAGTTCGTGCTCGGCCGCACCATCGAGGCAGCGCTCGCCCGCGCCGCGCGCGAGAACACGCTCTGCTCGTTCGACATGCTGGGCGAGGGGGCGCGCACCGAGGCCGATGCCGAACGCTATGAGCGCATCTATGCCGATGCGATCGAAGCCGTCGGCAAGGCAGCCGGCGGCATGGGGCCGGAGCGCGGGCACGGCGTCTCGGTCAAGCTCTCGGCGCTCTGCCCGCGCTACGAGGCGGTGCAGCCGGATCGGGTGTGGGACGAGCTCTATCCCCGCATCAAGCGCCTCGCGCTGATCGCCGCCCGCCACGATCTCAACTTCGCGATCGATGCGGAGGAGGCAGACCGGCTCGTCCCCTCGCTCGAGCTGGTCGACCGCCTCGTGCGCGAGCCCGAGCTCGGCGCCTGGACTGGCCTCGGCGTGGTCGTGCAGGCCTATCAGAAGCGCGCGCCGCTGGTCATCGCCGGCCTCGCCCGCCTCGCGCAGGAGTCAGGGCGGCGGATCATGGTCCGGCTGGTCAAGGGCGCCTATTGGGACAGCGAGATCAAGCGCGCCCAGGTCGCCGGCCTGCCCGATTATCCGGTCTACACCACCAAGGCGGCGACCGACCTGTCCTATATCGTCTGCGCCAGGGCGCTGATCGACGCGTCGCCCGCGCTCTATCCGCAATTCGCCAGCCACAATGCGCACACGGTCGCCGCGGTCCGGCGCATGGCCGATGCCGCCGGCGTCCGGATCGAGCATCAGCGGCTCCACGGCATGGGCGAGGCGCTCTATGCCGGCGTCGCTGAGCGCTATGGCGACATCATCCTGCGTGCTTACGCCCCGGTCGGCGGGCATGAGGAACTGCTGCCCTATCTGGTCCGCCGCCTGCTCGAGAACGGCGCCAATACCGGCTTCGTCCACGCCCTGCTCGACGAGACCATCCCGGCCGAGGATGTGGTGCGCGATCCGGTCGCGATCGTCGAGGCGCACCCCCGCGCCCATGCTCGCATCCCGCTACCGAGGGCGCTGTACGGCCCGGCCCGGCTGAACTCGATCGGCCGCGATTATGCAATGGAGAGCGCGCGGGACGTCGCGGCGAAGGCGCTCGTCGCGATGCGCGGCGAGAAGCTCCGCGCCGGGCCGATCATCGGCGGCAAGCTGGTCGCCCGGCCAGTGGCGCCCGTGACCAACCCGGCCGATCGCAGGCAGGTGGTGGGCGAGGTCGGCAGCGCTACCCCAGCCGACATCGACTCAGCCGCCAAGCTGGCCCGCAAGGCCCAGCCGCGCTGGAATGCACTCGCCGGCACCGGCCGCGCCAAAATGCTGCGGGCAATGGCCGATGCGCTCGAAGGCGAGACGGACCGCCTTGTCGCTTTGCTCTCTCTCGAAGCCGGCAAGACCCTCGACGACGGCGTCGCCGAGGTGCGCGAGGCGGCCGATTTCTGCCGCTATTACGCAATGCTGGCCGAGCGCCAGTTCGCTGCGCCGACTGTGCTCGACGGGCCGGTCGGCGAGGTCAACCAGCTCGCCTTGCACGGCCGCGGCACCTTCGCCTGCATCTCGCCCTGGAACTTCCCGCTCGCGATCTTCACCGGCCAGATCGCCGCCGCGCTGGCCGCCGGCAACGCCGTCCTCGCCAAGCCGGCCGAACAGACCCCGCTGATCGCCGCCGAGGCAGTCCGCCTCTTCCACCACGCGGGGCTTGCTCCGGCGTTGCTTGCCCTGCTGCCGGGCGACGGAGCGGTGGTCGGCGCCGCCCTGGTCTCGCACCCCGGCATCGACGGCATCGCCTTCACCGGCGGCACCGACACCGCCCGCGCCATCAACCGCGCGCTCGCCGACCGGGCCGGCCCGATCGTACCCTTCATCGCCGAAACGGGCGGCCTGAACGGCATGTTCGTCGATTCGACCGCACTGCGCGAGCAGGTGGTCGACGATGTCATCCAGTCGGCCTTCGGCTCGGCCGGCCAGCGCTGCTCGGCGCTCCGCCTGCTCTATCTCCCCAACGACACGGCCGACGACATCATCGCCACCCTGGTCGGCGCGCTCGAGGTGCAGGTGCTGGGCGATCCGTCCGATCCTGCCACCGATATCGGCCCGGTGATCGACGACGAGGCGCGGTCGGCTTTGGTCGATCATGTCGCCCGGCTTGAACGCGAGGCGAAGATCCTCGCCCGCCTCGATCCCGGCCCGCTCGGGGCAAAGGGCAGTTTCTTCGGCCCGATCATCGCCGAGGTGCCGAGCCCCGACTTCCTCGAGCGCGAGGTGTTCGGCCCGATCCTCCACATCTATCGCTACGATCCCGCCGATCTCGCCAAGGTGGCGGGCAAGCTGGCGGCGCGGGGCTACGGCCTGACGCTCGGCGTCCACAGCCGAATCGACCGCTTCGCCGAAGAGGTCAGCGCGCTCGTCCCGGCGGGCAATGTGTACGTAAACCGCTCGATCATCGGCGCAGTGGTCGGCGTCCAGCCCTTCGGCGGCGAAGGCCTCTCCGGCACCGGCCCCAAAGCCGGCGGCCCCCACGCGCTCCTGCGCTACGCCCTGGAGCGTGCGGTTTCAGTCAACATCGCGGCACAGGGCGGCGATCCTGCGCTGCTCAATCTCTGAGGGCTTCAGGGCAGTGCGGCTAAATCTGCCCCAGCGACAAGGCCCGCCCCCGATTGTTCCCCGGCGAAGGCCGGGGCCCAGTTGGGGGACTCTCTTTGGCTGATGCCGCGCTCAGTTACTTCGATCTTCCCAACTGGACCCCGGCCTTCGCCGGGGAACAGAAAAGAGGACGCTTTGGATCGTCAGTCCGCGGACGGCGCATCCCGGGTCTGGCAAACATCCACCCACCGCGCCCCCGTCAGCTCGGCAAGCCGCTCCGGCGTCAAACACACCGAAGCAGTCCGCGAACCAGCCGCCGGATACACCGTCTCGAACCCCTTCAGCGAAACATCGCAATACACCGGCAACGGCGTCGCAAGCCCGAACGGACACACCCCACCCGGCAGGTGCCCGGTCAGCCGCTCGACCTCCTCGGCATCGAGCATCTTCGGCCGCCCGCCCAGCGCATCCTTGGTCTTGCGGTTGTCGAGCCGCGCATCGCCGCTCGCGACGATCAGCATCACCTCGTCCTTCACCCGCAGCGACAGCGTCTTGGCGATGCGCGCGGTCTCCACACCGAGCGTCGCGGCCGCCTCGGCCACGGTCGCCGTGCTCGCCGCCTGTTCGATGATCATAATGTCGGGCGCCCTTTCGGCGAAGAACGCCCGGACCGTCTCAACCCCCATCAGGCGGGCGCCTTCCAGCGCAGCGACATGCACGACAGGCCTGCATCGATCCGGCTGATATGGTCGGTAGCGACCGCAACCACGTCATACTCCTTCGCCAGCCGATCCACCGTGCGCCGATATTGCCCGGCGACGAGCAGCCGGGCATTGACCCGCAGCGCATTGGCCGCGCCTTCCTCGCCCGGCTCGGTCACGATCACCCGAAACCGGTCGAACTTCCCGCTCGCGGCGCCGGCCGGGGTGGTCAGCACCGTCTCGTCGTCGATCATGCTCCCGCCGGTCTTCAGATGCAGCGCGCCCTTGGGCGGTTCGATGATCCGGGCGGCGCGTCCAAGCCGCTCCAGCGCCGCGACCAGGCTCTGCGCCCCCTCGCGGTCAGTGCGACCCGAAAGCCCGATCAGCACCAGGTCCGGCGTCACCATCACATCGCCGCCATCGGCATGGCCGCCGGCGAGCGTCTCGACGACCGGGAAATGCCGGCGGAGCGCAGGCGCGAGATGCTCGGCCTCATCCCGCCGCGTCGCGGCGCCCGGGCGTAACAGGATCGCACCCTCAGTGAAGACCAGGGCAGGGTCCTCCACGAATACCGAATCCGGAAAGGCCTCGAGCGGTTCGAGCATCTCCACCGCCACACCGGCGTCGGCAAGGGCCTCGGCATAATGCTGGTGCTCGGCGAGAACCCCCTCATAGGTCGGGGCAGGGCCAGCGTTCGCGCTCAGGCCGTTGACCACCGAACGGCCCGGACGGCGCAGCAGCGCCCTATCGAAATCATGACAGCTCATGGCGCCTGTCTAGCCGACAAAGCCGTTCCGTGAAGCGACTTCTTGCACGACTCGACCGCGCTGCAACGGTCCTGGAAAATCACCCCTTTTCGATGTCCCGCAATTGGACGCGCGTTAACCGCACTCTGTGCTGGCCTGAATCGTAAACGCGGCGTTAACTGCTGCGCATGCAACGTCGCCTCGCCCTCGCGGCCTCCGCCGCCCGCCACCCTTTCCGCCACACCCTGGCCGTGACGGGTGCCATCGAAAGACGGCAGCGGCGCAGGGACGATCAGGATCTCAAGCTGTTCGTGCTCAGCTTCACGGCGTTCTTCATCTGCATCTACACCTTCATCTTCTGAAGGCGTCCGGCCTGCGCTAATCGCAGGCGAGATGGAGCTTCTGCGCGAGCCACGCCGAGGCGACGCACATCCCGGCGACCAGGAACAGAACATTCTCGGGCGAGAGGCCAAGCGCTGAAACCCCGGCCACGCCCAACGCGCCCAGCACCATCGCGCCTGAATTGACCACATTGTTGGCGGCGACGGTGCGCGCGGTCTGGTCCCTTGTGACGGTTGTGGTCAGGAACGCATAGAGCGGCACGACGAAGATGCCGCCGGTTATGGCGATGCCCATCAGCACCAGCACCAGCGGGATGGCGCGGGGCAGGGTGAAGAACTCCAGCATCCCGTAAAGCTGGCCGTGCGGCAGCATCGGCCAGGTGCGCACCAGCAGCGAGAAGACGACGATCAGCCCGCCCATCACGATCACCGAGGCGGGCGCGTATTTCGCCGAGGTCTTGCCCTTGAGCAGCGCATTGATCGCGACCGAGCCGATCGCGATGCCGATCGAGAACAGGGCGGTGAGGGTGCTGTACACCCGCGGATCGGCGCTCAGCGCGTTCTTGATCAGCGGCGGGAACAGGACGATCAGCACCGTGCCGATCATCCAGAAGAAGCTGATCGCGAGGATGGCGAGGAACAGGCGCGGGATATGCATCGTCGCGCTCACCAGCCGCCAGGAGGCGGTGATCGGATTATAGTTGATCTGCAGCTCGGCGCCCTGGCGCGGCGCCGGCGGCACGCGGCCGGCGATAATCCGGCCGATGATCGCGATCACGAAAGTGAGGGTCAGCGCCGCATCGATCCCCAGCCACCCGGCGGCGATGGTGCCGAGCAGGATGGCGAGATAGGTCGATGCCTCGACCAGTCCGGTGCCGCCCAGCACTTCGTCGGCCTGGAGATGCTGCGGCAGGATCGCATATTTGATCGGGCCGAAAAAGGTCGAGTGGATCCCGAGGCACAACACCGCGGCCAGCATGACGCCGATGCCGACATGGGTATAGCCCGCCCGGGCGAGGATCAGACCGAGTGCGCCGAAGAGCATGATCGCGATCTCGGCCGTCTTCACGATGCGGATGATCCGGGTCTTGTCATGGCTGTCGGCAAGTTGCCCCGCCAGCGCTGACAGCAGGAAGAAAGGCACGAGGCTGATGCCGGTCGCGATCGAGCTGAAACTCTGTTCTGCCTGCCGGTCGTGCAGCACATGATAGGTGACGAACAGCACCATCATCTGCTTGAACAGATTGTCGTTGAAGGCCCCCAGGAACTGGGTGGCGAAAAGCGGCAGGAATCGGCGCTCCTTCAATAGCCCGAGCGCACCATGCATGATTTTGATTAGGTCCCAGTTGCGACTAGATACGAAGGCGCCCCGCATAGACGAGGGGTGCCCCCGCCAGCAAGACGCTTGTTCCGCCCGGGCTTTCGCCATCGCCGGGAGGCGGCTAGGAGTGGCATCACCATGCTGACGCTCCCCAATTTGCTCACCCTGTCGCGGATCGTCGCGGTACCGCTCCTCGTCTGGTCGCTCTGGTGGCCGGCCTGGACGACGGGCTATGCGATTGCCTTCGCGCTCTACTGCCTGATGGGCATCACGGATTATTTCGACGGCTATCTGGCCCGCGCCCAGGGTGCGGTGTCGAAGCTCGGCATCTTCCTCGATCCGATCGCGGACAAGATCATGGTGGCGGCGGTCATCCTGATGCTGGTCGCCACCCGCGATATCTCCGGGCTGAGCCTGATCGCGGGGATCATCATCCTGCTCCGCGAGATCGCCGTTTCGGGCCTGCGCGAATTCTTGGCGCAGCTCCAGGTGTCCGTGCCGGTGTCGCAGCTCGCCAAATGGAAGACGACGCTGCAGCTTGTGTCGATGGGCGGGCTGATCCTGGCCGGCGCGGTCCCCGCCTGGCCGTGGCTGCAGACCGCGAGCATCGCGGCTTTGTGGGGCGCGGCGGCGCTGACACTCGTCACGGGCTGGGATTATCTGCGCGTCGGCCTGAAGCATATGGACTGAGCCGGTGGCGATCGACCTGCTCTATTTCTCCTGGGTTCGCGAGGCGATCGGCACGGGCAGCGAAACGCTCGATCCGCCCGAAGGGCTGGCTAGCGTCAGCGATCTGATCGACTGGCTGGCGACCCGCAGCGATGGCCATGCCCAGGCCTTTGCCGATCGCGCCCGGTTGCGCGCGGCGGTCGACCAGGTCTTCGTGCCGCTCGACGCCCCGCTCGGCCGCCCGCGCGAGGTCGCGATCTTTCCGCCGGTGACCGGGGGATGATCCGCATCGCCGTCCAGAGCGAGGCGATCGATGTGGCGGCGGAGTTCGCCGCCATCGCGGGTGCCGGCGTCGGCGGGATCGCAACCTTCACCGGCGTGGTACGGGCCGATGACGGTGTCAGCGCGCTCGAGCTCGAACATTATCCCGGCGCGACCGAGGCCGCGCTGCGCAGGCTGGCGGAGGAGGCGGCGGAACGCTGGAGCCTGGTCGCGGCGACCATCACGCACCGTGTCGGGGTCATGCAGCCGGGCGATCTGGTCGTGTTTGTCGGCACGGCTGCGGTCCACCGCGCGGCGGCGCTCGACTCCTGCGCCTATCTGATCGACCGGCTCAAGACTGACGCGCCGTTCTGGAAACGCGAGACGCGCGGGGCTCGCGCCGATTGGGTCGAACCGCGCGACAGCGATTCGCTCGCTGCCGCGCGGTGGAGTCGTGAAAGTTAGCCGAGCTTCGGGACCAGCACGCCGTTGACGACATGGACGATGCCGTTCGACTGATGGACGTCGGGCGTCTCGATATAGCTCTTGTTGCCGTTGACGTCAGTCAGCTGGAAGGCGCCGCCGGGGTTGGTCACGGTGAGCGTCTCGCCTTCGACGGTGGTCAGCGTGGTGGAGCCGCCGCCGGCCTTGATGCGCTTGTCCAGATCCTCGAGCGTGATGGTGCCCGGCACGACATGATAGGTCAGCACCTTGGCGAGCGACGCCTTGTTGGCGGGCTTCATCAGATTGTCGACGGTCCCCGGCGCGAGCCGGCCGAAGGCGTCATTGGTCGGCGCGAACACGGTGTACGGCCCAGGACCGGACAGGGTCGAGATCAGATCGGCAGCCTTGGCCGCAGCGACCAGCGTGGTGAGATTGGGCGCCGCGGCGGCGTTCACGCCGATCGGCTTGGTGGCATCCATGACGGCACCGCCGACCGGCGGATTGGGTGTGGTGTTGGCAGGCGCCGGAGCAGCGGCGCCGCCGGTCGCAGGCGCCGCCTGGGGCGCGCGCGCCTCGATGGCGGAGGCAGTCATCGCCAGCAGGCCGGCGGCAGTCGTCAGGGAAAAGGTTCGGGAAAGTCTCATCAGTCACTCCGGATTGGTCGACATGCGGTTCGAGAAAAAACGCATGATTCGAGATACGGTTCAAGGGGCTGAATGGCTTCAAACCGTCACTGCGCTTCGGCCAGGACCTCGGCGAGCAAGTGGAAATCCTTTTCGCGCGGTGATGCGCGGCGCCAGACCAGTGCGATCCGCCGTGCCGGATTCGCGGCATCCAGCGGACGTGCCGCCAGCCCGGTATGGTCGAGGATGCCCGCCTTCAGTGCCATCTCGGGCAGCATCGTCACGCCCAGGCCGTTATCGACCATCTGCACGATGGTGTGGAGCGAAGTGCCGAGCATCGTCGCTTCGGCGCGCAGCTCGGGCCGGTTGCATGCGGCAAGGGCATGGTCCTTCAGGCAATGCCCGTCCTCAAGCAGCAACAAGCGCGTCTCGTCGATATCGTCGGCCCTCATCGCCAGCGATGCCTCGCCGATCTCGGATGCGGGCCCGGCGACGAACAGGCGGTCCTCGAACAGGAACTGCGACGACACCTCGCCACAGGCATAGGGCAAGGCGAGCAGCACGCAGTCGGTGCGGCCATGATGCAGCCCTTCACAAGCGGCGGCGCTCGGCTCCTCGCGCAGGAACAGCTTCAGGTCGGGATAGTCGCGCCGCAACCGGGGCAGGATATGCGGCAGCATAAAGGGCGCGATCGTCGGGATCACGCTCATCCGCATCTCGCCCGAAAGCGGCCGGCCGGCGGCGCGGGCGAGGTCGCCCAGTTCCTCCGCCTCGCGCAGCACACGGCGCGCCTTGTCGGCGATGCGGTCGCCGAGCGGGGTGAAGCGGACGACGCGGCGGGTGCGCTCGACCAGGGTGACGCCGATCAAGGTCTCGAGTTCGCGGATCCCGGCCGACAGCGTCGACTGCGTCACGAAGCACGCATCGGCCGCCCGGCCGAAATGGCCATGGTCCTTCAGCGCCACGAGATATTGGAGCTGCTTCAATGTCGGCAGATAGGTGGCCATAATCGCCTCACTCGATCAACGCGGTCTAAATAACCTGTTGGATCGATCAAACGCCAGCCCTATATGCGCATCAGCACAGACGGCGAATCGATCGCCGCGATGCGAGGATGTCCGATCGGCCGACCCAATTCCTTGAGGAGGCCAAATATGCTCACCGTCGGCGACAAGCTCCCCGATTTCACCGTTCCCGTTCAGCAGGGCGTCGATGCGCTCCCGGCCGGCGAGACGCTCAGCCAGGATGCCTTCCCCGGCAAGTGGAAGGTCCTGTTCTACTGGCCGAAGGACTTCACCTTCGTCTGCCCGACCGAGATCGTCGGCTATGCCGCGCTCAAGGACGATTTCGCCGACCGCGACGCAGTGCTGATCGGCGCTTCGACCGACACCAGCCATGTGCATCTCGCCTGGCGCAAGTCGGATCCCGATCTCGCCGCTGCCGATTTCCCCTGGATCGCCGACAATGGCGCGACTTTGGCCTCGGCGCTCGGCATTCTCGATAAGAACGAGCATGTCGCGTACCGCGCGACCTTCATCATCGATCCCGACAACATCATCCAGGCAGTGCAGGTCAACGGCCTGAACGTCGGCCGCAACCCGGCCGAGACACTGCGTGTCCTCGATGCGCTGCAGACCGACGAGCTCTGCCCGTGCAACTGGAACAAGGGCGACGACGTCCTGAAGATCGCTGCTTGATTGATTTCCCCCTCCCGCTTGCGGGAGGGGGCAGGGGGTGGGCTCCAGGTTCCCACAAACGGTATCGCTAGTGGTGAGCGCGAGCCCACCCCTCGGTCCCCTCCCGTAAGCGGGAGGGGAGGAAAGAAGGATTCATATGTCCCTCAAGGATTTCGCGGGCAGCTTGCCCGATTTCGCCAAGGATATCCGGCTGAATGTGGGCTCGCTCCTCAACGAGCAACATCTGCCCGATCAGCAGAAATTCGGCCTGCTCCTCGCCTGCGCGCACGCCACCGGCTACAAGCCGCTGGTCGATGTGACGGAAGCTGAGGTCGCCGAAAAGCTCTCGCCCGAGGCGGCCAATGCGGCGCGCGCGGCGGCGGCGGTGATGGCGATGAACAATGTCTATTACCGCTTCACCCATCTCGCCGGGAACCAGGAATATCGCACCATGCCGGCCAAGCTGCGCATGAACGTGATCGGTGCGCCGGGCATCGACAAGGTCGATTTCGAGCTGTTCAGCCTCGCGGTCAGCGCGATGAACGGCTGCGGCATGTGCATCGATGCGCATGAGCAGGTGCTGAAGAAAGCCGGCGCCACCGCCGAGGCGATCCAGACCGCGGTGCGGATCGGCGCGGTGATGAAGGCCGTTGCGACCGTGCATAGTGCGGTGAACTGATTTCTTCTTCCTCCCCTCCCGCAAGCGGGAGGGGACCGAGGGGTGGGCTCGCGCTCACCTCAAACGATATCCTTCGCGGTACGCGCGAGCCCACCCCCAACCCCTCCCGTAAACGGGAGGGGCTTATTTGCTGAGCGCCGACCAGATCGTATACGCGCTCGTCGCCGTCAGCAGCACACCCACCATCGCCATCAGCAGCCGCGCCGGCACGCGCTTGGCGAGCAGTCCGCCGAACGGCGCAGCGATCAGCCCGCCGATCAGCAACCCCAGCGTATGCAGCGTGAAGGCGGCGAACCCCAGCGTCGCGATGAAGGTTGCCGAGATCGTTGCGGTCAGGAAGAATTCGGACGTGTTGACGGTGCCGATCGTCTCGCGCGGGCTGGCGCCCTGGACGAGCAGGTTGGAAGTCACCACCGGACCCCAGCCGCCGCCGCCAGCCGCATCGAGGAACCCGCCCACCAGCCCCAGCGGCTCGATGATCCTGGGCTCGCGCGGCTCGACCCTCCCGCGCCACGCCCGATACAGCAGGTACAGGCCGATTGAGGCGAGATAGGCCATCACGAACGGCTTCGCGACTGCGGCATCCACCTTGCTCAGCACATAGGCGCCGAGCACGCCGCCGATCACGCCCGGGATCACGAGGCGCCGGAACAGCTTCCAGTTCACATTGCGGTGATAGACATGGCTGATGCCCGAGGCGGCCGTAGTGAAGGTCTCGACTGCGTGCACGCTGGCCGAGGCGAGCGCGGGCGGCAGGCCGAGCAGGCTCACCAGCAGCGTGTTGTTGATGATGCCGAACGCCATGCCGAGCGCGCCATCGATCATCTGCGCGGCGAACCCGACAAGGATGAAGGGCAATATCGCCTCGAAAGTCGCGAGCGAAACATCGAACATCAGCATCTCTCCGCGACTGAATTACGAGCTGAAATCAAGCCTTCTGCTAAATCCTACAAGTTAGATAGGGTTTAAATCCGGTACGTTAGCGACAAGCCGGTCCTTTAATTCGCCGGAATGAGCGCCTAAATACGGGCGCTACAAAGGGGACGCGAGATGATGGAGCGGCTGGTCGCCTATCTCGATTCGATCAAGGCGCGCGATCCCGCGCCACGATCTCGGCTGGAAATTCTCACCTATCCCGGGGTGTGGGCGCTCGCCTGGCACCGCGTCGCGCACCGGCTCTACAAGGCTGAGCTCTATTTCCTCGCCCGGCTGGTCAACCATTTCTCGCGCGCCTGGACCGCGATCGACATCCATCCTGGCGCGACGATCGGGCGCAATTTCTTCATCGACCATGGCTTTGTCGTGATCGGCGAGACAGCGCAGATCGGCGACAATGTCACGATCTACCAGTGCGTCACGCTCGGCGGCACCAGCCCCGACAACGGCGTCGCCGGCAAGCGGCACCCGACCATCCTCGATGGCGCGATCATCGGCTCGGGCGCGCAGGTGCTCGGCCCGATCACCGTCGGCGCCGGCTCCCGGATCGGCGCCAACGCAGTCGTGACGCGCGACGTGCCCGAGGGCGCCGTCATGGTCGGCATCCCGGCGCGCGCGACGATGGTCGAGGGCGGGCAGAAGCAGCCAGGCTTCCTCGCTTATGGCACGCCGTGCAGCGAGATGTTCGATCCGCAGACCCAGAAGGTCGAACTGCTGCGCTGCGAGCTGGAGACGATGCGCAAGCGCCTCGACGCGCTGATCGCCGAGCATGAGCCGAAACGCGAGGATTTGCGCGGTCGTGCTTGATAGCCTTCGGACAGGAGCCTGATGGGCACTGTCACGCCATTTCCCCTTGGCCAGGGGCGCCCCAGCCAGGTGGGTTTCGAACGTCTCGAGCTGACCCGTATTCTCGATCTTTATGGCCGGATGGTCTCGGCCGGGCATTGGCGCGACTATGCCATCGAGTTCACCCGCGACGTGGCTGTGTTCGCTGCCTTTCGCCGCGCCGCCGAGCGTCCCGAATTCCGGATCGAGAAGAACCCCGCGCTGCGCAACCGCCAGGGCATGTGGGCGCTCGTCAACGAGGTGGGGGTGGTACTCAAGCGCGGGCACGAGCTCGCCCCGGTACTGGCGCCGATCGAGCGGCGACTGATGAAGCTGGTCGATCAATAAGAAAAACCCCCGGCAACCTCGCAGTTGCCGGGGGCAGGAGCCCGCTCGCGCGGGTCGTCCGTGGCAATCAGGCTGGGACGAGGGTCCCGACCGGGGGCAGCCGGTTGCCGAGATTGCCAAGAGTGCCGACCACGATCCGGCGCATCGGGTGCCAGAAGGCGGAAAGCGTCAGCAGCGCCGAGCCGATCGCCAGTGCGGTGAAGGCCCAGGCCAGCTCGACTGCGCCGGCCGAATGGAACAGCGCGTACATCGCGTAGAGTACATAGACGAGGCTCGACACGAGCAGCGCGCGACGGTCCACCGCCAGCGCCACAAAGGCGAACACCAGATAGAGCGCGAAGACGATCAGCGCGGTAGTCACGCCGATATCCTGGCCGAAGATGCCGAGCATATGGAACACCGGATGCGCGATCAGCGGCGCGGCGGCGAGGTGCAGCCAGAAGGCGACATCCGAGCGACGGGTACGGCGCTCGCGGTCCGACATGTCCCACCACATGGCGAGCGCGAAGACGAACACGCCGCCGACGAGCAGGATCGGATAGATATGGTCCTTCGCGGCGGGCGCTGCGGCTACCGTGAGGGCCACGGCAACCCCGACCAGCGCGACTGCGCCGGCCGCCACCGTGATCGGCACCATGAAGCGCTTCCAGTGCAGCCAGGCTGCACCCGCGGTGACGAGGCCGATGCCCGCGCCGACGATTGCGTTGGTCCGGTCGGAGAATTCGGGATCGAGCTCGACCAGTACGCCGATCAGGGTCGCCGCGACACCGCCGGTAAAGGCGAGCAGCAGCAGGATGCTCGGCAGGGCCATACGCCGCTGCCGTGTGAAATATTCAGCCAGTGCCCAGGAAACGATCGCCACCGAGCCCCCTGCGAGCGGCGTCGTCACGGATTTGCCGATCCAGGCGATAGCGACCAGCACCAGCCCGATCGCGATCGAGACGAAGATATCGTTGAAACCGGTCAGGAGCCGGAAATGCTCCTCATCCACCGCGGGCGCCGACTGGCTCGCCGCGATATAGTTGCGCAGCGCCGCGGCGGCGTCGGGCGTGATCGCCCCGGCCTTCACGGCGCCATCAATGTCGCTCTCGCTGTACATGATATTCCTCCTGTCCTGTTACAGGAGGAATATCATGCGTGTATTGCTATTGCAATACAGTGATACGGCTCAGCCTGCCTGGAGCTTCCGCATGATCGACATCGCCTGTTCGCCGCCCGATTGCGGCGTCATCTCGCCGGTCCGGTCGACGATCTCGTCCCAATGCGCGGCGATGCCCTCGGGGCTGAGGTCTTCGCCGGTCAGCAGCTTGCCCTGGGTCAGGGTGACATAGGCTGCCTGGAACACGCCCGCGCCGGCGCCGATGATCATGTTGGTCGGCGCATCCTCGGAGACGAGATAGAGCGCGGCCGGCACGACCTTGTCGGGCGAGAAGGCCTGGAACGCCTCGGGCGGGAACAGATCCTCGGTCATCCGCGTGCCGGCGGTCGGCGCGATCGTGTTGACCTTGATGTTGTTCTTGGCGCCTTCGAGATAGAGCGTCTTGGTCAGGCCGGCGAGGCCGAGCTTGGCCGCGCCGTAATTGGCCTGGCCGAAATTGCCGTAGAGCCCGGTCGAGGACGCAGTCATCAGGATGCGGCCGTAATTCTGGTCGCGCATCGTCTGCCACGCCGCCTTGGTAACATTGGCGGAACCGATCAGATGGACGTCGATGACGAATTTGAAATCGGCCGGCTCCATCTTCGCGAAGCTCTTGTCGCGCAGCACGCCGGCATTGTTGATCAGGACATGGACGCCGCCCCATTTCTCCTTCGTCTTGGCGACCAGCTCGACCATATGCTCATATTCGGTGACGCTGCCGCCGTCGGACATTGCCTCGCCGCCCGCAGCCTTGATCTCCTCGACGACCTGGAGCGCGGCGTCCGAATGGCCGGTGCCGTCGCGCGCGCCGCCGAGATCATTGACCACCACCTTCGCGCCGCGCTTCGCCAGTTCGAGCGCATAGGCGCGGCCCAGGCCGCCGCCGGCACCGGTGACGATCGCGACACGGTCCTTGAAACTGATGGTCATGGGGAAGCGCTCCTGAAAGATGATGGAGCGCTTCCTAGGCCATCATCCGATGATGGCAAGAGGCGGGAGCAGGCGACCCCTCGGCGCCCGCTCGCGCGTCACTTGGGCGAATTGCGTTCCATGCACTTGTCGAACTGGCCGGGCTTGCAGAACGGATAATGCGCAAGCGGCGGCGGCGCGGGATAGGCCTGGTCCGGCGAAGGCGCCTGCACATAGACCGGCGTGACCCCGGGGGTCACCGGGCCGCTCATCGCGGGGCGGGACGGCTGATAGCCGCCAACCGGGTCGGTCGGCGGTGTGGTGGTGGTCTGCTGCGCCATCACCGGAGTCGCGGCCGCAAGCGCGGCCAGGAGGATGATCTTCATGAGCGTCTCCTGCTTTCGGGCGCGGACAGTCGCCGCGCGCAGGTCAAACGCATTGGCGCGAATAATGCTCCCGTTTCGGGACCAGCTCAGGCACCCGTATCGAGCGCGTAGCCGGCCGAGCGGACGGTGCGGATGATGTCGGGCTTGTCGGTGCCGTTGATCGCCTTGCGCAGCCGCCGGATATGCACGTCGACCGTGCGCGATTCGATGTCCGAATCATGCCCCCACACCGCATCGAGCAGCCGCTCGCGCGAGAACACCCAGCCGGGATGTTCGAGGAAATGCTTGAGCAGGCGGAATTCGGTTGGCCCCAGCGGCACCACCTCGCCCGAACGCCGCACCTTGTGGCCGACCGTATCCATCTCGATATCGGCATAAGTGAGCTGTTCGCCCGCCAGCGCCGGCCGCACCCGCCGCAGCACCGCGCCGACCCGGGCGACCAGCTCGCGCGGCGAGAAGGGTTTGGTGACATAATCGTCGGCGCCGGTCTCGAGCCCGCGCACGCGATCCTCTTCCTCGCCGCGCGCGGTGAGCATGATGATCGGCACATTCTGTGTCTCGGGCATGCGGCGCAGGCGGCGGCAGACCTCGATGCCCGACAGCCCCTCGACCATCCAGTCGAGCAACACGATATCGGGCGTCTGCTCCTTGGCGAGCAGCAGCGCTTCCTCGCCGTCCGGGGTCTGCTTGACCTCGAAATCCTCGCGCTTGAAATGATAGATCAGCAACTCGGCGAGCGCCGCGTCGTCTTCCACCAGCAACATTTTCGCCCGGGCCATGACGGCTATTCCCCTAGTTGGATGCGAGTGCACCACGGTCGCGCTCGGCCATGTGGGTGCCGGTCGCTGCGTAATAGACCATTTCCGCGACATTGGTGGCGTGGTCGCCCACCCGTTCGAGATGCTTGGCGACGAACAGCAGGTGCGCGACCTGGCCGATCGTGCGCGGATTTTCCATCATGTGCGTCACCAGCACGCGGAACAGGCTGTTGTAATAATCATCGACTGCGCGGTCCCGCTCGCACACATCCACGGCTGCCTGGGCGTCGCGCCCGGCAAAGGCGTCGAGCACGTCATGGACCATTTCCGCCGCAAGCCGCGCCATGGCGGGCAACACCGCGAGCGGCTCGATCTCGCCATGGCTGTCGATCGCCGGCACGCGCTTGGCGATGTTCTTCGCATAGTCGCCGATCCGCTCGACCACGCCGGCGATCTTCAGCGCCGCGACGACCTCGCGCAGATCGCCATCGACCGGCGCGCGCTGGGCGATGATCCGGACGGCGAGATACTCGACCTGCTTTTCGAGCGCGTCGATCTTCTTGTCCTCGGCGACGATCCGCTCGGCCGCGACAAGGTCATGGCGCTGCAGCGCCTCGATCGCGCCGGCGATCGCGCGTTCGGCAAGGCCGCCCATTTGCGCGATCAGCCCGCGCAATTCCCCGATGTCCGCGTCGAAACTGTCTGGCCGATATTCGTTCACTGCTGCATTCCGTCTGTCTGCCCCGAACGCCGACATTCCGCCGTCGCCGGGCTCTTCGCTTGGGCCCCTGACGGCGAAGGCTGGCATGACGGCGAGTCCGGGCATGCCGGGGCCTGTGTGGCACTGGCGTTACCGTTTGATGACAAGACCACCATGCATGGCATTTCCGTGCTTGGGCAACATCACCGTTACCGTTGTTCCCTTGCCGACGACACTGGCGATTTCGAGCCGGCCGCGGTGCCGCTCGACGATATGCTTGACGATGGCGAGCCCCAGGCCGGTGCCGCCGGCGGCGCGGCTGCGCCCGTCATCGACCCGGTAGAAGCGCTCGGTGAGTCGCGGGATATGCTCGGGCGGGATCCCTTCGCCTTCGTCAGCGACGCTGATCCGCACCACGCCCGCCTGGTCGCACCAGAGCCGCACCGTCACGGGCGCGCCCGCGCGGCCATATTTGATCGCATTGCCGATCAGGTTATGAAGCATCTGGCTGAGCTGCGCCCGATCGCCGGAGATCGGCGGCACGGCCGTGCCGATATCGAGCCGCACGTCATTTTCCGCGAGCTCGCCGCGCACCTCGGCGAGCAGGCTGGCCAGATCGACCTCCCCGTCGGGCGGCCGATATTTCTCCGCCTCGATCCGGCTGAGCGAGATCAGATCCTCGACCAGCCGCTGCATGCGGAGCGACTCGTCGAGCATGATCTTGAGGAACCGGCCACGCACCTGCTCGTCGGCGCCCGCATCGTCAGCCAGCGTCTCGATATAGCCGAGGATCGAGGCGAGCGGCGTACGCAGCTCGTGGCTGGCATTGGCGACGAAATCGACTCGCATGCGCTCGGCGGCGTCCTGGCCGGTACGGTCGATCAGATGGACGATTCGCTCGCCGCCGCGTGCGCGGCAGACATGCATCTCCCAATGCTGATCGAGCCCGCCCAGCCCGACCAGGTCGATCGGGCCTTCGCGCTCCTGCGCCATGCTGTGAGTCAGCGTGTCCACCGCGGCTGGGTGCCGAATCGCGAGTCGCACATCCTCGCCGAGGATATAGCTGCCGAGCAGTTTCCGGGCGGCGGCGTTGGCGTGGCTGACGCGGCCTTCGGTCACGATCAGCACGGGCTCGACAATGCCCTCGATCACCTCTCCGGCATCAAGTGCAGGGGGGAGTGTGGCGGGCGCTTCGAAAGCCGGGCCCGATGGTGCCAGCGAGTCTTCCATCCAGTGTCGCCTACTCATTCATCATCAACCCCGCCAGCCTTGCTTGCCAGTGATTTGCGAATGTGAAAGGACCATGACGCTAAGGGGCACATGATGAGCGACGATACGCAGAATGATCCGCCGAACGATCCGGCTCGAGGCGCCACCAGCCGCCGCGCCCTGATGCTCGGTGCGGTTGGCGCGACCGCGATCGTTTCGATCCGGCCTGCGCTGGCGCAGACCGCTGCCTCGGTCGTCACCTGCGAGATTCCGGTGCCCGATCCCGGTCGTGCGGGCAATTATATCGCCGCCGACGGATCGCTCGTGCCGCCCGGGACGCAGGGTGCCTTCGCGCCAGCAGGCAGGCCGTTCAAGGGCCAGGACGTGAAGGTGGCGCTTGGCGGGGGCGGGCAATTGCCCGGCACCAGCTATGAGCAGAACCGCGCCTACACCAATTATATCCGCCGCCTGCAATCGGGGACGAGCGGCTTCACCTGCTTCGCCTCGTTGCAGATGCCGCGCGGCTGAGGGCCTGTCGGAATGCCCGATTGCCTCTACCGCATGGCGCGGCCTGAAGACGTGCGCGTCGTCCATCTCGACAGCTTCATGGCCGTCTATCACCGCAGCTCGGGCCTCACCCATCTGATCACAGCCCCGGCGCCCGAGATCCTCGTGACGCTGGGCGAGGCGGGTATGACCTTCAATGCACTGCGGGAAAGTCTGGCCGATGCCTATGAGCTCGGCGATCTCGACGATGCCGCGCTTACCGCGCGACTCGACGAGCTGGTGTCGGCGGGACTGGTCTCGACGGCATGAGACATGTCTTCTCGGTCAGGATCGGGCCGGTCGGTTTCCGGATCGGTTCGGACTGGCGGGCGCCGATTGCGCATCTCGAATCGCTGTATGCCGGCTATCCTGCGCCGCAGGGCGGCGTGCCCGATTTCAACGTGCGCCTGTTCGCCGCGCGCCCATGGCGGCGCTTCGTGCGGCCGGCAGTGATGATCGGCGGCGATTTCGTGTTGCCCGAGGCGGCGCCGCTGCCGCTCGCCCAGGGGTTGCTCGCGGCTGAAATGGCGATGAACCTCCAGATGGCGCTCGGCCAGCGGCACTATCTGCTGCTTCACGCCTCGGTGGTCGAGCGCGACGGGCGGGCGCTGCTGATGACGGGCATCTCGGGCGCCGGCAAATCGACGCTTGCCGCATTGCTCGGCGCACGCGGCTGGCGCCTGATGGGCGACGAGTTCGCCCTGGTCGATCCCGAAACCGGCGCGATCCATGCCTTTCCCCGGCTGGTCAGCCTGAAGAACGATGCGATCGGCGTGGTCGAGGCGGGCGTGCCGGACGGGCGTTTCGGGCCCTTGCTGGCCGGCACGCCGAAGGGCGATATCCGCCATCTCGTCCCGGACTCCGCTGCGCTGGCCGCGATGGACCGGCCCGCTATCCCCGCGCTCATCCTGTTCCCGCGCTTCGGCTTCGAGCCGGCCGAGCGCGATGTGCTGCCGAGCGAGGTGTTCGTCCGGCTGACTCAGGCCTCGACCAACTATGTCGCGCTCGGCGAACGCGGCTTCGAGGCGCTGACCCGGATCGTGAAGACCGTGCCCGCACGCGCAATCGACTATCCCGATACGGAGAGCGCCATTGCCCAGGTGGAGGCTCTATGGGCGGCGCTGTGAAAGATGGCTGGCTGCTCGCGCGCGCACTCCGCACGCCCGGCAACACGCTCGCGCTCGACAGCGAAGGCTGGACCGCGCTGATCGCGATGGCCCGCGCCGAACAGATGATCGGCACTTTGGCCTGGCGGCTGGAAGGGTTGAAGGTGCCGGGCGCGGTCGCCCGCATCCTCGCCGATGCGCGCGCCTCGGCTGATCAGGGCCGTATCGCCGCTTTGTGGGAAGCTGAAGCTGCGCGCCGCGCGCTCGCGCCGACCGGCGTGAAGCTGGTGCTGCTCAAGGGCACTGCCTTTGTCGCGGCCGGCCTGCGGGCGGGGGAGGGGCGCTCGATCGGCGATCTCGATATCCTCGTCCCGCGAGACAGGCTCGATGCAGTCGAAGTGGCGTTGCTCTACGCGGGCTGGGAATGGGTCAAGCCCGATCCCTATGACGATGCCTATTACCGGCAATGGATGCACGAGCTGCCGCCGCTGATCCATCGGGATCGCGACCGGATGATCGATGTCCATCACACCATTCTGCCGATCACTGCGCGGATCACGCCCGATGCCGCGGGCCTGCTCGCCGCCGCTGTCGAGGTTGCACCGGGCCTGTTCGCGCTGTCGCCCAATGACATGCTGGTCCACGCTGCCGCGCATCTCTTCGCTGACGGCGATCTCGCCGGCGGCATGCGCAATCTGTGGGACGTGCACTGCCTGGTCGAGCAATTCGGCACCAGCGGCCTCGAGGATCGCGCCGCACATCACGGGCTGTCGCGCGAGGTCGCCCGCGCGCTCCGGCTGGCGGCGGCGCTCTATGGCGACGGCGCGACGCTGAATCTCGCTGACCGCCTCTATCTCCGCCGTCTCACTGCCCGGGATGGCTGGGGCAGGGCGACGCGCCCCGCCACGCGGCTGGGTTTCTATGTCCGCTCGCACTGGCTGCGCATGCCGCCCGCGATGCTCGCCCGGCATTTGTGGACCAAGTGGCGAAAGGCGCCGAAAAGCTGATCGTCACATCAAGGCTCGTATCCTTGACGGGAAACCAGCCTTTCAGTATCGCCCCGCGCATGAACCGCCTTCGCGCCCTCATCTCGTCATCCAGTATCGACCTTCGATACTGACGGACGACGAACTGCGTCACCCGTCTACGGAGGGTGGCGCGCTATGGAGCGCAACCGGTCTCGAAAGCCGGGCTATCCGCAAGGTCAGGGGTTCGATTCCTCCACCCTCCGCCACATTCAGGAGCGTGATCCGGCAAGGCGCCGGCTCCGCCTGCTAAGCGAGGGGGCCCCGTAAGGGCTGGGGTTCAAGTCCTCCGCGCTCCGCCACTACCGGATCTCCGGCCGATATCAGGCACGGGCGCACCGTTGGCGTCACCGTTCCTTTCAGTTTCAGGTCCACCATGGGAAGGTAAAGGCGCTCGGATGCGCCAGCTGGATTGTAACTCCGGTCCTTCGGGGAGTGGTTCGAGTCCACACCTTCCCACCATAACCAGCTTCCGATTTCACCTCGGGGCGAATTCATCAGCCGGGTTGAAACGGTGCAGAAGCTGATTGCTTCGCTACTGGCGATGCGGCAGCATCACGCTGGATTGGCAGGGAAAACAAAGATGAGAAAATTGGGCGTCGCACTGCTGTTCTGTGCTCTGGCTGGCTGTTCGGCGGGCACGGACATACCGGTGGCGGAAAAGGCCGTGGCGCGGTTCCACACGATGCTCGATGCCGGCCAGAACGCGCAGATCTATCAGGAATCTGCCTCCGAGATGAAGAATGCGGGCCCCGAAGACAAGCTCACCACGCTGCTCGCGGCGGTGCACCGCAAGCTGGGCCCGGTGAAGAAGGCTGAGCAGAGGGGCTGGAACGACGCGATCAATCCCGGAGGTCATTTCGTCACGCTGCACTATGCCACCACCTATGCGCAGGGCGATGCGGCCGAGACCTTCGTCTACAAGATCGCGGGCGAGAAGGCGGAACTCGTCGGGTACAATATCAATTCGAACGCTCTGATCATCAATTAGAGCCGGGGTTCGATCAAATGCTTACATCGTCACCCGGACTTGTTCCGGGGTCCACCGCGCCGCACTTCAACAGCTCGCCGAGTCCGCGGCACGGTGGATGCCGGAACAAGCCCGGCATGACGGTTTGAGCTTGCCGGTGCCCGGTCCGATCCCTTCGCCCGAAATCAGCGGCGTTGATTCAACTCCGGCTGAGAGTGTGGGACGGTGCGAGCGGGCGGAATGCTGCGCGATTCCGCCCTCGCTCTTTGACATGACCGCTTTTGTCAGCCGCCGGTCAGCTGCTGTTTTGCCCGACAGCGCTGCTGTTCCGTCGCTGTTCCCATGCTGTTCTTGAATAACAGCAAAATCGTCCTCAAATCATTGATAATGCTTTGGAAAACACCTCTTAAAGTCCACCATAACAGCAGTGAAAAATAAAAGACGCTGAAAACAGCAGAACCCCGAGTCGCGCTTGGATACATCACCGGCCTCGAAGGCCTGGATGTGGAGCAACCTGCAAACGGATGTGGCACAGGATCAGGTCCGGCGTGCGATCCGCTCCAGCGCCGGGACCAGTTCGCCATAGCCATGGATCACGGCATCGGCCCCCAGTTCCTCGACTGGCTGCATGAGGAAGCCGAAGCTGACCGCTACGCTCGGGATACCGGCATTCTTCGCCGCCACGACGTCATAGATCGAATCGCCGACGAACGCCGCGCTGCCGCCGCCGCAGCGCCGGATCATCTCGTCGATCGGCGCCCGGTTCGGCTTGGAAAGACCCGGACCCATCGTGTCGCCGCCGATCAGCGCGGCGAAGCGGTCGCGCAGGCCGAGTTCGCCCAGCAGTTTCTCGGCGAAGCTCTCGAACTTGTTGGTGACGATCGCGACCTCAACGCCGTTCGCCGCCAGCGCATCGAGCGCGTCGAGCGCGCCCGGAAAAGGCCGGCTATGGACCGCGATATGCGCCTCATAATAGCTGAGCAGCAGCTTGTAGAGCCGGCGGAATTCTTCGGGCTCGCAGCCTCCCGTCGCCTCGAGCCCGAGCGTCAGCATATGCTTCGCCCCGCCGCCGATCATCGGCCTGACCTGGTCGACCGTCAGCATCGGCCGACCGGCTTCGGTGAGCGCATGGTTCACCGCGGCCGTCAGATCCTCGCTCGTGTCGAGAAAGGTGCCGTCGAGGTCGAAACCGACAATCTGGAATGAATTTGTCGTCATGTCGGCCCGCCTGCCAGCCCGGCTATGGAATTGGCAAGCCAATCATGGCAGGGCCGCTCGGATGGAGGCGCAATGACCCGTCCTGTAGCCGCTATCATCCTTGCCGCCGGCAAGGGTACGCGCATGAAATCCGATCTGCACAAGGTGCTTCACCCGATCGCGGGGCGGCCGATGCTGCTGCACCTGATCGACAGCGTCGCCGCGCTGAAGCCCGAGCGCACCGTGGTGGTGACCGGCGCCGGCCGCGAACAGGTCGAGGCGGCGGTATCGCCGCTCGGCGTGCTGACCGTGGTGCAGACCGAGCAGCTTGGCACCGGCCATGCCGTCCACCAGGCCGAAGAGGCGATGGGAGGGTTCGCCGGCGATATCCTGATCCTGTATGGCGATGTGCCGCTGGTCACGACGGCGACGATGGCGCGGATGATCGAGCGGCTCCACGGTGCCGACGAGCCCGCCACCGTGGTGCTCGGCTTCCGCCCGGCCGATCCCGGCGCCTATGGCCGGGTAATCACCGATGGCACTGACCGCATCGTGAAGATGGTCGAGTACAAGGACGCGACGTCCGAGGAACGCGCCGAGACGCTGTGCAATTCGGGCCTGATGGCGGTGCGGGGCGAGGATCTGTTCGCGCTGCTCGCGCTGGTCGGCAACGAGAATGCGGCGGGCGAATTCTACCTGCCCGATATCGTCATGCTCGCCGCCGAGGATGGCCGGACATCGGCAGTGATCGAAACCGATGCGGGTGAGGTCGCCGGCGTCAACAGCCGCGGCGAGCTCGCCGGTGTGGAGGCCGACTGGCAGCACCACCGCCGCGCTCGCGCCATGGCGGAAGGCGCGACTCTGATCGCCCCCGAGACGGTCTGGTTCGCCTATGACACACAGGTCGGCCGCGATGTAGTGATCGAACCCAATGTCTTTTTCGGTCCCGGCGTCAGCATCGCCGATGGCGCGGTGATCCACGGCTTCAGCCATATCGAAGGCGCGACGATCGGCGCGAAGGCCGAGGTCGGCCCCTTCGCCCGGCTCCGGCCCGGCGCGGTGATGGGCGAGAAATCGAAGGTCGGCAATTTCGTCGAGATGAAGAAAGCCGTGCTCGGGGTGGGTGCGAAGGCCAGCCACCTTACCTATCTCGGCGATGCCGAAGTCGGCGCGGGCGCGAATATCGGGGCGGGCACCATCACCTGCAATTATGACGGCTATTTCAAATATCGGACCGTTATCGGCGAGGGCGCGTTCATCGGCTCGAACAGCGCGCTGGTCGCCCCGGTATCGATCGGTGCCGGGGCGATGGTCGCGGCCGGATCGGTGATCACGGCTGATGTCGAGGCCGACGCGCTGGCGATCGCGCGCGGCAAGCAGGAGGCGCGGCCCGGCCGCGCCAAGCGCTTCCGCGAGGTGATGGCGGCGAAAAAGGCCGCGGCGAAGAAATAACGGGCCAAGGGCCACGGAGACGAATGCATGTGCGGTATCGTTGGAATTCTCGGCAAGGGCCCCGTCGCTGACCGGCTGCTCGACGGCCTCAAGCGGCTCGAATATCGCGGCTATGATTCCGCCGGCATCTGCACCGTGCATGACGGCGAGTTCGATCGCCGCCGCGCCCCCGGCAAGCTGATCAACCTCGCCGAGCGCCTCCGCGAGGATCCGCTTCCCGGCGACAGCGGCATCGCCCATACCCGCTGGGCGACGCACGGCGCGCCGACCGAGGACAATGCCCATCCGCACATCGTCGGCGATGTGGTGCTGGTCCACAACGGCATCATCGAGAATTTCAAGCCGCTGCGCGACGAGCTGATCGCCGAAGGGCGGACCTTCAAAAGCCAGACCGATACCGAAGTCGTCGCGCATATGATCGACCGCGAGCTCGGCCGCGGCTTCGCCCCGCGCGAGGCGGTGGCGAACGTCCTGCCGCGCCTGCACGGCGCCTTCGCGCTCGGTGTAATGTTCAAGTCGGAGCCTGATCTGCTGATCGGCGCCCGCCTCGGCGCGCCGCTGACGGTCGGCTATGGCGACGGCGAGAATTATCTCGGCTCGGACGCTCTCGCGCTCGCCCCGATGACTCAGCGCATCGCCTATCTCGAAGAGGGCGACTGGGCGGTCATCCGGCGCGAAGGCGTCCAGGTTTACGACAAGGACAACGAGCCGGTCACCCGCCCGATCGTCAATTCGGGCGCCTCCGGCCAGCTGATGGACAAGGGCAATCACCGCCACTTCATGCTCAAGGAGATCTACGAGCAGCCGGTGGTCGTGGCGCAGACGCTGCGCTCCTATCTGCGCCCGCTCGAGGAGATGGTCGCGCTGCCGGACATGGAGTTCGATCTCGGCTCGGTCGAGCGCGTCGCGATCGTCGCCTGCGGCACTGCCTCCTATGTCGGCATGATCGGCAAATACTGGATCGAGCAGTTCGCCCGCCTGCCGGTCGAGGTCGATGTCGCCTCGGAGTTCCGCTACCGCGATCCGGTCCTCACCCCGAACATGCTCGGCATCGTCATCTCGCAGTCGGGCGAGACGGCCGACACGCTCGCGGCGCTCCGCCATATGAAGGCAGCGGGCCTGACCACGGCCGGTATCATCAACGTGCCGACCAGCTCGATGGCGCGCGAGGTGGACCTGCTGCTGCCGACGCATGCCGGGCCGGAGATCGGCGTCGCCTCGACCAAGGCGTTCACCTGCCAGCTGGCGGTGATGGCCGCGCTCTCGATCAACCTTGCTCGTGCCAAGGGCAAGCTCGACCATGAGGAGGAGCGCGAGATCGTCCGCCATCTCCGCGAAGTACCCCAGGCGATGAGCAAGGCGCTCAGCCACGACGAAGAGATCGAGGCCATGGCGCCGAAGATCGCGGTGGCGCGCGACGTGCTCTATCTCGGCCGCGGTCCGGATTATCCGATGGCGCTCGAAGGCGCGCTGAAGCTCAAGGAAATCAGCTATATCCATGCCGAGGGCTATGCCTCGGGCGAGATGAAGCACGGGCCGATCGCGCTGATCGACGATCAGGTCCCCCTGATCGTGATTGCGCCTTCAGGGCCGCTGTTCGACAAGACCGTCAGCAACATGCAGGAAGCCCAGGCGCGCGGCGCGCAGGTCGTGCTGATCTCGGACGCCGACGGCATCGCCCAGGCCGGCGAGAACACGATCGCGACGATCGAGATGCCCAAGGTCCACCCGCTGATCGCGCCCCTGGTTTATGCCGTGCCGGTGCAGCTGCTGGCCTATCATGTCGCGGTGGCCAAGGGCACTGATGTCGACCAGCCGCGCAACCTCGCGAAATCAGTGACGGTCGAGTAGCGGCGAGCCCGGGTCCGGCCAGCCGGCCGGACCCGGGCCCTGGTTTCACGCCATGGCCGGCTCGGCCTCAGTGGCGTGCTGGCCGGCGTCCACCTCCTCCCGGCGCAGGAAGGCGAGGATCTCGGGGTTCACGATCTCGGGATGAGTCGAACACAGCCCGTGCGGCAGGTCCTTATAGGTCTTCAGCGTGCCGTTCTTCAGCAGCTTGGCCGTCAGCGGCCCGGCATCCGCATAGGGCACGATCTGGTCGTCCTCGCTGTGGATGACGAGCACCGGCACCTCGATCGCCTTCAGATCCTCGGTGAAGTCGGTCTCGGAAAAGGCCTTGATGCACTCATAGCCGGCCAGGGCACTGCCCATCATGCCCTGCCGCCACCAGTTGCGGATCAGGCCTTCCGACACCTTCGCGCCGGGCCGGTTGAAGCCGTAAAAGGGTCCGCTCGCGACATCGAGGTAGAATTGGGCGCGATTGCCCGCCAGGGCGACCCGGAAGCCGTCAAAGACCTCGATCGGCGTGCCGCCCGGGTTCGACTCCTTCTTGACCATGACGGGCGGCACCGCGTCGACCAGCACCGCCTTGGCGACCCGCCCCGGCTCGGCGCGGGCAACATAGCGTGCAACCTCGCCGCCGCCGGTCGAATGGCCGATATGGATCGCGTCGTGAAGGTCGAGGGCAGCGACGACCTCGGCCGCATCGGCGGCATAGGTGTCCATGTCGTTGCCACTGCTGGTCTGGCTCGAGCGGCCATGGCCGCGCCGGTCATGCGCGATCACCCGATACCCTTCCGCGAGGAAGAACAGCATCTGATTGTCCCAGTCATCGGCACTGAGCGGCCAGCCATGGTGGAACATGATCGGCTGGGCGGTCTTCGGCCCCCAATCCTTGTAGAAGATCCTGGTTTCGTCCTTGGTGGTGACAAAGGTCATGGCGATACTCCCTCGCCAGATTGCCGGCCGTCGGGACCGGCGCCATTGTCTCGCAAACGGGCGGATGACGGGCTCGGAAATCGTCCATCGAACCATATCCGACTCGATCTTGGGACGTGTCAGGCTCTAGCAGCTTCCCCGGTGCCGGGCACGGCACAGGCGATGAAACGTGCCGTGCGAATGCCTGTCCGCGGATTGCGGGACGGGGTAGCCGATCGGCCCCGAATCCGCCATGGGCGCGGGCTCGCCTCGGGGAAAGCGGTGCATGGCATTTCGGATTTTCAAACCTCTCCTGGCAGGTGCGCGCCTCGTCGATCGCCTGGTTGCGTGCGTGGGCGCGACGACGTGCCTGGCGCTGACGATCGTCATATGCGCCCAGCTTCCGATCGCGGCCGCCGATCTCCCCATCATCGTTGCACCGCTGGGCGCTTCCGCCGTCCTGGTCTTCGCGATCCCGGCCAGTCCGCTGGCACAGCCCTGGTCAGTCGTGGGCGGCAATACCCTGTCCGCGCTCGTCGGGGTGGCGGCTTTCCAGGCCGTGCCCAACGCGACGATCGCCGCTGGGGTCGCCGTAGGCCTGGCCATCCTGATCATGTCGCTGTGCCGATGCCTCCATCCGCCGGGCGGCGCCGCGGCGCTGACTGCGGTCATCGGAAGTCAGAGTATCCATGCCGCCGGCTTTCAGTTCGCCTTCGCGCCGGTCGCGCTCAATTCGATAGCCCTTGTCTCGCTTGCGATGTTCTTCCACCGGCTGTCAGGCCACACCTACCCGCATGTGGCGGCGCCGGCCGTCGCCGTGCCGCAGAAGATCGGCTTCCACCTCGAAGACATTGATCGCGCGCTCGCGGATCTTCCCGACAGCTTCGATATCAGCCGGGAGGATCTGGACGCGTTGCTCACCCGGGCCGAGCTCCACGCGATCGAACGACAGGCCTCGTCGACCCGCTGAGCCTGAAAGGGCTGCTTCCGCCTCCTTTGCGTTGAGTCTGTCGAGGATCGTTGGCGATTGATAACGTTGTCTACCGCGTTAAGGTAAGCCAGGGAGAGGGGAACAAGCATGAAGGATGCATCCTCGTCGGAGCGGATCGTGAAGCGGGTCGTCGTCGCAGGCGGCGGCACGGCCGGTTGGGTGACGGCCACTGCGCTGGTGCGCCATCTGGGCCCGCTGCTCGACATCACGCTGGTGGAATCGGAGGAGATCGCGACGATCGGCGTGGGCGAATCCACCGTGCCTACCTTCCGTGGCTTCCACACTCTGATGAAGATCAAGGAAGACGTGTTCATGGCCGAGGCCCAGGCCACGGTGAAGCTCGGGATCGAGTTCAAGAACTGGGCGCGTGTCGGCGATCGCTACATCCACCCGTTCGGCGTGCTCGGGCAGCGCTGGAGCTGGATGGCCGACTTCCACCATTTCTGGCTCCACGCCCGGGCCCGAGGGTTCGGCGGGGAGATCGGCGAATATTGCCTGGAATGGGTGGCGGGCGAGGCAAACCGCATGTCGCTGGAGCCGCCGGTCGCCCCGAGCTACGCCTATCATATCGATGCCGCGCGCTATGCCCGCTTCTTGCGCGGCCTGGCCGAGCCCGCGGGCGTGAAGCGCGTCGAGGGCAAGATCCGGACGGTCGAGCTCAACCCCGAAAGCGGCTTCATCGATGCGCTGCTGCTCGAATCGGGCGCGAGGGTCGAGGCGGACCTCTTCATCGACTGCACCGGCTTCCGCTCGCTGCTGCTCGGCCAGGCGCTGGGCGTTGGGTTCGAGGACTGGGGCCACTGGATCCGCACGGACAGGGCGGTCGCGGTCCAGTCCAGCTCGGAAAGACCCGATCAGCCCTATACCTCGGCGATCGCGCATGAGGCGGGCTGGCGCTGGCGCATCCCGCTCCAGCACCGCGAAGGCAATGGCTTCGTCTTCGCCAGCGATTTCATGTCGGACGACGAGGCGCACGCGCGCCTGCTCGCCGAGATCGACGGCGAGCCGACGGTGGACCCCTGGCTGGTGCGGTTCAAGACGGGGATGCGGAGCAAGGCCTGGCACAAGAACTGCGTCGCGCTGGGGCTCGCCGGCGGCTTCATCGAGCCGCTCGAATCAACCAGCATCCACCTGATGATGGCCGCGGTGACGCGGCTGATCGAGGACTTCCCGTTCCAGGGCTTCGACGACGCGCTGACCGGTTATTTCAACGGCAAGTCGCGGCAGGAATTCGAGAATATCCGCGACTTCATCATCCTCCATTATCATGTCACCGAGCGCGACGATTCCCCCTTCTGGAACCATTGCCGGACGATGGACATCCCCGACAGCCTGAAGGAACGGCTGGCGCTGTGGCAGGAAAACGGCCGTGCCTATCAGACCGCGCAGGAGCTGTTCCGGGTCGACAGCTGGGCGACGGTCCTGCTCGGCCAGCGGCGGTTCCCGCACGGCTATCACCATCTCGCTGAGATGATGCCCGAGCAACAACTGCGCGACGCGCTCGGCAAGATGCGCAAGGAGATTGCCGAGCTGGTCGCCGACATGCCGACGCATCCCGAGTTCCTCAAGGCCTATTGCCCGGCAGAAGTGCCGCGATAATTCCATGTGACGGTGCGATCAGTTCCACGCTGGCGGCGTCGTGGTCGAGCAGGAACGTCGCAAGGCCGATCGGAGAATCCGCCAGCGCGGCCGAGGATTGCGGGTGCGAGCCCATCCAGACGGTGTGAGAGGCATGTTCGTCGAAGGAGCCGGTCGTACGCGCTTCTCTCCTCTTCCGACAGTCAGGCCGGTGTCGGCGCCGGATGCTGATGCGGCGTCTATTTCGCGGCGATTGCGCCGGGCATGACCCAATCCGGAGGACATACGGCAGGTGCGCGTGCGTATTACGCCAAGGACCGAAGCGTGGGCGAGCAGGCACTCGCCTTTCGCGGCGAGCAGGCCGAGGCCATGGGCTCGATGCAGCGGAGTTTCAGCGCCTGCGCCGGCAACTCGTGAAATCGCGCACGAACCTGTTCATGGCGATACCTGGAAGGTGTGAGCCCGGTTTCGACCTCCGCGTATCCCTCAGAAGAACAGCTTCCTGATGCTCAGCCGCACCGCCCGGCCCATCGGGTCGAGATAATCCGGCTGGTAGCTGATCGGCGTTCCGCCATTGGCATCCGTCACCCGCTGCTTGCTGTTGAGGATATTGGTGAAGGCGAGCGAGATGCGCATGCCGCGCACCCAGGGATGTTTCTTGAGCAGGTCCAGCCTCTGGCCGAGATCGGCGAACAGGCGGATATCCGCGGTGCCCAGCCCCGAGAAATTGAGCGTCTCGGGGGCGCCCGGCGTGCCGCCATTCACCTGCGTGCCGCTGTGGTAATTGCCCGAAAGCCGGAAGCCGAGGCCGTTGTTGCTGTAACCCGCCTGCACCTCGACCTCATGGCGCGGCTGCCCGCCGCTGCCGCCGATCGCGTCGCCGTTCAGCAGGTCGAGCTTCGGCCCGCCCTGCTGGACGAGCACCGTGTCGGTGAAGAACCAGGTATGATAGACCGCGAACTGCAGCCGCCCGCCGGCCGCCCCGCCGCCGCGCCCGCCAAAGCCGCCGCCGCCGCGTCCGCCGCCACCGCCGAACCCGCCGCCGCCAAAGCCGCCTCCGGGGCGGCCGCCGCCCGGTGCGCCATCCTGTCCGCGGCCATCCGGCGTTCCGCCGGGGGCTCCGCCCGCCATGGCGGCACCCTCTTGCGGTGGAGCGCCCGCGGGCGGTGCGCCGTTGCCGCCGGGCGCACCGCCGGGCTGCGTGCCGTCAGGCCGGCGGAAACCGCGCGGCAGCGGAATCCCGGCCAGCGGGTTGGGTCCCTTGCCGGCGCGGAACGCCTCGAACTGCTTCTGGATCTTCGATTTCAGCGGCACGGAGAAATTGACCCCCCAGCGCAGCTGCGACGTCTCGCTCTCGGCGAAATTGATCGGGCGCTGGTCGATCCCGATCAGCATCTTGTTGGCATCCCGCGTGAAGCGCTTCGGAAAGGCGGCTTCGATCGCGGCGGTCGGGGTCGGGAACGCGGCGATCGGGTCGTCGGTCCGGTTCGTCACATAATTGGCGGTGAAGTTGATGTCCTTCGCCGACCATGGCTTGATCGTCACCCCGATCTTCCGGACATGGGTCTTGTCGGCGATCAGGTCCGGGTTGCCGCCGGACACGGTCGTCACCGTCGCGGTCGTGGCCTTGATATAGTCGAACACGCGGACATTGGGCGTCGTGATCTGGGGGTTGCCAAGCTGTGCCGCGCTCGGCGCGACATCCTGGTCGGTCGCCGAGGCGATGACACGGACCGCCTCGATCGGCGACCAGTTGGCGCCATAGCCGATGGTCTGCAGATCGCCGAAATCGGAGAGATGGTCCTCGGCGAGGTTGAAGTTGAGCGAAAGGTTTCCGATCGCGCCGAGGAAATGCTTGGTTCGGCTGGTGATCGGCACATCGACATTGATCTGCCCGTTCACCGTGTTGCGCTTGATGTCACCCGGGGTGTGCACGATGTCGGCTTGGGTGCCCGTGTTGCGATAGGAAGAGCTGCTCAGGTCGCTGATATCGCCGCCGACCCGGATGCTGGTATAGAGCGCACCCGCCGGCAGGTTGAGGACCGGGCCGTTGAGCAGGACATCGGCGCCCGCATTGTTCGACGTCGAAAAGGCGCGGCTGCCCGGCCGCGTCGTGATGCCGACATTGGCCAGGCTGCCGCGCGGATCAGCGGTTGGGTCGCCATTCTTGATCCGGTCCTGGAAGGCTGAATAGTCGAGTCCGGTATCGGTGAAGGTCTCGGAATCGACGCGGTCGTAATTGCCGGTCACCGACCAGCGCCACTTGCCCATATTGCCGTTGAGCGTGGCGCCGAGGTGGTAGCTCAGCGACGAATTGCGCTGATGCAGCGGCAGATAGCCATCGGGCGTCTGGTCGATGACGATATCGGTGGTCGAGGTCGAGAAGGGGTTGCCGGCGGGCACCGTCAGGGAAACACCCGGCAGGCCGTTGAGGCTGACGCTGTCGGTCGCCTCGATCTTGCCGTTCGCGGTCGCCGAAACGCCGCCGAGGATAGTGTGGGCATAGACGAGGTTGGTGCTGAAATCGCGGCTCGAGGGCAGCAGGGTGCGATAGGGGCGCTGGTCGACGGGAACGAGCGCGTTCGGGTCCGGCTGCTCGTTGATGTGGCGCTCATCCTCGGTCAGTGCCGAATTCGCCTGGTACATCATGTGCAGGTTGAAGCGGCCATCGCCGCGGATCTTGAGCAGGTCGAACTCGCCCTCCTCATTGTTGCGCCCGCCGGCGGTCGGCGCCTTGTCGGCCAGCTCGACGGTGGTCGCGCGGAAGCGGCGGCGCAGCACGATGTTCACGACCTTCTGGTCGGCGCGATAGCCATATTTGAGCGCGACTTCCTCGGGCAGGATGTCGACGCGCGCGATCGCCTCGGTCGGGATGTCGCGGATCTCGTTGAAGCTCGAGATGCGCTTGCCGTTGAGCAGCACGACCGGCGCGCCGCCGCTGCCGCGCCCGCTGGTGGTTTGTGGGGTAAGCTCGTTGAGCAGGTCGGAGATCGAGCTGACGCCATAGGAGCGGATATCCGCCGGCCCGAGCTGCTGCTCGGGCGGGATATCGCCGACCACGGCGCCGGGCAGATTGCGCTGCCCGGTGACGACGATATCGGGCTCGTCGGAATTGCCTTCGTCGGGCCTGGGCGCGGGACGCGGTTTGGCGGGCCTGGGCTTGGCTGCGACGGGAGGTGTGGCTGCTGTGGGTGTCTGCGGCGTTGGTGCCGGGGCAGGGGCGGGTGCAGTCTGGGCGATCGCCGCCACGGGAGCCGTGGTCGTCAGCAGGAACACGAAGATGCCGATACGCCGCATGATTACTCCAACCCTTTTTGGTGAGGGCCCCCCTAAACGCAATTTGTCGCAAGAATGTGCCGGCCCTCGCATGAAGCCAGGATTGACAGATGTTCGTGGCCCGGCGGATATCCCGGCGATGACGGATTCTCCCCTGATCGCCGGAATCGAACTCGGCGGCACCAAATGCATCTGCATCCTCGCCACCGGTCCGGACGATATTCGTGACGAGATCCGAATCCCGACCACCGCGCCCGGGGAGACGCTGTCGGCGATCGAGGCGGTGCTCGATCGCTGGTCAGGTTTCGCGGCGCTCGGCATTGCGAGCTTCGGACCGGTTTCGCTCGATCGCGATGCCTCCGATTACGGCTTCATCACCGCGACGACCAAGAAGGGCTGGACCAACACTGATGTCGGCCGCCGGCTCGCGGCGCATGCCGGCGTGCCGACCGGCTTCAACAGCGATGTCGCCGGCGCAGCGCTGGGCGAGGGGCGCTGGGGCGCGGCGGAGGGCTTGGCTGACCATGCCTATGTCACTGTCGGCACCGGCATCGGCGTCGGGCTGATACTCGGCGGCGAACCGACCAATGGCCTGACTCATCCCGAGCTCGGCCATATCCGGCCAGTCAGGCTCGCGGGCGATCACTGGCCCGGCGCCTGCGTCTTCCACGGCGATTGCCTGGAAGGCCTTGCGTCCGGGCCCGCAATCAAGGCGCGGACGGGGCAGGGCGCTGAGGCGCTCGCTGCCGACGATCCCGCCTGGGACGGCGTCGCCCATGCGCTGGCCCAATTGCTCCACACGCTGGTGCTGACCGGTATCCCGCGCCGGATCGTGATGGGCGGCGGCGTGATGACGGGCGTCCCGCATCTCTTCCCCCGCATCCGGGCGAAATTGATCGCGAGTCTCGGCGGCTATGTCGCCGCCCCCGGACTGGAGCCGGTCGAGACCTATGTGGTCCCTGCGGCGCTGGGCAATAATGCCGGGCCGCTGGGCGCGATCGTGCTTGGCAGCCGGGCGCTCGGGATACCGGCCCAACAGCGTTAACGGCCCTTTAACTGCATCTGGTTACGCGGTGTGAAGGGCATAAAGCGCCCGCATAAGATTCCAGGGGACAGTGCTGCGATGCGGATTCTGATCGTCGATGACGAACCGGCCATGCACGATTCCTACCGGCGCAGCTTCGCGCCGGCGGGCGCGGCCGATACCGATGCTCTCGACGCGATGGCGGCCGAGCTGTTCGGCGACGGCCAGGATGCGCCGGCACCGTCCCGGCCCGCGTCGAATCTGGTCCTCACCCACGCGATGCAGGGGCTCGATGCGGTCGGGCTGGTCAGCCAGGCGATCCGCGCGGGCGATCCCTATGCCGTCGCCTTTATCGACGTCCGCATGCCCCCGGGCATCGATGGCAAGGAAACCGCCACTCGCATCCGCGCGCTCGATCCCGATATCAATCTGGTGATCGTCACCGGCTATTCCGATTTCTCCCCGCTCGAGATCAGCAAGGTCGCGGGCCCCCCCGACAAGATCTTCTACATCGCCAAGCCGTTCGAGGTTGCCGAGGTCGCCCAGACCGCCAGCGCGCTCGCGCATCGCTGGCAAGTCGATCGCGAACTTGCCGCGGCCCGCATCGCGCTCGCCGAGAAGGTCGTGATCCTCGAGGAGCAAAGCCTCGAGCTCGCCGCGAACGAGAGCCGCGCGGTCCATGTCGCCAATCACGATTCGCTGACCGACGCGCCCAACCGCCTCGCCTTCCAGCGCGCGCTCGCCGAGAAAGCGCGCGGGGCGACCAGCTTCGCCTGCGCGATGGTCGATCTCGATCGCTTCAAGCTGGTCAACGATACGCTCGGCCATCTCGCCGGCGACGACATGATCCGGCAGATCTGCGCGATCCTCCAGGATAATGTGCCCGAGGGCGGCATGGTCGCGCGGCTCGCCGGCGACGAATTCGGTCTGTTGTTCGATTCCCCGGGCGAGCAGGCCGCCTGCATGGCGTGCGAGCGGGTCATCAATTCCTGCGCCACGACCTTCAAGCTTTTCGGCCATTCGGTCCAGGGCAGCGCTTCGGCCGGCTTCGTCTTCGTCGACGGCGCGGAGGAGAGCGATCCGGTAGATCTGCTGCGCCGCGCCGATCTCGCGCTCAACGATGCCAAGCAGAATGGCCGCGGCATCGTCCGCGCGTTCGACGATGATATGGACGAATCGATCCGCTTCCGGCGCCGTATCGAGGGCGGCCTGAGTAAGTCGATCGAGAAAGGCGAGCTCAGCCTCGTCTTTCAGCCGATCATTGCCCGCGAGCAGCTCGAAGTGGTCGGCTTCGAGGCGCTGCTGCGCTGGGACACCGACGAATTCGGCCCTGTGTCGCCGACGATGTTCATCCCGATCGCCGAGGAATCGAACCTGATCCACGAGCTGGGCGATTGGGTGCTGTTCGAGGCGCTCAAGCGGCTGCACGAATGGCCGGGGCAATATGTCTCCGTCAATTTCTCGCCGCGCCAGTTCCGTCGCCACAATTTCATCGGCCATGTCCTCGAATGCGTGCAACGCGCCGGGGTCCAGCCCAGCCGGGTCCAGATCGAGATCACCGAGACCGCGATCTTCGATGACGCGGATCGCGCCGCCGAGACCCTGTACCGGCTGCGCCAGATGGGCTTCCGCATTGCCCTCGACGATTTCGGCACCGGCTATTCCAGCCTCTACAATATCCGCAAATTCGCGCTCGATTGCCTCAAGATCGATCACAGCTTCATCGACGGCATGGGCCGCGAGCGCGAGAGCGCCGCGATCGTCCATTCGATCGTCCATCTCGGTCGCGCGCTCGGGCTCGAGGTGATCGCGGAGGGCGTCGAGACCCTGGATCAGATCCAGGCGTTGCGCATGGCCGGCGCGTCGCATTTCCAGGGCTTCTACTTCTCCCGCCCGATCGACTCGGACGAAGCGCGCGAGGTTGCGGCGGCGCGCTTCCTCGACGATCTCCTGGACGATCCGATGGAAGTCGAAGTGTATCTCGAACCGGAAATGGGTAACGGGACACAGGGCTGATGGCGCGGTCCCGGGGCCGGTCGATGTTCCGCGCTTTCTCCCGCCGGCTGAGCGTGCTGCGCAATCCCTCCTCGCTCGGCGCCAAGCTGCTCCTGATCCTGACCGGGGTCGGCGTGGTCGGTTCGGTCGCGATCATGCTGCTGCTCGCCAGCGTCATCATCCCCAGCTTCAACCAGCTCGAAAAGAAGTCGGTTGCTGCGCATGTCGAGCGGACCCGGGTGGCGCTCGGCGACTATGCCGCCAAGGTCGAAAGCGCGGTGCGCGACTATGGCGACTGGAACTCCAGCTACGACTATATGGAGCACCAGACGCCCGCGTTCGAGCAGGAGTCCTTCTCGACGCTCGCCATGGAGAATCTTGGGGTCAACGGCATGGCCTATGTCGCCCCCGACGGCCGCATCGTCATTGCCCGCTGGCGCGACGGGCGCGCCGACAATCCGGTGATGCAGGCCCGGCTGGTCGCGCAGATCCACCGCATCGATTTTCGGAAGCTGCTGGCGACGCACAATTCGACCAATTTCTTCGTTCGGCTCGGGCCGGCCGTGGCCGCGGTCGGCGTCGCCCAGGTCCGGCGCAGCGACGGCAGCGGACGCCCGCGCGGCTATGTGTTGATGGCCCGCCAGATCACCTCGCAGCAATTGTCCGCGCTGCTCCAGCTCAGCGCCGGGCTCGATCTCGATAACACCCCCGATACCAGCCGGATCACGCCAGGCGAGTCGACGATGCTCATCGCGGTGCCGATCCTCGGGCCTACCGGCCATGCCGTCGCCAGCGCGGCCTTCACCGTGCCGCGCGATGTGTCGCTGCTCGGCAAGCGCATGCTGATCCTCTCCATCGCCGGATCGACCCTGTTGCTGGTCGTCGTGCTGATCGTGCTGCGCAGGATGATCACCCGGCTGGTGCTGAAGCCGCTGCGCCGGGTCGAGAACCATATGAAGGCGGTCCGCACCTCGGGCTCGCTCGGCACGCTCGCCGACGAGGAGCGGCTGGACGAGATCGGTTCGCTCGGGCGCAGCTTCTCGGCAATGCTCCGCCAGCTCAAGGATCTGCGCGAGCAGCTCGAGGTGCAGAGCTTCGCGCTCGGCCGCAGCGAGAGCGCGGTCGCGGTGATGCACAATGTCCGCAACGCGCTCAACCCGATCAGCACGATCCTGAGCCAGGGCATCGCCCAGCCGGCCCCGGTCGACCGCGCCACGCTCGACCGAGCGCTCGCCGAACTGTTGAAGGACGAGATACCGCAGGCGCGGCGCGACAAGCTCATCGCCTTTGTCGCTGCTGCGGTGGAGGCCGAGACCAGGGATCGCGAGGAACGCCGCCGCCAGCTCCAGATCGGCCGTGAGGCGATGCATTATGTGCTGGAGATCATCGGCCAGCAGCAACAGGCGGCGCATGACCGCCCCGAACTCGAACCGTGCGACGTGACCGAGATCATCGCCAAGAATGCGACCATCGCCCGCTATTCGGGCGAGCTCTCGATCGCCTTCACCTTCCCCGCGCGGCCGCATCTGGTGATGGGCAGCCGGGTCATCCTCAGTCAGGTGATCGGCAATCTCTTCGCCAACGCAGCCGAGGCGATCGATGCTTATGGCACCGGCAGCGGCTGCATCGCCGTGTCAGTCGATGAATCGGGCGGGCGAACCTGTATCGCGATCCGCGACGATGGCGAAGGCTTCGCCGCCGATCGGGCGCCAACGCTGTTCCAGCGCGGCTTCTCGACCCGCAAGGACAAGTCGGGCGGGCTCGGCCTGCACTGGTGCGCCAACTCGATGGCGGCGATGCAGGGCTCGCTCAAGCTTGAGAGCGAAGGGCCGGGCATGGGCGCCGTCGCCAAGCTCAGCCTTGCGACGGCGGAGGTGGAACGCCGGGATATCGCTGCGTAAGACCCGTCAGACCGAAACGGTGTAAACACTTCTCTACGGCCTTGCGTTCGCGCGCCGATGGGCCGATCTTGGTCCTTTCCCGCGAACCGGCTCCGTACAAGGAGCGGTGGGCTGGAGGAGGACAGGATGGAGAAGACCCGCCACGGCGCCAGAGCCGTCGCTCTGGTCGGGCCGGCCGGCACCGGCAAGACCAGCCTAGCAGAGGCATTGTTGTTCGCGGCCGGCGCCATTCCCAGGCTGGGGGCGGTCGATGCGGGCAGCAGCATCGGTGATGCAAGTCCCGAAGCCCGGGCGCGAGGCGGTTCGACTGAACTCAATCTGATGCGCTTCGAATGGATGGGCGAGCGCTATGCGCTGATCGACGCGCCGGGCTCGGCCGGTTTCGCGGCCGATGCGGACCAGGCGGTGGCCATAGCCGATCTCGCGCTGGTGGTGATCGATCCCGATCCGGTTCGCGCGCCTCTGGTCGAGCCGGTGCTGCGCCGGATCGAGACGCTGGGCCTGCCTCATGCCCTGTTCGTCAACAAGATCGATCAGGCGCGCGGCAGCATCGAGGACCTGCTGGCGGCGCTCCAGCCGATGAGCGCGGCGGCGCTGGTCGCGCGCCAGATCCCGATCCGCGCCGGCGAGCGCGTGGCTGGGTTCGTCGATCTCGCGCTTGAGCGCGCTTATCATTACCAGCCGGGCAAGCGCTCGCAGCAGGTCCCGCTTGCCCCGCATCTCCGCGATGATGAGGCGGCCGCACGCTTTCACATGCTCGAACAACTCGCCGATCATGACGATGTGCTGCTCGAACAGCTGCTGAGCGACGAAGCGCCCAGCCTCGATACGATCTTCGGCGATATCGCGCGGGAGACTGCGGCGGGGCTGGTCGTGCCGGTGCTGTTCGGCTCGGCGCTCAACGGCTTCGGCATCCGCCGCCTGCTCAAGATGCTGCGCCACGACACGCCGAGCGCGGCGCAGACCGCCGAGCGTCTCGGCATCGAGGGGCCGGTGGCCGAGATTTTCAAGATCTCGCACGGCAGCACGGTCGGCCGGCTGGCGCTTGCCCGGATTTTCGGCGAACCGCTCGCGGAAGGTGCCGAACTGGTCGATGCCGAGGGCAATCACGCGCGCGCCGGCACGATGTTCTCGCTCCAGGGCGCCGCCACCACCAAGCTGGCGCGGGCCGAGCCGGGTGATATCATCGGCATCGCCAAGGCTGAGGCAGTTCAGGCGGGGAGCCGGGTCGGAACGAATGGTCGTGCGCCGGCCGCCGCACCGGATCGCGCGCCGCCGGTGGCCAATTGTGCGGTTGCGATCGCGGTCAAGGATCACAAGGACGAGGTCCGTCTCTCCGTCGCGCTCAACCGGCTGGTCGAGGAGGATCCAGGTCTCACCTGGGGGCCGAACGAAGCCACGCGCGAGACCTTGCTCCACGGCCTCAACGACGAGCATCTCGCGGTCGCGCTCGAACGGCTGAAGCGCCGCTACGGCGTGGCGGTGTCATCGAAGCGCCCGGTCGTCTCCTACAAGGAAACCATCCGCAAGCCGGCAAGCCAGCATGGCCGCCACAAGAAGCAATCGGGCGGGCACGGCCAGTTCGGCGATGTCGTCATCGAGATACGGCCGCTGGCACGCGGCGAAGGATTCCGCTTCGAGGACAGGATCGTCGGCGGCGCGATTCCCCGGCAATGGATTCCCGCGGTCGAGCAGGGCGTGCGCGATGCGATGATGAGCGGACCGTTCGGCTTCGAGGTGGTCGATGTCGCGGTGGCTTTGGTCGATGGCAGCTTCCACAGCGTCGACAGCTCCGAGCTCGCCTTCCGCACCGCGGGTCGGATCGCCATGGCCGAGGCGCTGGCCGCGGCGTCACCCTATCTGCTCGAGCCGATCGCGCATGTCGCCGTGCATACGCCCGGCAGCGCCACCTCGCGGATCACCTCGGCGGTCGCGACACGGCGCGGCCAGATGCTCGGCATGACGCCGCAGGACGGCTGGTCGCGCTGGGACAGGATCGAGGTCATGCTGCCCGAGGCCGAGCTGCACGGGCTCGAGGCTGAGCTCCGTTCGCTCAGCCAGGGCATGGCGCGCTATGAGGCACGCTTCGATCATCTCGCCGAGGTCACCGCCAAGCTCGCCGATGGCATCGTCCACCGGGCGCACGAGCCGGCCTGAGGTCAGCCGAGCCGGATCGGTCTCACCCGGCTCAGGACAAGGAGGAAGATCGCCGCGACCATCACTGACGAGGCGCCGAGGCCGAAGAACGCAGTGGCCGGAATGACGCCCCAATAGGCTCCCATCGCGCCGGCGAGCAGGCTGCCCAGGAACTTCGCGATATACCAGCCTCCCATCGCCATCGCCGCGATCTGCACCGGCGAAAGCGCGCCGACCAGGGTGAGCCCGACGGGGATCACCAGCAATTCACCGATCGTCAGCAGCACGAAATAGGCGGTCACCCAGATCGCCCCGACCGGCTGGCCGGTCCGCGCGTTGAGCGCCGCCGCGACGACCATTACCACCATCGACAGGCTCGCGACGACGCAGCCAAGGCTCATCCGCGCCAGCAGATTGGCCGGGCCGTGGCGTTCGGCATGTTTCGCCCAATAGCGCATCAGGAACGGAGTCAGCACGATGATCAGCAGCGGGTTGATCGACTGGAACCAGGTGGCCGGGATTTCGAGATGCGCGCCGAAGAGATCGACGCTGCGGTCGGTCTGATGCTCGACCCACAAAGCGATGACATTGCCGCTCTGCTCATAGCCGATCCTGAACAGCACCACGACGGCGATGATCGCGATCAGCAGCCGCACATTGCTCCAGTCGAGCGCCGTGAAGGCAATGCGCGCACCGGGCAGCGTCTGCGCGCTGGTCTGTGGGTCCTTCGGGAGAAGGTGCCTGAAACGGAGATAGATCACGACACCGGCGAACATCCCAACGCCCGCAGCACCGAATCCCCAATGCCATCCATAGAGTTCGCCCAGCGTGCCGCACACCAGAGGCGCGAGCAGGCCGCCAAGGTTGATCCCCATATAATAGGCACTGAACGCCTGGGCCTGGCGCGGATCGTCCTCGGCGTAGAGATCGCCGACCTGCACCGCGAGCGGCGGCATGAACAGCCCGTTGCCGATCGCGACCAAAGCCAGTGCCGGGAACAGCAATGCCTCGAACGCCATCGCGAAATGGCCGAACATCATCATCAGCCCGCCGATCACCACGCTGCGCGTCCGCCCCAGCCAGCGATCCGCGATGATGCCGCCGAAGAATGGGCTGAAAAACGCGGCAGCCCCATAGGCCCCGTAGATCAGCGACGACTTCGCCTGGCTGAAGCCGAGATGCTGGGTCATGTAATAGACCAGCAGCGCCTGCAGGCCGAAATACGAGAACTCGGCCCACATCTGGGTCATGAACAGCACGGTCAGGCCCGGCGGATGGCCGAACAGAGTCCTGGATGCCCCGGGCACCGCCCTGTCGGGCACGGCCAGATCAGCGACGCTCATGCCCTCAGAAGTTCAGGCTGAGCGTCAGCGTCCGCATGTCGACCATCACCCAGACCAGGAACAGCGCCGAGACAGCGATGAGGACTGCCCAGACCGTCGCCAGCCGCCGCTTCTCGGGCCCGGTTGCGATCGTCCAGGCATTCCAGAACGCCAGGGCCGTGCCGACAATCGCAGCCAGCGACAGCAATTGCAGCAGCCGCATCCAGATATCGAGCCGCCCGTCGAAATTGGCGACATCGGCGCCCAGCGCTGCAATCATGCCCATCCAGCCTGCCGCGATGATCAGCATGAGCCAGGCAGTGAGGCGTGTCGCGCGGTACAGCAGCAGCGGTCGTCCGGTGACGGTCGAGCGATATTTGTAGCGCCAGCGCGCCACCGCAACGATCGGCCAGCCAAGCGCAGCGATCAGCATGACGGCCAGCGCCGCCAGCGTCATCGGGATGACCCAGGCTGCGTTCATTCCGCCGGTCGCCGGTACGAACAGGAAGATGGGGGCAAAGCCCGCCGGTGCGAACGCAGTCACCTTGCCGTCCTTGACCACGGCGCCGAGCCGGTCGTCACCGCCGACTTCCTGCCACTGCCACGGCGCCACTTCGCGCCAGCGCTTCGGCACGCCGGCCGGATCGGTCAGCGCCGAGACAGTGATGGTGTTGTCGTCGTTCACCGTCACCACGGCCTGGCCGATCAGATTGGCGATGCGCAGCCAGTTGGTGGTCGAGCCGCGGCTGCTGACATAATTGCCCGCCATCGCGCGGCCATGCTCGGCGGCGGTGGTGAGGGTCGGCAGCGCCGCCGCATGGTCCGGGAAATAACGGTTGGTGAAGTCGTCGAACAGGCGCTGGCGCAGGACATGCGCAGCACCGTCCTTGCCGGCGCTGTTGAACGACAGATAGAGCCCGACGCCCTTGTCGAGATAGAGATGCAGGTCCGAATGGAACCAGTCGGTATCGCCGCCATGGCCGATGATGTTCAGCCCGTTGCGATCCTCATGATAGAAGCCGAGCGCCATGCCGGGCATGCCCGGGATCGGCGTGTTGGCGGTCGCGTACATCAGCTTCGCCGTCTTCGCGTCGAGCAGCGGATTGTTCGCGGAGAGATGCGCGATCATGAACTTCGCCATGTCGGCGCCGCTCGCCGAGAGCGCGCCCGCGGGCGACAACGGGATGATCTCATAGGCCTTGGGATCGGTCGAGGCAGTGAGATAACCCTTGGCCAGCAACGGCGCGAGGTTCGCCGGCAAGGGCTGGACGAAGCTCGAATGCGCCATCCCGAGCGGCGCGAAGATGTGGCGCTGGACATAGGCCTCGAACGGCTCGCCCGACACGCGCTGGACGATATAGCCGGCGACCGAGGCGCCATAGTTCGAATAGGCCGCCATGCTGCCGGGCGCATAGATCCGCGCCGGCACCGAACGCTTCAGCGCCACGTCCAGCGGGCGGTTGTCCTCGACCTTGGTGGCGATCAGATATTTCGCGGTTTCCTCGAACCCGCCGGTATGAGTCATCAGGTTGCGCAGCGTGACCGGCTTGCCCCAGGCAGGCGGAATCCTGAAATCGAGATAGTCGTTCACGTCGCGGTCGAGATCGAGCTTGCCGGCCTGGACCTGCTGCATGACGGCGGTCCAGGTGAAGAGCTTGGAGATCGAGCCGGGCCGGAACAGCGTAGTGTCGGGGTCGATCGGCGTGCCCGCCTTTACATCGGCATGGCCATAGCCGCGCTGAGTCAGCACCTTGCCGTCCTTGACTACGACGATAACGGCACCGGCGATATCGCCGGTCTCGAGGCCATAGGGCAGGAAGCCGTCGAGCCAGGCATCGGCATCGGCCTTGGTCAGCTCGGGCGCGCCGGTCGTGGGCGCAGATGCCGCGGATTGCGCCGCGCCGCCCTCGGCCGAGGCAGCCGGCTTGGCCGGATTGAGCGCGGTCGGCGCCTGTGCCGTGATCGGCACGGCCACCAGCAGCAGCGAGGGCAGGGCGAGCCTGAGCAGGCGCGCGGCGGTTTCGATCAATCCAGTGCGCATCAGAATTCGAATCCTGCTGTGAGGCCAAAGCTACGCGGGCGGATCATCGCGACGTCGATCAAGCCGGCATAGCGGCTGGTATAGGGCCCGGCATAGGTCTGCCCGCCTGAATTGGTGAGGTTCCTGGCATAGACGCTCAGCGTGAACGGCTTCATCTCGATGCCGGCGCGCAGGTCGGCGGTCGCATAACCGTCGAGAATCAGCCGGTGGCCGAACGTGCTCTGGTAAAGCGCATCGAAATCCGCCGGCCGGTCGCTGACCATCATGATCGAGCCGCCGACAAAGGCCTTCACCTTCGCGCTGAGCGCCCAATCATAGTCTGCCGAAAGATTGGCGGTCCAGCGCGGCGCATAGGGAAGCTGGTCGCCATCGGCGCCGCCCACCAGGATATTCCCCTTGAGCGCGGTGTAGTTATAGGCGACCGAGCCGGTGACGATGAAACCGTGGATCGGGCGGAGCGTCGCGGTCACTTCCGCGCCGTAGCTCTTCGCCCCTTCGCCATTGCCGTCAGCCGTTACCGGCCCGACCGACGTCTGGAAGGTCGTCGAGATCTGGGTGTCCTTCCAGTCGAGATAATAGACCGAGGCATCGATGCCGAAGGTGCGGTCGGCCGTCTCGGCCCGCACGCCGGCTTCATAGCTGATCAGCGTGTCGGCCCTGAACTGCGCCGGATAGTCGGCCGGTGCGCCGGGTGGGACGACATTGGGGCCGCCGGGCCGATAGCCCTTGGCGACGCGGGCATAGACAGCGACCCGGTCGTTGAACTGGTACCGCGGCGAAACCGACCAGGTCCACACGCCCTCGGACGAATTGCCCACCAGCGTGCCGTCGGCGCCCTGCACAACGACGAAGCCGCCCCCCAGGCTCTGGGTCGTGTGCTGCTCGTTATGGCTGTAGCGGACGCCGCCGGTGATATCGAAAGCGTGGGACACATGCCAGGTCGCGCTGCCGAATCCGGCGAACTCCTTGTAGGTCGAATCCAGCTCGGCGGTCAGGAAATGGGTGAAGGGGAACGGCGCGGCCGGGACGCCCGGGCCGAGCAGGTCCTGCGGGATGGTGCCCGCTTCGGGGAGGAACGCCCCGGTCGCCGGGTTGAACGGCCGGTAGAGCTGATAGATCTGGCCGGGCTCACGGGTGTAATAGCCGCCGATCAGCCATTCGAAGCTGTCCGATTTGGGTGAGGTCAGCCGGATTTCCTGGGCGAATTTCTTCTGGCTGATATTGGAGGGTTCGTCAGTACCGTAAGGCGTCGATGCGCCGTAAAAGGGGCTGATATCGCCCAGCAGCGGCGTCGCGTCGATATCCTCATGCTGGCGCAGCGTGGCGTAGCTGGTGACCGAGGTCAGCGTGGCGAGGCCGAAATCATATTCGAGCGTGCCCGAATAGAGCCGGTAATCGACCCGGTTGCCCTCGGGCAGAGTCTGGTAGCGCAACAGACCCTTGCCGGGCGCGCCGGTGAAGGGATCGGCGGTGATCGGCGTGAGGGTCGCCGGATCGACATCGACTGTGTCGCGGCCATGGGCGCGGATATTCTGCGCGATCGCGGTCAGCCGGATCGAGAATTTGTCGCTCGGCTTGAACAGAAGCGAGGCGCGGCCGCCATAGCTGGCGGAATGGTTGATGTTGGTCGCGGGAATGCCCACGCTGTCGATATAGCCGGGCGTCTCGCGATAGAAACCGCTGGCGCGGATCGCGAGCGTGTCGCTCAGCGGCACATTGACCACGCCGTTGCCAGACCAGCCGGTGCCGCCGCCATCGACTGTCTCGACGCCGGCCTGGGCGCGCACTGAAACCCGGTCGAACTTCGGTGCCGTCGTCACATATTTGAGCAGGCCGCCAAGCGAGTTGGCGCCGTACAGCGTGCCCTGCGGGCCGCGCAGCACTTCGATCCGCTCGACGTCGAACGGGTCGATGTCCCCGGCGAGATGGGCAGCGTTGGTCTGGCTCGTGCTCGATCCGAACGGTGTATCGTCGATATAGACGGCGACGGTGGGGCTCGATCCGCCGGTGTTGATGCCGCGCAGGATGATCCGCGACTCGCCCGTATTCTGTTGCTGGATGCTCAGGCCCGGGACGAGCGCTGCGTAATCGACCAGGCTCGTCGCGTGGCGTTGCTCGAGCGTCTGTCCCGAGACGACCGATATGGATTGCGGCACGTCGATCAGGGTCTGGGTCCGCTTCTGCGCGGTCACCACGATGTCGTCATCATAGCGGTCGTCACCGCTGGTCTGCATCGCGTCGGCGGAGGGTCCGCCCGGCGATTGCTGCGCCTGCGCCGTCGGGATCCACACCGCCATCGCGGTTGAAACCAGCCACAAAGCCTTTGATCGAAACGCGATCGCCATCGCCATGTCCCCTGAAAATACTACGCCATCATGACACGTGTTTCAATTATGGCAACTGTTTTCAGGAACGGGTACGATGGTTTCCTCAAGCCTCGCTTTGCGCTAGCCTCGCGACGAGAGGGACCATGGCAAAGACAAACACCACATCGCATCCCGGCATTGCACTGCGCGCGGCCCGGCTCGAACAGGGGCTGACGCTCCGCGCGCTCGCTGCCCGTCTCGACATGCCTTTCTCGACGCTGTCCAAGCTCGAAAACGGCAAGATGGCGATGACCTACGACAAGCTCGTCAGGCTCGCCCAGGGGCTCGGCATGGACATCGGCACCCTGGTCTCGGGCGCGGCGCCGGCCGAGAAGCCGCCGGCCGCGCTCGGCCGCCGGAGCGTGGCGCGCGCCGGAAAATGGGAGGGCGCCACCACGGAACGCTATACCCATTTCTATCCTGCGGGCGACTTGCTGGACAAGATGATGGTGCCGATCATCATTGACGTGAAGGCACGCAGCGTCGCCGAGATGGGCGGCCTCGTCCGCCATTCGGGCGAGGAATATCTCTACATCCTGTCGGGCGCGATGGAACTGCATTCGGACCTTTATGCCCCGCTGCCGCTCGCCCAGGGCGACTCGGTCTATTTCGACAGCGGCATGGCGCATGGCTATGTCCGGGTCGGCGAGGCACCGTGCCGGGTGCTGTCGGTCTGCGCCGGGCCAGGCATGCAGCGTTTCGCCGAATTGGCGCATCGGAGCGCGAATTCCGACGGGCCGGAAGAGTCTCGATCATTATCGAGAAACGATGTTTCTTATATTGAAACGTAAGCCCATCTATGTGATGTGAGCGGTCATGAAGACCGCTCTCACGCTCGCCCGACCGCTCACGCTCGCTCATCGTCGTGCCGCCACGATGTTCCGCGAGCCGTTCCGCATCTCGGGCTATCTCTTCGAATCCATGCCCGCGATCATCGCGACTGTGTCGGACGGCGCGCTGACCGGGCGCGGCGAGGCGGCGGGCGTTTATTATCTCGACGATGATTCAGCGCATATGGAAGCCGAGATCGAGCGCTGCCGCGACTCGATCGAGGCTGGGATCAGCCGCCAGGCGTTGCGCGCCCTGCTGCCGCCGGGCGGCGCCCGCAACGCGCTGGACTGCGCGCTCTGGGAACTCGAATCGCTGCGCGCCGGCACGCCGGTCTGGCAGCTCGCCGGGGTCGGGCCGCCCAAGCCCCTGGTCACGACCTTCACCCTCCCGGCCGACGAACCGGCAGAAATCCTCCGCCGCCTCGACGCCCTGCCAGTGCTGAAGGCGATCAAGCTCAAGCTCGAGGGCGATCTCGCCGCCGACAGCGAGCGGGTGAAGGTGGTTCGCGCGGCGCGGCCGCATGTATGGCTCGGGGTCGATGCCAATCAGGGCTATGACGGCGACGATCTCGACGGGCTTGTCGCGATGCTGGCCGACCAGAAGGTGTCGCTGCTCGAACAGCCGATCCGCCGCGGTGCGGAAGGCTTGCTCGACGGCTGGCATTCGCCGATCCCGGTCGCGGCCGACGAGAGCGTGCTCGATCTTGCCGAGATCGACCTGCATCGCCACCGTTTCCAGGTGATCAACATCAAGCTCGACAAATGCGGCGGCCTCACCGAGGCGCTGATGATGGCCGATCATGCGCGCCGGCTTGGCCTGAAGGTGATGGTCGGCAACATGGCCGGCGCCACGCTCTCGACCGCGCCCGCTTTCGTGCTCGGTCAGTCCTGTGACATCGTCGACCTCGACGGGCCCTGGTTCCTGGCGGATGATCCGCTAGCGGCCGGGCTCTATCATGACGGGTCGATCATGGTGCCAGCCGGCCTCTGGGGCGCGGCGTAGGCTATCTTCCTGCCGTTCCCCGGCGAAGGCCGGGGTCCAGTCGCGAAGGTGGAAATAATGATGCGTAGCGTCTGCCAATAACGTCCCCCGACTGGGCCCCGGCCTTCGCCGGGGACCAAGGCGGATAATAGCCCAGCGAAAATTCCGAAATCAGCCCGCCCCGTCATAAAATCGTAATACCCACTATGTTAGTAGGGTATTTAGATGAGCGAGACGAATCGTCTGCTGTCCTACCCCGCCCACCCGGTCCGGGCCTCGCTTTCCCATTACATCGTCATCCCCAAGACCACCCTGCGCCTCCTGCTTCCGCTTGCGGAGCGCTGGCTGGAATTGGCGCCCTTGCCCATGCCCTGTTCTGGTAGAAGGAGCATTTGACCGTGTCGCTTGGACCCTTTGATCTGACCGGCGGACCCTTTCTCGAACTCTACGCAATCCTGTTCGGCGTCACGATCCTCGCCGGCTTCCTCATCCCGCGCTGGCTCAGGCCGGTCGGCTATGCCGGCCAGGTGACTGACACCGGCGAACTCGCCTATCTTGCCGGCGGCGCGACCCGCTTCGCCGATGCGGTGGTGACCCGCCTGCTCGCGGCGCGCGCGCTCGTCATGATCGGCAAGAGGGGCTTCTACGCCCAAATGCGCAATGCCGGCCGGAGCGCGGCCGAGCGAAGCGTCCTTGCCCTCCATGGCGATCTGAGCTGGCCGGTGATCGAGCGGTCGCTGAAGCGCCATGCCGAGCCGATCGAACACAGGCTTGTCGCCGACGGCCTGATGATGGATGCCGCGCTGACACAGCAGATGCGCTTCTGGCAGACACTCCCCTATTTCCTCCTCTTCGCCTTCGGCGCGACCAAGCTGATGGTCGGCGAGATGCGCCATCGCCCGGTCGGCTATCTCACCGCGTTCCTGATCCTCACCGCGATCCTTGCGCTGATCCGCTGGTTCGCCGTCGATCGCCGCACCCTGGGCGGCCACGCCGCGCTCGCCGACGCGCGGACCGGCGCTGAAAGGCTCAGGCTGGCCCCGACCACCGGCGAGACCGATCTCGCGGTCGCGCTGTTCGGCACAACGGTGCTGATCGGATCAGGCTGGTCGGATTTTCACGAGCTCCGCAGCGCGAGTTCGGGCGGTGGCGGCAGCAGCTCGAGCGATGGCGGTGGTTCGAGCGGCTGTGGCGGCGGCGGATGCGGCGGGGGAGGGTGCGGCGGCTGCGGGAGCTGAGCACCCGGTTATAAATTCGTAATGCCTATTATGTCAGTGGGGTACTCGGAATGAGCGAGAAGAGTCCTCTGCCACTGGCGTATCGCGGTCACCCGGTCTGGGTGGCGCTTTCCCGTTACAGCATCGGTCCCGAAGACGCGGCCTTGCCTTTTGCCGCGCGGCTCGCGCGCGAAAATGGCTGGCGCGCCGACTTTGCGGAGCGGGTGATCGACGAATACCGGAAATTCTGCTTCCTTGCCGCGACCAACGATGAGGAGTTCACACCTTCAGACGCGGTCGACCAGGCCTGGCACCTCCATCTGACCTATAGCCGGGACTATTGGGAGCGTTTTTGCCCAGAGATCCTCGGCCGATCGCTCCACCATTGCCCGACGGCGGGCGGCGGCGCTGAACGGCATCGTTTCTTCGAACAATATGCCGAGACGCTGAAGCGCTATGAACAGGTGTTTTGCGAGGCGGCGCCGACGGATATCTGGCCGAGCGCTGCCCGGCGGCTGATCGAGGATCCGAAAGCCCGCCGCGTCCATCCGCGCGACGCCTTCATCGTCCCCAAAACCATTGCGCGCCTTCTGCTTCTGCTCGCGGGCGTCGTCGGGCTTGGGCTCCTTGCCCATGTCCTGCTCCGCTAAAGGGCCCGATGACCATGTCGCTCGGACTGTACGACCTGGCCGGCGGACCCTTTCTCGAACTCTACGTCATCCTGCTCGGCGTCACGATCGTCGCCGGCTATCTCATCCCGCGCTGGATCAGGCCCGGCGGACATTCGGGTCTGGTCACCCATATCGGCGAACTCGCCTATCTCGCGGGCGGCATGGCGCGTTTCACCGATGCCGTGGTGGCCCATCTGCTTGCCACACGCGCGCTCGGCATGGTCGGCAAGAAGCGCTTTCATGCCCTGACACGCGGTGCCGGCCGGACCGAGATCGAGCTGACTGTTCTCGCTTTGCCCGGCGAACAGAGCTGGAAGGCGATATCCCGGGCGCTCGAATCCCATGCCGAGCCGATCGAGCGCAGGCTGGTCGCCGACTGCCTGATGATGGATGCCAGGCTGACCCTGCACACGCGCTTCTGGCAGACGCTGCCCTACTTCCTGCTGCTCCCCTTCGGGGCGATCAAGGTGATCGTCGACGAGATGCGCCACCGCCCGGTCGGCTATCTGGTTCTGTTGCTGATCCTGACCGCGATCCTGGCGCTGATCCGCTGGGTCGCGGTCGACCGTTGTACCCAGGGCGGCCTTGCCGCGCTCAGGGGCGCGCGAAGCAAGGCCGCAAGGCTGAAGCTGGCCCCGACCCCTACGGAGACCGATCTCGCCGTGGCCCTGTTCGGCACGGTGGTCCTGGTCGCATCGGGCTGGTCGGGCTTCCATGCGTTTCGCACCGCGAGACTGGGCTATGGTGGCAGTGCGGGCGGCGATGGCGGTGGGTGCGGCGGTTGCTGAAACTGAGGTCAGCGCCGGGCGGGCAGGAACTTCGGAAACCGGAGCGCTGTCGCTGACAGGAGTGCGACCACCAGCCCGACCGGAAGGATCTCCATGAACGTCTCCGGAATCCGGTACAGCGGGTTGGCATATTGCACCCGCATCGCGTCCAGTTCAGCCACCTTGCGGGCCAGCGCATCGCCGCTCAGGCCAGCCGCCTTGGCGTGGCGCAGGATGCCGGCGGTATAGGCGTCCATGAAGCTATAGTTGGTCAGCGCGAGATAGACTTCCCACAGCAGCGCATAGGCAACGCCCGCAGCCGCGGCGATGGCGAGGCCGAGCCCGAGGGCTGGCAGGAATTTGATGACGCCGCCGCGCTCCACATCGCGATAGCGCTTCATCCCGACAAAGATGAAAGTCAGGATGACGAGCATGACGAGATAGCCGAACCAGAGCTGATGCACTGCGCTCAGATAGTCCTGAAGCGTGAAGCCGGCGATCAGCACGGCGCAGGTCGCCAGGCCGGACAGCAAGCCATAGGTAGCGGTGTATCTGAGAATCGGGTTCATGGTCGGCGTCTCCCTGTTGTGGTGCGGGCCGGGGATAAGGTCGTCGCCGCGCCGCGCGCCATCGCCCGAACGGGTGATTTCGCAGGAATCACCCGCATTTCTACTCGATCAGCGCCAGCCAACGCGCCTTCTCGATCGCCTGGACGCGGCGCTGCACTTCGAGCTTCTCATAGACCCGCGCGATGTGGGTCTTCACCGTGTTGGGCGAGATGCCCAGCACCCGCGCCATCTCCTTGTTCGACTGGCCCGAGGCGAGCAGCGCCAGGATCTCGCATTCCCGCGCGGTCAGCCCGAGCGACCGGATCGCTGCCTCGTTGCGCTGGAAGGCCGCGCCGGCCGGGCGCGGCGTCAGCTTCGTGCCCGCCCACAGGCCAAGGCTGATAAACCCGACCGCCAGCAGCGCGATATAGATGTCGGTCGAGAAGAGCTTCACCGCATAGGAATATTGCAGCCAGTCGAGCGCGGTCGCCGCCAGCGCCAGGGCCAGCGCATAGAGAATGACTATCCTCGTCATTGGCTCAGGCTGCCAGAAAAGGCGGGGAGGGGCCAGCACCTGCCGCCAAATCCTCCCGTCACCCCGGACTTGTTCCGGGGTCCATCGCTCCGCAAACACAACGGCCGAGGCGCTTGCGGCACGATGGATGCCGGAACAAGTCCGGCATGACGATTGAAGGTAATGCGTTGATTAAAAACAGCTAATTGGAATAGGGGCATCAACCCGCCCGTTGGAAAAATGTCAGCGTACGTCTGACTCCTCCAACACGCCCACCCGATTCAACCTCTCCGCCAACCGGGTTATTCAGCGACATGATCTACGTCCCGAACGGCAGGATGCTCTCATACCGCGCCAGATCCGGCGCGCCGGTCACCGCCGCGCCCCGCCGCAGCAGGAAGGCATGCCGCACGATCTCGGCCTGTTGCTCGATCCCGTAGCGATGCAGCGCCAACCCCGGCCGGATCGCATAATCATAGCGGCAGAAAGGATGCCGCACGATCGGCAGGAAAATGCCCTTCTGATACTGCCAGACATGGACCATCTCGTGGATGAACAGCCCCTGGTCATCGAGATTGCCCGCCGCGAAATCAGCGCGGTAGCGCGTGCCGCGCGGATGGAAATGGATCGAGCCGGTCGGCGCCATCACCGTATCGCGCGGCTGGAAGAACGCCCATTTGCGCAAGGCGATTCGCACCGGCGCATAGTCTATGGCGCCGCCGAACACCGACCGGGCGAGGGCGATCTCGCCGTCAGTCAGCGGGCGGTCCATATCGGCCTGGGTTATTTCGCCGGATCGCCCGCCGCGATCACCGGTGCGTCATACTGGATGCGCAGGCCGTCGGCGAAGGTGAAGACCAGGGGCATGGTCCGGCCCGGCACGATGGTCGGGTTCACGTCGTACAGCATCACATGCTTGCCGCCCGGCGCGAACACCAGTTTCGAGGCGGCCGGCAGCGCGAGATGATCGAGCGGCTTCATCGAAGCCATATTGCCCTGCTGCATCGATTCGTGGAGCTCGGCGCGAATCGCGACCTCGCTCGTCACGCTGACCAGAGTCGCGTCGGCCGCGCCGCCATGCAGGGTGAAATAGGCGACGGCGGGATGGCGCGGCACTGCGGGCAGCCGCACATAGCCCTTGTCCACATAAATCGTCTTTGGCTGGCAGCCGCCGAGCACGAACAGGGCAGCAAGAAAGGCCAGGATACGCATGATATTCTCCCGCTTCGGGAAATGAGTCTTGCTCCTAGGGAGTCGAAAATCTTGCGGCAAGCGAAAGCCCCCCTATATCGCCGGGGTTAGTGTGCTGCGTCGCCCAGCCGGGGGCGCAGTCGAGAGGCAATTTTTAGAAGACGGGGGCCGAAGAGGACCATGGCTAAAGTTATTGGAATCGATCTGGGTACGACGAACAGCTGCGTCGCCGTGATGGAAGGCGGCAAGCCCAAGGTGATCGAGAATGTCGAGGGCGCGCGTACCACGCCGTCGATCGTCGCCTTCGCCAAGGATGGCGAGCGACTGGTTGGTCAGCCGGCCAAGCGCCAGGCAGTGACCAATCCGGAAAACACGATTTTCGCGGTGAAGCGCCTGATCGGCCGCCGCTTCGACGATCCGGTGACCAAGAAGGACACCGAGCTGGTTCCGTACCACATCGTCAAGGGCCAGAATGGCGACGCATGGGTCCAGGCCGGCGGCAAGGATTATTCGCCGTCGCAGATCAGCGCCTTCACGCTCCAGAAGATGAAGGAAACCGCCGAGGCCTATCTCGGCGAGACGGTCACCCAGGCCGTGATCACGGTTCCGGCCTATTTCAACGACGCGCAGCGCCAGGCGACCAAGGACGCCGGCCAGATCGCCGGCCTCGAAGTGCTCCGCATCATCAACGAGCCTACGGCGGCTGCGCTTGCGTACGGCCTCGACAAGCAGGACGGCAAGACGATCGCTGTCTACGACCTTGGCGGCGGCACCTTCGACATCTCGATTCTCGAGATTGGTGACGGCGTGTTCGAGGTGAAGGCCACCAACGGCGACACCTTCCTCGGCGGCGAAGATTTCGACGACAAGCTGCTGCGCTTCCTGGCGGAAGATTTCCGCAAGGCCGAGGGCATCGACCTGACCAAGGACAAGCTCGCCCTGCAGCGCCTCAAGGAAGGCGCCGAAAAGGCGAAGATCGAGCTCAGCTCGGCTGCGACCACCGAGGTCAACCTGCCTTTCATCACCGCTGACCAGAATGGCCCGAAGCATCTGGTGAAGACGATCACCCGCGCCGATCTGGAGCGGCTGGTCGATGATCTGATCCAGCGCACGCTCGAGCCGTGCCGCAAGGCGCTGGCCGATGCCGGCGTCAAGGCAGCCGACATCGCTGAGGTCGTCCTGGTGGGCGGCATGACGCGCATGCCCAAGGTTCGCCAGGTCGTGAAGGAGTTCTTCGGCAAGGAGCCGCATTCGGGCGTCAACCCGGATGAGGTCGTCGCCATGGGCGCCGCGATCCAGGCCGGCGTGCTGCAGGGCGACGTCAAGGACGTGCTGCTGCTCGACGTGACCCCGCTGTCGCTCGGCATCGAGACGCTGGGTGGCGTGTTCACCCGCATGATCGATCGCAACACCACGATCCCGACCAAGAAGAGCCAGGTCTATTCGACGGCTGACGACAATCAGCAGGCGGTGACGATCCGGGTCTTCCAGGGCGAGCGCGAGATGGCGGCCGACAACAAGATGCTCGGCCAGTTCGATCTGGTCGGTATCCCGCCCGCCCCGCGCGGCGTGCCGCAGATCGAGGTCACCTTCGACATCGACGCCAACGGCATCGTCAACGTGTCGGCCAAGGACAAGGGCACCGGCAAGGAGCAGCAGATCCGCATCCAGGCCTCGGGTGGTCTGTCGGATCGCGACATCGATCAGATGGTCCGCGACGCCGAGCAGTTCGCTGAGGAGGACAAGAAGCGCCGTGCCGCGGCCGAGGCGAAGAACAACGCTGAAAGCCTGATCCACACGACCGAGCGCCAGCTTGCCGAGAATGGCGACAAGGTCGACGCCAGCCTGAAGGGCGAGATCGAGGCAGCCGTCGCGGCTGCCAAGACGGCTGTCGAGGGCGGCGATGCCGACGACATGAAAGCGAAGGCCGAGGCGCTTGCCCAGGTCGCGATGAAGCTCGGTCAGGCGATCTACGAGAAGCAGGCGGCGGCGGAAGCCTCGCCGGCCGGCCAGGCCGCGCCGGAGGCACCTGCCGAAGACGTGGTCGACGCCGAATTCTCGGAAGTCGACGATACCAAGGCGTAACATGTTGCGTTCCCCCCGCTATTCCTGCGATGTGTGCTGGAATAGCGGGGAGGGCGGGGGCCCAAGATGACCACCGAAGTCGATTTCTACGAATTGCTGGAATGCGAGCGTACCGCGGACGACGCGACTCTCAAGGCGTCGTATCGCAAGCTCGCCATGAAGTATCACCCGGACAAGAATGACGGGTGCAAGGATAGCGAATCGCGGTTCAAGGCGATCAGCGAAGCCTATGACTGCCTCAAGGACCCGCAGAAGCGCGCGGCCTATGATCGGTTCGGCCATGCTGCTTTCCGGAATGGCGGCGGCGGTGGCGGCGGCGCGCAGGATTTCGGCGCGTTCAGCGACATTTTCGAGAATATCTTCGGCGAGTTCATGGGCGGCGGCCAGCGCGCGTCACGCGGGCCGCGGCGTGGCGCCGATCTGCGCTACGATATGGAGATCACGCTCGAGGACGCCTTTCGTGGCAAATCGACTGATGTGACGGTCGATGTGTCGGCGGCATGCGATGCCTGTTCGGGCACCGGTGCCACTGCCGGCACCAACGCCAAGAGCTGCGGCACCTGTTCCGGCCATGGCAAGGTCCGCGCGCAGCAGGGCTTTTTCGTGGTCGAGCGCACCTGCCCGATCTGCCACGGCGCTGGCCAGGTCATCGCTGACCCGTGCAGCGGCTGCCGCGGCGAGGGCCGGGTCGAAAAGACCAAGACGCTCACCGTCAACATCCCGCCCGGCGTCGATGAGGGCACCCGCGTCCGCCTGACCGGCGAGGGCGAGGCCGGCATGCGCGGCGCCCCTCCGGGCGATCTCTACATCTTCCTCCATGTCGCGCGGCACCCGCTGTTCGAGCGTGAGGGCACCACCTTGTTCGCGCGCGCACCGATCAGCTTCACCACGGCGGCGCTGGGCGGCGAGATCAGCATCCCGAGCCCGGATGGCGAACGCCATACGATCAAGATCCCGGCTGGCGTCCAGTCGGGCCGCGAGCTGCGCCAGCGCGGTGCCGGCATGCCGGTGCTGCAAGGCCGCGGACGCGGCGATCTGGTGGTCCGGCTCGAGGTCGAAACCCCGACCAAGCTCAGCGCGAAGCAGCGTGAGCTGCTCGAGCAATTCCGCGCGACCGAAACCGGCGAGCAGAACCCGCAGACGGCGGGCTTTTTCAAGAAGGTAAAGGGCGCCTGGGGCTGACTTCTTCCCCTCCCGCTTGCGGGAGGGGATGGAGGGGTGGGCTCGCGCTCTCCTCGAACGGTGCGTCCAGCTTACGCCGGGCGGCCACCCCCAACCCCTCCCGCGAGCGGGAGGGGAGGAAGAGTAAGAATTCTTGGGTTCCTCAATCCACCCGGCCTGTCCGCCCCTTTAGCAAGGGGCGGTGGCCGATGGATCAGAGGTTGATGACCTCGACCACCAGCGCAAAGGCCGTGAGCGCTGCAAGCGAGCTCATCACGGTTTCCAGAATACGCATGGTTGGGTCTCCGATTGCCGGAAAAGTCCGGCCCCGGTGATATGGGTATTGTTGCGCGGGCGCGCAATATTATTACGCGCCTTCGCAGTTGCAGCATTTGCAATCGTTACGCCGTGGTACCGAACACCCGAGCGAAGATCGTGTCGACATGCTTGAGGTGATAGCCAAGGTCGAACTTGTCATCGATCTCCGCCGGCGAGAGCGCAGCGGTCACCTCGGGATCAGCCTTGAGCAGTTCCTGCAGCGACAGCGCCCCGTCCGATTCCCACACCTTCATCGCATTGCGCTGCACGAGGCGATAGGCGTCCTCGCGGCTTACCCCCGCCTGGGTCAGCGCAAGCAGCACGCGCTGCGAATGGACGAGGCCACCCATCTTGTTGAGGTTCTTCAGCATCCGCTCGGGATAGACGACGAGCTTGTCCATCACGCCGGTCAGCCGCGCGAGCGCGAAGTCGAGCGTGATGGTGGCATCGGGTCCGATATAGCGCTCGACCGATGAGTGGCTGATGTCGCGCTCATGCCAAAGCGCGACATTCTCCAGCGCTGGCGTCACATAGCCGCGCACCATCCGCGCGAGGCCGGTCAGATTCTCGGTGAGCACCGGGTTGCGTTTGTGCGGCATCGCCGACGAGCCCTTCTGCCCGGGCGAGAAATACTCTTCCGCCTCGAGCACTTCGGTTCGCTGCAGATGGCGGATCTCGGTCGCGAGCCGCTCTATCGAGCTGGCGATCACGCCCAATGTCGCGAAGAACATCGCATGCCGGTCGCGCGGGATCACCTGAGTCGAGACCGGTTCGACGCTGAGGCCCAGCTTTTCGGCGACATGCGCCTCGACGAACGGGTCGATATTGGCGAAGGTGCCAACCGCGCCAGAGATCGCGCAGGTCGCGACATCCGCTCGTGCCGCGACGAGGCGCGCCCGGTTGCGGTCGAACTCGGCATAGGCCTGGGCGAGCTTCAGCCCGAAGGTCACCGGCTCGGCGTGGATGCCGTGGCTGCGGCCAATCGTCGGGGTCAGCTTGTGCTCCAGGGCACGTCGCTTCAACACCAGCAGCAGGGCATCTATATCGGCGATCAGGATGTCCGAAGCCCGCGCCAGCTGCACGGCGAGACAGGTGTCGAGCACGTCCGACGAGGTCATGCCCTGGTGCATGAAGCGCGCTTCGGGCCCGACATGCTCGGCCACATTGGTCAGGAAGGCGATCACGTCATGCTTGGTTTCGCGCTCGATCTCGTCGATCCGGTCGACCTCGAACGCGCCCTTCTCCCAGATCGCCTTCGCTGCCTCTTTCGGCACCACGCCGAGTTCGGCGAGCGCATCGGTCGCATGGGCTTCGATCTCGAACCAGATCCGGAACCGCGCCTCCGGCGTCCAGATGGCGACCATGTCGGGGCGAGAATAGCGTGGCACCATTGCAACGGTTCCTGAATTTTTTTGTTTCGATTCATCGTGAATCACGAACGGAGTCACGATGAGCTGCGCGTTAGCAGGGACGAGGCGAACCTTCAAATCGTGCCGAGGTGAACTATCTTGAAGGATGACGGGTTGAAACATCGAAGGCTTCGAAGTCGGTTCTGAACGAAATTTGAACAACCCTGATGCATAACCACGGAGAGAAATCATGTTGAGATACATTCTTCTTGCTGGTGCTGTCACCATTTCTGCGCCAGTTCTTGCGCAGAACAAGCCTGCAGCTTCCACAACGGCCCCGACAACGCAGGTCGCGCCCGCGCAGACTGCGCCACAGGCGGCACCTGTACCTGCGACTCCGGCTGACACCGCTCAGCCGCAAACGGTGACGCCGGCCGATCCGATGGCAACGGCGCCGGCCAGCCCGGCCACGGCGCAGGATTCGCAGGCTGCTACCCAGCAGGTGCAGGCTGATCCAACGGCGCAGCCGGCGCAGCAGGTGGCCGCCGCACCAGTCACCGGTGCGGCCCAGATCGCGCAGGTCGTGAACACTGAGTTCCCGACCTATGACAAGGACAAGAACGGTACGCTCAACGAATCCGAGTTCAGCGCCTGGATGATTGCGTTGAAGGAGAAGAGCGATCCTTCGACCAAACCGGACAGTCCCGCCACCAAGGCGTGGGTCGATCAGGCCTTTGCCAGCGCCGACAAGGATAAGAACAAGGCACTGACCAAATCGGAGCTCACCGGATTCCTGAGCCAGGGCGCATAAGCGCGTCTGACTGAACCTCGGTCCCTCCGGGGCGGCCGTCGGACCTTCGGGTCCGGCGGCTGTTCCGTGGTTACATCAGCCCCATCGCCCTCAGGCTGGAATGGCCGCTTGTCCCCATGATGATATGGTCGTGCACGGCAATGCCCATGCGCTTGCCCGCCTCGGCCATGTTGCGCGTCACTTCGATATCGGCGCGGCTGGGCGAAGGGTCGCCGCTCGGATGATTGTGGACGAGGATGACAGCCGCAGATCCTAGGTCGATCGCGCGCCGGATCACTTCGCGGACATAGAAGGCAGCTTCGTCGATCGAGCCTTCGCTCATCAACTCGTCACGTATCAGCATGTTCTTGGTGTTGAGATGCAACACGCGTACGCGCTCATTGGCATGGTGCGCCATGTCGGCGCGAAGATAGTCGAGCAGCGCCTGCCAGTTGCCGAGCACCGGACGCTCCGCGACTTCGGCTCGGAGCAGCCGCAACGCCGCGGCATGTGCGATCTTGATCGCGGCGATCGACGTCTCGCCCATACCCTTCACCCGCGCCAGCGCCTCGCCATCGGCGCTCAGCAAGCCACCAATGCCGCCGAACTCGGCCAGCAATGCCTTGGCCAGCGGCTTGGTATCGCGCCGCGGGATGGCGAGTGCGAGCAGATATTCGATCAGTTCATGGTCGAGCAGCCCGTCGCCGCCCTGCTCGGCCAGGCGCTTGCGCAGGCGCGCGCGGTGGCCGCTATGGTCTGGTTCGGGAACGGTCATCGCCCTTCGGGGATTAAAGCCTGGGGCACGCGCGTGCAATTGCGCGCGCGAAAGGGCGCCCTATGCTGAAACAGGCGTGCCCCGGTGCCGCAATCGGGAGTGACGAGCGGCGTGACGGCGGAAGAGAGCGAAGCGCCTGGGCGACGCCGCAGCGGGTGGCGAGGGCAGCGCGTGCGCGCGGTCGTGCTCGGGATCGCGCTGGTGTTGCTCGTCGGTCTGATTGCGTTGTGGACTCAGCGCAAGCCGATCGCCGCCAACTATATCGACACGACATTGGCCAGCCATGGCGTGCCCGCGCGGTACAAAATCGCTGAACTCGGCCTTGATCATCAGTTGCTGACCGATGTGGTGATCGGTGACCCTGCCCATCCCGATCTCGTCGCCGACTGGGTCGAGCTGCGGCTCGGGATCGGCCTGTCGGGCGCCGGCGTCAGGTCGCTACGCGCCGGGCATGTCCGGATGAATGCGCGGTTGGTCGACGGAAAGCTGTCGCTCGGCACGATCGATCGGCTGCTGCCGGCGCCTTCGGGAAAGCCCTTCACGCTGCCTGGCTTCCCAGTCGAGATCCAGGACGCGCGGATGCGGCTGGTCGCGCCGCAGGGCGTGGTCGGGCTGAAGCTCAATGGGAAGGGGCAGCTCAATGACGGTTTTCGCGGTGAGATCGCGGCGGTGTCCGACCGGCTCGATCTGGGCGGCTGCGTCACCGGACGGGTGAGCGGTGCCATGGCGATCCGCATCGACAAGGGTGCGCCGACCATCGAAGGCCCGGCCCAGCTCGCCACGCTGGCTTGTGGCGAGACGCTGGTGCGCGGCGGCGGGGCCGATATGAAACTCGCCCTGTCCGCAGCGCTGGACCATTTGAACGGCCAGGTCCGCCTCGGCATTGCGGAGATACGGCATCCCAAGGGCCGAGCGCTTGCAATCAATGGAACGGTGCGCTTCGCGGGATCGGCGCAGGACCTGTCCGGCGACGTCGATCTGCGATCGGGCGCAGTGCAGGGGCCGGGGCTGCACGCCTCCGCTATGGCGATATCCGGATCGGTCCGGCTCGCGGACAAGGATCGTCACTTTACGGGCCATATCCACGGAACCGGCGCGAGCATCGATGGCGCGACGCTCGCACGCGTCGCAACTTATGCGGACAGCGCCACGGGAACCCCGCTGGCGCCGCTCCTCCGAAAGCTGGTTGGCGCGGTGACGGTGGCGGGCCGATCGTTCGAAACGGATACTGACCTTACGGCCAGGCTCGACAATGGAGGCGGTGCGCTGTCGATCGCCTCTGCCTCGCTGAAGGCGCCCACCGGCGCGCACCTGTCGCTGTCGGGCGGTAAGGGCATTTCCTATGGCTGGCCAGACGCTGGGCTGCGCATCGATAGCGGACTGAACCTCAGCGGCGGCGGCCTGCCCGAAGCGCGCATCGATCTGAACCAGGCCGCACCGGGCGCGCCCGTGACGGGCCTTGCCACCGTGCAGCCCTACGCCGCCGATGGCGCCCGCCTCGCGCTGACTCCGGTCGCCTTCACCGCGACGCCTGGCGGCCTGACGCGATTCGCGACCCGGATCACGCTGTCGGGGCCGCTTGGCGACGGCCGTGTCGACGGCCTCAGCCTGCCGATGACCGCATTGTGGGACGGCCACGCCCGACTTCAGGTCAACCGCGCCTGTGCGCCGCTCTCGTTCGACCGGCTCACCGTCTCGGGCCTGATGCTCAGGCCGACGCGCCTCATGCTTTGTCCGAATGACGGGGCGCTGGTGCGGTTCGAACAGGGCCGGCTCGGCGGCGGGGCGCGGGTCGGCGCGACACGGATGAGCGGCACGCTTGGATCGGCCCCGATCGCCATTGCCCTGACGGGCGCCGATCTCCACCTCGCCGGCATGGCCTTCGCGGCTTCGGGGCTGGGCGTCCGGATCGGCACGCCGGAACGCCTGACGCGCCTGGATTTCGCGACGCTCGACGGCCGCTGGAACAAGGGCGCGATCGAAGGCCGCTTCGCCGGCGGCGGTGGCGAGATCGCCAATGTGCCGCTGCTCCTCTCCGCCGCCGACGGAACCTGGGCCCTGCGTGGCGGCAAGCTCGGCGTCACCGGCGCCCTCCAGGTCGCTGACGCGGCCGACCAGCCCCGCTTCAAGCCGCTTGCTGCGCACAATGTCTCGCTCACTCTGGCCGATGGCACGATCACCACCACGGGCAAGCTCGTCCAGCCGGCCAAGGGCGTTGCCGCTGACGTCGCGATTGTCCATGATCTCGGCAAGAATAGCGGCCATGCCGATCTGACCGTCTCCGGCATCACTTTTGGCGACACACTCCAGCCCGACGAACTGACTCGCTTGACCTTCGGCGTGATCGCCGATGTCGCCGGCACGATCGCAGGCGAAGGCCATATCCGCTGGGATCCGCAGGGTGTGACGAGCGACGGCGTATTCCGCACGCCCGGCACCAACCTCGCCGCAGCCTTCGGTCCCGTCACCGGCATCGCGGGCGAGGTGCGTTTCACCGATCTGCTCAATCTCGAAACCGCTCCGGGCCAGATCGCGACGGTCAAGACAGTCAATCCGGGCATCGCCGTCAACGACGGCACGATCCGCTATCAGCTTCTTGCCGGCACCCGGATCCAGGTCGAGGAGGGGCGCTGGCCCTTCGCCGGCGGGTCGCTTGTGCTCGAGCCGACCCTGCTCGATTTCGGCCAGAGCCGGGCACGTCTGATGACCTTCCGCGTGACCGCCATGGATGCCGGCCAGTTCCTCCAGCAATTCGACTTCAAGAATCTGAACGCCACCGGCGTCTTCGACGGCAGCCTGCCGATGATCTTCGACGAGAGCGGCGGGCGGATCGAGAATGGCCATCTCGTCGTGCGCCCGGGCGGCGGCACGATCGCCTATGTCGGCGAGGTCAGCCAGAAGGATGTCGGTTTCTGGGGCAATTTCGCTTTTCAGGCGCTCAAATCGCTGCGTTACGAGAATCTCGACATCGTCATGAACGGCCCGCTTGCCGGCGAGATGATCACCGAGGTCCGCTTTGCCGGGGTGGGGCAGGGGAAAGGGGCGAAGCGCAACTTCATCCTCGACCGGCTGCAGAAGCTGCCGTTGGTGTTCAACGTGCGGATCAAGGCGCCCTTCCGCGGCCTGATCGACAGCGCGCAATCCTTCTACGATCCCAAGCGCCTGATCGCGCGCAACCTGCCCGCCCTGATGGAGGAGCAGAAGAAGCGCGCGGCCGCCCCGGCGCCCGCTCCCATACCCATTCAGCCCCCCGCAAGCAGGAAAATGCCATGACAGAAACAGGATTGACGAAGCGCAAGCGGAGACCGACGAGTTACGCGATGAAGCGAGTGTTCCCGATCATGGCCCTGGGTGCCGCGTCAGCAACCGGTGGTTGCGTGAATGTCACTGCACCCGACAAGCCGATCGTGATCAACCTCAACATCAATGTGACGCAGGAAGTCGTCTATCGGCTCGATGGCGAGGCGAAGACGTTGATCCAGCAGAACCCGGATATTTTCTGATGAAAACCAGCTCCAAGTTCCTGATTGCCGCTGCCGGCCTCGCGCTCGCGGGCCTGTCGACCGCGGCCTTCGCGCAGCGCGACCCGGCCTATCAGGCGGCGCGTTCGGCCGGGCAGATCGGCGAGATGCCTGACGGCTATCTCGGCGTGGTCGGTGCGGGCAGCGCCGAACTGCGCGCGCTGGTCAACAACATCAACATCCAGCGCAAGGCGAAATATACGCAGAGCGCGGCGGCCGGAGCGACCGTCGAGCAGATGGCCTTCACCAGCGGTTGCAACCTTATCCTGAAGACGGTGCCGGGCGAGAAATACCAGACCCCCGCCGGCGAATGGAAAACCCGCACGGCGGCCGCGCCAGAGCGCGATCCGCGCTGCGTCTGAGGTTAGCGCGCGTTAGTGCGCGACCGCCATCACCGGGGCTTCCATTCCGGCGCTGGCGATCTCGCGCTCAGCCTGAGTGAAGCCATAGGCTGGGATGATCTCGCCGGTGCGGTCGGTGACCTCCGCCCAATGGCTGATCAGTTGCTCGCCTGCATTGGCATCGGCACCGATATAGCGTCCCTGGGTGAGCGTAACGTTCGACGTGGCGAAATGGCCCGCACCCGCGCACAGGATTGCGCGTGTCGGCGCATCCTCACCGGTCAGGGCGAGCAGACCAGGGCTCACCAGCGCCGGATCGAGCAGCTTCAGGCTGTCGTCGGACAGCACGCCGTGAGTCATCTGGGTCGCGGCGGTCGGGGCGAGGCAGTTGGCGCGGATGCCGTATTTCTCGCCCTCGATCGCGAGCGTTTGCATCAGCCCGACCAGCGCCATCTTGGCGGCACCGTAATTCGCCTGGCCGAAATTGCCGTACAGCCCCGAAGAGGAGGTGGTCATCACGATGCGGCCATAGCGCTGCTCACGCATCACATCCCACACTGCCTTGCTGCAGATCGCCGCACCCATCAGGTGCACGTCGACCACCAGCCGGAAATCGTCGATGCTCATCTTGGCGAAGCTCTTGTCGCGCAGGATGCCGGCATTGTTCACCAATATGTCGACGCGGCCCCAGATGCGGACCGTTTCGCTGACCATCGCCGCAATGGCGATCTCGTCAGTGACCGAGGCAGCGACGGCGATTGCTTCGCCACCGGCGGCGATGATTTCGTCGGCCACGGCATCAGCGGCGGCCTGGGTGAGATCGTTGACCACGACCCGGGCGCCGTGCCGCGCGAGGTACAATGCGTGCGCCCGACCCAGTCCACCACCCGCACCGGTAACGATCGCAACTCTGCCCTGCACTGACATACACGCCCTCCCAACTGATTCGTTACAGGGTCTTTACGGGCAGCGATATTCACTCTCAAGGTAGCGAATGTCTGCCTCAGCAGGTTTCTGCGCGGGTGTTGCACCTGCGTCACGCATCAGAAAGTGCAGTCAGCGGCAGATTGCCAGGAAGCCCGCGGCCATGAAGGAGGCCATATGCTCCTTCACCGTGGCGAAATCGTCCGACCGGCTGATTCCGCCCGAAAGCTTGTCGATGCGCCCGGTGCGCGCCAGCGTGAGCATCAGGGCGCCGGTGACGAAATGATAGCCCCAGAAGATCTTCTGCTCGTCGCAATCAGGTAGAGCTTTTCTGAGCAGGCCGATCAGGCGCAGCACGACCGGATCGAAATGAGTGTCCATCAGCTCGGCACCCCATTCGGGCGTGTTGGCGACCTGAGCGGTGAGCTGCGCATAGTTTTTCCAGCCCTCGTCCCCGTCGATATAGAGATCGAGATCGGTATCGAGGAAGGTGTGGAGCGCGCCTTCGACGGTCGGCTTGCCACCACAGGCGATTTCATATTCGTCGAGCGCCTTCATGCGGCGTTCGCTGGTCACCACCGCGCGGCGCGCGAACACTGCGTCGAACAGGGCTTTCTTGTCAGCGAAATAATAGTTGAGCAGCGTGTGATGGACGCCGACCCGCTTGGCCACGTCCTTCAGCGTCGTGCCATACAGCCCGTGCTTCGAGAACAGATCCTCCGCGGCATCGAGAATCTGCTCCATCGTCTCGGCGCGCTGCTCGGCCTTGCGCGATCGCGGTACGGATTTTACTGCTTTTGTCACAATACCGTCCTTCCAGCCTGACGGGCGAGCGTCAAGCCGGGTCGGCCGCTCGCAAGATATTCACGCACTTGAGAGTGTGCATTGACAGCGTCAACTGATTACTCGCATGATGGCTCCAACGACAAAACATATCGAGAGAGAGGCGCGTGGATATTCAGGTCGCCGGCGCTACTGCCGAGCCCAGCGCCGTCCCCGGCAGGGGTGTTGGACCAATCCCCTATCAGCCTGGATTTGAGGACTCGCTATGAGCGTCACTACGCCTGCCGCATCGCGCACCCGCGCGATCGTCCTCGTCACGCTCACCTTCGTCTATGTGCTCAATTTCCTCGATCGCCAGCTGCTCGGCATCCTCGCCAAACCGATCCAGGACAGCCTGCACATCACTGACGGCCAGCTGGGCCGCATCGGGGGGCTCTATTTCGCGTTCTTCTACTGCTTCATCGCGGTTCCGGTTGGCTGGTTTGCGGATCGCACCAACCGCGTCACCGTGGTATCGCTCGCCTGCGCGATCTGGAGCGCGGCGACGATCTGCTGCGGGCTGGCCGCAACCTACCCCCAACTGGTCGCCGCACGCATGGCGGTGGGCTTTGGCGAGGCGGGCGGCGTGCCGCCATCCTATGCGATCATCACCGACACTTTCCCGCCGGGGACGCGTGGCACCGCGCTCGGCATCTATAATCTCGGCCCGCCGATCGGCGCTGCGATCGGGATCGCTTTCGGCGCTTCGATCGCCGCCGCATTCGACTGGCGTGTGGCCTTTATCGCGATCGGCATCGTCGGCATCGTAACGTCAATCGTCGTCCGGCTGATCATCCGCGAGCCTGCACGCGGCGCGCTCGATCGTGCCGTTGGCACCGCGGCGCCAGCCAAGGCGCCGTTCTGGGGCACTGTCGGCATGTTTTGTACCAATCCGGTGCTGATGCTCACCTCGATCGGCAGCGGCGCGACTCAGTTCATTACCTACGGCCTGGGCAATTTCGCCGTCCTGTTCCTGATCCGCGAAAAGCATATGACGCTCAACGAGATCGCCGTCTGGTATGCACTGGTCGTCGCGATCGGCATGGGCGCCGGGATGATCGTCTCGGGCCGGGTGATCGATCGCATGACGAGGAAGTCGCGCCAGGCCTATGCTACCGCGCCGGCCGCGTCGCTGGCGCTTGCTTTGCCCTTCTATGTCGCCTTTGTCTGGGCTCCGACCTGGCAGATCGCGCTGATCCTGCTCACGATCGTCAATCTGCTGAACTATTTCTATCTCTCGTCGTCAGTGGCGCTGGTGCAGGAGGAGGTTCGGCCGGAACAGCGCGTGCTCTCGGGTGCGCTGCTGCTGCTGATCATGAACTTCATCGGCCTGGGCCTCGGCCCAACCTATGTCGGGGCCGCGAGCGACTATTTCGCCGCGCATGGCGACGCGCATTCGCTGCAGACTGCGCTCTACACGCTCGCGCCCGCCTATCCCGTCGCCGTCGCCCTCTTCCTGTGGCTGGCCTACATCCTGCGCGGCGCGCGCCGCACTATTGGGAGCATCACCGCATGAGTCCGCTTCGCCGTCTGATCGCCATTGCCTGTCTCGGTCTTTCGGGTACGGCGGGGGCGCAATCTTCAGCGCCGGTGGTAGATGCTCCGTCCGGCGCAGTGCGCGGCCAGGCCGATGGCGAGATACTGAGCTTCAAGGGCATTCCCTATGCGCTGCCGCCCGTCGGAGGCCGGCGCTGGCGGCCGCCGGCGCCGATGCCGCGCTGGCAGGGCGTGCGCGCCGCGACGGATTTCGGCCCGGCCTGTGTCCAGCCGCAGGGCAAGAGCCAGTCGATCTATTCCGGTGATCCGATGCCGGTGAGCGAGGATTGCCTGACGCTCAACATCTGGGCGCCGGCCCATGCCAAGAATGCTCCGGTCTTCTTCTGGATCCATGGCGGCGCGCTCGTCACCGGATCGAGCCGCGAGCCGGTCTATGACGGCAAGCGCTTTGCCGAACGCGGCGTGATCGTCGTATCGATCAACTACCGGCTGGGCGTGCTCGGCTGGCTCGCCCATCCCGAGCTCAGCGCTGAATCGCCGCAACGCGTGTCGGGCAATTACGGGCTGCTCGATCAGATCGCTGCGCTCACCTGGGTGCGCGCCAATATCGCGTCCTTCGGCGGCGATCCCGCCAATGTGACGATCGCGGGCGAATCCGCCGGCGCGCTCAGCACCATGTATCTGCTCACGGCGCCCATGGCGCGCGGCCTGTTCGCGAAGGCGATCTCCGAGAGCGGCTATATGATCTCCATGCCGGAGCTGAAGAAGAGCATCTATGGCGCGCCGTCGGGCGAGGGGGCAGGGCAACTCCTGTCCTCGGCGCTGCAGGCGCCTGATATCGCCACGTTGCGCGGCATGGATGCCCAGACGATCACCAACATGGCTGCCGGCATGGGCTACGGCCCCTGGGGCACGGTCGATGGGCTGGTGCTGCCGCAGCAGATGGTCACTGCCTTTGGCGAGGGCAAACAGGCGCCGGTGCCATTGCTGGCCGGCTTCAACCAGGGCGAGATCCGCTCGCTGATGGTGCTTGCGCCCAAGGCGCCGGCGACCGCGGCTGAATATGAGGCGACGATCCGCGCCCGTTACGGCGATCTCGCTGACGAGTTCCTGCGCCTCTATCCGACCGCCACCTACAAGGAGAGCATCCTCGCGACGACGCGCGACTCGCTCTATGGCTGGACGGCGGAACGCATGGCCCGCAAGCAGACTGCGATCGGCCAGCCCGCCTATCTCTACCTGTTCGATCATGGCTATCCGGCCGCCGATAGCGCGGGCCTTCACGCCTTCCACGCCAGCGAGCTTCCGTTCGTGTTCGGCACCCTTGATCGCACCGGGCCGCGCTGGCCCAAAATCCCGGACACGGCGCCGGAGCATGCGCTGTCGGATGCAATGGTCGATTACTGGACCAGCTTCGCGAAGACCGGCCAGCCGGTGGCTGCGAACGCACCTGCCTGGCCGGCTTTCGGTTCGGCCGAGGCCTATATGCACTTTACCGATACGCCGAATCCCGAGACGAAGCTGATGCCGGGCATGTACGCACTCAACGAGGCGGTGATGTGCCGCCACAAGGCGACGGGCAAGATCGGCTGGAACTGGAATGTCGGGCTCGCTGCACCGAACCTGCCGGCTAAGAGTGCTGCCTGCCCGTGAGTGTCAACAGCTGAAGCCGTCACCCCGGACTTGTTCCGGGGGCCACGGCGCAGCGCAGATAACGTCCGAAACTCTTGGGGAAGGGTGGATGCCGGAACAAGCCCGGCATGACGGGTGGGACAGCTTACCGCGCCACCGCCACGGTCGCGATCTTGCCGCGCGCATAGTCGGCGCGCAGCCGGTTCTTGTCGATCTTGCCCGTCGCGGCGAGGGGCATGGCATCGATCTCCGCCACCTGGTCGGGCAGCCAGAAATCGGCGACCTTGCCGCGCAGCAGCTCGACCAGCGCCCTTGTATCCTGGTCATCGCCTTCGGTCTCGACGATCAGCACCGGGCGTTCGCCCCATTTGGGATCCGGCCGCCCGATCACCGCGACGTGGCGGACGCTCGGGTGGCGGCCGACGATCGTCTCGATCTCGTTGGGATTGATCCACTCGCCGCCGGACTTGATCAGATCCTTGGCGCGCCCGCAAATGGTGAGATTGCCGCCTTCGTCGATCATCGCCAGATCGCCGGTGTCGAAATAGCCATCAGCGTCGAGCACATCGCTCCCCGCCTTGAAGTAGCGGTCGATCACGGCCTGGCCCTTGACCTTGAGATGGCCGAGAATGTCGCGCTGCGGGGTGAGCGTGTTGCCCTCGGCATCGGTGAGTTTGAGATCGATCCCCATCGGCGGGCGGCCTGAAGCACAGCCTGGCTCCCATGCCCTGGTGGGCGATGCGATGGTGCCGAGGGGCGACAATTCAGTCATGCCCCAGCTCGTCTGCACATAGGCGCCGAGCCGTTCCTCGAGCCTGCGGATCAGCGAATCCGGGCAGCTCGAACCGCCGATCAGCACCCGCTTCAGCGCTGGTAGATCCTCGCCGGTCGCGTCGAGATGGTCGACCAGCCCGAGCCACACAGTCTGGACCCCGACGGCGACGGTCACTGCCTCGTCGCGCATCAGGCGTGCGAGGCTTGCCCCGTCGATCGAGCGGCCGGGCAGGACGAGCTTGGACCCGACCGCTGGCGCCGCGAAGGGCAGTCCCCAGCCATTGGCGTGGAACATCGGCACCGCGACCAGCAAAGTATCGTCACTGGTCAAGGCAATGGCATTGGCCTGCAGCGCGGTCAGGGTGTGGAGGTAATTGGAGCGATGGGTATAGACGACGCCCTTGGGGTTGCCGGTCGTGCCCGAGGTATAGCACAGGCCGGCGGGCGTATTCTCGTCGAAGCCGCCCCATATGACTGGCGCGCCATGCGTCTCGAGCAGTTCCCCGAACGCCCAGACGCGTGCGGGATGCGATCCGAGATGGTCCGGCCCCGCCGATACTGCGTCGAGCACGATGACATGCTCGATGGTCGGGCACAGCGGCGCAAGCTCGCGCAGTATCGGCATCAGGTCGACTGCCACCGCCAGCACGCGGTCTTCGGCCTCGTTGATCATCGTCGCGAGATGAGCGACCGTCAGGCGGGGATTGAGCGTGTGGCACACGAGCCCCATGCCCATCGACGCATAATAGATCTCGACGTGGTTCTGCGTGTTCCAGGCGAGGGTGCCGACCCGGTCGCCGAACTCCAGCCCCAGCGCCGCCAGGGCACCGGACATAAGATTGCTGCGCTCCCGGAGCGCCGCATAGTCGGTTCGTCCGCAGACGCGCCCGGCGTCCGCCTGGACGACCTGGCGGTCATGAAACCACTTTGCGGCATGATCCAGGAATTTGTCTACCGTCAGGCCGTAGGGTTGCATGACACCTTCGAAGCTACAGGAATGAACAAGAGCCGGCCGCCGACCATCAGGTGCGGCGACCGGCGATAAGCGAAATCAGAAGATCTTCAGGACCTTGACCCCATACTGACGCGGTGGCCCGGCGAAATAGAGGCCGCTGTTCAACGCCCCGGCATAATGCTGGTCGGTGAGGTTGGTTGCATAGCCGGTGATCGTATAGGTGCCATGCTGCCACGCCAGCTGGGCGTTCAGGATGTTGCGATCGCTGAGCCGGTCGCCGAGCGACCCATTCTCGAACAATGTCGCCCATTGCGCGCCGACATGGCCGAAATTCATGCGCGGGATGATCTTGTCCGTATTGCCGAGTTTGAACGTATATTCGGCGCCGACATTGAAGGTGAAGTTCGGCGCGTAGGTCTGCTGGCGGCCCTTCAGATTGATGCAGTGGGTGCTGCTGGGGCCGGTTGCGGGGTCGCAGGGCAGGATCGGGTCGCCCGCAAGGCCGGACGGCGGGGTCCGCGTATCGACCGCGTAGAACTGGCCCAGTTCGCTGTGCAGCACGTTGATGCCGCCGTCGAGCGACAGACCGCCGAGGTGCAGTTCGGCCTCGGCCTCGAACCCGTAGATCTTGGTCTTGTCGGGGACATTCAGCTCGATGCCGAAGGTTGGGAAGGTCGGATAGCCGATGATTACCTGGAAATCCTTGTAATCATTGTAGAAGCCAGTGAGGGTCGTGCGGAGCTTGCCGCCGGCGAAATTGCCTTTCCACCCTGCCTCGTAAGAGGTGATCCGTTCGGGTTCGAACGGCGCGGGCAGACCGAGGCCGACCGGCACGTTCAGGCCGCCCGGGCGGAAGCCGGTGGCGACGAACGCGTAGAGATACTGGCTCGAGCTCGCCTTCCAGCCGAGCGACACCTTGTACGAGAAATTGTTCGTCTTCGCTGTTTGGTCGTCACGGATATAGACCGGATTCCCGAATGCGTCGGCATATTGCAGCACGTCGACATGGTTGATGGTTTGGCTGGCGGTGTAGCGCCCGCCGACTTCCAGCTTCAGATTGTTGGTGATGTTGAAGCCGGCCTGACCGAAAACCGCCAGGTTGCGCTCGGGGTTGCGGCCCTGCAGCTGGTAGAGACACGCCGCGACGTTGAAGGGATAGCAGAGGTTGATGGTGAAGTTGCTGTACGGCTTCGGGAAGACATAGGTGTTCCACAACCCGAACGCGCCCACCAGCCAGGTGAAGCGCTGGTTGTCCGGCGAGATGATGTTGAACTCCTGGCTGAACTGCGTCTCGTTCACGCTGTCGTAGAAATAGGTGTTCGCCACGGGAGTATTGGTGAACGGGTTGTTGAAATTCGACGAGGTGCCGTCGAGATCGGCCTCATACTGCGTGTTGGCGTTCTGGATGCCGGTCACCGAGCGGAATTTGATGCCGCTCGAGGTGTCGTACTCGATCTTCAGGATCGAGCGGACGAACTTGTCGCGCGCGCTCTGCGGTGCGTTGGCGGTTATGTTGAACAGGTCGCTGTAGCGCGGGTTGGGCGACCCGTTGGGCAGCGTCTTGAAAGTCTGCCAATAGGGCGTTGCCGGATACGCACCGAAGTTGAGATAGCCGACATCGGTTTTCGACAGAATCGAGAAACCGTCAAACGGCTTCCACAAAAGGCTGAGCCGACCGGCGGCCAGGCCAAGCTTGTTGTTGTTGCCGTGATAGGGGAAACCGTTCGGACCGGTGATGTTGTAGAAGCCGTCGCGCCGTTCGCCATATAACGCGACTCGCGCCGCGAAAGTGTCGCTGATCGGCAAGTTGATCGCACCCTGGGCGCCCAGATCGTTGTAATTGCCGTAGTTCGCGTTGAAATAGCCATGGACGCCGCCGCCGATGATCGGATCATTGGTGTTGACGAACACGGCGCCGCCGGTCGCGTTCTGGCCGACGATCGTGCCCTGCGGGCCGCGCAGCACCTGGACGTTGGCGACGTCGTAATAAGGCTCGCCCTGGACATAGCCCGGGAAAGTCGGAACGCCGTCGCGATAGGTGATCACGCCGGTCGTGGTCTGGGTGTTGTGCTCGGCCTTGCCGATGCCGCGGACGTTGAAATCATTGCCCTGGCCGAAATTGTTGACCGTGACGCTGGGCATCGCGAACTGAAGTGCGTCGACATTGGCGACGCCCTTGTTGGCGAGATCAGTGCCGGTGAGAACCGAGCCCGAGACCGCGGTGGTCATCAGATTCTCGGAGCGGCGCTGCGCGGTCACGATGATGTCCGGGGGACTGTTCGACGCGCTCTGGTCAGCGCTGGTGTCGCCGCCCGCGGGCGGGGTCGTCTGCGCCACGGCCGTGCCGCAGCATGCGAATGCCAGCGCCGACGCGCTCAGCCAAAACGCATATACCTTCATCAAAATCCTCCCACCATGGATCGAAAACGCTCTGCGGCGCCGATGACTCGTCGTGCCGCAAAGCTCGGCCAGTTTCAACACTAATTCTCTCATGAGTGAGTGAGTTTGCCGAAGAGTGTGGCCGGCGCAACACGGTGGCGCGGACGGCACGCGGGGATGCATCCTTTATATTCGTCCGCCAAAGGCGTATTATGCCGGTCGGGCCGTGTGGCCAGATCAAGGGCCACGAGAACAACCTGAACGCGAGACGGGCGGCGGCCCGCTCTGCCTCGCAAGGAGAGGCTCGTCATGGTCGCCCCCGCCCACGCAATACCCGCCCCCGCCACGCCTGTGGAATCGTCATTCCAGCCCCCCGTCATCCGCCAGATCAGCCGCGCCGATCTTTCCTGGGCGCTGCGCGAAGGCTGGTCCGATTTCCTGGAGAAGCGCGGCGACATCGTCCTTCTCATCGTCCTCTACCCGGTGCTGATGCTGGTCGTCGCAGCGGTGACGCTCGGCGACGGGCTGTTCCCGCTGCTGCTGCCGTTGGTCGCCGGCCTGTCGTTGCTCGGTCCGATCGTCGCGGTCGGTTTCTACGAGCTGGCCCGCCGCCGCGAGGACGGGCGAGACGCGCGCTGGGCGCATTTCCTCGATCCGTTCCGTGGCGCATCGGGGGCGCAGATCGCCGCGCTCGGCGTCTTTCTCTGTGTGCTCTTCCTCGCCTGGATCGGCGTCGCCTGGGCAATCTACCAGGCCACGCTCGGCACGCTGCAGCCCGCCGGCCCCGGCGCATTCGTCCGCCTGCTCTTCACCACGTCCGAGGGATGGGCGCTCATCCTGTTCGGCAATTTCGCCGGCTTCGTCTTCGCCGCGATCACGCTGGTGACGACCGTGGTATCCTTCCCGCTGCTGGTCGACCGTCCCGTCGATCTCGCCCTTGCGGTGCAGACCTCCTTGCGCGCGGCGCGGCGCAACCCGGTCGAGATCGCCATCTGGGGACTGGTCGTCGCAGTCCTGCTCGCGCTCGCCTGCATCCCGCTGTTCATCGGCCTGGCGGTTGTGCTGCCGGTGCTCGGCTATGCCAGCTGGCATCTCTATACGCGGCTGGTCGATCGCGGGCTCAGCGGCTGAACTTCGCGATCGATTCGGGCTCCCGGGACCAGGGCCCCTGCTGTTTTTCGCGCATTTTATTTTTCACTGCTGTTATGTTGAGTTTTGGTGGAAATTTCAGAAGCGTTATCAGCAGTTTACGAGCGGCCATGCTGTTATCGGATAACAGCATGGAAACAGCAACGGAACAGCAGCGCTGTTGGACGAAACAGCGGCCGATCGTCGGTTGAGAAAAGCGGTCATGTCAAAGAGCGGGACGGAACCGGCACGGCATTCCGCCCGCTCGCGCCGTCCCACACTCTCGGCTGGAGTTGAATCGACCCCTTATCCCTATCGCCGTCCATGGTCCTGTTTGCCCAACACGCCGATCAGATGCTCGGCCAGCCGGATCGACAGCGTGATGATCGTGAAGGTCGGGTTGGAAATGCCGGTCGACGCGAACACCGATGAGCCCGCGACATAGAGATTGGCGAGCGAATGCACCTTGAGGTTCGCGTCGACCACGCCCTGGCTCGGGTCTGACGACATGCGCGTCGTCCCGATATGGTGGCCGTTGACGATCAGCTGGCTCTTCACATTTTCCCAGGGCGGGAAATAGACCCCGCCGCCCATGTTGTTGACGGCGGTCTGGAACAGCTGGGTCGACTGAGTATAGGTCGCCTCGTCCCGGTCGCCGAGCGCCCAGGTGATATGGGTCTGGGGCTGGCCGAAGACCGGGTCGACCGTGTCGGCGAGCGTAACCCGGCTGTCCGGGTTCGGGGCCATCTCGAAATAATATTGGCCGCCGCCGCTCCAGAACCAGCAACTGCCGATGCCCAGCGCGAGCTGCTGATCGGCACTCGGCGAAAATCTGCCCGAGCACTTCACGCCATTTTCGTCTTCCCACCGCTCCGGACGGGCGCCGACCAGCGTATCACCCCCCATCAACCTGGATTGGGCGTCGTTGAGATACGGGCTTGTGATGCGGATAACGCCATTGGCCGAGAGCGGGTGGCACATGAAATAGCGGCCGACCTGATCATATTCATTGCCGGCATTGGACAGCAGGAGCTGGTGCGCATTCCCCACCGCGCCGCAGGCCAGCACGAAGATCTCGGCCTGGATGGCGAATTGCGTGGCCTTTTGCGGCGGCGTCTGATCGTCCATGCTGGCCACCTGGAGTGCGCTGACGCTGCCCTGTCCGTGATCGATATTGAGCAGGCTCGCGTTCAGGATCACATCGGCCGCGCTGTCCCCGATGGTGACGCCGTCGAATGTCCGGGCGGAGAAATCCAGATAGTTCTGGCCGAGATACTGGTACATCTCGGTATCGAAACCCGGGAGATGGGGAACCTCGGCCCCGAGAACATCCGCCCAATATTCGGCGCTGAAATCGTCGCCATGGAGTTTGCAGAATTCCGCTGCCTGCGCATAAAAAGGATCGAGGTCGGCGCGGCTGATCGGCCAGCCGGGAAAGCCCGGCCGCTCCTGGAAAGTAATCGGATCGAGCGGGCGGGACTGGCCACCCCAATGCGCCGACGTGCCGCCATAGATGCGCTCGCGTTCCCAGGCGCCAGTGCTGTACTGGTTGTTGGGCCGGACCAGGAACTGGGGTTCGTTGGTGGCAAACAGCCCGTCGGCGTTTCCGTTGTACAGCAGCGTCTTGTCAGGCCAGCTTGCCTCCATCTGCTGGCTGCGGAAATCCCGGCTTCCCTCGATCAGCGTGACTTGCAGCCCGGCCTTTTGCAGATACCATGCCGCGGTGACGCCGGCGGGGCCGGTGCCGATGACGCACACCTGAGTCGAAATCACGGTACCGTCTGGGATATCCTTGCCGTTTCTGATCATCGGACCTCTCCGGGGAGTCGTTTTCGGGACGGGGCATCCTATCATCGTTCGGGAGTGCCGGACGCGACGGGCACAGAAATTGCCGCCAAATGCGCGCTATCTCTGTCGTATCGACCGCCGGAGATTTACGTTTACGGGCAATTATCCAAAGAATGCACCATCACCGCCGCGAGGCGATCTAGGGTAGGGGAGAAGGCATCATGGCGGAGCAACCAGCCGAATATTGCGATCTGGTGATGAAAGGCGGCATCACCAGTGGGCTCGTCTATCCCAATGCTGTTCTCGCCCTCGCGAAACGTTACCGTTTCAAGAATATCGGTGGAACCTCGGCCGGCGCGATCGCAGCGGTCGCGACGGCGGCGGCCGCGCTCGGAGAGAGGCGCAAGCCAAAGCTCGACCCGGCCATGGCAGCCGGGGCGGGCATGGCGGGGCTTGCCGGGGTCGCGAAGCAACTGACCGGTCAGGGCTTCATCTACGGCCTGTTCCAGCCGAGCCGGGGTGCACGATCGGCATACCGGATGCTGGTCCGGCTCACCGCGGGCCCGGGGCTTCTCGGCAAGATCGTGATCGTCCTGTTCGGTATCGCCGCGACCGCCGGCCTGGAGCTGAGTATCGCGCTGCTGCTCTTCCTCGGCCTTGGCTGGTGGATCGGCGGGAGCGCCGGGATCTGGTCCGCGCTGCTGCCCGCTTTGCTCTGCGCGCTGGCGATCGCAGCGATCTTCGGCGCGATGCGCGTCGCCCGGGTCATTCGCGGCAACCAGTTGGGGATATGCACCGGCATTGAACAAAAACCGCTGTTCGGCAAAGCCAAGCCCGGGCTGACGGACTGGCTGCATAGCATCGTGCAGTCTCTGGGCGGCCTCCCGCTGGACCGGCCGATACTGTTCAGCGATCTGTGGGATGCCGATCGCTACCCCGATGAGCCGGCGAGCAAGCATGCGATCAGTCTGCAGATGATCGCCACCGGCGTCTCGCACAGCGAGCCGCGCAGCCTTCCCTTCGACAACGGGCAATTCTGGTTTCTGCGCGAGGATTTCGACCGGCTGTTCCCCAAAACCGTGGTCGACTGGATGGTGAAGGCGGATTCATCGCCACTGCCGCCGGTGAAAGGCCGCACCTATTACCGGTTGCCCACCGGCGGCGGGTTGCCCATCGTCGTGGCGGCCCGGATGAGCCTGAGCTTCCCGATCCTGATCAGCGCCATCCCGTTGTACGAGGCCGACTATCGCGGCGCGAAGCTCGCCCGGGCTGCACAAGGCGCTGCACCGGTTGCGGAAAGCCCGCCGCCGGAAGCCGAAAGCCTGACCGTCGGTGGAACCATCCTCGCCGCGGCGGGGCCGGATGTGCCCTTTCGCATCTGCTGGTTCTCCGACGGCGGCATCAGCAGCAACTTCCCGCTCCATCTGTTCGACGCGCCGCTGCCGCGCTGGCCGACCTTCGCGATCGATCTCGTCTATTCGGAGACGAGCGATGGCGGCACCGATCAGGTCTATCTGCCCAACGAGAACAACAAGGCGTGGCAACGCCGCTATGTCGATTTCGCCAACCGCTTCGCCCTTGGAGAAATCGTGAGCTTCCTGTTCGCGATCATCGGCACGATGCAGAACTGGCGCGATCTGCTGCAGGCGCGGGCGCCCGGCTATCGTGACCGAATCGTCCATGTGCCGCTCACCAGCAAGGAGGGCGGGCTGAACCTGAACATGGACAAGGCGGTGCTGGATTCGATCGCGGCAAAGGGCACGCTCGCCGGGGTCGAGCTCGCCACCAAATTCGATTTCAACAACCATTATTGGGTGCGCTGGCGCAACGTCGCCGCAACCACCGAGAGGTTCGCGGTCGAATTCGCGATGGGCGCCGGGCCGCCGCTCACCGTCTCCTATGCGGATGCGCACGCCGCTGCCTCCACCGGCAGCAGGCCGGCGCCGTCCTACCGCTTCTCCTCGAAGAAGGTGCGGGACGAAGCCCAGGCGCGGTTCGTCCTGATGGAGGCGCAGGGCCTGAAATGGGGCATCACCACGCCGTCGCTGCATCCGGGCGCGCCGCGGCCGGAGCCGGTGCTCAGGATCGTCCCGGTCTATTGAACCGCAGTCCCGTCACGGCGTCACGCCATACAGGGCGTGGTGGGTGAGGATGAACAGGGTGCGGTTGCCGTCGCCGCCGAACACCAGCTGCAAGGGGCGCTCGGGCACGTCGATCGTCCCGATCTGCGTGCCGTTCGGGGCGTAGACATGGACCTGGCCGTTCGCGACATAGACGGTGCCGTCGCCACCAACGGCGACGCTTTCGCCGCCGCGATCGGCGAAGGGGCGCAGATCGGTGAGTTCGCCATGCAAGCCGAGCAGCCCGCTATAGGTCCGGCCCTCGGATTCGTTGCTGACGAACACCCGCTCGCCGGCTTTGGCCGTCACGAAGCCATAGCTGTCGAGCGAATCCGAGAAGCGCCAGCCGCGGAAATCGGGTGGGCCCTGCCGCACGGCGCGATAGTCGGGGAGGGCGAGGCTGCCGTCGGGGGAGAGATAATGTTTCGCCTTGGGCAGCGCGGCATCGCGCGCGAACATCTCCGCCAGGGTGGTGAAGCGCAGGCTCGCCGGATCGAGCTGATCCTTGAACTCGCCATTGTTCCAGTAATTCACCGGCAGCACCATCCGGGCGTCCGCCGGAACAGGCGCTTCGCTCGGCGCGATGACGGTGAGCGCATCGTCAGGCGCGCCAGGCCTGAAGCTGTAGACGGTGCCGCCCGGCCCGTCGGACGAGAGGACCAGCAGATCGCCCGAACGCGCCACGGCGAGGTTGATCGGATCAAGCGGACTGTCGCGCACGACGGTCAGTTTCCGCGCCTCCGACCAGCCATAGATGCGCTGCTGATGGTGATCGACGAAGTAGAGCGTCCCGTCCGGGGCCGCCGCCGCGCCCGAGATGGAATAGAAACCGTCAGCGAGCTTTTCGAGCTTCCCGCCGGCCGGGTAGATCGACGGCGCGATCGCCGCCGGGCTTGCCGGAATGTCGAGCGTCGCGAACTCGCGCTCCCGTACCGCGATGCCGTGCGTCACGTCCTCGATCGCGTTCGCATAGGGATATTTGCTCGCGCGCAGATAGGTGAAGCAGGCATCGTCCTGGCACAGGCCGATCCCGCTCTCGGCATTGACGTGCACGTTGCGGAAACGAATGTCGGCGACATTGGCGAGCCGCACCGCGCTGGCCGCGGGCTTGACCGAGCGGGTGACGCGATAGGCGTGGTAATTGGCGACCAGGATATCGTGCGAGTCCCGGATATCGAGCGACACGGTGTCCTGACCTTCGCCCGCTTCCTCCTCGGTCTGCGGTGCGAGCAATTCCCAATGCGCGACCCGGTTCAGCGCGATCTCGGTGCGGACATGGTGCTCGCTCGACATCTCATAGACATGGCCTGGCGTATCGGTGTCGGATACGTACAGGCCGGCCTGGGCATAGGTGTTGGGCGTCCAGATACCGGAAAAGGTCCCGCCGCCGCCGCGCGTCACCCACAGGCTGGGGTATTGTGCGTCCCAGCGCTTGTTCGGATCGGGATCGCCGCTGTGATTGGCATTATAAGGGTCGAAGCGCGTGCCGTCGGCAAGATCGGTGCCATGGCCGCCCTGGAACTTCACGTCCTCCACCAGAGACTCAGCGCCGGCGGTCCATAACAAGCCGGTCGCGCGCGGATTGATGCCGCCGGTAGCGATCCCGATCCCCGAGACGATCGCGGGGCCGCCATCCGCTGACTGGATCACCGCCTTGGGCGCACCCACGCCCTGATAGGCCGGGGTGCGATCAGGCAGGATGATCTGGGTGAGGCTCGGGTGCAGGCCGATCAACACCGTGTCGGGCCTGAGGCGGATCGTATCGCTGACAATGTAGCGGCCCGAGGGGAAATACAGGACGCGATGCCGGTCGATCGCGGCCTGGATCGCAGCGGTGTCGTCCGTGGCGTTGTCGCCTTTGACCCCGAGCGTCCTCACATTGGCCCAGGCATCGGTCGCCGGAAGTGGCGGGAGAGCGGGTGTTGCGGGCGCTGCGGGGGTTGCAAGCGGCACAGCATCCATCACGGTCGCGGTCTTGCCCGTCGCGCCCGGCGCGGCCAGGGCAAGCCCATGGTTGAACGCGGCGACGCGGTAGGCGCGGCCTTTCCCAGCCATGGTCTTGCCGCTGTCGCGAAAACGCGCGAACACCGGCGTGTCGCTGGCGACGGCATTCTCGAAACCGATCTGGGTATAGACGCTGGCCTCGTTCGAGATCAGTACGCCGGCACGGGCGACATGTTCGAAGCGGACATTCCTGCCCCACAGCCAGTCGCCATAGCCCGGGTCGATATCGATCCCGACCGGCACGTTGCTCATTTTGACATTGACCAGGGTCAGCCCAGCCTGATGCTCGCGGATCGCTGCGTCGCGCTGCCTGTCGAAGCTCGAATCGAGCAGGGTGAATTGCCACATCGGCGAGGTGTTCTCGGTCAGGATGCCATAGCGTCCGCCATGGAAATGCAGGTCGCTGGCGATGTTCGCGACCTGGTAGATACCGGCCAGCCCCGACCCCAGATCGAAGTCGATATGGCTGAGATAGGCATGCTGTGCGGCATGGAAGCGGATCGCGGTCGCCGCCGGATTGCCCTTGCCGATGGCGAAGTCGATGTTGCTCAGCGCCGAGTAGAAGGTGCCCGGATTGGCATCGGCGATCGCCGGATCGAACGGCACGCTGCCGGGTGGCGGAAACGGCACGTGCTTCAGCTCGCCGCGTTTCGCACCGGCAAAGATCACCATATTGGCGATGCCGCGCTGGAAGCCGGGTGTCGCATCGCCGAGCGTAATCACCGGTCGCGTCGCGCCGACGCCGAGCAGGCGGACGCCCGGCCAGATGAAGATGGTCCGGCTCAGGCGGTAGCGGCCCGAGGGCAGGAACACGATCCCGCCGCCACCCTTTGCTGCAGCGGCATCGATCGCGCTCTGCAGCGCGGCGCTGTCATCGGCGCGCCCGTCGCCATGCCCGGCAACGGTGACCGCGCGCGCGTCCTCGGGTGCGGTCGCATAGACTGAGCGCGAAGGGGCCGCCCATCCGGGAGTGGCGAGCGCAGTGAACGCAGTGAGGGCAAGCAAGCGCTTGTTCATGGGTGACAACTCCAGCGGGTACAAAGACAAAAAAAGCGTCCCGGCTGCAAGCCGGGACGCAAGGGAGGACCGTGATGACACCCTGTTGGTGTCAGAAATTGTAACGAACGCCCACGCGGTAGAAGCGGCCGAGCAGATCGTAGAGCGCAGCGTTGACGTCGACGCCGGTATTGGTCTGCGGTGACGGCTCCGGCGCCTTGTCGAACACATTGTCGATCTTGAAATAGGCGGTGAATTTGGGCGTCAGTTTGTACGACCCGCCGATGTCGAGATAGAAGGCGCCCTTCATCCGGTTGCTGTCGATCGTCGGATAATTGGTATTGTCGGTCGCGCTGCGCCCGGTGGGGCAGGTGCCGGCACCGCACACCACATAGGTGTTGGCATAGACGCCGTTGCTGAACCAGCGTTCCTGCAGGTTGAAGCTGAAATGGTCGGTCTCGAAGCTTTCGACGCCCAGCAGCTTCCAGTGCGGCGTATTGCCCGAGTTCGCGCCCGCCGTATCGACCGCGATCGTACCGGGGATGCCCGGATCAGTGATGAAGTGGCTGACATGAGTCGCCAGTGCGCGGAGCGACAGGCTGCCGCCGAGCACGCGCTGGTGATAGCCCATCTCGATATCGAAACCGTCGGTCTTGATCGACGCGAGATTGAACGACTGGACGTTAACATAGGGCGTGATGCCGCCGGTCGTGTAGAGATTGAAAGCGCCGCACAGCTGGGTGACGCCGGCATAGCAGAGATTGACCTCCTGCTGCGCGCCGAGCGTGGAGATCACCCCGTCGATCTTGATATGATAATAATCGACTGACGCCGAGAAGCCAGGGAGCCAGGACGCGCCGGACAGGACGATGCCCACCTCGGTATTGTGCGCGACCTCAGGCTTCAGCGCCGCGTTGCCGATCGTGTTCTGGAAGACGGTCAGCGTCGAGGGCTGCCCTACCGGCCGGTTCGGATCGGGATTGGTGAAGTTGGGCTGGGTCGTCGTCGTCGGGGCTGCGAACAGCTCGGAAAGATTGGGCGCACGCACGTCGCGCGAGGTAACGACGCGGAAGCGAATACCGTCGAGCGGGGTATCCCAGGTGCCGCCGACCTTCCATGTATAGACGGTGCCCGAGGTCGAATAATGCGTCGCGCGGCCGGCGACGTTCAGGTTCGCGCGTCCAACCTCGCTCGATTTGAACAGCGGCACGTTGAGCTCGAGGAAACCCTCATAGACATTATAGCTGCCGCGCCCGGCATGGTAATTGCCCGCATACCAGTTCGCGCCCGCGGTGGAGAGCAGCGGGTCGGCCGGATAGGCAGTGCTGTTCGGAGTCTCGGTGGTTACGCCATTGCCGTAGGGATCGGCGGTGACGTGGTAGAATTCGTTGCGATACTCCCCGCCGAACGCCACCGATACCGGGCCGGCCGGAAGGGTGAGGGGTTCGCCATTGAAGGCGAGGCTCACCACATCCTGCGTCTGCCTCGTGTGCTGGAACGGGCCGTTGGCGGGCGAGATATAGGCAAGCGTCGCCGCACTCGGCGTTGCGCCGCCGAAGACGTTGAGCGGCACGCAGCCATTGGCCCGGGCGACCGGATCGGCGCAGACGATCTGCCCGCCGACCGAGATCGCCTGGACCGCGGCTGCATAGCGCGGGTTGAGCGTGATGTTCTCGACATGGATGTCAGTGATATTCTCGCCATGCTCGCCGTAAAGGTCATAGCGCCACTCGCTGCCGAGTATACGCAGCTTGCCGGCCGCGCCGAGGACGAAGCGATACTGGCTGCGGGTCGGATAGACGGTGATATCCTTGGGCAGTTCGCCGTTCGAGGTGCCGAACTGGAAGCTGGTGATGCCGGCGTTGGTGCACTGAGTCTGGATCGAGGCCGGCAGATAGGGATTGGCGAGCGGGTTCGTCGTGCCGCACTGGATGATGAGGTTCGTCTTGTTCGCGCCCGGGTTCGGCGTGTTGCTCGTGGCGACGCGCGCGATATTGACGGTCGCGTAGATCTCGTTGTTGTCGTCGAGGTCGTAGCCGACCCTTGTATAGGCGTCCCAGCGCTTCAGCGCCGATTGCGGGGTGGTGCCGTTGCCCACATTGCCCGACAGATCGCCGCCGAGGCAGAAGCCGCCTGCCGAATAGCAGCCGTTCACCGTGCCGGCCGCATTCTTGGCCGGGGTGCCGCCGCCATAATTGAAGGTGAACGGATTGCCGTTCACGTCGAAGGCAGTGCCCTGGAGTGGGCCGGCGTTGATCAGGCCATATTTGGTGTATTGATAGGCCTGCGCGTGATCGCGCACGAGATATTGCGGCGAGCCGTCATTGGTGACGCCGCGGTTGATGAAGGTGGTGGTGCGATACCAGTCGCGGCCATTGGCCCCGGCCTCGCCGAAGCGCGGCGAGGGGATGCCGTCCTCATGATCATATTCGCCGCTCACCTCGACATGGAACCGGCCGAAATTATGGCCCGCCGCGGCCTGGATGAGATATTGCTTGTCGTCGCCATAGGTGGTGATGCCGCCCGCGACATTGGCCTTGAAGCCCTCGAAGCGTTTGTCGGTGATGAAGTTGACCACGCCGCCGACTGCGTCCGAGCCGTAGGAGGCCGAAGCGCCGCCGGTCACCACGTCGACGCGCTTGATCAGCAGCTGCGGGAACAGGCTGATGTCCGGCACGCCAGTCACGTTCGCGCCGACCACGCGCTGCTGGTCGAGCAGCGTCAGGGTACGGAGGGCGGTGAGCCCGCGAAGCGAGAAGGACGACAGGCCCTGCAGGCCGCTCGACGTGCTGTTGACGTTCACCGAGGTGCCGGTCGAACCCTGCAGCGAGGGCAACTGGGCGATGGTGGTGAAGACGTTGGGCTCGGCGTTCCGGGTCAGTTCGGCGCTGCTGAGCACCTGAGTCGGCGAGGGCGCGGTGAAGCCGGTCGCATTGATGCGCGAACCGGTGACGATGATGTCCGGGTGGCTTTCGGCGGGCTGATCGGCAGTGGGCAGATCGGGCGCGGACTGCGCCGCCGCTGCGGCGGTGGCCGGCGCCTGCTGGGCCCAGGCGGGCGCCGCGATGCCGATGGCAAGTGCCGTGCCGAGCGAGGCGAGCAGTCGCGCGCGGTGCGATAGGGTATGGATTCCAGTCATGTCTTGATCCCCTCTGGTTCGGATTGCCTCCGGTCGCACCCGTCTTTCGCGGCTGCTTTGATCCCGCTCGATAGATCGAAAGGGGAGCGTCAACATCCGCGACCAAGGTCGTAGTGTTCGTTCGCCCGCCGGGCCGATAGATTGGGCTGACATCGTCTCTTTCACGAAACGGCGATTTCCCGGGAACTAATACCGGTCAAGACCATCACCGATTATCGGGGAAAACCACGTGCAAGCGGCAGTCAATCGTAACGAGAGCATCACTTTCGCCCCGTTGGCCATCGTTGTCATGGGCGTCAGCGGCAGTGGTAAATCGACGCTCGGTCCGCTGCTTGCCGCGCGGCTGGGCTGTGGTTTCATCGAGGGCGACACGCTGCACGATCCGGAAGCGATCGCGATGATGCGTTCGGGGCAGCCACTGACCGATACCGAACGCTGGCCATGGCTCGACCGGATCGGCGCTGCGATGGCCCGGGACATCGCGGCTCGCGGCATCGCCGTCGCGGCCTGTTCCGCGCTCAAGCGCTCCTATCGCGACCGCCTCGCCCAGGCGTTGACGACGCAGCCGCGTTTCGTGCTGCTCGACAATGATCCGGACGAGTTGCGCCGCCGCCTGATCGCCCGCCCGGGCCATTATATGCCGCCGGCCTTGCTCGAGAGCCAGCTGGCCACCCTCGAACGGCCGGCAGAAGACGAGGCCGCGCTGACGCTGGATACCCACGCCTTGCCGAATGCGCTGGTCGACGACGCGATCGCCTGGCTCGCGCGATTGGACGAACGACCCAGGTTGCGGGAGAGTCTCTAATGGGTATTGCCTGGATCCGCGGCGCCCTGGCCGGTCTGGCGCTCGCCATGACGACCAGCGCTGCCCCGCAAGGTCCGGCGGGGCCGGCCATGATGGCCTTATGGCCGCAGGGCGCGCCGGGCTCCGAAGCGCGCCGCGCCGAGCCCGAGATCGTCGAGAACAGCTATGTCCGCAATATCCACCAGCCCTCGCTCACCGTGCTCCGCGCCGATCCCGCGCATGCCAACGGCGCCGCCATCATCGTGATCCCGGGCGGTGGCCACCGTTTCCTGGTCTGGGTGAATGAGGGGATGATGCCGGCACGCGCGCTCAACCGCTTCGGCGTCACCGTGTTCGTGCTCAAATATCGCCTCGCCCGCGAAGCGGGCTCACCCTATGACATCACGCACGATGCCGCCGCGGATGCGCGCCGTGCGGTGCGCTGGGTCCGGGCCCATGCGGCTGACTATGGCGTCGATCCCCACCGCATCGGGCTGATGGGCTTTTCGGCGGGCGGCGAGCTGGTCTCGCTGGTGGCGGACAACCCAGCTCCGCCGCCGCCGTTGGCGGCCGATGCGATCGATCGCACGGACGGCCGGCCGGATTTCCAGGTCCTGATCTATCCCGGGCCGCTCGGCATCCCCGCCACGGCGGCGGCGGGCGCGCCCCCGGCCTTCCTCGCCGCCGGAACGCTCGATAAATGCTGCGCCGCGCCGACGCTCGCCCTGTACCAGCAATTGCGTGCGGCGGGCGTCTCGGCCGAGCTGCACCTGTTCGCCGACACCGATCACGGCTTCAATATCGGCATGCATTCGGAGCGCGTCGAAGTCGCGCACTGGCCTGACCGGCTCGAGGACTGGCTTTCGGACGGCGGGTGGCTCAGGCCGGGTGGCGGGGCGAAGGCGACGCCGGGGAACTATTAGGCGTACTTCACATCCCCGACATGGGAGGCGCCGCAGCCGGCTTGATCACGGACACGGTGACCTGGCGCTCGCCCGCCTTCTCGAATTTGAGGGTCAGCGGAAAGCTCTGGCCGGCCTTGAGCGGCTGGTTCAGGCCGGCCAGCCAGACATGAAGCCCGCCGGAATTCAGGCTCACCGGCGTGCCGCCCGGAAGATCGATGCCATGAACATATTTCATGTCCATCGCGCCGCTGCCGCCGGCCATCGTCATCAGGTCGGTCTTCTTCGCGACCGGGGTGGAAGCGGCAACCAGCCTATCGGTGGTCGACGACCTGATCGTCATGAAGATCGCCGCGTTCGCCACGCTGCCGATGGTATCGCGCGCCCACACATCCTTGACCTCGACCGGGGCTGATTGCGTGCAGGCCGCGACCGGAAACACCAGAGCCAGAGCGAAAGCCAATCGTCTCATAACAGTCTCCCCTCCGGACCTCGCGCGGGCATTCTTGTCCGGTCCGGCACCAAATGCTACGCCCATGGGAGGGTAGGGGAAGCGCAGTACCATGGGAAGCGAGCCGTCGTCACAATCTTCTGATACCGGCCGCACCGTCACGCGTCGACGGCTGGTGGGCGGCGCGCTTGGTGTCGGTGCGGTGGCTGCTGGTGGAATCGCTGCCGTCAAATGGCTTTCTTCCCCCGCCGAGGCCAAGCCGCTGACGGTCGGCGGCCTGGCGGTGACCTGCAATCTGACGCTGCCGGTCGCCTGTGCCGCCAACGCAGCCGCGAACCACGGTGGCGAGGCTCAGTTCGGATATCGCAAGTACAGCGGCTGGCCCGAGGTGAAGGAATCGCTGATGTCCGGCGATCTTCAGGCGGCCTATATGCTGGCCCCGCTGGTGATGGACCTTGCCGACAAGAAGGTTCCGGTCAAGATCGTGTCGATCGGCCACCGTTCGGGCGCGGTGATCATGGTGCGTACCGATTCGACCTACCGTACCTTCCGCGACCTGACCCGCAAGCGCGTCGCGATTCCGAGCCGTTTCGCGGTCGATTTCCTGTTCCTGCGCAAAATGCTCGCCAGCGAGGGCATGACGCCGAAGGATGTCGATATCGTCGAGATGGCGCCGGCGGACATGCCGGCCGCCCTCTATGTGAAGGGAGTCGACGCCTATTGCACCGGCGAGCCGTTCGGTGCGGCGGCGCAGAGCGCCGGTTATGCCAGGCCGTTGCGGATGACGCGCGACGAGTGGCCCAGATATATGTGCTGCGTGCTGACGGTGCGCGAGGAGCTGATCAAGACGAACCGGCCGCTGGTGCAGAACCTCGTCAATCATGTGCTCGGCGCGGGCACCTGGCTCGACCAGCAGCCGCAGAACCGCGAAAAGGCGATCGAGATCGCCGCCGGCCGGCAATATTTCAACCAGGATCCCAAGATCCTCCGCTTCGTGATGACTCAACCGCCTGACCGCGTGACCTATGGCGATCTGCGCATGGTCCCGCAGGAGTTCGACGAGCTGATGCAGATGTCGGTTGACGCCGGTACGCTGCCGCATCCGGTCCCCTACGCAAAATATGTGGACGACAGCTTCGCGCGGACGGCACGGCCTGCGTCGATCCTGCTTTGATCCTGCGATCCGGCCTCAGGCTCTTCATCCTCGCGGCGGTCCTGCTCGCGGTGGTAGCGGGTGCGGTCCTGCTGAGTCGCGCGCACGGGCCCGCACGACCGGATGCGGGCCCCGCGCGCGACGCCAGGCGACCCGAGGTGATGACGGCGGGCGTGTTCAATCCGCCCTATGCGGCACCCGAATTCTCGCTGCGCGGTTCCGACGGCTCGGAGGTCACGCTGGCGCGGTATCGGGGCAAGATCGTACTGATGACCTTCGGCTTCACCCATTGCGCGGCGGTGTGCCCCACCACCCTGGCGACGCTCGCCCAGGCGCGCAGCCAGCTCGGCAAGGCGGCGGATTCAGTGCAGGTGATCTATGTGACGGTGGACCCGGAGCGCGATGACGTCGCGCATCTGCACGATCACCTCGCCGCTTTCGACCGCAGTTTCATCGGCGCCACGGGCACCCCGGACGCGCTGGCGGCGGTGCGCGAGAAATATGGCGTCAAGGCCGTCAGGGAGGGCACTGGCCCCGATTATGCCTTTGCCCATACCTCGTCGATTTTCCTGATCGATCGCGCCGGCAGGTTGCGGGCACTGATGCCGTTCGGGCACGCTGCCGCCGACTTCGTGCACGACATCGACTTCCTGCTGGCCCATTGAGCGAACAGCGGTGCGACTGCCTGACTGGACACTAGCGCCACGCCGGCACCCGATTGCGACTGCGCTGTCGCTGTTCCTGCTCGCCGGGTTCGGATGGGCCGCGCTCGCGCCGATCGAGGTGGCTTCGCACGAAGCCTTGTTCGAGATTCCGCGGGGCACCTATGCGCACCGCATGGCCGGGGAAAAGGTCGATATCTTCCCGCAGACGATCCGGTTGAGGCTTGGCCTCGACGACGTGATGGTGCTCAAGAATTCGGACACCGTGCCGCACATCTTCGGCCCCGCGCTGATTATGCCGGGCCAGAGCTTCCGCCTGCCCTTCGCGACGGCTTCGACCTACAGCTTCCAGTGCACCGCGCATCCCAATGGCGGGCTCAGCGTGATCGTGGATCCGGCCCTTGCGCCGGGGTGGGACAGGCTCGCATGGCGCTGGCACAGGCTGACGAACCGGGCGTGAAGCGTTCGATCCGCGCGCCTGCAATGTAGGTACGTTACTACCTCGTTGCCCCCACGCAACACTCTGCGGCGCCCTCGCGAAAATGTGCCTTCTCGCGCCTTTCCGTTCGCGGTTTCGAGGTTGTGCATTCCAGTCGTGCCGTTCAAGCCTGCGGCAAAAGCGGATGTTTGGGGGAAGGGTTGAGGGAAATCGACAGCAAGCTGGCCAGGATCGTGCCCCCGATTCTCGTGATCGCGCTGCTGATCGCGGTCTGGTGGGCGATCGTCGCGAGGAGCGAGAGCCATATCTTCCCGACGCCGTGGCAGGTCGTCACCGGGGCATGGGACCTCGCGCGGGACGGCACTTTGTGGGACCATATCCAGGCGTCCCTGCTCCGCGTCGGCATCGGCTTCGGGCTTGCCTTCCTGGTCGCGGTTCCGCTGGGCCTGTGGATGGGCTGGGTCTCGGGTGCCTATTACACGCTCAACCCGCTCTTCCAGATGCTGCGGCCGATTTCGCCGATTGCCTGGATTCCCGTTGCGATCCTGTGGTTCGGCGTCGGGAATACCTCGCCGATCTTCCTGATCTTCATCTCCTCGGTATTCCCGATGATCGTGCAGACGACGACGGGCGTGCGCACGATCGACCGGCGCTATCTGCGCGCGGCGGCGAATTTCGGCGTCTCGCGCTCAGTGCTGTTTCGCCGCGTCGTGTTTCCCGCGGTGCTGCCGGAGATCATCGTCGGGATGCGCATCGGCATCGGCGTCGCCTGGCTGGTCGTCGTCGCCGCCGAGATGATCGCGCTGAACTCCGGCCTCGGTTACCTCATCATGGACTCGCGCAATGCCGGCAACCGTTATGATCTGGTGATCGCCAGCATGATCATCATCGGCGTGATCGGCCTGCTGCTCGACGGCGCCACGCGCCTGCTCGAGCGGCTGAACATGGTGAAGTGGCGCTATGTCCGATAAGAAGATCGCCGTTGACGGCATCACCAAGAGCTTCGGCGCACTGCCCGTCGTCGGCGGGGTGAGCTTCGATGTCCGCGACGGTGAGTTCGTCGCGATCGTCGGCCCTTCAGGCTGCGGCAAGTCGACCCTGCTGAACGTCATCGCCGGCTTCGAGCGACCGGATCGCGGCACGATCAGGATCGACGGCGCCGAGCGGATCGGCCCGAGCCGGAACGGGATCATGATCTCCCAACAGGGGTCGGTATTTCCCTGGCTGACCGTGGAGCAGAATCTCATGTTCGGCCTGACTGGCGCCAGCCACCGCGACCAGGTGGAACTCGCCGGCCGCTATATCGCGATGGTCGGGCTCAGCGGATTCGAGGCGGCCTATCCGCACGAGCTCTCGGGCGGCATGCTCAAGCGAGTCGAGCTCGCCCGCGCCTTCGTGGTGAAGCCCGAGATCCTGTACATGGACGAGCCCTTCTCGGCGCTCGACGCGCTGATGAGCCTGAGGATGCAGACCGAGCTGCGGCGCATCCTCGACGAAGAGCGCCATACGGTGCTGCTGATCACCCATGATGTCGAGGAAGCGATCTATCTCGCAGACCGCATCCTGGTGCTGTCGTCGCGCCCGACGACAATCCAGACGACATTCCATGTGGATCTGCCGCATCCGCGCAAACTCTCGGACCCAAAGGCGCAGGATTTGCGCGAGGCCATATTGAAGGAACTCGGGCTTTAGGCCGCGGAGATCGTTCGGGTCGGTAACGCCATTTCGCGGTTCGTCGTCACAGAATAGACGCTCCGGCCGCTATCGAACGGAGAGAGGGCAGGAGTCCTGGAACTCGAACCGCTCTCTCCTTTATCGTCGATCCGTCGCTCAGAATGCGTAGCTCACAGATACCCTGTAGGACCGCCCGAAGATCGGGCGCAGATCGGGAAGCGCCACGCCCGGCCCGGCAAGGAAGCGCGGATTGCCTTCGGTCAGGCCATGCGAGTCAGTCAGATTGTCGCCGGAGATCTGCAGGGTATACCCCTTCACCTTCGCGCGCAGGCCGGCACTCAGCGTGGCGTAAGCGGGCAGCAACTGCGTGTTGGCGAGATCGCTGTACCGTTTCCCGATCGCTTCATAGGTCCCGTACAGGGTCATGCTGGTATCGTCAGTGAAGCGGGCGGTATAGGTCGGCGTGACGCGCACCTGGTAGGATGGAATGCGCTGCGCTTTCTTGCCGTCGAAGTCGGCGATGCGCGGCGTGTCGGTCTTCGCATCTTCCAGCACGGCGTTGCCGGTCACGCCGAAGCCGCTGGAATGCTGGTACGAGGCATCGAACTCGATCCCCTTGGTCTTTGATCCGGCAATCTGCGGTGGCACGCCGACATCATTGTACACTGCGCCCACGACCTTGTCGTAGAAGCCGGTCACTGACGCCTCGAAGCCACCGCCGCGATATTTCACGCCGCCTTCATAGGAGCGCACGCTCCAGTTGAGATCGAGCCGCGGCAGGGCGTTGCCGCCCGGCGACCGCAACTGGTCGAGCTGCGATCGGACATCATCGAACGAGGGTGAGTGATAGCCCTGCGAAATGCGGGCATAGACGTCGAAATTGCGCGCGACGCGGTAGTTTGCGCCGACCGTCCATGGTGTGGCTTCACGCTTGATCTTCGCCGAATTGGGCGCCCCGTCACCAAGGATGCTGAAGCTGATATCCGTCCATTGATGCCGAATGCCTGCGTCAATGCGCAGCGCGTCGGTGATATCGAACGAATCCGAGACATAGATCGCGTTTACCGTCGCACTGCCGCGATCGGAAATGTCGAAGGCGGAGAGAGTCCCGTTGTTCAGATCGACCAGGTCGCCGGAACCGCCCACCTGCATCCAGCGATTGTTGCCGAGGCTCCAGACGTCATCCGACGTGAAGTGCGAAAAATAATAGCCCAGGTTCAGCGTGTTGGGACCGGTCTTGACGTTGAGAACCGCTTCGTTCGAAACATTCTGAAGTTTCTTCTCGACCACCCATGAACCGAACTGCTGAACATAATCGGTCGATGCCAGGGTTTCGCCGGTATTGATCGTGTGGACCTGCGTCTGGCCGGGGTTGCCGGATGTCGCGAGCGCGGTTGCGACGGTCACTGCGCCTGCACCGGCCGGTACGAGACCCGTCGTCTGCAGCGTGCCGCTGGTGAAGCCGAACCGGTCAGTGAATGAGAACCCGCCGCCAAAATCATAGTCGAAATTGGCACCCGTAACCACGCCCTTCCAGCCGCGTCCCTTGCCCAGGTCGACGCGCTCGGTCGCGCCGCTTCCAGCGGCACCAGGCGAGATGATCGTGGCATAGCGGGTATATTGATTGAGCTGGTTGTACCGGCCGAGATCGAGGCCGGGCACATCCGCCGCGAACGGCAGGAACCATTCGCCGTGATCGTCGGTGTAGCGCGCGAAGATGTTCAACTTGCCGGCCGAAAACTTCTTGGTGATGTTCGCAGTGATCTGCTGGCCTTTTTCGGTGTCGAATCCGGCACGGCGGACGCTGTCGCCGCGCGAGACATAGCCGCCGACCATATAATAGAGATCGTCCGCCAGCTTTCCGCTGAGATAGCCGTCGGTGCGCCAGGCGCTGTAATCAGTGATCGAGGCGCCGATGCTGCCATGGGTCTGATCCCGTCCTTCACGCAGGCGAAGGTTGGTCGTCAGGCCGGGCTGACCGTCCGCATAGAGCGACTGGGGGCCGCCATTCACCCCTTCCACGCCGGCGACGGTATCGTCGATGCGGACCATGGCGGTCTGGTCCATGAACGACAGGCTGCTCGAACCATAGACCGGAATGCCGTTGAACTCCATCGTGACGAAGGGCGCGTCGCCGGTGCTGGGGATGCCGCGCACGAAGACGTTGGAGGTGCCGACGCCACCCGAGCTTTCCACCCAGACTCCAGGGATCGATTTGAGCGCGTCGCCCGCGCTTTTGGGGGCCTGAAGCTTCAGGTCGTCGGCCGACATCGTGGTGATCGAATATCCGGCCTCGAGCTTGTTGATCCCGCTGCCCGCCGCACGGCCGGTGACGACGATGTCGGGGGCGTCGGCTGCATCCTGGGCGACGGGTTCGGCTGCCGCGGGCGGCGCCGATGGCGATGCTTCCTGCGCGGCTGCGGCGTTGGCCAGGGCCATCGTCAGTGCGATCCCCGACACAGCCATGAAATTGCGAGTGCCCGAAAGTTTCATTTTGCCTCTCCTGCCGCCGCCTTCCTTCTTGGGAAGCGCCTACAGATGGGACTTACACAGCTATGAATTGCATTTCAATGAATTGTTGCAACTCCGGCATTCTGCGTTAAATTGAATATTATCAATCAGATGCGGCAGAATCACGCAGGATTCAGTGTAGCAAAAATGCTACAGTCGCGGCAGCAAGATTTCTCCCGAGCCCCGGCATCCGAAGCCGCGCCAAAAGAGCGCACCGGCGAGCCCCGACATGTGGGAGCCCACATATTGCGCCGGGGATCGCGAATTGCCTATTTTGAACCGCGAGGCGGGAACGGTAGGTCATCGACAATCGTCGGAAACTGGTTTCAACGTGCCATTGCTGCAAACGGAAAGGAGCTTTGTTTTGGGCCGACGCGCCATGCATATCAACATGGGAGATATTGCGCGCCTCGCCAACGTGTCGAAGCCGACCGTGTCGCGCGTCCTCAACAACAGTCCGCTCGTCAACGAAGAGACCCGCGAGCGTGTCCTGCGCGTCGCCCGCGAAAATGGCTATGCGATCAACCGTAACGCCCAGAAGCTGCGGCAGGTGCGCAATGACACGGTTGCCGTGGTCCTCGACTTCGGCTCGCACCGCGCCGGTCGAATTGCAGACCCGTTCATTTTCGAATTGCTGGCGGGCGTGTCTGAGTCGCTGTCGATCCGCAACCAGGATCTGCTGCTGTCTCCGCCGAGTCTTACCGATGTGCAAAGCCATCTCGACCTGATCAGCTCGCGCGTTGCCGACGGCTTCATCTTCCTGGGACAGGGCGTGCGGGAGCCGATGCTGCGCGATCTGGCGCGCGCCGGTACGCCGTTCGTCGTCTGGGGCGGGGTCGATCCCAGGGAACCCTATTGCTCGGTGGGCAGCGACAATCGGCTGGGCGGGGAGCTGGCCGGCGAGTTGTTCGTGCAGCGCGGCGCCAGGCGCTGGCTGTTCGTCGGCAATATCCTGCATTCCGAAATCCGGATGCGCTTTGACGGGCTGCGCGCGGTCGCCGCCCGGCATCCCGATGTCAGCGTCGATCATCTCGAGGTCGAGCACATGGCCTATACGCCGACCTATCAGCGGATGGCGGCGTGGCTGCGCGACAATCCGCCGCCCGATGCCGTCTTCGCCTTTTCCGATACCGCCGCGATCGCGATCGTCTCCGCCTTTCGCGAGCTGGGGCTTGAGGCACCGAACGACTATTCGCTGTGCGGCTACAACAACATACCGCCCGCTGCGGATTTCACCCCCGCGCTGACCACGATCGAGCAGGAGACTCATCTCGCAGGCGCGATCCTGGTGGAAAAGCTGATGCAGATCCTCGACGGCGGCAAACCCAAGTCGAGCCTGTTGCCGACCCGGCTGATCGTCCGCCAGACCTAGGGTGCATCAGGCGCCAGGCGAGAGCCGCAGCACGCGATCGAGATCGACCTGCACGGTAGACTCGAACACCAGGTCCGCTTCAGCGAGAATGTCGCTCGCGCCGATCCCGACAGCGATCATGCCGGCGGCCTTGATTGCCGAGACTCCCGCCGCGGCGTCTTCGAACCCGACACAATCGCCCGGCGCAACGCCCAGCGCTGAAGCACAGGCGAGGAAGATATCCGGCGCGGGCTTGGACCGTGCGACTTGCGCGGCGTCGGCCACGAAATCGACGGCGCCGCTCAGGCCCGCCCGCTCCAGCACCATCGTCGCATTCCGGCTGGCGGAGGCGATGCCGAGCCGCAGGCCGGCCGTCCGCGCACAAGACAACAGGGATCTTGCGCCAGGCAGCACATCGGCATCGCTCATCGTCGCCAACGCGTCGAGATAATAGCCGTTCTTGCGCCCAGCCAGTTCTTCCTTCGCCGTCAGGTCGAGCCGCAGCTCGCCGAGCGCCAGGATATGGTCGAGCGACCCCATGCGATCGACGCCCTTGAGCGCCTCATTGTCATGCTCGCTGAACATGATGCCCAGTTCGTCAGCGATGCGTTTCCAGGCGACGAAGTGCAGCCGCGCACTGTCGACCAGCACCCCATCCAGATCGAAGATCGCCGCGCGAAAAGCCATGATCACATCACCCGCGAGCGCTGCGCTTCCCCGGACGACAGCACGTCCTCGCCGCCGACCCTGATGCTGACGCTGCACCCATCGCGGACGGAAACGCTCGCCGACCGGCCCGACACGGCAACATCGACATGCGCGCCCCGGAAAGCGATCGTGAAGCGATACTCGGTGAGGCCGGGTATCTCCACGGGATCGAAGCACAATATGTCGCCATCCACGCGCATGCCGGCAAAGCCCATCACGAGCGTCGTCCAGCTTCCCGCCAACGCCGCCATGTGGAGCCCGTGATCGGTATTGCCGAACAGGTCGGCCAGATCAGTCAGCGCAGCGATCCGCCAGTAACGGGCTGCCCTGGCCCCGTCGCCTGCATGTGCCGCCGCGGTGGCGAAGGCACTGGCTGACAGAGTCGAGTCATGGACTGTCGTCGCCTCATAGGTTTCCAGCATCTGCTGTCGCATCGGCGCGCTGAACGCGTCGGGGATCAGGGCCAGGGCCAGCACCGCATCCGCCTGTTTAGACACGCGACGGCGATAGATGGCGAGCGGATGGAAGTGCAGCAGCAGCGGATAGGATTGCGGCGGCGTTTCGTCGAACGGCCAGGGCTCGAGCCGGAAATAGGCCTCGTCCTGGGCGTAGACCTGCCGCTCTTCATCGAACGGCAGGAACATGGCGTCCGCCGCCCGGATCATCCGCCCGGCCTCAGCCCCATCGATCAACGACGCGGTGAGGCCCTCGCGCGCGGCGAAGCGCAGATGCCGTGCTGCCATCAGATTGGTGTAGAGGTTGTTGTTGACGATCGCCGAATATTCATCGGGTCCGGTCACGCGATTGATGACGAAGGCGCCGTTCCGGCCGGCATCGTGAAACCCGATCTCGAGCCAGATCCGGGCAGTCTCGACGAGCATTTCCGCCCCATGACCGTCGAGAATGGAGCGATCCCCGGTCGCCGCCAGATAGGTCTCCAGCGCATAAGCGATGTCGGCGTTGATATGATATTGCGCAGGACCGGCCGGGAAGAAGGACGAGCATTCATGCCCGCCGATCGTGCGCCAGGGGTAGAGCGCGCCGCGCGTCTGCCCCATCGCGCGCGCATTATCGCGCGCGGCATCGAGCCCTGAAATCCGCCATGCGAGCATTGCCCGCGCGATGGCGGGGTGGGTGAACGCGAAAACCGGCATGACGTAGAGATCGGCGTCCCAGAAGACATGGCCCTCATAGCCTTCGCCGGTCTGCCCCTTGGCGCCGATCGACGTCTTGCCGTCGCGCCCGACCGCCATCGCCAGTTCGGCCAGCGCGTAGCGGATTGCGAGTTCGGCATTGGGCTCGCCGGGAAAGGCGACATTGCTCATGGACCAGAAATGCACAAACCAGTCGGCCTGTTCGGCAAGCAGCGCATCATAACCGCGCGCGCAGGCGGCACGCAGGGTTTCAGGCAAGGTGTCGAGCACCTGCCGGTCGCGCGAGGCGTGGTAGCCCGACACGAAATCCACCTGCACCCGCCCGTCGATCGTCCGGCGCCCGATTTCCTGCATCGCGCAGGCCACGAGGAACCCGCTCTTGTTCAGCCTGTCCAAGCGCGTGGCAAGGCCTGGCGTGTTGCCGACCTGCAGTTCCTCCCAGGGGCTGTCCGCCATGACCGGCGCGACGCGCGGATCATAGACGGCGCCTTCCAGCGGTGCGGCGGCGGCGGCGCTTCCCGGCGGCGGCGTCACCAGCGCAATGGCCGTTACGTCGCACGCCTCGGGGAAGGTGAGGCGGGTCAGCACCAGGCCATCGCGCGTCATCGAGACGAACTGCTCGATCACGATCTCGATGTCGCCGCTGGTTAGTATTTCGGTTCGGATGCACCGCCTGAGGTCGAGCTCGACGCCCGTGGCGGGGCCGACCGGCTGGCCGCCAATGAAGATTGCCGGCCGCGTCGCGTCGGCGACCGCCAGCCGGAGATCGCTTTCCCGGGCAAAGCCGTACGCCGCCTCATGATAGACGATCGGCACGCGCTCATAGACACCGTTCAGATAGACATTGGGCGCGCCAGCCGCGTCGCCCGGGCCGCGCATGCCGATAAAGCCGTTGCCGATCGAAAACAGCGCGGGAACATGGTGCAGCCGTGCCGGCTGCCCTTCAGCGGCCAGGCGCCAGGCGTCGCGCGCAAAGGGCACGACGTCAAAGCTTGCTTCAGGTAATGACCGCCCCACGTAAATCCTCTCTCCCGAACCGGCGATAGCTCGCCCGATTTGCTTATGATATGCATTTCATAATAAGAGACGGTCAAGAAAATAAGCCGGACAGTCGGTCCCGGCAGGGGAGGGCCATGAACAGAACCCGGATGATCGTTGCGCTGGCGCTGACCTATGCGGTCTTCGCCGTGCTGCTGAACAGCGTCGGCACGGTAATCCTGCAGTCGATCGAATCCTTTCAGGTTTCCAAGGTCGCGGCGAGCTCGCTCGAAGGGTTCAAGGATCTGTCGATCGCGGCGACCAGCTTCCTGCTCGCGGCCCAGCTGCCGCGCTTCGGCTTGCGGCGCGCGATGATCGCGGCGCTTGGCCTCGTCACGATCGCCTGCCTGGCGATGCCGCTGGCGCCCGGCTTCTGGACCACGCGCCTGATGTTCCTCGCGGTCGGGGTCGCCTTTGGCGTGACCAAGGTGTCGGTCTACAGCTTTGTCGGCCTGTTGACCGACGACAGCGCGCGCCATGCCTCGCTGCTCAACCTGATCGAGGGCGTCTTCATGCTCGGCGTGCTCAGCGGCTACTGGATCTTCGCCGCCTTCATCGATCCGGCAAATCCGGCGAGCCTGCACTGGCTGCACGTCTATTATGTGCTGGCCGCCGCAAGCCTGATCGCGCTGGTGCTGCTGGCCGTCACCCCGTTCGACGAGAGCCTGGTCGACGAACCATCGGCTGCATCAGGGTCCGCGCCCGGGGCGGGGCAGAAATTCGCCGAGATGGTCGCGCTTGCCTGGCGGCCGCTGACGCTGAGCTTCATCGCGGCGATCTTCTGCTACGTGCTTGTCGAGCAGGGGATCGGATCATGGCTGCCGACCTTCAACCGCGAGCTGCTCGGCCTCTCCGCACCGATGAGCGTGCAGGCGGCCTCGATCTTCGCCGTTTGCCTGGCGGCCGGCCGGCTGGGGGCAGGGGTGATCGTGCGGCGCACCGGCTGGTTCCCGCTGGTGTGCGGATGCCTCGCGGCAATGGCGATCCTGGTCGTCGCGGTGCTGCCGCTCGCCGCCGGGCATCATGGTCAGGTGACCAGCTGGGTCGGAGCGCCGATCGCGGCCTTTCTCCTGCCCATGATCGGTCTGGCGATGGCGCCGATCTATCCCGCGCTCAATTCGGCGATCCTGTCGTCGATGGTGCCCAGGGAACAGCCTGCGATGGTCGGGCTCATCGTCGTCTTCTCGGCGCTCGGCGGGACGACCGGCTCCTTCATCGTCGGCCATATCTTCGCTGCGTTCCAGGGAACGATCGCCTTCTACGTCCTGCTCGTGCCGATCGCCGCTCTCGCCGCAGCGGCAACGATGGTTCGGCGCAGGACCGTGCGATAGTCAGTCTGCAGGGTTTGCCATGCCGCGACGCAAAGGCTGGCTTCCGGCGTTCGTGGAGAGAAGCAGACTGATCGCTTTCATGACCCCCGCGAACGCGGACCAGGCACGCTTAATCCAGCTCAGGCAGCAACCGCTTCCGCCCCTCCCAGAGGTGCCACCGCATCGCCAGCGCAGCGGCATCGCAATCCTGCGCACGGATCGCCTCGACGATCATCTCATGCTCGCGCATCATCACGCCGATCACCTCGGGTGGGCGCGAGCGCGAGATATCGACCCCGGCGCGCATGATCCGTTCGATATCCCCGAACAATGCGTCGAAGGCGAGGGTGAAGGCCGGGTTGGCCGTCGCCTGCGCGATCAGCCGGTGCAACTCCATATCCTCGGCATGGGCCGGCGCGCTCGACAGCAGGGCTGAGCGCAGCCGGTCGAGCGCCGCCTGGATGTTCGCCATGTCCATCGCCGAGCGCCGCGCGGCGGCGAGCCGCGCCGCCTCCGCCTCGAGCACGAAGCGCACTTCGTAGCTGCCCAGTGTCGCGGAGAGCTCGGCCTTGGGCAGATAGGTCATCAGCCGGTCCGACGGGCGGCTCTTGACGAAGGATCCAGCGCCACGCCGCGCCTCGGTGATGCCGTCCGACGCGAGCCGCACCAGCGCCTCGCGCACCATCGTGCGGGAAATGCCGAACCGCACGGCAAGATGCGCCTCGGAGGGCAGGCGGTCGCCGACGTCGAGGCAGTCGGTCTTGATGATATCGACGATGCCGGAATAGGCTTTGTCGGCCAGTCGCTGTTCCGTCATCGCCTATGCCTTTCCCTCGACAGGATCTCGTTATCGGCCGGACTATGGCTCACAGAAAATGGCTGGCAATCAGGATGAACGCCAGTCCGACCACGGACACCGCGGTTTCCAGCAGGGACCAGGTGCGGAACGTGCCCGGCATGTCAGTCCCGAGATAGCTTTTCACCAGCCAGAAGCCCGGATCGTTGACGTGCGAGAAGAACACTGAGCCGGCGCCGATCGCCAGCACGGTCCATTCGGGCGACGCGCCCGAGCTGATCACCAAGGCAGGCATGATCCCGGCAGTCGTGATCGTCGCCACCGTGGCCGAGCCGATCGAAAGCCGGATCGCCGCCGCGACGAGCCACGCAACCAGCAGCGGCGAGAGCGCCCCGCCGGCCGCCACGCGCGCGAGCAGATCGGAGATGCCCGCCTGCACCAGCACCTGTTTGAGCGCACCGCCCGCACCGATCGCCAGCAGGATCGTCCCCGCCGGCGTCACCGCCTCGGTCCAGATCGCGTCCTGGATGCTGCGCTCGAACAGCCGCCGCCCGAACAGCAGCGGCAGCGCGGCCAGCACGGCGATCAGCAGGGCCAGCACCGGGTTGCTTGCGATGCTCAGCCACGCGAAGCGCGGCGCGATCGATGCGGGGAGCAGTGCCTCGACCTGCCCGGCGGCGATCAGCACCACCGGCATGAGGATGACGAGCAAGGCGCGCCCGACGCCCGGGGCCGGCACGTCGAGCTGGACTGCTGCCAGCACCGGTGGCGCGATGCGTACGCCGCGCGCGGTGAATTTGGACAGGAGCGGCCCGGCGATGATCGCGGTCGGGATGCCGACGAGCAGGCCATAGCCGATCGTCCGCGCCAGATTGGCGTGCAGCGCATCGACCGCGAGCAGCGGCCCGGGGTGCGGCGGCACCAGCGCATGCACCACCGCCAGCCCGGCGATCGCGCACAGCATCAGCGATAATTTGGCTTCGTCGCCTTCGCCTCGCTGCGGCAGTGCTGCCGCTGCGGTCGCGACCACCGGCAGCAGAAGCACCAGCCCGGTTTCGAAGAACAAAGGCAGCCCGATGACGAGCCCGGCGACCAGCGCGGCCGTCGAAGCCCCCGCGACGCCGGACATCTTCAGCGCGGCGCGGGCAAGGCCGCCGGCGCCATCCGACAATTGCAGCATCGCCCCGAGCGCGAGGCCGAGCGCGACCACCAGCCCGGTGCCGCCGAGAATATCGCCGACCCCTTTCTGCACTGCCTTCGCGGTGTCGGCGATCGGCATGCCGGAGAGCAGGCCCACGGCGAACGCGCCGCACAGCAGGGCAACGAAGGGGTGAAGCCGGCCGCGCACCACGAGCAGGATCGAGAGCGCGATACCGGTGATGGCGGCGGCGATCAGGCGGGCATCGGCGGCGATCATCGGCCGGCCTTCGCGGCAGTGCAGGCGAGAGATACGCCCTGCGCACCATATTTGCCGTCACGGCACGGTCGCCCTTCGGTGTGCATCTTAGCCTCCCCCTGTGCCGCCCCATTGTGCCGCCGGTCGTTCATATCCCGTGCGTCAACGTGCGTCGTTCGGCAAATTAGTATGACAGCTTTGGTGTGATTGCTACAAAAACCGTCGTGAAAACCCCGGAATCGGGTGTGATTAGGATTGAGGCACAACTAATCCGGCTTGAGTCTGTCCAACAAATTGCGTTAGACTGCCTCCAGGGGCGATTCGACAGAATGTCGCAAGACCGGGACACCCGGCAAAATCGCCCATGGTATCGAGATGGTGTCTCGAAGGAGGGTGGCGTGCTGATTGATCTGAATAGCGACATGACGTCCCGCAGCGCGAGCCATGACACCGGCGCGCCAGGCGACCGCGTCCACCTCACCCCCACGCAACGCAAGGTGCTGGACGGCGTCCATTCGGGCCGCCTCAACAAGCAGATCGCGTTCGATCTCGGGATCGCCGAGGCGACGGTGAAGGCGCACATGACCATCCTGATGCGCAAGCTGAACGTTCGCAACCGCACCCAGGTCGCGATCGTCGCCGAGATGATGAACGGTCAGCGGGAAGCGGTCGGGCGCTGACAGCGCGTAGCTTGGCCTACAGCCGGGCAGGGCGGCCCGTTTGATTCAGCCTTCCGCCACATCGCCCCGGCGGCGTCCGCGCAGCTGCTTCAGGCCGGCCAGTCCAGCAGGTTGACTCGGGGACCCCCCTTTTCTAAACGGGCGCCGCAACGGGGGCTTGGCCCCATGTTCCTCGTCGCCGCGCGCAAGCCCGGCGGCGTTTTCTTATCAGGATGCTTTCGCGTTGGCCGACGACCGCCAGAACGATGACCTTGAGAGCCGCATTGCCAAGGCACGCGCGGTCGAAGAGGCGCGGACCAGCGGTGGGGTGGCAAAGCCCGCCAAGGGCTATGGCCAGGGATCGCGGGTCCTCGCCGATCTCATCGGCATGCCGCTGGGCGGCGCGCTGATCGGCGCGTTGCTCGACAGCTGGTTCGGTACTGGCCATTGGCTGCTGCTGATCCTGCTTGTCCTGGCCATCATCGGCGCGGGGCTGGATGTGTACAAGATTTCGAAGGAGCGCGCTGAATGAGCGTCGCTTCCAACCGTAGAACGCAAGGGTAGCACGACCAGTGGCTGGTGATATCAACCCGATGGAGCAGTTCCAGGTCGAGCCCGTGTTCGGCCATCATATCGTGCTGGGCGGCTATGACGTGTCGTTCACCAACTCGGCGCTGTTCATGGTCGTCGTGTTCATGTTGCTCGCTCTGTTCATGGCGGGCGGGCTGAAGCGCCAGCTCATCCCAGGTCGCTGGCAGCTGATGGCTGAATCCGCGGTCGGCTTCATCGACGACATGATGCGGGTGAACATCGGCCCCGAGGGCAAGAAGTTCGCACCCTATATCTTCTCGATCTTCATGTTCATCCTGTTCGCGAATCTGGTCGGCGTGCTGCCGCTGGCGATCGTGCCGCATCTCCACACCTTCGCCGTGACCAGCCACATCACCGTTACCGCGGTGCTTGCGTTCCTGTCGTTCGGCATCGTGCTTGCGGTAGGCTTCTGGCGCCACGGTCTCCACTTCTTCTCGCTGTTCGTGCCGCACGGTGCGCCGGCATGGCTTATGCCCGTCATCATCCCGGTCGAGTTCGTGTCGTTCATGGTGCGCCCGTTCAGCCTCGGCCTGCGACTGTTCGTCGCGATGACCGCCGGGCACATCCTGCTCGAGGTGTTCGGCAGTTTCGTCGTCCAGGGCATCAATGCCGGCGGCCCGCTCGGCTGGATCGTCACCCTGCTGAGCTTCGTGATGATCGTCGGCGTAAGCGCGCTCGAATTGCTGGTGTGCGCGATCCAGGCCTATGTCTTCGCGCTGCTGACCTCGCTTTACCTCAACGACGCGGTGCACCTGCACTAAGTCACTCGCATTACTGCCAATTGGATTACTAGGGAGCTTATCATGACTGATCTTGGTGCAATGTATATCGGTGCCGGCCTTGCGGCGATCGGCGTCGGCCTGGCTGCGCTCGGCGTGGGCAACGTGTTCGGCTCGTTCCTCGAAGGCGCGCTGCGCAATCCTGGCGCGGCAGACGGCCAGCAGGGCCGCCTGTTCATCGGCTTCGCGGCATCCGAGCTTCTCGGCCTGATCGCGTTCGTCGTCGCGATCCTCATCCTCTTCGTCGTCAAGAAGTAAGGACGCACCTCCGATGCCGCAACTTTCCCAGATCGGTGAGATCTACGCCTCGCAGCTGTTCTGGCTCGCGATCGTGTTCGCGCTCATCTATTTCGGGATCGGCAAGGCGATGGTCCCCAAGATCGAGCGGACGATCGACGATCGTAACGACAAGATCAGCGGAGACCTCGCCGCGGCTGAGGCGGCGCGGGCCAGCGCCGAGCAGTCCGAGCGTGAATATCAGGCAGGGCTGGAATCAGCCCGGTCCGAGGCTTTGCGTGCGGTCAGCGAGGCCCGGGCCAAGGCGACCGTCACTGCCGAGACGAAGGTGAAGGCAGGCGACGTGGCGATGGCCGAACAGCTTGCCGAAGCCACCGTCCGGATTGGTGACTCGAAACAAAGGGCGCTGGCCGAGATCGAGACAGCGACCGTTGATGCAGTGCAGGAGATCGTCGCCAAGCTTTCGGGCGTGGCGGTGGACCGTGCCGGCATCGAGAAGCAAGTGAAGGTGGAACTGGCGCATGGCTGACGCGCAACCGCATTCGATGACGGCGGCGACCGGCACGACCGAGCTCCACCATGAGCCGTCGGCGCTCGGCATCACCGCGCCGGGCTTTGTCGCCTTGTCGATGCTGGCCGTTGTCGCCATCATCCTGTGGAAGAAGGTTCCGGCGATGATCGCCGGAATGCTCGACGCCAGGATCGCGACGATCCGTGCCCAGCTGGACGAAGCCTCGCGCCTCCGCGCTGAGGCCGAGGCGCTGCTGGCCCAGGCCAAGGCGCGCAATGCAGCGAGCGCCGGCGATGCCGCCGCGATCGTCGCACATGCTGAAGCCGAGGCGAAGCTGATGCTCGCCAAGGCCGAGAGCGACAGCGCCGAACTCGTCGCACGCCGCCGGAAAATGGCCGAGGACAAGATCGCCGCTGCCGAGCGCACTGCGATCGCCGAAGTCCGCGCCAAGGCCGCTGACGCCGCCACGCGCGCCGCGGCGACGATCATCGCCGACCGGCATGACGCCAAGGCCGACAAGCCCCTGGTCGACCGCACAATCGCGGGGCTCGGCCGCCTCAACTGAGGCGTACCCGTTATCGGGGATGCCTGAACACCAGGATCGAGCAGATCCCGAGCAGTAGGTTGTGCGGCACCAGCACGATCAGCAACAGGGTCCGGACGCCGCCGGTCACGTGAATCGCGTCGAGCGGAGCCGGGCTCCACAAAATGTAGAGCACGGCGGGAATCAGCAGGATCAGCAGGCCCAGCGAACTCATCGCGGCCCATTTCCTGGTTGCGGGCAGCAGCATGAGCAGGCCGGTAGCAACCTCGATGATGCCGGTAATGATCGCGATGGCATGCGGAAACGGAAAGCCCCGCGGAATCTGCGCCACGGTCGCCGAGAGATAGAAGAAGTGCATCGCGCCGAAGACGGTCCAGTCGATCGCCAACAACCAGATGCTCAGCGTCACATAACGCCGGTTCCGCTCCGTCACAGTCATCATGTGCCCCCTCGAAACCCCGGAAAATGCTAATCGGCAAAGCACTGGTTGTCGAGTTGAGGTGTTTTATGCACCCAATACGGCGGAGCCCATTTCAAGCGCCTCGGTTTCGCGTTAAATCCCGGCCGCACCGGCGATTCGCGTCGTTCGCACTATATGAGAATATGAGAGGCCCCCATGAAGCTCGTCGCTTTCTCCGTTGCCCTGCTCGCCATGACGGCGGCTCCGGCCTTCGCGCAGACCACCACCACCGCGACGGCCCCGACCGCCGCTTCGACACCCGCTACGGATGCCGCCACCACCGCGAAGTTCACGCTCGACACGCCGATCGAGACGATTGCTGCCGATCCGGGCGGCAAGGCAGTGCTCGACGCCGATTTCCCAGGCATGCTGACTCATCCCGCCTATGAGCAGTTCAAGGGCATGTCGCTGAACGCGGTGCAGCCGATGTCGCAGGGCGCCATCACCGATGCACAGATGGCCAAGGCCAAGACCGACCTCGCCGCAGTCAAGTAACGCCGAATACCTCGCCGCCTTTCGGGGTGGCGAGGAAAGCGGCCGTGATTCAATACCGCTCTTCCGGCTTCAGTATCGCAGCATCACCTGCCGCGCGATTGGCGGCGATATGTTGTGGACGGCGTTGAGAAGGGCGGTCATGCCGACATTGGCCTGGTCTCGGCCGCTCGCGATCGCAGCGACGATCTGTCGCCCGCATTCGGGCGCCGGCATCTTCTTGTGACTATTGCCCGCCGTCATCTGAGTCTCGACCACCGGCGGCAGCGCTTCCATTACATGGACTTTCGTGCCGGCCAGTTGCGCGCGCAGCGCCATCGTGAAGCTCCTCAGGCCCGCCTTCGTCCCGCAATAAACCGGGCTGCCGGCATTGGGGGCGATCGCCAGCCCGGAGGTCACATTGACGATCATCGCCTCGGGTCGCGCGCGCAGCGTGTCGAGCAGGCCGGTGATCAGCCGGATCGGCGCATTGAGGTTGAGGAAGATGCAGCGATCGACCGCGTCGAGATCGATCGCCCCACTGGTCTTGGACGTCACATCATAATCGGCGCCCATGCCGGCATTGTTGACGAGGATGTCGAGCGGGCGTCCGGTAAGCGCGGCGACCAGTGCGTCGCAGCCCGCAATTGTCGCAAGGTCGGCGCCGATCGGCTCGAAACCTTCGGTGCGCGCTGCATCGAGCCGGGCAAGATCGCGGCCCACCACGATCACGCTGGCGCCCTCGGCCTTGAGGTGTCGCGCGATCTCGATCCCGATGCCGTCGGTGCCCCCGGTGACGACGGCGGTCTTGCCCCTGATCTGCATGGCGCTCTCCTCTTTCCCCGCCATATAGCCGTTGTTGCGGGCGCGCCGGAGTCCTAACTGAAGAAACCATGTCGTCCCCCAACACCCCTGATCGTTTCAACGAGGAAAAGGCCACCTTCACCGTTCGCGGCAGCGACGCGCCCGATCTCGAGGCGGGCGTCGCTGCGATCCGCAACGTGCTGAAGACCCTGCCCGCGCGCCCGGGCGTGTACCGCATGCAGGATGCACGCGGCGATGTGCTCTATGTCGGCAAGGCGCGCGCGCTGAAGAGCCGGGTCAACAACTATACCCAGGTCGATCGCCTGCCCAAGCGACTCCAGCGCATGGTCGCCCAGACGCGCTCGATGACGATCGTTACCACCAACAACGAGGCGGAAGCATTGCTGCTCGAGGCGCAGCTGATCAAGCGCTATCGTCCCGCCTACAATGTCCTGCTGCGCGACGACAAAAGCTTCCCCTTCATCCTGCTCCGCGCCGATCATGATTTCCCGCGCATCCAGAAGCATCGCGGTGCGCGCCGGGCCAAGGGCAATTATTACGGCCCGTTCGCCAGCGCAGGCTCAGTCAACAACACGCTGAACGCGCTGCAGAAGCTGTTCCCGCTCCGCTCCTGCACCGACGGCTTCTTCAAGACCCGCGACCGGCCCTGCCTGCTCTACCAGATCAAGCGCTGTTCGGCGCCGTGCGTCGGGCGCATCTCGCAGCCCGATTATGCCGAGTTGATCGCCGATGCGAAGGCGTTCCTCGCCGGCAAATCGACTCAGGTCCAGACCAAGCTCGGCGGCCAGATGCAGGAAGCCGCCGAGAATATGGATTTCGAGCTCGCCGCAATCCTGCGCGACCGGTTGAAGGCGCTCACCTTCATCCAGGGCAGCCAGGCGATCAACGCCGAAGGGGTGGGGGACGCCGATATCTTCGCGCTCGCCAACAAGAATGGCGTGATGGGTATCCAGGCCTTCTTCATCCGCGGCGGGCAGAATTGGGGGCATCGCAGCTTCTTCCCCGCGCACACCAATGATGTGCCCGAGGGTGAAGTGCTGTCGAGCTTCCTCGTCCAGTTCTACGAGGAGGTCCCGCCGCCCCGCATGATCTTCGTCGATCGCGAGCTCGAAGAGGCGGCGCTGCTCGGCGAGGCGCTCGGCAATGCGGTCGGCTTCAAGGTATCGCTCTCGGTCCCGCAGCGCGGCACCCGCCGTCGCCTGCTCGATCAGGCCAAGCGCAATGCCGAGGAAGCGCTCGACCGCCGCCTCGCCGAGAGCACCACCCAGGCGAAATTGCTGCGCGAGGTCGCCGATCTGTTCGAATTGCCCGAGCCGCCCGACCGGATCGAGATCTACGACAACAGCCATATCCAGGGCACCAACGCGCTCGGCGCGATGGTCGTCGCCGGGCCGGAGGGCTTCCGCAAGGGCCAGTATCGCAAGTTCAACATCAAGAATGCGGATACGGTGCCGGGCGACGATTTCGCGATGATGCGCGAGGTCTTCTCGCGCCGCTTCGCCCGTGCCCTGGCCGAGGATCCCGATCGCGATGCCGGCGACTGGCCCGATCTCGTGCTGATCGACGGTGGCCGCGGGCAGCTCAATGCGGCCAAGGGCGTGCTCGAGGAAATGGGGATCGAGGATGTCTGCCTGGTCGGCGTCGCCAAGGGCCCCGACCATGGGCGCGAGGGGCGCGAGGTGTTCCACCTGATGGATGGCCGCGAACTGACCCTGCCGGTCAACGCGCCGGTCCTCTTCTATCTCCAGCGCCTCCGCGACGAGGTGCATCGCTTCGCGATCGGCGCGCACCGGGCGAAGCGCGCCAAGGCGATCGGCGCCTCGCCGCTCGACGAGGTTCCGGGCATCGGCCCGGCGCGCAAAAAGGCATTGCTGATGCATTTCGGCACTGGCCGCGCCGTGCGCAATGCGAGCCTCGAAGATCTGCAAAAGGCACCCGGCGTGTCGGCTGCCGTCGCGCAGCAGGTATATGACTTCTACCATGGCCGCTGACCCGGACAGGGTGGCACCATTTGTGAACCAAAAATCCTTCAGGCCCTGACTTGCCGCGCCGCGGGGCTACGCTAGAGTCGAGTGTCCACCAGGGGGTAAGAGCATGTTCCGGCCTATTTTGTTTACGACACTCCTGGTCGCCGGCGGTGCCGCCCATGCCGGAGACAAGCCGATCTATGCTCCGGTGCCGGATTGGGTGAAGCCCGCGCCGGCAGTCGATGGCTCCATGGTGAAAGATGATGCGCCGCTCCTGCTCGTCGTAGACAACCAGCAGCGGCTGAAGGATGGCGAGGTCACCACCTATGGCGAGACGGTGGTGCGCATCGCCACCACCCAGATCCTCGACAGCGCGGGAACGATCAAGCTGCCCTGGCAGCCGGACAAGGGCGATCTCACCATCCACCGCGCCGAGATCATCCGCGGCACCGAGCATATCGATCTGATCGCGGCCGGGCAGCGTTTCACGGTCCTGCACCGCGAAGAGCAGCTCGAACAGCGCCAGCTCAACGGCATCCTCACCGCCACGCTGGCGGTGGAAGGGCTGCGCGTTGGCGATCTCCTTCGGCTCAGCTTCTCGATCACGCAGAAGGATCCGACGCTCAAGGGCAATGTGCAGACCTTCGCGCAGCTCAGCGCGGCGCCACTGCGAGTCCAGTTCGCCCGGACCAGGCTGCTCTGGCCGGAGAGCGCCGATATTCACTGGAAGATCAACGCCGCCGACGCTCAGCCGCAGATCGTCACTACCGGCGGCTATCGCGAACTGACGCTGACCTTGCCGCTGGCGAAGCAGCCCGAAATGCCGTCGGACGCACCGGCCCGGTTCAAACGGCCGCCGATGATCGAGGCAACCAGCTTCGACAGCTGGAATTCGATCTCCAAAATCATGGCCCCGCTCTACGTCACCGACGGGCTGATCGTGCCAGGCAGCCCGCTGGCTGCCGAGGTTGCAAAGATCACCGCCGCAGAAAGCGATCCGCTGAAGCGCGCGGCGCTCGCCCTCCAGCTTGTCCAGGACAAGGTCCGTTACCTGTTCAAGGGGATGGATTCGGGCAATTACGTGCCGCAGACGCCGACCCAGACCTGGACGCTGCGCTATGGTGACTGCAAGGCCAAGACCTTGCTGCTGCTCTCCATCTTGCACGCGATGGGGATCGAGGCCGAGCCGGTGCTGGCGAGCAGCCAGCTCGGCGATCTGCTCCAGGACAGGCTGCCCAGCCCGGGCGCCTTCGACCATGTCCTTGTCCGCGCCACGATCAATGGGGAAACCCTGTGGCTTGACGGCACCAGCGGCGGCGCGCGCCTGGCCGACATTCGCGATACGCCGCCCTTCCACCAGGTGCTGCCGGTGCGTGCGGCCGGTTCGGGGCTGCTGCCGATCGCGATGCGCGTCAGCGCCCGGCCCGAGATTGCCGCCGATATCGAGCTCGACGAAACCGCCGGGGTGAATTTCCCCACCCCGTTCCGGCTCTCCGTCACGATGCGCGGCCCGCTTGCGGAATTGGTCCATGCGGGCGCGGCCCAGGCAAGCAAGGACGATCTGACCGAGATGGCGCTGAAAATGAGCGGCTCCTATCTCGATACGCCCGTCATCGTCTCGCGGACGCTGACTTTTGACGAAGTCGCCGGCACGGCGTCGCTGAGCGTCACTGGTCTCAGCTATCCCGAATGGAAGAAGGAAAATGAGCGCTATCGCAGCACGCTCGATCGTGCCGTTGCGCAGATCACTTTCGAGCCCGACCGGACTCGCCCGGCGTGGCGCACCATCCCCGTCGCCACCGACGATCCGCATTTCATCAAGGTTCGCACCAGGGTGCACCTGCCCGACAATGGCAGCGGTTTCGCGCTCGAGGGCAATGCGAAGCTTGCCGACACGCTTGGAGGGGCCAGACTGGAGCAGACCGCGACCCTCGCCAATGGCTGGATCACGACTGACGCCCAGATGATCTCGACCGGCACGGAAATCGCGGTGGCCGATATCGCTGCCGAGCGCCAGCGGATCGACCAGGCGAAGCAGCATCTGCTCCGGGTGACTGCGCCCTCAGCTTATCCGGCGCCCTGGCAGATCGTCGAGGCGAGCAAGAAGGCGCATCGCTTCGATCCAGCGCTTGCCCTGTTTGCCCAGCGCATCGCCGACCAGCCCGACAAGGCGGACTCCTACACTGCCCGGGCCTGGTTCTACGAGCGCATCTATGAGCGCAACCGGGCGATCGACGATGTCACCCATGCGATCGCGGTCGACCCGAGCGTCGACAGCTATTTGTGGCGGGCGCGGCTCTATGCCGATGTCGGCGCCAAGGACAAGGCGATGGCGGACGTGCTGGAAGCACGGAAGGTCGACCCCTCTTCCGGCGAGGCGATCCGCCAGCTGGCCTCGCTCTATGCCGACAACGGCAAGAAGGACCAGGCGCTCACCCTGCTCGACACGCGGATCGACGAGGGCGGCAAGGACAAGCCCGATTTCCAGTCGGCCAAGGCTGAGATCCTCGGGGAAGCCGGCGACAAGGACGGCGCGCTCACCACCATCGATGCCGCGATCACCTCGACTCCCGGCAATGCCGATCTGCTCAACAGCCGCTGCTGGCTGAAGGGCACGCTGGGCGTCATGCTCGACACGGCGCTCAAGGATTGCACCAAGTCGATCGAGTTGAGCGAATCGCCCGAGCGGGCAATGGACAGCCGGGCGATGGTCTATTTCAGGCTCAACCGCTTCGATGATGCCCTGGCCGATCTCAACGCAGCGCTCGACCTCAATCCGCAACTGCCCGCCAGCATGTATATGCGCGGCGTCATCCGCAAACGGATGGGTGATGTTAAGGCAGCTGAGGGCGATCTCGCCGCGGCGCGGATGATGGCACCGCAGATCGATGAGAATTACGCCAAATACGGCATCAAGCCCTGAGGAGTAGGATCCGAGGTTGGGAGGGCGTTGGGAGAATTTTCACCAGCGGCGGTTAACCCTGTCCGGCTATGACAACCCCGGTTTTCCTTACCATCGATACCGAGCTGATGTGGCGCCACTATGTGGACGGGCTCGATCGCGCCGCCATCCTCGATCGCTCGCTGGAGCCGGCAGGGGTGGGAATCTCCTATCAGCTCGACAGGCTGCGCCGGCACGGCCTCAAGGCCTGTTTCTTCGTTGATCCGATGCCGGCGCTCATCTTCGGGCTCGAACCGACCCGCCGGATCGTCGAGACGATCCTCGACGCCGGGCAGGAGGTTCAGCTCCATCTCCACCCCAATTGGGCAGGAGCAAAGGCGGGCGATCATGGCAACAGCCACAGCCGCTTCGAGCTGATCGATTACGGGCTCGAGGAGCAGCGCGACCTGATCGCCGGGGCGAGCGACCTGCTGGTCGCGGCGGGTGCGCCGCGCCCGATCGCCTTCCGCGCCGGCAGCTATGGCGCGAACGACGATACGCTGCGGGTGCTGGCCGGGCTTGGCTTTGCCTATGACAGCAGCCACAATGGCGCCGAGCCGGACAGCAAGATCGGGCTGGCTGCAACGCATATCGCGCCGGTCCGGCGCGAAGGGCTGATCGAGGTGCCGGTGACGCTGATCGAGGATCGACCCGGGGCGCTGCGCAATTTCCAGATCTGCGCGCTGTCGGCCGGCGAGATGCATGCCGCGCTCGAACATGCGGTCGATGCGGATCATGCTGCGGTGACGATCGTCAGCCATGGCTTCGAGCTCGCCAATCGTGCCGGGACCCGGCCCAACGCAGTCCATGTCCGCCGCTTCGACGCACTGTGCGAACTGTTGCAGGAACGCGCTGCGACGCTGCCCACCACGCATTTCGCCGATCGCCCGGCGTTGCGGCTCGGCCAGGCCGACGCCCCGCTCGCCCCCAATGCGCTGCGCACGCGCTGGCGCCAGGCCGAGCAGCTCTGGTCGAACATGGTGGAGGAACGCGCCGCGTGAGCGCAGTGCCGCTGCCGCTCCGCTTCCAGATCGGCGCGCGGACGCTCGCCTCGATCCAGCGGCAGCTCGTCCGGGTGCCGCTGTCGCTCGACGACGCGCTGCAGGGCCGGTTGCCCCAGCTCCCCCCGCTCGACCGCGCCGCGCACGGCTATCAGATCACCTCGCTGCCCGAGGATCGCCGCGATGCCATGGCGCTTGCCGGCGGCGGGATGATCGCCTTTGTCCGCCAGCGCTATACCCGCCATTATGTCGATCTCAGCCTCACGCACGACACCTGGCTCGAGGCGATGTCGTCGAACACACGCACCGGGCTCAGGCGCAAGGCGCGCAAGGTCGCGGCGGTATCGGCCGGCCATCTCGACGTCCGCCGCTTCCGTACCCCCGACGAGATGACTGCGTTCCATGATGTCGCCCGGCGGATTTCGCTGCGCACCTATCAGGAGCGGTTGCTCGGCGGCGGCCTGCCCGATGATCCCGAATTCCTGCGCGACATGTATCTGAAGGCGGCGGCCGGCGACGTGCGCGGCTGGCTGCTCTACATCGCGGGCGAACCCGCAGCCTATCTCTATTGCCCGATCGAGGCCGGGATCGCGCGCTACGAATATGTCGGCCATGATCCGGCCTTTTCCGATCTCTCGCCGGGCGGCGTGCTGCAGATGGAGGCGATGCGCGACCTGTTCGGCACCGGCCTGAAATGCTTCGATTTCACGGAGGGCGATGGCCAGCACAAGCGCCAGTTCGCGACCGCCGGCGTGCCCTGTATCGACATGCTGCTGTTGCGTGCGAGCCTGGCCAACCGGCTGACGACGATGGCGCTGAGCGGTTTTGATCAGGCGGCGGCGATGGGGAAACGGGCGACGAAGCGGCTGGGGCTTGAGAAGCTGGCGAAGAAGGTGCGACGCTCGTAACTCCCTCTCCCTCCGGGGGAGAGGGAAGGGGGAGCGAAGCGACGGGAGGGTGAGGGGGCTGTGTCTCGAGTTTCATCCCCCCTCATCCAACTCCGACTAACTCGCTTCGCTCGCAAGTCTTCGTATCCTTCTCCCCCAGGGGGAGAAGGAGTAGGGCCCCATCATGCACCTCCGCGCCGAAGCCCTGATCCTCGCGGTTCGCCAGCATGGCGAGCATGGTGCGATCGTCCGCGCGCTCACTGCGGAGCATGGCCTGCAGGCTGGCTATGTCCGTGGCGGCCGTTCGCGGCGCATCCGCCCGATCCTGCAGCCGGCCAATCTCGTCCTCGGCGAGTGGCGCGCTCGCACCGACGACCAGCTCGCGGGCCTCACCGTCGAGCTGATCCACAGCCGCGCGCCGCTCTTCGCCGAGCCGCTGCCCGCCGCCGCGCTCGAATGGGTGACGGCGCTCGCCGCGACCGCATTGCCCGAGGCGCAGCCCTATCCGCATATCCATGCCGCGCTCGAAGGCGTGATCGGCGCGATCGAGGCGGCGCCTGCCGCGCGCGGCTGGGCGGTGGCACTCGCGCGCTACGAACTGCTGCTGCTCGCCGAGCTCGGCTATGGGCTCGAGCCCGATCGCCTGCCCGATGTGCTGCGTCTCGGCGGCGAGGCGGACTGGGCTGATATCCTCGCCGCGCTGCGCATCACCGGGGAGGCGCTCGAAAGCGATATCCTCACCGATCGCCGTGCCGAAACGCTCGCCGCCCGTGCCCGGCTGGTGGATCGCCTGAAAAGGGCGGTTGCGTGAGGCGCCGCGACTGAGGCAAGGGCACGCTCGACTCTCTTCCGTTCATCCCGAGTAGCCATCGAGCTTGTCGAGATGGCGTATCGAGGGACACATGTGTCTCGATACTAGCCCTCGACAAGCTCGGTCTCTACTCGACACGAACGGTGATGATTTGAAGGACGTTTGAATGCCTCTGATCGCAATCCTGGCCGGAGACGGCATCGGCCCCGAAGTCACCGCAGAGGCGCGCCGCGTGCTCGATGCGCTCGATCTCGGCTTCAGCTTTGAGGAAGGCCTGGTCGGCGGCGCCGCCTATCATGCGACCGGCCATCCGCTTCCGCCCGAGACGCTCGCCCTGGCGAAGCGCGCCGACGCCATCCTGTTCGGCGCGGTCGGCGATCCCTCCTGCGACGCCCTCGAACGCAGCCTGCGCCCCGAACAGGCAATCCTCGGCCTGCGCAAGGAGCTTGCCCTGTTCGCGAACCTGCGCCCCGCCAAGCTCTTCCCCGGCCTTGAGGACGCCTCAGCGCTCCGTCCCGAAGTCGCTTCGGCGATCGACCTGCTGATCCTGCGCGAGCTCAATGGCGATGTCTATTTCGGCGAAAAGGGCATGCGCACCACCGCCACGGGCCTGCGTGAAGGCTATGACATCATGAGCTATAACGAGGCCGAGGTCCGCCGCATCGCGATCGCCGGCTTCGAGGCGGCACGGCGCCGGCGCGGCAAGCTCTGCTCGGTCGACAAGGCGAACGTGCTCGAAACCTCGCAATTGTGGCGCGATGTCGTGATCGAAACCTCGGCGCAATATCCGGACATCGCTTTGACACATATGTATGTCGATAACGCCGCGATGCAGCTCGTGCGCAATCCCGGCCAGTTCGACGTGATCGTCACCGGCAATCTGTTCGGCGACATATTGTCGGACCAGGCAAGCATGTGCGTCGGGTCGATCGGCATGCTTGCCTCGGCCTCGCTCAGCGACTGGCGCAGCACGCTCGGCCTGTACGAGCCGATTCACGGCAGCGCGCCTGATATCGCCGGGCAGGGCAAGGCCAATCCCTGTGCGATGATCCTCTCGGTCGCGATGATGCTGCGCCACTCGCTCGACCTGCCCGGGCCGGCCGACCGGATCGAGGCGGCGGTCAGCGCAGCGATCGGCAAGGGCGTGCGCACCGCCGATCTCGGCGGCACCCACACGACGCGCGAAATGGGCGACGCGGTGCTGGCGGCGCTCGATGCGTGAGGGCGTGAGCAGCCCCTTGCTGGATCTCGCGGTCGTCATCCCGACCTTCAATGAGGTCGGCAATGTTCCCATCATCATCGCCAAGCTCGACCAGGCGCTCGCCGGCCGTGCCTGGGAGGCGATCTTCGTCGACGACAACAGCCCGGACGGCACCGCCGACGCCGCGCGCGCCATCGCCCGGGCCGATCCTCGCGTCCGCGTGATCCAGCGCATCGGACGGCGCGGCCTGTCCTCGGCCTGTATCGAGGGCATGTGCGCGACCGCGGCACCGATCGTCGCGGTGATCGACGGCGATCTCCAGCATGACGAGACCATCCTCCCGAAGATGCTCGATGCGCTCCACCAGGACGCGACGCTCGATCTCGTCATCGGCTCGCGCTTTGTCGATGGCGGCGGCACCGGCGACTGGGACCATGATCGCGTCGCCAAATCCGCCCTTGCGACGCGGCTTTCGCGGCGCATCCTGAAGGCCGATCTCAACGATCCGATGAGCGGCTTCTTCATGATCCGTACCGCCATCGTGCGCGAGCTCGCGCCGCATCTCGCCGCCATCGGCTTCAAGATCCTGCTCGACATCATGACCGGCAGCCCCAAGCCGCTGCATTTCCTCGAAATGGCGTACACCTTCCGGGTCCGCACCGAGGGCGAGAGCAAGCTCGACCATGTCGTCGCGCTCGAATATTTGATCGCGATCTACGACCGGATGTTCGGCAATTTCGTGCCGGTGCGCTTCGTGATGTTCTCGGCGATCGGCGCGCTCGGCGCGGGCGTGCATTTCGCGGTGCTCGCGGCCCTGTTCAAGGGCGTCGATTTCGGTTTCACGGTGTCGACAATCGCCGCGACTATCGCCGCGATGACCTTCAACTTCTTCGTCAACAATGCGCTGACCTATCGCGACACGCGGCTGAAGGGCGCGCGGCAGTTGCTCGACGGCTGGGTGTCGTTCTGCATCGTCTGCTCGCCCAGTGCGCTCGCGAATATCGGCGTCGCGGCGTTCCTCTACAACAGCCGCGCCGACCCGTGGGAAGTCTCCGCGCTGGCCGGCGTAGTGCTCGGCGCGGTGTGGAATTACGCGCTGTCGTCGCGCTTCACCTGGGGGCGGTACTAGCTTCTATCCGCCGGCATAGCCGCCGATAATTGGCAGGATCTCGCCGGTGATGTAGCTCGACAGTTGGGGCGAAGCGAGGAAGACATAGGCCGGCGCAATCTCTTCCGGCTGGGCGGGGCGCTTCATCGGCGTATCCGCGCCGAACTTCGCCACGTCCGGCGCCTCCTTGTCGCTCGGGTTGAGCGGGGTCCAGACCGGCCCCGGCGCGACTGCGTTCACGCGAATGCCCTTCGGGATGAGGTGGGTGGCGAGGCTGCGGGTGAAGGCGTGGATGCCGCCCTTGGTCATTGAATAGTCGAGCAGGTCCTTGTTGCCGAGCAGGCCGGTGACGGATCCCGTATTCACGATCGCGCTGCCGGGTTTCATATGCTCCACCGCCGCCTGCGCCATGAAGAAATAGCCGTAGAGATTGGTCTTCAGCGTCTGGTCGAAATGTTCGGCGGTCAGGTCGGCGAAGATCGAATGGACCTGAAACGCGGCGTTGTTGACCAGGATGTCGAGCCGGCCGAACGCGTTGACTGCCTTGGCGACGGCCGCCTTGCAGAAGCTCTGATCGCGAACATCGCCGGGGATGAGCAGCGCGCGCCTGCCTTCCTTTTCGATTGCGCGGGCGGTGACATCGGCATCGGCCCGCTCGTCGCCGAGATAGACGATCGCGACATCGGCCCCCTCGCGCGCGAACAGGACCGCGACGGAACGCCCGATCCCGGAATCGCCGCCGGTGATGATCGCCGCCATGCCCTCGAGCTTGCCTGAACCCTTGTAGAAGGGCGCGTCATAGAGCGGCGGCGGATCGAGCTTTGCCTCGCTGCCGGGCTTTGGCTGGTGCTGGGCCGGGAAGGGCGGCTCGGGATAAGTCCTGGCGCCGGCCTGCATCGCGCCGCTGGCCTTTTTCTTCGGCTTCTTGTCGCTCGCGGCGACCTGCGCCTGGATCGCCCGCATTTCTTTCGCTGCCTTCGATCCGCTGCTTTTGTCTGTCTTCGCCATGATCATCCTCTTGTCAGTCCTCCCAAATCCATGGCGGGCGCGCGTGTTCCGGATTGGCCGCGACTGCCGATGGAATCATATTGATCTCGATCATCTCGCTGCGTCTTTCGCGGAACGATCCGGATGCCGGGGAGGTTTTCACGGTAACCACCAGGGAGATTGACCATGGCTACCGAAACGAAACAGGATGCGATCGCCCTTCTTAAGGCGGACCATCGCAAGGTCGAAGAATTGTTCGAGCAGTTCGAAAGCGCCAGCGGCGACGGCAAGAAGGAGAAGATCGCGCTTCAGATCTGCCTCGAGCTGACCGTCCATGCGCAGATCGAGGAAGAGATTTTCTACCCGGCGTGCGAGGGCAGGATCGAGGAGGATCTGCTCAAGGAAGCCTATGTCGAGCATGACGGCGCCAAGGTGCTAATCGCCGAGATCGAGGCCGGCGGCCCCGACGACGAATATTACGACGCCAAGGTGAAGGTGCTTTCCGAGCAGATCGAGCATCATGTCGAGGAAGAGGAAAAGCGCATGGAAGGCATGTTCTCCCAGGCGCGCAAGGCCGGGCTCGACATGGATGCGCTGGGCGACCAGCTCCGCGCCCGCAAGGAGGAGCTGATCGCAACCTACAAGGCGGGCGGACTCGCCAAGCCCGAGACGACCACCTTCGTCGAAGCGACGGTCTGACCGTCCCTTGGCGTGATGATCAACAGGGCGCCCAGCATCATGGCGGTGCTGGGCGCCGCTTTCTGTGCCGTAGCGGGCGCTCAGGCATGTGCCGAGGATACGCCGCCGCCCGTATCGCTGTCCGTGCGCGACACGATAGACTTGTGGGACAATGCGGCTGGCGGCGTCCGGCCGGGCGTCGTCGTCCTCAACAAGCTGCAGCTGTCGGGCACGGTTCAGGGCGATCCGCTCGGGCTGCCGGGCCTGAGCGTGCATGGCCAGGTCTTCCGCACTGACGGCGCAAGTCTCAGCCGCCGGGTCGGCGATATCCAGACGGTCGACAGTATCGAGGCCGAGCCCGTCACGCGGTTGTTCGAGGCGTGGATCGAACAGAAGTTCGGCGACGACCGGCGCTCGATAGCGTTGCGCGCCGGGCTGATCGACCTGAATGCCGATTTCGATTCGATCCAGGCAGCGAGCCTGTTCGTCAATTCCTCGCACGGCATCGGCGCCGATCTGTCGCGGAGCGGGGTGAGCGGGCCGTCAATCTATCCCGTCTCCGCGACCGGTGCGCGGCTGAGCTTCCTGCCTTCCAAGACATGGACCTTCCGGCTGGCTGTGTTCGACGGTGTCGCGGGCGAGCCCGATCGCCCGAAAGCCTTTGTCGCCGAGCGGCTCGCCCCCGCTGACGGCGCGCTGCTCATCGGCCAGGCCGACTATCACCTGTCAGACAGCGCGAAGATCGAAGCCGGTCTGTGGCATTATACCGGCACGGTGCCGTCTCTCCCGGCGCCCGGCCGTGCCGTGCATGACCAAGGCGGCTATGCCTCGATCGAAGGCCCCATCCCGGCAGCGAAGGGCTGGAGTGCCTGGGGCCGGATCGGCGTCGCCGCCGGCAAGGCGCAGGTCATCGATCGTTATATCGGGTTCGGCGTGGTCCGCACTGCGCCGTTCAAGGGCCGCAAGGACGATCGGATCGGCATCGCGATCGCCGAGGCGCATATCGGCGCGCCGGCGCGCGAAAGCATGGGCCTGCCGCACGCCGAGACCAGTATCGAAGCGAGCTACCAGCTCAAGCTCGGCACCAGCTTCGCGGCGCAACCCGATGTCCAATATATCGTCCATCCCGCCGCGATGAGCGGCACCCGTGACGCACTGGTCTTCGGCCTGCGCCTCGTCTTCACTGCGGGTTTTCCGAAACAGGCGCCGGCGACCGAGTCAGCTGACCCGACGGTGCCGCCGGACGGCCCTCAGCCGCCCGATGCGGGGGCGCCTCCATCCTGAGCACCGACCCGAGGCTTGGCGGCGCGCCGATGCTTCTGCCGCGCCTTGTGCTCTACCCAGGCCGCGGTACGGTTCTGGATATACTCCCCGATCTGCCCGGAGGTCGTGAAGGCCGGCGGCTCGTGGGCGAAGCTGCCCTGCGGGTTGCGCAGCGGCAGGGCGGCAACCTTTTCGGCGTGCAGCACCTGGAGCGTCGAGGGGCGCGCGTGATTGGGGTGCGCACCCGAGGATGCCGGGATGTTCACCCCGGCAAGGGCATCGTCAGTGCGGGGCACATCCAGGGTCAGGACATCGGCGAGGCTCGGGGCGGCGGCGTCGCGCCGGGTCAGGGGCGGAAGGTTCCAGCGTTCGGCCAATGTCTTCAGCACTGAGGTGTGGTCGATCACGCCCTGGGCCGGGCGGAAGACTGATCCCTGCTCGATCAGCGGAGAGATCAGCAGGGCAGGGATGCGCACGCCATAGCGGTCGAACGTGAACTCGAACTCGCCCACGGAATCGTCTGGCGCCACCGCGCCATAAGGTGGTGCGACATGGTCGTAATTGCCGCCATGTTCGTCAAAGGTGATCAGCAGCAACGTGTCGTTCCAGCCGGGCCCGTCCCGCACCGCGCGGTACACATCGCGGATCAGCTGCTCGCCCAGCGCGACATCGTAATTCGGATGCTGGCTGTTCCCGCCCGAGCCCCAGTCCGGCTCGAGGAAGGTATAGGCCGGCAAAGTTCCGGCGGCGGCGCGGGTCTGGAAATCCCGGAAATGCCCGAAATGGCTTTCGTCCGCATTCAGGGTGTCGGGGAAATCATGCCGGGTCATCGGCGGCGCGTTATAGCCGTAGATCGCCCAGTCGATCCCCGCATCCGACAAACGGCCGAAGATGCTCGGGCAGGTGAAGATCTTCACCTTGTTGTCGAGATGTCCCTGCGATGTCGCCGCCGCGGCGAAGGCGCGGTTGGGGATGGTCTGGGTGGGGGCGGCCGCGAACCATTGGTCGCACACCGCATAGCCGCGCGCGAGCGCCGACATGATCGGCAGCGTCTCGGGGGCGTACATGCCCATGACCTGGCTCGACGCGGTGTTCGGCAGCGTATCGCCATAATGATGGGCGAGGTCATAATTGATCGCGGCGTGGAAATTCACCACGAACCCGTCATTGGTCGGGGCCTGGTTCGGCGCGGGATCGTCGGTGCTGAACAACTGATAATTGGTGTTCTGAAAGCCCTCGCCCGGATCGGCGCCCGGCATCAGATAGCAATGCGCCGCATCGGGGGTGATCTTGTACACCTGTACCGTGCGCCCCGCCTCGTCCGGATTGCTTTCCTGACCGGTGAGGCCGGCATAGGCGTGGCCGGCCGGCGATGTGTTGCCGGCGTCGGTATAGAGAAAGCCGAGCATTTGATCGAAGGAACGGTTCTCCAGCATAAGCTGCACTATATGCTTGATATTGGACAGATTTGGCATTCACCCGCTCCTATATCCGGCCCGGGATGTGCTTGCCTCGGCGCCCGGGTTCTTGGCTCCGTCGAACGAGTCCTTCGCCACGCCTGAGCCTATTGGGAAGGACAGGATTTCACCCCGGCCCGGCGCAGTCAATACTGGCTTGGGGCCCACGCCGTCACAGGTTTTTCGTCGCCGGGCGAACTGCTATGGTGTGGGCATGGACCTTACGCGCCGCACCCTTCTCGGCGCGCTGCTCGCCGCCCCGGGCGCAGCGGCGCTTGCCGCCCGTCCCCGCCGCACCGCGGCGACGCTGGTCGCCACGGCGCGGCGCCAGGTCGGCGTCACCACCGGCTATGATCGCAACTATACTCAACTGCGCTATCCGGGCGGCGATGTGCCGCGCGACCGGGGCGTCTGCACTGACGTCCTGATCCGCGCCTATCGCGACGCGTTCGGCCTCGATCTCCAGGCTTTGGTCCACGCCGATATACTGCAGGCCTTCGCCGCCTATCCGAAACGCTGGGGCCTGAAGCATCCGGATGCGAATATCGACCATCGCCGCGTGCCGAACCTGGCGGTGTTCTTCTCGCGCCAGGGCGCCCGCCTGCCGCTGCCGCGCGATCCCGATGGCTGGCAGCCGGGCGATATCTATACCTGCCTGATCGGCGGGACGATCCCGCACACCGGCATCATCTCGGATCGCCGCCCAGGCGGCAGGCCGGGCTGCGTGATCGAGAATGTCGGCGCCGGCGTGCACGAGCAGATGGCGTTGTTCGAGTACACGCTGACCGGGCGGTTTCGCTGGGCGCTGGAGAGCTGACGGCGCGCCGCCGCTTCAGCTGCATCAAGCATGGCGTTCGATCGTCGTCGACAATATCGTGCGGGCATGTGGTGGCACAAAAACAGGCGGCCCCAGCCCGAATCCGACGAATCGGACGGCCAGCTTCGCGCGCAACTCGTCGCTGCGTGCAAGACTGTGCGCCGTCAGATCGAGATCCAGCAGTCGGTCCGCTATTCCCGTGTGGGTGGATATGGCGGGGATGATATCGCCGTTCAGGTCCTTCAGACTCAGCTCGACCAGCTTGAAGAATCGCTCGCCAACCTGGGGCCGGACAATGCGTGAAGACTCCGCCTCTCATGCCCTTGCGGCACGTCGTAGCACACGCTATTTCAGCGTTGCCTGACGAGAGGCACACGGTCCGCGTAAAGGGCATAGCCCGCTCGCTTTTGCTGTCGAACTTCACGACCTGACTTCCTGCCCGATGCATGCGGACCCCGGGCTTGCTGGAAGGAAGGTATTGTCATGGTTTCTCCGCCGGATGGGCAAGAGCCGCCACGCGCGCTGCCCCTCGCCGCCAGTCTCGAGCATTTGAAGAAACAGGCCAAAGCGCGCCTGCGCCTGCTGCGTGTGCAAACGCCCGAGGCCAGGCTCGCCGACGCCCAGCTCGCTATCGCCCGCAACTATGGCTTTGCGAGCTGGCGCGCGCTCAAGGCGAACCTCGATCAGGCCGGCCTGGCCGGCGCGTACGGCCGGTTCACCGGCTATTACCGGCTGGACCCGGACGTGGTTTCGAACAGCGTCATCATGGTCACCGAAGAGCAAGGGCAGTTGTTCGCGCAAAATGACGGCCGTCCCAGGACACCGCTCACCCCGATCGAGGATGATATTTTCGCCATAGCCGGTACCAGGGTCCATTATCGCTTCGAGGGTCCTCCCGGCCAATTCGCTGAACGGGTCCTTGTCGGCAGCGAGGGGCGCGTCGCCGTTGCGGTACGAACGGACGCTGACGACGCGAAAAAGGCTCAGGCTGATTACGCGCGCGACCTGGCGGAACAGGCTCGGCCACGGACCCGTGTCGACATCGATCCCGAAACCCTGGAGGCGTATGTCGGCATCTACGCATCGCCTCGGGGTACGACGGTCGAGGTGACGCGTCGCGCGTCGCGTCTTTTTGCCCGCCTCGCCGGACAGCCCGATTTCGAAATCCAGTGCGAAGGACAGGATCGTTTCTTCTACGTCGTGGTGCCGGCCCAGATCAGCTTCAGCATGCGGGGTGGGAGCGCGGAGGGGCTGATGCTGCATCAGCACGGACGCACCGTCACGTTCCGGCGCACCAGTCGCGAATCCGCCGCTGAGCTCGTGGAAGCGATAGAGCTGCGCCGTGCCGAGCAGGAGCGCCCGCGCACGCCGGTTACGCTGAGCACCGAGGCACTGGAGCTTTACGTCGGCCGATATGTCATGAGCGAGACCAACAGGTTCACCGTCACCCTGGAGGGTGATCGCCTGTTCGGCGAGATGACCGGACAGCGCCGCTTCGAGATGTTCGCCGAAGCGGAGGCGCGGTTTTTCCTGACGGTCGCTGCCGTCCAGATATCGTTCATCGAAGACGCGTCCGGCCGGATCGATCGGGCGATAATCCATCAATATGGCAATGACCTCGTATCGATGCGGGAAATTCCAGAGGGAGAGAAAGCATGAAGTTCGTCACGCGGTTCGCGCTTGCCTGCGCCGCATCGTCCCTCGCCGCCGCGCAGCCGGCATGGTGCCAGCCGACAGCGGCACCGGCCGTCCAGACAGTCGTCCCGCCGTCGATCATCCCAGGCCTTGACGGCGATTGGGACGGAACGCTCACCGTCAGCGCCATCAAGCTGCGCCTTATATTCCATATCGCCAGCGCGCCCAGCACCGGCACGACCGCTACCCTCGACAGTATCGATCAGGGCGCGAAGGGCATCCCCGTCACCGCCGTGACGAAGACGGGCGACAAGCTCCTGTTCGAGATCAAGGCCATCCAGGGCAGCTTCGAAGGCACGCTCTCCGCCGACGGACGGACGATCGCGGGCACCTGGCACCAGGGACCGAACGCCATCCCCTTGACGCTCACCCGCCGGACGGCAGGGGCGGCCGCGCCGACCGCGAACCGGCCGCAAACACCGGTCAGGCCCTTCCCCTATCGCGAGGAAGAGGTGAGCTATGTGAACACGGCTTCCGGCGACAAGGTCCAGCTGGCCGGCACCCTCACCCTGCCGCAAGGCGCGGGCCCATTCCCCGCCGCCATCCTGATCGCCGGCTCGGGACCGAACGGCCGCGACGAGGAGATATTGGGGCACAAGCTGTTCCTCGTGCTCTCGGACTATCTGACGCGGCAGGGGATCGCAGTCCTCCGCGTCGACAAGCGCGGCGTGGGCCATTCGACCGGCAATTACGACAAGGCCACCAGCCTCGATTTCGCCAGCGACGTGAAAGCGGGTCTCGCTTATCTTCGGACGCGCAGCGAGATCGATCGCCGCCATATCGGGCTGATCGGCCATAGCGAAGGCGGGCTGATCGCGCCGATGGTCGCCGCGGATGATCCCGGGGTCGCCTTCGTCGTGCTGATGGCCGGGCCTGGTGAAAACGGCACGAAGATCCTGCTTCAGCAGGGCGCGCTCATCATGAAGGCGGGCGGAATGAGCGAAAGCGCTGTCGCTGAAAACACTGCGGGCCGCGCCGCGATGTTCAAGATCGCGCGCGAAGAAGCCGATCCCGCGAAACTGGAGACGGAGTTGCGCCCGATGATGGCGTCGCTGGACAAGACCGGACGCATGGCTCCCCAGGCCATCGATGCGCAGATCAAGGCACTGTCCAACCCTTGGTTCCGCTTCTTCCTCAGCTATGAGCCGGCGCCGACGCTCGCCCGGCTCAGGCAGCCGGTGCTTGCGATCAACGGCTCGCTCGATCTGCAGGTGCCGCCCGAGGAAAATCTGGCCGCGATCCGCACTGCCCTGGCCGGCGACAAACAGGCGACGGTCATCGAGCTCCCGGGTCTGAATCACCTGTTCCAGACCGCGAAGACCGGCTCACCGAGCGAATATGGCACGATCGAGGAGACCATGGCGCCGCTCGCGCTCACGACGATGTCTGACTGGATTCTCGCGCGGACGGGCGCGGGACCTGTCAAGGGACGCTGATGACGCCCCCGATTTCGACGGGATAGCTGCGGAGGACGGCTTCGCTAAGATCGGCCGCCACGACTTCGTCCGCACCCTTCCGTGTGCCGGCCGCGCGGACGGTCAGTACGACGCCGTCCCAGAGAATGTTTTCCTCTCCCCGCTTGCGAATGCGCATTTCGAGCCGGATGCGCTGAAGCGCTACGAGCCTCGACTTCCCTGTCGAAAGCGGGACAGTGGCGCCGGCGCCGACAGCACCGGGAACAGCGCCGGGCGTGATGGAGGATGAGCTCCCGGTGAGCGCCTTCGCCTTGCTCGTTCCGAGATCGACTCGCGTCAGGGTCAACTCGGCGACATAGGCGGCATGGCCCGGCTCCGCGAGGATCGTGAAACCCTTCGCCCCGAGCGCTTCGTTCGCGGCGACGACGAACGGACGCATCGTGGAAGCATCTCCCTCTCCGGTCCCTGGCTCGATCGAGATGGTTCCGCCGCTCGGCGGGGAGGCGGCCGACAGCGACCCTCCCCAGATCGATGCCAGAACCACTGCGGCTGCTACGATCGAGGCAGGGCCCTTGTTCATACATACTCCGAATGAGCGGAGAGACGCCCGCAACGATGATGGCACATCGGCACCGCGACCGCCATGGGTTCAGCTCTTGCCGGCATAATGATCGGTGGCGCGAACAAGCTGGTCGAGGATCCCCGGCTCCGAATAGGCGTGCCCCGCGCCCTCGATCAGGTGAAACTCAGCCTCGGGCCAAGCCTTGTGCAGCGCATAGGCGTATCGCGCCGGGCACGGCATGTCGTAGCGTCCGTGCACGATCGTCCCGGGAATCGAGCGCAACCGGCCTGCGTCGCGAAGCAACTGGCCGGGCTCCAGCCAGCAGGCATTGACGAAATAATGCGTTTCCAGCCGGGCAAAGGCGAGCGCGAAATGGCTGTCGTCATGCTGCACCGACAGGTCGGGGTTGGGCAGCAGCGTGATGGTTTCGCCCTCCCACACGCTCCAGGCGCGCGCTGCGGCGACCTGCACCGCCGGGTCGTCCCCGGTCAGGCGGCGGTGATAGGCTGCCAGCATAGTGCCCCGCTCGGCCTCGGGGATCGGCGCCGTGAACCGCTCCCATTTGTCGGGGAACATCTCCGACACGCCGAACTGGTAGAACCAGTCCAGCTCGGGCTGCGTACAGGTGTAGATGCCGCGCAGGACAAGCTCGCTGACCCGCTCCGGATGGGTCTGGGCATAAGCGAGCGCTAGCGTCGATCCCCAGGAGCCGCCGAACACCAGCCAGCGATCCACGCCTGCCAGGTCGCGTAGCCGCTCGATATCGGCAACCAGGTGCCAGGTCGTGTTCGCCTCGAGCCCCGCATGCGGCGTCGACCGTCCGCACCCGCGCTGCTCGAACAGCAGCACGTCGTAAAGCGCCGGATCGAACAGCCGCCGATGGTCAGGCGCAATGCCGCCGCCCGGACCGCCATGCAGGAACACAGCCGGCTTCGCGCCCGGCGTCCCGCTGCGCTCATAATAGATGCTGTGCCCGTCGCCGACATCGAGCATGCCGGTCTCATAGGGCTCGATCGGCGGGTAGAGGGTGCGGAGGGTCATGGTTGCGATCTTTCTCGGGCGGCGACTACCCGTCTAGCCTCACGGCCATGTCGAGAGCCACATCCAATGCCGGAAATCCTGTGGATCATTGAGCGCCACCGCGGAAATGATCGGGTAGAAATAGATGAACAGCCCGAGCGCGAGGATCAGGAATCCCTCGTCCCAATGCCGGAATCTTCCCGTCCCGAACCGGTCGAACGCGGCCGCCAGCGGGAGTGCGATGAAGATGCTTGCCAGATAATAATAATAGAAGAAGCCGAGCGATTTCGGGATCAGCGCCCACATCGCCCAGGCGCCCGCCCAGAGCAGTACGACCGCGAGCATCTTCGCCGATCCCTCGCGCACCCAAGCGTAAAGGCACGCAGCGATCGCGACCAGCCCGCCCCACAGGATCGCCGGGTTGCCGATCATCAGCACCCCGCGCACCGCGCCGTCGACCGGCTCGTAGAGATACCAGATCGGGCGGATCATCAGCGGCCAGGTCCGCCAGCCGGATTGATAGGTGTGCGGCGGCAGAATCTCGGTCTGCGCTGCGTACATTTTCATCTGGAAGCGGGCGAGGGTGCGGAAGGTCAGCGGGTCGACGGCATAGAAGAAGGCCGGCAGGAAAGTCAGGCAATAGGCGGCGACGCTCACCACGCCGAGTGCGAGCAGGGCGTGGATCGCGGGCATGCCCGGCCAGTGAAGCTGGTTGCCCGGATTGAGCGCGGCATAGACCGATCGGTTCCGCAACCGCGCATCGTGCAGCCGGACCGCGAGAAAGCTGATCGCGGCATAGGGAATGAACGGCACCGCCGCCCATTTGCACGCGACGCCGAGTCCGAGCAGCAGGCTGCCGAGCAGCCAGCGCGGCCAGGCCTTGCCTTCCGGCGCGCGCATCGCCCAGAGCAGCGCGGCGATGCCGGTCACCACGAACGCCGCCATGAAGCCGTCGAGCATCGCGATCCGCGCCTGAATGAAGACGGTGATGTTGAGCAGCACGAACAGCGCCCCCATCGTCGCGGTCCGCACCCGGCGGTACAGCAACCACAGGATCGCGAAGATGCCCAGCACGGTCGCGGTACCGGCAAAGGTCGACATGATCCGCCAGCCGAAGCTGTTGTCGCCGAACAGGGTGATACCGAGCGCGATCAGTTCCTTGCCGAGCAGGGGATGCTCGACATTGACCGGCCCCTGGAGCTGCAGCAGCACATGCGCCGCGGGAACATAATGCACCTCGTCGAACATCTGCTTGTGCGGGGTGGCGAGGCGCAGCGTGAACAGGATCTGCGCCGCGAGACCGATGATCGCCGCGGCGCGAAAAGGGCGAGGGGCCGTGTCGGTCATGCCGCGCCATTCCCACTTCGTCGCGGCGCTTTCAAGGCAGGCTGCCCGGAAACCATTGACGTGGGCCAACCCCTCCCGGCAAAGCGTTTCGCATGAAGCGACGCACCGGACAGGACCAATCGATCACCCGCAACTGGCGGCCCGCGACCCAGGCGGTCCGCGGCGGCACTGCACGCTCCGAATGGGGCGAGACGTCGGAGGCTATCTTCCTCACCTCGGGCTATGCCTATGATTGCGCGGCGGACGCGGCGGCGCGCTTCGCGGGCGAGCAGACGGGCATGACCTATTCGCGCCTGCAGAACCCGACGGTCGAGATGCTCGAACAGCGCATCGCCCTGCTCGAAGGGGCCGAGGCGTGCCGCTCGATGGCGACCGGCATGGCGGCGATGACCGCGGTTCTGCTCTGCCAGCTCCAGACCGGCGACCATATCGTCGCCGGCCGCGCCGCCTTCGGCTCGTGCCGCTGGCTGACCGACACGCTGCTGCCCAAATTCGGCATCGGCGTGACGATCGTCGATGCGCGCGATCCGCAGCAATTCCAGGATGCGGTGCGTCCCGAGACCAGGCTCTTCTTCTTCGAGACCCCTGCGAATCCGACCATGGACGTGGTCGACCTGAAGGCGGTCTGCGACATCGCCCGCGCACGCGGCATCACCAGCGTCGTCGACAATGCCTTTGCCACCCCGGCGCTGCAGCGGCCGATGGAATTCGGCGCTGACGTCACCGCTTATTCAGCGACCAAGATGATGGACGGGCAGGGCAGGGTGCTCGCCGGCGCCGTGTGCGGCACCGAGGATTTCATCACCAACACACTGCTCCCCTTCACGCGCAACACCGGCCCGACGCTCAGCGCGTTCAACGCCTGGGTTGTGCTCAAGGGGATGGAGACGCTCGATCTGCGCATCCGCCGCCAGAGCGAGAACAGCCTCAAGGTCGGCACATTCCTCGAGAGCCGGGTGCCGCGCATCCTGCATCCGGGTCTTGCCAGTCATCCGCAGCACAATCTCGCCATGGCGCAGATGGATGCATGCGGCCCGATCTTCGCCTTCGAGGTCGAGGGGCGGCAACAGGCGCACGGCCTGCTCGATGCGCTCAAGCTGGTCGACATCTCGAACAATATCGGCGATTCCCGTTCGCTGATGACTCATCCCGCCTCGACCACCCATTCGGGCGTGGCGGAGGAGAAACGGCTGGAGATGGGTGTGACCGAGGGCATGCTGCGCCTCAATGTCGGGCTGGAAGATCCGCAGGACGTGATCGAGGATCTCGACGGTGCCCTGCGCGCGGTCGGGTTGTGAAGGCGCTCTTCCCCAATTCAGCCGAAACGCGCGGCGTGATCGTGCGCGTGTCGGTCAGCTATCTGCCCGAGCAATCCGAGCCGCGCCGCGGCCGCTGGTTCTGGGCCTATCATATCCGGCTGGAGAATGAGGGGCCGATGGCGGTCCAGCTGCTCACCCGCCACTGGATCATCACTGACGGACGCGGCGCGCGCCACTCGGTCGAGGGCGAGGGCGTGGTCGGCGAGCAGCCGCTGATCGCCCCCGGCGCGAGCTTCGACTATGTCTCGGGCTGCCCGCTTGCGACGCCGACCGGCAGCATGGAGGGCAGCTATCACATGATCGGCGAGGACGGCTCGGCCTTCGACGTCGACATCCCCAAATTCGCGCTGATCGCGCCGGCGGTGGGGGTATGAGCGAGAATCTTCTTCCTCCCCTCCCGCTTGCGGGAGGGGATCGAGGGGTGGGCTCGCGCTCTCCTCAAATGTTGCGCATGATTTGGCCGGGTGCCCACCCCCAGCCCCTCCCGCAAGTGGGAGGGGAGCAGAAGTGAAGCGCACCCATCTCCCCCTCAACGGCATGCGCGTCCTCGACGCCGCGGCGCGCCATCTCTCCTTCACCCGCGCCGCCGACGAGCTCGCCGTCACGCCGGCCGCGGTCGGCCAACAGATCCGCGCGCTCGAGGACACGCTCGGCGTGGTCCTGTTCCGCCGCACCACCAAGGGGCTGGAGCTCACCCCCGAGGGCGAGGCCGGCCTCGCCGCATTGCGCCAGGGCTTCCTCCAGTTCGAGGAAGCGGTCCGCGCCATGCAGGCCGGCCAGACTTCCAAATCACTGACCATCGCCGCCCCGCGCGATCTCACCGAGAAATGGCTGATGCCGCGCCTCGCCGAGATCGCCCGCAGCGACGGCGAATTGCGGTTCGCGCTCGTCTCGGCCGACGAGGATGTCGATTTCACTGAGGCCAATCTCGATCTCGCGATCCGCTGGGGCAATGGTCCGGGCGAGCATGAGGGCGAGGCGCTCGAATCCGAAGGCATGGTCACGGTCGAGCGCCCCGGCGGCGGGATCGACACGCGCATCTCCTGGCCTGGCTGCCTCAATGACGATGCAGTGTCGCTGGTCCGCGTCGGCGACGCCGGCCTCGCGCTCGATGCCGCCGCCGAGGGGCTTGGGCGCGCGACCGTCCCCGAACTGCTCGCCGCCGCCGATATCGCTTCCGGCCGCGTGGTCCGGATCGGCGACGCACGCCCTTCGGCGCTTGGTTACTGGCTGGTCGCCCCGCTCCCGCAATGGCGCCAGAAGAAGGTCAAGGCGCTGGTCGACGCGCTGACGACGTGATCGACGTACCCGTCCTCGAGACCGAGCGGCTCAGGCTCCGCCCGCGTACGCCCGACGACGCTGAGGCGCTGTACCCGACTCTGTCGGACGCCGACCTGATGACCTGGTGGTCGCGCGCGCCCTTCACCTCGGTGGAGGAGGTGCGCGACTATATCATGCCGGGCGAGAAATGGGCCGGCTGGCGCGGCTGGGCGATCACCCGGCATGGCGATGATCGTGCGATCGGCTTTCTCTCCGCGGGAGAAAAGCGTCAGGGCAGCGTCACCGAGATCGGCTATATGCTGGAACGCGCTGCCTGGGGCAGCGGTATCGCCCGCGAAGCGGTGTCGGCTCTGATCACCCATTTGTTCGCCCTCGGCCAGCGCCGCGTCTTCGCTGATACCGATCCCGAAAATACCGCTTCGAACCGGCTGCTCGAGCGCCTCGGCTTCACCCTGGAGGGCCGGCTGCGCGGCGAATGGGAAACGCATATCGGGGTGCGCGACAGTTATATCTGGGGCCTGCTCGCCGAAGAGTGGAAGCCATGATCGCACCCAATCTGAACGATCCCGCGGAGCGCGCCGCCTATCGCCGCGAGCTCCAGAGCGTCGCCCGGCCGATCCGCTTTACCGGCGTCAGCTTCGCGCTGCTCGGTGTCGCGCTCGCGATCGTGCGGATGCAATGGATGCCCGACTTGCCCGAAATCGTGCCGATCGCCGCGGTCGCGGTCGGCGCGGCCAACATGGTCGCGGGGATCCTCATCCGCACCCGCTACCATCAGGCCCGCATGCGCGGCTGATCGCGTCAGCGCGCTTTCCTGTAGTCCGGCACGCTGTGTGACTGCGCCCAATATCGGGCCAGGCCGATATCGGCGACGAGCGGCTCGAAGCGCGGATCGGCGCGCATCGCCGCAGTGGTGGGCTCGAACAGCAGGAAGGTACGGCGGTCGCCGCGGCGCGTATAGCCGCCCTGCTGCTCGGAGAAGCGCACATCGCCGACCTCGAAACCGCGCCCGAGGAAATAGGCATAAGCAAGGGTGAAGGCGTCATCCAGCCGCCCGACCGCGCTGGCGAACTGGATGGTGTTCTCGGCCTGGCCCGCAGCCTTGCGCGCGGCCGCCATATTGAGCCGCAGCGCTGCATCCACATCAGCTTTGGCGCCACTCGCAATGGCGCGGGCGGCGGCAAGAGGCAGCTCGAAATTATCCTCGGGAATGCCGGGGGGCCGGCCGCCGCGATCCTCGCCAAAGGCAATCGCCTCGCGGGCGCGGCCGGTATAGGTCAGCAGATAGAAGCGGGTGAACCATATCGCGAAGTGCAGCGGAAACAGCGTATAGGCCTCGGCCATCGCTCGGTCCGCGTCCTCCAGCCGGTTGGCTGACCACAGGATCTGGACGCGAGAATAAACGAGCCCGGGCGAGGGCGGGGCGATCTTCGCCACGCGGTCGAGCAAAGCGGCGGATTCGGCGACTCGGCCGACCGCCGCGAGAATCCCGGCGCGCATCGAGAGGAACACCTCATTGTCGGGATGATCGGCATCGGCCTTGCGCGCCACCTGCTCGGCGCGTGCCCAATTGCCGGTGCGCGGTTCAAGGCTGATGAGCGCGATCTCGGCATAGCTGTTGCCCGGATCAAGCGCAGTCGCACGCGCGGCGGCGGCGCGCGCCCGCGCCTCGAAGCTCGCGACATATTCGGCCGGGCGAGATCGGGCGGACAGCGCATAAGCGCTGGCGAGCGCGCCCCAGCCATCGGCATAGTCGGAATGGAGCTCGACCGCGCGCCGGAACAGCCCGATCGCCTGGGAAGTGCCTTCCGGATTGCCCTGGCGCATCGCGTCGGCTGCCTGCTGCATCAGGGCCGCTATATCCGCTGGCGGGGCACGACGCGCGGGAGATACCTGATGCCGCCACCACAATGCGCCGCCCGCAACCGCCGCATAAGCGGAGACCGCGCCGATGATCATTGCCCGGCGGGGCAGCGGTTGGCGGGCCGGGGATGCCGTCGGCGTTGCCGCTTCAGGCGCGGCATCCTCCCGCACCAGCCGATAGCCGACCTTGGTCACCGTCTCGATCCGGAAGGCGCCGCCGCCAATCCCTTCGGCCAGCCGGCGCAGGCGGGAGATCACCCGGTTGATCGCATCCTCGCCGACGACCCGGCCTTCCCAGCAGCTCTGCGTCAGATCGTCGCGCGACAGGATCGCGCCGTCGGCACGCGCAAGCGCGACCAGCACCTGCATCACGCGCGGCTCGACCACCTCGCGCGCGCCACCCGCGGCGATCACCTCGCGCGTGGCGGGCCGCACGCTCAGGCCCGCGAGCGAAAAGGCGGCGGCGTGCGCCAGGTCGATACGGTCTGCCGAGGTCATGCCATCGCCATTATCGGTATTTCATCGGCACTTCATCATGTCCTCGTCCTGTCGGCGTGACGATTGCCCCGCCATGCCGGTTCGTACGGAAGGCAGCGTATCGTCAATTCCCTTTGAGGTCGTGGCTTTCCCGAACTCCCTCCCCCGAGCCCCGGGGGAGGGCTTTTTCGTCCTATCGCGGTGTCATCCCGGTCATCAGCAGCCCGGTCACCTGATGCGGCTGGGCCGGGTCGACCGCAATCCGCATCGTCGCGTCTCCGTGCTGGAAGCCCATCAGGATGGTGCCGCTCCATGCAGTAAGTATCCGGGGTGAGTTTCTCGACGCCGGTCACCGTGCCGCCGCTGGCCGCGATCTGCGCGGATACCGCATCGAACTGCGCCCTGGGGACCTTCTCGCGAACGGCGACCTCCCGGGTGCGTGTCTCGATCGCCGGAGAGGCGGCTATGGGCTGGGCCGGTGCCGTCACTGGCGGAGCCGTCTGAGCGCTGGCCGCCGAAGCGAGAGCCACGAAAAATGCAGGCGAGCATGGGGCGCATGAAGGGCCTTTTGTGCGTGTATCGTTCCTGCGATACACTAGGGGCTCAGCCAGCCAACGCGATCACCTGCATCATGCGTCGATCGCTGCCTCGTCCATCCGCGCGGCATTCTCCTGGATGAAGGCGAAGCGGTGGGCGGGGTTGTTGCCCATCAGCCTGTCGACCAGGTCCTTCACCACGGCGCGCTCCTCATATTCCTGGGGCAGGGTGATGCGCAGCATGCCGCGGGTCTTCGGGTCCATCGTGGTTTCCCGCAGCTGCATCGGGTTCATCTCGCCAAGGCCCTTGAAGCGCGCGACATCGACCTTCTTGCCTTTGAACTCGTTCGCCTCGATCTGGGCGCGGTGCGCATCGTCCATCGCGTACAGGCTCTTGGTCCCCGCGGTGAGGCGGTAGAGCGGCGGCTGGGCGAGATAGAGGTGCCCGCGCCGGACAAGCTCGGGCATTTCCTGGAAGAAGAAGGTCATCAGCAACGTCGCGATATGCGCGCCATCGACATCGGCGTCGGTCATGATGACGATCCGCTCGTAGCGCAGATTGTCGGGGATGCAGTCCTTGCGTGTGCCGCAGCCCAGCGCCTGGATCAGGTCGGCGATTTCCTGATTGGCCAGGATCTTGGCCGAGGTTGCCGAGGCGACGTTGAGGATCTTGCCGCGGATCGGCAGGATCGCCTGGGTCTTGCGGTCACGCGCCTGCTTGGCCGAGCCGCCGGCCGAATCGCCCTCGACGATGAAGATCTCGGTGCCCGCCGGATCGTCCGCCGAGCAGTCGGTGAGCTTGCCGGGCAGGCGCAGCTTGCGTGCTGAGGTGGCGGTCTTGCGCTTGACCTCGCGCTCCTGCTTGCGGCGCAGGCGCTCGTCCATCCGCTCGAGCACATAGCTGAGCAGCGCCTTGCCGCGCTCCATATTGTTGGCGAGGAAATGGTCGAAATGGTCGCGCACGGCCTTTTCGACCAGCACGGCCGCTTCAGGCGAGGTAAGGCGATCCTTGGTCTGGCTCTGGAATTGCGGGTCGCGGATGAAGACCGAGAGCATCAGCTCGCTGCCGGTCATGATATCCTCCGCCGCGATCTCCCTGGCTTTCTTCTGATTGACCAGCTCGCCGAAGCCGCGAATGCCCTTCACCAGCGCGGCGCGGAGCCCAGCTTCATGCGTGCCGCCATCGGGGGTCGGGATGGTGTTGCAATACCAGCTGTACGAGCCGTCGCTCCAGAGCGGCCAGGCGACGGCCCATTCGACCCGTCCCTTGCCGTCGGCGAAGTCCTGGCTGCCGGTAAAGAAATCCGCGGTCGCGCATTCGCGTCCGTTGATCTGCTCGCGCAGATGGTCGGCAAGCCCGCCGGGGAACTGGAACACCGCTTCGGGCGGCGTGTCGTCGCTGATCAGCTCGGGCGCGCATTTCCAGCGGATCTCGACGCCGGCGAAGAGATAGGCCTTGGAGCGGGCCAGCTTGTAGAGCCGTGCCGGCTTGAAATGCAGCTCCGGCCCGAAGATCTGGTCGTCGGGCACGAAGCTGACTGAGGTCCCGCGCCGATTGGGCGTGCCGCCGAGCGATTCGAGCGGACCGAGGGTGATGCCGCGCGAGAAACGCTGCCGGTACAGCTCACGGTTGCGCGCGACCTCGACGGTGGTTTCGGAGGACAGGGCATTCACGACGCTCACGCCGACGCCGTGCAGACCGCCCGCCGTGGCGTAGGCCTTGCCCTCGAACTTGCCGCCCGAATGCAGCATCGACATGATCACTTCGAGCGCTGACTTGTCGGGAAATTTCGGATGCGGATCGACCGGCATGCCGCGGCCGTTATCGACCACGGTCAGCCGGTTGCCGACGTCCAGCGTAACCTCGATCCGCGTCGCATGCCCCGCGACCGCTTCGTCCATCGCATTGTCGAGCACCTCGGCGGCGAGATGATGCAGCGCGCGCTCGTCAGTGCCGCCGACATACATGCCGGGCCTGCGCCGGACGGGCTCGAGCCCCTCCAGCACCTCGATCGAGGAGGCGTCGTAATCGGAGGTGTTCTTGGGTGAGGAAGCGAAAAGGTCTTCGGCCATGTACGAGCTATAGGGTCCGGTGAGTCACGAGCGCAAGAATCCTTCTCCCCCTGTGGGAGAAGGATACGGAGACTTATGAGCGCAGCGAATTCGTCGAAGTTGGATGAGGGGGCTGAGGTTCGAGACTTTCGAGTGTCCCCCTCACCCTTCCCACGCCTTCGGCGCGGGCCCCTTCCCTCTCCCACAGGGGGAGAGGGAGAGCAGATCACCTGACCCGCGGTCCGCCGAACGGCAGCGGCGGCGGGGGACGGCGGTCGCGGCGCGGGAGCTGGGCCTGATAGGCATGGCCGCAATGCGCGACGCAATACGGGAAGCCGGGGTTCACCTTCTCGCCGCAGAAATGGAAATCGGGCTCGCCGGGGTGGCCGAGCGGCCATTTGCAGATCTTGTCGTTGAGATCGAGCAAGGTCGTCTTGCCCGCCATCTCGGGCGAGGGCTTGGCCGGGACGAGGCGGCGCGGCGGCGCCGGGGTGATCGGTGCCTGCTGCTCGCCCGGTGCCTGGCGCAGGAAACCGCCCGGGCCGACCGAGCGCATGATCGGCTGCGGCGGCGCGGCCGGCGCTGCGACGACGTCGCTGTCGTCCTCGACCTCATCCTCGTCCTCGTCAGCCTCGACCACTGGCGCGGCGACGACCGGCGCTGGCGCCGGTGCGCGCTCGGGCGCTTTCGCAACCGGGGCAGGGGCGGGCTTCGGCTCGGGCGCGGCGGCCTTTGCGGCGTCGGGCTCGTTGGGCTTTACCGGCGAGGGGCGCGATTGCAGCCCGAGGCGATGGGCCTTGCCGATCACGGCATTGCGACTCACGCCGCCAAGCTCCTCGGCGATCTGGCTCGCCGTCTGGCCAGCTTCCCACATCTTCCTCAGCGTATCGATACGCTCGTCAGTCCAGGACATTCAATTTCCCTATTCGTCTCATGCCGGGTTGCGGGCGGCAGCGGCAGCTATTAGCGCGTCTGCGATGAGCAGCCAGCCCCCAATCGGCGAAATCCAGTCGACGGTTATGAACCCCCCCGGCGTCCCCGTCATCCGGAACGTCAATTGGGGTGGTCTTCGAACCCTCTATATCAAGGAGGTGCGCCGTTTCTTCAAGGTGCAGCTGCAGACGATATGGGCCCCGGCGATCACGACCCTGTTGTTTCTGGTGATTTTCACCGTCGCGACCGGCGGAAAACGCCCGGTCCATGTCGGTGGTGTCGATGTGCCCTTTGCCGATTTCATCGCCCCGGGGCTGATCGTGATGGGCATGCTCCAGAACAGCTATGCCAATGCGAGCTTCTCGCTGCTGGTCGGCAAGATCCAGGGCACGATCGTCGATTATCTCATGCCGCCATTGTCGCTTACCGAACTGCTCGCGGCGATGGTCGGTGGCGCCGTGACGCGGGCCTTCTTCGTCGGCGCTGCGGTCTTCCTCGCCATGCTGCTCTGGCCGGGCGTCCATGTCGTGCCGGTCCATCTCGGCGCGATCCTCTGGTTCGGCTTTTTCGGCTCGACCATGCTGGCGCTGATCGGCATCCTCACCTCGATCTGGGCGGAGAAGTTCGATCACGCCGCCGCGGTGCAGAATTTCTTCATCGCGCCGCTGACCTTGCTCTCGGGCACCTTCTACTCAGTCGACAAGCTGGCACCCGCCTTCCGCATCTTCAGCCATGTGAACCCGTTCTTCTACATCATCTCGGGCTTCCGCTACGGCTTTCTCGGCACCGCCGATTCGCCGGTGCTGCTGGGCGGGGTGGTAATCCTCGTCATCGATATCGCGCTGGGCGTGCTGTGCTATTCGCTCCTGCGTAGCGGCTGGAAGATCAAGAGCTGACGCGACCGCGGGAGGCGAGTCCTCCCCTTGATATTGCGACTGTTTCGGCTGCGTCTCCGATTGCGGGCGCTCGCCTGAACCTTATCCTGCCCCCGACTTTCGGCCGGGAGACAGGACATGGGTCGGTTTCGGGCGAGTATCGCCGTCGCGTTGCTGGGGCTGACGCTCGGCGGCTGTCTGCAGCCGCGTCCGCCCGCCAACGCGGCCTGCGCCTATCGCGCGCTGCCACTGCGTGTCGATTCCGGGCATCCCCAGGTGATGCTCGGTGCCGCCAGGGTTCCGCCCGGCCAGAATGATTTCGCGGCTGAACTCGCGCGGGCCATTGCGACCCGTCCGACCCCGCCAAGAGGCGGCCTGACGAGCGAAAAGGAGTCCGCCGCGCCGCCCCCGCAATTCCTCGTCCTGAGCGGCGGCAGCCAGCATGGCGCGTTTGGCGCGGGCTTCTTCTACGGGATGAAGCAGGTGCCGAAATATGATGTCGTCACCGGCATCAGCACCGGCTCGCTGCTGAGCACCTTCCTGTTCCTCGCCAACAGCCCGGTGCCCAGGGACCGGGCCTATGCCTGGGTCGATGGACCGCTCGCCGCCACCATCAAGCCGGGCGTGTCCAGCACCGGCGATCTCGCGCTTGCCTATTCGATTGCGAAGGAAGGCGATATCGCGACGCCCACCTCGGGCGGCATCATCGGCGGCCTGAGCAAGGGCGCGCTCGCGACCTTCGGGCCGCTCGAAGCGCGGCTCAAGGCGTTGCTCTCGCCCGAGACGCTGCACCAGCTCGCGCAGGAAAATGCCGCGCATCGCAAGCTCTATGTCGGTGTCGTCAATCTCGATGACGGGCAGGGCTATGCGATCGACATGACCGAACTCGCATCGCGGGTCGATACGCCGGCCTGGACCGGCAAGACCGATGCGCTGCAGGATTGCTATGTCCAGGCACTGGTTGCCTCGTCTTCAGTGCCGCCATCGGCCTATCCCGTATCGTTGGCGATCGCGGACGGCGGGGCAACTCGTACCAACCTTTATATGGACGGCGGGGCGCGCTTCGGCGTCTTCCTCCAGCAGCTCGAACAGGCGCTGGGGAACAATGTCGCGAAGGACACCCAGGTGACGGTCATCGTCAACGGCGCGCTCTACAGCGGGCCCTGGCTCGACAACGGCAAGCCAGTCGACAAATGGTCCTCGCTGACGGCCGCTGCCCGCGCGGTGTCGCTGCTCGAGAACCAGGTCTACCGCTTCTCGGTGGCGAGCGCGGAGAATTATGGCATCCAGCATGGCGGTCTCAGCATGGCGTTCATCAGCAATGAAGGCCTGCCACCGGGGGCGGAGGATCCGGATGCCCATGTCTTCAACGGCAAGACCTGCGCTGAATGGACTGCGATCGATGATGAGCAAAAGCCGCTCGAATTCCACCCGAACTATATGTCCTGCCTCTCGGACTATGGGAGGACGCGTGGCGCGGCCGAGCAGTGGAATCGCAGGATCGTGGAGGCGCAGGCGCCTGCGGCGCATCCGTAGAGTCGATAGCGACCAAGCCGAATCGTCACCCCGGACTTGTTCCGGGATCCACTAAGCCGCAAGCCAAAGTGTCGATGAGTGCGCGGCACCGTGGATGCCGGAACAAGTCCGGCATGACGCAAATGGAAATCTCGTCGAACAAACGTCCGGTTCTGCACAATGGGCTCGATTCAACAGCATCGCAGACCGTGCATTATGGTGCGACGGGACGCCCAGAAGCCCGAACCGCTCCTTCTCATCGTCGGCATTTCGATGTTTGCGCAGCTCCGTGAGGGCGGTCGCGCAGCGTATTTTCCCTGTTAATTCCCTGTTATTTCCCTGTTCCGGCTGGGTTGCACTGGACTGAGTTCAAGTAAGTATGTGTAAAACAACGAAAATCTATCAAGCGTTGCTTCGAAAAAAAAGCAAATTCCCTGTTCCGGGCGGATAACAGGGAATTGGGCGCGGCTCAGCCGCCCTGCGCCTGGGTCAATTGCCCGGCCAGATCACGAAGCACATCGCGCGGATTCGAGATTGGCTCGCCGTGCGAGACGATGATCCGGCGCAGGCCGTCCATATCTACCCACGCGCTGAACTGGGCAGCGAGAGCGGACCGGTCCTTGATCATCCTGAACTTCACCGGGCGCGGCACCCTTGGTCCGGAAACGCCGAAGCCCATCAGACGCGCAAGGATATGAGCACCGATGCCGCGCGGATGCCTGACATTGCCGATCACATCGTTGATCACGAGCGTGACCCCGCCGGAGCGCCTGATGATCAGTGCGCCTTCATGCTCTTCAGTGCCGGGCATGGTCACGAATTGCACGTCAGGATCGCCCAGGATGTCGCTCGTCGCGTCGACCGGGACGATCTCGGCCACGCGCGCCCGGGCACCGGGCGGGGTGACGACCTTGATCTCCGGATAGCGGCCTTTCCAGATTTTCGCGTCCATCCGGTGGAAATCATTCGGCACGATCAGGAAGCTCGGCCGACCCATCGCCTCGATCCGCGCCATCTCGGACGGGTTGAGCGCCATTGCGCTCCAGATCGCGGTTCGATCCCCGGTGAGCCGCACCACCGTCATCCGGCGGGGGAAATTGCCGAGCGGCATCACGATATCGCCGGCGACGGTCAGGATGCCGTCGTCGATCTCGATCAGGTCTTCGTGCGGCTGGACTTCCCATGTCTCCAGTATCGCGGGCATCTTTTCTCTCCCTGTTCGCCAAACCCGGATCGGCCCGAAACGATCCGAAAACCACACGGTGTTGACGCTCCCCCATCACCCCAAGTAAATGCGCGCTCCGGCGGCCCAGTACGGGCTGCCTTTTTTGTTTGAGGAGCAGCCCCGTGCCCATCACCCCGCTCATGCCCGTCTATCCCCGCAGCGGGGTGCGGCCTGTGCGAGGCGAGGGCTGCTATCTGATCGGCGAACGCGGCGAGCGCTATCTCGATTTCGCGAGCGGCATCGCCGTCAATGCGCTCGGCCACGGCCACCCGAAGCTGGTCAAGGCGATCGCCGATCAGGCCGCGACCTTGATGCATGTGTCGAACCTCTATGGCTCGCCGCAGGGCGAACATTTCGCGCAGCGGCTGATCGAGGCGACCTTTGCCGATACGGTGTTCTTCACCAATTCGGGTGCCGAGGCGGTTGAGTGCGCGATCAAGACGGCGCGGCGCTATCACTATGCCAACAACAATCCGCAGCGGCACACGCTGATCACCTTCGACACTGCGTTCCATGGCCGCACCCTCGGCACGATCAGCGCGACCAACCAGCCCAAGATGCGCGACGGCTTCGAGCCGCTCCTGCCGGGCTTTGCCTATGCCCAGTTCAATGATCTCGCGGGCGCGCTCGCTCTGATCGATGACAATACGGCGGGCTTCCTGGTCGAGCCGATCCAGGGCGAAGGCGGTATCCGCGCCGCGACCGAGGAGTTCCTGCAGGGTCTGCGCAAGGCGTGCGACGAGCACGGCCTGTTGCTGGTGCTCGACGAGGTCCAGGCTGGCTATGGCCGCACCGGCAAGATGCTCGCCCATGAGCATTATGGCGTGACGCCGGACATCGCCGCGGTCGCCAAGGGCATTGGCGGCGGCTTCCCGCTCGGCGCCTGCCTTGCGACCGCGGAAGCGGCCAAGGGCATGGTGATCGGTACCCATGGCTCGACCTATGGCGGCAACCCGCTGGCGATGGCGGCGGGCGAGGCTGTGCTTGATGTGATCCTCGAGCCCGGCTTCCTCGAGAACGTCACCGCGATGGGCGAACGTCTGCGCTCGGGGCTCGAGCAGATGATTCCGAACCATGACCATCTGTTCGATAGCGTCCGCGGCAGGGGGCTGATGCTCGGGATCAAGCTGAAGTCCGACAGCCGGGCTTTCGTGGCGCATTGCCGCGACAATCACGGCTTGCTGACGGTTGCCGCCGGCGAGAATGTCGTCCGCATCCTGCCGCCCCTGGTGATCGACGAGAGCCACATCGCCGAGTGCATCGAGAAGCTGAGCGAGGCGGCGCGGGCCTATACGCCCGCGAACGACTAGGCTGGTGCGGCACTTCCTCAATCTCTCGGACGCCGGTGCAGACGGCATCTCCGCGATGTTGGCGGATGCGCTCGATCGCAAGGCGGCGCGTCAGGGCTGGCCGAAGGGCAGGCCGGATGCGGATGCTCCACTCTCCGGCCATGCGCTGGCGATGGTGTTCGAGAAGAACTCAACGCGAACCCGGGTGTCGTTCGACATGGCGATCCGCCAGCTCGGCGGCAGCTCGATCGTGCTCGATGCCGGCACGACCCAGCTCGGCCGCGGCGAGACTGTGGCGGATACGGCGCGCATCCTGTCGGGCTATTGCGACGCGATCATGATCCGTACCGACGACCATGCCAAGGTCGAGGAAATGGCGGCCTATGCGTCGGTGCCGGTCATCAATGGCCTTACCGATGCGTCACATCCCTGCCAGATCGTCGCTGACCTGCTGACCATCATTGAAAGCGGCAAACCGCTGGCCGGCCTGAAAGTCGCCTGGCTGGGCGACGGCAACAATGTCCTCGCCTCGATCGTCGAGGCGGCGAGCCTGATGCAGTTCGACGTGGTCGCCGCCTGCCCGCAGGGCTTCCAGCCCGAGGAGGAAGCGATCACCCGGGCCAGCGGCCGCGCGCGCGTCGTTTCTGATCCGCGCGAGGCGGTGGAGGGCGCAGATGTCGTCGTCACCGATACCTGGATCTCGATGGGTCAACTCCATGCCGAGACCAAGCTCGCGGCGATGATGCCCTATCAGGTAACCGAGGCGCTGATGGCGGCCGCCAAGCCCGACGCGAAATTCCTCCACTGCCTGCCCGCGCACCGCGAGGAGGAAGTCGTCACTGCAGTGATCGACGGCCCACAGTCGCTGATCTGGGAAGAGGCGGAAAACCGGCTCCACGCACAGAAATCGGTCCTGCGCTGGTGCTTCGGCCAGATCGGCTGAGTTGCAGCGGCGACGTCCCATCCTATCTACTGTCATCCCCGCGCAAGCGGGGACCCATCACCCGCCGTCCGAGCTGGGTTCCCGCTTGCGCGGGGATGACAAGGAAATATCGTGACTGAAGACCATGATCTCGACCGCGCGCTCGGCTTCACCATCCCTGCACGCCATGCCCGCGGGCGGGTGGTGCGGCTCGGTCCGGTGCTCGACGAGATCCTCGCCGCCCACGCCTATCCGGCGCCGATCGAGGCATTGCTCGCCGAGGCACTGACGCTGACCGCGTTGATCGGCTCGACGCTGAAGGATGCCGGCGGCCAGCTCACGCTGCAGACCCAGACCGAGAATGGCGTCATCAAGCTGCTGGTCTGCGATTATCGCGGCGGCGAACTGCGCGGCTATATCCAGTACGACGAAGAGGCGCTCGCGGCCGCGCCGGCCGACCCGAGCCTGTTCGCGCTGTTCGGCACGGGCTATCTGGCGATCACCTTCGATCAGGCAGCCACTCATGAGCGCTATCAGGGCATCGTCCCGCTCGATGGCGCGACGCTGGCCGACGCGGCCGAGAGCTATTTCGTCCAGTCCGAGCAGATCCCGACTTTGGTCCGGCTCGGCGTCGCGCGCGATCCGTCGGGCGCCCATGTCGCCGGCGGCCTGTTCCTCCAGCACCTGCCCGAGGGCGAGGATGGGCGCGAACGCATCCACACCCGGCTCGACCATCCGGAATGGGAGCATGTCGCCATCCTCGGCGCCACGATGGGTGCGGACGAGCTCGCCGATCCCGATCTGCCGCTCGAATCGCTGATCTGGCGGTTGTTCAACGAGGAAGACGAGGTCCGCCTGCTGCCAGAGACACCGCTTGCGCGGGGCTGCCGCTGCTCGCCCGACTATATCGCGTCGGTGCTGGCGAAATTCTCAGCTGAGGAGCAGCGCGACATGGCAGACGAGGATGGCATGATCGTGGTCGACTGCGCATTTTGCGCCAAAAAATTTCCCGTTCCGGTCGTCGATCGTTTCGTTTCCTGAACGTCATTGAAAACCGGCTTGATCTACGCCAAATAATCCTTGGGTCGCTTGCTTGACGCCCAAAGGGCACTGGTTCGCGAGCGGGGTTTGCAATGACGGATAGCCGACATCCAGGGCGTGCTGCGCTCTTTGGTTTGCTGCTGATCGGTGGCCTGGCCGCCGCAGCACCGGCGCGCGCGCCGGAATTGGCGGTCCTGACTCAGATCGAAACGGGCCAATGGCAGCTCAAGGAGCCCGGTGCGCCGACGATCGCGCGCTCGCTCTGCGTCATGGATGCGGCGGTGTTGCTCCAGCTCGGCCATAGCGGCGCGCAATGTTCGCGCTTCGTGATCTCCGATACGCCGGGAGCGGCGACTGTCCACTATACCTGCCCGGGCGCAGGCCATGGCCGCACCACCATCTCGATGGAAACGCCCCGGCTGCTTCGCATCCAGACCCAGGGCATTGCGGGCGGGGCGCCGTTCGATCTCGATTATGAAGGGCGCCGTATCGGGCCCTGCGCAGCCAAGGCAGGCACCGGACATTAAGCGGTTATTTACCGTCTCGGTGCTAATCCGACGGCTGTGTCGTTCATGGGCACGTTTTCTCCCTAATTTGCTCCGAGGAGCGCCCCTGGACCGCCTAAGGGCGGTCCTTTTTTGTCCGGCGCTGGTGCGGGATTTGCGATTTGCGCAGCCAGTGCCTAATTGGTGCCGATCATGACAGCTGAAACGACCCTTGCGGTCGCCCCCCTTGCCGTCGCTCTGGTGTCGGGCGGCCTTGATTCCATGGTAGCGGCGGCGCGCGCGCGCGAGGACGGCCATAGGCTGCTCGCGCTTTCGATCGACTATAATCAGCGCCACCGGCTCGAGCTCGCTGCCGCGCGGCGCATCGCGACATTGCTCGGCGCCGAGCGCCATATCGTCCTGCCGCTCGACCTCTCGGCGTTCGGCGGTTCAGCGCTCACCGCTGACATCGATGTACCGAAGGAGGGCCTGAGCGACGGCATTCCCGTTACCTATGTGCCTGCCCGCAACACCATCTTCCTCAGCCTCGCACTCGGCTGGGCCGAGGCGGCGGGGGCACGCGATCTTTATATCGGCGTGAACGCGCTCGACTATTCGGGCTACCCCGATTGCCGCCCCGAATTCATCGCTGCGTTCGAGGGGCTGGCCGAGGTCGCGACCAAGGCGGGCGTAGAGGGTGCGCCATTCCGCATCCATGCGCCGCTGCAGAACATGACCAAGGCGGACATCGTCCGCGAAGCTGACCGGCTCGGGCTCAACGCTGCGATCAGCTGGTCCTGCTACGATCCCGCCCCCGGCGGTCTGCATTGCGGCCAGTGCGACAGCTGCCGCATCCGCATCCGCGGCTTCGAGGAAGCGGGCTTGCCCGATCCGACACCGTACGCCGTACGGGCTTGAGTCCGCCGCCATGAGTTATGCTGTGAAGGAAATGTTCCTCACGCTCCAGGGCGAGGGCGTGAATGCCGGGCGCCGTGCCGTGTTCATACGCTTTGCCGGCTGCAATCTCTGGTCGGGCCGCGAACAGGACCGGGCAACCGCCGTGTGCCGCTTCTGCGATACCGACTTCGTCGGTACCGACGGCGCCGGTGGCGGCAAGTTCGCTGATGCCGGCGCGCTCGCCGCCGCCGCGGTGGAGCATTGGGGACCGGGTCAGGCAGCGCGCTTCGTCGTGCTGACCGGAGGCGAGCCGATGCTCCAGGTCGATGATGCGCTGGTCGACGCGCTTCATGAGGCCGGGTTCATCATCGCGATCGAGAGCAACGGCACGATCCCGGCGCATCCCGGTATCGACTGGCTATGCGTCAGCCCCAAGGCCGGGAGCGAGGTCGTGCAGCGATCCGGCGATGAGTTGAAGCTGGTCTGGCCGCAGGCGGGTACGGATGTCGCGGCGCTCGAAAGCTGGGACTTCACGCATTTCCTGGTCCAGCCGATGGATGATGCCATGGCGATGGAAAACCAGGCGGCGGCCGTAGCGTTCGCGCTCGAACGGCCGCAATGGCGCCTGACTCTGCAGGCGCACAAGACCCTGGGATTGCGTTAGGAGCTGAGCCTCAGCTCGAAGGCACCGCATTTCTTGGGGTTCCAGTCGCCCTTCTTGTCCCAGCAGATATCGTCGAAGCGCGGCAGCATGCCGCCCTGGCGTGCAAAGGCCAGCCCGCGGGGGCGGCGCAGTTCGTACATTGGTGTCAGGCTTTTGCGCAGCTCGCGCGTGCGGTCTTCGGCGATCTTGTAGAAGCTGCCGCGCGGCGCAAAAATCGCGTCATGCATGACGCCCGCAGCAGTCTGGCAGAAGCCATATTGCGCTGCGACAGTGGTGAAGCTTGAATAGGTCCGCGTGCCGAACTGGTCGAGCGCGGTCTGCCCGGCCTTTGCCGTCTTGTTGGTGCGCATGAAATATTTCGTCAGCACGTCGTATGATTTTTTCAGCTCGTCGCCATGGTTGAACAGGATGGCGTTGTAATTGGGCTGAGTCAGCAGGCTCTCTTCGAAGCTGCACTGCAGCGCCGCGACATTGAGCGCCGCGCGCATGTTCCAGACTAGGGCCGCGCGAAGTTCGGCGTCAGTGGCGCCGGGCAGTTCAGCACCGAGCCCGGGCTCGCCGCCATGGACGGCCTCGCCGCTCATATCGGATTGGATGAGGAAGAACTGGGCTGAGGCGGGCGATGCAGACATCGCAACCGCAGCGGCGGCGAACGCCAGAATGAAACGCAACACGATCCTTAACACCCTCTTCAAGCTTGCCGCCATGCCTACGGCTTTTCGCCTTTGCACCCAAGCGCTTTTCGAACGTCTTTCCCAAGCCCTGCTCATGGTTGGGACGATGTTTCGCGATGATATGAATCGAAAACGCGGCGAGTTGAATCGAAAAGGGCCGCCCGGTCGCCCGGACGGCCCTCATCGCGATCAGATCACGCGATCAAACCCGAAGGGGCGATCAATGCGTGTTGGTGGTCGTCGTCGTGGTGTTCGTCACCGTCATGGTGTCGTTCGCCATCGCGCCATTGTCCATCGTCGCGCTGTCGGTGGTGGTCATGTTGTCCGAGATCGTGTCGGTGGTTTCGTTGCCCATCTCGGTGACGGTCGTGTCGTTGGTCGTCTCGGTCTTCGGCTGGCAAGCCGAGATCATCAGCGCCGCGCCACCGATCATCGAAACGGCTGCGACCTTGGAAATGAATGCACGCATTGGAAAGCTCCCTAGATTAGTGGATCTGGACGGCCTCGAGACCTTAATACCCAAACCGTGGTAGACATTAGTCGGATAACGGGCGCCCCTCAAGCCTCGTTTTGCCGGGGGCAAGAAAGAGTTTCGAGGAACGCAGGGAAGGCAAACGCCAGGGCCGCGTCAAAAGTTGCAAGATCGGCCGGCTTTCCGAGCGCTTCGGCGCTGGTCACGGCGAAGTCCGCGAGGCCGCACGGCACGATCCCGCCAAAGTGCGACAGGTCCGGCGAAAGGTTCACCGAGAAGCCGTGGAGCGTCACCCAGCGCCGCACCCGCACCCCGATCGCGCCGATCTTGGCCTCGGCGGGGACGCCGTCCAGGCCGGGTGCCATCGTCCAGATGCCGATCCGGCCGGGTGCTCGGAACGCTGCTATGTCGATCCGGGCGAGCGCATCGATCACCCAGCCCTCGAGCGCATGGACAAAATGCCGCACGTCGCGCCCGCGCCGGTTCAGGTCGAGGATGAGATAACCGATCCGCTGGCCGGGGCCGTGATAGGTATAGCGTCCGCCCCGTCCGGTCTTGACTACCGGGAAGGTGGGATCGCGCAGCTCCGCCGGATCAGCGCTGGTGCCGCCGGTATAGACGGGCGGATGTTCGAGCAGCCAGACCAGCTCGCGCGCCTCGCCCGCGGCCACTGCCGCCGCGCGCGCTTCCATTGCCGCGATCGCTTCCTCATAGGCGATCGGCGCGGTCTCGACGCGCCACTCGATCTCGTCGGGAGAAAAGTCCATCCGGGCCCCATTGCGTCAGCGCAGCGAATGACACAAGCATTGGCGCGGGCCAAAAAGCTGCGCTATCAGCGGCGTGGCGCCCGGTGGTGCTGAAATTGCGGGGACGATCATGGTTAGCATGGGGACGGTGTGGGATCGCGCGACCGAGTTCTTGAGCGACAATCTTTCCGCGATCTTTCCCCTGGCGCTGCTCACCATCTTCATCCCGTCCGCGATCTCGCAAAGCCTTACGCCACTGATGGTGCTGGGCGGTTCCACGGCTTTCGGCATCGAAGTCGTGGCGATTGGTCTTTCGGTAGTATCGCTCTGGGGACAGATTGCACTCATAGCGCTGGCGCTCGATGCCCCCGCAGGCCGGGGAAATGCGATTGAGACCGCCAATCGTCGACTGCTTCCGATCATTGGCATCCGGTTGATTGTTGCCGTAGGTGCGACCGTTCTTATCCTTCCGTTCTTCATTGCGCTCATGGTGGCCGGGTTCGATTTCCGGGCGATGATCGCCGGCGGAAAACCTGGATTGCCTCAGGGCGTCTACGGCTTTTTGTCGCTCTATCTGCCGTTGGTGGTTGCAGCCGGGATCTGGCTTTGGGCGCGGCTCCTGCTTATTACGCCGATCATGATCATGGAGCGGCGCGGGACGGGCGTGTTCCTGCGCTCGTTCAAGCTCACGCGACGGTTCCAGTGGAAGATCGTCGGCGTGCTCATCCTCTATGGCATCGTCTCGGTCGTATCGTTCCTGGCGGCGAAGCTGGTGTTCGGCTCGATCCTGGGGTTGATCGCGAGCGGCGACGGGCCGGTGACGGTGGCGACGGTGCTGACGTCGATCCTGGTCAGTGTGGTCGTGACGGTCTTTTCGGTGCTCGCGTGCGCCTTCACAGCGAAGCTCTATACTGCCGCGCGTGACGCGCGCGAGGCGATCGTCGAATCGGCATGACATTCGATGTGGCGGGCGTGCTCGCCGATGCATGGCGGATGTGGAAGCGTGACCGCGACCTGTTGCTCGCGGTCGCCGGGCTCTTCCTGTTCCTGCCCGAGCTGGTGCGCGCCGTGTATGTGCCCGCACCGCCCGCGCAGACCGGTCCGAGCACGGATACGGCGGCGTTCAAAGCCTGGCTCGTGCAGCTCGAGGCGTGGTCGTCCAACTATAGCCTGATCATCATCGCCATCGCGCTTGCCGCGATGTTCGGCACGTTGATGGTCTTCACCCTGTATCTGGATCCCCGCCGACCGAATGTGCGTGTCGCGCTGGTGCGCACGCTCACGCTGTTGCCGCGGTTTCTGGGGGCGATGCTGCTCCTCAACTTCCCGCTTGGTCTCGGTATCCTGTACTTCTGGCTGCTCCTGCCCGCCATCTACGTGACCGGGAGGCTGCTCCTCACCGTTCCGGCGCTGGTCACCGATCGGCAGGAAGGGGTATTCGGTGCGATGGCGCGAAGCTTCTCGCTTACGCGGGGCCATGGCCTGTCCATGGCCGGCTTTGCCTGCATCACGGCGTTCGGCGGTGGCCTTCTCTCCCTTCCCTTCCGCGCGCTGGGCTCGGCGCTGGATGGAGCGCCGATGGCCAACCCGGTCGTCGCGTTGCTGCTCGATACCGGCGTCGCGGCCGGCATGGCGGCCGGGGCGCTTGCCACGATCCTGATCGAGATCGCGCTCTATCGCAGATTCTCCGCCAGCACCGGGATCTGAGGCGCCGTATCTCGCGGCAGCGCGCCGATCAGGCGCGGATCGGGGAAGGTCTCGATCGTGCGTGCGATCGCGGTGAAGCCCGAGGCGCGGTAGAAGCCGAGCGCGGAAGGGTGATCGAGCGTGCAGGTGTGCACCCAGACCCGCTCGATCCCCTTGCGCCAGGCGCGCGCCAGCGCTTCGGCCATCAGCCAACGGCCATGGCCCTGGCCGGCGAGCTCGGGGATCAGGCCGAAATAGGAAAGCTCGCATTCGCCCGGCGTGCGGAAATCGAGCTCAAGCATGCCGACCTCGACACCCGCCGGATCGACCGCCGCGAAGATCGCGACATCGGGATCATGGATGATCCGCAGCAACGCCGCATCGTCCATCACCAGCCGCGAGAACCACAGCCAGGGCGCGCCGATCCGGCGGAACAGCGCGCGATATTTCTCGACCGTCGGCTGGCTCCATTGCACCAGCCGCAGGCGCGAGGCCGGTGTCGGGCGCAGCGGCGGCCGCTGGCGCATCTCGAGCGTGGTGACGATCGTCGCCACCTCGCTTGCGGGGACCGCGGTCAGTCCCACGTCGCCACCGGCGGCAGGCTCATCAGGATCGCGTCGATATTCCCGCCGGTCTTGAGCCCGAACAGGGTGCCGCGATCATAGACGAGGTTGAACTCGGCGTAGCGCCCGCGCCACGCCCGTTGAATCGCGATATCCGCCTCGGTGAAGGGGTCGGCCATGCGGCGCCGCACGATCCGCGGATAGGCTTCGAGAAAGGCGCGGCCGACATCCTGGGTAAAGGCGAAGTTCGCCGCGAAATCGCCCTCGAGATGATCGTAGAAGATGCCGCCGACGCCGCGATGGACCTTGCGGTGCGGGATGTAGAAATAGTCGTCGGCCCATTTCTTGAAGCGCGGGTAATGCGCCGGATCATGCGCGTCGCACGCTGCCTTCAGCGTTGCGTGGAAATCCTCGGTATCCCCGGCCACCGGCAGGGGCGGGTTGAGATCGGCGCCGCCGCCGAACCAGCGTTTCGTCGTCGTCAGGAAGCGGGTGTTCATATGCACGGCGGGGACATGCGGGTTGGCCATATGCGCGACGAGGCTGATGCCGGTCGCGCAGAAGTGCGGATCCTCGGCGGCGCCGTGGATCGATTTGGCGAAATCGCCGTCGAGCGCGCCGCCGACGGTCGAGACATTGACGCCGACCTTCTCGAATATCTTGCCCTTCATCACGCCGCGCATCCCGCCGCCGCCGCTGGGCACGCCGTGGGCATCAGTGCGGTCCCAGGCGAGATAATCGAATCGGGCATCCGATCCGGCTTCGCGCTCGATCGCCTCGAACTCAGCGCAGATCTGGTCGCGCAGGCTTTCGAACCAGGCCCTGGCGGTGGCTTGTTCTTCGTCCAGGTCGATCACTCGGGGAATCCTCCGGTCTGCCGCAATGCTTCGGCCAGCGCGATGCCCGCCGCGACCGCGACATTCAAGGACCGGAGCGCCGGGCGAAGCGGGATTCGCACCGCGAGATCGGCACGGGCATGGACTTCGGGCGGCACGCCGCTGCCCTCGCTGCCGAGCAGCAACACATCGTCGGGGCGGAAATCCGCCTGGTCGAGTCGAGTCCCGCCACGGGTCGTCAGCAGCACGAGTCGCCCCGCCGCCTGGGCTTCGAACGCCCCCCATTCGACATGGCGCGTCACTTCGACCGCCCCGGCATAGTCCATCCCGGCCCGCGCCAGCGCGCGATCGCCCCAGGCGAATCCCATCGGCTCGATCAGGTCGACGCCCACGCCGAGGCAGGCTGCAAGGCGCAGGATCGTGCCGACATTGCCGGCGATATCGGGCTGGTACAGGGCGATGCGCATGCCCTGCGCATAGGCCGTTGGACGCCACCGTAACAACAGGGCTAAAATGCTGTTGGCAAAGCCCGTCCCCCGCGTCTATCAGGCCGCCAACTCCGTGGGGACGGAGCATCGGTCGGGCGCGCGCATCTCTCGCAAACGCCAGGCCGGGCTTTTCCTGATATGGAAGTATCTGGGCCTGGAAATGAAGTGCAAGGGCAAGTGAATGGCAATTGTTGATACCGCCGTACCGCCCGGGGAAGACCCGGCCCCGTTCCACGAGGAGGTCGACGACCCCCGCCGTCGCGATTTCATCAATATCGCGGCCGTAGCCTGGATCGGTGTCGGCGCCGGCGTGGTGGTCCTGCCGCTGATCAACCAGATGAGCCCGTCGGCCGATGTCCTCGCGGAATCGACCACCGAGGTCGATCTGTCGAAGATCCAGCCCGGCCAGGCGGTGAAGACCAAGTTCCGCGGCCAGCCCTTGTTCGTGCGCAACCTGACCCCGAAGGAGGTCGCCGAGGCCGAGGCGGTGCCGCTGAGCGAATTGCGCGACCCGCAGACGCTCGCGCAGCGCACCAAGGCAGGCCACACCAACTGGCTGATCACGCTCGGCGTGTGCACCCATCTCGGCTGCGTGCCGCTGGGCGCGGGCGAGGGCGAGAATCGCGGGCCGTTCGGCGGCTATTTCTGCCCTTGCCACGGTTCGGCCTACGATACCGCGGCGCGCATCCGCAAAGGCCCGGCGCCGAAGAACCTGTTCGTGCCCGACTATAAATTCAATTCTGCCACCACCGTTACGGTTGGTTGAGGTAACGCACATGAGCTTTCCCTGGGCCAAGCATTACACGCCGCAAAATCCGCTGATGAAGTGGGTCGACGAACGGCTGCCGCTTCCGCGTTTCGTCTATAATGCAGTGGGTTCCGGCTATCCGGTGCCGCGCAACCTCAACTATTTCTGGAATTTCGGCGTTCTCGCAGGTGCTGCGCTCGCCATCCAGATCGTCACCGGCATCGTGCTTGCGATGCATTATGCCGCGAATGCGGGCGTGGCGTTCGACTCGGTCGAGCACATCATGCGCGACGTGAATGCGGGCTGGTTCCTGCGCTACGCGCACGCCACCGGCGCCTCGATGTTCTTCATCGTCGTCTATGTGCACATCTTCCGCGGGCTCTATTACGGCTCGTACAAGGCGCCGCGCGAGATGGTGTGGCTGCTCGGCGTGGTCATCTTCCTGCTGATGATGGCGACCGCCTTCATGGGCTATGTCCTTCCCTGGGGCCAGATGAGCTTCTGGGGCGCGCAGGTGATCACCGGCTTCTTCTCGGCAATCCCGGGCATCGGCGAGACGATCCGGGTCTGGCTGCTCGGTGGCTATGCGCCGGGCGATGCGACGCTCAACCGCTTCTTCTCGCTCCATTATCTCCTGCCGTTCGTGATCGCCGCGGTCATCGTCCTGCATATCTGGGCGCTGCACATTCCGGGATCGAGCAACCCGACCGGGGTCGAGGTCAAGGGCGAGCAGGATACGGTGCCTTTCCATCCCTATTACACCGCGAAGGACGGCATGGGGCTCGGCGTGTTCCTGCTGATCTTCGCGCTGATCCTCTTCTTCGCGCCGAACAGCCTTGGCCATCCGGACAATTATATCCCGGCCAACTCGCTCTCGACGCCGGCGCATATCGTGCCCGAATGGTATTTCTGGCCTTTCTACGCGATCCTGCGCGCCTTCAGCTCGAACTTCATCCTCGACGCCAAGCTCTGGGGCGTGATGGCGATGTTCGGCTCGATCCTGCTGCTGTTCTTCCTGCCCTGGCTCGACAGCTCGCCGGTGCGCTCGGCCAATTACCGGCCGGTCTATCGCACCTTCTTCTGGATCCTGGTCGTCGACGTGCTGATCCTGGGCTGGTGCGGCGGTTCGGCGGCGACGCCCTTCTACGCAATCGTGAGCCAGATCTGCGCGGCTTATTATTTCGCGCATTTCCTGATCATCATTCCGATCATCTCGCGCGCTGAGCGTCCGCGGCCGCTGCCCAACTCGATCACCGAGGCGGTGCTGTCGAAGCATGGCGGAACCTCTCCCGCGCAGACCGCGCTTGCGGCCGAATAAGGGGCAATACGAAACATGGTCCGCAATCTTGCAATGCTGGTCGGTGCGGCGTTCGTCGCCGTGCTCGCCTGGTCGCTCTTCTGGACGGTAAAGGGTCAGATCACTGAGCCCGCCGCGCCGACGGTCGAGGCGACCGAGTTCCACAAGCATCCGAAGGAGCTCCACCTCGCTTCGGACGGCTGGTTCGGCAAATATGACAAGCGCCAGCTGCAGCGCGGCTTCCAGGTTTACCAGGAAGTCTGCTCGGCCTGCCACTCGATCCGCCTCGTCGCGTTCCGCGACCTGAAGGAGATCGGCTACAACGACGCGCAGGTGAAGGCGATCGCCAAGGGCTGGAAGATCCCGGCGCCGTCGATCAACCCGGAAACCGGCGAGACCGCGACCCGTCCGAACGTGCCGTCGGATCATTTCCCGCTGCCCTTCGCCAACGAGACCGCCGCGCGCGCCGCGAACAACAACGCGCTGCCGCCCGACCTCTCGCTGATGACCAAGGCGCGTCATGGCGGTGCGGCGTATGTCTATTCGATCCTGACCGGCTATGAGCCGCAGTCGAAGGAGCTTCTCAAGGCATTCCCGGATGTCGCGACGCCGCCGGGGCTGCACGCCAACCCGTACTTCCCGACGATGAACATCGCGATGGCGCAGCAGCTGACCACGGACGGTCAGGTCCAGTATCTGGACGGGACCAAGCCGACGGTCGACCAGATGGCCAAGGACGTCAGCGCCTTCCTGGTGTGGACCGCCGAGCCCGAGCTGGAATGGCGCCATGATGCCGGCTTCGCGGCGGCGATCTTCTTGCTGATCTTCTGCTTCCTGGCATGGGGAGCGTATCAGAATGTCTGGCGCGACATTAAGCACTGAGACGCCGGCGGTTTCCGCCAATGACGATCTGAAGGCGCTGATCCGGACGATCCCCGACTTTCCGAAGCCGGGGATCATGTTCCGCGACATCACGACCCTGCTGCTCGACGCGCATGGCCTTGCCCAGTGCGTCGAACGGATGGCGGCGGCGACGACCGGATCGATCGACCTTGTCGCGGGGATCGAGGCACGCGGCTTTCTCTTTGCGGCGGCGCTCGCGGTGCCCCTGAAGGCTGGCGTGCTGCTGATCCGCAAGGACGGCAAGCTGCCCGGCGCGACCATCGCCGAGGATTATGCGCTTGAATATGGCACTGACCGGATCGCGATGCACGCCGATGCCTGCGCGCCCGGCGCCAATGTGCTGCTGATCGACGATCTGATCGCGACCGGCGGCACGGCGCGCGCAGCCGTGCGGCTGCTGCGCAAGGCAGGCGCGGTGGTGACCCAGGCTCAGTTCCTGGTCGACCTGCCCGATCTCGGTGGCGCTGATGCGCTCCGGGCCGACGGGATCGCGGTGACTTCCCTGGTGGCGTTCGAGGGGCATTGAGGCGGCCGCTGCGGGCGGTTGCGCTGATTGTTTCCGGGCGCGGGCTTGCTCGCGCGGAGTGCCCCATATCTCCGGACAGCGGATGCGGAGCCAGGCGAGCGCGGCGCGCGGATCGGCCGGGATTCGTTCGCGGATCATGACCCGGATCGGTTCCTCGGCGCGGGCCGGGGTGAAGACCTTTTCTACCCGGCGATCATAGCCGATGGCGCGCTGATAAAGCGAGCGCTCGACCTGGTTGTCGGCAGCCGCCTTGCCCCGGGCGAGGGCGGCGGCGAAAGCCGGGTGGGCGCGGCGCCAGCGGTCGATCGTGGCGGGCGCGACATCGAAGAAATCGGCGATATCGGCTTCGCTCAGGCCATGGGCGCAGAGCTTGCGGGCCTGATCGGCATGGATCGGGCGGTATGAGTCGGGGTGCGATTCCGGCGCGCCAGTTTGGTCGCTCGCGATCGCCTTGGCGGCCGAATTTCCCTGTTCCGGCGCGATAACAGGGAAATTTCTTTTTTTCTTGATACCGGTCGGCTGGTCTTCGGGGGAATATCGAAGCGAAAACAATATGTTGTTGCCATTTCGATTTTCCTGACGCGGGCGGAACAGGGAAATCGGATGCACGGAACAGGGAATTGTCGCGCGCATGGCGACTCCCGGTTGATTCAACCGATCCGCGAAATCGGTTTTGAGGGCGGCGGGACCAATCATGACCGGAGCCATGACATGACCGAGCATAGGGTTGAATCGAACCACGCGGGGCGGGATGCGTCAGGGGAAGGCGCGAAGGGATATGGCAAGCCGCCAGCCGAGCATCGCTTCCGCAAGGGCCAGTCGGGTAACCCCGCGGGCCGGCCGCCGCGGCGCGGGACGGGCGCGCCGGGCGATCGCCTGACCGGGGCGCATGAGCCGACCCGGGCGATGATCCTCGAAAAAGCCTATCGCCCAGTGACGGTGCGCGAGGGCGAGGAGGAGATCACGCTGTCGACTCACCGCGCGGTGTTCCGCGCGATGGCCGCCGCGGCGATGCGCGGCAACCAGGCCGCGCAGCATCGCTGGACCAGGCTGGTGCAGGCGGCCGAGGCGCAGCAGAAGCGCGCACAGATCGCGCTCTACAATGTGCTCGAGCGCGAGGCGCGCGAGCATGACTGGGACGAGGAAACCGGCGAGATGACGGTGTGTGCGTCCTATGAGGACGAGATCATCGTGGATTCGCTGTCGGGGACGGTGGTGGTTCGGGATGTGGGGGAGAAGGGGTGAGGTCTCGGCGCCGAAAATGACTCTGACCCCTTTTCTGCCTACGCGAGTGACAAAATGCGCTCGATGTTGATACTGCCACGATGGTAATCGGATACGAGCGCTCCGTGAAACTGGCGGTCCTCATTGATGCGGACAACGCCTCACCTCGCATAGCCGCCGGTTTGTTCGAGGAAATAGCCGCGATCGGTGAAGCCAGCGTGCGCCGAATCTATGGGGATTTTTCAGGCAGCAGGCTCAAGAGCTGGTCGGAGGTGCTTTCCGCTCACGCGATTATGCCGCATCAGAATTTTGCCAATACGGTCGGCAAAAACGCGTCCGACATTGCTCTTGTGATCGATGCAATGGACCTTCTGCATTCGGGCCGATTTGATGGTTTTTGTCTGGTCTCGTCGGACAGTGACTTCACGCGCCTGGCCGCTCGCATTCGCGAACAAGGCGTGGATGTCTATGGATTCGGAGAGCAAAAAACTCCCGAGAGCTTTCGTCAGGCTTGTAAGCGGTTCATCTACACCGAGAACCTTGTTTCCGTCGTTCCTCCGCCAGAAGGGGGCGCATCCGAATCAAAGCTTGCGAAGCCCGCTGACACAGCACCCAAGCAACCCGTCTCGGACGCTGTCCCCATTATCGAAGCAGCGCTGGCTCAACTTGAGGACATGGATGGATGGTATTTTTTGGGCGCCGCCGGGCATCGCATATCGGCGCTCAAGCCAGACTTCGACCCGAGAACTTATGGCTGCACCAAGCTCGTTGCGCTGATCGAAAAGTCGCAGGCGTTCGAGATCAGGCGTGACGGGCTTAAGGTGGATATAAAACCCAAGAGCGGCCGGTGAGTAAACCCGTTCCTGTTTTGAAGGACGAAGAGCAGGAGCACCCTGTTCCGTCCGAATGGAGATCGAAGCTTCGGGACATCGCGGGCGCGTTTGAAAATGGCAATCACAGCTTGCGGGGTCTTGTGAATGTCGATCCGCTGGACGAGGCGACAGCGGCCGGAATTGCTCGAAATATCGACGATTATGGCTGCACCTTGTCTCCACTTCCGGACGAGAGCTGGGACACATCGATTTGCCAATGGCAACTGGATTACTGGGAAGTGCTGGTGGATCTGTTCACCGCCGAAGAGGGGCGCAGTGATCTGGTTCTGCATGTGAACGTTTTCGAGGAAGCAGGCGGTTTCGTGTTCAAAGTGCACTTCGTCTATGTGCCGTAGCGCGCGCTGACTCTGACCCCTTTTCTCGCTCGCCAAGACGTTCAGCAGAGGTTTGCCAGGCGTTGCAAGCCAACATAGGATTGCGCACCCAAGAGGTGAGGATTGCCGCATCTTTTCAAAGTTCGGGAGCTTCAGTTGTTGATGGGGTGCGCCTATCTGGTGCTTGGCGCCGCGGCGCTCGTCCGATCCTTCACCCCGGTCGCGCTCATTCTCGCCGTGGCGATGGTAATAGGCGCGTATTTTACCGGTAGAACGGTTCCCGACTTTCAGGTCCGTTCCGATCAACTCCTTCGCGTGTGCGGAGTGGGACTGCTCGTAGTCGCCGCCGGGGCCGCGGGGGATATAAGCGGGTGGGCCTCATGCTCTTGGCTGGGCCTCGGTTGTCATGGCCTATTGCGCCGGTAACAGACTGAGAGCCGCCGGGATTGGGCCCGCTGCCTGAGCCCTTCTTTGTGGCCCTCTCGGGCATGGGATGTTTTTTCCGATCCTTCCAAAACCGCAAGATCTGCCGAGCGTGTCATGGCCATGAAGGGCTAGCTGGAGCCGCCACGGAGGAACGATGAAGGCGGCGCTTGAAAACTACCATGCCCGCATGCAGCGGGCGCTGGACCATATAGACCAGCATCTGGACACGGATCTGGACCTGGAAACGGTGAGCCGTATCGCGGCTTTCTCCAAATTCCATTTCCACCGGCAGTTCATGGCGACCTTCGGGGTGTCCGTGCACCGCTATGTCCAGCTTGCCCGCATGAAGCGTGCTTCGGGCCAGCTGGCCTCGAAGGACGCCCAGAGCGTCACGGACATAGCGCTGGATGCGGGGTATGACGCGCCGGATGCCTTTGCCCGAGCCTTTCGGCAGAGGTTGGGACAATCGCCTTCATCGTTCCGGAAAGCGCCCGACTGGGCGCCGTGGCTTGCGGCCTTCGGGCCTCTGGACAATGCGAGGAGCAAGCTCATGCACATTATCTACACAAGCGACGACGTGACGATCCGCGACGTGCCCCCAACGCCGGTGGCGATGATCGAGCACCGGGGCGACCGGGCGACGCTCGGCGATACGATCCAGCGCTTCATCGCCTGGCGCAAGGCCGCCGGCCTGTCGCCCGAGACGAGCCCCACTTTCATGGTGTTTCGTTCCGAGCGGATCCCCGTGATCCCGGCCGAATACAGCATGGATATCTGTGTCGCGACCGACCAGCCGATCGACGCGAATGACCCGTGGATCAAGGCGGGCGTGATCCCCGGCGGGCGTTGCGCGGTGCTGCGCGCGGCCAATGGCGCTTCCCATAATCTGGAGCCCGAGGGGATGTACCTCTATCGCGACTGGCTTCCGGCCAGCGGCGAGGAAGCGCGCGACTTCCCGCTCTACAGCAAGAAATGGCTTTCCTTCCTGCCGGACGTACCGGTCCATGAAGCTGTCGCGGAGCTGTTTTTGCCGCTGAAATAACGCCCTGGAGGGCGGCTTTTCCCGTGCGACGATGAGTTAAGTGAAGTGTCGCCATAATTTAAATTGCCCAATTGATGGCGTGATTGTCGTACGCGACGGGAGCGCTAGGGCATGCTAGTTTCCGCGCAAAGCGAAGGGAGAGGCATGAAAATATTCGGATGCGCCGTTGCGGCGATGATGTCCACGGCGGCGGTAGCAGGGCCGATCGGCCAGTTCAGCGAGCATCGCGACATCGGCCAGCCCGCCTCTCCCGGCGCGGCCTCTTATGATGCGGCGACCGGGACCTATCGGATCACGGCGGCCGGCCGGAACATGTGGGCCGACCATGACGATTTCCATTTTGCGTGGAAGCGGATGTCGGGCGACGTCGTCGCCGATACGAAGCTCGACTTCCTGACGCCTCCGCCCGCGCCGACCGCGACCGGCTTCCTGCATCGCAAGGGCGGCGTGGTGCTGCGCCAGGATCTCGATCCCGACTCGGCCTATGTCGACGTGCTGCGCATGGGCAACCAGCAGATGTCGCTGCAATATCGCGAAACCAAGGGCGGCCAGACCCGGCTGATCTGGGTCAACACGCCGCGGCAGGGCGCTGTCCGGCTCGTGAAGATCGGTGACTATGCCTATCTCTCGACGCTCGGCGCCGACGGCAAGCTTCATCCGGCGGGCGGTTCGTTCAAGGTCCATATCACCGGAGTCTATTATATCGGCCTCGGCGTCTGCCCGCATGACGAGACGGCGCGGGAGACGATGGCCTTCCGCAATGTGCATATCGGCGCGGCACCGCGCGGGATGGCCAAGCCCGGTGGCGAAACGCTTCAGACGATCAATATCGGGACCGTTGCCGAACAGACCGCGCTTTATCACAGCGATGCGCCGATCGCGGCGGCTGGCTGGTCGCCCGACAGCCATTGGGTCTATTTCAGAAGCGGGGGCGTGGCGCGGCGCGCAGTCGCATGGGACAGTGGCGTGGTGGAAGCGGCGGTCTCGCCGCCCGCGCCGAAAAGTCTGCAAACCGGTGCAGGTGCCGGGCTCGGCATGAGCGCGCGGCTTTCGCCCGATGGGAAGTGGATCGCCTATCTTACCGGGACCACCGGGCGCGCAGCTTCAGCGGACCAGGACGTGGTTCTGCACGTCGCGCCCGTTGTCGACGGCAAGCCCGTTGCGGACAAGGCGATCACGCTGGTCAAGCTGTGGGGTAGCGCGGCTTCCCTGCCGTCATCGGCCTGGTCGCCGGACAGCAAGACACTCGCTTTCGTCTCGCGCGACTGAATGTCGCCGGGTCGTCGAGTTGAGTAAAGTGTCGCCGTAATAAAGGTGTCGCCGTAACAGGCTGGGTGATGGGATGGGTGCGGACGGCGCATCCCGGCGCTAGGGTGTCGCCCGGTTGAGCGGGAGGAACTCATGCGTGTAGCGGCGGCGATACTGGCGGTGATGGCGATGATAGCGGCTCCGGCCGACGCGAAGGGCATGGCGGCCGCGGCCCGGCGGGCGATGGCGGAGACGCATGCCAATGGTCTTGCCATTGCGGTGATCGATCATGGCCGGGTCGTTTCCGTCGAGGCCTTCGGGAAGCGCAACGCGAAGGGCGATCCGCTGACCGTCGATACGGTGATGTACGGCGCGTCGATCACCAAGGCGGTGTTCGGCTATCTGGTCATGCAACTGGCCGATGAGGGCAGGCTCGATCTCGATCGTCCGATCGCGGCGATGCTGCCCCGGCCGATCCCGGATTATGGCAATCTCGATGCCTATGGGCATTGGGGCGACCTGGCCGGGGACGATCGCTGGAAGACGATCACGCCGCGCATGGCCATGGCGCACTCGACCGGCTTTGCCAATTTCGCCTTTCTGGAGCCGGACCGGAAGCTGCGCATCCATTTCGATCCCGGCACGCATTTCTCCTATTCGGGGGAGGGGATCATGCTGCTCCAGTTCGGGCTGGAGCAGGGGCTGGGCCTGAATATCGGCGCTGAATTGCAGCGGCGCTTCTTCAGGCCGCTCGGCATGACGCGCACTGCCCTGATGTGGCGGCCGGACTTCGCCGCCAATCTGGCTGATGGCTGGGACGGCGACGGCAAGGCCGAGCCGCATGACGAGCGCAGCCGGGTGCGCGCCGCGGGATCGATGGACACGACGATCGCCGATCTCGCCAAATTCGCCGCCTATATGGTGCGCGGCGGCGGGCTTTCCGGAAAGGCCGCGGCCGAGCGGGTGCGCGGCAGCCTGCCCGTCACCACCGCCACGCAATTTCCCAACTTCCTGCCCGATGCGCCGGCCGACACGCGCGTGCCCGGGCTGGCCGCGGGCGTGGGCGTGATCGCCTTTACCGGGCCGCAGGGTCCGGGCTGGTTCAAGGGCGGCCATAATGAATCGACCGGCAATACTCTGGTGTGCGTGGAGCGCGGCGAGCGGTGTGTGCTGATCCTCGCCAATGACGTCCGGGCGGAACGGGCCTTCCCGATGCTGGTGAAGGCCGCGCTGGGAGAAACCGGAGTGCCGTTCGGCTGGGAATATGGCGATCAGGCCGGGCGATAGTCGGCCTGGATCGATGGCCGGGTGCGCGATCGCCGTCGCGCGAAAAAGGGGGGCAGAGCCATGCGCTTGATCTGCATCAACCATTCGTCCCGGCGGAAGCACGGCCCGCCAGAATGGCCGGAACCCGAACATTCGGCCCGGGTTGCCCGGTTGGGTTAGCCATAAGGGAGAATGCGATGTCGCCGTTTGTTACGAAACTTGCCCCTGTCGCCGTGATCATGGTTGGAGCGCTGGGCCTGGGTGGCTGCGCCACCAAGCAATATGTGCGCGACCAGATCGCGCCGGTGAGCCAGCGCGTCGATGCGCTCGAGGCGAAACTGGGCGAGACGGACAGCACGGCGAAGTCGGCCCTGTCCCAGGCGCAGGCCGCATCCGGGCAGGCGCAGAGCAACAGCCAGCGCATCGATCAACTCACGGGCCGGGTGGACAGCATCGAGCAACGGATGCAGGCTGAGCAGCAGAAACCGAAGAGGCCGCGCAACTGATTCTGCACGGCAGGCGATGCTGATGGGTCAAATGCCGATGGGCCGAATGTCGATGGGTCTGTGATTTGCCGTGCCGGCTCTTCCCCAGGAGCCACCACATCATTTCGAGCGCCTCCAGCGCTGATCGCGGGCATATTGGCGCTTGCCGGATGCGCGTTGGCTGTTCCCGTGCCTGCGCGGGCGCAGGACAGTGCCGAGGTCTCGGGGCCCACGTCATCGGAGCTGGCGCGTGACGCCGAGGCGGCGACGACCCCATCCGCGGCGGCCCAGCGGGTCGCCGACTGGGTCGCTGCGTCCGGGGACAATGACTCGCTTCCCTATGCGATCGTCGACAAGGACGAGGCTTCGCTCTTCCTGTTCGCCGCGGACGGGAAGCCGCTCGGCAGGGTTCCGGTCCTGATCGGAGTCGCGGTCGGGGATGATGCGACGCCGGGCATCGGCAGCAAGAATCTTGCCGAGATCGGCCCCGCCGAGAAGACGACGCCGGCGGGGCGCTTCCTCGCGAAATTCGGACTGGCCTTTGGCGGGGAAAGGATCCTTTGGGTCGATTATGCCACGTCAGTGGCACTCCACCCGATCCCGAAGACCGTCAGCCCGAAGGAGCGCCGCCGCCAGCGGATGCTGTCGCCGACACCGGACGACAATCGCATCACCTTCGGCTGCATCAACGTGCCCACGGCTTTCTACACCAGGAGCCTGAAGCCGCTGTTCCTGAAAAAGGGCGGCTATGTCTATGTGTTGCCCGACACCAAGCCGCTCGAGGCGGTTTTCCCCGGCCTGCTGGCTCAGCCTTACACGGCGCCGCTGCGGGCCGGTTCCTGACTCACGGCGTATCGCCGAATTCGGGAAAGAGGCGCTCGATCTCGGCCTGAAGGTCGCTGCGACCCGGCAGCAGGGCGAAATGGTCGAGCAGTCCTTTTACCAGGCGCGCGCGGTGGGGGCCGATGCCCGGCATGGTTTCCAGGCCGGGTAGCTCTGAGTCGGCCAGCCTGTCGGCCAGGTCGCCGAGGGTCCGATAGCCCGATGCGCTCAGCATGCGCCGCAGGCCCGGCGGCAGGACTGACTGGGCGACCGGCAGGTCGCGGTCGGTCGCTCCGGCGTTGGTCGAGCGCAGCTGGGTGCGCGACGCCTTCTCCCGCTTGAGCGCCCGGCGGATATGGCTGAGCTGGGCAGGCGTGAGATCGAGGCGGCGGCGGATGTCGCGATAGGAAGTGCCCGAAGCCCGCAATGCGCGTGCCTGTTCCAGGTTCAACAGGGCCTGTTCGGGCTGGCTCAACATAAGGGGTCCTGGGCAGCGGGTAGGCGGGCGTAGCACAGGCGGCACGACACGGATATTCGACCCCGGACGGTGTCGAGCCCGGAGCTCGCCCCGATGGGAACCCCCAGGTATTTCCACCGTTTTTGATTCGTCGCGCGCCGCGGGCAGGTGTCCGTCAGCGGCGCGCCTACAGTCAGGAAGCGCAGATCATGTCCACCTCTCGCCTGATCGTCGCCGGTATCGCCCTCGCGGCCGGCCTTGGCCTCTCCGCCTGTGCCGAAGACGGCTATTCCGGCGGCGTCGCTGTCGGCTATAACAGCTGGGATCCCTATTATGGCGGCTTCAGCGCTGATCCCTATTGGGGCTGGTACGGCGACTATTATTATCCCGGCACCGGCTATTATGTCTATGATCGCGCCAATCACCGCCATCGCTGGAACGACCAGCAGCGCGGCTATTGGCAGGGCCGCTCAAACGCCTGGCATGGCCGCGAGATGCGCCCGATGTGGCGCGACTATGGCGTGACGCGCGGCGGCAATCGTCACCGTCACTGAGGCTCGACGGGCCTGGTCCGGATCAGCCCGATCGATACGAAGGTCATCACCGGCACATCGTGCTGGTTGAACACCGTCATTTTGCTGCGGAAGCTGCCCATTTCGGGCCTGCTTTGTGAGGCGCGCTTCTCGATCACTTCGGTTTCGCAGCGCAGCGTGTCGCCGGGATAGACCGGTTTCAGCCAGCGCAGTTCGTCGATGCCGGGGGAGCCGAGCCCTGCCTGGCTGTGCGCCTCGAGATTGGCGACGACCATCGACATGGTCATCGCGCAGGTGTGCCAGCCGCTGGCCGAGAGTCGACCGAAAAAGGTCTTTGCCGCTGCCTCGTCGGAGAGATGGAAGGGCTGGGGATCGTATTTCGAGGCAAAGGCGGTCACCTCCTCGCGGGTGACCTCATAATGTCCGAAACTGGACTTGGTACCGACCTCGATATCTTCGAAATATTGCATCACGGATTCCGTCATTTGGCCAAGGCGGCGCGGAAAGGGGTGTCGTCGCCGTCGAGCCCGACGCCCGGCGGCAAGTTGAGCAGATCGCGCAACAGGGGCGCGATGTCGACATTGTCGAAGCTCGGCAGCGCGCCGAGCGGCTTGATCGCGGGGCCGCTGGCGATGAACAGGGCGGCCATTTCCGGCGCCATCGGATCATAACCGTGATTGCCCCTGTCATCGACCTTCGACGTCGCGGTCTTCACCGCCAGCCAGCCAGTCTTGGCCAGGCAGATATAGGGCGGGACGCGCGAGTTGGTGCCGTAATGGAAACGCGCCGGGATCTCCGCCTTGCGCCAGCAGGTGAGATGGTCGTGCGGCTTGAGCAAGGCCGCCTCGAGCGCCTTCTCATGGCCCGGCACCGGCACCAGCGCGGCATAGGTGCTTGCCTCGATCACGCGGTAATCGGCCGGGTTGGCGATCCGGTCGAGCGGGATCGTCCGTGCCTTGCTCACCGTCGCCATGCCGTGATCGGCCACGATCACGAGATTGGCTGGCTGGTCCAGATCCTTGAGGCCCTGGACGAGCTGGCCGATCGTTGTGTCGATCTCGCTCACGGCTTGCGTGGTGCGGGGATCGTCCGGGCCGTAGGTGTGGCCCGCGGTATCGACCGTGTCGAAATAGAGCGTCACGAATTTCGGCCGGATCGCGGCGGGACGGCGCAGCCAGTCGAGCACGCCGTTGACGCGCTGCACAGTGTCGATCGCCATGTTGAACTGCTGCCAGTCTTCGGGGCGGGTGCCGCCGGTGATGTCGTGCGGCCAGTCCTCCGCCTTGGTTCCGCCCCATGCCACGTTCGATCCCGGCCAGAACAGGGTCGCGCTGCGGATGCCCGCCTTTTCCGCGGTCACCCAGATCGGCTCGGCGCCATTCCACCAGAAGGGATCGTCAGTCTCCATCTTGAAGACTTCCTTCGGGCGCGCGGCATCCTCCATCGTGTTGGCGACGATGCCGGTGCGATCCGGCCTGAGCCCGGTGACGAGCGTCCAGTGGTTCGGGAATGTCTTCGAGGGGAAGCTCGGCCGCATGGCAGCGTGCACGCCGCTTGCCGCGAGCGCCGAGAGGTTCGGGGTTACGCCGCGATCGAGATAATCGGCGCGGAAGCCGTCGATCGAGATCAGGATGGTGACCGGCGCGCGCGTTTCGGCGGGTGCCTGGATGGGCGGTGCGGCCAGGAGCGCGGTGGGGAGTGCGGCAGGAGCGCCCATGGCCAGCAAGGCGGTGAGAAGCAGGCGAATGCTGACCATGGGCGACTCCGAGTTGGGGCGCCTAATGCCCGAGCGAGAGCTTCGCGAACAGCGTATAACTGACCGGCGCATTGCCATAGGCCGCATCGAGCGCGGCGGGCTTGGCATAGGCCGCCAGCGCCCCGCCGAGCGCCAGCCCGAACGGGCCGGGCAGCTTAATCCGATAGGCATAGCCGCCCTCGAACTTGCTCACCCGGAACGCCTGGTCGTGGAGCGGATCGGCGGGGTTGGGGAACAGCTCGTCATTGGCGACATTCTCGGCGCGGCCGAAGATGCTGTTGTGCCGGTCGATATCCCAGTTCGCCTCGGCCAGCCATGCAGTGAGCGTCCGGCCGGGCAGCCTGGTCTTGGCGGAGAAGCCGAAGGTCGTGGAGAGCCCGCCCCTGGCATATTGCACGCTCGCGGTCGTCCGTGCCTCGTCCAGACCGGGTTCGAGCTGTTCGGGGCTTTCGATCCGGCCATGGCTCACCTGCATCGTCCAGGCCGGCGAGGGCGTCCAGGTCGCGCGAAGGCTCCAGCTGTCGAGCTTCGGGGTCTCGATGTTCCAGCGATACTGGTCGGGCTCGCGTCCGCGAAAGGCCGAGCCCTCGAACTGCCAGTGCGGGGTCGCGATCCCGGCCGTCACCACGCCGAAGCTGATATGGGTGCTGTCGAACCAGTGATGGGTGATCGGCGCGAGCGGCAGATATTGCGCCGAGGCACGGTGCATGAACGCCGACGGCCCGAGCGCCGGCTCGGCGACGGGGCCGCCATAGAGGAACAGGCTGGTGCCGGTTCCGATATCCACATCGATCCGGCCTGCCAGCTCCATGAACAGGTCGTGCGGATGCTGGCGGTCGATCAGTGGCGTCATGCCGTCAGCGGTTTCGCCGGTGGCGAACACATTGGGATAGCCTTTGGCGCCCATCAGCGGATCGAGGCTGAGCATCGAGCGGAGCTGGAGATGCGTGCCCGCCCCCAGATCATGCGAGGCAGTGAGCATCATCATCGACTGGACAAATGCCTCATGGTCGCCGCGCGGGCCGCCCTGATCGGTATAGGCGCCCCAGGCATAACCGTGGAGCATCAGCGCCCAATCGCCGGCCATGAAGTGGAGGCCGTGCATCGCACCCTCATTGGCCGGGACGCGGGAGGTGCCGGAGCCTTCGGCATAAGCGCCGCCGCCGGGCGCCATCGTCATGCCGGGCATGGCGGACATTGCCTCCGGCGCGGGTGCGCTATGATCGGCCGGGAGAGGCGGGTTCGCAGGCATGTCCATGCCGGGCATTCCGGGCATGGGCGCGGGAGATTGTGGCTCAGCCTGGGGCGTGGGCACCGCGTGATCCATGCCGGGCATTGCCTCCATCGCCGGCTCGGGGGCAGGGGGCGCGGTCGGAGCAGCTGCGGGCGCAGCTTTGGCGGTGGGTTTTGGCTTTGGCGTCGCTTTCGGCGCCGGCTTCGGATGGGCCTTGGGCTCGGGTTTGGCAGGCATCGGCATGATCATGCCGGGCATCATCTGGGCGACTGCGGGGAATGGCAGCAGCGCCGCCGCGGCACAGGCCGCGAGCAGGGTCGGTTTCGTCATCAGTTCAACTCCGCGGGGGAAAGGCATGAGCGGGCGCATGGCGCCCAGGGATCATGCTTCCGCGCGGGGAGGGGGTGTTGCGGGGGCGGGGGCTCCGCGTACCGCGAACGGCACGATCGTGCCGATCAGCATCGTGTCCGTCGCGATCGGCGGGTGCGAAACCGCGCGCGGCTCCATGGTCGATGGCGGGATGCAGCCGATACAGGCGTGCGCCACGATCGCTCCATCGTCATGCCTGCCATCCTCGTGCCGTGGCACTCCCGGCATCGCATGATGCGGCGCCATCACCATCGGCGCGGGCGTGTCATGACAGGGCGCGGCCGCCATCGCCGGCAGCGCGAACGCAGCAAGCAGCAAGGTCAGGATCAGCCGGGCGAGCATGAGATGCAGATAGACCTCCGGGTCGACCCGGGCAACCTTAGACGTTGAACCGGAACAGCATCACGTCGCCGTCCTGGACGACATAGTCCTTGCCTTCCGCGCGCAGCTTGCCGGCATCGCGCGCGCCGGCTTCGCCCTTCAGCGCGACATAATCGTCGAAGGCGATCGTCTCGGCGCGGATGAAGCCGCGTTCGAAATCGGTGTGGATCTCGCCCGCCGCCTGGGGGGCCCTGGCGCCGACATGCACCGTCCAGGCGCGCGCTTCCTTGGGGCCGACGGTGAAGAAGGTGAGGAGGTGGAGCAGCTTGTAGCCGGCGGTGATCACCCGGGCGAGGCCGGTCTCTTCCAACCCCAGCTCGGCGAGGAATTCGCCGCGCTCCTCGGGCGCCATGGTCGCGATCTCGGCCTCGATCGCGGCGGAGACGACGACTGCCTCGGCACCCTCGGCCTTCGCCTTTTCGAACACCCTGGCCGACAGCGCATTGCCGTGGGCCGCATCGCCTTCGTCGACATTGCAGACATAAAGGACTGGCTTGGAGGTCAGCAGCTGCGCCTGGGCGAAGACCCGCGCTTCCTCCTCGTCCTTCGGCTTCGTCATCCGCGCCGGCTTGCCCTCGCGCAGCAGCTCGAGCGCCTGGCCGAGCACCGAGACGGCGATCTTCGCTTCCTTGTCGCCCTGCGCCGCTTTCTTGGCGAAATTGGGTACGCGCTTTTCGAGGCTTTCGAGGTCGGAAAGCATCAGCTCGGTCTCGACCGTTTCGGCATCGGCGATCGGATCGACCTTGCCCTCGACATGAGTCACGTCGCCATTCTCGAAGCAGCGCAGGACATGGACGATCGCGTCAACCTCGCGGATATTGCCGAGGAACTGGTTGCCGAGACCCTCGCCCTTCGAGGCGCCGCGCACCAGGCCGGCGATGTCGACAAAGCCCAGCTGGGTTTCGATGATCTTGGCCGAGCCGGCGATCTCGGCGAGCTGGTCGAGGCGCTTGTCGGGCACCGCGACATTGCCGACATTCGGCTCGATCGTGCAGAAGGGATAGTTCGCCGCCTGCGCGGCCGCCGTCTCGGTGAGAGCGTTGAACAAAGTCGATTTGCCGACATTCGGCAGGCCGACGATACCGCAGCGGAAACCCATGATAGTGCCTTGTACGTAGTTGGGCCGGCTCGGCCGGCAATCGGAGACGCGCGATAGGGCGTTCGCCCGCGATATGCCAGCACCGCGTCCGCATCGTCATCCGCGCCCCGGCCATATGGTAAAAAATTACCTGCACACCAGTGCGGGTTCGCCTGCGCGGTTACGTCATTGGGATGACAGCATGGTGAGGGGGCCCGCCTGCAGTTTAGGGGGATGACTCATGCGCATGGCGCTGATGGTCGCTGTTCTGGCCGGTGGAATCATGACAGGTCCGGCATGGTCGCAGGAAGCTGCGGCGCTGCATGGAATCGCGCCGGCCCAGCGCCCGGCCGCTTCGCGCGCCGTGCCCTATCCGGGGCTCGCGCTCACGCCTGATTTTCATCTCCGCGTCGAATTCGCGCCACGTGCAGTGGCCGACCTGCTGCTCGATCCCGACAGCGCGCTACGCAAGCGCTTCGCCAGCTCGATGATGGATTTCTATCCGATCGCCGGCGAGGGATTCCATCTCTCGGGCGGCCTGCGTTTCTACAATCGCACCAATTTCGCGCGCGATGCCGAGCTCATGACTCACGGGCTGCTCTATGTGCCGCGCGGACCCAATGCGGGGATGGGCGTTCGCGGTTTCAAGCGGATGACGCCCGCGGCGACCTTCGGCTATACCCATGTCCTCGACAGCGGGCTGATGTTCGGCATCGAGGGCGGCACTTTGCTCGGGCGCGTCAATCCCGGCATGCCACGCGCCTTTCGCGAGCTTCGCGACGCCAGCATCGGCCATGACGGGGCCTCGTCGATGAACCCGATCGCCAATGTCACGCTGGGCTTCAAATTCTGACGGTCAGCGATAGTTGAAGCTGATGCTGATCCGTTCTTCCTTCGCGGCATTGGGCATCACCTCATGGCGCAGCCAGCTTTCCCAGAGCAGCACGCTGCCGGCAGCCGGCTCGGCATAGACGAAGCTGCGCAGATCCTCGGGCGCATCGTCGCGCCGGGTCGGGGCGGCCATCATCATCGCGAGGCGCGGATCCTCGAATTTGAGCGCGCCCGAGCCCGGCGGCACCGCGATATAGACCGTGCCCGAGACCACGCTGTGCGGGTGGATATGGCCCGAGTGCGTGCCGCCGGGCTTGAGGATATTCACCCAGAGACTGTCGAGCTTGAGCTTGCGCTCGAGATCAAACGCGCAATCCTCGGCAAAGGCGGCGACATGCTTGTTCAGCCGCCGCACCAGCTCGCCGATCACCGGATCGCGCTGCGGCAGATCGTCGAGCGAGGCATAGGAGGTATAGCCGCGATAGCCATGCGCCTTCGACCAGGCCCGCCCGGCGCGATCATCCTCGCCGAGCACGCGGCAGCTATCCTCCAGTTCGGCGACGAAATCGGCGTCGTTCAGGCTGCCTTCGTACAGGCGGGTGGCGAACAGGCTACGTACTGGCACGGCGGGAATCCTCGATCTTGCGGGTTTCCGCCTGCAATGTTTCGGTCGTGTCCGCCAGATAGGATTGGATCAAGGCGAGCTGTTCAGGCGTGTAGCGCTCGTACAGAGCATCCATCGCCGCGGTGAGCGAGGCGAAGATCGGGTTCATCACCGCTGCCAGCTCCTCGCGCCGCAGCGCATGGACGATCACGCTGCGCCGGTCGGTCGGGCTGGGGGAGCGTTTCGCATAGCCGAGCTTCTCCAGCCGATCGACGATGCCGGTGATCGCCCCCGTCGTCAGCCCGGTCGCGCGCGCAATCTGGCCGGGGGTGGCGGTGCCCATCTCGGCCAGCACGCCGAGGCATTTGCGGTCGGCCGCGGTCATCCCGAGCCGCCGCGACGCCGCCTCGTGAAACATCACCACTGCAGTCGCCATGTTGCGATTAAGGGCGTTGGTGGCGGCAAAATCGGCCGCTGCGTCTTCCTTCGAACGAACCATTTGAATTTGTCTTACAGCTAAGATATAAACGACTAAGTATCTCATCATAGCTGGCGCTAGCGCAGAGGTAAATAATGGCACGGTCCTGGTTCTCCCGAATTGCCCCTGCGATTCTGCTGATGCTGTTCGCGCCCTTGCTCACTGAGGTGCTGCCCGGCGCCACGCGCTTCAGTTCGATTTTCGTGCTGCCGATCGAGATCGCGGTCTGGGGCGGCGGTGCGGTGCTGATCCGCGAGATGGTCAGGCGGAACGGTCTTGGCTGGCAGAGCCTGTTGCTGCTCGGCCTCGCGCTCGCGATCGCCGAGGAATGCCTGATCCAGCAGACTTCGCTTGCGCCTGTGGTGATCAGGCTCAAGGGCATGGAATATGCCCGCTGGATGGGCGTCAACTATGTCTATCTGCTCTGGGCGCTCGCCTATGAAAGCGTGCTGGTGGTGATGCTGCCGGTCCTGCTTGCCGAGCTCCTCTTCCCCACACGCCGCGAGCAAGGCTGGCTCAGCGGCGTTGGCGCGGGAATCGTGATCTTCTTCTTCGGCGTAGGCGCGCTGCTCGCCTGGTACAGCTGGACGCATATCGCGCGGACCATGGTGTTCCATCTGCCGGCCTTCACCCCGCCGCTCGCCGCGGTGCTGATCGCGGCTGGGGTCATCGCCGTGCTTGCCTGGGTGGCGCTGAGCGGCCGCGGCCGGTTCGCCCCGGCGCGCGCAAAACCGGCACCGTCCCCCTGGCTGATCGCTGTCGCCGGTATCATCTGGTCAGCGCTGCTCTACGGGATGGTCCTGCTCGCCTTTGGGATCGCGCCGCAGGTGCCGCCGGCACTGCCGGTGGGCATATGGGCCGTCATGGTCGCGGTGGCGCTCGGCGTGCTGCCGCACTGGACGGCGAGCCCCGACTGGAGCCCCGTGCATCGCTACGCGCTGATCTCGGGCGTGGTGGGCGGTGCCATGGCGGTGAGTTTCTTCGGCTTCCAGGGCGCTGCACCCGCCGATCTCTGGTTCAAGATCATCACCAATGTGATTGCGGGGGCTCTGCTCGCCTGGCTCGGTCTCAGCCTGCGTCGTTCAGCCTGAGCGCAACATCGCTCATGAAGCGCGCGTCATTACCCTCGGCGAGCCATCGCGCTTCGGCCGCCATTGCGCCGAGCAGGTCGGCCAGCGGGTCCATCTCCGCCTTGGCGTAATTGCCGAGCACATAGGGGCTGACCTTGTCTTTGTGCCCCGGGTGCCCGATCCCGATCCGCACCCGGCGGAATGCGTTGCCAATATGCGCCTCGGTCGAGCGCAGGCCGTTATGCCCCGCCGTGCCGCCGCCGATCTTCACCCGCACCTTGAACGGTGCGAGATCGAGTTCGTCATGGAACACGGTCACGTCGCCGACATCGAGCTTGTAGAAGCGCATCGCCTCGCCGACCGAGCGGCCGCTCTCGTTCATGAAGGTGGCGGGCTTGAGCAGCAGGATCTTGTCGCCGCCGATCCGGCCCTCCTGGGTCCAGCCCTGGAACGCCTTTTTCACCGGCCCGAAATCATGGACCTCGGCGATCGCGTCGATCGCCATGAAGCCGACATTGTGCCGCTGCAGCGCATATTGCGCGCCGGGATTACCAAGGCCGACCCAGAGTTGCATGCGATCCCTTTAGTGAAAGAAATGGGCCTATACCCAGAGAAAAGGTGATCATGTCGATCGCAAACGCGCGCTGAATATCACCGGTTTGGCGCCGTCGTTATTTGCAATCCTCCCCCGCCAGGGGGAGGTGGCAGGCGCAGCCTGACGGAGGGGGAGGAAGCGGGCCGCTCGATTTGATGGGACGACGCTTACCGCCCCCTCCGTCGCCTTCGGCGCCACCTCCCCCTGGCGGGGGAGGATCGAAAAGCGCCCAAAGAAAAGGGGCAGGGAAGCGCGACGCTTTCCTGCCCCATATCTGTCGCTCCCCGACATTCTCTGTCGTTGGGAGCGGTTCGTCAGGCTCAGCCTTCCGAAGCTTCGTCCTCGGACGCAGCTTCCTCGGCAGCCTCGGCCTCGACCTCGGCGACATGCTCTTCATGCGCAGCCTCGGCGAGAGCGGCCTCTTCAGCCACCTGCTCGAGCGTCTCGGACTTGAGCGCCGACGGCGCGATCACGGTCGCGATGGTGAAATCGCGGTCGTCGATCGCCGATTTGGTGCCCTTGGGCAGTTTCACCTGCGAGATGTGGATCGAATCGCCGACATCGACGCCCTTGAGCGAGATGGTGATCTCGTCGGGGATCTCGGCCGCGTCGCAGATCAGCTCAAGCTCATGGCGCACGACGTTGAGCACGCCGCCACGCTTGATGCCCTTGGAGAGCTCTTCGTCGCTGAAGACGACCGGCACATTGACGTGCACGGTCGCGTGCTCGGAGATGCGCAGGAAATCGGCATGGACGGGACGATCCGTCACGACGTCGAACGCAACATCCTTGGGCAGGGTGCGCACGGCCTTGCCGTCGACTTCGATCATCACCACGGAATTCATGAAATGACCCGTCATCAGGGCGCGCATCAGCGCCTTTTCCTCGATATGGATCGAGGCGGGGTCTTGCTTGTTGCCGTAGATCACGGCGGGTACGCGGCCTTCACGACGAAGCGAACGGGAGGCTCCCTTGCCAACCTGTCCACGCGTCTCGGCTGCGAGCGTAAGCTGTTCGCTCATTGCAGTCTCCGATATGCTTGGTTCAAAATCCCGGCCAGGCCTCCAGGGATGACCCTGGCCGGAAGCGGGCGCCTATAGGGGAGGGGAGACCGGAACGCAACTATCTCCCTCTCCCCCTGTGGGAGAGGGAAGGGGCCCACGCCGAAGGCGTGGGAAGGGTGAGGGGGACTCTCGCTGGATCAGCGTTGCCGAACCTCACTCCCCCTCACCCTTCCGTCGCTTCGCTCCTCCCTCCCTCTCCCACAAGGGGACTGTTGCAAAACTAGGTGTGAGTTGATTCTCTGTTGGCTGAGGCTGGAGGGATGAGATGGCGGTAAAGTCGACAGGCCAGTTCAGTTTTGTGGAGGCGCTGGCGCCGCAGTTGGCGAGTGGCG
>Ga0209233_1000102_pt1 | contig 285774 bp, 249 predicted proteins | sample AraplaCL_Cvi_mCL_FD_184269 | JGI IMG/M metagenome (GOLD analysis project Ga0209233, IMG submission 184269) | Arabidopsis root microbial communities from the University of North Carolina, USA - plate scrape CL_Cvi_mCL (SPAdes) (version 2) | ecosystem: Host-associated > Plants > Roots >... | reverse complement strand
AGGCGGTAATCACATCCGCGTTCTGGCCCATGCCGAGATAGTCGTTGGAGCACCATACGGTGATTTCCTGGGCGCGGCCGTTGGAACGCCAGATGGCGCGCGGGAACTTGCCCACCATGCGCTCGAGATCGGCGAAGACGCGGTAGCGGCGCTCGGCGTGGAGCTGGTCGATCGCGTCTTCGAAGAACCGCTGATAGTTCATATCGACTTCCCAATTTTGGGCCGGATCATAGTCACTGCCCCATGCAACGTCCACCGGACCCTACCGGTCAAAATGCCACGCCCTCGCCCTGTTCCTAACGATGCCGGATCGTGGCCTATTCCCGGCTGTTTGAAGCAGTTTTGTTTCAGTACGATGCCTCGGACGGGAGCAACTGTTACGGATTTAACATTGGGAGGGTAATGCCTGTCGCCCGAAAATTAGCAGCGGTTTTGGGAGGACGACATGCATGAGACAATACAGGCTTGCGGCGGGGTTTCCAGCACGGCGGCTGTTGAGACAGTTTCCGATAAATCTTGATCAGCGAGGTAAATGATGACGGTTTTGGTGACAGGCGGCGCCGGTTATATCGGCAGCCACATGGTCTGGGAGCTGCTGGACGCCGGCGAGAGCGTGGTGGTGCTCGACCGGCTTTCCACCGGTTTCGAATGGGCGGTGGCCCCGGAAGCAAGGTTGGTCGTCGGCGATGTCGCCGACCGTGACCTGGTCGGCCGCATCATCCGCGAAAACAAGGTCGACGCCATCATCCACTTCGCCGGCTCGATCGTGGTGCCGGAATCGGTCTCCGATCCGCTTGGCTATTACGAGAACAATACCTGCAAGACGCGCACGCTGATCGAAACCGCCGTGCGCGAAGGCGTGCCGCATTTCATCTTCTCTTCCACCGCCGCCGTCTATGGCGGCGCCGGGCTGGAGCCGGTGCGCGAGGATGCCCGGCTGGCGCCGGAATCGCCTTATGGCCTCTCCAAGCTGATGAGCGAATGGATGCTGCGCGACGCGGCGCTGGCGCACGACATCCGCTATACGGCGCTGCGCTATTTCAACGTCGCCGGCGCCGATCCCAAGGGCCGCACCGGACAGTCGACGCCAGGCGCCACGCATCTGATCAAGGTCGCCTGCGAGACCGCGCTCGGCAAGCGCCCCTTCATGCAGGTCTTCGGCAACGATTACCCGACGCCGGACGGCACCTGCATGCGCGATTATATCCATGTCAGCGATCTTGCCGCGGCGCACCGGCTGGCGCTGCAGCGGCTGCGCGCCGGAGGGAAGAGCCTCGTCGCCAATTGCGGCTACAGCCATGGCTATTCCGTGCTCGAAGTGATCGACAGCGTGCGCCGCGCCTTCGGCCACGACTTCGATGTCCGCATGGGTGACCGCCGGCCGGGCGACGCGGCTGCCGTGGTCGCCAATTCCGAGCTTGCCCGCAAGGAGCTCGGCTGGACGCCGCAGCGCGACGATCTCGATCTGATCGTCAACGATGCGCTGGCCTGGGAACGGATCCTGACGACAAAGAACTCCGTTAGAACCTGACATATTGGGCCAAGGGCTCGTCCGACGCCGTCATACGCGGTATTGAGGCTCGTTCAGCGGCGCACAGAGGCGCGCCGCCGTGATGAGGGGACGGCATGAAGGTCTTGGTTCTCGGCGCCGGCGTGGTTGGCACGGCGGCCGCCTACTATCTGGCTAAGGACGGTCACGAGGTGACGGTGATCGAGCGCCATGAGGCGGCGGCGCGCGGCACCAGTCAGTCGAATGCCGGCCTGGTCTCGCCGGGCGATGCCACCGCCTGGGCTTCGCCCGCCGCGCTGAAGACCTTCCTGCGCGCGCTCTGGAACCACGACCTCGGCATCAAGGTCAGGCTGCGTCTCGATCCCTATTTTTATGCCTGGAGCCTGCGCTTCCTGCGCGAATGCACCGTGGCGCGCATGCGCGCCAACACGCAGGTCAAACTGAGGCTCGCCCTCTATTCTCGGGACTGCATCAACGCGCTCTCGGAGACGACCGGCATCCACTACGACGAGCGCAAGAAGGGCATCCTCTACTTCTTCCGCACGCAGAAGAGCCTGGACACCGGCACGGACAACTACAGCTTTCTCGGCCAGCACGGCCTGCCGATCGAGATCGTCGGCCGTGATCGGCTGGTCGAACTGGAGCCGGGTTTGGCTGGCGTCAAGGAAAAGATCGCCGGCGGCGTCTATTCGCCGATCGACCAGACTGGCGATTCCAAGCAGCTCGCCGACAAGCTGGCCGCCTATGCGGCGGAAGAACTCGGGGTCAAATTCCTCTTTGGCACAACGGTTCAGGGCCTGGATATCGAGGGTGACCGGGTGCGCGCCGTGATGACCTCGGCAGGCCCGGTTACGGGCGACGCCGTCGTCATCTCCATGGGCCCGGAAAGCGGCCTGCTCGGTCGCCGTTACGGCATCGACCTGCCTGTCTATCCGGTCAAGGGCTATACGGTGACCGTCCCGTTGGAGGACGAAAGCAAGGGGCCGACCATGGGCGGCGCCGACGAGGACCGGCTGATCGGTTATTCGAGGCTGGGCAATCGTCTGCGCATGTCATCGACCGCGGAGTTCACCGGCTTTGACCGCAGCTTCAAGCCAGGCGATTTCAGAACTATCCTGGAAACAGGCAAGGATCTTTTCCCCGGCGCCTTCGACGAGAAGAAGGCGCTGCTGTGGGCCGGCCTGAGGCCGATGATGCCGAATTCGGTGCCTGTCTTCGGCCAGGCGAAATACCGCAATCTCTACCTCGACACCGGCCATGGCCATCTCGGCTGGACCATGGCCTGCGGCTCGGGAAAATTCCTCTCCGACCTCGTCGCCGGCCGCAAGCCGGAGATCGATCCGCAGGGCTTGCTGTATGGGACGGCGCGCTGAGGGGTTTTTAGTTGCCAACGCCGGCGCTGCCCTTCATCCGCCTGCCGGCACCTTCTCCCCGGATAGAGACGGGGAGAAGGGAGATGGCTGCAGTGGCGGCACCCATTCTGCAATGCTGGCGACTGGCGAAACCGCCGAAGAGAGCGTCTTTCTCCCCTGACTATACGGGGAGAAACGCCCGGCAGGGCAATGAGGGGCGGCACCGACCTGTCAGGTAGAGCGGCGCCAAGCCCGAGCATATTCCACCCAGGGCTGATCGGTTGGTGGTTCTGTGCGCCCACCTTTGCTCATAGCGGTGACACCATCTGAGGCCAGCAATGCCGCCCCGATGCTGGTCCCTGTGGACGTCTCGGACGCAATAACCGGCCGCCTCGTTGCCGACGCAAGCATGCGGATGAAAAGCGGGTTTTGCGCGAAAGGTCCCTCGACCGTCGTCGGTCCGTCGCCGCCGATCAGTTCCAGGCAGGTCGCGGTCATCAGCGCCAGATAGAACGAGATGGCTGCAAAGCGCTGGCCCGAGGCTAGATCGTCGGCATTGACCCACTGCGCGCCGCGATGCGGAAATGGTCCCGAACCCTGCTGGGTCGAAGGCAGAAGCAACGCCCGGCGCGCCAGCACGGCGGCGACATCGTCTTCGATCCACCCGTGGGACTGGCCTTCGGTCAGCAGCGAAAACTCGCGCCCGCCCATGAACCGTGCAGACGGCACGGGATCGCCGAGCGCGTTGACATTGACCAGCGTGTCGCGCGCCGGGTCGAGCTCAACCTTGCTGCCGCCAACCGCCATCGACACCACCCAGGTGCCGGTCGACACGACGGAGAAGGGCGGCGTGTCGGACAGCAAGCGCGGCAGCAGCGAGGCGTTGGAATCGTGCAGCCCGCAAAACACCGGGGTGGCGGGATCGAGCCCGGTTCGTTGCGCAATCGCCGGCAGGATCGACCCCAGCCTGTCCTTCGCCGGGCGCACCGGCGCCATCAAGGGACGCCAGCCCATTTTGTCGACCAGGGACGAGTAATCGGAGGTCCACGGATTCCACAGATCGGTGTGGCAGCCGAGCGACGTCATTTCGTTGGCGGCGACGCCGGTGAGCCGAAGCGCCCAATATTGCGGGTACATCAGGATCGTGGCCGCACCGGCGAATTCCACCGGAAAGCGCTTCTGCTGCCAGTGGAGCTGCGTCCCGATATTCAGGCCGGCCGGCAGGCGCGGCGTCCCGGTTTCGGCAAAGGGCGGCCGGATCGCGTCATAGTCCTGCGCCAGCTCCTCGACACCGGTGAATTCATAGTCGATCACCGGCAAGGCAAGCCTGCCCCGGGCGTCGACCAGGACCGCCGTCGCGCCGTGCGTGGTGATCGAGACCGCGTCGATATGCAATTCGCGATGGAGATCGGCGAGGCTTTCGAGGATGAAGGCCCACAGGCGCTCGACGTCGTGATGCGGGTAGAGGCCATCCGTTGAGACGGTATTGGCCGTACGGCGCAGCGCCACCTCGACCATGCTGGCGAGATCGACCAGCGCCACCTTGGCATTGGTCTTGCCGATATCGATGACGGCGACGATCATGCCATATGGAACATGGTTTCCAGCGGCATCGCCACCGGCTCGTTGTCGGGCTTGGTTTCCATGAGATCGGCCATATGCGCCCACCAGCGCTGCATCACGGGGTGCTTCGGAAGATCGGCCATGCCGTGATCGCTGCTGCGCCATAACACGCCGAACAGGATGTTGGTCTCCTCGTCGAGATGGATCGAATAGTCGGAGACACCGGCCTGTTTCAAAAGCGCGACCAGCTCGGGCCAGATCTCGTCATGCCGGCGCTTGTACTCCGCCTTCATGCCGGGATTGAGTTTCATCTTGAAGGCGTATTTCTCCATCAGGCGAAGCGCCCTTCGCGCAGCCGCCGCCAGACGATCGGCAGCGCGATGACGATGATCAGCAACAGGCCGATGAATATCGACATGACGATGCCCGGCACGTTGAGCAGGCCGAGGCCGAATGTCACCAGCCCCATGATGAAGGCGGCAAGCACGACGCCCAGGATGCTGCCGGCGCCGCCGAGGATCGAGACGCCGCCGAGAACCACCATGGTGATCGCTTCGAGCTCATAACCCTGCGCGATGGAAGGCCTCGTCGAGCCGAGCCTCGAGGTGATCAGCACCGAGGCGATACCCGACATCAGCCCGGTCAGGCAGAACAGGATGAACTTGATGCGGTCGACGCGCACGCCGGAGAACTGGCAGGCGACCGGATTGTTGCCGATGGCGAAGACGCGCCGGCCGAAGCTCGTGCGGTGCAGCACGAACCAGTAGATCAAAGCCGCAACGAGGAACAGCGCCAGCTCGAACGAAAAAACCCACCAGACGTAACCCTGGCCGAAGAAGGCGAAGCTTTGCGGATAGCCCTTGTAAGCCTGGTCGCCGAGGATGATGAAGGCGATGCCGCGGAACAGGCTCATCGTGCCGATGGTGACGACGATGGAAGGCAGACCGAGCCGGGTAACGAGAAGCCCGTTGAAGGCGCCGCAGCCCAGGCCGACCACGATGCCGATCAGCACCAGCACTGGCGTGCCGGCGCCGACCTGCACGGCCATCCCCATCATCGTCGAGGCTAGAGCCACGATCGCCGCGACCGACAGGTCGATCTCGCCCGAGATGATCAGCAGCGCCATGGCGAGCGCGATCAGGCCCTTTTCGGTGAAGTTGAAGGTCAGGTCCGACAGCGACCAGGGATCGAGGAAGTAGGGCGAGGCGAAGCTGTTGATGATGAAGATCGCGATGGCGATCACCACCAGCAGCGCCTCCCAGGAAAAGATCGCCGACGACAGCGGCTTGTCGAGCCGGTCGGGGATGTGGCGCGGGGCAGGGGTGTCGGTCATGCCGCTTCCGCCTTCCTCAGGATGATGCGGCCCTGCCGGCGCTCGCCGCGCGCATTGAGCACCACGGCCAGGATGATGGCGCTGCCCGAGATCGCCATCTGCCAGAAGGGCGAGATGTTGATGACCGGCAGCGCGTTGGAGATGATGCCGAGGAACAGCGCGCCGAGCACCGCGCCGCCAACCGAGCCGATGCCGCCGGCGATCGAGATGCCGCCGATGACGCAGGCGGCGATGATGTTGAGCTCATAGCCGTTGGCGACCTCGACCGAGGCGATCACGTAGCGCGAGATCCAGAGATAGCCGGCCAGCCCGCCGATCATGCCGGAAATGCAGAACACGATGAACTTGGTGCGGCCGACATCGATGCCGGCATAGACCGAGGCGGTCGGGTTGACGCCGATGGCGTAGATGGAGCGGCCGGTCGCCGTCCGCGTCATCACCAGGAAGAACAGCGCGATCACGATGATGGCGATCCAGGACAGCACCGGCAGCCCAAGGAAGGCGGCACGCTGGAAGTTGATGAAGGCAGGGCTCATCTGGTCGGCATTGACCCAGGCACCGCCGGAGACGACGAAAGTCGCGCCGCGATAGATGGTCAGCGTGCCCAGTGTCACCACGATCGACGGGATATTCAGCCGCCACACCAGGAAGCCGTTGATGGCGCCGAGCACCAGTCCGACGGCGAGCGCGACCACGATCAGCACCGGGATCGGGATCGCCGGATGAGCTGCGTTGAGCATCGCGACCACCATGCCGGTGAAGCAGAGGTTGGACGCCATCGACAGATCGATCGAACGCGTCAGGATCACCACCATCTGCCCCAGCGCCAGGATCATCAGGATAGAGGTGTCGTTGAACACCTGGCGCAGATTGGCGGGGTCGGCGAAGCCGGGGAAGCGCGTCGAGATCAGGCCGATCAGCACGACGATGCCGGCAAGCAGCCAGATCTCGCGATACTTGAGGAAGCTCTTCATGCCGCGATCCCCGCTGCGGTCCGAACAAGCGTTTCGGCATCCAGACCCTTGTTCTCGTAGGTCGCCGCGATGCGTCCTTCGCGCATCACCACGACGCGGTCGGACATGCCGAGGATTTCGGGCAGCTCGGACGAGACCATGATTACCGAAAGTCCCTGCGCGACCAGTTCCGCCATGAAGCCGTGCACGGCGGCTTTCGAGCCGATGTCGATGCCTTTCGTCGGTTCGTCGAGGATGATCACCTTGGGCGTCGTGGCCAGCCACTTGGCGATGACCACTTTCTGCTGGTTGCCGCCCGAAAGCGTGCCGACATCCTGGCTGAGAGAGGAGGCGCGCAGATCGAGCCGCTCCGTGTAGGAGCGGGCGAGCGAGAACTCTTCCGCGAGCTTGAGCACGCCGGATTTCGAGGTACGCGCAAGCGAGGGCAGCGACACGTTCTGGAAGATCGGCAGGCCGATCACCACGCCCTGCTTGCCACGCTCTTCCGGCACATAGACGATGCCGGCCTCGATCGAATCCGCCGCCGATTTCGGCGCGATCGCCTTGCCGTCCAGCGAAATCGCGCCTCGGCTGGTGCGCGTGATGCCGGCGATCGCCTGCATCACCTCGCTGCGCCCTGCGCCGACCAACCCGTAGAAGCCGAGGATCTCGCCCTTGCGCAATTCGAAGCCGATGTCGTCGAATTCGGTCGGATGCGACAGGCCGGAGACCGAAAGCATCGGCGCACCGATCTTCGGCTCGCGCTGCGGGAAGATATGGTCGACGTTGCGGCCGACCATCATGCGCACGATCTCGTTCTGTCCGGCATCCTTGAGCAGGCCTTCGCCCACCATCTCGCCGTCGCGGAAGACGGTGTAGCGATCTGCGATGCGGTAGATCTCGTCGAACTTGTGGCTGATGAAGAGCACCGCCTTGCCCTCGCTCTTCAGGAATTCGATCAGCAGGAAAAGCTCCTCGATCTCCTTCATCGAAAGCGCGGCGGTCGGCTCGTCCATGATGACGATGCGCGCATCGATCGACATGGCGCGGGCAACCGCCACCAGATGCTTGTTGGCGATGCCGAGGTCCTTCAATCGCGCGTCGGCATCGATATGGCCGGCGCGCATCGTTTCCAGCACCTCGCGCGCATTTTTGCGCATGGTGCGCCAGTCGATGGAGCCGAGGCGGGTGCGCGGCGCGTGGCCGAGAAAGATGTTTTCGGCGACCGACAGGTCGTCGAACAGCACCGTCTCCTGATGGATGGCGGTGATGCCGTGGCCGAAGGCGGCGTGCGCGCTGGGTAGCGCGGTTGTCTGGCCGTCGATGCTGATCTCGCCTGAATCGGGCTGGTAGATGCCGGTCATGATCTTGACCAGCGTCGACTTGCCGGCGCCGTTCTCGCCGATCAGCGCCGTGACTTGGCCCGGATAGAGCGACAGGCTGACATTGTGCAGGGCGCGCACGCCCGGGAAACTCTTGGAGATGCCTGAAAGCGTCAGGCGGGGAGCGGTGCCTTGGGACGGGCCGGAAGGCTTGGGCCGTTCTGTCTCCGCCTTGCGCTGGGCTGTCGTGTCCATATCCGTATCAGGCCCTGAGAAGGTCCGTTGTATGTGCGGCGGGACAAGTGTCCCGCCGCATGGGCGTGGAGTCGAGCAGGATCAATAGATCTTCGAGAACTTCTCGATGTTGGTCTTGTCGAACTGGAAGGGCGGAGCCATCGCGGCCGAGTTGTTCTCGTCGAGCGTCACCTTGCCGACGCGACCGATCGACAGCGTGGCGCCCGGCTTGGCCTCTTCCTTCTTCACCGCCAGGTCATGGGCGAGGTAGATCGCCGAATAGCCGAGGTCGATCGGGTTCCACAGCGCAACCGCTTGGGATGCGCCATTGTCGATGAACTTCTTGAACTCGGACGGCAGGGCGAGGCCGGTGACGTTGACCTTGCCGATCAGGCCTTCATCGGTCACCACCTGCGCGGCGGCAACGACGCCGACGGTGGTCGGCGCGATGATGGCCTTCAGGTTTGGATAGGACTTCAACAGGCCCTTGGCTTCGTCGGTGCTCTTGGCCGAGTCGTCATCGCCATAGACGGTGGCGACCAGCTTGATCTTCGGGAACTTCTCCGGCAGCACCTTCTTGGCCGCCTCGATCCAGGCGTTCTGGTTGGTCGCGGTCGAGGAGGCCGAGAGGATCGCGACGTCGCCGCCTTCCGGCAGATAGTCGGCGGCAAGCTTGATGATCGTCTCGCCGATCAGGCCGGTGTCGGACGGGTTGAGATGGAGCTGGCGGCCTTCCTTGGCGACGCCGGAATCCCAAGAGATCACGGTGATGCCCCGCTCCATCGCTTTCTTCAGCACCGGCACCAGCGCGTCGGCGTCGTTGGCAGAAACGGCGATGGCGTTGACCTTCTGCGCGATCAGCGAATTGATCACTTCGATCTGCGCTTCGGCGGTCGCCTTGGTCGGGCCGGTGTAGATGACGTCGACGTCGCCCAGCTCCTTGGCCGCTTCCTCGGCGCCCTTGTTGGCGGCGTCAAAGAAGCCATTGCCCAGCGACTTCACCACCAGCGCGATCTTGACGTTTTCAGCATAGGCGGCATTCACGAACATGGCGGCGGAAAAGGCCGCCGTAACCAGCAGTTTCTTCAAAAAGCTCATCGAATATCCTCCCTTGAGCGTTGCATTTCCATCGCCGCTGCGGGCGCGAGTTTCCTCAGGCCTGCAGTGAAGATTCTTCCTTGTCGCTTGACTGTCTGCGGGCGACGATCAGCGCCACGCCCGCCGTTTCCAGCATCTTGGCCTCGCGGTCCTCGATGCCGTCGTCGGTGATAACGGTGGCGATGCGCGAAAGCCCGCACAGGATCAGGCTGGAGCGCATGCGGAATTTCGAGGAATCGACCAGCACCACCAGCTCGTCGGCCTGGTCGATCAGTTTCTGCTCGGCCTGGATCAGCAGCGGATCGCCTTCCATCAGCCCGAGCGGCCCCAGCCCTTGAGCGCCCATGAACATGCGCCGCGCATAGAAGTTGCGCGTCACGTCATTGTCGAAGGGCGACAGGATGATGTTCTGCTCGCGGTAGATCGTGCCGCCCGACAGCATCACCGTGTTCTTCGAGTGCTTGAGCAGGTGCTCGGCGATCGGGAAGGAATTGGTGAAGATCGGCATGCGGCGGCCGGTCAGGAAATGCACCATCTGGAAGGTGGTGGTGCCGCCATTGATGATGATCGGCTCGCCATCCGTGCAAAGGTTCACCGCTTCCCGCGCGATCGCCCGCTTCTGCGCGGCGTTCAGCGTTTCATTGACGGAGAAGGGCCGGCCGGCAAGGCCGATGAACTGCGGCGGCGAGATCGCCTCGGCGCCGCCGCGCACCCGGCGCAGGCGCTTTTGCACGTGGAGCGCCGCAATGTCGCGCCGGATCGTCGCCTCGGACGAGTCGGTCAGCTCGACCATCTCCTGCACCGTCACCACAGGCTTTTCCTGGACGGCGGACAGAATGATCCTGTGGCGCTCTTTCTCGTGCATGGTTCCTCCCTGCCCAAGCATCAGGCCTTAGAAAGCGCGCAGTGTCAATCATTTCCGATCAAATATTTTCATTGTGCAGTGCAATATGATCGATATTGATCGTTTGTGATTGACAAGCGAGGCACTTGCGTAGACATTCCCGAGCGAGAAATGAGGGGTGCGGGGTTCGCGCTCCAAGGGAGGATACCTATGCTCGACAAGCGCTCCGGCTCGCGCCTCGCCAATCTTTGGGACGATGCAAAGGCCGAAGGGATGAGCGGTCCTGAGCTCCTGGTCTATCGCTCGAACACGCTGGGATCCGACAAGCGCGTCACCAACTATGGTGGCGGCAATACCTCGTCCAAGGTCTGGCAGAAGGACCCGCTGTCCGGCGAGGAGGTCGAAGTCCTGTGGGTCAAGGGTTCGGGCGGCGACAGCGCCTCGATCAAGCTCGACGGTTTCGCCACCCTCTACATGGACAAGCTGCGCGCCATCAAAGCTCTTTATCGCGGTGTCGAGCATGAGGACGAGATGGTGGGCTATCTGCCCCACTGCACCTTCAACCTCAATCCGCGAGCGGCCTCGATCGACACGCCGCTGCATGCTTTCGTGCCGAAAGCCTGCGTCGATCACATGCACCCCGATGCCATCATCGCGGTCGCCGCCGCCAAGGATTCCAGGGAGGTCACCAAGGAGATCTTCGGCGACGCCATCGGCTGGCTGCCGTGGAAGCGGCCGGGCTTCGAGCTCGGCATGTGGCTTGAGAAATTCTGCCAGGAGAACCCGGGCGCCAAGGGCGTCGTGCTCGAAAGCCACGGCCTGTTCACTTGGGGCGACACGCCAAAGGAATGTTACGAAACGACGATCTCGGTGATCAACCAGGCGATCGACTGGTTCGAGCGCAAGTCGCAAGGCAAGGCGATCTTCGGCGGCGAGGCGGTCCAGTCACTCGACGCGTCGGCGCGCCGCGCCATCGCCGCCAAGCTGATGCCGAGGATACGCGGCCTGATTTCCGAGAAGAGCCACAAGCTCGGCCATTTCGACGACCAGCCGGCGGTGCTGGAGTTCGTCAACTCCAAGGACCTCCGGCCTCTGGCGGCGCTCGGCACGTCATGCCCGGACCACTTCCTGCGCACCAAGATCCGACCGCTGGTGATCGAGTTCGATCCGGCAAAGCCGGATGTCGATACCGTCATCGCGCGGCTGGCCGACGACATCGCCGAATACCGTGTCGGCTACCAGGCGTACTATGACGCCTGCAAGCATCCGGACTCGCCCGCCATCCGCGATCCCAATCCGGTCGCCTATCTGATGCCCGGCGTTGGCATGTTCACCTTCGCCGGCGACAAGGCGACGGCGCGCATCTCCGGCGAGTTCTATGTCAACGCCATCAATGTCATGCGCGGCGCCTCGACGGTCTCTTCCTATGTCGGTTTGCCCGCGCAGGAAGCCTTCGACATCGAATACTGGCTGCTCGAGGAAGCCAAGCTCCAGCGCCTGCCGAAGCCGAAGGCGCTGGCCGGCCAGATCGCGCTGGTCACCGGCGGCGCCGGCGGCATCGGCCGCGCCACCGCCAACCGGCTGCTGCGCGAAGGCGCCTGCGTGGTGCTGGCCGACATCGACGAGGCGGCGCTCGCCAGCGCCAATGACGAGCTGGCAAAGGCCTATGGCAAGGATTTCGTCCGGCCGGTTCGGATCGACGTGACTTCCGAGGACCAGGTCGCCTCCGGCTTTGCCGAAACGTCGGTCGAGTTCGGCGGTATAGATATCCTGGTTTCCAACGCCGGCCTGGCCTCCTCAGCGCCGATCGAGGAGACGACACTGGCGCTGTGGAACAAGAACATGGACATCCTGTCCACCGGCTATTTCCTGGTCTCGCGCGAGGCTTTCCGGCTGTTCCGCGCGCAGAAGATCGGCGGCAACGTCGTCTTCGTCGCCTCCAAGAACGGGCTCGCCGCCTCGCCGAATGCGTCGGCCTATTGCACCGCCAAGGCGGCCGAGATCCATCTTGCCCGCTGTCTCGCGCTGGAGGGGGCTGAAGCGCAGATCAGGGTCAACGTCGTCAATCCCGACGCGGTGCTGCGCGGCTCCAAGATCTGGACCGGCGAGTGGAAGGAACAGCGCGCCGCCGCCTACAAGATGTCGACCGACGATCTCGAGGAGCATTACCGGTCGCGCTCCATGCTGAAGCGTTCGGTGTTTCCGGAGGACATCGCCGAGGCGATCTATTTCTTCGCCTCCGACATGTCGGCCAAGTCGACCGGCAACATCGTCAATGTCGACGCCGGCAACGCGCAGAGCTTTACGCGCTAGGGCGCGCGCTTCCCTTCTCCCCGTTCTACGGGGAGAAGGTGCCGGCAGGCGGATGAGGGGCAGCGCCGGCCGAACGTATTCTTGGGAGGAATAGCCTTTGTCCGAAACCATCATTTCCGCCGACCTCGTCACCAGCCACAACGCCGCGCGCAAAGCCGACCTCGAGCGTGACTACGCCTCGCTCGGTGAGCGTCTCGACCGGCGCGGCATCGCCATCGATGCCATCCGCGACAAGGTCGAGGCTTTCGGCGTGGCGATCCCGTCCTGGGGCGTCGGCACTGGTGGCACGCGCTTCGCCCGTTTTCCCGGCACCGGTGAGCCGCGCGACATCTTCGACAAGATCGAGGACTGCGCCGTCATCAGCCAACTGACGCAGGCGACGCCGACCGTGTCGTTGCACATTCCCTGGGACAAGGCCGATCCGAACCGGCTGAAGCAGGCGGCCTCGCGCTTCGGCCTCGGCTTCGACGCCATGAACTCCAACACCTTCTCCGACGAGAAAGACCAGCAACGCTCCTACAAGTTCGGCTCGCTGTCGCACGCCGATGCCGGCACGCGCCGGCAGGCTGTCGAGCACAATCTCGAATGCATCGAGATCGGCAAGACGATTGGGTCGAAGGCGCTGACGGTGTGGATCGGCGACGGTTCGAATTTCCCCGGCCAGGTCAATTTCGCCAAAGCCTTCGAGCGTTATCTCGACGCCATGCGCGAAATCTATGCCGGCCTGCCGGACGACTGGCGGCTGTTCACCGAGCACAAGATGTACGAGCCGGCCTTCTATTCGACCGTCGTGCAGGATTGGGGCACCAACTACATCATCGCCAGGGAGCTCGGCGACAAGGCCTTCTGCCTTGTCGATCTTGGCCATCACGCACCCAACGTCAACATCGAGATGATCGTGTCGCGGCTGATCCAGTTCGGCAAGCTTGGCGGCTTCCATTTCAACGATTCCAAATATGGCGACGACGATCTCGATGCCGGCTCGATCGACCCCTATCGCCTGTTCCTCGTCTTCAACGAACTGGTCGACGCCGAGCTGTCGGGGGCCAAGGGCTTCAACCCCGCCCACATGCTCGACCAGAGCCACAACGTCACCGATCCGATCGAAAGCCTGATGCTGTCGGCGGTCGAGGTGCAGCGCGCCTATGCCCAGGCGTTGCTGGTCGACCGCAAGGCGCTGGAGGGCTTCCAGCAAGAGAACGACGCGCTGATGGCGACACAGGCGCTGAAAGCCGCTTACCGCACCGATGTCGAGTCGATCCTCGCCATGGCGCGGCTGCGGACTGGCGGCGCCATAGATCCGGTTGCCGCTTATCGCGAAGCCGGCTACCGGGCCAAGGTGGCGGCGGAGCGTCCGGCGGTTGCCGGCGGTGGCGGCGGGATCGTCTGACAGGCAGACATCGGATTTGATCTGGTCCAGCGCCTTTGGTGGTGGACAGGTCCGCCGGCAGGGTCTTTCCTAGGCGTCCCCAACGCCAGGAGCACCGCCATGCCCTTGACCCGTCGGACGCTGATCGGCGCCACCCTTTCGCTCGTAATTACCCTCACCCCATCGACCATCGCCTTCGCTGCCTCGCCCGCTCCCGCCAAGGGCGAGCACGGCATGGTGGTCACGGCCCAGCACCTCGCCACCGAAGTCGGTGTCGAGGTGCTGAAGAAGGGTGGCAACGCCGTCGATGCCGCGGTTGCGGTCGGCTATGCGCTGGCCGTCGTCTATCCCAATGCGGGCAATATCGGTGGCGGCGGTTTCATGACCGTGCGCATGAAGGACGGACGCACGACCTTCATCGATTTCCGCGAGCGCGCGCCGCTCGCCGCGACCAGGACCATGTATCTCGACAAGGACGGCAATCCGGTGAAGGGCGCCAGCCTCGACGGCTATCTCGCCGTCGGCGTGCCGGGCTCTGTCGCCGGGTTCGAGATGGCGCGCGAGAAGTACGGAACGCTGACGCGGCAGGAACTGATGGCGCCGGCGATCGCCTACGCCAAGGAGGGTTTCGTGCTCAACCAGGGCGACGCGGCCTCCTTCGCCGGCAGCGCCGACCGGCTGGCAAAGGATCCGGCGGCTGCCGCCATCTTCCTGAAGAAGGACGGCAAGCCCTATGGCATCGGCGAGACGCTCGTTCAGCCGGACCTCGCCGCCTCGCTCTCGGCGATCTCCGACAAAGGGCCGGACGCCTTCTACAAGGGCGCCATCGCGGATGCCATCGTCAAGGCAAGTGGCGCCAAGGGCGGCATCCTCGCCAAGGGCGATTTCGAGCAATACGCCGTGCGCGAGCTGAGGCCGGTGACATGCTCCTATCGCGGCTACGAGATCATCTCCTCGCCGCCACCGAGTTCTGGCGGCGTCATCATCTGCGAAATCCTCAACGTGCTCGAAGGCTATCCGCTGTCCTATCTCGGCCCGGGTTCCGCCGAGACGGTCCATGTCATGGTCGAGGCCATGCGGCATGCCTATGTCGACCGCAATTCGGCGCTCGGCGATCCCGATTTCGTCGACAATCCCGTCTCGAAACTGCTCGACAAGGGTTACGCCAAGGATATCCGCGACAAGATCGATCCGTTCCGCGCCGGCGTGTCGAAGGACCTGATGCCGAAAGGCTTTGGCGAATCCACCGAAACCACCCATTATTCGATCATCGACAATGACGGCAACGCGGTCGCGGTCACCTATACGCTCAACGGCTCCTTCGGCGCCGGCGTCGTCGCCGACGGCACCGGCATCCTGCTCAACAACGAGATGGACGATTTCACCCAGAAGCCCGGCGTGCCGAACCTTTACGGCCTGGTCCAGGGCGAGGCCAACGCCATCCAGCCGAAGAAGACGCCCTTATCCTCGATGAGCCCGACGATCGTGACCAAGGACGGCAAGCCGTTCATGGTCATAGGCAGCCCGGGCGGCTCGCGCATCATCACCATCACGCTGGAAGCGATCGTCAACGTCATCGACCACGGCATGGACATCCAGCAGGCGATCGACGCGCCGCGCATCCATCATCAATGGCTCCCCGACACGATCTATGTCGAACCGTTCGGGCTTTCGCCGGACACCGAGAAGCTGCTCGCCGGCATGGGCTACCATCTCGACCTGAGTGACCAGACATGGGGGCAGGCCGCCGGCATCCTTGTCGGCGGCAAGAGCCTCGGCGAAATCGAGAAGGGCGGCGGCGCGCGCTACAACGGCGCTATCGACAGCCGCGCCGCCGCCGGCGAAGCCTTGGGTTATTGAATCGTGGATCGGGAGCAGTTCCAGGAAAAGCTCAGGCGGTTTCCGTTCGGAATTGTGCTGAGAAGCAAAGAGATGGAGTGGTTTCCGTGAAACGGGAACCATTCCGAGCCGGGGCGTTCAGGTCACCAGCGTGATCGTCGACGCGATCAGCAGCACAGCCGCGATGCCGACGAACAGGGCATAGATGCGCGGCCGGTCGAGCAGCAGCGCGTTGCCCGAAATCCAGGCCGCCGTGGCGCCGCCAAGCGCGAACAGGAAGCCGTTGCGGTGGCCGAAGGACATGGAGGCGGCCATCAGGCCGCCGATGATCAGCGCGCCGAAGACGATGATGACGGCGACCGCGTATTTCTCGAAATCATTGCCGCCGCCCATCGCCGGCCCCATCGCATTGAGATTGGGCAGGTCGTCCGGGTCGAAAGGGTTGGCCGAGCCGTATTCGTCTTGACCGAGGGATTCGCGCATCATTCGTTCTCCGCTGGGCGGCAACAAACCATCAACGCTTGCCAAGCGCAACCCGGCAACGCCGCCACGGCGATGCGTTCGCCGTCCGGCTGGTGCCAACGTGCCACGCTTTCCCGGCAACACAAAACGATTAGCGTGGCGCAGAAGTTCCACGGACTTGCTCTACCTGGAAAAATCGCTGCGCACGATGCCGTGGCGCCGCAACTTGTCGTAGAAGGTCTTGCGCGGAATGCCGAGCGCCTCGATGGTGCGGCGGACGTCGCCGTCGTTGCGACCAAGTGTCTCGCGGATGATTTCGGCCTCGTGGCGATCGAGGCGTTCCGGCAACGGCATCACGGCGTCGCGTTCCACTGCCGTTGGGGGAGGCGTCGAGGCAATGTCCTCCAGCCCGAGCACGAAGCGTTCGGCGAAATGGGCGAGCTCTCGCACATTGCCCGGCCATTCATGGTCGCCGAGATGTCGCTGGACGGCGGCCGAAGTCGCCGGCACGGCGCGCCGGAAGCGGGCGGCTGCGCGCTCGGCGAAATACCCGAACAGCAACGGCACGTCGTCCCGCCTTTCGCGCAGCGGCGGGATCGAAAGCGTCACCACATTGAGCCGGTAATAGAGATCCTCGCGGAAAGCGCCGCGCTGGACCGGATCGCCGAGATCGACCTTGGCCGCGGCGACGATCCGCAGGTCGACCGGACGGACCTCGTTGGTGCCAAGCGGCGTCACCTCGCGCATTTCCAGCACGCGCAGCATCTGCACCTGCGTCGAGGCCGGCATGCTTTCGATCTCGTCGAGGAACAGCGTGCCACCGCTCGAATGCTCTATGCGGCCGACGCGCTTCTTCTGCGCACCGGTGAAGGCGCCGGCCTCATGGCCGAACAACTCGCTTTCGATGACCGTCTCCGGCAGCGTGCCGCAATTCAGCGCCACGAAATTGCCCTTGGCGCGGCGGCTCCAGCGATGCAGCAGGTTCGCCACCACTTCCTTGCCCGAGCCGGTCTCGCCGGTCACCAGCACGTCGACATCGGTGTCGGCGATCTGCCGCAATGTACGGCGCAGCCGGTCCATGGCCGGCGTCTGGCCGATCAGCGGCAGCCCGTCTTGCGCCTGCTCGGCCGCTTCGCGCAAGGCGCGGTTCTCCATCACCAGCCGGCGTTTCTCGGCGGCACGCGCAACGCTCTGCGCCAGCCGGTCGGCGGCAAAAGGCTTGGTGATGAAATCATAGGCGCCGTCCTTGATCGCCTTGACGGCCATGGCGATGTCGCCATGACCGGTGACGAGGATAACGGGAATATCCGGATCGAGCCGCAGCACCCGGCCGAAGAGCTGCAGCCCGTCTATTTCGGGCATGCGGATGTCGGAGACCACGACGCCGGCGAAGTTCCGGTCGAGCGCCGCCAAAGCTTCGCTGGCGACGGAAAAGGCCGACACCGCGAAGCCGGCAAGCTCCAGCGTCTGCCTTGTCGCCTTGAGCAGGTCGCTGTCGTCATCGATAAGGATCACAGATGCGGGATCGTCCTTCGTCATGCTGCGCCGGCTTTCGACAGATGGACGGTAAAGCGCGTGCCCTGGCCGCTGCTCGCCACCTCGACGCGGCCGCCATAGTCGGCGACGATGTCCTTGGCGATGACGAGGCCGAGCCCGAGACCTTTTTCCTTCGAGGTGTTGAAGGGCGTGAAGAGGGTTTTGAGGATCGCCGGCGGAATGCCCGGTCCGTTGTCGGAGACGATCAGCGCCACGTCCTCGGCGGCTTCGGCGGCGGTGACTTCGACCCGCGCGTCTTCGCGGCCCTCGAGCGCTTCCAGCGCGTTCTGAAAGAGGTTGATCAGCACCTGCTCCAGACGCAGCCGGTTGCCCATCACCTTGAGCCTCGGCGGCGGCAGCGTGATTGCCAAGGCGTCCAGCCGACCGGCGAAGCGGCTCCTGAGCAGCACCACGGCGCCCTCGATCACGCCGCGCAATTCCACCGGCTCGGCTGCCGTGCGTCCCTTGCGGGCAAAGGCTTTCAGTTCCTCGGTGATGGAGCCGATGCGCTCGGTCAGCGCGGCGATGGCGCCAAGGTTCTCCTCGGCCGAGGCACTCTGCTTGCGTTCCAGGAACACGCGCGCATTGTCGGCATAGGCCCGGATCGTCGCCACCGGCTGGTTGATTTCGTGCGCGACACCAGCCGCAACCTGGCCAAGCGTCGCAAGCCGGTTCGCCTGCACCAGCTCCTGCTGCATCACCTGCAGCTTCGCCTCTGTGCTGCGATGGTCGGCGATCTCGGCCTGCAGTCGGTCTCGCGCCAGGCTCAGATCCTGTGTTCGCTCGACGACGCGACGTTCGAGCTCGGCGCGCGCGGCCCGTTCGGCGGCAATCCGCATCTGGCCGGATTGCCGCCGCCACAGCAGATAGGCGGCCAAGGCGAACAACGGAACGACCACGCCCAGCGCCAGGAGCCGCATTTCGCGCTGCGCGGCGGCAATCGGCGCTTCGGCTGGAACGAGATAGTCGAGCCGCCAGGGCGTCGACGGCACGGCGGTCGACAGTTTCAGATATTCCGCGTCGCCGCTGCCCGGCGTGACCGCATGCACAAGCGCGATACCGGCGCTCAACGCCTGCGGACGGGCGATCGGCAGGGGCACCAGCGGCGCATCGCCGAATTGCTGGCTGGCGCGGATATCGGCAAGCACCGGACGGCTGAGCGGCTCCGTCGTCAGGAAGCGCCAGGAGGGCACACTGGTGATCAGCACCACGCCATGCGCATCGCTGACATAGGCCGGGCGGTTGGCCTCGTGCCAGTCGGACTCGAGCTGGTCGAACTCCATCTTGACCACGACGACACCGAGCGGTCCCGAAGCGCCGTCGACGCGTCGTGAAATGTAGAGACCCGGACGCTTGCTGACATTGCCGAGCGCGAAATACTCGGCCGTTTCGGACTCCATCGCGCCGGAGAAGTAAGCGCGAAAACCATAGTCGTTGCCAACGAAGCTAACCGGCTGGCGCCAATTGCTGGATGCCACCGCCAGGCCGTCCGTGCCGGTGACGTAAAGCACCGAGGCCTTGGTGCCGGAAACAAGCCCTTCGAGCTTGCGGTTCAAGACATCGATCGAGGCTGGGCTGCGCTCGGTCAGCGCGTCGTGGACCTGCTGATCCTCCGACAGGAGCAGCGGCAGCGCGCGCGGATTTTCCAACACCGCGCGCAGCAGCGCCACCTTGAGGTTGGCGTCCGTTCGGCCCTGGGCGGCGAGCGCATCGATCTGCGTTGAACGGCCATAGAGGCCGGCGCCGTAGAGCGCGGCCGCGATCATCACGAGCGCCACTGCCGCGAACAGAAGCCAGGCGCGACGGGCTCGCCCGGCAAGCTGTTCCGGCGTCCAGGCAGGGGCAGCGGCAGGTCGTTGCAGCATGTCGCATTTGTGCATGATTTCGCACAAAGCGCAATTCTATCTGTGCGGATAATCGCACGGACGCTTTCCAAAGCGCATGTCGAGGGCCAGAAAAATCAAACAAAATCAACATGCCGAGGCTTGCGCTGTCATCTGGCACGCGCGTTGCAAATGCATCCGCAGCAGCCGCGAGGCTGTGGAGGTCAACCGCCCCCAGGGAGGTCGAGTGTCTCGATCGGGGGCCGAACGGAGGACATGATGCAGACAGCAATTGATGCCGCCGCGCCGCGCGGCAAGGTTCCCTTTTACCGGCATCTCTATGTGCAGGTCCTGGTGGCGATCGCCGCCGGCATCCTGCTCGGACATTTCTATCCCGACATCGGCGCCTCGCTGAAGCCGCTCGGCGATGCCTTCATCAAGCTCGTCAAGATGGTGATCGCGCCGGTGATCTTCCTCACCGTGGCGACCGGCATCGCCGGCGTTTCCGACCTGCACAAGGTCGGCCGCGTCGCCGGCAAGGCGATGATCTACTTCCTCGTCTTCTCGACGCTGGCGCTCATCGTCGGCCTGGTCGTCTCCAACGTGATCCAGCCCGGCGCCGGCATGCATATCAACCCGGCGACTCTCGACCCCTCGAAGGTGGCGACCTTCACCGAGAAGGCGCACGATTCTACCATCGTCGGCTTCCTGATGAACATCATTCCCGACACCATCACCGGCGCCTTCGCCCAGGGCGATATCCTGCAGGTGCTGTTCTTCTCGGTGTTGTTCGGCATCGCGCTGGCGCTGGTCGGCGAACGCGGCCGCCCCGTGGTCGACTTCCTGCAGGCGCTGACTGCGCCGGTCTTCCGCCTCGTCGCCATCCTGATGAAGGCGGCCCCCATCGGCGCTTTCGGCGCCATGGCCTTCACCGTCGGCAAATACGGCATCGGCTCGATCGCCAATCTCGCCATGCTGATCGGCACCTTCTACCTGACGTCGCTGCTCTTCGTGCTCGTCGTCCTGGGCGCCGTGGCAAGGTACAATGGGTTCTCCATCCTCGCGCTGATCCGCTACATCAAGGAAGAGCTGCTGCTCGTGCTCGGCACCTCGTCGTCGGAAGCCGCGCTCCCCGGCCTGATGGCCAAGATGGAACGCGCCGGCTGCAATCGCTCGGTGGTCGGCCTGGTCATCCCGACCGGCTATTCCTTCAACCTCGACGGCACCAACATCTACATGACGCTTGCCGCCCTGTTCATCGCCCAGGCGACGGACACGCCGCTCAGCTTCGGCGACCAGATCCTGCTCCTGCTCGTCGCCATGCTGAGCTCGAAGGGTGCGGCCGGCATCACCGGCGCCGGCTTCATCACCTTGGCCGCCACGCTGTCGGTCGTGCCTTCGGTGCCGGTCGCCGGCATGGCGCTGATCCTCGGCGTCGACCGCTTCATGTCGGAGTGCCGCGCGCTCACCAACTTCGTCGGCAACGCGGTGGCGACCATCGTCGTGGCGCGCTGGGAAGGCGAGCTCGATCGGAAGCAATTCGCCGCCGCCATGGCCGGCCAGTTGCCGCAAGAGGCGGATCTCGCGCTGTCGGGCGGCCTACAGCCGGCCTGAGCCACCAGCATCCTCCCGATGCCGGACAGGTCGCGGCAATCGCCGCGGCCTGTTCTTTTTGCCGGCCGCCGCATAGGCTGCGCAAGCCGGATTCTCGGCGAAACATTCAGCCGAGAGGGCGGTCGATGAGCAGCGCGTTTCCCGAGATCTATGTCGTTCGCCACGGCGAGACGGAGTGGAGCGCCTCCGGCAGGCATACCGGCCGAACCGATATCCCGCTGACCGGGAAAGGCGAGGAGGCCGCGCGCGCGGTTGCCGAGCGGCTCAAGGGTCTGACGTTCCAGGCGGTCTGGTCGAGCCCGTCGCAGCGCGCTTTCGACACCTGCCGGCTCGCCGGCTTCGGCGAGCAGGCGGTCAAGAAGCCGGACCTGCAGGAATGGGATTATGGCGCCTATGAAGGCGTGACGACGAAGGAGATCCTGTCCAGGCGTCCTGGCTGGCAGTTGTTTCGTGACGGCTGCCCGGACGGCGAGACGGCCGCCGATGTCGGCGCGCGCGCCGACGCCGTCATCGCCGGGCTTCGCGCGATCGCCGGCAATGTGCTCGTCTTCTCCAGCTCACATTTCCTGCGCGTGTTCGCGGCGCGCTGGGTCGGTCTGCCGCCGGAAGGCGGCGAGCATTTCGTGCTCGATACCGCGAGCCTCAGCATCCTCGGCTACGAGCATGACCTGACCGAGCCGGTCATCCGACGGTGGAACCAGAAATAGGCTCGGCTTTCTCGCCTACGCGGCAAGCATCGCCAGTTCTTCGGCCGTCAAAGGCCGTGCCTTGCCTTTGGCAAGCTCGCCGAGCTGCAAAGCGCCGATCGCCACGCGGACCAGCCTCAGCACCTCGATGTCGAAGGCGCCGAGCAGCCTGCGGATCTGCCGGTTCCGCCCCTCGTCGAGCACGATCTCCAGCCAGGCGGTGCGGCCGCCGCTGCGCAACAATGCGATCGAGCTTGCGGTGAGCAATTCGCCGTCGACGACCGCCCCATGGCGAAACCGCTCGAGCATCGCGTCGTCGGGCGCCGAGGCGATCTGCACGTGATAGGTCTTGGCGACATGCGACGCGGGGTCCAGCAGTCCATTCGCCCAGCGTGTGTCATTGCTCATCAAAAGCAGTCCTTCGCTCGCCTTGTCGAGCCGGCCCACAGGCGACACGAAGGGCAGGTCGAGCCCTTCCAGGCAGTCATAGACGGTGCCGCGCCCTTCGGGGTCGTCGCGGGTGGTGACCAGCCCACGCGGCTTGTTGAGCATCAGATAGACCTTGCGCTCGGCGGAGACGCGCTCGCCGTCGACGGTGATGCGGTCGCGATCGGGATCGATGCGCAGCAAGGGGTCGTGCACCGTCTTGCCGCCGACCTGCACGCGCCCCTCGGCGACAAGACGCTCGGCCTGCGTGCGCGAGCAGAAGCCGAGCTTGGATAGCGCCCGGGCGAGGCTGACTTTTGGAGCTGCGGACCTGCGGTCGGGTTGGCGTGCCAAGATCACTGCTCTCGAACGAATACCGCACGGCTTCTCCGCCATGTCGGGCACAAGTTGACTTGTCGACGCCCTCTTATCCGGCATAGCCGCTATCGTCCAATGTCACTCCGGCGGCGCGCTCAATCGGCGGTAGGGGACGCCGTCGAACGTTGCCGTCACGAAGCTCTTGACTGACATCTTGCGCTTGCGCCCATCGCTGCAGGCATAGAGGGGCCAGCCGGCTTCGCTGCACTCGCTGGCCAAGCAGATGCGGGCCACGCAGTTACCGGTGGTCAGCCGGAAGCCTCCCTTGCCGACAAACCCCTGCAGCAGGCTGCCGTCCGCGGAGCGCCATGTCCGTTGCTGGAATTCAGGCCGCAAGGCCAGAGGTTCGAGGGGGACGGCGAGTTCGGTTGTGCCCGTAACGCCGGCGAGCAGCAGGCGATAGCGCGCCATTCCGGTCGTATAGGCGGTCACAAGGTCGGATTCGCCCGAGTAAGTCGTTGCCAGTTCGTAGACGTCGAGCATGTGAGACGGTCGCTCGCTCGCCTCTGTCGGCCCCACCAGGGCAACCAGGGCAACAAGGGCCAGGCAAGCGCGTGACATCTCGATTTCCAGCAGCCATGATATCCCGGCGTGCCAGAGCCCCCGGCTGCCTGCCTTACCATCTCCCCGATTGGGCTCCGGCGCAAGATCAGCCGTGGCTCGCCATCCGCGCAAGGCATCGGGCCTGGTCGCGGGGCCGCCCAAGCTCTTCGTAGCGGCCGGCCGCCTCTTCGAAGGCGGCGAGCGCGCGCACTTCCTTGTCCTGTGCCCGCCGCTGCACGCCCCGCGCTTCCCAAAGGGCTGCCGCCCAAGGGCCGCCTTGCCACATGCCGGCGATGCGTTCGGCATCATTCAGGCGGCGGTCGACCTGTTCCAATTCGCCTGCCTCGGCAAGCGCGATCGCCGAGGCGGTGCGCAACGCCATCGAGCATGGCTGGCAGGCGCCCGGCGTTAACAGCCTGTCGCCGGCGAGTATCTCCTCGGCCACCATCTTCGGCGTCGACGCCGCCCGCACCGCCAGCGCCTGCATGCGCATGATGAGATGCGGCGAAAGCCAGGAACGCTCGGCATCGGTGAGGCCGCGCTGTATCAGGCGGCTGGCTCGCCATTTCTGACCACGCTCCAGGGCGATCTCGGCCAGCCGCTCGATCGCCAGCACACGGCCGGCAACCGCGTCCGCCTCAAGGAGCAGCCGCTCGGCCTCAGTGAGGAATTGCTCGGCTTTGTCGAGCTCGCCCGAAAACAACGCCGCCTCTCCGAGGAGCAGGCAGGCGAGCCCTCGTCCGGCGCTCGATTCCGCCTCCTCGGCGACGGCGAGCAGTTCCTCAGCCAAACCCGCGACTTCGGCATGGCCTTTGGCGCTGCACAGACAGAATTCGGACAGGCAGAGATGTCCATCGAAGACATGTTGCACGAAGGCCGGCTTGGCGCGGACCCACTCGATGAATTCGGACCGGAACAGCTGCGGCCATCGCGCTTGCATCATCGAGGCAAGTCCCAGCAGTGCGCTCGCCTCGCCGACCTCGCGCGGCAAATCGGCACCCAGCGCGAGATCGCGTGTCTGCCGCGCGATCTGGCTCGCCTTGTCGAACTCGCCGCTCTGCAGATGCACAAGGCCCCAGGCGAGCGAGGTGCGGATGCGCTCCGAGGGGCTGACTGTCTCCGTGCCTGAGAGCGCCAGCGCCTTCTCGTAGAGCGCGATGGTCGCGGCGCTCGGCCCGACGCCGAGCTCGGCATGAAGGTTGTCGCGAAGCTGGTTGAACTGGCGGATCGCCTCGACGCGGTTGCCGGCATCGAGCGCTGCCTGCATCAGCGCGCATTGCGCCTGCTCGTCGGCCGGGTCGAGCGCGATGAGCCGCTGCCACAAGCCGCCGGCACGCAACAGGTCGCTGTAGCGCTGCTGTATCTGCGCGCGGGGAGTGTCGAGCCATTCGACGAAAAGATCGTCGGGCAAAAGCCTGCCGCCATAGAGGTCGGCGGCATGTTCGAAAGCGCCTTTGTCGCCGCCTCGGTGCGCCGCCTTCGCGGCCGCCTCGAAGTTTTCGATATCGATGTCGAGCTCCGCATCGGGTGCGAGCGCGATTATGCCGTTGGCGATCTCGATGAGTTCATGGGCGCCAAGCGCGCGGCGCGCGAAATGGACGGCCTTGCGAAGGCTGCCACCGGCCGCTTCGGGGTCGGCGTCGGGCCAGAAAGTCTCCATCACCTGCTCGCGGTGCAAGCGATGCGCGGGCTTCAGTGCCAGGAGCTTGACCAGCGCGGCGGCGCGGTCGCGTCGCCAGTCGGCCGCCGGTATCGCCCGGCCGTCGACACAGACGGCGAAGCGGCCGAGCAGATGGATCGAAACGCGCATCAAAGCACCATCCGCAAGAAGGGGAGCCGACGCCGAAGCCATCACCAGCCGGCGATGGTCGGGGAACGCTGGCGGAACATAGATTTCCTAATATGCCTTCGCAATCAAATTCCAACCGGAAAGGAAATGACCATGTCACTCCGTATCGCAGACATTGCCCCTGACTTCACCGCCGACACCACTGAAGGCCCGATCTCCTTCCACGAATGGCTGGGCAAGGACTGGGGCATCCTGTTCTCGCATCCCAAGGACTACACGCCGGTCTGCACCACCGAGCTTGGCTACATGGCGCGCCTCAAGCCCGAGTTCGACAAGCGCGGCGTCAAGGTCATCGGCCTGTCCGTCGACCCGGTCGAGAAGCATGCCGGCTGGGCGAAGGACATCGCCGAGACGCAAGGCATGGCGCCGAACTTCCCGATGATCGGCGATCCGACGCTCGCCGTCTCGCAACTCTACGACATGCTTCCGGCTTCGGCGGGCAACAGCGCCGACGGCCGCACCGCCGCCGACAACCAGACGGTGCGCAATGTCTACGTCATCGGCCCAGACAAGAAGATCAAGCTGGTGATAGCCTACCCGATGACGACCGGCCGCAACTTCGATGAGGTCCTGCGCGTGGTGGATTCCCTCCAACTGACGGCCAAGCATCGCCTGGCGACACCGGTCAATTGGAAGCCTGGCGACGAGGTTATCATCGCCGGTTCGGTGTCGAACGATGAAGCAAGGCAGCTCTATCCGCAGGGCTGGAAGGAACCGAAGCCCTATATCCGCATCGTGCCGCAGCCTGTGCTGACCTGACAGGTTAGGCATCGAGGTTTTAGGCGACGGATATCGGCGGCGAGGCGCGAGAGACACATCCTCGCCGCCAGACAACGGAAAGATAGTGAGCAAATTCAATCCGGCGCTTCGGTATCGCGCCAAGACGTGAGGAACCGAGATGAGCACTGCAAGCAAGCCGCGCATCGTCGTCCTGGGAGCGGGCTTTGGTGGTCTGGAACTAACGACGCTGCTGTCCGAGGCGATGGGCGACGGCATCGACGTGACGCTCATCGACAAGAGCGACGCCTTCGTGTTCGGCTTTTCGAAGCTCGACGTGATGTTCGGCCTGAAGGCGGCGGAGGCGGTCCGCTTGCCCTACAGCCGTTACGCCAAGCCCGGCGTGAAATTGCTGAAGCGCACCATTACCGCGATCGATCCTGAAAGGCGCCGGGTAACCACCGATGACGGTGTCTACGATGCCGACTACCTGATTGTCGCGCTTGGCGCTGAATATGATTTCGACGCCACGCCTGGGCTGTCGGGGACCAACGAGTTCTATTCGATACCCGGTGCGGAGCGACTGCGCGACGTGTTGCCGAGCTTCAAGAAGGGCAGGGCGATGGTGGGTGTTTGCGGCGCGCCCTACAAATGTCCGCCGGCGCCAAGCGAATGTGTGCTGATGCTGCATGACTATCTGGTGCGGCAAGGCGTGCGCGAGGCCTGCGAGATATCGCTGGTGCTGCCGCTGGGCAGCCCGGTGCCGCCTTCGCCCGACACCTCGCGCGCTTTGCTTGCGGCCTTCGCCGAGCGCGGCGTCAAATTCATCCCGGGTCGTCGCGTCGCATCCGTCGACAACGCGCGAAGCGTCGCCGTGCTCGACGACGGTTCTGAAATGCCTTTCGAGCTTTTCCTCGGGGTTCCAAAGCATCGGGTGCCGCCGGTCGTGCTCGAAAGCGGCATGTCGGAAAACGGCTGGATCCCGGTCAACCCGCGCACGCTCGAGACGAAATACGAGAATGTCTACGCCGTCGGCGATGGCGCCAACACCGGGACGCCCAAGGCCGGCGTATTCGCCGAAGGTGCCGCTCGCGCTGTCGCCTCAGCGCTCATCGCCAAGCTGCGTGGCAGCGGAAGCGGCACGCTCTATGACGGCTTCGGCACCTGCTACATCGAATTCGGCGGCGGCCGCATCGGCAAGGTCGAGGTCGATTTCTTTTCGGGCCCTACGCCAACCGGCAACTACTATGAACCCTCGGTGGCGCTGCGCGCCGATAAGGAACAGTTCGGCTCGAGCCGGCGGTCGCGTTGGTTCGGCTCGTGAGCCGGTGACAACCGAAGTTGTGGGCGGCACGGGGCGCAGCCGCCAAGAAGGCGGCGCGACAAATCTGGAGGCGATCCGTGAGTCGCCTCAGTTATTGGGGGCCGGCGGCAACTCGAACAGGGTGGCGCCGTTCTCCCGCCCTCGGTCGATATAGCCGATCACGCGGAACCATTTCACCACGTCGGGCCTGTCCAGCCAGCTGCGCGAATGGATCGGGAGATTGCCGGCAAGCGCCTGAACGTGTCGGATATGCCGCTTGCAGAAGCGGACCGTCGCGGCGTTGAAGAAATCCTCCTGAGCGGCAAACAACGTATCGGCGGCGTCGGCGTCCTCATGCCAGGCGATGATTGCCACGGTCCTGTCGTCTTGCACGAGCGCATGCGCCCGGCCTTCCTTCAGGTTCATCATCAGATTGTCATAGGCGCTTTTGCTGTCCTTGCCGGCCGCCACATATTCGTCCGACATTCGCTTGGACAGGCCGCGGAACACATCTTCCAGGTCTCCGACCGTCGCTGCGCGTGCTCTCATGTCTCCTCCTGACAGCCCGGCAGCAGTTTGCCCCAATGAAGGGAGATCACCAAGAAAAACAAATTCCCAATCGAGCCCATGCGCGCAACCTCATTCCGCGCGGATGGGTCCCACCCCTGCCCACACTCGCTTATAAGCGTTGGCTTGAGATCACATTTCCGCTGCCGGATACCGGTATCCGCTTGCCGCGGCGCGCACGATATCCTTTGCAATGCAGAGATCCTTGTGGTGGGCAGGCCAGTCAGGCCGAGCGCGCCTGCGCCTCGACAAGTTTGCTCAACGCACGTTTGAGCAGACTTTGGCGGCGGCGGCGGAAGAGAGCGTATCGTTGAATTCATTGCTAGCCTGCCATAAAAGGCGCAAGTTTTCGATGGCCTGAATGATCTGGCTGCAGCGTTAGGGGTATGCATTGACGTCGAGCAGGCCGATCCTGGTCACCGGCGCAGCCGGCTTCATAGGTTTTCACCTGTGCCACAGGCTGCTTGCCGATGGCAGGCAAGTCGTCGGCCTCGATTCCATGAGCGACTATTACGACGTCGCCCTGAAGCAGGCGCGCCTAGAGCAGTTGAAAGGGTTCCCGAACTTTCGTTTCGAGCATGTCGATCTGGCGGACCGCGATGGCATCTCTGCGGTCTTTGCGTCGGCCGTGCCGGAGATCGTCGTCAATCTCGCCGCGCAGGCGGGCGTCCGCTATTCGCTGGTCAACCCGCACGCCTATGCGCAGAGCAATCTAAGCGGCTTCGTCAACATCCTGGAAGGATGCCGGCAGGCCGCGGTCGGCCATCTCGTCTATGCGTCGTCGAGCTCTATCTATGGCGGCAGCACGCGCATGCCGTTCTCGGTGCATGATTCGGCCGACCATCCCCTCAGCCTCTATGCCGCCAGCAAGAAGGCCAACGAGTTGATGGCCCACACCTACAGCCATCTGTTCGGCCTGCCGACGACGGGTCTGCGTTTCTTCACCGTCTACGGTCCGTGGGGACGGCCTGACATGGCCTTGTTCATCTTCACCAAGGCCATCCTCGCCGGTCAGCCGATCGACGTCTTCAACCATGGCAACATGCGGCGGGACTTCACCTATATCGACGATATCGTCGAGGGCGTGGCCCGCATCATGCAGCATCCCGCGGCGCCCGATCCCGACTGGACAAGTGCGGCGCCGGATCCCGCGACAAGCAATGCGCCGTTCAGGCTCCACAACATCGGCGACAGTTCGCCCATCGAGCTGAGCCGGTTGATCGACGTGCTGGAAGACGCGCTTGGGAAGAAGGCAATCCGCAACATGATGCCGCTCCAACCGGGCGACGTGCCGGCAACTTTCGCCGATGTCACCTCGCTCGAGGAGGTGACAGGCTTCAAGCCCAGGATCCCGATCGAAATCGGCGTCCCGCGCTTCGTGGAATGGTATCGGGATTTCTACCAGGTCTGATCGGGCGTTCGCGGCCGCAAACGCGGCGTGTAGCGGGGCGCCGGGGACAATATGCTAGCGGTCGGTCGCGGACGCCTGCCTGTCGATCCAGAGCGCGATCAGCGTGCAGGCCGCGCCCGAGAGCAGATAGGCGCCTGCGGCGATGAGACCGAAAGTGCCGGCCAGAAGCAGCGCGGCAAGCGGCGCGAAGCCGGCGCCGAACATCCAGGCGAGGTCCGACGTCACCGCCGAGCCGGTATAGCGATGCTGGCGCGAGAAGCTCGACGCGACGACGCCCGAGGATTGCCCGAAGCTCAGGCCCAGCAGGATGAAGCCCAGCACCATGAACAGCGCCTCGCCGACGGTGCCGCCATTGAGAAGCTGCGGGGCAAAGCCGCTGAACGCGGCGATGGCGACGGCGCCGCCGCCGAGCAAAGCGCGGCGTCCGACACGGTCGGCCAGCGGGCCTGATGCGACGATCGCCGCGATGCCGAACAGCGCGCTGATCGCCTCGATGACCAGGAAGCGCTCCGGACCTTCGTTGGTGAACAGGAACACCCAGGACAGCGGGAACACCGTCACCATGTGGAACAGGGCGAAGCTCGCCAGCGGCGCGAAGGCGCCGACGACGACATTGCGACCCTCGGTGCTCACCATGTCCCTGATGCGCGTCGGCTGCAGGTCGCCGCTCTCGTAGAGTTTCGAGAATTCGGGCGTGACGACGATGCGCAGCCTGGCAAAGAGCGCCACGACGTTGATGGCGAAGGCGACGAAGAAGGGATAGCGCCACCCCCAGCTGAAAAAGTCGTCGGCCGAGAGGTTGGCGACGAAGAAGGCAAACAGCGAGCTTGCCACGATGAGGCCGATCGGCGCGCCGAGCTGCGGGATCATCGCATAGATGCCGCGCCGGTTCTGTGGCGCATTCAGCGCCAGAAGGGAGGGCAGTCCGTCCCATGTCCCGCCGAGCGCCAGGCCCTGCAGGAACCGGGTAAGCCCCAGCAGCCAGGCGGCGACCACGCCGACATCCTGGTAGGAGGGCAGGAACGCCATGGCGACCGTCGAGGTGCCGAGCAGGAACAGCGCGATCGTCAGCTTGGCGCCGCGGCCATAGGCGCGGTCGATCGCCATGAACAGCACGGTGCCGAACGGGCGCGCGACGAAGGCCAGCGCGAAGATGGCGAAGGAATAGAGTGTCCCGGCCAACGGGTCATGCGTTGGAAAGACAAGCTTGGGGAACACGATCACGGAAGCGATCGCATAGACGAAGAAATCGAAGAATTCCGAGGTCCTGCCGATGATCACGCCGACCGCGATATCGCCGGCGCTGACCTGGCCGTGATGCGAGCCGATCAGCCCGCTGTCAGTTTCGGCAGTCGAAGTTTCAGCCATCTTGTCCGTTGCCACCGAGCTCGGTCCGGGACGCGATTGTCGCCCCATTATGCGTGCGCAGTTTCGTCAAAGCCACCCCGACTGGGCATTGGACAAATTGTCCAATGTCGTCGCGATGCCGGCGGCAGTAGCCGTTGGTCCCTATCGCATCGCAACCTGCAAAGATCCGTGCAGGGCCATCGAGGGCAGCGTTTGATGAAACGATCCGGAGTCTTGCTTCTCCTCCCGCTCGCCGTGCTGCTGAGCGGCTGTGACTTCGTCGTGCTGGCGCCCGCGGGCGATGTGGCCGTGCAGCAGCGCGACCTGCTCGTCGTTTCGACCCTCCTGATGCTGCTCATCATCGTGCCCGTCATGGCGCTGACCGTGCTGTTTGCCTGGCGCTACCGGCAATCGAGCACCACAGCGACCTACACACCGGACTGGGACCATTCGACCAAGCTGGAGCTGGTGATCTGGGCGGCGCCGCTGCTGGTCATCATATGCCTAGGCGCGCTTACCTGGCTCGGTACCCATCTGCTCGACCCCTACCGGCGCATCGACCGGATCGAGCCCGGACAGCCGGTCACGCAGACCCACAAGCCGCTCAGGGTCGACGTCGTCGCGCTCGACTGGAAATGGCTGTTCATCTATCCGGATTACGGCATTGCTTCCGTCAACGAGCTGGCGGCGCCGGTCAACCAGCCGATCGACTTCCGCATCACCTCGTCGACGGTGATGAATTCCTTCTACATCCCCGCCCTTGCCGGGCAGATCTACGCCATGCCCGGCATGGAGACGAAGCTGCATGCCGTCATCAACAGGCCGGGCACCTATACCGGCTTCTCCGCCAACTACAGCGGCGCCGGCTTCTCCGGCATGCGCTTTGCGTTCCACGGCCTCTCCGACCAGGCCTTCGGTGACTGGGTCATGCAGACCAAGAGCGCGCAGGCCACGCTCAACCGGGACAGCTATCTCGAGCTCGAACGTCCGAGCGAGAACGAGCCGGTCCGCCACTATGCCTCCGTCGATCCGGATCTCTACGGCGCCATCCTCAATTTGTGCGTCGAACGCGGCAAGATGTGCATGAACGAGATGATGTCGATCGACGCCAAGGGCGGTCTTGGTCTGGCCGGCGTGCGCAACACCCTGCCGCTGCAGTATGACAAGCTTGCCCGGCGCGGGGCGGTATTCGGCAACGATCCGTCCTATGTCGCCAGCATCTGCACGGCGGAAGAAGCCGCTGCCGCGTCGCGCGCCGCCCGTGATGTCGATCAGAAATACTGGCCGGTGCGCGACCTTTCCCCGCTGCGCGGGGCGGGACTGCTCAGCCCCGGGGCAGGCAGCCGCCGCGCCGATGCCGAAGCGCCTTCGCTCGGCCTGCTTCGCTTCGAATTGTGAGGGATGGCGGATGCCTGAGACGCTGACCAAATTCATCTTCGGCCGCCTCACCTTGGAGTCGCTGCCGCTGCACGAGCCGATCGTCGTTGGCACTTTCATCGCGGTGGCGCTCGGCGGCCTCGCGCTGCTCGGCGCCGTCACTTATTTCAAGCTGTGGGGCTATCTGTGGCGCGAGTGGTTCACCAGCGTCGACCACAAGAAGATCGGCGTCATGTACATGGTGCTCGGCCTCGTCATGCTGCTGCGCGGCTTTTCCGACGCCATCATGATGCGCCTGCAGCAGGCCATCGCCTTCAATGGTTCCGAGGGCTATCTCAACGCCCATCACTACGACCAGATCTTCACCGCCCACGGCGTGATCATGATCTTCTTCGTGGCGATGCCGTTCGTCACCGGACTGATGAACTTCGTCGTGCCGCTGCAGATCGGCGCGCGCGACGTCTCCTTCCCCTTCCTCAACAATTTCAGCTTCTGGATGACGGTCGGCGGCGCCATCCTGGTCATGGCCTCGCTGTTCGTCGGCGAATTCGCCCGCACCGGCTGGCTAGCCTATCCGCCGCTCTCCGGCATCAATTACAGTCCCGACGTCGGGGTCGATTATTACATATGGGCGCTGCAGGTCGCCGGCGTCGGCACGACCTTATCCGGCATCAACCTGATCTGTACGATCATCAAGATGCGCGCCCCCGGCATGACCATGATGCGCATGCCTGTCTTCACCTGGACATCGCTCTGCACCAATGTGCTGATCGTGGCCTCCTTCCCGGTGCTGACGGCGGTGCTGACGTTGCTCGCGCTCGACCGTTACGTCGGCACCAACTTCTTCACCAACGACTTCGGCGGCAACCCGATGATGTATGTGAACCTCATCTGGATATGGGGTCACCCGGAAGTCTATATCCTTATCCTGCCGCTGTTCGGCGTCTTCTCCGAAGTCACCTCGACCTTCTCCGGCAAGCGCCTGTTCGGCTACACATCGATGGTCTACGCCACGGTGGTCATCACCATCCTGTCCTACCTCGTCTGGCTGCATCACTTCTTCACCATGGGCTCCGGCGCCAGCGTCAATTCCTTCTTCGGCATCACCACGATGATCATCTCGATCCCGACGGGTGCGAAGATATTCAACTGGCTTTTCACCATGTATCGCGGCCGCATCCGCTTCGAGCTGCCGATGATGTGGACGGTGGCCTTCATGCTCACCTTCACCGTCGGCGGCATGACCGGCGTCCTGCTTGCCGTGCCGCCGGCCGACTTCGTGCTGCACAACAGCCTGTTCCTGATCGCGCATTTCCACAACGTCATCATCGGCGGCGTGCTCTTCGGCCTGTTCGCCGGCATCGCCTATTGGTGGCCGAAGGCCTTCGGCTTCAAGCTCGATCCGTTCTGGGGCAAGGTGTCGTTCTGGTGCTGGGTGCTCGGCTTCTGGTTCGCCTTCATGCCGCTCTACATCCTCGGCCTGATGGGCGTGACCCGCCGCATGCGCGTCTTCGACGATCCCTCGCTGCAGATCTGGTTCGTGATCGCCGCCTTCGGCGCGGTGCTGATCGCCTGCGGCATCGCCGCCTTCCTGGTGCAGATCTTCGTCTCCATCCGCAAGCGCGCGGAACTGGTCGACGTCACCGGTGACCCCTGGGACGGCCGCACGCTCGAATGGTCCACCTCATCGCCGCCGCCGGCCTACAATTTCGCCTTCACGCCGGTGATCCGCGACAACGATGCCTGGTGGGACATGAAGAAGGCCGGCTATCGCCGCCCGCTCTCCGGCTTCAAGCCCATCCATATGCCGAGCAACACCGGCACCGGGGTCATCCTCGCCGCCTTCAGCGTCGCGCTCGGCTTCGGCCTGATCTGGTACATGTGGTGGCTGGCGGCGCTGAGCTTCGTCTGCCTCATCGCCACCGCGATCGGGCACACCTTCAACTATCACCGCGACTTCGACATCCCGGCTGCCGAGGTCACGCAAACGGAGGAGGCGAGGACGACGCTCCTCGCCGCTGAAGGAGCTAGGGCTTGAGCATGGCATCGACGGCAATCACGGCCGGCTCCGAACCGGTCTTCCACCTGGAAGAGGAGCATGCGCACGCCGAGGGCGGCAGCACCATGCTCGGCTTCTGGCTGTATCTGATGAGCGACTGCCTGATCTTCGCCATGCTGTTCGCGGCCTTTGGCGTGCTGGGCGGCAATTACGCGGCGGGTCCGGCGCCGAAGGACCTGTTCGACCTCGGCCTGGTGGCGGTCAACACCACCATGCTGCTGTTGTCCTCGATCACTTATGGCTTTGCCATGCTGACCATGGACAAGGGCCGCGTCGCGGCGACGCAAGGCTGGCTCGCCGTGACCATGCTCTTCGGCCTGGCGTTCCTCTCCATCGAACTCTACGAATTCGCTCATATGATCCATGAGGGCGCCACCCCGCAGCGCAGCGCCTTCCTGTCGTCCTTCTTCACGCTGGTCGGCACGCACGGGCTGCACGTCACCTTCGGCATCGTCTGGATGGTGACGCTGATGGTGCAGGTCGCACGACACGGTCTCATCGAGGCCAACCGCCGCCGAATGATGTGCCTCTCCATGTTCTGGCACTTCCTCGACGTCGTCTGGATCGGCGTCTTCACCTTCGTCTATCTGATGGGGATGCTCAGATGAGTGCTCATGATCATGCCGATCACGACCACACGCATGGCGGCGCCGCGCACGGGTCGCTGAAGGGTTACCTGATCGGCTTCTTCCTGTCGGTGGTCCTCACCGCCATCCCGTTCTGGATGGTCATGACCGGCGCCATCGACAACAAACAGGCGACAGCCATCATCGTCATGGCCTTCGCGGTCGTGCAGATCATCGTGCACATGGTCTTCTTCCTGCACATGACCCCCGCCTCGGAAGGCGGATGGTCGATGCTGGCGCTCATCTTCACGGTGATCCTCGTGGTCATCGTGCTGAGCGGCTCGCTCTGGGTGATGTACCACCTCAACGCCAACATGATGCCCGGGCTCCACGAGATGCGGGAGATGCCATGAGCCCTGTATCGGGCGCGGGGAGGGTCGAAATCGAGGCAGAAGACATGATCGGCCGGGCAGGGTCTGGCTCTCATGCCGCCTCGAAGGGCTCCGCGTCGCGATTCCTGGTTGCGGCGCTCGGGCTTCTCGGCGTCCTGGTGTTTCTCGGGCTCGGCATCTGGCAACTGGAAAGGCGGGTCTGGAAGCTCGACCTGATCGCCCGCGTCGACCAGCGCATCCATGCACCGGTCGTCGATGCGCCTGGACCGCAGAGCTGGAGCGGCCTGAACGCACCCGGCTATGAATATCGCCATGTGCGGCTGGCGGGGCAGTTTCAAGGCGCCAACACGCTGGTGCAGGCGGTGACCGAGCTCGGCGGCGGCTATTGGGTGCTGACACCGATGCACGACGACCGCGGGTTCACGGTCCTCGTCAACCGCGGCTTCGTTCCGCAGGAGCGCAAGGCGGAGTTCGAGCGGGAGAATGCCGGTTTCACCGCCCCGGCGGCGGTCGACGGGCTGCTGCGCGTCAGCGAACCCGGCGGTGGCTTCCTGCGCAGCAACGATCCGGCGGCCGATCGCTGGTATTCGCGCGACGTCGCGGCAATCGCCAAGGCGCGCGGCCTGACCGATGTGGCGCCCTATTTCATCGATGCCTGGGCCTCCGGCCCAGATAGCTGGCCGCGCGGTGGGCTCACCGTCGTCAAGTTTCGCAACGCGCACCTTGTCTACGCTCTGACCTGGTTTGCCCTGGCAGCGATGCTGGCAATCGCCCTCGCCAGGCCGATCTTCGCCGGCCGTCGCCGGCGGGGCGGCGCAAGATGAACATTTCGATCGCGCGGCTTCATCACGACAAGTCGATCCCGGCTGCCACCCTTGCCGGCCAGGGCGGCGCCTCGAATTCCGACGTGACGAACCGGAAGAACCTGCTGCTCCTCATCCAGTTGCGCTGGCTGGCGGTGGCGGGGCAGGTGCTGACCATCCTGGTGACACAATACTGGTTCGCCATCCCGCTGCCGCTCGCCGAGATGGCCGGCGTGGTGCTTTTTCTCGTCGGGCTCAACATCTTCAGCCTGCTGGCCCTGCGCGGCAATCGCCGCATCTCCAACGCGCAGCTCTTCGTCGCGCTGATCTTCGACATGGCGGCGCTGACGACGCAGCTCTATCTGAGCGGCGGCGCCTCGAACCCGTTCGTGTCGCTCTATCTCCTGCAGATCACGCTCGGGGCCGCGCTGCTGGCGCCATGGTCCACCTGGATCCTGGTGGTGGCGGCCTCGGCCTGCTTCGTCTTCCTCATCTTCGTCTTCCAGCCGATCGCGATCCCGCATCACGGCGGCAGCGACCTCCTGGCGCTGCATCTGCGCGGGATGTTCATCTGCTTCGTGCTGGCGGCTGGCCTGATCGTGATCTTCATGACGCGCATCAACCGCAACCTGCGCGAACGCGACGCATACCTCGCCGACTTGCGCCAGCGTTCGGCCGAGGAAGATCACATCGTGCGCATGGGCCTGCTGGCCTCGGGCGCCGCGCATGAGCTCGGCACGCCGCTTTCGACCATATCGGTCATCCTGTCCGACTGGCGCCAGATGCAGGGCGTCAAGCGCAATCGCGAGCTTTCCGAGGACGTCGCCGAAATGCAGGCGCAGATCGAGCGATGCAAAAGCATCGTCACCGGTATCCTCATGTCCTCCGGCCAGGCGCGGGGCGAGGGCACGATCCGCACCACGATCCGCCACTTCCTCGACGACCTCGTCCAGGAATGGCGCATCAGCCGCCAGCCTTTCAAGCTGGACTTCAGGAACGGTTTCGAGCCGGACGAGCAGATCGTGTCCGATACGGCGCTGAAACAAGTGATCTTCAACGTGCTCGACAATGCGCAGGAAGCATCGCACGATTGGCTCGGCATCACTGCCGAGCGGCAGGATGAGAAGCTGGTGCTCTCCGTCAAGGATCGCGGACCGGGTTTCGACAAGGATATTCTGGCCGCGCTCGGCCAGCCCTATATGTCGAGCAAGGGGCGGCCCGGCGGTGGCCTGGGCCTCTTCCTGGTGTTCAATGTCGTGCGCAAGCTCGGAGGCGACGTTTCGGCGCGCAACATGGCGGAGGGCGCCTGCGTTACCCTTTCGCTGCCGCTGGCGGCGTTGACCGATGGAGGCGATCGTGAAACCTGATCGATCCTTGTTTGTCGTCGAGGACGACGTAACTTTCGCGCGGACGCTCAAACGCTCCTTTGAAAAGCGCGACTACGACGTCGTGGTCTCCCACGACCGGGAGGCGTTGCTTGCCGCGCTGGAAAAGACCGTTCCGGTCTACGCCGTCGTCGATCTCAAGCTGGGAGCAGGGTCCGGGCTCGAATGCGTCAAGCTGCTCAGCGCCCGCAACCCGTCGATGCGGATCGTCGTATTGACGGGATTTGCCAGCATCGCCACGGCGGTCGAGGCGATCAAGCTCGGCGCGTGCCACTACCTGGCCAAGCCCGCCAACACCGACGACATCGAAGCCGCCTTCGGCCGCGCCGAGGGCGACGTTTCGGTGCCGCTCACCAGCCGCCCCACCTCGATCAAGAACCTCGAATGGGAGCGCATCCACGAAACGCTGGTCGAGACCGGCTTCAACATCTCCGAAACCGCGCGTCGGCTCGGCCTGCACCGGCGCACGCTCGCCCGCAAGCTCGAGAAGCGCGTGGTGCAGTAGCGCAACTTTCCGGATTGCTCAGTAGGTGGTGCGCCCGCCTGACAGATCGAATGTCGAGGCGGTGGTGAAGCTGTTTTCCTTCGAGACCAGCCACGCGACCATCGCGGCGGCTTCATCGACTTCGAGCAGCCGGCCGCGCGGAATGCGCGAGCGCATATATTCGATATGCTCGGGCGTGAGCTGGTCGAGGATGCGTGTCTGGGCTGTTGCCGGTGAGATGCAGTTCACGGCGATGTCGTATTGCGCCAGCTCCTTGCCGAGCGACTTGGTCAGGCCGATCACGGCTGCCTTCGATGCCGAATAGGCGGCGGCATTGGGATTGCCTTCCTTGCCGGCAACCGAAGCGATGTTGACGATACGGCCGTAATTGCGCTCCTTCATGCCAGGCACGACGGCGCGATTGACGTGGAAAGTGCCATTGACGTTGATGTCGATGATCTTCTTCCACATGTCGACGTCATAGACGTCGAGCGGCGCCGCCGGGCCGGCGATACCGGCCGAGTTCACCACGATCGAGATATTGTCGGCGATTTCCTCGGTCCGGGCGCGCGCTGCGTCCACCGCGTCCCAGTCGGCAATGTCGACCACCAGGGCCGTGGCGGCCTTGCCGAGCTCCTGCCGGGCGGCGTCGAGGCGCGCCTCGTCGAGGTCCCAAAGCGTGACCGTGGCGCCCGAGGCTACGAAGCGCTTGGCCATGGCGAAGCCGAGGCCCTGGGCGCCGCCGGTCACCACCGCGTGCTGACCGTCCAGATCGATCCTGTTCATAGCGGGCGTTTCCTCCAGTCTGATTTGATTGCGGATGTTTCGGATATCGGCCGCGCTGCGCCGGGATGCCTGAGCTTCCGATGCGGTGTCGCGGCGCTACATGGTGGCGCCGAGGCTCCACGGCACGAATTCGTTGTCGCCATAGCCAAGCGCCTCGGACCTGGTGCGCCCGCCGGAGGCCACCCGCAGGATCTCCTCGAAGATCTCCTCGCCCTTCCGGGCCAGCGTCACGCCGTCCAGTATGTCGCCGCAGTTGATGTCCATGTCGTCGCGCATCTGTTCGAAGATGAACGAGTTGGAGGCGAGCTTGATCGAAGGCGTGGGCTTGCAGCCGAAGGCCGAGCCGCGCCCCGTGGTAAAGCACAATATGTTGGCGCCGCCCGCGACCTGGCCGGTCGCCGAGACCGGGTCGTAGCCAGGCGTGTCCATGAAGACGAGCCCGCGCTCGTTGATCGGCTCGGCATATTCCAGCACCGCGCGCAGATTGGTGGTGCCGCCCTTCGCCGATGCGCCGAGCGATTTCTCCAGGATGGTCGTCAATCCCCCCAGCTTGTTGCCGGGCGAGGGGTTGTTGTTCATCTCCATGTCGTGCCGGGCGGTGTAGTCCTCCCACCAGCGGATGCGCTCGATCAGCCTTTCACCGACTGCCCGGCTTTCGGCGCGGCGGGTCAACAGATGTTCAGCGCCATAGATTTCAGGTGTCTCAGAGAGCACCGCGGTTCCGCCCTGCGCCACGAGTAGATCCACCGCCGCGCCCAGCGCTGGATTGGCGCTGATGCCGGAATAGCCGTCCGAGCCGCCGCATTGCAGCGCCAGCACCAGTTCCGAGGCCGGTTGCGGTGTCCGCCGCGCGGCGTTGACGATCGGCAGCATCTCGACGATCGCCTTCACGCCCGCATCGACCGTCTTGCGCGTGCCGCCGGTTTCCTGGATCGTCATGGTGCGGAAAGTGGCGTTCTCCTCGATGTCGTAGGACTGCATCCAGCGCGGGATCTGGAAGGCCTCGCAGCCAAGCCCGACCATGAGCACGCCGCCGACATTGGGATTGGTGGCGAACCCCCATTGCGTGCGCTTCAGGAGATCGTAGGCCGGGCCCTTGGTGTCGATGCCGCAGCCCGTGCCATGGACGAGCGAGATGATGCCGTCGACATTGGGATAGTCGCCGAGGATGCCGGAGCGATTGACCTCCTCGGCGATGAAGCGCGCGACGCTGGCCGAGCAGTTCACCGAGGTCAGCGTGGCGATGTAGTTGCGCGTGCCGACTTTGCCGTTCGGTCTGCGATACCCCATGAAGCTTGCCCGATCGCCGTCGGCAAGGAGCGCCGTTTGCCTGGCGTCGGCACCATAGCCGTAGTCCCGCTCGAAATCGCGCAGGTACACATTGTGCTCGTGCACCCAATCCCCGGCCGTGATCGGCCCGCGCGCGAAGCCGATGGTCTGGCCGTATTTCACGATCGGCTCGTCCGCCGCGATGTCGCGCATGGCCATCTTGTGTCCGCGCGGGATACGGGCCCGCGCCGCGACCTCGCCGGCCTTCTCGCCGGGCGCCAGCGGATCGACCGCGAGCAGGATGTTGTCCGCGTGCGAAAGCTTGATGAAGCGTGCCATTGCCAAGACTCTGAAGAAAATTTCTCGCCGGCGCAGGCCACGAGATTGCTGAATCAGAATACTAATATAATAGAATGACAGAGGTCAAGCCATGTCGCCCCGTTGGCTTCGGAATCGCCGCCGTGGAGGCGCTGTTCATTACGAATGTCGTCCACGCCGTCTCCGCTTTCGCGAAGCCCGCAAGCGCCGCGAGCGGCTCAGTCCAGGTGGAAAACTTCCTCCATCGCCGCCCACCATTCGCCTTGCGCGCGGGTAGTCAACGGCTGCTGCATGGGGTCGCACAGCTCCCACCATTTGCGCATCGCCGGCGCTTCGCCCATCCGCGCGGCGTCCGACGCGAAATCGTCGCCGTGATATTCCCAATAGGCGAACAGCAGGTTCTCCGGCTCACGCAGGAAGATGGAGTAGTTCCTTATGTTGGCACGGCTGATGACCGCGAGCACGTCTGGCCACACGTCGGCATGAACGCGCTTGTATTCCTCGATCGCCTCGGCCTTCAGGCCGATGCAAAGCCCCATTCTCTTCATCATGGTCTCGTCTGGTTCGGCTGCGTCGGATTGTTGTCAGCCGAGGAGTTCGGCCGCGACTTCGAGCGTGTTGCGGAAGGATGTTTCCAGATGGCTCTCCATCGCCCGCGCGGCGCCCTCCGCGTCTTGACGCTTGAGCGCGTCGAGGATGGCCTCGTGCTGCTCGATCGTCTGCTCGCCATAGCCGGGCTTGGGAATCGCCAGATAGCGTCCGCGATCCATTTGCGCCTTGGAGATGTCGACCACCCGCCAGAGCGCCGGCAACCCGCATATCTCGGCTATGCTGCGGTGGAAGACATCGTCGAGCTGGATCGCGACGGCATAGCGCCCCCGCGCAATGGCGAGCTTGTGAGCGGTCATGTTGTCTTCCAGGAGTTCGGCTGCCTGCGGCGTCATCTTGGCCGCGGCGCGCCTTGCGCTTTCCATCTCCAGCGCCCGGCGGATGACATAGGCTTCCTCGAGATCGGCGCGGCTGATAGGCGCCACATAGGTGCCGCTCTGCGCCAGGATCCTGACCAGCCCTTCGTCGCTGATGCGCTTGACCGCCTCGCGCACCGGCGTGCGCGATACGCCGAGCGCCTCGGCAATCGCCACCTCGTTGATGATCTCGCCCGGCTTCAGCTGCCCGACGACGATAAGGTTCCGGACCTTGTTGTAGATCTGGTCGCGCAGCGGCAAGGCCCGATTGAGGGTCGAAGGGTCTAGATCCATGGAAAATCCCATCGCTCGTCCACGCCAGTTGATGAATTATATTAGAATGCCAACCGGAATGCACGCGTGCGCGAAGCCGATTGCCTCCTCGTCGAAAGCGCCTGAAAACCAGCTTGCCAGAACTGTTATATTAGTGCAATAGTGCCGGCCGTCGCGATTATCGGCGTCGTGGCGGAGGCGTTTCAGGGGGTGCTCCAGCGCGGTTCTCGCGAAGGCCTTCCTGGTCGGTTTGAGGAGCCGGCCATGCGCTCGATATGACTGATGATCCCGTCGCGGAGCGCCGGGCCGTCTTGCCAGGGAGGACCAAGCCAGAAATGACTGCCGTGGCGGATTGTGCCTTGGACATGCGGGGCATCAGCAAGACGTTTCCGGGCGTGAAGGCGCTGTCGAACGTCAATTTCGCCGTGAGATTCGGAACCGTCCACGCGGTCGTCGGCGAGAACGGTGCCGGCAAGTCCACCCTGATGAAAGTGCTCAATGGTTCCTACGCGCCGACCAGCGGCACGATCAGGGTCGGCGGCAACGAGGTGCGCATGCGCAAGCCGGCGGATGCGCAGGCGCTCGGCATCCGCATGGTTCATCAGGAGATCAATCTGGTCCCCGACCTGACCGTCGCCGAAAACGTCTATCTCGGCCGCATGCCAGGCAAGTGGACCTGGCTGCGCAAGGGCGAGATGATCAGGAAAGCCGCGGCCGTCCTCAAGGAACTGGGCGCCGCGATCAATCCGCGCGAGCGGCTGGGCAACCTCTCGATCAGCCAGCAGCAGCTTGTCGAGATCGCCAAGGCCTATGCGGCCCAGCCCCGCATCATCGTCCTCGATGAGCCGACATCGTCGCTCAGCGAGCACGAGACGGCGGCGCTCTTCCGCATCCTGCGCAAGATGCGCGGCGAAGGCATCGCCATCATCTACATCAGCCATCGGCTTAAGGAGGTGCTGGAGATCGCCGACGAGGTCACCGTGCTGCGTGACGGCTCGATGATCGAGACGCGCCCCATCGAGGGGATCACGGCGGCCGAGATGATCAGGCTTATGGTCGGCCGCGAGGTGAGCAATGTCTTTCCCAAGAGCCAGGCCGAGATCGGCGCGTCTGTGCTGCGCGTCGAGCGCATAGGCGATGGCGCGAGCTTTCGCGATGTCAGCTTCGATGTGCGGGCCGGCGAGATCCTCGGCTTGACCGGCCTCGTCGGCGCCGGCCGCACCGAAGTCGCGCGCGCCATCTTCGGCCTGTCGCGCCTGGTCGAGGGAAGCGTCGTCGTCAATGGCCGCAAGGTCGTCATCAACTCGCCGTCCGAGGCGGTGCGCGCCGGCATCGCCTACGTCCCGGAAGACCGCAAGGGCGACGGCATCGTGCCCGCCATGTCGGTGCGCGAGAACATCAGCCTGCCCATCCTGCGCCGCCTGGCCAGATTCGGCCGCATCAGGCGCAGTGCTGACCGCTCGTTGTCGGCCACCTACGTCAAGCAGTTCTCCATCTCGCCGCCGGATGGCGAGCGGCGCATCAATCTCCTGTCGGGCGGCAACCAGCAGAAGGCGGTCATCGCCAAATGGCTCGCGGCAAAGCCCGCCGTGCTGATCCTCGACGAGCCGACGCGCGGCGTCGATGTCGGCGCCAAGGCGGAGATCCATCACATCATCGGCCAGCTCGTCGCCGACGGCATGGCGGTGGTGATGATCTCGTCGGAGCTGCCAGAAATCCTCGGCGTGTGCGACCGCGTGGTGGTGATGCGCGACGGCCGCGCATCGACGCCGCTGACCCGCGCCGAGCTCAGCGAGGAGCGCATCATGGCCCTCGCGACCGGCGAGGAAGCGGCGTGACGGGCACGACCATGGAGATCAGCGGCGTGAACCGCACCGACCGTTTTACGCGCGGCAGCCGGCTCGTCGACGCGCTGTCGAAGGCTGGCCTCGCCCTGGCCATCCTCGCCGTCGTGCTCTACGGCTCGTTTGCCAGCCCGGCCTTCTTTACCACCGGCAATCTCTTGAACGTGCTGACCTCGATGTCGATCGTCGGCATCGTCGTGGTCGGCATGACCTTCGTCCTGGTGGCCGGCGGCCTGGCGGACCTGTCGGTGCCCGCCACCATCGCCTGCGGCGCGATCCTGTCGCTTGGCCTCCAACCAATGATCGGTCCCGTGCCGGCCTTCGTGCTCGCGGTCGCGCTGGCGGGACTGATCGGCCTGCTCAACGGAATGCTCGTCGGCTATGCCGGCATCAACCCGATCATCGCCACGCTTGGCGTCGGAACCATCGGCCTCGGCATCGTCCAGGCCGCGGTCGGCGGCGTCATCGTCTACGGCTCGAACACCGCCTCCGCCGAATTCGCCAAGGGCCGGTTGCTCGGCATCCCGGTCGTGGTGCTGATCTTCCTGGTGATCGCGCTGATCGGCCATTTCGTGCTTTCGAGATCCTTCTGGGGGCGCTGGACGCTGGCGACCGGCGGCAATTACAGCGCAGCCGAAGCAAGCGCCGTCCCCGTCAAGGCGGTCAAGGCCGGCGCCTTCGTGATTACCGCGCTCGCGTCCGGCATGAGCGGCGGCCTGCTCGGCCTGACCCTGCAGAGCGCGCGGCCACTGATCGGCTCGGGCTATGAATTCAGCGCCATCACCGCCGTGGTCGTCGGCGGTGTCTCGATCATCGGCGGCTTCGGCTCGGTGCCGAGGGCGATTGCCGGCCTCGTCTTCGTGCAGCTCCTGACCAACGTCATGGTGCTGCAGGGCGTGCGCACGCCGATCCAGGGCTTTGTGCTCGGCATCCTGATCGTCGGCGCGGTCGGCATGGACGCCGCGCTGCGCAAGCGGGGAGTGGCATGATGCGGTTCCTCGTCCTTGCCTCGCAATACCGCGTCCTGATCATGCTCGGCCTGACGCTCGTCATCTCGGCGCTCGTCGTGCCGGGCTACCTGTCGGCCTCGACGTTCAGCCTCGGCCTCGACCGCGCCGCGACCATCGGCCTGATCGCGATCGGCCTGACCGTGCTTCTGATCGCCGGCCAGATCGACCTTTCCGGCGGCGCGGTGTTCGCGCTCGCCGGCATCGTCTCGGTTATCCTGCAGCGCGAGATCGGCATCCTGCCCGCGGCGATCGTCGGTATCCTCGTCGGCGCCGTCGCCGGCGCCGTCAACGGCGCCTTGGTGGTCGGGTTGAAGGTCAATTCGCTGGTGCTGACGCTGGCCACGATGCTGATCTTCCGCTCGCTCGCGCACTGGATCACCAACAGCCAGCCGGTGACCGGCACCGACATCATGCTGTCGCTGGCGCTGGCCAAGACCTATCTCGAGATGTTCACCATCCGCAGCGCGCTGTTCATCGTCCTGATCGTGCTGCTGCATGCCTGGCTGACGCGCACCATTCCTGGACGCAACGTCTTTGCCGTCGGCTCCAATCCGGCGGCCGCCAAGGAGAGCGGCATCGCCTCGGACCGCATCGTCTTTCTCGGCTTCGTCTTCGCCGGCACGCTGGCCGGCCTGGCGGGTGTCCTGCAGAGCCTCGTCACCAACACCGGTTCGCCCGTCTTCGGCTCGGAACTGACGGTCGCCGTCATCGCCGCCGTGGTCGTCGGTGGCACCCGCCTCGAAGGTGGCAGGGGATCCGCGCTCGGCACGCTGGGCGGCGTGCTGACGATCGGCTCGCTGACCATCGCGATGGAGTTCCAGTCCATACCCGCATACGTCCAGCAGGTCGTGTCCGGGCTGATCCTGATCCTGCTCGTCGTGCTCGATCGGGCCGTCACGACCAAGGGGAGGGCTCCGGGCACGCGTCCGGCGCTCGTTCGCGACAAACCAATCACTCAAGGAGGAAAAATATGATTGGCAAGAAATGCATGCTCAAAATCGCCGCCGTGTCGCTTCTGGCATCGACCGGGTGGGCGAGCGCCAAGACCGTCTGCTACGTGACGGCGGCGGATTCGCATGCCTATGCGACGCCCGCCAACAAGGCGCTCGAGGCCCGCGCCAAGGAGCTCGGCGTCGAGATACTCAGCCTCAGCCAGGACTTCGATGTCCAGAAGGGCACTGAGCAGCTCAACACCTGCGTGGCGCGCAAGGTCGACGGCATCATCCTGTGGCCGCTCGACCCGCAGGCCTATATTCCGGGCCTTGCCCGCGCGCAGCAGGCGAATATCCCGGCGATCCTCATCAATTCGCCGATGAGCGACGACGCCAAGCCTTTCATCAAGTCCTTCACCGGACCGGACGTCTATGAGGAAGGCAAGCTGGCGGCGGATTCGCTGAGCAAGGCGCTGGGCGGCAAGGGCTCGGTGGTCATCATCGCCGGCCAGGCCGGCAACGGCACCACAATCGGCCGCGTCAACGGCTTCACCGACCGGCTCAAGGAAGAGAATGCCGACATCAAGGTGCTCGACACCGTCAATGCCGATTTCGACCAGCAGAAGGCACTGGTCGTCAGCCGCGACCTGATCACCCGCTTCGGCGACCAGATCACCGGCGTCTACGCCAATGACGACACCATGGCGCGCGGCTTCATCGACGCCTGGAAGGAAGCCAATCCGTCCAAGCCGACGCCGCCGATCGTTGGCATCAACGGCCAGAAGGATGCGTTCGAATCGATCAAGAGCGGCGAGATGTACTCGACTATCGTGCAGTCGCCGGTCGAGGACGGACGCCTGGCAATCAACACCATGGCCGAGATCATCGACGGCAAGGAGGTCAAGGACCGGCTGCCGATCCCGCTGACCGTCGTCACCAAGGACAATGTCGGCTCGGTCGAACCGGCGTTCTGATCATATGGCCGGCCCGGTCAAGCCGGGCCGGCCTATCTGCGTGAGTGGACCCGAGACCAGTCCGACTACTGAACGGCCACGCCCAGCACCGAGACGCAGTCGCCCGCCTTGACCAGGCCAGGGAAGTGGCGCGCGGCGAGCAGTCCAGACATCCTGGCCTTGATCTCCTGCGGCGCCTGGCCGGTGCGGCCGATCGGGTGGATACGCGCGACAACCTGGCCGTCCTCGACGGTCTCGCCGAGATCGACCGTCGTCTCGATCATCCCGTCATCCTCGGCGAAGGCGAAGCAATCGCCCGACGGCATATCGAGCCACTGGGTTCTGCCCTTCTCGACGGCGCCGTCGACGATCCCGGCGTGACGAAGCACGTTGAGGATGCCGCGACGGGCAATGCGCACCGTCTCTGCCCGCGAGGTCCCGCCGCCGCCGAGCTCGGTGGTGACGAAGACCTTGCCCATCTCCTCGGCGGCCGTGTCATACATGCCGACCGCGTCGATCTCGGTCATGCGCATCGAGAACGGCGCCGAGAAGGCCTCGACGGCGGCGAAGGCTTTCTTCTCCTGCGCCTTGTCGGGCAGCGTGTGCGCCGCGCAGAACGGCACGAAGTCCAGCGTCTTGCCGCCGGAGTGGAAGTCGAACACGATGTCGGCGCGGGGAAGCAGCTCGCGCTGGAAATAGTCGGCGATCTTCTCCGTCACCGTGCCGTCGGGACGGCCAGGAAAGGAGCGGTTCATGTTGCCCTTGTCGATCGGCGAGGTGCGCGTGCCTGCCCGGAAGGCCGGATAGTTCATCGCCGGCACGATGATGACCGTGCCGGAGACCTGGCTAGGATCGAGCGTGCGGGCGAGTTCGTAGAGCGCCAGCGGCCCTTCATACTCGTCGCCGTGATTGCCGCCGGTGAGCAGCGCCGTCGAACCCTTGCCGTTGCGGATCACGCAGACCGGGATCATCACCGAACCCCAGGCGGAATCGTCGCGGCTGTAGGGCAGGCGCAGGAAGCCGTGCTGGACGCCGTCGCGCTCGAAGTCGACGGTCGGCGCGATCGGCGACGGACGCAAAGCAGACATCGGCTCAGTCCTTCACGAAGAGCTTGCGCGGCACATTGGCCAGGCATTCGACGCCGGTGTCGGTGATGAGGATGGATTCGGTGATCTCCAGCCCCATCGTCTCCAGCCACAGACCTGTCATGAAGTGGAAGGTCATGCCGGGCTTGAGCTCGGTGCGGTCGCCGGGCCGCAGGCTCATGGTGCGCTCGCCCCAGTCCGGCGGGTAGGACAGACCGATCGAGTAGCCGGTGCGGTTGTCCTTGACGATGCCGTATTTCTTGAGCACCGCGAAGAAGCCATTGGCGATGTCCTCGCAGGTATTGCCGGGCTTGGCGGCGGCCAGCCCCGCTTCCATGCCTTCCAGCGTCGCCTTCTCGGCGTCGAGGAAAGCCTGCGTCGGCTTGCCGAGGAACACCGTGCGCGACAGCGGGCAGTGGTAGCGATTATAGCAGCCGGCGATCTCGAAGAACGTGCCTTCGTTGACCTTCATCGGCTTGTCGTCCCAGGTCAGATGCGGCGCCGAGGCATCGGCGCCCGAGGGCAGCAGCGGCACGATCGCCGGATAGTCGCCGCCGATGCCGGCGACGCCACGGGTTCCGGCATCATAGATCTCGGCGACGAGATCGCACTTGCGCATGCCGACCTCTATTCTGTCGACGATGCGCTGGTGCATCGCCTCGACGATGCGGGCGGCATTGCGCATGTATTCGATCTCGGTCGGGCTCTTCACCGCGCGCTGCCAGTTGACCAGCGCGGTGGCGTAGGCGAAGCGGGCGTTGGGCAGGTGCTTCTGAAGTGCTGCGAACGCTGCAGCCGAGAACCAGTAATTGTCCATCTCGACGCCGATGGTCAGCTTGTCCCAACCGCGCTCGGCAAGCACGCTGGCGAGGTAATCCATCGGATGCCGCTCGGTCGACTGCACGTAATGGTCGGCGTAACCGATGATGTTGTCATGCGCGAGATAGGCGGTGCGCTTGGCGCCATTGGCGTCCTGGCCGCGGCCATACCAGACCGGCTCGCCCGAGGGGGGCACGACGACCGCCTGATGCACATAGAAGGACCAGCCGTCATAGCCCGTCAGCCAGGCCATGTTGGAAGGATCGCTGACGATCAGAAGATCGACGCCCTTGACCTCCATGGCTTTGCGCGTCTTGGCGAGGCGATCGGCAAATTCGCTCCGCGAGAATTTCAGGTTTGGCTGCATTTTCTTGGTCCTCGTTTGTTGGGCCTATTTCTGTTTGAGCGTGATCTTGTCGGAAAACCGGGTCCCAATTTTCCGGATCACGCTTCGGCCAGGCATCAGCTTTCAAAAATCGTTCCGGCGTTCGCCGCCCGCGCGCGGTCACGGGTGAGCGTGGCGATCGCCGTATCCTGCACGCCGGTGCCGGTCAGGTCGGCGATGGTTATGTCGCTGGCCGAGCGCCGCCCCGGTTTCTCTCCGGCGATGACCTGGCCGAGTTCGGTGACTTCTTCCTCGGCGGCAAAGAGCGCCGCCTCGATGGCGTGATGGAGTTCGCCCAGGCGCCGCGTCTGCCTGGCGCTGTCGGCGACATAGAGGTCGGCCATGCGCAGGATCGCCGGCGCGAGCTCGTTCTTGTGCTCGGCGTCCGAGCCCATGGCGGTGATGTGCTGACCGGCGGAGACGAAGCCCGGCTTGATCAGCGGTTCGGTCGAGGGCGTGGTGGTGACGATGATGTCGGCCCCGGCAGCCGCGTTCGCAGCACCCGGTTCGGCGCGCACCTCGATACCGAGCCTGTCGCGCAAACGCGCGGCGGTTGCCTCGGCCTTGGCGGCATCGCGCGCCCAGATGCGCGCTTGCTCGATCGGCCGGACGAGGCGCAGCGCTTCGAGCTGCAGCCCTGCCTGCACGCCGGCGCCGAAGATCGCGGCGACCGTGCTGTCCTTTCGCGACAGATGTTTGGCCGCGACCGCGCCGGCTGCTGCGGTGCGGATATCGGTCAGATAGCCATTGTCGAGCAGCAGCGCCTCGATCAGCCCGGTCTTTGCCGAAAGCAGCACCATCATGCCGTTGACGCTCGGCAGGCCGAGCTTCGGATTGTCGAAGAAGCCGGGGCTGATCTTGATCGCGAAACCGTCGATGCCGGGCACATAGGCGGTCTTCACGTCGACCTCGCCGCGCTGCTCGGGCATGTCGAGCCGCAGGATCGGCGGCATCGCCACCGGCAGAGTGGCCAGGGCGCGGAAAGCGTTCTCGACGCAGGCGACCGCTTCAAGATCGAGCGTCACGATCTTGCGCAGCTCAGCCTCGGTGAGGATCGTCATGCGGCTCATGCGGCGCGCTCCGTCAGGGAGGATTCGCCGCAGACGATGCGGCGGTGCAGGCTCATGTCGATGTTGCGGCCGGAGAGGATGAGAACCGTCGGGCCGCTCACGCCGACCTTGCCGGCAAGCAGCGCGCCGATGCCGACGGCGCCGGCGCCTTCGACGATCTCGCGCTCCTCTTCATAGGCATGGCGGATGCCGGCGGCGATCTCGTCTTCGAGAAGCAGGATGACGTCGTCGAGCAAGTCCCCGCACATGGCAAAGGTCAGCCGGTTGTCGAGGCCGATGCCGCCGCCGAGCGAATCCGCCAGTGTCGGCAGTTCCTCGACCTGCACCGGCTGGCCGGCGTCGAGACTGGCTTTCATCGCCGCGCCCCGCGCCATCGAAATGCCGATGACCTTGGTGCCTGGACTTACTCCCTTGACGGCTGCGGCGACGCCTGCCGCCAGCCCGCCGCCGGAGAGCGGCACAAGCACCGCGTCGGCATCCGGAACCTGCTCCATGATCTCCAGCCCAAGCGTTCCTTGCCCGGCGACGATGTCGGGATGGTCGAAGGGCGGCAGCATGATCAATCCTTCTTCCGCCACCAGCCTGTCGACCTCCAACTGGGCGTCGTCCTGGCTGTTGCCGACGATGCGCACTTCAGCGCCGAGGCGGCGGATGGCGTCGAGCTTGTTTTGAGGCACCAGCTTCGACATGCAGATCACCGCGCGCATGCCTTCGAGCTTTGCCGCATGCGCCAGCGCCCGGCCGTGATTGCCGGTCGAGGCAGCGACGACGCCGCGCGATCTCTGTGGCGGGCTCAACGCGGCGATGGCGTTGGAGGCGCCGCGTAGCTTGAAGGCGCCCGTGGTCTGGTGGTGCTCCAGCTTGAGATGAACAGGATGCCGGACGCGGTCCGAGAGGCTTTGCGAGAGCACGGCGGGCGTGCGCTCGACCTTGCCGGCAATGCGTTCGCGCGCGGCGCGAATATGCTGAAGCTCGACAGTCATTTCGATCACGCGGCCAGCGGCTTCGTCCACAGCCGGCCAAACTCGGGTCGCGGCGTGTCGTCGCCGCAAAGCCGTCGGCAGTTCCAGGCGCTGGCCTGGTTGCTGGTGACGACCGGACGCCCGATCGCCTCCTCCATGCCGGGAACGGCGAGAGCGGCGCGCAGCGCCGTGCACGACACGAACAGCGCGTCGGCCTGCGGATGCATGACCTTGCGCGCCATCTCGACCAGGGACGCGGGCGTGATGCGAGCCATCTCGCGGTCGTCCTCGAAGCCGAGGCAGGTGAAGCTCTGGATGTCGAAGCCATGCGCGGCGAAATACGCGGCCATCGGCCGGCTGGTCTCGACGGTGTAAGGGGTCAGGATGCTGATGCGCTTCACGCCGAAGGCGTTCAGGCCACGCATGCCGGCCATCGGCGGCGTGACGACAGGAACGCCGGGCTTGGCCGACTGGATCGCCTGCTCGATCTCGGCGTCGCCGATCACCACCGAAGCTGATGTGCAGGAGTAGCAGACGGCGTCGAGCGTCTCGTCCGGCAGGATCAGCGCCGCGCCGGCCGACAGCGACGGCTGCATCTTGCGCAGGTTCTCCGGCGTCGTCGGATTGGCGTAGGGAATGCGCGCGACATAGACGCCGATCCGCTCGCTCGCCACCATGCGGTGGAAGTCCACCTCGCTGGTGTGGTCGGTGGCCAAAGCAATCAGGCCGACGCGCTTTTCCAGCGGACGCGCATCAAGCGCGGGACGCGCCGTTTCGAGGCGGATATCGGGTAATGCTTTCATGACTTTCATCTTTCGATCCTGCCGTAGCGGTGCTCCAGCCACCGCAGCAGCACGACGGAGCAGAGGCTGATGACGAGGAAGAAGGCGCCGACCAGCGTCATCGGCTCGATGTAGCGGTAGTAGGAGTTTGCGACGCTCTTGGCCTGGTTCATCAGTTCCAGCACGGTGATCGCCGAAAGCAGCGGCGTCTCCTTGAACATGGCGATGAAATAGTTGGCCAGGGCCGGGATCATCGGCGGGATCGCCTGCGGCAGGATGATGTGCGTCCAGGTATGGCGGCCGTTGAGATTGCACGCCTTGGCCGCTTCCCACTGGCCGCGCGGCACGTTGTCGATGCCGGCGCGGTAGACCTCGGCCGTATAGGTGCCGTAGTGCAGGCCAAGCCCGATGACGCCGGCCACCAGCGGCGGCAGCAGGATGCCGATATCGGGCAGCACGTAGAAGATGAAGTAGAGCTGCACCAGTAGCGGCGTGCCGCGGATGAACTCGGCGAACCAGCCAACGCTGCGCGACACGGCGCGGTTCTCCGAACGCCGCGCCAGCGCAATCGCCAGGCCGACGATCGCTGCCAGGATCGAGCCGAGCACCGTCGCCAGGATGGTGATCTTCACCCCTTGGATAAGGGTCGGCATGATCTGCCGGACGAAATCCCAATCCCAATCCATTACTTGGCCCAATCCATCAGACACGCACTCCGTCGAGGCCGCGCGCCATGCGGCGTTCCAGCGTCCGCACGCCCCAGGAGATGACCAGCGCGAGCGCGAAATAGATGATCAGCACGGACAGGAACGGCATCAGCGTGCTGCCCGTCTGCGAACGCACCACCTGCGCCTCGAAGGTCAGGTCGGCGAGCGAGATCAGCGACACGACCGACGTCGCCTTGAGAAGCTCGATGGCGTTGTTGCCGAAGGTCGGCAGCATGACGAGCAGCGCCTGCGGCAGGATCACGTGGCGCATCCCTTGCCAGCGGCTAAGATTGAGCGCCGTGCAGGCTTCGTATTGCTCTCGGCCGATCGACAGGATGGCGCCGCGCACCACCTCCGCGGCGTAGGCGCCTACATTGAGCCCCAACGCCAGCACGCCTGCCTGGAGAGGCGTCAGCGACAGGCCGGCGAAAGGCAGCACGAAATAGGCCCAGAACAGCTGGACGAAGATCGAGGTGCCGCGGAAGAATTCGATGTAGGTCGTGGAGACCGCGCGCACGACGAGGAAGCGCGACACGCGCCCCATGCCGGCAAGGAACGCCATGATCAGCGCAAGCACCGATCCCATCAGCGTCAGCTCGATGGTGACAAGCGCTCCCTGCAATATCAGGCCGAGATAGCCGGACCACTGGGTCATAGGGTTCCAACGTTTGCGTTTAGCTTCCTTCTCCCCGCTGAGCGGGGAGAAGATGCCGGCAGGCAGATGAGGGGCAGCGCAAGCCTATCAAAGTGCGGCGCCGCCTCTCATCCGACCCTTCTGGTCACCCCGTGAACGGGGAGAAGGAAAGGCGGAGCTTACTTCGCCGAGCAGAGCTTCTCGCGCGTCGTCGACATCGCGGCGGCGGCCGAGAAGCCATACGGCTCGATGATCTTGGCGAACTCGCCGGACTTCTTCATCTTGGCGAGCTCGACGTCATAGGCGTCGCGCAGCGCCTCGTCGCCCTTCTTGAAGGCGGCGCCGTCGCAATAGACCGGCGCGCCCTGCACCGGCGCGATCACTTCCAGGTTCGGATCGTTGGCCTTCTTGACCAGATCGTTGATCGAGAGCACAGGCAGCGAATAGGCGTCGATGCGGCCGTCCTGCACCATCTTCAGGCCGCTCTGGCCGTCCGGCACGACGATGACGCGATCGCGCGGCACGCCGGCGTTGAGCGCCAGCTTCTCCTCGGTGCCGCCGCCCGGCGCGCCAACGGTGGCGGAGGTATCCTTGGCGATGTCCGCGTAGCTCTTGAAGTGCTTCGGATTGCCTTTCTTCACAAGCATGGCCTCGGCATCGCAAAGCACCGGCTCGGAATAGGCGACCGCCGCGCAGCGCTCCGGCTTCATGAACAGGCCGGCCGTCACGACGTCGAAGCGGCCCGCCTGCAGTCCGGGGATCATGGCGCCATATTCGGAGATCGAGGCCACGACATCGGGAACGCCGAGCTTCTTGAAGATCTCGCGCGCCACGTCGGGCGCCGCGCCGGACACCTTCCCGTCGGCGGCCACCGCCGTATAGGGCGGCTCGTTGGCTATGGCGAGCCGGGCGAAGCCCTGCTTCTTGAGCTGCTCGAGCTTGCTGTCGTCCGCCGAACCCGTGCTCGTGACGGCGAGCACGGCGGTCAGCGCGAGGCCGGCGACGCCAGCCAGAATGCCAAGTTTCTTCATCGTTCCCAACTCCTTGTTTCTGTTCTTGGTTTGCTAGATTCGGGGCGGCCTTGGCCGCCCGTGGACGACTTTGTCGCCCTGGGACGACTGCGTCGCCCTGGGACGACCTCGTCGCCCGTTTGCATGGCGGTCAGACGCGATGTCCGGCCGCAATGATCTTCTTCAGGAAGCTCTGCGTTCTTTCCTGTTTGGGATGGCGGAAAATCTCGTCGGGCTTGCCCTCCTCGACGATCCGGCCGCGGTCGAAGAACAGCACGCGGTCGGCGAAGTCGTGGGCGAAACCCATCTCGTGGGTGACCAGAAGCATCGTCATGTCGGTCTCGGCGGCGAGCTTGCGCATGACGTTGAGCACCTCTTCGACCAGTTCGGGGTCGAGCGCCGAGGTGACCTCGTCGAACAGCATGATCTTGGGGGACAGCGCCAGCGCGCGGGCGATCGCCACGCGCTGCTTCTGCCCACCGGAAAGCTGCGCCGGCATCGCCTTCGCCTTGTCGGCGAGGCCGACCATGTCGAGCAGTTCCATGGCCCGCTTCTCGGCGGCGGGGCGCGCGACGCCCTTGGTCAGCATCGGCGCCAGGGTCACGTTGTCCATGACGCATTTGTGCGGAAACAGATTGAAGAGCTGGAAGACCATACCGATCTTCTGGCGCATCTTGGCCAGGTGCCGCTCGTCGGCCGGCAGCAGCTGCCCGCTGCGCTCCATGTGGTAGAGCTGCTCGCCGTCGACCTGGATGTGGCCGCCGTCGATCTTTTCCAGCGTCATCAGGATGCGCAGGATCGTCGTCTTGCCGGAGCCGGACGGGCCGATCAGTGCCAGCTTCTCGCCTGGCATGACCTGCATCGACAGGCCGTCCAGCACCTTGAAGGCGCCGAAGCTCTTCGAAATCGCATCAACCTTGATGATGGGCGCGGGCAATCCATTTCCCCGTTCTGGAGAAGCCTATGCCCTTAACGATGCGAAACGCGCTAAATCATGTCAATTAGGAAAATAATATCATGACAATATTTCCGGCGCCGCACGATTTCAGGGCAATCTGCGCTCATCAGATGGCGAGCAGGAGATGCTCCGGATCGCCGAGCAGCAGCTTGGCGACAACGCTCAAGCCGGCCCGCAGTTCCCCCTCGGTGGTCGATCCGAGCGAGATGCGCACGGCCGGATGCCAGGGCGTGTCGGCGATGCGGAACGAGGCGCCTGGCGCGATCGCCACCCCGCGCAGGCGCGCCTGCGAAACGAAACTCTCCTCGGCGCGGTCGCCCGGCAACTCGAGCCACAGATGCAGCCCGTCGCGGTGGACGCGATAGTCGACGCCCGCCAGCATTTCAGCCGCAATCTCCTGGCGTCGCTTCAAGGCCCCGCGCTGCCAGGTGACCAGCTCCATCGCCGTGCCGTCGATCACCCAGCGCGTGGCGATCTCGGCCACCATCGGTGTCGCCATCCAGTTCGAGACGAGGTGGCGGTTGGCGACCGCCGCGACATAGCGGTCCGGCACCGCGAGGTAGCCGATGCGCAGCCCGGGGACGGTGATCTTGGTGAAGGACGTGACGTAAAGCGTGCGCTCCGGCGCAAAGGCGGCAACCGCGGCCGGCCGGCCTTCGACCAGCGGTCCGAGCACGTCATTCTCGATGATGGCGATGTCGTGCTTGCGGGCAATAGCGGCGATTTGCTCGCGGCGGGTGGCGTCCATGAGGGTCGCCGTCGGGTTGATCACCGAGGGCTGGACGAAGACGGCGCGAATGTCGGACAGGCGGCAGGCTTCGTCGAGCGCTTCGGGGATCAGCCCATTGCGGTCGATCGGCAGGCCTTCGAGGTTGAAGCCGAGATAGCGGGAGAGCGGGACCAGCGTGTGGTGGCCGATCGCCTCCGTGGCGACGGTCGAGCCCGGTGGCGCCACGCTCATCAGCGCCACCGTCATGCCGGCGGTGGCGCCGTTGGTCAGGCAGATGTTCTGCGGCGACGCCTCGAGGCCGCAAAGCTTCAGCCATTCGACCGCGACGGCACGGTGGCGCGGGAAGACCATGTTCGGCCGGAACGACAATGCCGAGCTCGACGGCAGGTTCTCTGAGAGCCACCCCAGCACCTGCTTCATTTTCTCCAGATGCATCGGCTCGCAGACCGGCTTCAGGATGGAGAGGTCGATGACTTCGCCCAGCCGCTCCGGAATGTAGGGCGGCTCGGGCTCGCGGCGCTGTGTCTGCACGAAGCTGCCGCGGCCGACCTCGCCCGAAATCAGCCCGCGGCGGATCAATTCCTCATAGGCGCGGCTCACGGTCTGCACCGAAAGCTTCAGATCATCGGCAAGGCGGCGATGAGTCGGCAGCCGCGTGCCGTTGGCCAGCCTTCCGTCATGGATGGCGCGCGCGAACTGGTCGGCCAGCGAGAGATAGGCCGGCCGGCGGATGAGAGCAGGATCTGGCTGCCACAATGTCATGACTTATTAGAGATCGAAATCAGTGCAATTGACAATCGAAATAATGCATCGTCATGGTGTCCCCGACGAAAGGCGAATCCCGCATGGCGGCAGTGAAACTCGACCCGATCGACCTCAGGATTCTCGACGCGATCCAGCGCGACGGGCGCATCACCAAGCTGGCGCTGGCCGAGAAGGTCGGCCTGTCGCCGACGCCGTGCTGGATGCGGCTGCGCAAGCTGGAGAAAGCCGGCATCGTGTCCGGCTACCACGCTTCTGTGGCCATGCGCGCCATCGCGCCGGTGGCGACGGTGCTGATGGAGGTGACCCTGGCCAATCACCGCCAGGCGGATTTCGACCGTTTCGAACGGGTCGTGCGCGAAGTCCCGGAGATCGTCGCCTGCTGGTCGGTGGGCGGTGGCGTGGACTATGTGGTGAAGGTGATGGCGCGCGACATCGATGCCTATCAGCGACTAGTCGACAGCTTGCTCGAGCGCGAGATCGGCATCGACCGCTACTTCACCTACATAGTCACCAAGACCGTCAAGGACGAGACCGTGCTGCCAGTGGCCGACCTGCTGCCGGGGCAGGGCTCATAGGCGGAGAGATTGTCTGTCGATCCGCGCCAATAGAGACAATCTCTCTACATAGGACTGCTGAAACAGTCTCATTCTTTGCCCGGACCGACCGATGCTTCGGCATCCAAGGGAGATGTCGATGTCCGCGCATTTTGCTCGCCCACACCGTCACGAAGCGCTTGAGCGGCTTGCCGATCGCCGGCTGCTGCGCGATCTCGGCTATGTCGGCGGCCACTGGACCGCGGGCGAAGGAGCAGCGAGCTTCGAGGTCACCGATCCCGCGACGGGCTCCACCGTCGCCTTCGTTGCCGCGCTTGATGCCGGGCAGACGACGGAAGCGATCGACGCCGCCGCTCGCGCCTTGCCCGCGTGGCGCTCGGCGCTGCCGCAGGGACGCGCCGGAATCTTGCGAAAATGGTTCGAGCTGATCATCGCCGCCAAGGACGATCTGGCGCTGCTGATGACGCTGGAACAGGGCAAGCCGCTGAAGGAATCGCTGGGCGAGATCGACTACGCCGCGTCCTTCGTCGAATGGTATGCCGAGGAAGCGAAACGCCTCAACGCCGAAAGCGTCACCAGCCATTTGCCGAATGCCGAGATGTCGGTGCGTCGCGAGCCGCTCGGCGTGGTCGGCGTGGTCACGCCGTGGAACTTTCCGTCGGCCATGCTCACCCGCAAGGCTGCCGCCGCTTTGGCCGCCGGCTGCACGGTGGTGGCGCATCCGTCCTCGGAAACGCCGCTGTCGGCGCTAGCGCTGGCCGAGCTCGGCGAGCGCGCAGGCCTGCCTGCCGGCGTCTTCAACATCGTCACCGGCGACGCCCGCACTATTGTCGGCGCGATGTGCGCCGATGCGCGGGTCCGCGCCATGAGCTTCACCGGTTCGACCGAGGTCGGCCGGCTGATCGCCGCGCAGAGCGCGCCGACGATGAAACGGCTGGTCATGGAGCTCGGCGGCCACGCGCCGCTGATCGTGTTCGACGACGCCGACATCGACAAGGCGGTGACCATCGCGCTCGACGCCAAATTCGCCACCTCCGGCCAGGACTGTCTTGCCGCCAACCGCATCTATGTCCAGCGGCCGATCCATGATCGCTTCTGCGCCGCATTCGCCCGCCGCATCGAGCAGCTTCGCATCGGCAACGGGCTCTCTGGCGATGCCGAGATCGGACCGCTGATGCATGAGCGTGCCGTCAGGAAGGTCGAGGAGCAGGTGGCCGATGCGCTTGCCCATGGCGCGCGGTGCCTCGCGGGCGGCAAGCGTCATGCGGCCGGGCCGCTGTTCTATCAGCCGACGCTGCTCGTCGATGTGCCGGACGAAGCGCTGATTCTGCGCGAGGAAACCTTCGGTCCTGTCGCCGCCGTGACGCCGTTCGACGATGAGGCCGAAGTTGTCGCCCGCGCCAATGCCACCGAATATGGCCTGGTCGCCTATGTCGTGACGGACAATGGCGCCCGGCAGGCGCGGATGGGCCGCGCCCTGGAGTACGGCATGGTCGCGATCAATCGCGTCAAGATCACCGGCGCGCCGATCCCCTTCGGCGGCGTCAAGCAATCCGGCATCGGCCGCGAAGGCTCGCGCCACGGGCTCGAAGCCTTCACCGATCTGAAATACCTTTGCCTGGACGTCGCCTGAGCGCGCGCCGGCAGGATCCGAACAAGGAGAAAAATATGCTCGAACAATCCAACGAACTCTCGGCCTGGGACCGCGACCATTTCTTCCACCCGTCGACGCATATGGGCACCCATGCGCGAGGTGAGTCGCCAACCCGGGTCATGGCCGGCGGCGAAGGCGTCACCGTCTGGGACAATAACGGCAAGAAGAGCATCGATGCCTTTGCCGGCCTCTATTGCGTCAATGTCGGCTATGGCCGCCAGAAGATCGCCGATGCAATTGCCGAGCAGGCCAAGAACCTCGCCTACTACCATGCCTATGTCGGGCACGGCACCGAGGCGTCGATCACCTTGGCCAAGATGATCATCGACCGCGCGCCGAAGGGCATGAGCCGGGTCTATTTCGGCCTCTCCGGCTCGGACGCCAACGAGACCAACATCAAGCTGATCTGGTACTACAACAACGTCCTCGGCCGCCCCGAAAAGAAGAAGATCATCTCGCGCTGGCGCGGCTATCACGGCTCGGGCGTCATGACCGGATCACTGACAGGGCTGGAGTTGTTCCACAATGCCTTCGACCTGCCGCGCGCGCCGATCCTGCATACCGAAGCGCCCTATTATTTCCGCCGCGCCGACCGCTCGATGAGCGAGGAGCAGTTCTCGCAGCATTGCGCCGACAAGCTCGAGGAAATGATCCTCGCCGAGGGCCCGGAAACGGTCGCCGCTTTCATCGGCGAGCCGATCCTCGGCACCGGCGGCATCGTGCCGCCGCCGGCCGGCTATTGGGAGAAGATCCAGGCCGTACTGAACAAGTACGACGTGCTGCTCGTCGCCGACGAGGTGGTGACCGGCTTTGGCCGTCTCGGCACCATGTTCGGCTCCGACCACTACGGCATCAAGCCGGACCTGATCACCATCGCCAAGGGCCTGACCTCGGCCTATGCGCCGCTCTCCGGCGTCATCGTCTCCGACAAGGTCTGGCAGGTGCTGGTCAAGGGCTCCGACAAGTTGGGCTCGCTCGGCCATGGCTGGACCTATTCGGCGCATCCGATCTGCGTTGCCGCTGGCGTCGCCAATCTCGAGCTGATCGACGAAATGGATCTGGTGAAGAACGCCGGCGAGACAGGCGCCTATTTCCGGGCAGAGCTCGCCAAGGCCGTCGGTGGCCACAGAAATGTCGGTGAGGTGCGCGGCGACGGCATGCTGGCCGCGATCGAATTCGTCAAGGATCGCGATGATCGCGTCTTCTTCGATCCGGCGCTGAAGGTCGGGCCGCAGATCGCCACCGCGCTTGCCGCGAGCGGCGTCATCGGCCGCGCCATGCCGCAGGGCGACATTCTCGGCTTCGCGCCGCCGCTCTGCCTGACGCGAGAGGAGGCCGACACGATCGTCGCCAGGACTGCCGATGCGGTCAACGGCGTGCTCTCAGCTCTCTAGTTTTGCCTGCTGGCATTGCCCCTCATCCGCCTGCCGGCACCTTCCCCCCCGTAAGGACGGGGAGAAGGGAAGCGCTCCAGCGCTACCCTCTCCCCGCTCTTCACAGGGGGAGGGTAAGGGTGAGGGGGCAGCGCCAACCCTGTACCAGTTGGAAGTAATTTCATGACTTCACATTCCTCCCTCCCCGCCACCATGGCCGCCGTGCAACTCACCGGCCATGGTGGCCTGGAAAAGCTCGTCTACCGCACCGACGTGAAAGTGCCCACGCCGGCCGCCGGCGAGGTGCTGGTCAAGGTCAGCGCCTGCGGCATGAACAACACCGATGTCTGGGTGCGTCAGGGCGCCTATGGCACGGAGGAAGACGCTGCTGCCGTGTCGACCTGGCGCCGTCAGGGCAACACGCTGACCTTCCCGCGCGTCCAGGGCACCGACACGGTCGGCACGATCGTTGCAGTTGGTGACGGCGTGTCGGCCGACCGCATCGGCGAACGCGTCATGGTCGACTTCTCGATCTACAACCGCGACGACGATTCGCTTGCCGACATCGACTATATGGGCCACGGCCGCGACGGTGGTTATGCCGAGTTCCAGGCGCTGCCGGCCGAGAACGCGCATCTCGTCGACACCGACCTCAGCGATGTCGAGCTCGCCACCTTCTGCTGCGCCTATCTCACCGGCGAGCAGATGCTTGAGCGCGCGGCGCTTAGGGCCGGCGAGCGCGTGCTGGTCACCGGCGCTTCGGGCGGCGTCGGTTCGGGCATCGTGCAACTGGCGCGGGCGCGCGGCGCCATCCCCTATGCTGTCGTCGGCAAGGGCAAGGAGCAGGCCGTGCTCGACATCGGCGCGGAGAAGGTGATCACGCGCGGCGTGGCCGACCTGCTCAGCGCAGTCAACGAGGCGACGGGCGGCGAGCCTATCGACGTCGTCGCCGATCTGGTGGGCGGCGCTATCTTCAACGACCTCTTGCGCATTTTGCGTCCCGAGGGTCGCTACACCACGGCAGGGGCTATTGCTGGGCCGGTGGTGCAGCTCGATCTACGCACCATGTATCTGAAGCAGCTCCAGCTCAACGGCTCGAGCCAGGGCACGCGGGCGGATTTCCGCCGCATTGTCCGCTACATCGAGGAAAAGAAGATCAGCCCGCTCGTCGGTGGCGTCTACAAACTGTCGGACTTCCACCGCGCCCAGACCGATTTCATGGCCAAGGACTTCGTCGGCAAGCTGGTGGTGGTGCCGGACGCGGCGTGGAGCGGCGCCTGACCCTGGAAGCCTGGAGCAATTCCAGGAAAGGTCCGTAAGGTTTTTCTGTCCGGCCCATAGCAAGCGCGTATATCAAGCATTCCTGCGACGGCTCTTAGCGAGCCCGCAGGGGTCGCCGCCATCACGCATCGAGAAAGTCCAAGGGCAGCGCGGCTGCGATCTGCTCGCGCGGGGATAGGCGGATCGCCGCTATTTGCCGTTTCCCCAATAACGAAATGCTATACGGTGCCCTTGATGGACATAGGGAACCGTTGGGGACGGCCGACTGTGCCGGTTCGCTATACCTCCCATCACAAAACGCTATTTGACTGAGGGCACCCTTCCGGTGCGATGGTATCCGAAAAGCAGGATAGGGAGCGAGCCATGCCCGGCGCGCCGGAGGAAACAACCATCGATTCGCTGGAGCAAGCCGTGGCCGCGTCCGTGGTGGCGTTGGGTTCGGCGCGCGTCGGCGTTTCGATGTCCGATGTCGTCACGGGCCAGGGCGCGTATGCCGCCGTCCTTGAAGCTCTGATCATGCGCGGCCGACGGGCGTTCGGCTCGGCAGGATTCCAACGGATAGGGAATGCAACACTATGAGCTTGACCCGTGACCTGACCCGGTTGATCCGTGAAAAGCCGGTGACCGGGCGCGACCTGGAATGGGCATCGTTGTCCGTCCTCGACACGCTCGCCTGCGCGCTTGGCGCGTTGCCGACCGAACCCGCCCGCATGCTCGAGGCAGTCGCGTCACCGGCGCGGGCGGACACGGCGCGCAAGGCATTCTATCTGGGAGGTCTGTCCCATATCCTGGAGATGGACGACCTCCACCGGGACTCGGTGACCCATCCAGGGAGCGTCGTCATTCCCGCGGCCTGGGCCGTGGCCCACGACCACGACCTTGGCGGCCAGGCGTTCCTCCGCGCGGTTCTGAAGGGGTATGAAGCCTGTTGCCGCGTCGGCATGTCGGTCGGCAAGAAGCATTACCGGGTCTGGCACAACACTTCGACCTGCGGGCCGTTCGGCGCGGCCTTTGCCGTGGCCGAGCTCATCGGTCTCGACGACGACAGGACCGTTTGGGCGCTGGGCAACGCCGGAACCCAGTCTTCTGGACTGTGGGAATTCCTGGCCGAAGGCGCCATGAGCAAGCATCTCCACACTGCCCGGGCCGCGGAATCAGGCGTCCTCGCATCGTTTCTGGCCAAGGAAGGCTTCACGGGCGCGGAAAACATCCTGGAAGGCGAAAAGGGGTTCTATGCGGGCCTGTGCCCCGATCCGATCCCGGAGGCGGTGACGGCCGGGCCCGAGCGGGCCTGGCAATTGATCCGCACCTCGATCAAGCCCTGGCCTTGCTGCCGTCATACCCATCCGGCGATCGACGGCGCCATCGCCTTGCACAAGGAGATAGCCGGCGAAGCCGTTGCGAAGGTGAAGGTCGGAGCTTACCGGGCCGCCCTGGACGTATGCGACCGGCCCACCCCTAAGGATCCCTACAGCGCCAAATTCTCGCTTCAGCACACAGTGGCGATCGCGCTTGCGGATGGCCGTGTCGACCAGGCAAGTTTTGATGCCGATGCCCGGCAACGGATGGCGGGCGAACGCAAGAAGGTCGGCGTGGAACTGGCCCCAGGGATCGAGGCTGCCTATCCCGGGTCGTGGGGCGCCGAGATCGTGGTGGAGACGGTTTCCGGCCGGCGCCTTTCCGCCGCGCGGCACGACGCCAAGGGCGATCCCGGCAACCCGGTGACGGCCGCCGAGCTTTCCGGGAAAGCGCGCACGCAGCTCATCGCGGGCGGAATTTCACAGGCCCGCGCCGACGAGCTGATCGGCGCCATCCTCGCGTTGCCCGACAACCGCCCGGTGCGCTCGCTGGGCTTGTTTGAAACCGTCGGAGGCGCGCGCCCCCAGGCTCGCGCCGCTCGGAGCGCTTGATGGTCAAGGACTTCGACAACGAGGAAATCCGCGATGCGGTGCGTCGGCTCTGCGGGCGGGTCCCAGGCGGATATCTGCGCAAGCGCGAAGCCGACCGCGCCTGCCAGGTGGCGCTGATCTCGACGGACCTCATCCGATCCGACCATTCCAAGCATGTGCTCGGAATGCCAGGTTCCTACTGAAATGGACGCGACCGAGCAGAAACCATTCGCCGACTGGATTGGCCGCCAAAGCGAGAGCGTCGATGTCGTTTCGGAGCGTCTCGTGCAAAGCTTCAGGGCCATTTTCGAGCCCAATCTCGCGCCATCGGCCTCGGACTGCGCGCCTTTGGGCATCCATTGGTGCCTGTCGCCGGCGATCGCCGCGATGGACCAGTTGGGAGCCGATGGCCATCCGACCAGCAGCCTTTCGTTGCCGCCGGTGCCCCAACCGCGCCGCATGTGGGCGGGTGGCGAGCTGCAGGTGCACGATGCCTTCCGGATCGGCGATGAGGTTCGCCGGGTCTCGACGATCCGCGACATCGTCCGAAAGCAAGGCAAGTCGGGTGAACTCTGGTTCGTGGCGGTCGACCATCGCTATCATACCTCTCGCGGCATCGCGCTGAGCGAACGGCAGGATATCGTTTATCGGGAAGCGGCGGCGCCGACGCACGCCGCATCGGACCGCGAACAGGCCGGCTTGGCGCCAAGCCGCCCCGTCGGCACGTCGTGGACCCTGGTGCCATCCGCCACGCTGCTCTTCCGCTACTCGGCCATCACGTTCAACGGCCACCGCATCCATTATGACCTGCCCTATGCCACGCAGGCGGAAGGTTACGACGGCCTGGTGGTCCACGGCCCGCTGCAAGCCACGCTGCTGCTCAACCTCGCGGCGGCCCGTGGGACAGGAATCCCGGCGACGTTCCGTTATCGGGGTATCGCGCCGGCGATCGCCGGCAACAATCTCACCGTCGCGGCCTCTCCCGAAGGGCGCCGGTTCTGGACGCAGAGCGGCGACGGTGTCGTCCATATGGAAGCCGATGTCGACCGCGACACGGCGCGATGAGCCCGCACGGCAGATGCGGCCGCGCCCGCCTGGACGGGGCCGGAGATGGCATGACGGGATATTGCCGTGATCAAGTGCCCCAGGATTTAAGGCGCTCGAGCATGGGCTCCGTCAGCGGGGTGGATTTTCGCTCCGCAAGGTTGAAGAAGACCGTCTTGGCGGCAAGCTTCGCCGCGATCTCGCCGCCATGGAGCCTGCGCATCTCGTAGTCCGTCTGGACGGATGTGCGGCCGACAGTGCGGACCGTGCCGTAGATCTCCACGATGACCCCCGATGCCACCTCGCCGACAAAGTCGATCTCATGCCGGACATCCGCCCATCCCCTGTCCGCCCACTCGGGCGTCGTCGGCGCCCAGCCGGTCGCCTGCCCGAGCAGGATGTTGATGGCATCGTCGAAAAACGCGACGTAGAACCGTGTCGTCATGTGGCCCATCATGTCGCAATTCCAGGGCTGAACCACGGCTCTCGTCAGTAAGATCATCTTTGCTTCCCGATATTCATCCGATTGCGACCGCTATCTAGAGCATTTTACAGCCGGGCGGAATCGCTTTGGCGTCGCACAAATGCGGCCAGAACAAGAGATAGAGCCGTTCCAAGGCGGCAAGTCGATTACAACGACGGCAGGATGCTCCGGATGTGGCTGGCAAACGCCTCGACAGCCGGCGACCGCGTGGTCTCGGCAAAGGCGATCAGAACGCCGAGCCGGGACAATCTCGGAAGCGGCGCGTTGAGGGTGAACAGGTCCGACGGAACGGCTTTCTGTGTCATCACGCTTATCGCAAGGCCGGAACGCGCCACGGCTATCAGGCCGGTAAGGCTGTTGCTGGCATAGGCTATCTTGTAGCGCAACCCGGCGCGCAGCATGGCATCGCAGGCCGCCTTGTGGTCCATGGCGTTTGATGCCGGCAGGGCCAGCGGCACGGTCCCGCCGAAGTCGTGCAGCTCCAATGTCGGCTTGCTGCCGACCCAGACCATGGCTTCCGTGCGCACGACCTCCCTGGAGGCGCTTGCATCGGGAATGGAGACGAGCGCCAGATCGACCTGGCGCGAATGCAGCAGATTGTGCAGTTCGACTGTCGGCGCCGCCACGACCTTGATCTCGATGTCCGGATAGAGGCTCCCGAAACTTCTCAGGAGCGTCGGAAAGAAGGCGCTCAAATAGTCTTCCGGGCTGCCGAAGATGATCGAGCCCTGCAGGCCTTTGCCCGAGAACGCCGAGACCGCTTCGTCGTGGATTTTCAGGATGCGCTCGGCATAGGCAAGGAAGCGCTCGCCGCTGCCGGTGAGGCGCACGCCGCTGCCGCTGCGATGGAAAAGGCTTTGGCCGCCGAGCGCGTCCTCGAGCCGCTGTATCTGCATCGTCACCGCTGATTGCGTGCGCCCGACCTGCACGGCGGTGGCGCTCAGCGTTCCCGAATGCGCCGCGCGGACGAAGGTCGCCAGCAATCTGAGATCGAGAGGTGCGGGCATATCAATTCCATTGATATCGGACTCTTACATCTATCAATTTTACTGCTGCACTGCCAGTCGCTAATCTTCGGGCCTGCGTTTTTGGCGAGGCTGCGAGATGTCAAGAAACCTGGACAATGCCTTCTGGTCGGCGGCGCGAAAGCACCTCATCCGATATGGCGGTTCGTTCGAGCCCGCCATCATAGAGCGAGCCGAAGGGTCGTTCGTCTACGACGCCGACGCCCGGCCCATACTCGACTTCACCTCCGGCCAGATGAGCGCGCTGCTCGGCCACGCGCATCCTAAGATCGCCGCGACGGTGCGTCGCCAGGTCGAAACGGTCGCGCATCTCTTCAGCGGCATGCTGTCCCGCCCGGTTGTCGAGCTTGCCGAGCGCCTCGCCGCGCTGGCGCCTGGCCTCGACAGGGCGCTCCTGCTTTCGACGGGCGCGGAGTCGAACGAGGCGGCCATCCGCATGGCGAAGCTGGTGACCGGCAAGCATGAGATAGTCGCCTTCTCCAAGAGCTGGCACGGCATGACCGGCGTCGCCGCTTCCGCCACCTACAGCGCCGGGCGCAAGGGCTACGGCCCGGCCGCGGTCGGCTCGATCGCGATACCGGCGCCGAACAGTTTTCGCCCACGCTTCAAGAAAGCCGACGGCTCGCTCGACTGGGCGGCCGAGCTCGACGATGCCTTCGCCCTGGTGGACAGCCAGTCGACCGGCAGCCTGGCGGCCTTCATCGCCGAGCCGATCCTGTCGAGCGGCGGCATGCTGGAGCTGCCGCAGGGCTATCTCGCGGCACTGAAACAGAAATGCCGCGAACGCGGCATGCTGCTCATCCTCGACGAGGCGCAGACCGGCGTCGGCCGCACCGGCGACATGTTCGCCTTCCAGCGCGACGGCGTCACGCCCGACATCCTCACCCTGTCGAAGACCATCGGCGCCGGCCTTCCGCTGGCGGCTGTCATGACGAGCGCCGAGATCGAGGAAACCGCGCATGAGCGGGGCTTCCTGTTCTACACCACCCATGTTTCCGACCCGCTGCCGGCCGCCGTTGGCCTGACCGTGCTCGACGTCGTGGAAGAGGAACGCCTTGTCGAGCGCGCGCGCCATCTCGGAGACAAGCTTTTCGCCGGCCTGTCCAGCCTTAAGCAGCGATTCGAATGCGTCGGCGACGTGCGCGGCCGCGGCCTGATGCTCGGGGTCGAGATCGTCAAGAATGGAGAGAGCCGCGAGCCCGATCATGAGCTCGGCGCGAAAATTGCCGCCGAGGCGTTCAGGCGGGGGCTCAGCATGAACATCGTCAAGCTGCCTGGCATGGGCGGCGTGTTCCGCATCGCGCCGCCGCTGACGATTTCGGAAGACGAGCTCGATCTCGGATTGCGCACGATCTCCGACGCCATCGAGGCGGTGCTGTCCGCTGGCGCTCGGCGCCACGGCATCGCCGCTGAGTGACGGCAGGAACCGATGGACAAAGCGAGCATGGCCGAACAAACCTCGGGTGACGCGCCGGAGCAGGACGCGACGATCGGCACCATCCGCGTGCTTGTCGCCAAGCTGGGGCTGGATGGGCACGACCGGGGCGCCAAGGTGGTTGCGCGCATCCTGCGCGATGCCGGCATGGAAGTCGTCTATACCGGCCTCTACAAGTCGCCGAATGAAGTCGTGGCGGCGGCGGTCCAGGAGGACGTCGACGTCATCGGCGTCAGCCTGCTCTCCGGCTCGCACGTCCCGCTGTTCCGGGAACTGGGGCGCTGCCTGCGCGAGGAGAAGGCCGATCATATCTTCGTCGTTGCCGGCGGCGTCATTCCCGAGCAGGACTATGCCGCTTTGTGGGACAGCGGCGTCGACGCGATCGTGCCGCAGGAGGCGCGGGCCGAGCTGATCGTGACGACGATCAGGAACCTGATCGCCGCTCGTGGCCGCGTATGACCGTCCCCATGCCTTCGCGACCGGTGAAGCGCGCGGCGTATAGACCATCGATGGAGCTTGTGCCCGAGATCCTCGCGGGCAACGTCACCGCCATCGCCCGCATGATCACGCGCGCCGAGGCCGGCTATGCGGAAGCAGCACCCGCGCTGGCGGAGATCTACAGGCATACCGGCAAGGCGCATATCGTCGGCATCACCGGCGTTCCGGGAGCGGGCAAGTCCACGCTTGTGTCGTCCCTCATCCGGGCATTCGCGTCGGAGGGCCACAAGGTCGGCGTCGTGGCCGTCGATCCGAGCAGCCCGTTTTCCGGCGGCGCGATCCTCGGTGACAGGGTGCGCATGAGCGAGGCGGCCTCTTCCTCCCAGGCCTTCGTCCGCAGCATGGCGACGCGCGGCCATCTGGGCGGTCTTGCCCGGTCGACGCTGCAGGCGGTCGATGTCCTCGACGCCGCCGGCTACTCGCCCATCATCATCGAGACCGTCGGCGTCGGCCAGGACGAGGTGGAAGTGGTGACGGCGGCGCACAGCACCGTCGTTCTCTCGGCGCCTGGGCTTGGCGACGACATCCAGGCGATCAAGGCCGGCATATTGGAGATCGCGGACATCCACGCCGTCAGCAAGGCCGACAAGCCGGAAGCATCCGCGACCGTTTCCGCCCTGCGCGGGATGATGACGCTTGGTTCCGAACGGGCGGGGTCGAGCTGGACGCCGCCGGTGCTTGCGGTCAGCGCGGTCTCTGGCGAGCGGATCGGCGAGCTCAGGGACGCCATTGCAAGGCACTGGGCGCATCTGCGCGAAAGCGGCGAGCTGGCCGAGCGACGGCGGGGCATTTGCCGGACGCGGATCCTCGGCGCGGCCAAACATCTTTTCCAGCGAAAATTCGATGAGCGGACCGGCGAGATCGCAGAGCATATCCAGGCCGTCGTGAACAGGGACATGGACCCCGCCGGCGCGGCCCGCCTTCTGCTCGGCTGGGCGAACGAGGGGCAAGCGACATGAACCTGTTCTCAGAAACCGCGATCGAGGACATCCGTGAAAAGCAGGCCGCGTGGGAGGAGAAGGAACTCGCCGCCGCGCTCGGCAGCAGGCCGGAGGAAAAGCCGGCCTACGAGACCGAATGTGGCATTCCGCTGAAGCGCGTCTACACGGCCGCCGACATCGCCGATATTCCGGCCGACGAGCTCGGTTTCCCCGGCGCCTATCCCTTCACCCGCGGCGCCTATCCGACGATGTATCGCGGGCGGCCCTGGACCATCCGGCAGGTTGCCGGCTTCGGCAATCCCGAGGCCACCAACCAGCGCTACAAATACATGATCCAGACCGGTCAGACCGGGCTCTCCACCGATTTCGACCTGCCGACCCTGCTTGGCCTGGATTCGGACGATCCGCGGGCGTTCGGCGAAGTCGGGCGCGTCGGCGTCGCTATCGACACGGTCGACGATGTCGACCGGCTGTTCGACGGGATCGACCTGGAAAAGATCTCGGTCTCGCTCACCATCAATCCGTCGGCCTGGGTGGTCTATGCCATGTATGTCGCTGTCGCCGAGCGGCGCGGCTACGACCTCCACAAGCTTGCGGGCACGCTGCAGGCCGATCCGCTGAAGGAATATGTCGCGCAGAAGGAGTGGATCTATCCGGTGCGCCCCGCGGTGCGGTTGTTGCGCGACCTCATCATGTACAGCGCCAAGGCGACGCCGAAGATCAATCCGATCAGCCTGAGCGGTTATCACCTGTCGGACGTGGGCGGCAACGCGCTGCAGGAGATCGCCTTCATCATGGCCTTCACCATCGCCTATTGCGAGGAGGTCACCGGCGCCGGCATGGACATAGACGACTTCGCGCCACGGCTGTCCTTCTTCTTCATCAGCCACCAGGATTTCTTCGAGCAGATCTGCAAGTTCAGGGCGGCGAGGCGGGTCTACGCCAAGATCATGGCGGAGCGCTTCAAGGCCAGGAAGCCGGAGTCCATGCGGCTGCGGGTGCATGTGCAAACCGCGGCGATGAGCCTGACCAAGGTCGAGCACCACAACAACCTGATGCGCACGGCGATCCAGGCGCTCGGCGCCGTTCTCGGCGGCTGCCAGAGCATGCACACCAACGGCCTCGACGAGGCCTTCGCCATCCCAACCGAAGAGGCCATGAAGCTGGCCATCCGCACCCAGCAGATCATCCGCGACGAGATCAACGTGACCTCCGTGATCGATCCGCTTGGCGGCTCCTACTTCATCGAGCGCCTCACCCGCGACATGGAGATCGAGATCTGGAAGCTTCTGAACGAAGTGGACGAGCGCGGCGGCGCCGTGAAACTGGTCGAGGAAGGCTGGTTCCAGCAGAAGCTGGCGGACTCTGCCTACGCGACATTCCAGAAGATCGATGCCGGCGAGAAGATCTCCGTCGGCGTAAACCGCTATGTCGATGAGGCCAGCAGCTCGGCCGAGGTGCACATCCATCCCTATGACGAGCAGTGCACGCAATTGCAGATCGATCGTCTCATCGCGGTGCGGGCGGGACGCGACAACGCCCGTGTCCGACAACTGCTGAAGGAACTCGCCGAGCAGGCAAGGTCCGACGAGATCAATCTTTTGCCGAAGACCATCGAGGCCGTGAAGGCGAAGGCGACGCTTGGCGAGATCTGCGCCGCGCTGCGCGAGGTCTGGGGCGCTTACGCCGAACCGATGATCGTTTGAGGGAGGACGCCAAATGGGCGCAGTCATTTCCAGGCACGACGGCGCGATCGCCTGGGTCAAGCTCAATCGCCCCGAACGGCTCAACGCCATGAACAGGCAGCTCGTTGACGGGCTGTCCGAGGCGCTGGCGCGCGCCGAAGCGGACCCGTCGATCCGGGCCGTCATCCTGCATGGCGAAGGGCGCGCCTTCTGCTCAGGCGACGACCTCAAGGACCTCGACGAGCAGACCACCTCCGAGGCGGCGACGCAGGCCTGGGTGGACGCCATCCAGAACATCACCCTGCAGATCATGCAGTCGCGCAAGATCGTCATCGCCGCGGTGCATGGCTGGTGCGTAGGCGGCGCGCTCGAATGGGCGGTGAACTGCGACTTCACGCTGTTCGCCGACAATGCGCGCTGGTTCTTCCCCGAAGTCACCTACGGGTTGTTCGTCACCGGTGGCGTCACCGCGTTGCTGACCAAGCAGACTGGCCCGCAGGTCGCCAAGGAACTGATGATCCTGGGCGAGAAGCATGACGCCAGGAAGGCGCTCGAAGTCGGTATCGCGTGGAAGCTCTTTCCCGAGACGCAATTGCTGGACGAAGCGAGGAAACTCGCTTTGGCGATAGCGGAGCGTCCCGAAAGCGCCGTGGCCGACATCAAGCACGCCATCAACAACGGCTTTCACTCTTCCCTTGCCGACGCGATGGCGCTCGAGACCCGGGCCACAGTGAGCGGTTTCCTCTCTCCCGATGCGCAGGCGCGGGCAAAGAACTTTTGATCCATGACCATGCTTGACGTCGCCCCTTCCTTCTACATCCCGGGCCAGCACGACGACGATATGGAGAGCCGGGTGCTGCCGAAAATCCTGCGCACGCAGGCCGAGCGCCTGGGCAACAGCCCGTTTATCGACATTTGCGGACGTTCCGCCAGCTTCGAGGAAATGCAGGTCGTTTCAGGACGGCTTGCGCGCGGCTTGCGCGGCCTCGGCCTCGGCAAGTCCGACCGCGTGGCGATGCTTTTGCCCAATTGCCTCGAGCTGGTCGCGATGTGGTTCGCGGTATCGAGCCTCGGTGCCATCGAGGTGCCCAGCAATCCAGGACTGAAGGGCGACCTGCTCTGCCACAACTTGAACAATTGCGGCGCCGAGGTCCTTGTCGCGGACGCCAACGTGCTTGACGAACTCGCCAGGGTCCAGGACCGTCTCCCGGACCTGCGCACACTCGTCCTCGTTGGTGTCGATCCAGCCGAGGCCCGGGCGGCCGGCATCAGGATCGGCCGGATCGTCTCCTTCGAGGAATGCATGGCCGGGCTGCCGGATTTCGACCTCGCCGACATCCACTATTCCGACCCGATGGCGATCCTCTACACCTCGGGCACCACCGGCCCGGCCAAGGGCGCATTGATGTCGCATCATCACTGCTATTCCTGGGCGGCGGGAATGGCGCTCAATCTCGGCTACACGACCGGCGACAGCTATTTCTCGGCGCTGCCGCTGTTCCATACCGACGCGCAGATGTTCGGCGTCTTTCTGCCGCTGATCTACGGCACGCGCACGACGCTGGTCGACGCCTTCAGCGCGTCGCGCTTCTGGGACCAGGTCCGCGCCAGCGGCGCCACGGCGACGAACCTGCTCGGCGCCATGGCGGTCATCCTGTCGCGGCAGCCGCCGTCCGATGGCGACGGCGCCAATCCCGTGCGCATATGCCAGTGCATTCCCATGGTGCCGGACCAGGAGGCGTTCGAACGCCGCTTCGGCATGCGGCTCGTCACAGGCTACGGTCAGACGGAGACCGGTTTCGTTACGCTCGATACCGTCGGTGACACCCGGGCGGGTTCCTGCGGCCGCCCGCACCCCGACTGGGAGGTGGCGATCGTCGACGACAAGGACCGGCCGCTGCCGCACGGTTCCGTCGGCGAGATCGTGTCGCGCCCGCGCAAGAACTGGAGCATGTTTTCAGGCTACTATCGAGCGGACGCCAAGACTGTGCAGACGCTGCGGAACCTCTGGTATCATTCTGGCGACGCCGGCTGCATGGATGAGGATGGCTGGCTCTACTTCAAGCACCGGCTGAACGAGGCGATCCGGCGGCGCGGCGAGAACATCTCCGCCTACGAGGTGGAGACCGTCGCCGAGAAGCATCCCGAGATCGTCGAAAGCGCGGCCTTCGGGATTCCGTCCGAATTCACCGAGGAAGACATCATGGTCGTGGCTCAGCGGCGGCCCGGTTCGACGCTGGAGGCGTCCGAACTGCTTGCGCATTTCAGAGCGCTGGCGCCGCGCCACATGGTGCCGCGCTACATCGAGATCACCGACGCACCGCTCCCCCGGACACCGACGGAGAAGATCGCCAGGACAGCCCTGCGGCAGCAAGGCGTCGGCGCCGCCACATTCGATAGGGGCGAGCGCTAACGAGGTCGAACGGAAGGAGGACGGAGCCCCACGCGATGCAGCGCCGGATGATCGCCCCCTGTTTCATGGACGACACGCTCGAATGCCTTCGCCGCCACAACGTCGAGGTGGAGCCCCTGTTGGCGAGCGTGGGTTTGCCGCCGGTGATTTCCGAGCCGATCCCGGCCGAACAATACGGCGCGCTCTGGCATGCCGTCGCGCAGGAGATGGACGACGAATTCTTCGGCGAAGGTGCCCGGCCGATGCGGGCCGGCAGCTTCGCGCTGCTTTGCCAGGCGCTGCTCACCACCGAGACGCTGGAGCATGCACTGCGCAGAGGCCTGCGTTTCCTGCGCGCGGTGCTCGACGATCCACATGGCGAACTCCTCGTCAGGAATGGACTTGCCGAAGTCCGGCTGAGCGATTCCGGGCCGCTGCGGTCGGCCTTCGCCTATCGCACCTTCTGGATCATCGTCCACGGCGTGAATTGCTGGCTGGTGGGGCGGCGCCTTCCGATCCGCTGGGTGGATTTCAAATGCAGCATCCCGCCGACGGGGAGCGACTACCGTCTGTTCTTCGGCGCGCCGGTGCGGTTCGACCAACCGCAGAGCCGCCTCGTCTTCGATGCCGAATTCCTGAGGTTGCCGGTCATCCGCGACGCCTGCGCCCTGCGCGAATTCCTGCGCAAGGCGCCGGCCAACATCCTGGTGCGCTACCGGCATGACGAGGGGCTCTCGGCGGCCATACGCGGACGCTTGCACGCCACCGCGCCGGCGGCGTGGCCAAGCTTCGAGCGGCTTGCCGCCGGCATGCGCATGCAGGCGCCGACCTTGCGCCGCAGGCTCCAGTCGGAGGGCCAGAGCTACCGCTCGATCAAGGACGAGATGCGCAGGGCCCTGGCAATGGAGGCTCTGCTCAACGGCAGCCGCAGCGTCGCCGATCTTGCCGCAGACATCGGCTTTTCCGAGCCGAGCGCTTTTCACCGCGCCTTCCACAAATGGACCGGCAAGAGCCCGGCCCTGTTTCGCCGCGAAGCCTCGTCCGACGCCGATCTGCGTGACAACGCGCCTGCGAATTAGCAGGCAGGCGACGCATTCCCGAAACATTGCAAAATCGATCACCAAATCTGGGCCTTACGGTCATCGTATGCCACTTCGCTTGCATCCAATATGCCCTGAAGACGGGGCATTTTGGATGCGGATTGAAGGCAAGACATCTCTGGTGACTGGAGCCTGCTCCGGCCTCATGACCTGACCCGCTCGCCTGGGTTTGACCTTGCCCAACGGCAAAACCCGGCCCGCCCAATTCACGTCAGCTCGATGCGTCGGACGTGGGCATCGCATCGAAGCCGCAACCAGTGCCCACCACGAAAATGGGAGCCTCCATATGAAGAAATATCTCTTGTCGGCGGTGGCAGCGGCCGCGCTTGCCGCCTTCGCGGGCAATGCCTGGGCGGACATCGTCATCGGTGTCGCCGGCCCGATCACCGGTCCGAACGCGGCGTTTGGCGCGCAGTTCCAGAAAGGCGCCGAAGAGGCGGCCGCCGACATCAACGCCGCCGGTGGCGTCCTCGGCCAGAAGATCAAGATCGAGATCGGCGACGACGTTTCCGATCCGAAGCAGGGCATTTCGGTTGCCAACAAATTCGTCGCGGACGGCGTCAAATATGTGGTCGGCCACTTCAATTCGGGCGTGTCGATCCCGGCCTCGGAGGTCTATGCGGAAAACGGCGTGCTCGAGATTTCGCCGGCGTCCACCAATCCGCAATACACCGAGCGCGGCCTCTGGAACACGTTCCGCACCTGCGGCCGCGACGATCAGCAGGGCAAGGTCGCGGGTGACTACATCGCCGCGAATTTCAAGGGCGCCAAGATCGCCATCGTCCACGACAAGACGCCCTACGGGCAGGGCCTCGTCGACGTGGCGAAGAAGGACCTGAACGCCAACGGCATCACCGAGGTGATGTACGAGGGCATCAATGTCGGCGACAAGGATTTCTCAGCTCTCATCGCCAAGATGAAGCAAGCCGGCGTGACGCTGATCTATTTCGGCGGCCTCCACACCGAGGCCGGCCTGATCATGCGCCAGTCGGCGGACCAGGGTCTGAAAGCGACATTGTTCTCGGGCGACGGCATGGTCTCGAACGAGTTGGCCTCGATCGCCGGCGATTCGGTCATCGGCACGCTGAACACCTTCTCGCCCGATCCGCGGAAAAACCCGGCGGCGAAGGACATTGTCGAGAAGTTCCGCGCCGCCGGCTTCGAGCCGGAAGCCTATACGCTCTACTCCTACGCCGCGGTCCAGATCCTTGCCTCCGCGATCGGCAAGACCGGTTCAGCCGACGACGCGCAGAAGGTCGCCGCGACCATCAAGGCAAACGGCCCGTGGAAGACCGCGATCGGCGACATCGGCTATGACGAGAAGGGCGACATCACCCGTCCCGACTACGTGATCTACGAGTGGAAGAAGGGCGAGGACGGCAAGCCGACCTACGCCGAGAAATAAGCACGGCGCGGGTAGTCGCGAGAGGACGCCCGGACTGTCATCCGGGCGTCCTCGTCAACGGCCGATTGCGGCGAAGCTTCTTTCAAACCGGTCGACGACATCATCCACATCGGACATCGCCAGGCAAAGCGGCGGGCACATCCGAATGACATTGCGGTAGGGCCCCGAGCGGCTTGCGACGAGCCCGTGGCGGCGCGTTTCCTCGAAGACCGCAAGCGTCTCGTCCGGCGCCGGCTCTTTCGTCGCGCGGTTCTTGACCAGTTCGATCGCAAGCATCAGGCCGCGGCCCCTGACGTCGCCGATGATCGGATAGCGCTCCTTCAAGCCCTCGAGCCGAGCCTTGAGCGCCCCGCCGACGGCCCGGGCGTTTTCCTGCAGCCGCTCTTCCCGCAGCACTTTGAGGACGGCCCTGCCGGCCGCGCAGGCTACGGGATTGGCTCCATAAGTGTGGAACAGGAACTTGTCTGCCATCGATTCGGCGACGTCGCGCTTGGCGATGACCGCGCCGAGCGGGATGCCATTGCCCACGCCCTTCGCCACCACGACGATGTCGGGCACCACGCCGTGGGATTCAAACGACCAGAAGGCTTCGCCCGTGCGCCCGACGCCGGCCTGCACCTCATCGATGATGCAAAGGCCGCCCGCGGCGCGCACGCGTTCGAACGCGCCGGCAATGTAGCCCTCCGGAATGGGGACGATACCGCCATAGCCCTGCACGGGCTCGATGATCATGCCGGCCAGCCTGCCGCTCGTCGATGTCGCGATCGCCCGGTCGACCTCCTTCAAATAAGGTTCCACGCCTTCGCCGTGAATGCCGCGATACTGGTTCGGCTCCGGCACGAACGTCACGCCGCCAAGCTGCGGGACGGAGTGGCGGAAGCCGGCTATCCCGGTCACCGACTGCGCGCCGAAGGTGGCGCCGTGATAGCTGGAAGCGAGCGCCAGCATGTCGATATTGCCGGTGTGCGAGCGCGCCATAAGAAGCGCGAGGTCGATCGCCTCCGCGCCGGAGTTGGTGAAATGGACCACCCACTCATGGCCGGCCGGCATCGTGCCTGCCAGTTCCTCGGCATATTGGGCTGGCACGGGATGGTAGAACATGGTCGTGCAGTGGGTCAGCTCGGCGACCTGTTCGCTCGCCGCCTTGACGACCTGCGGGTGCGCATGTCCGACAGAGATGCAAAGGTTCATTCCAAGCAGGTCGATGTATTTCCTGTCCTGCTCGTCCCAAACATATTGCCCTCGGCCACGCTTGATGATCAGCGGATCCTTGTAAGGAACGAACTTGCGCTGGGAGGCTGAGTAGAAGCGGTTCCGGCGGTCGACGATACCTTCTGTCGACCAGTCGATCGCGAGCGATGAATGGGTATGAGGAGCGTTCATATATTGGCCTCCCGGATTGGACAGGCGCAGATAGAACATGGACACGCGCCGAAGGCATCCGGCAAAAGCATCCATCAGGATAACTGATGCAGCCGATTAGCGGCTTGGGGATCTGATGGACGCGATGCGCTCCGCCTCATGTTGGAGCGACGGATGGGTCCAAAGTGTAGTGGTCTGGAGGCAAGTCGGGCAGGCGCTCGTTTATCGTCTGCTTCAGCACTTCGGCGGTCCGCGTCGCAAAGGCCTCGGGCAGGTCTCCCAGCTCGCGTTCGCGCGCGACCAGGAGGATGTTGCGGGACAGGCTGGTGAAGGGCAGGGGGTGGATGTCGATTTCCATGCCTTCGGCAAGGCCGTCGATGAGCAGGGTCGGCGTCAGGATGGCGAAACCCATGCCCGCCGCGACCGGCGCCATCACGACGCTGGAGCGGTCGCCCTCCATGGCCCGCGGCAATTCTATACGCAGGCGGCTGAGATGCTGGTCGACACGCAAGCCGACCGGCGTCTCCCTGGAAAAACGCACGAATGCGAGCTTTCTGGCAAGCTTCGTGATGTCGCCGACATCGCCGGAAAAGCCTTTCGGCGTCACCAGCAGGAACCTCTCGGTCATCACCGGGTAACGCGTCAGCCCCTCGATCTCGAACAGTTCGCCCGAGGTCACCGCAAGATCGGCGCGGCGTGCTCGAAGCAGCGCGACGTGATCGGTGGCAAGTCCGGCAAAAAGGCTGAGTTCGGGAATGCCGAAATTCTTGCGCGCCAGCACGGAAAGCGCCGGCGCCAGCGTGGTGGCGATGGAGGCCAGCAGGGCCACCCTGAGCAGCGGCAGCGGCGCCGCGTTGATGCGGCGGGCGTCGGTGCGCAGCCCCTCCACTTCCGCCAATATCGCGGTGGCCCGGCGATGCAGCGCGATGCCGGCCTTGGTCAGCTCGATCGGCCGCAGATTGCGGTCGATCAGGCTGACGCCGAGGGCCGTTTCCAGGTTCTTCAGATGCTGCGAGGCGGCGGACTGCGTCATCCCGAGCATCTGCGCGGCCTGCGTCACATGCCGCGTTTCGACGACGGCCGCGAAGACCTCGATCGATCGAAAAAGGTTGAAGTCGAAGCTGCCGCTCTTCACCAGGGTTCCTTCGCGGGACTGTCCATAAGTTTTCCTAATGTTGCAGAAATCCCATTGAGCGCAAGCCTACTTGGCGGGAAAGATCGCGCCGTTTCGAAGGCAAGGGTACCGCATCGGTGAAGGAAGACGCTCGGATCGTTATCATAGGCGGCGGCGTGATCGGCTTGAGTGTCGCCTATCACCTTGCCGAGCTTGGCGTCACCGATGTCGTGCTCATCGAGCGCAACCAGTTGACCAGCGGCACCTCCTGGCACGCGGCCGGGATCGTGGGCCCGCTCAGGGCGACGCTTAACCTGACGCGCCTGGCGCAATACGCGACCGAACTGTTCCCGAAGCTTGAGGCGTTGACCGGCCAGACTTCCGGCTACCGGCAAACCGGCGGGGTCTGGCTGGCGCGCCGGGAGGAGCGGATGAGTGAGCTCAGGCGCATCGCGCATATGGGCGACGTCTGCGGCCTTCGGGTGGAGATCGTTGGAGCGGATGTCGTTGGCGAGCGGGTTCCGGGAATCGCGCTGGACGGACTCGCGGGCGCACTTTGGGTCGAGGAAGACGGGCAGGCCAATCCCGTCGACATCTGCGCGGCTTATGCCAGGCGGGCACGCGCCGCCGGGATCCGGATCCTGGAAGGAACGGCCTGCAGCGGCTTCGTCATCGAGAACGGCCGCGTCGCCGGCGTCAAGCTCGCCTCGGGCAGGACGATCCGCTGCGAGGTCGCGGTGAACTGCGCCGGCGCATGGGCAAGGCAAATCGGCGCCATGGCCGGCGTGCCGGTGCCGCTCCAGGCGGCTGAGCATATGTATGTGGTGACCGAACCGGTCGCCGGGCTGCCCAATCCTTTCCCGATCGTGCGCGACCTGGACGAGGGCATCTACGTCAAGGGCGATTCCGGCAAGCTGGTGCTCGGCGGTTTCGAGCCCGATGCCAAGGTCCTCGACATCACCGGCCTGCTCGGCGACAGGCCCTTCCTTGAATTGCCGGAAGACTGGGATCAGTTCGAACCCTTCATGTCGGCCGGGCTGCGGCTCTTTCCGGCGCTTGCCGAAACCGGTATCCGCCACTTCATGAACGGGCCGGAGAGCTTCACGCCGGACACCCAGCCGCTGATGGGCGAATCGCCCTATCTGCGCGGTTTCTTCGTCGCCGCCGGGTTCAACTCGACGGGCATGATGTCATCGGCCGGCGCCGGCAAGGCGATGGCCGAATGGATCGTCGACGGGGAGCCGGGTCTCGATCTGTGGCCGCTCGATATCGCGCGTTTCGACCGCGCCGCCGCGTCGCGCGCCTTCGTGCAGGCGCGCATGGAGGAATCGGTCGCCGACCTCTTTCGCATGCACTGGCCCTACAAGCAGTCCAAGGCCGGTCGCGGCCTGCGCCGTTCGGCGTGGCACGGCATGCTGGACGAGGCCGGGGCGGTGTTCGGCGCGCCGACCGGCTGGGAACGGCCGCTATGGTACGCTCGCGATAAGGCGGAGCGTGAACCGCGCTACACTTTCGGCAGGCAGCACTGGTGGCCGGCGGCTGAACGCGAGGCGGTCGCCATGGCGAGCGGCGTCGGGCTCTTCGAGCTCTCCCCGTTCACGAAGCTCGATGTCACCGGCCGCGATGCGACGAAGCTGCTGCAACAGCTCGCCGCCAACAATGTCGACGTCGCGGAGGGCAGGGCGGTCTACACGCAGATGCTCAACCGCCACGGCGGGATCGAGGCCGACGTCACGGTCACGCGCTGCGGCGAGACCGCCTTCCGGATCGTTTCCGGCGCGGCCACCCGGCAGAAGGATTTCGCCTGGGTCGCGAGGCACGCCAGCGATCTCGGGCTTGATGCCTCGGTGTTCGACGCCACCTCGGCCGAAGCCGTGCTCGGCGTCATGGGCCCGCGCTCCCGTGAATTGCTGCAGCAACTCACCGACGCGGACTTGTCGGAGGCGGCCTTTCCCTTCTCGGCGTCACGGCGCATCGACATCGGCATGGTCAATGTGCGGGCGACGCGGGTCAGCTTCGTCGGCGAGCTTGGCTTTGAGCTCTATGTCCCCGTCGAATGCGCCGAAAGCCTGCTGTCGACCATTCGGGAAGCCGGCAAGGCGCATGACGCGGTCTTTTGCGGCCACTATGCGCTGGATGGCTGCCGGCTGGAAAAGGGTTATCGGCATTGGGGGCACGATATCGGGCCGAAGGAAACGCCGATCGAGGCGGGGCTGGGCTTTGCCGTTTCATGGACGAAAGGCGGGTTCATCGGTCGTGAGGCGCTCGAAGCCGGCAAGGCGAAGGGTTTTGGCCGCCGCCTGCTGCATTTCGCGGTCGACGGTGCCAATCCGCTTCTGCTGCATGACGAACCCATCTATCGGGACGGCAAGTTCGCCGGGCTGACCACTTCGGGCGGCTTCGGTTTTCGCACTGGCTTGAGCCTCTGCCTCGGTTATATCGCCTGCGACCCGGGCGAAACGAAGCAGCAGATCGCCGCTTCGAGTTATGAGATCGCGGTCGCCGGACGGCGCTTCGGCCTCAGGCTTCTCGACAGGCCACCCTATGACCCAACCGGCGGCAGAATGCGCGGCCAACAGGAGACATTATGAGACAGCATGCCCGCGTCGTCGTGATCGGTGGCGGCGCCATGGGGGTTTCCCTTCTCTATCATCTCGCCAAGCGCGGCTGGAGCGACGTGGTGCTCGTCGAGCGGCAGGAGCTTACCGCCGGCTCGACCTGGCACGCCGCCGGGCTCTGCACGCACTTTGCCCACAACGCCACGATCATGGAGATGCGCGCCCATTCCGTGCGGCTCTACCGCGAGGTGCTGACGGCCGAGACCGGCCTGCCGACCGGCTTCCATGCAAGCGGCGCGCTGCGCGTGACACACTCTCCGGAGCGGATGGCCGAGTTCCGTCATGTGCAGGGCCTTGGCCGCTTCGTCGGCTACGACTTCAACATCCTGACGCCGGCCGAGCTGAAGAAAATATATCCGCTCTGCGAAACCGACGGCATCCTGGGCGCCTTCCACGAGCCGCATGACGGCCATGTCGATCCGACATTGGCCACCAACGCGATGGCTGCGGGCGCGCGTTCACGCGGCGCCGAGATCGTCCGACACAATCCGGTGCTGTCGATCGAGCGCACGCCCTCCGGCGAATGGCTGGTCCGCACCGCGCAAGGCGACATCAGGGCGGAGCACGTGGTGAACGCGGCCGGCACCTGGTGCCGCGAGGTCGGCACGATGATGGGCATCGACCTGCCCGTCGTGCCGATGCTGCATCAATACGTCGTCACCGATACCGTGCCTGAAATTGCCGCGCGCATCGCGGCCGGCGACAAGGAACTGCCGATCATCCGCGATCCGGAGGAGAGCTGGTATCTGCGGCAGGAGCGGGACGGCTATATCGTCGGCCCCTACGAGAAGGCGGCTCATCCATGGGCGATCGACGGCGTGCCGCCTGAGTTCGGCATGGAGCTGCTGCCCCCCGACCTCGACCGCGTCGAGCATATCATCGCGTTGGCGATGGAACGCGTGCCGGCCCTCGCCAATGCCGGCATCAAGACCGTGGTCAACGGTCCGATCACCTTCACGCCGGATGCCAACCCGCTGGTGGGACCTGCTTTCGGCCTCCCGAACGGCTGGCTTCTGACAGGATCGAGCATGGGCGTGATGGAAGGCGGCGGAGCCGGCGCCTTTCTCGCCGACTGGATCGTCGACGGCGAGCCACCGCGCGACGCGCTGGCCATCGATCCCCGGCGGTTCGGCAACTATGCCGACCGGGATTACCGCGTCGACAAGGCGGTGGAGTGCTTCGGCCTGCAATTCGGCGTCCACTACCCTTACGAGGAACGCGAGGCGGGGCGTCCGCGCCGCACCACGCCGGCGCTCGACATCCAGTTGTCGCAAGGTGCGGTGCTGGGCGCTGCTTATGGCTGGGAGCGGCCCAACTGGTTCGCGACAGGGAACATCGATCGCGACCCGCCACTGACGTTCAAACGGCCTGGCTGGCTGGGCGCCGTAGGGGCCGAATGCCTCGCCGTGCGCGACAGCGCCGGCATTATCGACTTTTCGGCATTCTCGAAGTTCGAGGTGAGTGGGCCGGACGCCGAAGCCTTCATGGCTTCCCTGGGCGCCAACACGCCGCCATCGCGCCTCGGCCGCATCGGTCTCATTCACGTTCTGACCGAGAGAGGCGGCGTCGCCTCCGAATTCACGGTCACGCGGCTCGAGCAGCATCGTTTCTACCTGACCAGCGCGGCGCTGGCCGAACGGCATGACGAAGACCTGCTTCGCGCCCGGTCGGCCTCCTTTCCCGGTGTCGTCATCGAGAACATCACCGAGAGGCGAGGTGTCCTTGGCGTCATGGGACCGAACGCGGCCGAGATCCTGCAAGCGGTCAGCGAGGTCGATTTCTCCAGCAAGGCCTTCCCGTGGCTGTCCGCGCAGACGATCAGGATCGCCGGCATCAAGGTGACGGCGCTTCGGGTGTCCTACGCCGGCGAACCGGGGTGGGAACTGCATGTCCAGCTCGCGCAGTTCCGGCGGCTCTACGAAACGATCGTCAAGGCGGGCGCCAAGCACGGCCTGCGTCCCTTCGGTGTCTATGCCTTGAACTTCATGCGGCTCGAGAAGGGCTATCGCGGCTGGGGCGCGGACCTGACGACCGAACGCACGCCGCTCGAGGCCGGACTGGGCGCCCTGGTCAAGGCGGACGGACGTTCCTTCATCGGCCGCGGGGCCATGCTGGAACGCCAGAAGGCGAACCCCTGGCGGATGGCGCTGTTGGACATCGAGGATGATGGCGAACGGCTCCCGTTCTACAGCCACGCCGTCCTGCAAGATGGCCGGCCGGTCGGCGTCATCACCAGCGGCGGCTACGGCTTCCGCACCAACAAGGTGCTGGCGCTTGCCTATCTCAGGCCGGGGGTGCCTGAACGCGAGTTCGGCGTCTCGATCCTGGGCAATGAGCTCGCGGCGCGCGAATTGCGGGAAGCTCCCTACGACCCGCGAAATATGCGGTTGCGTGGGCTGGACCACTTGCAGCCCGCTGCATCCGTCTGAACGTCTGGAGGCACACCATGGAAGATGTCGTCACACCTGGCGAAGCCGCATCCCCCGCGCGCTCCCGTGGCCGCGCCGCGCGGCTGGTGCAACGCGGCGCGCAAGGACCGAGGCGTCCCTATATCAGCCGCAGGATCGGCACGTTCAACATCCTCGACGAGGAAGGGCTGAGCCTGATCGAAACCAATGCCGACCGCCTGCTCAAGGAGATCGGCATGGAATTCCATGACGATCCGGAAATCCTCGATCTCTTCCGCGACGCCGGAGCCGATGTGAAGGGAACGCGTGTCCGTTTCGAGCCCGGCATGTGCCGCAAGCTCGTCCAGGCGACGGCGCCGCGGCAATTCAAGCAGCATGCCCGCAATCCTGCCAACACCGTGGTGATCGGCGGAGACAACACGGTGCTTTGCCCATCCTGGGGCCCACCCTTCGTGCATGATCTCGACCGCGGCCGTCGTTATGCGACCCTGAACGACTTCCGCGACCTGGTGCGGATCCATCAGATGATCCCGTACCTGCATCATTCCGGCGGCGTGGTCTGCGAACCGGTCGACCTCCCGGCGAACAAGCGCCATCTCGACATGCTCTACACGCATGTGCGCTATTCGGACCGCCCTTTCATGGGCGCGTTCATCGGCTCCATGCGGGCGCAGGATGCGGTCGACATCGCCAAGATCGTCTTCGGCGCCGAGTTCGTCGCGGAGAACGCCGTGCTCTACAACGTCAGCAACACCAACGCGCCGCTGGTGCTCGACGCCAACATGTCGGGGTCGCTCAAGGTGTACGCGCGCAACAACCAGCCGGTTGCCTGCACGCCATGGACGCTCGCCGGCGCGATGAGCCCCTGCACTGTCGCCGGCACGCTGGCGCAAGTCCTGGCGGAAGCGCTTGCGTGCCTTTCGCTCGTCCAGCTCATCAATCCCGGAGCGCCCTGCCTGATGGGGAGCTTTGCCAGCACCATCTCCATGCAAAGCGGCGCGCCGACTTTCGGCACGCCGGAAGCGGCAAAGATGGTTCTGGCGGCGGGTCAGCTGGCGCGAAGGGTCGGCGTTCCGTTCCACACCGTCGGCACGCTCTCGGCATCCAAGCTGCCCGACGCGCAGGCCGAGCAGGAGGGAACGTGGGGCCTGCTGATGTCGCTCCTTGCCGGCGCCAACGTCATCAACCACGCGACCGGGTGGCTGGAGGGCGGGCTCGTCACCGGCTTCGAGAAGACCATCATCGACGCCGACCTTTGCGGCAAGGTGATGAGCCTGTTCGAGGGCATCGACCTGTCGGAGAATGCGCAGGCGATGGACGCCATCGAGGAAGTCGGGCCGGGCTCGCACTTCCTCGGCAGCGCCCATACCCAGTCGAACTTCCTTTCGGCCTTCTACCGCTCGACGATCAGCGACAACAATTCCTTCGAGCAGTGGAATTCCGAGGGCGGCCTGGACGCCGCCCAGCGCGCCAATCGCCAGTGGAAGAAGCTGCTCAGCGACTACGCGGACCCGGGCCTCGATCCGGCGATCGATGAAGAACTGCGGGCCTTCATCGCCAGGCGCAAGGAGAGCATGCCCGACCAGGATTATTTCTGAGCGTTAAAAGCACTTTGCGCGTCAGAGCCTTATGCGAGTCATCGTTTTTGCTAATGCAGAAGAATAGGGGATGGATTGCCTGCTCGTTTCGCTAACCTGACGCCAAGATCAACAAAGACACCAGGATTGGGGAACCCGTCATGAAACCTTATCTTCTCGGACTATCGGCCGTAGCGCTCGCCGGCTCAATGACATCAGCCTTGTCGGCCGACGTCACGATGCCCGATCCGAACTACGCGACCGCCACGGCGGTGATGAATGTCATCAAGGCCGCGGCGGAGCAGGAACTCGGCCTGCAGATATCGACGGTCACCACCACGGCCGTGCCGGTGATCTGGGAGGCGATGGACCGCAACAAGGGTGAGGTCGACATATGGCCGGACACCTGGCTTCCCAACCAGCAGGGTCTCGTCGATAAATACGTCAAGGACAAGAAGTCGGTTAAGCTGGCGCAGAACAGCTACGAAGCCCAACAGGGCTATTGCGTGACGGAGGTCACCTACGACAAATACGGCATCAAGAATGTTTCGGACCTGGCCAATCCCGACAACGCCAAGCTCTTCGACCGTGACGGCGACGGCAAGGGCAACATGTGGATCGGAGCGCCGGGTTGGCAGTCGACCAACATCGAGAAGGTCCGCGCCCGGGACTATGGCTTCGCCGATTTCTTCAATCTGGAGACGACCGACGAGGCGATCTCGAACGCCACGCTCGACACGGCGGCCAAGCAGGACAAGCCATGGGTGGGATATTGCTATGGGCCACACCAGAATTTCGCCCGCTACAAGCTGAAATTCCTCGCGGAGCCGGCGTATGATCCGGCCAAGTTCGTCGTCGTCCAGGCAAATGAAGATCCGCAATGGTTCGAGAAATCCAAGATCGCATCGGCATACGCCAAGACGACCGTCCATATCGCCTACGCGTCGTCCTTGGCCGATCGCCAGCCCGACCTTGTCGCCGCGCTCGAACGCATGCAGTTCAATCCTGACGATGTGAGCAAATGGGCATACTCCATCATCGTGGACAAGAAGCCTGCCGACGAGGTGGCGAAGGATTGGATCAAGGCGAATCCCGAAACGGTTTCGAAGTGGTTCGGCCACTGAACGACAGGGCACGACCTTGTGATCGTGACGGCTTCGCGGCGGTAGTGCGCGGAGCCGTTGCGCATGGGGGGCGGGCACGATGATGCAAGCGCATCCTCCGGCTGCCTTTACGCGTACTGCCGCGGAAGGTTCGGACCACGCCATCGTCATGAAGGCGGTGTGGAAGGTTTTTGGCGCGCGCGAGCGCGAGGCGATCGCGGCGATCCGCGGCGAGGGGCTCGACAAGCAGCAGGTCGCCGAGCGCTTCGGCTGCGTGGTCGGTGTCGCCGGCATCGACATTTCGGTTGCCCGCGGCGAGATCTTCTGCGTCATGGGTCTTTCGGGCAGCGGAAAATCGACGCTGATCCGCCACATCAATCGCCTGCTTGAACCGTCGGCGGGCGAAATCTTCATCGATGGCGAGAACATCCTGGCCAAGACGCCGGCCGAACTTCGCGCGCTGCGTTCGCACAAGATCGGCATGGTGTTCCAGAGCTTCGGGCTCTTGCCGCATCGCACGGTGCGCGACAACGTCGCCCTGCCGCTGGAGATCCAGGGCGCGACCAAGCAGCGCCGCTTCGACGTTGCCGAGGCGGCGCTGGCGAAGGTCAATCTCGCGGGCTGGGGCGACCGCTATTGCCAGGAGCTTTCAGGTGGCATGCAGCAGCGCGTCGGACTGGCGCGCGCGCTCGCGGCCGATCCCGCGATCCTCTTGATGGACGAACCGTTCAGCGCGCTCGATCCGCTGATCAGGCGGCAGCTGCAGGACGAATTCGTGGCGCTCTCCAAGTCGATGGGCAAGACGGTGATCTTCATCACGCACGATCTCGACGAGGCGATCCGCATCGGCGACCGGATCGCCATCATGAAGGACGGCGCGATCATCCAGACCGATACGCCTGAAGAGATGGTCACCTCGCCGAAGCATGAATACGTAGCCAGGTTCATCGCCGATATTTCACGCCTCAACGTCATCACCGCGCGGCGCATCATGCGGCCTGTCGCCGAGGCTGGCCCGCAAGAGCGCGGATTGCGCCGGGTCGCCGAGCAGGATCTTTTGTCCACCCTCGTGGATATCGCAGCCGCATCGCCCGATCCGCTGGCCGTCGAGGACACGAGCGGCAACATTGTCGGCATTGTCGATCGCCAGTCGATCCTCGACGGTCTGAGGAAGGGGGATACGGCGTGAACACGCACATGCCTCCGAGTTCCGATGCCTCGGGACAGGCCCGATCCGAGGACGCGCTCGCCCGCGAATTCGCGGTCCAGAGTTCCGATTACTACGTCCGCGCCTTTGCAAGGATCAGAAACGCCACCGGAAGAGCCTGGTCGTTCAACCTGGCCGCAGTGCTTTTGGGGCCTGTCTGGGCGGCCTCGCGAAACCTGCTGCTCCTGTTCTGGATAACGCTCCTGCTCCACATGGCGGCCGTTGCCCAGATCAGCGTCGGTGCCTCCGGCAATCTCGGAGCCGCGGAGCAGAGCCGCGCCGAGCGCCTGACCCAGCAGGCGCAGGATCGAGCCAAACAGGCGCAGGCCGCGAAGGATCAGGGCGCCGCCAACGCCGATGGCCTGGATAAATCGGCAAAGGCCCTTGAACGCGCCGCGACCCAGGCCGTGGCCACCGCGACGGCGGCACGCGCTCAAGGTTCTCGTTTCATAGTCACGGGTCTGGCCACGCTGCTGCTCAGCGTCGCGCTCAGCGGGCTGCTTGCCAACGGCATGCTTGAACGTCGTTTCACCCGGTGGCGCTCGGACCGGACCATTCACAGCGGCCGCAACTACGTGCTTGCGTCATGCGCGACGCTTTTCTGCGTCGCGATATTTGCGCTCACGGCCTATCGCTTTGCCGCCGCCGCTCCCCCGGCCTGGCTGGCGGTCGCGCCATCGAACAGGGATTGGCAGGCGGCGTTGTCGTCCGGGCTTGACGCCGTCATGCACCAGATCGCGCAGTCGGGAGATGCGTTCTTCAGCCTCATTACGCGCGGCCTGTCCGGCTTCCTCGATGCCTTGGCCTACGCCCTCACCGGCATGCCATGGCCGGTGACGATGGCGCTGATCCTCCTGCTTGCCTGGCAGCTCGCCGGCCCCCGCGTCGCCATCTTCACCGGCGCGGCGCTCGCCTATCTTTCGCTGCTCGGCTTCTGGGAAAAGAGCCTCGACACGATCGCGCTGCTCGGCACGGCGGCGATCCTTTGCCTGGCGATCGGGATTCCGCTCGGCATCTGGTGCGGCCGCAGGCCGCGCGTCTATGCCGCCATACGTCCGGTGCTGGATTTCATGCAGACCATGCCGGCCTTCGTCTACCTCATCCCCGTCATCGCGCTGTTCGGCATCGGCAAGCCGCCCGGCATCATCGCTACGCTGATCTTCGGCACGCCACCCGTCGTGCGCCTGACGGCGCTCGGCCTGCAGGGCGTTCCTGCCAGCATCCGCGAGGCGGCGCAGGCCTATGGCGCGACCAGGTGGTTCTTGCTGACGCGTGTGGACCTGCCGCTGGCCAAGCCGTCGATCATGGCCGGCATCAACCAGACGATCCTGATGTGCCTTTCCATGGTCGTCATCGCCTCGCTGATCGGAGCCAAGGGGCTCGGCGAGGACGTGCTGAACGCGTTGCAATACGCCGCCGTCGGCCAGGGCCTTCTAGCGGGTTTCGCGATCCTGCTTTGCGCCATGGTGATCGACCGCATCGTCCAGGGCAATATTTCGCAATCGGGCAGATAGAGCCGAATGGGCCCGACAAGCCCGGGCCCGCCGACGCGATGCTCGAAATCGCGGCCGAGGCGCGTTCAAGATCTATTCGGTGACGGACGGGTCTGATTTCCCGGCCACCGCGGCTTTGGAATGAGCCGCCCGCAAGCGGCGAAAATCGCCGGGCGACTGGCCGACCCAGCGTCGGAAGGCGTGGTTGAACGCGCTGACCTCGGAATATCCCAGCGAAAACGCGATCTCCCCAAGCGCCAGTGTTTCGTTCTCCAGGAGGTTCAGCGCCAGCGTCTTGCGCACGTCGCTTTGAAGTTCGGAATAGTTCACATCGGCATCCTTGAGACGACGCTGCAGCGTCCGCACCGAGGTGCCCGTCGCCTTGGCGAGGTGCTCGATGCCCGTTTCGCCCTTGACCAGCAGGCGGGCGATCTCGCGCCGCAGCTGTTCGATCTCGCCGCGCTGCTGCGGCAAAGCGGCGAGCCGAAGATCGCCATAGTGGCGCATCAGGCTTTCGATCATGCCGTCGGCCGTCGCCATGGGCCGCCTGAGCAGAGCTGCGTCAAACCGGATGCCGGCCCAGGGATGGCCTGCCTGGATGTTGTTGCCCATGATCTCCGTGCGGGTGCGCCGTTCCGCCGGCGTCTCGTCCGCCAATTGCGGCAGCAGGACCTCCTGCGGCGTCCAACGCGGATCGCCGAGCCCGACGCGCATGAGGTTGCACGCGAGGGCGATCGCCCAGTCGACTTTCTGCCGGTAGGCCATCATCAGCGGGTCGATATAGTAGGAATAGACGAACGCGATCCCGTCGCTGACTTCCACGCCATGCACGGTCGCGTCGACCATGGTCGGCAGATAACGGCCGACCGTTGCGAAAGCCTCGCCTACCGTGCGCGAGGCCAGGGCTACATTGCCGACGACGCCCGCGTGCCTCGGCTCGTACTGCGCGCCGAACTTCAAGCCGAACTGCCGGTCCGGCAGGACGTCGGCGCAAATCTCCAGGAGCTCCAGATAGCGGATGAGCGGCACGCGCCGATCCGGATCGATCAGGTCCTCGGCTTCGAGCCCGGCACGGCGCAAGGCTTCGCCCACCTCGGCCCCGCGCGAGCTCATATAGGCATCGAGGCCGTAGACGATGCTCGCCAGATTGATGGTCGGCGTGGCCAGCTTGGCCGCGGCGCGTGTTTCCGTCGTCATTTGGCGCGACCTCGCAAGGCTTTGGCGGGGCATATCAAGACGGTCCTCCCTTCTTTGACGAATACCCGGGCGGCACTGAAAAACGGCCGCTCGCGGTCGTGTCATTCGAAAAGAAAGGGATCCACCATGACCAAATTTACACCACCGCCCGCGCCGAGCGAAGTCGAAGCTTTCATAGGCCAGGTTGTCACCGACCTGAGCGCTGCTTTTTCCGGCGTGCTGGTCAATGTGGGCCGCAAGCTTGGCCTGTATCAGGCGATGGTCGACCTCGGCGCCTGCACATCGAATGCGCTTGCCGAGGCGACCGGCATTCGCGAGCGCTATGTCCGCGAGTGGCTCGCCAACCAGGCGGCCGGCGGCTATGTCGCCTATGACGCCAACAAGCAGACTTACGCCCTGCCTCCCGCGCAGGCGATGGTGCTGGCGCTCGACCAGAGCCCGGTTTTCATGGCGCCCGCCTTCGAGGTTGCGGCCTCGTTCTGGCTCGACGAAGATCGGATCGTCGAAACCTTCCGCTCCGGCGAAGGGCTGGGTTGGCATGACCATAACCATCGCCTGTTCTGCGGCACCGAGAGTTTCTTCCGCACGGGCTATCGCACGCATCTGGTCGCCGACTGGCTTCCCGCGATGGACGGCGTCGTCGAGCGCTTGAAGCGCGGCGCCCGGGTCGCCGACATCGGCTGTGGGCACGGCGCCTCCACCATCCTGATGGCGCAGGCATTTCCCAAGTCGAGTTTCGTCGGCCTCGACTATCACCACGGGTCGATCACGATCGCGCGCACCCGCGCGGCCGAACAGGGCGTGACCGGCAACACCGCGTTCAAGGTGAAGTCCGCAACGGAGTTCGACGAGCGCGACTTCGACCTCATCTGCTTCATGGACTGCCTGCACGACCTGGGCGATCCGGTCGGCGCGCTCACTCGTTGCCGCGAGGCGCTCAAGCCGGATGGCAGGGTGCTGCTGGTGGAGCCTTATGCCGGCGACCTGCTGGAGGAGAACCTGAACCCTATCGGCCGCATGTACTACGCCGCCTCGGCGATGGCTTGCACGCCGAATTCGCTGTCGCAGGAGGTCGGGCTGGGCCTTGGGGCGCAGGCCGGCGAGGAGCGCCTGCGCAAGGTTGCGCGACAGGCCGGGTTTTCCAGCCTGCGCCGCGCCGCCCAGACGCCGGTCAATTTGATCCTTGAACTGACCCCCTGACCAGCGACGTTCGGCAACCCAAATCGATGCGAGTCCCTCGGGCGGCGGCTCGGCATCCGCCTTTCCGATTTATGCTGTCGTTCCGGATAGACGCCATGCCGCCGCTCACAGCCAGAGGTGCATTGATATGCTGACCGCACTCCTTTTTCGTTTTCCTTTCCCCGGTCCCTGGGGAAAGGAGCTGGCGGAAGCCGCCCACGGGCTCGCCCGCGACATCGCCACCGAGCCGGGGCTCGTCTGGAAGATCTGGCTGGAAGACCATGCCGCCGGCCATGCTGGCGGTATCTATCTGTTCGAGGACGCCGCTGCCGCCGGACGTTATCGTGAGAAGCATGAGCGCCGCCTCGTGGCCATGGGGCTCACCGGCGTCACGGCAAATGCCTTCTCCGTCAATTCCGAGCTGTCGGTTCTGACAATGGCGGGAGCCGCACTAGGGGCATGATCCCGAAAAGTGGGAACCGGTTTTCGGATAAGATCATGCTCCAATAGGGAGATAGATCAGGGTGACGATTTGACGAGACATCATCCTGATCGAGGGCTGCCGGCCCTCCACGTCGCTTTAAGTCTTCCGCGCCATGAACGCGCTGGCAGACGCGGCGCGTCTCGCCAACCCCCTGTCACATGATTCCGAAGGTCCTGTAGGCCTCCACCGCGCTCATGCCTTCGCGGATTGCCTTGGCGACAAGCTTCTCGCCGCGAACTTTTTCGAGCGCCAGCCGTACCACCTCTTCCTCCGCCTGGCGCGGGATGACGAGGACACCCTCCTTGTCCCCGAACAGCAGCATACCAGGCTCGATGCGCACGCCGCCGATCTCGAGCGCGCAGCGATAGTCCATGACCTTGCCGCGCACGCCCTGGTCCTGCGCGTAGTAGCCGGTGCAGAAGCAAGGGAAACCGAGCGCCTTGATACCGTCGGTGTCACGGGCGAAGCCGTTGACCAGCGCGCCATGCGCGCCAAGGATTTTCGCGCGCGTCGACATCAACTCGCCCCACAACGCATAGCGGGGCGAGGCGCCGCTGGCGACGTAGATTTCGCCTGGCTTCAGATCGTCCAGCGCCTCGAACATCAGCCCGAACGGCTTGGTCATCAGCGGATTGCGCGTCGGCTCGCTGGATGGGAAGATGTCGGTCTCGAGCACCGGCATGGCACGGCCGAGCAGGCGCGTTTTTTCGTCGACCGGCTTGAACACCGGCGGCAGGAACTGGTGCTGCAGCCCGAGCGTGTCCATCACGTCGCCGACCACCGCGACGAAGAGTTCTTCCTCGAACAGGCGGTACATTTCGGCGTCGTCGGCATAGGGGCGCGTCGATCTGGTCATCAGGCTTGCATCCGGATGTTGGTGGATTGGGCGGTACGGGAAGGCCCCAGCGACGCGGCGTTTTGCACCAGCGCGCGCATATAGCCGAGCGCAAACGCCTTTCCCGCATGCCAGGGCGCGTCGCAGGACATTTCCGGCGTATGGTCCGGAATGATGACGCCGTCATAGTTTTCGTCGCGCAGGATGCGGACGATTTCGGCCATGTCGATGTCGCCGTCATCGACGAAGGTTTCGTGATAGGTGGGCACCTTGCCGCGCACATTGCGGAAATGGATGTAGCCGATGCGCTTGCGCTGGGCGAAGCGGCGGACATGCCCGTAGATCTCGTCGGTGCCGGGCATCTCCTGCAGCGAGCCGAGGCAGAGCTCCAATCCATTGGCGGGCGAATCGACGATGTCCATCAGCCGGTCGTACTTCTCCGGCCGGTTGACGAGCCTGGCGGTGCCGCGCAGCGCCTCGGCCGGCGGATCGTCGGGATGCGCGGCGAGCACCACGCCGGACTCCTCGGCCACCGGGACGACCTCCCGCAGGAAGGCGCCGAGCCGCTGCCAGAGCTCATCGCTGCTCACCTTCACCGGTTCCGCGTTCGGCCGGCCGGAGCGGTAGCGCATGTTCCAGACGACGCCGTCGGGCAGCGGCAGGTCGGGATCGATGGCGGCAAGGTCGAGCCCCACCGACATCGCCTCGCCACGCGCGAACGGTCCCCGCGACCAGCCCCAGACGCCGGCGATGGAGAAATTATAGCCGATGCAGGGGATGCCGGCGCGCCCGGCATCGCGAACAAGCCGTTTCATTCCTTCGATCTGCTTCGCCCTGTCGGGACCGTCGAGCAGGATATCGGACCAGAAGCGCGGCGAGAAATTCTCGATCGCGGCGATTTCCAGACCGTTGTCGCGCACGCTTTTCACCAGGCCGGCGAAGTCCTCGTAGTTCCACAACTCGTCGGTGGAGCAGTCGCCCCAGCCTTCCTTCTCGCTGCCGGCGGAAAGCGATGGATCGCGGCCACGAAAATAGTTCGTGAGATGGGCAACGACATGGGTGGCGCCCGCCTGGCGGGCAAAGCGGAAATTGTCGGGCGTCAACGACTCCCGGTAGAGGCCAAGACCGATCTTCATTGTCATTTCACACCGATGCCGGCGGTCAGGCCGCCATCTATTCTGTAGTCGGCGCCGGTGCAGAATCCGGCCTTCGACGAGCACAGGAAGGCGATGAGCTCAGCCACTTCCTCAGGCTCGCCGATGCGGCCGAGCGGATGCGCCGCGCCGAAGCGCCTGTAGGCTTCCTCGACATCGGCATCGCTGCCGTTGTCGCCGCGCGCGGCCTTCTCCAGGATCGGCGTGCGGATCGAGCCGGGGCTGACCGAATTGACCCGGACGCCGGCGGCCGCATAGTCTAGCGCCAGGGAACGCGTCAGCGTGTGGATGGCGCCCTTGGTCGTGGCATAGGCGGCCACATTCTGCTGGCAGGCGAAGCCTTGCACCGAGGCGACGTTGACGATCGCGCCGCCGCCGCGCTTGATCATTTCCGGAATGCCGAAATGGGCAGTCAGGTAGATAGAACCGACATTGACCGTCATCGCCTTGTTCCAGGTTTCCCAATCGGTCGTCGTCGCGGTTCCATAGGGATGGACCGCCGCCGAATTGACGATCACGTCGAGGCCGCCGAAACGCTTGACGCCGGCCGTGACGGCGTCACGGACCTGGTGCTCAACGGACACGTCGGTGTCCATGACCACCACACCGGCCCCGGTGCCTTCCAGCTCCGCCCTCATCGCCGCATTGGCCGAGCGGTCGATGCCGCAGGCGATGATCGCGGCGCCTCCTGCCGCAAGGCGGCGGGCGGTCGCGAGGCCGATCCCGGTCGTCCCGGTCACCAGCGCGACCTTGCCTTCAAAATCCTTCATTGTGGGAACTCCTTCAGTCGCTGTCGGAAGCCGGCTCTTCCGGCAGGAAGCGCAGGGCAAAATCGAGATGGCGGCTCATCAGATACGCGTAGGCCAGCCTGTCGCGCGCCCGCAGCGCCGCGATGATCTCGCCATGCGCGGCGCGGGTGTCGGCCAGCACCGGGCGCATTTCCTTGCCGATGGTCATGATGCGCAGGATCACGGGCGAAAGGAAGGAATACATGTCCGCCAGCATGCGGTTGTCCGCCAGCCCGATCAAAGCCATGTGGAAATTGAAATCGTTTTCGGCGGCTTCCTCGATCGAGCGGCTGTCGACGATCCGGGCATTGATCTCGTCGAGCGCCTCGATCTGTTCGCGCGTCGCCTTGAGCACGATGTGGTCGCCGATGCCGACCTCGATGATGCGCCTGAAGCCCTGGATGTCGGCGAAGGACGAGCGCGAGACATCCATATGCGCGGCGAAGAAATTCTGGATGGCGATGCTCTGGCCGTCGGCGAGCACTGCGCCGACGCGGGGCTTCGGCTCGATCAGCCCATAGGTCCGGATCGTGCGCAACGCCTCGCGCACCGTGTTGCGGCTGGCGCCTGTTATTTCGCTGAGCTCGCGTTCGGTGGGCAGCACGTCGCCGACATTCAACTGCCGCGCCCGGATGAGGTCGAGAATCTGCCCGGCCGCGGTGTCGACCGCGGACCTGCCGCCGGCACGGCGGGCGACGCTGTTGTCGCGCGCGGCCTGAGTGTCTTCCAACGCCGATCCTCCTGAATTGTTGGACCAACATACCGGATGATTCACGGAAAACAACTGATTTGAGGCTGTTTCGGGTAAAATCTTGGGTATCTGAGCCGACGAACAGCTTCCCCGCCGTCGCGATTTTTAATTTGACTCTCATTGTGGTCCAACAATAAGTTGCCGGCCTCTCACAAAGGAAAGCGGCAATGGAACAATGCTGGCGCTGGTATGGTCCGGACGACCCGGTGGTGCTCGATCACGTCAGGCAGGCTGGTGCGACGGGCGTGGTCTCTGCCCTGCACGACATCTATGACGGGCGCGTCTGGCCGCTGGAAAACATCCTCGAGCGCAAGCGGATCATCGAGGCGGCGGGGCTGGCCTGGTCGGTGGTGGAGAGCATCCCTGTCCACAACTCGATCAAGATCGGCTCGCCGGAGCGGCCCCGTTACGTCGACTGGTACAAGGACACGATCCGCGCCCTGGCGAAGGCCGGCATCTCGACGATCTGCTACAATTTCATGCCTGTGGTCGACTGGACCCGCACGGATCTGGCTTATCGTCTTCCGACGACCGGTTATGCGCTGCGCTTCGATGCGATCGATTTCGCCGCTTACGACCTGTTCGTGCTGAAGCGCCGGAATGCCGAGGCCGGCTACACCCCAGACCGCATCGCCGAGGCGGAGTCGCGGCTGAAGGGGCTGGGCGAAGAAAAGATCGAGCAGATCGAGCGCAACCTCATCGCGGGCCTGCCGGCCACCGAGCGCAGCTACAGCCGCGATAGCTTTCGCGAGGCCCTGGCCGAATACGACGCGATCGGGCCGAAGGAACTGCGCGAGAACCTCGCCTGGTTCTTGCGCGAGATCATTCCGGTGGCCGAGGACGAAGGGGTGCGCATGTGCATCCATCCCGACGACCCGCCTTTCTCGCTCTACGGCCTGCCGCGCATCGTCTCGACCGCTCAGGATGCGCGCTTCATCCTCAACGCCGTCGACAGCCCGGCCAATGGGCTGACATTCTGCACCGGCTCCTATGGCACGCGCGCCGACAACGACATCGTCGCGATGGTCAAGGAGTTCGCCAGCCGCATCCATTTCGTCCATCTGCGCAATGTCACCATCGAGGATGATGGCTCCTTCCACGAGGCCGAGCACCTCGAGGGTGGCACCGACATGGCGCATGTCATCCTCGCGCTGATGCAGGAGGAGGCGCGCCGTCGCAAGGAAGGTCGCGCCGACTGGCGCATCCCGATGCGGCCGGATCACGGACACCTGCTCGCCGACGACATCGGCAAGACCACGATCAACCCCGGCTACTCGTTGATCGGCCGGCTCAAGGGCCTCGCCGAGTTGCGCGGCATCATGCGCGCCGTCGAACGCTTCGGTCTGGCTTGAGGTTGTCGCTGGGGCCATCGTTTGCGTATGTAAAAACTATTTGCCTAGGTGAAAATACCTGCTACTGGTTTGCGAACCGGGGACATTCCCGGTTCCAGGGAGGAATTGCCGGATATGACAAGACTGCGCGGTCTTGCGTGGGATCATCGACGTTGCTGGGGTCCGCTGCATGCCAGCGTCGGGCCGTATTGCGCCATCAATCCCGGCCTTGAGATCGAATGGGACCGTCGTAGCCTCTATGAATTCGGCGAGGGCGCGCTCGGCCCGGTGCTTGCCGAATACGATCTGGTCGTGTTCGACCACCCCTTCATCGGCGACATCGCGCGGGACGAACTGATGGTGCCGTTCGACACCTATCTGTCGGCGGAGCAGGTTCGTTTCTTCGAGCACGATTCCGTCGGTCCGTCCTGGCGCTCCTATGGCAAGAACGGACGTCAGTGGGCATTGCCGATCGACGCGGCCTGCCATGTCGCTTCATATCGTCCGGATCTTCTGGAGCGCTACGGGTCGGTGCCTCGTACGCATGAAGAGGTCGTCGGCCTCGGTCGGCTCGCACGCAAGGACGGGAAATGGCTCGGACTGCCTTTCGTGCCGACGGACGCCATGTGCCTGCTTCTGACGCTCGGCGACCCACAGGAAGACGGCGAGCACTTCATCGCGAAGGGAATGGTCGAGCAGGCGGTCGCGCAACTGCGCGAGCTTGCGGCGCTGTCGCATCCGAACTCGTCCGGCTGGAATCCGATCCGCTGCTACGACCACATGGTTGCGCATGACGACGTGGTCTATGTGCCGTTCGCCTTCGGCTATGTGAACTACGCCGCGAAGACCGAGAGGCCCTATCTGCGCTTTGCCGATGTGCCCACCGTGCGATCGGCCGGCGCCTTGCTCGGCGGCGCCGGCATTGGCGTCAGCGCCCAGTCGAAGCACAAGCAGGAGGCGGTCGATTACGCCCTGTTCCTGTGCTCGCCCGACTATCAGCGCGGCGACTATGTGAAGTCAGGCGGGCAGCCGGGATCACTGGCGGCCTGGGAGGATCCCGAGGTCAACAGCCTATCCGGTGATTTCTTCTCCACGACGCTGCGCACGATCGGCTCGTCTTATCTTCGTCCGACGCATCCGGGCTTCATCGCCTTCTTCCGCGAATGCGCGCCGCGCGCGGCGGCGGCCATCGCCGGCGACATCCCGGCCGCCGAACTCGCCGAGCACGTCAACCGCCTCTATCGCGAAACCAGGCAGCCGGAACGGAGTATTGCTTGATGGCCGCCGGTATTGCCGAGACGCTCGACGAAGGCGAAAGCGGCCGCAACGGATATCGCGTTCCGGCGGTGGAGAAGGCGCTCGACGTGCTGGAGTTCATGGCCTCCAGTGCCGAGACGCTGACCCAGACCGAGATCGCGACCGGCCTCGGCCGCTCCATCCACGAGATCTACCGCATCCTGCTTCTCCTGGAGAAGCGCGGCTACATCTTCCGCACGCAATCGGATCGCTTCCGGCTGTCGCTGAAGCTGTTCGAGCTGGCGCATATGCATCCGCCCGTGAACCGCCTCGTCGAATGCGCGCTGCCGGTGATGCGCGAGTTGACGGCGAATGCCGATCAAAGCTGCCACCTTGTGGTGCGCGAGGGCCAGAATGCGCTTGTGGTGCTGCAGATCGATTCACCGCTGCCGATGCGCTACTCGGTTGCGCTCGGATCGCATTTCCCGATCCTCGAGACCAGCTCGGGCGCCGTGCTTCTCGCCCATTCGAACCAGGCCGAGCGCGAGCGCATCGTCGAGCGCATCGTGGCCGCCGGCGAAGGCCAGGGCACGAGGGCCGAGATCGAGGCGCGGCTGAACGAAGTGGCCAGGCTGGGCTACGAGATGCGCGCTTCGCTGGCCGTCGAGGCCTGCACCAACATCTCGATGCCGGTGCGCGATCACACCGGAGCCGTCATCGCCGCGCTCACGGTGCCGCTGCTGCCGCAGAAGGCGGCGCGCTTCGACCGCGAAACCGTCTTCGAACGTGCCCGCGCCGCCGCCGAGAAGATATCGGCCGCGCTTGGCTGGGGCGAAACCGCCTCTTCGTTACGTGCCGACCCGGAACGGCGGGACTACCCGTTCAGCGACTGACAAAAGCGATAAACCTGGGAGAAGAAAATGAACTGGTCGAAGTCAATCCTGTTCGCATCCGCGGCCGTGCTGGCCTTGGGCGCGGCCGCGGCGCATGCCGAAAACATGCCCAAGCGCATCGGCTACGTCACCAACTACGCCACCCATGAGTGGTATCAGAACGTCATCAAGGGCATGAAGGCGCGCGCCAAGGACCTCGGCATCGAGTTCGAGGTGCAGGACGCCAATCTCGACATCGCCAAGGAAGTCTCCGCTGCGGAAGACTTCATGGCCAAGGGTGTCGACGTCTTGATCATCACGCCTGTGAACGAAGAAGGCGTGGTGCCGCTCCTGCGCAAGGCGAAATCCAACAACATCCCCGTCGTGCTCGAAGGCAATCCGGTCAAGGGCATGACCACGATGGTCGCCATCTGCGACTATGACACCGGCTACATGTCGGGCGTCGAGGCTGGCAAATACGCCAAGGAGAAGCTCGGCGGCGTTGCCAAGGTGATGAATGTCGGCCTGCCGCTGCTTTCCGCCACGGTGCTGCGCTCGCACGGCTTCATGGACGGTCTGAAGACCGTCATCCCCGATGCCGTCATGGTCCATGACCTCGACGGCGGCGGCAATCCGGACCGCGCGCTCGAGGTTTCCTCCGCCGCGCTGGCCAAGAATTCCGACATCAACATCATCTACGGCATCAACGATTCCTCTTCGCTGGGCGGCCTGCAGGCCTGGAAAGCAGCCGGTAAATCGCAGGACGGCCTGTTGACCGTCGGCACCGGCGGCGAGGGCCTCGCCTTCATCAACGCCATGCAGAATGAGCCGTCCTACCGCATCGAGGCCGCGATGTTCCCGGAAAAGGAAGGGTTCACCGCCATCGACGCCGCGGTCAAGCTGTTCAACAATGAGGAAGTGCCCGAGCACATCGTCAGCCCGACCGCGCCGATGACCGGCGACGAGTGGAAGAAGTACTATGACTACGATGGCACCACCCGCACCATCAAATGGGATGCCGTCAACGCGCTGCAGCCGCCGGCGAAGTGCATGAAGACGTCGGCTGACCTGAAGAAGTAGGCTGATCGGCATGGCCCTTCCCGCGTGGCGGGGAGGGCCGGCAGTCAGGCGCCGTTGGCGGCAAAACCGCGCCGCCGGCGCCCGACCCCTGAACGACGGGAACGGACTGAGATGAGCGAGCTTACACACGCGCCTGCGCAAAGGCGTTCGATTGGCGGCCAGCTTCTGGGCGGCAGCCAGCTCGTGCTGGGCGTCATCCTGGCCGTGCTGTGCATCGCCATCTCGATCGCGGCGCCGCAGTTCTATTCGGAGGCCAACATCATCGCCATCCTGCGCCAGTGCGCGCTGGTGCTGATCGTCGCCTCGGGCATGACCATGCTCATCATCACGGCCGAGGTCGACCTGTCGGTCGGCGCCTCGCTCGCCTTCGTCGGCTGCATCGGCATGGCCGTTCTCAATTCCACGCATAGCCTTGCGCTCGGCATGCTGGCGGCGCTTGCCTTTGCCGGCGGCGTCGGCCTGTTCAACGGGCTGGTCGTCACCAGGCTCAGGGTCAATTCGCTGATCGCCACCATCGGCACGATGATGATGCTGCAGGGCGGCGTCTATCTGTTCACCCGAGAGGCGGTGCAGAACCACAATCAGCTGGCGAGCTTCACCGATCTCGGCGCGGGTTATGTCGGCGCCGTGCCGGTTCCCGTCATCCTGGCGGCGCTGATCTTCGTCGTTGCCTATGTGACGCTGCGCTTCACCACGCTCGGCCGCTACCTTTACGCGGTCGGCGCCAACGAGAAGGCGGTGCGCCTCTCCGGCCTGCGCTCGGAGCGCCTGAAGCTGTTCGCCTTCGTCGTCACCGGCCTCTGCGTTGGCGTCGCCGGCATGATCCTGTCGTCGCTGATGAATGCCGGCCAGCCGACTGCCGGCCGCGGCTTCGAGTTGACGGTCATCGCCGCTGTCATCCTCGGTGGCACCAGCCTGCTCGGCGGCCGCGGCTCGCTGTTCGGCACATTGCTCGGCGTGCTGGTGCTGAAGGTGATCGACAACGGCATCATCATCCTCGGCTGGAACCAGGACCTGCAGATGGTGGTGCCCGGCATCGTCATCATCCTGGCGACCTATCTCGACATCATCCGGAACAAAGCCAATGTCCGTTGATTTCCTTCATCCCGGCGAAGGCGCGGCCATCGACACCAACGTGCCGGCGCTGGAAATGCGCGGCATAGGCAAGCGCTTTCCGGGCGTGGTGGCGCTCGACAATGTCGACCTTACCCTGGAGCCCGGCAAGATCCACGCCCTGATGGGCGAGAACGGCGCCGGCAAGTCGACGCTGATCAAGATCATGGCCGGCGTCTACGGCAAGGATGCGGGCACGATCCGCTTGCGCGGAGGCGAGGTCGACATCAAGTCGCCGCGCGACAGCCTGAAGCAGGGCATCAAGGTCGTGTTCCAGGAGATCGCGCTGATCTCCGAATTCACAGTCGCGGAAAACATCTTCCTCGAAGGCTATCCGACCGGCCGCGCCGGCTCGATCGACTGGAAGAAGATCCGCGCCGAGTCGGCGGCGCTGTTCAACCGCATCGGCTTCAACGTCGATCCGGCGGCGCGCACTGGATCGCTGCCGGTCAGCCAGCAGCAGATGGTCGAGATCGCCCGTGCGCTCGCCCACGAGGCCCGCGTCGTGGTGATGGACGAGCCGACGTCCTCGCTGACGCCGAACGAAGTCTCGCTTCTCTTCACCGTCATTCGCCGTCTGGCGGCCCTCGGCATCGCCGTGGTCTATGTCAGCCACAAGCTCGACGAGGTGTTCGAGATCGCCGACACGGTGACCGTGCTGCGCGACGGCCGCCATATCTCGACCAAGCCGATCGGCGAACACACCAACGACACGCTGATCCAGGACATGATCGGCCGGCGCATCGAAAATCTGTTTCCGCGCCAGCGCGGCGCGGCCGGCAGCAGGATCGCGCTTTCGGTCGAAAACCTCAGCACGGCGAAGAAGCTGCAAGACGTTTCCTTCGAGGCGCGCGCCGGCGAGGTCCTCGGCTTTTTCGGCTTGATGGGCGCGGGCCGCACCGAACTCGCCAAGGCGATCGTCGGCTACGACCCGATCACGTCGGGCACGATCACCATCGACGGTCAGCGACTTGCGCCGCATGACACGCGGGCCGGCGTCAAGCTCGGCATCGGCCTGCTCACCGAGGATCGCAAGAGCGAAGGCCTGATGGGCGAACTTCCCGTCTACCAGAATGCCAGCCTCGCCTCGCTTGGCACGTTCGCCCGCCTGGGCTTCGTCGATAAGTCGAAGGAACACCAGGCGGTGCAGGACTATGTCGACCGCTTCCGTATCAAGACCCCCAGCCTGTTCCAGCAGATCAAGAACCTGTCGGGCGGCAACCAGCAGAAGGTGCTGATCGCGCGCTGGCTGATGCGGGGCTTGAAGGTCATCGTCGTCGATGAGCCGACACGCGGCATCGATGTCGGCGCCAAATCGGAGATCTTCGCGCTGATCGACCGGTTGGCCGGCGAAGGCCTGGCGGTCGTCATGATGACGTCGGAGATGCCGGAACTGCTTGGACTCGCCGATCGCATCGCGGTGATGTGCGAAGGCCGTCTGACCGCGATCATGTCGCGTGACGAGGCCACGCAGGAGAAGATCCTCAATGCGGCCATCGGGTGACACGCCATGACGCTTCGCGGCTGCATATCCCGGGATCCGCACTTCGAAGGGAGCAAGCGATGAGCCTTGCAAGCACGGCTTCCGCAAAGGCTGAGCCATCCATGCTGGCGCGCCTCTTTGCCCGGCAGGAAGTGGCGTTGCTCGTCTGCCTCATCCTGGTGTTGGCGTTCTTCTCATTCACGGTCGAGAATTTCTTCTCCGTGCGCAATCTGACCAACGTGCTTGGCCAGGCATCGCTGCCGTTGATCGCCGGTATCGGCTGCGCCATCGTCTTCATTTCCGGCGAGGTCGACATTTCGATCGGCTCGCTGCTGGCGACCATCGCGCTGCCGCTGATCATCATCATGAACGACACCAACTCGCTGCTGCTCGGCGTCGGCGCGGCGCTGTTCTTCGGCCTGATCATCGGCGTCGTTAACGGCTATCTCGTCGCCTATGCCGGTATCAACTCGCTGATCGTCACGCTCGGCACGATGTTCATCATGCGCGGCGGCGTCTATCTCTACACCGGCCAGCGCGCGATCCCCGACGACGCCAGCCTCGACAGCTTCATCGCGCTGTCGGATGGCCGTCTGTTCAACATCATTCCCTATTCGGCGGTCATTGCCATCGTGCTGCTTGCCGCCTTCGGCTACATGATGCAGCACCGTCCGTTCGGGCGGCAGATCTATGCCGTCGGCGGCAACCAGGAAGTGGCGCGGCTGGCCGGCTACGACGTGCGGCGCGTCAAGTTCATCTGCTTCATCATCAGCGCGCTGCTGGCGACGGTCGCAGGCATCATCCTGGCAGCGCGCGTCGGCTCGGCGCAGCACACGGCGGGGCTCAATTTCGAGTTCCAGGTCGTCGCCGCGACGGTGCTCGGCGGCGTGAGCCTGGCGGGCGGCATCGGCAGCCTGACCGGCATGGCGCTCGGCGTCCTCATCCTGCAGTTCCTGTCCAACGGCCTGCGCGGGCTGGGGCTGCCGACCGAGTGGCAACTGGTCATCACCGGCATGATCATCATTGCCGCCGTCGCCTTCGACGAGGCGAAGCGCCGGCGCGCGATAGGAGGCTGACATGGCTCGTCTTGAAGGAAAAACCGCCGTCATAACCGGCGCCGCCGACGGCATCGGCCACGCCATCGCCGAGGCGATGGCGCGCGAAGGCGCGCATGTCTTCCTCGGCGATATCGCCGACGGCGCGGGCGAGGAATTCGCGGCCGCGCTGCGCGCCGCCGGCCACCGCGCCGACTATGTTCATTGCGACGTTTCGCAGGAGGCCGACATCGCAGGCCTTATCGACGGCGCGGTGAAGAAGACCGGACATCTCGACATCCTGGTCAACAACGCCGCCATCGCCATCGGCGGCATGCCGGTGCACGAGATGACCGACGAGCAATGGCACCGGCTGATCGCTGTCAACCTGACCAGCGTGTTTCGTGGCTGCAAATACGCGCTGCCGCACATGATCGCGCAGAAGTCGGGCTCGATCATCAACATGGCCTCGGCGCAGGGCCATATCGGCCTCGACGGCTGGACAGCCTATGCCGGCGCCAAGGGCGCGGTGATGGCGATGACGCGCCAGATGGCGGTCGAGTTCGGCCCGATGAACATCCGTGTCAACTCGATCTCGCCGGGCACCATCAACACGCCGATGAACGACAGGCTGATCAAGGAGATCGGCGGCAATCTCGCCAAGGCGTGGGTCAAGATGCATCCGATCGGCCGCATCGGCGAGCCGTCCGAGGTGGCGGAGGCCGCCGTCTACCTGGCTTCCGATGCCGCCGGTTTCACCACCGGCACCGATCTGCGCGTCGATGGCGGGCTGACCGCCGCGCCCCGCTACGTTCCCGAGCTGCTCTAAAACACGAAACGAGACATGAAATGAACAAGGCCCTCGAAGGCGTCCGCATCCTCGATTTCAGCCATCTGCTGCAGGGGCCCTTTGCCACGCAACTGCTCGGCGACATGGGCGCCGACATCATCAAGATCGAGCGCGCCGGCGCCGGCGACATGTTCCGCGGCATGACCTTCTTCGCCAAATGGGTGGGCGGCTCGGAGAGCCCGAACTTCCTCGCTTGGAACCGCAACAAGCGCTCGATCGCGCTCAACCTGAAGAGCCGCAAGGTGCACGCCATCATCATGGAGATGGCAAAGAGCGCAGACGTGGTGGTGCAGAATTTCCGTCCCGGCGTGCTGGCCAAGCTTGGCTATGGCTATGAGGATTTCAAGGTCGTCAATCCGCGCATCATCTATTGCTCCGGCTCGGGTTACGGCGAGGAGGGCCCTTACGTCGAGCGCCCTGGACAGGACATGCTGATCCAGGGCCTCGCCGGACTGATCGCCAACACCGGCCGCGGCGACCAGGCCCCGGTTCCCGCCGGCGCTGGCCTCGCCGACCAGATCGGCGCCATGAACATGGTCTACGGCATCCTGTCGGCGCTCTATTATCGCGAGAAGACCGGCAAGGGGCAGAAGATCGAGGTCAACCTGCTGGCAGGCCTCTTGGCGCATCTCAACCAGGAATATGTCGCCGTGCTCAATCTCGGCGAGGATTTCGTGCGGCCGAATTCCGGCATCGGCCATCCCGGCATGCAGGCACCGTTCGGCATCTATGAGACGAAGGATGGTGGCTACGTGTCGATCGCCATGAGCCCGTTCAAGACGCTCTACGAGGTGCTGGAAGCGCCGCAGCTTGCCGTCTATGACGACCTGAAGACCCTGTTCGACAAGCGCGACGAGGTGTTCGAGAAGGTCAATGCCGAGACCAGGAAATTCGGCACGCAGGATCTGCTGGCGCGGCTGCTCAAGGCCGACATCTGGTGTGCCGAGGTGAAGGACATCCGCCGCGCCGCCGAAGACCCGCAGGTCACGCATATGGGCATGATCACCAGCTACGAGCATCCGCGCGGCGGCAAGGTGCGGGTGGTGGCGCCCGCGGTCAAGATGAGCGAGACGCCCGCGACCATCGAGCGTCCGGCGCCGTTGGTCGGCCAGCATGGGCGCGAGATCCTGGCCGAGTTTGGCCTGTCGAAGGAGGAGATCGCGGCGCTCGAAGCCTCCGGCGACATGACCGTGGACGCGGCTTGACGATGACTGCCTATCAGACACTCACGGTCGAAATCCAGGGCCGCGTCGCCATCGTCACCTTCCGCCGCGCCGACCAGCTCAACGCCATGAACCGGCTGATGCAGGGCGAGATCACCGAGGCGTTCGAGGCGTTGTCCGCCGATGCGGGCGTTGGTGCGATCGTGGTGACAGGCGAGGGGCGCGGCTTCATGGCCGGCGCCGACATCAAGGAATATGCCGCCCAGACCGCCGCCGAGTTCGACACCTTCCAGGCGGCCGGGATGCGCATGTACGCGGCGATCGAGAACAACCGCAAACCGGTGATCGCGGCTGTGAATGGCTTTGCCTTGGGCGGCGGCATGGAGCTGGTGTTGTGCTGCGACATCGTCATCGCCAACCAGTTCGCCAAGCTCGGCCTGCCTGAGATCAAGCTCGGGCTGATCCCCGGCGGCGGCGGCACGCAGCGCAGCGTCGCCAGGCTTGGCCGCAACCGCGCCAATCTGCTGCTGATGACCGGCGCCATCGTGCCGGCTTCCGAATTCGTCGGCGCCGGGCTGGTCAACGAGATCGTCGAGGTCGAAAAGCTGATGCCGCGTGCGCTGGAACTGGCCGGGATGATCGCCGCCGAGCCCGCCGCCGCGATCGAAGGCCTGAAAGCCCTCACGGCGCATGCCATGTCGGGCGATCTGGCTGAAGGCCTCGCCATGGAGCGCAACATATTGGGCGGGCTCTACCGCAGCGAGACTGGCCAGCGGCGCGTCAAGGAATTCGCCGAGAAGAGCGCCGTGAAGAAGGCCGGTTCATGACGGGTGACGACTATCGCGGCCTGGGCTGGGCGCATGGCGCGCTGACCGTGCAGCGGCTCGGCGCGATGCTGGCGCCGGTCACCTTCCTGCTGGCAGACGGCCGGCAGGTCTCGCCGATGCATGTCGCGCCCTGGGCGAACGAGCCGGAGGCGAATGCGCAGCCGGGCATCCTGCGCAAGCTGCGCGGCGAATGGCCGTGCGTGCCGTTCGGCTACTCGGTGCCGGTGGAGGGATGGCCCGAGGCCTGGGCGCGCGTGATGGGGCCGCCGGCCACGGGTGAGGAAGTCCACGGCCACAGCTCCAACCAAGACTGGACCTGGCGCGAGAGCGAAAGCGGATCGCTGTCGCTGGCATTGGCCTATCCGCAGGGAAGTCCTGTCGAGCGCGTCGAGCGGACTATCACGCCTGATCCATCGGCGCCGGCCGTCGACATTGAATTCAGGATCGTCGTCCGCCGCGCCTGCCGCTTGCCGATCGGCCTGCATCCTGTGTTCCGGCTGCCGGCAGCGACCGGCGCTGCCACATTGGAGCTTGGCGCCTTCGGCGAAGGCCGCACCTACCCGCATGATGTCGAGCCCGGAGCGGAGCTGTTCGCTCGGGACAAATCCTTCACCGACCTGACCAGCGTGCCCGCGCGCGCCGGCGGCACGGCCGATGCCTCGCAATTGCCTTTGTCCGCCGACACCGAAGAACTCTTGCAGATCGAGGGGTTGGGCGGCACCGCTGCGCTCGCCAACCACGCGGAAGGCTATCGGGTGAAGCTCAGCTGGCAGAAGGAGCATTTCCCGAGCCTTCTGCTCTGGTATTCCAATCGCGGCCGCAAGGCGTCGCCCTGGAACGGGCGCCATGTCGCCATCGGCATAGAGCCGATCTGCTCGCCCTTCGGGCTCGGCCCGGCGACCGCGCTGGCCGACAATCCGATCGCGCGATCCGGCACCGCCACCGCGCGGGAATTCTCGCCAGACGAACCGTTCGTAACCCGCTACCGCATCGAGGCATCCGCGCTGTGACAGATCTCGCCTCAGCCTCCCTGGTCAAGTCGAACCGGCCGAGCTTCACCGATGTCGAGGGACTGACGGCGATGGTCCGGCACGGCGATGCCTTCGGCGTGGGCGGCCATCATTTCGCTCGCCTGCCGATCGCCTTGCTGCGTGCGATAGCCAGCGCCGCCGTCAAGGACCTGCGTTACGTCTCCTGGGCTGGCGGGCTGCCGCTCGAGCTGCTGCTCGAAGCGGATGCGGTGGCCGAAATCGACCTCTGCTTTTCCAGTCTCGACATCTTCGGTCTGCCGCCGAGATTCCGTGCCGCCGCCGAGAGCGGCGCAATCCCCGTTCGCGACTGGACGGCGCTGGCGATGATCCAGGCATTGCGGGCGGCGCAGCAGAACCTGCCCTCGATGCCGTTCCAGCTTCCTCAAGGGTCCGACATGCTGGCGCGCGTGCCAACCGTGGTCGCCAGGCCCGATCCGCTTGCCGGGACCGACACCGGGTTTGTCCCGCCGCTCAGGCTGGATACATTCGTCGTCCACGCCCAGCGCGCCGATGAAAGCGGCAACGTGCAGATCATCGGGCCTCGGGCCCTGGACTTCGCCATGGCCGGCGCGGCACGACAGGTGCTGGTCACGGTCGAGGAGATCGTCCCGGTCGGCGCGCTTCGGCAAGATGGTCGCCAGAGCATCCTCACCCGCAATCAGGTTTCGGCGATAGCCGTGGTGCCTGGTGGCGCCTATCCGGCTTCGTGCCTGCCGTTCTATGTCACGGACTATCAGAAACTGTCGGAGGTCTTCGCGGACCGCGAAACGCCGTTGGCGACCAGCCTCGGCGTGCCGTCCGAAGGCGTGCCGACCCGGCTGCGAAAAGCCGCGAATGTGCGCGCCGCGACGGTTGTCGCCATGCCTGCGATTTCGTGGGGCGAAGACAAGGCGTCCATCGACGAGATCATTGCCGCGCGCATCGCCGCCGAACTCGACAATGAGAGCTTTGCCAGCGCCGGCGCGGTGTCGCCGCTCGCCAATGTCGCCTACCGGCTGGCCAAGGCAACGCACGCGCCGGACATGATCATCGCGACGATGAGCTGCGGCCATCTCGACATCGCGCCGAGCCCGATGGTGCTGTCCCTGATCGAAAGCCTGGATTGCGAGACCGCCGTCGCGCATGCCGGTGGTGACGATACTTACTCGACCTATTACCAGGCCGGTGCGGTCACGCATGAGATCGTCGGCGCGGCGCAGGTCGACCGGCGCGGCCGCGTCAACACCATCGCGCTGCGCAAGCCGAGCGGCGGCCTGATCCGGCTGCCCGGGCAGGGCGGCATGGCCGATGTCGCCAACATGCATCGCGACTACCTGCTCTATGTCCCCCGCCATTCGGTCCAGTCGCTGGTTGGCGAGGTCGAGATCGCAAGTTCCGCGCGCGGGCTGCTGACGCCGGCCGAACGTGTGCCGATGGGCTATCGCACCGGCAAGGCGCTGGTCTTCACCGATCTCTGCGTCTTGCGGCTCGATCAGGCGTCCAGGGAATTGATCGTCATCGAAACCATGCCGGGCGTTACCCGGCAGCAGGTCCGCGAAGCTACCGGATTTGACGTGACATTTGATGCCGATTGCCGCGAGGTGCCGGTGCCTTCCAGCGATACGCTTGCGGTGCTTCGAAACCGCATCGACCCGCTCGGCCTGCGCCGCCTGGAGTTCGTCAGCGCCAAGGAGCGCGGCACGCTCATTGCCGGGATCCTCGCCGCGGACCGCGCCATGGTCGACCGCTGCATCGCCGCGCAGGGACTGGACATCGCAAGGAGCTGATTCATGGCAAAGCCGTTGCTCGAGATGTCCGCCGCCCGGGTCTTCTTCGACGGCATTTTCACCAATCCGCGTGTCGCCCATCCTGAAGGCGTGGCCGTCCACCGCGACGGGTCGATCTGGTGCGGCACCGAAACCGGCGACCTCTTGAGGCTGGCCGCCGATGGCGGCTCGGTCGAGCGCATGGGGGGCACCGACGGTTTCTTGCTCGGCATTGCCTTCGACAGTGCGGGCAATTGTTTTGCCTGCGATCTCAGGCATGCCGCGATCTTCCGCCGGGACGCCGCGACGACGCGCATGGAGCACTTCGCTTCGTCCGGCATCCGCGTGCCCAACTATCCGGTCGTCGACGAGGCGAGGGGCTGGCTCTACGTGTCGGACAGCGTCGGCCAGGACAAGCGCTCAGGCATTTTCCGCTACGACCTCAGGACAGGCGAGGGCGGCCTGTGGTGCCGGGAGGCGATGTCCTTCGCCAACGGCATGGCCATGGCTCCGGATGGCAACGGGCTCTACGTGGTGGAGAGCGATGCGCCCTGCGTCAGCTATGTGCCGATCCTCGCCGATGGCGCGGCGGGCGCCCGGCAGGTCGTTGTCGAAGACGTGCGCAATGTTCCCGACGGGCTCGCCTTCGCGCCCGACGGCTCGCTGCTCATCTCGTGCTATGAGCCAAGTCGCATCTATCGCTGGCGCCATGACAGAGGTCTCGAAGTGCTGATCGAGGATCCGGCGGCGACGACGCTGGCACACCCCACCAACATCGCCTTCAAGGGCGACAAGCTCTACACGGCGAACCTTGGCCGCTGGCACATCACCGAGATCGATGTGGCGGCGATTCCAGGCCTGAGCGGCGCTTGAACGCGCAAGGAGGCTGTGTCACGGCGCGAGAGCGCGAGGGCAGCGACCGGCGAAGAACCCTCAGCATATTGGGCGCCCGTGCGCTTCAAGATGGCACGAAGGATGAGAGCGGGAGCCCGCCGCCGCCCGATCCTTCCGACGATAAGCGCTTATATCGCCGTGGTGCTGTTCAAGCACCACGGCTTTCTCGGCACAACCGACTGAGATGCGGATTTATCAGCCGTTCGGATAGTATCCGCCGTCAGAACCGTCGCCCATGTAAATCCCTTGGCCGGTGGCATCTTGAAGCCGCTGATCCAGGTTATTGATCTGGCCCAGCGCCGAACGATCTCCGGACCTCAGCGCGGTATGCTGGATGGTATCCGCCTGCTGCATCAGGTCGCGGGCCTGGTCCGCCGTGATCTTGCCAACCTCCATGGCGTCACGGATACCCTGTTTTACGCCCAGCAACTGCTCCATCGCCGCTCTCGCCTCCGGGTCCGCCGGGACCGAAGCCGTGGTCATGGTGTCGATCCTGTGATGACGGTGCACCGCATAGGCGCTCGAAAGCGGTATGGCCGCGAAGATCGATGCGGCCGCGATGATCTTTGGGGTGAAAGAGCGCATGATGGCGTCTCCTTGTGATGGAGAAGCGGTTGACCGCTTTCCCGAAAACGGGCCGTCTGGTCACGTCGTGTCGCGGTGGAGCCCATTCATCGCCGGCGGTTCTCGGCCCAAGAAGAAATATAGAGGCTGCCACGGTGCTGAAATGGAGGTGGCACGCGAACGTTATCCGATGTGATCGAGCGTTGAAGCGTGGCTGCGGTGCCATCAGGCAAGGGCTACGCAGAGTTGCGGAGCGAGGTGGGCCGGTCGGGCCAGGCTGCCCCTTTGATTGGGCGCTTTGGATTGCGAACGCCACCTGGGGATTCCAGGTGATAGCCAGGTCTCACTCGATTTTTGAATTCGAGATGGCCTTGTCGCGCAACGTCGCAAGCAGCAGCGCCGCAACGCCCATATAGTCCGTGGCGGCTCGGCTCGGCATCGGCATTTCGGCCCATGTCGTAAGAGCGCAAACATATTCGGACGCCGCGTCGTCCACGGCCGTGCACTGGATATCGCCCTGCCTCGTCGCGGCGGCAATGACGGTGCCTATTTCGCCATAGGCGATAGCGGCGATCCGCTCGACGCTGGCATCGCCGAAAACCCGGATATCGAACAGGAGAATTCCGCGCGTCCTTGCCGCAATACTAGAAATCCGGTCGGAAAACGGAGGTAGCAGGCCGCCAACCGCGACGAACGTGTCCTCGAGCAACGCCAGTTCTACATGCTCCGCTACCATATGGCGAGAATGCAGCGATCGGTGCAATCTGCAACTGGGTCAGAGGTCTGAATTCACAGCAAAAATGCGCAGCGGGCGCGCGATGGCGCGAACCGGTGGCGCCGAGCGGTCCATTCTTGGAGGCAGCAAACCGGTAATCGACGGGAAGCGTTCTGGCGCCGAGGCCATCGTGGACTGTCTACTCGATCGCCGTCATGCATCCACGGTGTTTTTCGCGCCGGCGCGAGAGCTGACGGGCTTCAAATGAACCGGTGTTTGGACGCCGTCGCTTGTCTGCCCTGGCAGCGACCTTTGAAACTCGCTTCTGAGAAACGACGCAAGCTGGCGCACCGGAAGGCTCGGCTGTTGGGGCAGGATCATCGCCAGGCGCAGATCGGGCAGGTCCGGCAGGCCCTCATTGGCCCCAAGCCTGCGCCAGTCGGTCGGCACCGCGCATTCCGGAAGCACGGTCAAAAGCTCGCCCGAGGCGACCGCCAGCCGGATTCCGGCGATGTCGGTGGACGAGTAGACAACGCGCCATCGCCGGCTGGCTTGGTCGAGCGCCGACAATATGTGCGGCCGGGCCCGGCATCCGTCCGGGAACAGGGCCAGCTGCAGGCAGCTTGCGGCTTCCGGCTGGCGGTGTGGCGCGGAGCACCACACCTGCTTTTCGATCCGGATCACCTCGCCTTTCGGCTCCGCCGCGCTCTGCGTGATAAGCGCAATGTCCAGCTCGCGGTTCTCGACCATATGCTCCAGCCGGTGCGAGAAGTCGTATTGCAGGTCGAGATTCACGCGCGGATATTGCGGCACGAAACGCTCGATCAGCGCCGTTCCGAACAGCACGAGATAGTCATCAGGCATGCCGAGGCGTACCCGGCTCTCGTTCCGTCCTTCCAACAGCACGGCAAGTGCCTCGTCTTCTATGGCGCGTATCCTGCGGGCGTATTCGAGCAGCCTTTGCCCCATCGGCGTCAGCGAGACGCGGCGATGGGCCCTGTCGAAGAGACGCACGTCGAGCTTCTCTTCCCATTTCGCGATCGCCATGCTGACGGCCGACTGGGTGCGGCCGAGCCTTTCGGCCGCCATGGTGAAGCTTCCGGTCTCCGCGACGGCCAGAAAGGCCGCCAACGCATCACTGTCCAGGTTCCGCATTTCGCTTCCTAGTCGGGGGCATCAGCCTTGGTCCCATTGGAACGCTGGGATCAGCGGCCTTTATGCAAGAATAAGAAATCTCTCATTTTCCGCCCCGACCTTATAGCTATTGTTGCGGTTCGTAAAAACACGCAATCGGAAAAAGGGGAACCCATGTTGCGGAAAACGAGCAAATTCAACGTCGTAGCTGCCCTGTTGGGCGGCGTTGCGGCCGCCTGCATCTTTGCCGGCTCCGCCCTGGCGGAGACCACGCTGCGGTTGGCGCACGCATCTTCCCCCGACAGCCTGATCAACAAGGCGGTCGAGAAATTCGCCGCCGAGGTCAAGGAGCAGACCAAGGGATCGGTCGTCGTCCAGATATTCCCGAACGGCCAGCTGGGCGATGAAGGCCCGATCGCCGACGGCGTTGGCGCCGGCGCGATCGACATCGGCCTCGGCGGAGCGGTGGACGCGATCGATCCGCGCCTCAACGTGCTGTCGCTGCCGTTCCTGTTCAAGGATGCCGACAACGTGCACAAGTTCCTCGACAGCGAGGAAGGCCAGAAGATCCAGCATTTCGGCGCCGATCGCGGTTATCTGATGCTTGGCGCGCTCGATTCGGGCTTCCGCCAGTTCGCCACCAACAAGCCGATCGAGAAGCCGGCCGATCTTGCCGGAGTGAAGATCCGCACGCCGCCGAACCCGGTCATCCTGTCCACCATGAAGCAGCTCGGCGCGCTGGCCGAGTCCATCCCCTTCGGCCAGGTCTATACCGCGCTGCAGTCGCATGTCGTGGCCGCGGTCGAGCCGGAGATGCGCGACTACTACGATTCCAAATGGTACGAGGTGGCCAAGCACCTTTCCATCTCCAACTACATCTGGACCGCCAACTGGTGGTTCATGAACAAGGACCGTTTCGACGCGCTGACGCCTGACGAGCAGGCCGCCGTGCAGAAGGCGGCCGGCGACACGGTGAACTGGTATCGCGGCGAGCTGAGCAAGGCCTATGAGGACACGCAGAAGGCGCTGGAGGCCAAGGGCGTCACTGTGACCAAGGTCGACACCGCTCCCTTCGTCGACCTCGTGAAGCCGGTTTACGATCAGTTCTCGAAGGAATGGGGCGCGGACCTCGTCACGACGGTCCAGAAGGCCGCGTCGGCCAACTGAGGCGAAGCGCGATGGACTCCCTCACCGAAACACCCCCTCCCGCCAGGCGGGGGGGCTTGGCGCGCGTCTTCGAGTTCGTCGGCGTCGTCGCCTTCGTCGTCATGTTCGGCTCGACCCTGCTTGGGGTCATTGCACGCTTCTTCGAGTTCGGCGGAGTCGAATGGTCGTTCGAGGTCGCCGGCATCGCCTTCATCTGGATCACCTTCATCGGCCTCATCAATGCCGAGCTGCGGGGTGAGAACGTCGCATTCGAGGCGCTGAACCACGCTTCTCCTCCCAGGCTGAAGGCCATTTTCGACACGGTCTCCACCCTCGCCCTTCTCGCCATGGGCGTCGCCTTCCTGGTCAGCGGCATCGCGGTCTGGCAGCGCTCCTGGATGGTGCCGACCTCCGTGCTGCGCCTGCCGACGGGCGTCATCACCGTCACGGTCATCATTCTCGGCGTTTCGGCCGTGGCCATCGCCGTTTCGCGTGCCTGGCGCATGCTCGGCAGAACCCAGGTCGAGGCGGAGGCGCGGCGATGACCATCGCGATCCTTCTCGTCAGCTTCTCGATACTGCTCCTCATCGGCGTGCCGATCGCCTGGTGCATGGGCGTGGCGAGCCTGCTGGCCATCTATCTCGGCCATCTCAACCTGCCGGCGGCATGGTTCGCTCAGCAGACCATCCGCGGCGCCGACGCCATCACGCTCGCCGCCATCCCGCTGTTCCTGTTCGCCGGCGAGCTGATGAATCGCGGCGGCCTCACCAAGCGCATCATGCGTGTCGCCGAGCACATTTTCGGCCGCATCACCGGCGGCCTCGGTCTCGTCAACGTCGCGACGGCGCTGGTCTATGGCGGCATCAGCGGTTCGGCCACGGCGGACACCGGCGCCGTGGGTTCGATCATGATCCCGGCAATGGCCCAGCGCGGCTACCCCAAGGCCTTCGCCGCGGCGGTGACGGCGGCCGCCGGGACGCTGGGGATCATCGGGCCGCAGAGCGTCATCCTGATCCTCTACGGCGTGCTGACCAATACCTCGATCGGCGGCCTGCTGGTCGCCGCGCTGGTGCCCGGCGCGTTCATCGCGGCGATCTTCATGATCACCTCCTATGTCGTGGCCAAGCGTCACGGCTTCCCGCGCAACGAGGATCCGGCGAGCTGGGGCGAGATCGGCCGCGACGCGGTCGGCGCGCTGCCGGCGCTGCTGATGCCGCTCTTGGTGCTGGGCTCGATCATCGGCGGCATCGCGACCGCCACCGAAGCCTCCGCGCTCGCCGTGGTCTATTCGTTCCTGGTCGGCATCCTCGTCTACCGCGAACTGCCGCTGCGCTCGCTCTACGCCGCCGCTTCGGCGGCGGTCGCGACCACCGGCGTGATCATGATGATCATGGCTTTGGCCACGCCGTTCGGCTGGATCCTGACCGTCGAGCAGGTGCCGGCGAATGCTGCTGCCTGGATAACGGGCCTCAACACCTCGCCGATCGTCACGATCATCCTGGTGCTCGCGCTGCTCAAGATCGTCGGCTTCTGGCTCGACCTCGGACCGGCCCTGATCATCCTGGCGCCGATCCTGGTTCCGATCGCCCTGGCGGCGGGCATGACGCCCTACCAGACCGGCGTCGTCTTCACCATGACGCTGGGCATCGGCCTGTTCACGCCGCCGATCGGCACGAACATCTTCGTCGTCTGCAACGTGGCGAAGCTCGACATGTGGTCGGTCTCCGTCTGGCTGGTTCCGTACTGGATTGCCAGCGTCATCTGCGTAGCGGCGCTCGTGGCCTTCCCAGGCCTCACCGAATGGTTGCCCAGGCTCCTTGGGGTATGACATGCAGCATGTAGTTTGTGGAATCTCGAGCGGCGGCCGCGCCGTGCCCGATCTCGACGGACAGCGTTTCCTCGTCCAGCGGGCGCAGGGGCCGTATGTCTGGGACGATCACGGCCGGCGCTATGTCGACACCGCGCTGGGCTTCGGCGCAACCTTCCTCGGCCATTCCGCGCCGGAGGTGATCGAGGCCACCAAGGCGGCGCTGGAGCGCGGCTCGATGCCTGCCTATGCCCATGCGCTGGAGGAGGAGGCGGCGGCAAGCCTTGCGGCCCACACGGGCGATCTCAGCAAGGTTGTCTTCGTCAATTCCGGCAGCGAGGCCGTGCATCTCGCCTGCCGGCTGGCGCGCGCCGTCACCGGACGCGGGCGGATCGCCAAGATGGCGGCCGGCTATGACGGCTGGTTCGACGATGTCGCCTTCGGCAATGCCGGCTCACGAGAGGCCGAGATGCGGACCAACACGCGTCCGGTCAAGGACGAGACGATGCTGCTGCGCTTCAACGATTTCGGCGACGTCGACCTGCTGTTCGCCGAGTGCAACGACATAGCGGCGGTGATCCTCGAGCCGATGATGGCCAACGCCGGCTGCATCCCCGCGGCCGATGGCTACCTCGCCCATGTCGCCGCCGTCGCCCGGCGCCATGGCGCCATCGTCATCATGGACGAGGTGCTGATGGGCTTTCGCCTGCATCCGGGCCTTGCCAGCCACCATCTCGGCGTCAAGCCGGACCTGGCGACGGTCGGCAAGGCGATCGGCAACGGCATCGCCGTCGCGGCGCTCATCGGCACGCCCGAGATCATGGCGGCGTTCGAGGACCAGCGCGTCAGCCGCGCCGGCACCTACAACGGAAACCCGGTCGCCTGCGCCGCCGTGAAGTCGTCGATGGCGCTGGTCGACAAGGTCGACTACGGGGCGATCGCCGCGCGCGGCGACACGCTGCGTGCCGAGATCGTCAAGGGGTTTGCCTATAGCGGCATCGAAACATGCACCAGCGGCTATGGCGCCGTCTTCACGCTCTGGCGCGGCGCGCAGCCGCCGGCCAGCTACAGGGAAGCGGTCGGCATCGTCGATCCGGCCTTCACCGTGGACCTCCACCTGGAGCTGCGGCGGGCAGGGGTGATGTCGATGGCCACCACTTACGGCCGCTACTACCTCTCGGCTAGCCACGACCAGGAAGCGCTCGATCTGTGCGCCGGCGCGTTTCGCGAGGCGGCCGGGCGCATGGCCGGAAGCAGCCAGCGGGTCTGACCAAGCTGCGCCGCAACTCCGGCGATGGCCGGGGCGGACAACTGAAAGGAGCATCCGATGCATCCGGTCTATGTTCTCAACGGCCCCAACCTCAATCTCCTGGGCAAGCGGCAGCCGCAGATCTATGGCCACCAGACGCTGGCCGATGTCGAGCGCGAATGCCAGGAGCTTGCCGCCGGGCTAGGGCTTCAGGTCCGCTTTCTGCAGAGCAACCGGGAATACGAGCTGATCGACTGGATCCACGGGGCGCGTGACCTTGGCTCGGCCATCATCATCAACGCGGGCGCCTTCACCCATACGTCGCTGGCCATCCTCGACGCGCTCAACGCCTTCGAAGGCCCGGTCATCGAAGTCCATATCTCCAACATCCACAAGCGCGAGAGCTTTCGCCATCATTCTTACGTGTCGCTGCGGGCCGACGGCGTGATTGTCGGCTGCGGCACGGAAGGCTACCAGCTCGCCCTGCGTCGGGTCGGCACGCTGCTTGCCGCGGGCGCGGACGGCAAATAGGCGACCGCGAGCCAGGCGCCATGAAGACATCGATCGCAACCGTTACGGTGAGCGGCGATCTCGGCCAGAAGCTGGCGGCGATCGCGGCGGCCGGCTTCGACGGCGTCGAGATATTCGAGAACGACCTGCTGGTTTTCGACAAGAGCCCTGCCGAGGTTGGGCGCATCGTTCGCGATCACGGGCTGGAGATCTCGCTGTTCCAGCCGTTTCGCGATTTCGAGGGCATGCCGGAGCCCTATCGCGGGCGCACCTTCGACCGCGCCGAGCGCAAGTTCGATGTCATGCAGGAACTCTGCGCCGAGCTCGTGCTCGTCTGTTCCAACGTCTCGCCGATCTCGGTCGGCGGCATCGACCGGGCGGCCTCCGATTTCCATGAGCTCGGTGAGCGTGCCGCGCGGCGCGGCCTGCGTGTCGGCTACGAGGCACTGGCCTGGGGGCGGCACATCAATGACCATTGCGATGCCTGGGAAATCGTGCGGCGGGCCGACCATTCGAATGTCGGCCTGATCCTCGACTCTTTCCACACGCTCGCCCGCCGCATCGACATCAATTCGATCCGTTCTATTCCCAAGGACAGGATATTCCTCGTCCAGCTCGCCGACGCGCCGCTGATCGACATGGATTTGCTCTACTGGAGCCGGCACTATCGCAACATGCCGGGCGAGGGCGACCTGCCCGTCACCGACTTCACCCGCGCGGTCGCCGCGACCGGCTATGACGGCTATCTTTCGCTGGAGATCTTCAACGACCAGTTCCGCGGCGGCTCCACACGCTCCATCGCGGTCGACGGCAAGCGCTCGCTGGTCTACCTTGCCGATCGCGTCAAGCGCGCCGAGCCCGATGTTGCGCTGTCGGCGCCTGTCCTGCCCGATCGCGGCGCGGTCAAGGGCATCGCCTTCGTCGAGTTCTCGACGTCCGGCGGCGAGCGGGACGAACTCGCCGGCATGCTCGGGCAGCTTGGCTTCTCGAAGGTCGCCCGGCACAGGACCAAGGATGTCGATCTCTACCAGCAGGGCGACATCAGGCTGGTCGTCAATGCTGAAAAGCGTGGCTTCGCCAGCGCCGCCTATCATGTGCACGGCACTTCGGCCTATGCCTTCGGGCTGAGGGTGGAGGATGCAAACGGGGCGGTCGAGCGCGCCTGCGCCCTCGGTGCGGAGCGCTTCGAGCAGGCGCCTGGCCCAGGCGAGGTTGCGATCCCGGCCATTCGCGAGCCGGGCGGTGGGGTCTGCTATATGCTCGACGACAGCGAGGCGCTGTCGCGGCTTTGGCACACCGACTTCGTCGGGATCGCGCCGGAGCCAGAGCGGGTCGATGCCGGGCTCAGGCGTTTCGATCACATCGCCCAGACCGTTCGCTATGACGACCTGCTCACCACCATCCTTTTCCACACCACGCTGTTCGATGTCCGCAAGACGCCGATGGTCGATATCGTCGATCCGGGCGGCATCGTGCGAAGCCAGGTGGTGGAGAACGCCGAGGGCACGTTCCGCGTCACGCTCAACGGCGCCGAGAACCACCGCACGCTCGCCGGTCATTTCATCGCCGAAAGCTTCGGCTCGAGCATCCAGCATCTGGCGTTCTCGACCGACGACATCTTCGCCACTGCCGCGGCGCTGGCGCGTAACGGTTTCACGCCGCTGGAGATCTTCCGCAACTACTACGACGATATCGAAGCCCGCTTCGGCCTCGACCCGGAATTCGCCGAGCGCCTGCGCAAGGCCAACATTCTTTATGACCGCGACGAGAGCGGCGAGTATTTCCAGTTCTACAGCCCGATCTATGGCGAGGGCTTCTTCTTCGAAATCGTCCAGCGGCGCGGCTACAAGGGTTACGGCGCGCCAAACGCGATCTTCCGCATCGCCGCGCAGAAGCGCCACATCCGCCCCATGGGCATGCCGCGAGCATAATCATCGTCGCCGTGTCGGGTGATCGCTAGGGCGAGTGAAGGAACTCTTCGTTGAAGATCGCCTCGGGCCGCAGATTCCTGGCCAGCAACACATTGCGCGCCGCGTTCACCATTCCGGGAGGCCCGCACAGATAGGCTTCGGTTCCGCCGTCAAACGGAACCGCGCGAACCTCGCTCAGCGCCGTCACCGGATTGGCAACGACGCCGGCCCATCCTTCTCCCGCCTTGTCGGCGGCCAGCACGATCTCGAGCGGCAGCCTTTTGGCCAGGGCATCGAGTGCATCGAGGGCGTAGGCATCCTGCGCATCCGCGAAGCCGGCGACCAGCGCCATTGGCGGCAAGGCGCTGCCGGCCTCGATGCTGGACAGCATCGACACGATCGGCGCGAGCCCGGTGCCGCCGGCGAGAAAAAGCTTGGGCCGCGCCGTCGAACGCAGGTAGAAGACGCCGAATGGCCCGCGGACGGTGAAAGCATCTTCCGCTTTGGCCCGCTCGTTGAGATAGGCGGACATGCCGCCGCCCGGCAGGTCGCGCACATGCAGCACCTGTTCCCTCTGCGATGGCGCATTGGCCATGGAGAAGCGGCGCGGGCTGTCCAGGCCAGGGAAATGCGCCTCGACATATTGGCCGGGCAGGAAGGGCAGGGGAAACTGAAGCCGGTAGCGGATTTCCCACACCGAACGCGAGACGCGCGAGAAGGTATTGATCCTTGCCCTCCGCAACGACGGTGGCGTCACGTCGATCCGTTGGTAGGGTAGGTTCAAGGACAGGCCCGCGGTGGCCGGCGTAATGCAGAGCAGGACTTCCCCGCCCTTCGCATCGCGCGCCATGCAAGTGCGGCACGTGCCTTCCCGACAGTTGCTCGCCAGCAGGCCGCCCGCCTTCTCGGCCGAGGCGAGGATCGATTGTCCGTCGATCGGCGGGAAATGCATGACCTCTCCGTCGGAGAAGACGAGGCGGATCTGGTCATGCCGCTCCATCAGAAATCGTCCGATACATAGCCGGTCGAGAGCCCGTCGATGCTGACGACATTGTTTGCCAGGCGATAAGCCTCGATCTCGTCCTCGCTCTGCCCGCCCGCCCATTTCACCAGCTGGTCGCGTTCTTGCATCTCGGTCACGACGGGGATGCTCCAGCCGCAGGAGGTCGCCACGCTTTCGACACTGAGCCGGAAGATCTGCCGCGTTCCGGGAAAATCCGGGAACAGCCGTCGCAAACCCTTCCAATCGATGTGTTCGGGGCGGATCAGGCTGGCCTTGCCGTAAAGGCGCAGCGTCAACGGGTCGCCCGAGAAAGCGCAGAACATCATCGTCATGCGCCCGTTCTCGCTGACATGCGCGGCCGTCTCGTTGCCGGAGCCCGTAAGGTCGAGATAGACGACCGTGCGCTCGTCGAGCACGCGCAGCGTGTCGAGCCCCTTGGGCGAGAGGTTGACGCGGCCATCCTGCGGCGCGGTCGCCACGAAGAACAGCTTCTGCGCTTCGATGAAGGCGCGCATGTCGTCAGGGATGGTTCGCCAGGCAAGCCCCATGGCTCTTTCTCCTCACCACATCATGAAGGAAGCGACATCCGTGTCAGCCACCTTGCCCGACATCACATCGGCGATCGCCTGATCGACGATGGCGACGCCTTCGGCGGCCTCTTCCTCGGTCAGCGTCAGCGGCGGCGTGAACTCCAGCACGTTGGCCTTCAGCCCGACATAGGTGAAGGCGGCGCCCAGCTCGTAGCCGCGATAGATGATCTTGGCGGTGGTGGTCGCCGGCACCGGCTCGCGCGTCGCGCGGTCCATGACGAGATCGACGCCGATCGCGAGGCCGCGGCCGCGCACTTCGCCGATAACCTCGTGACGATCGGCAAGCGCCCTCAACCCGTCCGCGAGCGCTTTGCCGACGGCGGCGGCGCGGCTCCGCAGGCCCTCGTCCTCGATCGTCTTCAACACCGCTCCCCCGGCCGCGGCGGCCACCGGATTGCCGGCGGTGGTCAAGAGCGCGAAGGCGGGCGCGTGGTCCATGATCTCCCTCGGCCCGACGACGGCCGACAGGGGCAGGCCACCACCCAGCGCCTTGCCGAACACCACCATGTCCGGCGTCAGGCCTTCATGTTCGAAGCAATGCATCAGGCCGCTGCGCGCCAGCCCGACCTTGACCTCATCGACGACGATCTTGATGCCATGCGGCCGGCAGCGCGCCTCGAGCGCCCTCAGGAAACCCGGCGGCGGCACGATCAGCCCGCCGTCCGACATCAGCGGTTCGATGAAGACCGCCGCCACCTGGTTCGGCGGACAGGTGGTCTCGAACTGATAGTCGAGCATCGACAGCACGGCATCGGCGCTGAAGCGAGGCCGGTAGGGATCGGGATAGGGCAGAAGCAGGACGCCGGGCCTCGGCAGCGTGTGGGTCATGGCGGTGTGGCCGCTGATGCCCATCGAGCCCGAGAGGTTGCCGTGGTAGGAGCCGATGAAGGAGATGAAGCGCGGCCGGCCCGTGGCGGCCGTGAGGACGCGCAGCGCGCAGTCATTGGCATCGGAGCCCGAATGGCCGAACCAGACGCGGCGTTCGCCGCTGCCGGGCGTGATCGCCAGCAGCCGCTCGGCCAGCGAGACGGCCGGCTCGTTCGGGTAGAGCAGCAGGCTGGCGCCCGCCATGTCGCGGGCGGATTTCTCCACCGCCTCGACGATCGCCGGATGGCTGTAGCCAAGGGCGGCCGCGCCGGCGGAACCAGAGAGATCCAGCAACTCCCTGCCGCCTTCCTCGATCAGTCGATTGCCGCGGCCGCCGACGAGGGAAAGCGGTGAGAACCGCAGGCGGCCAACCTCGGCGATCGTGCCGGCATCACGCTCGCGGAGGCTGAGATTTGTCATCTGCCGGCCTCCTGCAGCGGAGCGAGCGCGGCCGCCATCCGGCCGGCCCATTCCTCGATGCCGGCATCGTCCGCCAGCAAATCCTGCCTGATCTCGACGAGAACCGCCTCGATGCCGCGTTCGTCGCCATGGACCGGCACGGCGTAGTCGGCGTCCGCGCTGATCACATAGGGCACGTTGGCCGCGACATTGAGCGCGGGATCGGCCCGCAGTCCGTCGAGTATCGCCTCGCCCAACTGTCTGGCCCGATCGTAGAGCACGCCGGCATGCCAGGGGCGTTCCTCGCCAAGGAAGACGGGGGTGAAGGAATGCATGGTGACGATGCGCGACGGGCGGCCGGCTGCCTGGCGGGCGTCGAGATGCCTCGCCACTTCGTCATGGAACGGCGTGAACATGATCGCCGCGCGGCGCTCCCGCTCCACTGCGTCGAGGCCGGTGTTGCCGGGAATGTCGGTGTCTTCCGAGCGCAGGGGAATGCTGCCCTCGGAGCCGAGCGGCCGGTTGAGATCGATCAGCAGTCGAGAGTAGGTGCTGAGGAAGGCGGGCGCGTCCAACCGGGCCGACAGCCGCCGCGTGACTTCGGCCGCGCCGATATCCCAGGCAATGTGGCGCCGCAGGTGTTTTGCGTCCAGGCCAAGGCTGCCGTAGCTGGCAGGCATGTGGTTGGAAGCATGCTCGCACAACAGCACGATGCCGGAACGGCCGCCCTCATTGAGGACTTCGACGGCGCCTGGCCAGTCGCGTTCGTATGCGGCATCCATTCAGTACAGCTTTCTGTAGAGGTCGCAGATAGCCGCTGCGTCGAGGCCTGACAGGCGCTCCGCCTCATGGCGTTTGACGCCGATAAAAGTCTCCACGAAGGCCGGCGCGAACCAGCCCGTGACCGTCTGGTCGGCCAGGAAGGTGTCGAGCGCGGTTGGCAGGGAATCCGGCAGCCGTTTCAGGCCGAGCTTCGCCTTTTCGGCGCCGCTCATCTGTTCGGGGTCTCCCGTGACGAGAGGCGGCGAAGGCAGGTTGGCCTTGATGCCCTCCAGGCCGGCGCGAACGATTGCCGCGAGCGAAAGGTAGGGATTGGCGGTCGCGTCGGCGGCACGGTATTCGATGTTGTACTGCCGCGACGGGTCGCGCCCGCCGATCGTCACGGTGGGGCAGATGCGCAGCGTGGCTTCGCGATCGCGCTCCGCCAGCCATGTGTAGGATGAACTCCAGTTATGCGGCTTCAGCCGGTAATAGGAAGGCACGCTTGAGGCCGTGAGCGCAGTCATCGCCGGCAGGTGCTTCAGGACGCCGGCGCAGAATGAACCGGCTATGGCCGAGAGCCCGCCGGGCCTGCCTGCATCGTAAGTCGCGGGCTTGCCGCCCGCGTCGGTGAAGCTGAAATGGATATGCACGCCGTTGCCGACTCCGTTGGGGGATGTCTTCGGCGCGAAGCTGGCGTGCCAGCCATTGTTGCGGGCAAGCTCGCGCGAAATCTCCCGGATGGCCACCGCGCGGTCGGCGGCGGCAAGAGCGCCGGCCGGAGCGTGCGTGACCTCGAACTGTTCGTCGCCGAACTCCGCGATGATGACCTCCGGCGCGACGCCCGCCTCATCGAGCGCCGCCATCAGCGTCGGGGCGAAGGGATCGGTGCGCCGCAGCGCGGCGAAGGAAAGCGAATGGGACGGCCCGAAGTCCGCGCCGACGATCTGGAACTCCTGCTCGAAGGTGGCAACCATCGTCAGGCCCGCCGCCTTCTCCAGTTCGGCCAGTGCCTCGATCAGCATCGTGCGCGTGCAGCCGAGCCAGGGCGTGCCGTCAAGTTCGACGATGTTTCCCGGCACCATGTCGAATGGCGTCGCCGAACCGGTATGCGCGGTGCGGAAGCGCGCGTCGAGATCCGGCAGCAGGCGCAGGTCGCCCGCCGAGCCCCATGGATTGGGGTCGACGATGGAGTTGAACGGGGTGAGCGACAGGTTGGCATGCAGCCAGCCGACGCCGGTCCCGGCGATCTTCTCCAAGCGGCTTTCGACCACCGAGCGGCCGCGCGTCACAGCGGCAAGGTCGGTGGTGACGACCGCGACAAGCGATTCGACAGGCGTCGTCATGCGGCTTTCCCCATCGCCTCGATGCGGGCCACCACGGTTTCGGTGTCGGCGAGCCAGCAATAGCCGCCAAAGGCCTTGAGCGCGGTCGCATGGCGCTCCGGGGTGCGGGTGGCGCAGGCATCCGACACGCAGGTCACAAGATAGCCGCGATCTGCCGCGTCGCGCACGGTCATGTCCACGCACTGGTCGGTCAGGACGCCGACGACGATGAGCGAACGGATGCCGAGGTTCTTCAGGAGATAATCGATGTTGGTCGAATTGAAGACGCCGGACGATGTCTTGGGCAGCATGATCTCGTCGCCGACCGGCGCCAGCGCGGCGATAGGCAGGCCCTCCGGCAGGCTCGGCGCGACATGGATGGGCGTCAGCTTGTGGTCGAGCGAGCGGTCGCGTCCGTCCTCCGTCAGGCTCTGGATGATCGTATGCAGAACCTCGACGCCGTTGGCGCGCGCCGCCTTCAGCAGCCGCTCCTGGTTGGGGATCGTCTCGGTGGCGGTCTGACGATAGAAGTAGTCTTCCGGTCCAAGCTCGGGGTGGTCGGGATCGGCGCCCGGCTCCAGCCAGATACGCTGCATGTCGACCAACAAGATGGCGGTCTCGCCGCGCCGGTAAGGATCGTCGCGACGGGGAAGGGGTTGGGTCATGATCTGCGTTCCTGCCTTGATGATTTAGGTCCCGGGGTTTTCTTCGCGCCCGCCTTGGGCGGATCGCTGTCCAGCGTCACGGCATTGGCATGCCGAACTTCCTCCAGCCGCTCGATCCGCGCGCGGGCCTCGTCGCCCAGGGTCGAGATGATGTGGGCCGTCAGCGCCTCCATCTGTGCGATCGCCGGCGCCAGCGTGTCGTAGGGCGAGGCGACTTCGAGCGGGCTGATCAGGATCGTTTCCGCGAAGTCGGCGACCGGCGACAGCCATTGGTCCGTGAACAGCACGATGCGCACGTCGCGTGCGGCCGCTTGCCGGGCGAACGAGACGACGTCAAGCTGATAACGGCGATAGTCGAAGACGACCAGCACGTCCTTGCGTCCGAGGTCCGCCAGGACGTCGAGAGCTTGGCTGGAAATGATGCCGATGTCGCGAATGTCCTTCCTGAACTGCAGGAGATAGCCGGCGAACATGCCGGCGACATGACGGCTGAAGCGGCCGCCGACAAGCACGACCTCGCCCTTGGCCTCCATGATCAGCCGGGCGGCGCGCTCGTAGCTGGCGAGCGGCGTTATGCCGGTTGCCTTGCTCATGGCCTCGCTCACCGATGCGAGATAGGCGAGGATCGGGTTGTCCTCGGCGCTGGACGGGCGCTTGGCCTCCATCATCAGCAAGGGCGAGTGGAGTCTGGCCTCGACCTCGGCCAACAGCTTTGCCTGGAAATCCGGATAACCCTCGTAGCCCAGTTTCACGGCAAGGCGCACGACGGTCGGGTCGCTGACGCCGGCGCGGCGGGCAAGGTTCGATGCGCTGCCCAGCCCCGCTCCCGGATAATCCGTGAGCAGCAGGCGCACGATCTTTTCCTCCGAGGGAGTAAGCGCGAGATCCCGCCGCATCAGGTCGTCGCGTATCGCCATCTGCCTCCCCTGGTTGTTCTCTTTATTTGATTGCAGAGTTTATTACAGAAATCAATTTATCGGTCAACAATGAAGAAATATTGACATCGCTCAGGATGTCGTCTTAGCTGAGCGGGAAACAGCGACAGACTGTGGGGAACCAAGCATGCCAAACGGAAACGACATCATCATCGTGGGCGCCGGAATCGTCGGCTCGAGCGCGGCGCTGCACCTGGCGGGCGAGGGCGCGTCCGTCACGCTTGTGGAGCAGACGCATCCGGCCGGCGGACCGTCCGGAAAGTCCTCCGCGCTGCTGCACGCCTTCTACCTGATGCCGGAACTCTCCCAGCTTGCCATTCGTGGTCGCGAGATACTGGTTTCCCTGCCTGAACTGGCGGGCGAGGGATCCTTCGTGACGCCGGTCGGCATGATGTGGGTCTGCGGAAAGAACAATGCGGCAAGCTGGTCGGCGGCCGCCGAGCGCATCCGTGGCGAAGGCGCCAGGATGGAAACACTGACGCCCGACGCGTTCGCCGCGGAGGCGCCGGGCTTCTCCACGGATGAGGTTGCCCTTGCCATATGGGAACCCGAGTTTGGCTATGCCGACGCCTTCGGCGCCACCAATGCCATCGCGCGGACGGCGCGCGCCCGCGGCGCGAAGATCATGCAGAACACCAGCGTCTCGCGGCTGCTGCGCAAGGGCGACAGGATCACCGGGGTAGTGCTGTCCGATGGAACCGTGCTCGAGGCCGACACGGTCGTGCTGGCCGCTGGCCCCTGGACCAGGCGCCTGCTGGCAACGGTTTCGCTCGATCTGCCGCTCCATGTCGAACGTCATCCGATGGCTGTCCTCGACGCCGCCGGCAAGGCCCGCCAGGTGATGCCTTGGGCATGGTGCGACGACATCTCCTGCAACTATGCGCGGCCGGACAATGACGGCGTCATCCTGGCCGGCACCTGGGCCGGCGGCGGCACTGGCGTGCGGCATGAGGAGACCATTCGGCCACGACTGGTCAATGACCCTGACCATTATATGGAAGGTGTCGAGGAAGCGGAGTCGGTCGATATTCTCGAGACGTTCGCGAACCGGGTTCCTTCCATGATGGAGCTCGGCATCCGGCCGGGCTATGCCGGCCTCTACGACATGAGCCCCGACGACCTGCCGGTGATTGGCGCCATGCCTGGCGTGGAGGGGCTGGTCGTTTCTGCCGGTTCGTCGGGGCACGGCTTCAAGACCGGGCCAGCGGTCGGCGAAGCGGTCGGCAAGCTGGTGCTGTGCGGCGAACAGGCGATCCTCGCTCCGTTCTCGCCGCGGCGCTTCGGAGTGGCGTGATGGTCGCCGTCACGATGGACGAAAGCCGTCCCCGCTTGTCGTTGCCCGCCGCCTTCCGCAACGCCGGGGTCGATGCCCTCGCGATGATCGCGGTGCTCGTGCTGGCGGCGCTGGCGATCTATCTCTTCGGCAACGCCGCCATGCAGCGCGTCGTCACCTATGCCGCCATCATGCTGACGGCGGTGCTCGGCCTGCAGATATTCTCGGGCAACACCGGCATCGTTTCCTTCGGCCATTCCGCCTTCGTCGGGCTCGGCGCTTATGCCACCGGCATCCTGACCATGCCTGCCGCCTTGCAGCGGACGGCGCTTCGCGACCTGCCGCAGTTCCTGGCCGGCCACGAGATGTCGTTCTTCGCCGCGCTGGCCGCGGTGCTGGTGCTGGCGGTGTTGATCGGCCTGATCACGGGTACGCCGCTGCTCAGGCTCACGGGGTCGAGCGCCTCGATCGCGACGCTCGCCCTGCTCATCATCGTCTATACCCTGCTCGTCGCCGGCCGCGAGATCACCCGCGGCAGTCAGCCCTTCTACGGTGTGCCGCGCGAGGTCGGGCTCTGGACGGCGATCGTCGTCGCGGCCCTGGCGATCCTGGTGGCGCGACTGTTCCGCGAGACGTCGTTCGGCCTTGCCGCGCGCGCCGCCGCCGATGATGAGCGCGGCGCCGCGGCCGTCGGCGTCGATCACCGGACGGCGCGCCTGGCTGCCTGGACATTGGGTGCCGTGGCTGCCGCCGCGGCCGGCGCCATGATGGCGCAGTTCCTCGGCGCATTCTCGCCCAAGGATTTCTATTTCGACTTCTGCTTCACCATGCTGGCCATGCTGATCGTTGGCGGCATGTCTTCGTCGCTCGGCGCCTTCGCGGGCGTCATCGTCACCGTGGTGGTGGTGGAGGTGGTGCGGCGCTTCGAGGGCGGCGGCACGGTGCTCGGCTTTCACATGCCGGTGCTGTTCGGCCTGACCGAGGGCGTGCTGGCGATCGCCATGATCCTGGTGATCTGGCGCCGGCCGACCGGCCTGTTCGGCGACCGGGAACTCAACCTGGCGCAGGTCTGGTCGCGCGCTTCGGATGCCGCCGCGACGATGGCGGCGCCTGTGCGCGCCCAGGAAGGGCCCGTCCGGGTCGAGCATCTGTCACGCCGCTATGCCGGTGTGGTGGCGGTCGACGATGTCACGCTTTCCTTCCAGCCGGACAGCATCACCGGCATCATCGGTCCCAACGGCGCCGGCAAGACCACATTGCTCAACATGATCGCCGGCGACGTCGTGCCGAGCTCCGGCACTGTCTCCGTCGGCGTGCCGGTCCGGCAGGCCAGCGCCTTCCGCTTCGCCCGCGCCGGCATCGCCCGCACCTTCCAGAACATTCGCGTCTTCCCGCACATGACGGTGCTCGAAAATGTCGTGGTGGCGGCGCGCGAGGTGGAGCCCGGCCTTGCCGCGGCCGAAGCGGCGGCGCGGCGCGAGCTTGCCCTGATGGGGCTGCTGGCCCTCGCCCACAGACCCGCGGCCGGCCTTGCCTATGGCCAGCGGCGCCGGCTGGAGGTGGCCCGGGCGCTGGCGCTCAAGCCGCGCTTCCTGCTTCTCGACGAGCCCGCCGCCGGCATGAACGCGGTGGAGACCGCCGAGCTCGTTTCGATCCTGTCGGCGGTCCGCGCCGAACGCCGCATCGGGGTGATCCTGATCGAACACGACATGCGCCTGGTCATGAACCTGTGCGAGCGCATCGTGGTGGTCGATCGCGGCCGGGTCATCGCCGACGGCACGCCGGCGGAGGTCCAGAACAATCCGGCGGTCGTGGCCGCCTATCTCGGCAGCCGCACGGCCCGTGCCCGCGCAGCGAGCGAAGCCGGTAAGGCCGAACAAGAACAACAATAACCAGACATCCAGAAGGAGAACAGACATGCCCAGTTCCTATTGCCTGCGCGCGGCGTTGCTTGCGGCCGCGTCGGCTGTCGCCGTTACGGCCGCCGCGCCGGCCTTCGCCGAAGACATCATCATCGGAGCCGCGACCGCCCAGACGGGCGGCCTCGCGCCCTACGACCAGCCGGCCCTTGCCGGCTTCCGCATGGCGATCGACGAACTCAACGCCAAGGGTGGCCTTGCCGGCAAGTACAAGGTCAACCTGATGATCAAGGACACCCGCACCGACACGGCGCAAAGCGCCACCGTGGCGCAGGAGTTGATCGACGCCGGCGCCAAGATCATGATCACGCCATGCGATGCCGACCCGTCGATCTCGGTCGGCCAGCTCACCCAGCCGCTCGGCATCCCGACCTTGACGCTTTGCGGTTCAGCGCCGGTGCTGACCCAGGCCGTGGGCGATGTCATGTTCGGCACCTACCCGGCCGACAACCTTCAGGCCACCGCGGTCGCGGATTTCGCGCTCTCGGAAGGCAAGAAGACGGTCTTCCTGCTCACGTCTCCGGACACCACCTACACGGCCAACCTGCCGGAATATTTCGGCAAGGTGTTCGAGAAGAAGGGCGGCAAGATCGTCGGGCGCGGCACCTTCACCATGGGCCAGCCGAACTTCTCGGCCGAGATCACCAACATCAAGGGCCTTGCCGAGAAGCCCGACCTGATCATGACGGCCGCCTACGAGCCCGACTTCCCGGCCTTCATCCAGCAATTGCGCAGCGCCGGCGTCACCATCCCCGTCTACGGCGCGGACGCGATCGGCACGCCGACCATCAAGGCGCTGGGCAAGCTCGTGGATGGCGTTGTCTACACCGCCGCCGGCTATCCGGAAGCGGGCAGCAAGCTGGAAGCGTTCAACGCCGCCTTCACCAAATATGCCGGTCATGCGCCGGAATCGACCTACGAGGTCAACGGATACGAAATCGGCCTCATCCTAGACCAGGCGGTCAAGACGGCCGGCTCGGACGACCCCAAGGCAATCCGCGACGCGATCGCTAATCTCAAGGACTTCGAAGGCATCACCGGCAAGATCACCTATGCCGGCACCGATCGCATGCCGATCAGGCCCGTGGTGCTGATGCGCTACGAGGATGGCGGGCAGCAGAAATACGTCAAGACCCTCGTGCCGGAAGCGGCGGACGTCCCGGCGCCGTGATGCCATGCTGAACGTCGAGGGACTGAGGATCCGGTATGGCGAGGTCGAGGCGGTCAGCCGCGTCGACGTCGCGGTCGGCGCCGGCGAGATCGTCGCGCTGGTCGGCGCCAACGGCGCGGGCAAGAGCTCGACGCTTGGTGCCATCGCCGGCCTCGTGCCGGCCGCCGGCGGCAAGGTGACGCTCGAGGGTCTCGACATCACCGGTCTGCCCGCCGAGGTGATCGCGCGCCGCGGCGTGGCGCTCGTGCCGGAGGGGCGGCGCATCTTCGCCAGCCTGACGGTGGCGGAGAACCTTCGCCTTGGCGGCGCGGTCCATCAAAGCGCGGCGGCGGCGAAGGCCAGGGAGGAAGAGATGCTTGAACTCTTCCCGATCCTTCGCCGCTACCATCAGGTGAAGGGCGGCAACCTGTCGGGAGGCGAGCAGCAGATGCTGGCGATCGCGCGCGCCCTGATGGCGCGTCCAAAGCTCATCCTTCTGGACGAACCCTCCCTCGGCCTCGCACCCCAGATCATCGACACCGTCTTCGACCTCATCGCGCAATTGCGCCGCAACGGGCTGACCGTGCTCCTCGTCGAGCAGAACGTGGCGCTTGCCCTGGAGGTCGCCGACCGTGCGACGGTTCTCGCCAACGGCCAGGTCGCGCTGACGGGTACCGCCAGGGAGCTCGCCAGTTCCGACCTCGTGCGGCAAGCCTATCTCGGAGCCTGAACATGATCGCGCAGCAGATCATCAACGCAGTGAGCCTGGGCGGCGTCTACGCGCTCCTGGCGCTCGGCCTCGCCATCGTCTTCTCCATCGTCGGGCTGATCAACTTCGCCCATGGCGAACTGATGACCCTGGCGGGCTATGCGTTGCTCGCCGCGCTTCTGGCGGGAGTGCCGTTTCCTGCCGCCGTGCTGCTGGCCGTCATATGCGCGGCGTTGGCGGCGGTCGCCATGGAGCGCATTGCCTTCCGGCCCATGCGCGGCGCCAGCGTCACCAGCCTGCTTTTGACCAGCTTCGCCGTATCGGGCCTGCTCAAGGTCATTTTCCAGAACGGCGTGTCGGCGCGTCCACAGGCGGTCGCCATGCCCGGCTGGATGACCGGCGCCTTCTCGGTGGGCGATTTCACGATAGGCGTCGGGCCGACCATCTCCATCGTCGTCTCGATCCTGGCCCTGATCGCGCTCGAATTCTTCCTCAGGCGCACCGTGACCGGCACGGCCATGCGCGCCGCTGCGGAAGATTTCAACGTCGTGCGCCTGATGGGCATCCCGGCCAACCGCATCATCGCCACGGCCTTCCTCCTCTCAGGACTGCTGGCAGGACTGGCGGCGATGCTGTGGGTCGCGAGCCGCGCCTCGGTCGATCCGCTGATGGGCTTCACGCCGGTGCTCAAGGCTTTCATCGCGGCCGTGGTCGGCGGCCTGGGCAGCCTGCCGGGCGCTGTCGCTGGCGGCTTCCTGCTCGGCGTCATCGAGGTTTTCCTCCAGGCGACGCTGCCCTCTGCCATCGCACCCTATCGCGATGCCATCGTGCTCTCCGGTGTCATTGCGGTGCTGCTGATCCGGCCGCAGGGTCTCATCCCGGCGGTGCGTGTGCAGAGAAGCTGAGGCCGGCTCGATGTACACAAAGCCGGAATTCGCGCCGCTTTCGCGGGACGAGGTGTTCGGCCTGATCGAGGCGGCCGCGTTCGCGACCGTGATCACCGCCGGTCCCGAGGGTCTGGCGGTTTCGCACCTGCCCGTCGTGCTGCATCGAGAACGCGGCGAAAACGGCACGCTGGTTTCGCATCTGGCCGCGGCGAACGCGCATGCGGCGCTGCTGACCGAGGGGCGCGCCACCGTTGCCGTCCTCCAGGGTCCGCACGGCTACATCTCCCCCTCCTGGTATCCGAGCAATCCCGTGCGCGACAGCGCGCCGACCTGGAACTTCGCGGTGGTGCATTGCCATGGTAGGCCAGTGCCGCTCGACACGCAGGCGACCGCGCGCCATCTGCTGGAACTGGTGGACGTCCTTGAGAAGGACAGGCCTGATCGCTGGCGCATGCGCGAGCTCGGCCCTGGCGGAATGGAACGGCGCCTGCCGCATGTCGTCGGTTTCGAGATGCCGATCACGCGGCTGGAGGCCAAGTTCAAGATGGGCCAGGACGAGCGCCTTTACGACACGATCGCCGCCATCGAGGCGCTGGAAACGGCCGACCCGGCCCTTGCCGACTTGATGCGCAAGCACAACGCCCATCGCGGCTGATGCGTTGCCCTTGTGTCGGCGCCGCCGACACCACGTGGTAGCGCGCGGCCCGATGCTGCGGATCCGAGGAGAACGGACCGCCGGCGCCGCGATTGCGCCGGCGGATCGCTGCGCGCCCGCTACTGCCCGCGCGAAGATGCCTCGCTCAGATAGCGCTCCGCCAGCCTTGTCCAATAACGCACGCCGGTCGGAATGATCTCGTCGTTGAAGTCGTACTGGGCGGTATGCAGCGGGCGCGGCGCGGCTTCGCCCTGCCGCCCGGATCCAAGGAACACATAGCAGCCCGGAACGCTGCCCAGCATGAACGCGAAGTCCTCCGCGCCCATGATCGGCTGCATGTCGGCATCGACGGATTTCCCGCCGACGACTTCCTCTGCGATGCCGGCGGCGAAACGTGTCTCCTCGGCGGCGTTGTGGAGTACGGGATAACCACGCTCGAATATGAATTGGTGGCCTGCTCCTGCCGCCTCCGCCGCATTGCGCACGATCCTTTCAAGCCCCGCTTCGAAAGCGTCGCGCACGGCATCGTTCAGCGTATAGAGCGTGCCTCTGACGACAGCTTCCTCCGGCGTCACATGCACGCTTTGCCGATGGCTCGGATCGCCGCTGCGGAACTGCGTGATGGAGAGCACGACCGGCTCGGCCGGATTGAGGTAGCGCGCCTTGAACAGATGCATCTCCTGCACGATCGCCGCTGCCGTAAGAAGCGGATCCGCCACCGCGAATTGCGTGGCCGGATGCGATATGCGGCTAAGCACGTGGAACTCGAACGTGTCGATCGAGGCCAGCATCGGCCCGGTTCGCATCATGAAGCGCCCGGCTGGGACGTTGGGGAAATTGTGCAGCCCGAAGACCGCGTCCACGGGAAATTTCTCGAACAGCCCGTCTTGCACCATGGCGTTGCCGCCGCAATGCTGGTCGCCCGTCTCCTCGGCCGGCTGGAAGATGAAGCGCACGGTGCCGTCGAAATTTCCATGCCGCGCCAGGTGGCTCGCCGCCGCAAGCAGCATCGCGGTGTGGCCGTCATGCCCGCAGGCATGCATCTTGCCCTCGACCTTGGAACGATAGTCGAACGTGTTTTCCTCCTGGATGAACAGGGCATCCATGTCGGCGCGCAGGCCGACCGCGACGGGGCTCGTTCCGCGCTTCAGCGTTCCGACCACGCCTGTCCCGCCGAGGCCGCGATGCACCTCGATGCCGAGTTCCTCGAGCTTTGCGGCGACGAAGTTCGCTGTCGCCTTTTCCTCGAACGCTGTTTCAGGATGGGCATGCAGGTGGCGGCGCCACGCGGTGGCCTCCTCGATAAGGCTGTTGTCGATCGGTGTTGCAGGGCTCATCCGGTGCCTCCTTCAAGTGGTCTTGGCGGGTCGATCATGCCTTTCGGCGGGGGCAGGCGGGCGCAGCCTGCCGAGCAGCTCGGTCAGGCCGTCCGGCGCCAGCCTGAGCACAAGGATCATGGCCACGGCGATGACGATGTAGCGTGCGTCCTCGAAACCCTGCAGACCCGCCATGGCCTCTGTGGCGAATGTCAGGGCGAGCGCGGCAAGCACCGGTCCGAACACGGTGTTCACGCCGCCGATCAGCACCATCGACAGCGCCAGCGACAACGTGCCGAAGCCGAAGACTTCCGGCGAGGCGACGCGCAGGTAGATGGCATAGAAGCCGCCCGCGACGCCCGTGAAAACAGCGCTCAGCGCCAGAGCGAGGACACGCTGGCGGGCGACGGAAACGCCGCGCGCGGCGGCGTACTCTTCCGCATCCCGCACCGCCTTCAGCGACTTGCCGAACGGTGAGCTCGTGACCAGGGCAAGGAAGATGCAGGAAAGCGCCAGGAGGCCAAGGCCGACATAATAATAGCCGAACTTGAAATCCTTCAGGAAGCTGTAGGTCCCGATCTGCAGGTAGGGCAGGCGGACCATGCCTTCGGCCCCGCCCGTGACCTGCGACTGGCTGAGCACCAGTTGCAGGACGAGCTGGTTGCAGGCGAAGGTGACCAGCACCACGTAGATGCCTTTCAGCCGGGCCACGGGCGCGGCCATCAGCAGCGCCGACAGGGCCGCGGTGCCGCCTCCAAGCAGGATCGCGATCCAGGGATTGATCGCGGCCGTCTTCGTGGCGATCGCGGCCGTGTAGACGCCAATGCCGAAGAATGTGAGGTGGCCGAAATTGAACACCCCGCAATGGCCGAGGCTCAGGTTCCAGTTCGAGGCGATGACGGCATAGATGAAGGCGATGATGAACAGATGCCGCAAATAGCCATCGCTGATGAAGAGCGGCACCAGCGCGAGCGCGGCGAACAGGAGCACGATGGCCATGAACCTTCTGGTGACCATCACTTGCCTCCGAACACGCCGTTGGGCCTGAACAGCAGCACCAGGATCATCAGCAGGAACAGCACGAACGGCGTCCAGTAGAGGCCGACCCACAGGATCAGGAAGGCCTCGATGAAGCCGATCAGGTAGGCGGCGCCCGCCGTCGCGCCGAGATTGCCGAGGCCGCCGAAGATGACGACGATCATCGCCTTGGTCAGGGGTTCGCTGCCCATGACCGGGGTGATGAAGCGTATCGAGCCGAGCAGCGCGCCGGTCAGCCCGGCGAGCGCCGCGGAGATGCCGAACGCCAGCGCGAACGCAATCGGCACGTCGATGCCGAGCAGCGCCGCCGAATCCTGGTTCTGGCCCACCGCGCGCAGGCTGCGGCCGCGATTGGTCATCACCGTGAACCGCCATAGCGCGATCAGGATGAGCGGCGCCAGCACGATGAGCAGGGCCTCGTGCGCCGAGATGGTGACGCCGAGAAGCTGAACCTCTCCAGGTACAAGATGCGGCAGTTGCTTGAGGCGGGCGCCCCATATCATCTGGGCGCCACGTTCCAGCACGATCATCGCGGCCAGCGTGGTCATGGCGGTGATCAGCAGCATGTTCCGGTTGTCGTAGAAGGGGCGGATGAGAAGACGCTCGATCACGACGCCGATCAGTCCCGCGGCAAGCGTGCCGCTCAGCACGCCTGTGATCGGGCCCAGCCCCAGCACCTCGCTGACCGTCCAGGCGATGAACGCGCCGACCATCATCAATGCGCCATGCGAGAAGTTGAATACGCCGAGCGTGGTCCAGACCAGGCTGAGGCCGCTCGACATCAGGGCATAGAGCGAGCCGAGCACGAGGCCGGAGACCAGGGTCGCGAGAAGAGCGTCCATCAATGTGCCCCTTCCGCGCCGAAATAGAGACGCATGACCTCTTCGTGGTCCGGCGCGTTCGCCTTGTTGATTTCGCGCACGACCTCGCCCTGTTCGATCATGTAAAGGCGGTCCGTCAGCGACAGCAGGAATTCGACGTCCTGCTCGACGACGATCAGCGGCACACCGGTGCTGGAAATGCGCGCAATGGCGCCTGCCAGCTCTTCCTTGAGGCGCGGCGACAGGCCAAGCGTCGGCTCGTCCAGCATCAGGAGCCGTGGCGCGCACATCAGCGCGCAGCCGATCGACAGCATCTGCCGCTCGCCACCCGACAGGGTCTTCGCCAGTTGCTGCCGACGCTCGGCGAGGCGCGGAAAAAGCGCATAGACCTCATCGATACGCCGCGCGGCTTCCGCTTTGGCCCGCTTTGTGAAGGCGGCCAGCGCCAGGGTCTCGGCGATGCGCATGTTGCCGAACAGGGTATTGCCCTGCGGCGCGTGGACAAGGCCCGCCGCCACGATCGCCGGCGGGCGCCGCGCGGTGATGTCGGCGCCGTCGAAGGCGATCGTGCCGGCGCTCGCGCGCGCCAGGCCCGATATGGTCCTGAGCAGCGTCGTCTTGCCGTGGCCGTTCGGACCGAACAGGCCGATGGACTCACCCTCGTCGAGATGGATCGACAATCCGTGCAGGACCCGGACCGGGCCGTACCCGGCATGGAGGTCCGCGACCTGGAGAAGCCGCCGCATCAGCCGCGCCCTCCGAGATAGGCCTCGACCACTTGCGGGTTCTTCACCACTTCGCGCGGATCGCCTGCGGCCAGAACGCGCCCCTGGTTCAACACGATCAGGCGCTGCGAAACCGACAGCAGGAGGCTGAGCACATGCTCGATCAAAAGCACGGTCACGCCGGTCTTGTTGACGGCGACCAGCAGGTCGTCGAGATGTTTTATCTCCGGCTTGGTCAGGCCCGAGGCGGGCTCGTCCAGCATCAGGAGCGCTGGCCGTGATATCAGTGCCGAGGCGATCATGAGTTGCTTCTTTTCGTAGACGGACAATTCGCGCGAGGGCATCGAGCGGCGCTGTTGGCCGAAATCCACGAAGCGGAAGGCTTCCTCGATCCGCGCTTCGGCCTCGGTGCGGGAGAAGCCGCCATTGTAGGTGGCGCTGACCAGCAGCGTTTCGCGCGCCGAGAGCGCGGGAAATTCCGCATCCTTCTGGAACGTCCGCACCAGTCCGGCCCGCGAGATGCGATGCGCCGGCCAGCGGTCGATGCGCTCGCCCTTGAAGCGGATCTCGCCGGACGTCGCTCCGAACGGAACGCCGGTGATCAGGTTGAACAAGGTGCTCTTGCCGGAACCGTTTGGCCCCGCGATGCCGAGGATCTCGCCGCGCGCGACGGTGAAGCTGACGTCGTTCACTGCCTTCAGCCCGCCGAAGAATTTGCAGGCTCCGACGATATCGAGGATGGTCTCGCTCATGCGGCGTGGCTCCAGTGGAAGGGAGCGTCGCCCGGTCCGGGCGGCGCTGCTTCCGGCGTCACTTCATCCAGCCCGGCTGCTTGAACTCGCCGTTTTGATAATCCTTCGGGTAGAACAGGACGCGCTTGCCGTCCTGGATCTGGTAGAACTGGATCGGCATGCCGTCCTTGCCCTGGACCGCAAGATGCGTCGCGGGGTCGAACCTTGTGCGGCCCATCGCCGTCTGCTTGTCGGTCTTGGCGATTTCGGCGCCGATTTCCGGACGCTTGCTGGGATCACCGACCTTCGCCAGCGCATCGGCATACAGCATCGCCTGCTCGTAGAGCATGACCCCATAGGACCCCGGCTCGACCTTGTAGGCGGCCTTGTACTTGTTGATGATCTCGTCGGCGCGAGGGTTGCTCGCGGTGCGTACCGGGCCGCCGAGCGCGTTGTAGACGATGCCGGACGATTTCTCCTTGGTCAGTTCGAGGAACTCCGGCACGGATGGCGCATACTGGATGAAGACAAGGCTGTCGGTCGGGTCCTCCATGAACTGTCGCATGAAGGTCGCGGCGTTCGCCGAGACATAGTCGGTGTTGATCAGCAATGCGGGCGGGTCCTGCCGCACCTTGGCGAGGAAACCCCGCCAGTCGTTGATTTCCCCGAAGGGCAGCAGATCGTTCTGCGTCACCTCCCAGCCGTCGGCCTTGAAGGCGGTGACCATGCCGTTCGCGATGCTCTTCGAATAGGGATTGTCCGACGACACCAGCGCCACCTTCTTGTTTGGCAGCTTCAGCTTTCCACTGGCGACGAGTTCGTCAACGACGGGAACGATTTCGGTGTTGTAGGCGTCATAGGAGGGCGTCAACGACCAGACGGTCATGAACTGCGACGGATTCGGGGCGATGATGTCCTTGGTCTGCTGTGAATTGGCCGACACGAGATAGATCATGTCATGCTCGGCCATCATTTCGATCTCGAAATTGGTGGTGGACGCATAGCCGGTGAAGATCGCGCCGGTCGCCTGGTCGCCGAGAAGGCGCTCCGCCGCTGTCGCCACCTTGTCGGCGCTGGCGTCGCCGACATCCGCGACGACGGCCTCGAAGGTGTGGCCGGCTACGCCGCCGGCCTTGTTCAGGTCCTCGACCGCGAGCTTGACGCCATTGGCCATTTCCTGGCCGTCCGCCGCGGCGGGTCCCGTAAGCGGGGCAAGGACGCCGAGCTTTATCACGTCGGCACCGGCGAGGGCGGTGGAAGCGCACAGCGCGAGCGCGGATGCCGCGCCGATGAAGATACGTCTTGTCAGCATGTCATTCCCCTTTTTGTTGCCGGTTCCTTCAACGCGTTCCGCAGGTGTCGACGATTGCCGCCGCGATCACCTTGGTCGTCTCGATCAGGCTCTCGATCTCGACGCATTCATTGTCGCCGTGGAAGCCGTCGCCCCCGGGTCCGTAGATGACGGGCACCACGCCCGCGCCCGCATAGTGGGCCGCGTCGGTGACGGCCTCGAAGCCCTTGACGCGTGGCGGGCGGCGTTGCGCCTGCCTTGCTCGCTCGTTGAGGGAGATGACGAGCGGATCGTCGACCGGAGTGTTCATCGGCGGGAAATTGAGGCCGAACAGGTCCCATTCGATCGTGGGCGGATGGTCGCGCATCCAGGAATCCGTCTTGGCGAAATGGCTTACGAAGCTTTCGAACTCCGCCTGCACGTCCGCGAACCGTTCCTGGGGCATGAATTTGTAGTCGAGGTCGATCGTGACCACGTCGGGGATGATGGCCGCGTTGGTCATGATCTGCGGCGTGCCGTCAGGCCCAAGCCCCGCGCCGCCGCGTATGACGCCGGGGTTGATGGTGGCGAGACCGGCCGGCGTCAGCGGGTGCCAGTTGTCGCGGCAGCGGGACTGTTCGAAATCGCGCAAGGCCATGAGGAAGCGTGTCGCAAGTTCGATGGCGTTGACGCCTGGCGCGAGGCGGCCCTCGACATGCGGCTGCGGCCACATCGAGTTGAATCGCCAGCCGGCATGGGCCTGCTTTCCGAATATCGTCACCCTCACCCAGGTGAGGCCGCCTTCGGCGGGTACGATGTCGCCCCAGGTCGGCTCGGCCACGATGGCGTGGCGGGCAAGTCGCTTCTCGCGCTTGACGAGGTCCATCGCGCCGAAGCCACCGGCTTCCTCGTCGACGACGCTGTGGATGGCCAGACGGCCCTCGAGCGTGATGCCTGCCTGTTTCACCGCGCGCGCCGCGGCGACACAGGCCGCCACGCCAGCCTTCATGTCGACGGCGCCGCGGCCCCAGAGCTTGCCCTCGGCCACTTCTCCACCGAATGGATCGCGGATCCAGCGTTTGACGTCCCCCACGGGGACGACGTCGATATGGCCGCAAAGGATCAGGCTCCGCTCGTCGGAACCCTCCCATTCGCCGATCAGGTTGGGTCGGCCGGGAAAGACATCCCAGCCCCGCGTCTCGAAGCCCGTCTCCTCAAGGTGGCGTGACAGTAGCGCCTGTACGTCGGCTTCCCGGTTCAGCCCCTGTTCGACCTGGAATTTCGGATTGACCGAGGGAATGCGGACCAGGTCGCGTGCCAGTTCGACGACGAACTCCTTGTCGGCGTCGATCCGGCTCCAGATTTCGCTTGTCATATCGCTCATGGGCGGCTTTCCCTCTATTTCCGTGGCAACCAATGTTCTTGTGGCCGAGAAGGGGTCGCCGAGACCCAGGCAGGCCAACCCAGGAGAAGCGCGGTGGCTTTTCGTGCCGAATTGCGTGACGACAACGACGTGGCTCGGCGCGGCGATCCGGCTGGAAGCCGGGCCGTTCCGGCGCGGGCAGGCGCGGCGCGCCCGTCAAGACGGTTGGCGGGTTCGCCGACGGTAAGGCTCAGACGTCCTGTCGTGAAAATCGCGTCATCTCGGCGCGCGCCGAGGGCGTCTCCCGCCGAGCGGTTTCCTCCCAGAAAACTGGATCCTGTCGGACACTGGTTGCCCAATTTCGTTCCCACCTTTTTGTTGGGAGATGATGAAAATATTTCATCATTGTCAATTCATAAACTAGGATTGACTGAAAAATTTCTAACGGAAAGGTGAGGCATGGAGCTACGGCAGCAGATCGACAGCCTTGCGGAAGCGCTTACGCCGGCGGAGCGAAAGCTCTCGGCGGCCCTGCTTGCGGACTACCCGTTCGCCGGGTTGCAGACCATCCAGACGCTCGCCGAGCAGACTGGCGTCTCGGCGCCCTCGATCACCCGTTTCGTGACCAAGCTCGGCTGCCACGGATACCAGGATTTTCAGCGCCGATTGATCGGCGAGCTGAAGGAAGGTCATCGGTCGCCGGTCGATCTGCACGAACGCATCGGCGGCGGTGACGTGGATTTTCTTCAATCCTTCCTCGACCTTACCGCCGAAGCTGTCCGCGCCGTCGGCGACTCGCTGTCGCCAAGCCAGTTCGAACGCATTTGCGATCTCGTGGCGGACGAGAAGCGTGCCATCTACATCATCGGCGGACGCATCAGCGATGCGATCGCGCAGCACTTCTCCCGGCATCTGCGCCAGGTCAGGCGCAATGTCTTCCACTTGCCACCGGACACCGAGGTCTGGCCCGAATACATCTTGCGCATGCGCGCGCGGGACCTGCTGATCATCTTCGATTTCCGCCGCTATCAGCAGCGCCTCGTGGAACTGGCGGCCAAGGTCCGTCAGTCGACCGGTATCAGTGTCGTCCTCATCACCGACAAGTGGATGTCGCCGGCGGCCGCCTATGCTACCGAGGTCATCGCGCTGCCTACCGAAAACAGGACGGCCTGGGACAGCTACGCGGGCGCCCTGGCGGTCGCCGACGCCATGGTTGCCAGCATCTCCGAGCGCGATTGGGACGCGACCCGCGACCGCATCAGAGCCTGGGACGCCGTCAGGTTCGAACAAGGAAACCAGTAGGCATTCGAACGGCGCCGGCGCACTTGCTCAGGTCATTGCGGCGCCCTGGCCTCTGAGTTATTTTAGAAGCTTATTGGATGCGTGATCCGCCTCGCCGTCTCGGGACGCGTTTCCCTCGCCATTTTGTTGGATTGTGAAGTCTTTAACAGACCTCGATGTCGCAAGCGGCGTTGTTGTGGCCGACAGGTGATAGCAGTTAGGGATTTTGCCATGCTGCGACGCTGCGCGCTGATTGCAGCCTTGATCCTCGTGGGCTTCACGACGGTGCAGGCGCGTGCCGATCGAAGGGTCGCCCTTGTGATCGGCAATTCCGAATACCGCGATATCCCGGCGCTCAAGAATCCAGACAAGGATGCCGAGGACGTGTCGAACACGTTTCGGTTGGCCGGGTTCGACGTGTTCGTCGCCAAGGACCTCACCAAACTCCAGTTCGAGAAGGAGTTCCGCAATTACCTCGCTGCGGCGGACGGCGCCGACCTGGCGGTCGTCTACTATTCGGGCCACGGCTTTCAGATCGGCGGTGAGAATTTCCTGATCCCGGTCGACGCATCGCTCAAGGATGCGGCCGACATCGAGGTCCAGGCGGTGAAGCTCGACGACGTCCTGCAGCAGTTGCGCGCCAAGTCTAGGATCCAGGTGATCATCCTCGACGCTTGCCGCAACAACCCGTTCCCGCGCAAGGACTACTGGCTGCGCGACCAGTTGATCAAGGCGGGCGGCACCGGCCTCGCGCAGGTGAAAAGTTCGCTGAACACGCTGATAGCCTTCGCCACGGAGCCCGGCGCTGTCGCCTATGACGGGTCTGGCGACCTCAGCCCGTTCTCGTCCGCCTTTTCCCGCCGCGCGCTGGCGCCGAACCAGGAGATACGCTCGGTCATGGCGGCCGTGCGCCGCGACGTGGTCGAGGCCACCAAAGGCGCGCAGGTTCCGTGGGAGAACTCCTCGCTGATCGACGAGGTCGTGCTGATGCGCCGCGCCAACCGTCCCGCATTGCCGCCGGTGCTGGAGAAGGTCGTGCCCTCGGGTGTCGGGCCTGTCGCGCTCGACCTGCCGGAGCCGGTCGATGTCGACGGCGGCGCGGTCACCGTCAGCATTGAAAGGCCGCCGGCGTTGGGCCGCCTGATCCTCGACGGCAAGCCGGTGGCAACGGGCGAGCCGATAGCGGGCAAGGATCTGCCGCGGCTCGAGATGGATGTGCCCAAGGGCGCAGACGCTGAGGATCAAGTCGATATGCTGGCCTATGCCACGCATGATGAATGGGGCGGCGGATCGCAGGGCATCCTGGTGTTCCGGGTCAAGAACGGCGAGGGTGCCGGGGGCAAGCAACTCGTGGCTTCGCTCGAGTCCGAGCAGAAGCAGGAGGTGGTGGAGCGCGGCATCCACATCGCCGGCGCCGCCGAAGCGATCGAGAACCACGACGTCAAGATTCCGGTCGGCGTGGGTCCGGTTCCGCTGAAGCTGGATTTCCCGACGAAGGATCCGGCCGTAAGCGTGAAGCTTGCGAGCTATCCGGCAACCGGGACGCTGTCCCTGCCGGATCGGACCCTATCGCCTCAATCGAGCCTGATGGCCGACGAAGTCGATAAACTGCGTTACGAACCTCAGATAGGCGCGGTCAAGCCATTGATAGTCGGCGTCGAAATCAGGGCCGACAACACACCGTCAAAGCCCGCGACGATGAAGCTGTCGCCAAGTGTCGATCCCTGCGACCAGGCTGCCGGCGAGCCGCTCGACCTGCAGGGCGTCGTCCCCGGCCTGTTGCCGAACGAGATCGGCGCCGGGGCGGTGGAAGCCTGTCAGGCGGCGGTGAAAGCCTATCCCGATGTCGCCCGCTTCCATTACGAACTCGGGCGGGCGTTGCTGGCAGCCGGCAAGGTCGACGAGGCGAAGAAGGCGATCCAGGAAGCAGCCGACAAGGGACATGTCCGCGCCCTGTTCGAACTCGGCTACATCGCTTCTTCAGGCATAGGAGCCGCCGTGGATCCGGGGAAGGCGAATGGCTTCTACGCCAAGGCATCCGACAAGGGCGATCCCTATGGGATGACGGCCTGGGGACGGGCTCTGTTCAACGGTCTCGGCGTCAAGCGCGACACCGGCAAGGGCCTGGACTTGCTGCTCAAGGCGGCGGCCATGGGCCACACCTATGCCATGAACGATCTCGCCGCGATCTTCACAGAAGGCCGCAATGGCGTGCCCGCCGATCCGGCTCGCGCCGTGGCCTTCCTCAAGGCGGGCGTCGAGCGCCAGGACATGTATTCAATGAACATTCTCGGACGCAACTATCTCGGCGGACGTGGCGTCGAGAAGGATACGAAGCAGGCGCAGGCGCTGTTCCAGAAGGCGATGGATCTCGGTCAGCCTTATGCGCCGGGCAGCCTTGCGCGCATGTACCGCGACGGCGACGGCGTGGACCAGAACCTTGCCGAAGCGCAAAGGCTGTTCGAGCTGGCGACAGATCGAGGCGACTATTCGGCCGCATATGATCGCGCGGCTATGGAAATGCAGAAAGGCGACAAATCCGATCAGGCCGTCGCCGTCCGCTATCTGGCGTTCGCGGCAGGACTTGATCTGCGAAACGAGTTGCCGAGCGCTCGCACGACCCTGGCGCAGTTTGGCGCGAAGCCGAAGACAGCCGCCCTCAAGCAGTTGCGCTCGGAGCTCAAATCGAAAATCCCGGCGACCGGCTCGGTCGACGACCAACTGGTCAGGACGGCCAGAGCCGTCTGGGAGCAGGCCAATCCGCGCCGGGACCTGTTCTGATCAACAAGGAGGCAATGGTGGGCAGGGCATTGAAGCAGGCGGTCATCGCGACATTCCTATCCTTTGCGGTCGCTGGGTGCACGACCCTGGCGCCCAGCGTCGAACCAGCGCCGACAACGAAACACCGCACAAAGCACGTTCGCACGACGGCGACGCCGAAAGTGGTGAAGCAGAAGAAAGTGACCGGCAAGAAACTGATCAAACCGGTCAAGAACGAAACCGCACCTGTCATTGCGCCCCTGGGCGGCGGCAACGGTAGCGGTGGTGGCGGCAACGGTGGCGGCGGCAACGGCGGGTGGTGAAAACGTCCACGACGCAAGATGCTTTTCCGACGCGTGGTGGCTCGGACCGGTTTTCCGTCTGACGGAACCGCTCGCCAAGCAAGGGCAAGTGCTCTATGCTTTCGCGAGGTGCCGGTATCGAGATAGGGTTGTCCTGGCGGGGGCGTTCCATGTTCGAAGTCGTCGCATTCTGGCGGAAAGCGCGAGCCAAGGCCACGGCCTTTTGCCTGATCCTCGCCGCGTTGCTGGTCTTCGGGCAGCAGACGGCGAGCGCCGCGCCAGACTGGACGCTCGACCCGTCCGCTTCGGTGCTTACCTATCAATCGGTCAAGAAGAACACGATCGTCGAGACCAACAAGATCAGGAACATCACCGGCACGCTGAGTTCGGCCGGCGACGCCAGGATCAGCTTCGACCTCAATTCCGTCGATACGGGCGTCGATCTGCGCAACGTCCGCATGCGCTTCCTCTTCTTCGAGACCTTCACCTATCCGACGGCCGAGGTGACGGCGAAGGTGGACCCCGCCGCGTTCGCTGACCTGCCGACCAAGCGCCGGGTGAAGACAACGCTGCCTTTCCACCTCAACCTGCATGGCGTCAGCAAGGATTTGGAGGCGAGCGTCGTCGTCACCATGATCAGCGACACCCAGGTTTCCGTCGCCTCGGAAGCGCCTGTCGCGGTCCATGTCGAGGACTTCGGCCTGTTGCCCAACATCGACAAATTGCAGCAGGCCGCCAATGTGACCAACATCGTGCCGACCGCGTCGGTCTCCTTCGATTTCGTCTTCACCGCTGACGGCAGCAAGCCGGCGGCGGTGCAGACCGTTGCGGCCAGCACCGCCGAGGTCGGTCCCGTCGCCACCGACGCCGCGAAAGCCAATTTCAGCGACGAGGAGTGCCTCAACAGGTTCGCCGTGCTTTCGCGCACCGGCGCCATCTACTTCCGCTCGGCCAGCGTCAGGCTGGATGCCAAGAGCAAACCCTTGCTGAGAGAGGTCGAAGGCGTCGTCGGCAAGTGCCCGACGCTCAAGGTCGAGGTGTCTGGCTACACCGATTCCGACGGATCGCCCGAGGCAAACAAGCTTCTGTCGGAGCGGCGCGCCCAGGCGGTCGCCGATGCGCTGATCGCCGACGGCGTTCCGCGCGGCCAGATCAGCTCGGCCGGCTATGGCGAGGACAAGCCGGTCGCCGCCAACGACACGGCAAAGAACAAGGCGCTCAACCGGCGGATCGAATTCTCCGCCAGCAAACTCGCCAACTGAGGTCGTGGTGGCTTCCGGTCCGATCGCCCTTTGCGGTGCCGTGTTTCGCGCTGCCGGACTTGTGGCGCTCGCCTTGCTCTTGACGTTGACAGCCGCCAGCGCCGAGCGGCGCGTCGCGCTGGTGCTGGGCAATTCGCAATATCAGCACGCAGCGCCCCTCGCCAATCCGGCGCGGGATGCGCAGGCCATGGCCGACAGGCTCAAGGACCTCGGCTTCGAGGTGGTATCCGGCTTCGACCTCACCAAACAGCAGACACAAGCTACCGTCGCCCAATTTGCCAAGCAGGTGCGCGGCGCCGACATCGCGCTTTTCTTCTATGCCGGCCACGGCCTGCAGGTTTCCGGCAAGAACTATCTGCTGCCGGTCGATGCCGCGCTCGAGGACGAGACCTCGCTCGATTTCGAGGCCGTCTCGGTCGATTTCGTCCTGCGCCAGATGTCACGCGAGACCAGCATCCGGCTGGTTTTCCTGGATGCATGCCGTGACAACCCGCTCGCCGACGTGCTGGCCAAGACCGCCGGCATAAAGGGCGCAAGCAGCGGCCTTGCCGAGATCCCGATCGAGAATGGCGGCGCCGGCACGCTGGTCGCGTTCGCCGCAAGTCCGAACCAGCTTGCCTATGACGGGTCGGGCGACCACTCACCCTTCACCACGGCGTTGCTCCAGCATATCGGCGAATCCAACGTGTCCGTCACCGAAGCGATGAACAGGGTGACCAGCGATGTCTTCAAGGCGACCGCCGGCAAGCAGCGTCCCTGGATCAATGTCTCGCTGACCACCGAGGTCATCCTGCACAAGGTCGATCTCAGTGCGCCGCTGATCGTCGGCGAGGCGAGCGCGCCGCAGGCCGAAGCGGGTTCCGGGACGCGCAATACGGGCCCGGCATCGGGCCAGGCCGACGACCAGCTTGCGCTTAATGCGCTGCGCGAAAAGATCCCGAAGCTGGCGACGGACGGGCCGATCTTCTTCGATCGCCCGGTCAAGTTCGGCGACCCGGCAATCGACGGCAAGAGCATAGCCCAACTGATCAAGGGCGAGCCGCTTTTCAGCCCGGTCGAAGGCCTCGACAAGTCGGTCTGGCAAGGCAAGCACTGCGACGGCTGTCACGAGTGGAACGAGACCCGCCTCTGCGAGCAGGCGAAGAATTTCGCCGCCAATGACGTTTCAGTCCTGCGCCTGCAGCATCCACTTGGGACCCGCTTCAAGGTCGCCTTGGCCAGATGGGCGCAAGGCGGCTGCAAATGATTGTCAGGCGGAAGCCCTAATACGCGTCGACCGAATATCGTTGCGCTTCCATCTCCACCATCTGGATGCCCATTTCGACGAAGGCCGAAAGCACGCCAAAGCGGTCCGCGGTCGAAACGCGGGCCAGCCCCGCAAGGATTCCGGCGTTGACGGCGTGCGCGGCGGGAAAGCCGGTCGAGAGCATATCGAAGGCCGGGTCGCGCCACGCCGCGGACAGCGCGATCCACCCTGCAGGCGTTGCCGGCGACGGATCGACGGCTTCGCTCAGTGCCGCCCGATGGCCGGGATTGCCGGGCTCGCCCACCCAGTCGCTGACCAGCGCCAGCAATTCGAGATCCTTCTCGGCGAGGAGCTCGGCGAGATTGCTCAGGCATTCATGTCCCCACCAGACCGCGGCGCGTTCGGGCAGGAGATAGGCACAGAAGGTGACGGCCTCCTCCGGCACGCGTCCGGCGAGCAGGGCGCGGCAGAATTCGAGCGGAGGCTGGGCGGCGGCCGGCGACTTCATGTCCCGGGCGATCGCGGGACAGGCGAGGAAGAGATCTCGTGCCGTTCTGTATCCGAGTTCATTGGCCATGGCTGCCGCGCCCCGAGCACCAGCGCAAAACACTCAAGCCCGCGGCCGAGCGCCGGTCAAGCCTAGCAATCGGCGGTCATTCGCAACGTGTGCTTGTTCACAGACAACCGCCTCGGGATTTGATATAGTTCGTGCCAGCGAAACCCCATCAAGACAGGAGTGACGGTCATGCGGTGCGGTGGCTCAGCCTTGGCATTAGCGGCCATGCTTCTTTCAACGCACGTTTACGCCGATCCTCTTCAGAAGTCGGAAGACATCGTGAAGTTCTTCGCCGGCCAGGGCGATCTTGGCGCGTCTCGCGGCATCTGCGTCGGCACCGAGGAAGAGTGCAAGAGCAAGGCCGAGAAGAACGAGTCTCCGCCCCAGAAGGCCGGCCTCGACATGATGATCAATTTCGCCCTGGATTCGGCGCAACTCGACCAGACCGCGCGGGCGGAATTGGATGAGTTCGCCAAGGCGCTGAAGGACAACCGGTTGAGCACGTTCAGCTTCGTCGTCGAGGGCCACACCGACGCGACCGGCACGGACCGCTACAATCAGGACCTGTCTCAGCGGCGGGCGCAATCGGTGGCGGCCTTCCTCGAAGCCAACGGCGTTGAATCGGCGCGGCTCGAAGCGATCGGCCTCGGCAAGACGCACCCGCGCGTCGCCAATCCCTATGACCCGGTCAACCGCCGGGTGGAGATGCGGATCAGGACGGAATAGGCCGCGCTGTCGCCCGGCCAGTTCATCACGAATAGCCGACGGGAGCGTTAAGCCGGAGGCCTGTTTTGCAGCCAAGCGGAATCGCTTGGCGTCGCACAAATGTGGCCAAAACAAAGAGATAGAGCAGTTCTGCGTTTCCGTTAAACGCTGAACCGCTCTAACCAGGCTCCGGCGTGTTCTGGATCGAACCTATCAGCGCGGTGATCGCCTGCTTGTATTTCTCGAACTCAGGCGATGTCTGCCGGACTTCTGCCGTGGTCGTCGCCGGCTGGCCCTGATCGGTCGCCGGCGCTTTCTGCCCCATCTTCCGCTCGGCCCAGTCGACGACGTAGCTGGCTGTCTTGCCGGTCAGGAACGGATTGGCCTGTATCACCGCCGAACCGAGCACCGCGCTTAGCTGCGCCGAGCCTGGCGCCGCCAGCACCTGATGCGCGCCTTCCATGCCGAGGAAATGGCAAAGATAGAGACGGCCGGCCGTGATCTGGTGGCCGCGGGCGCGCAGATAGGCTTCCCCTTCGCGCGCCAGGTTGCGCACCATTTCGCGCGACAGCGTCGCGTCGTAGCGAAGCGCCAGCAGGTCGGCGGTCGACAGGGATTGGGCGAGGTCGGGACGATAGGTGTTCATCATCCGGATCCAGGTCTTGGAGATGAACTGGCCTGCGCCGGTTGCCGAGGAAAGCGGGTTCTTGGCGCGGGAACTGCCGCCGCTTTCGACATGCACGATACGGTCGGTCAGCGTCTCGACGGCTGAATCGCCGGAGCCGCCGGAACTGACGGACACGGCCGTGGCGACCGTGGTGACTGTCCCAAGCGGGTCGATCGCCTCGCCGTTCTGGTAGAGCTCGAAATGCAGATGCGGGCCGGTCGAAAGCCCTGTGGTGCCGACATAGCCGATGACGTCGCCAGCCTTCACCTTGGTGCCCACGCCGCTGGCGATAGCGAATTTCTGCATATGCGCGTAGCGCGTCTCGCGGCCGTTGACATGCGTGATCTTCACCAGATTGCCATAGCTGCCGCCATCGCCCTGGAAAGAGATCTCGCCGTCGAACGCGGCCATGACCGGCGTGCCGACGGGAGCCGCCCAGTCGACGCCCTTGTGGATTCGAACCGTGCCGAGGATCGGATGCTTGCGTGGGCCGAAGGTCGACGTCATCACCCCGGCGACGGGCGTGACCATGCCGTTGGTGACGGTCAGCGAGCGGACCTGGTCGTCGCCGGTCACGCAGGCATACTGGCCGTCGCTCTGCTGGAAGACGAAACAGTCGAGGCTCTTGTCCTTGCCCTGGACGCCGACATAGAGCACCCGCCCGGAGATCTCCCCCTGGCCGCGCGGCGTCTGCGAGTAGATCAGCAGCAGGCGCTGGTCCTCGCTGGCGAAGGCGTCGAGGTCTTGGCCTCGCGAGAGATACATGATCGCCTCGCCGATGACGCTGGTCGGCACCTTGTTGCGCGCCGCGGTCGAATAGATCGCGTCGAGCAGGCGGTATTGCCGCTTGGGGCCGCCCTGGTCGGAAGCGCCGGAATAGTTGAAGAGATCCTCGCGCACCCAGGGGTCGACACCCGACACGAAGGCGCCGGCCGCATTGCGCGTCAGCGTGCCGACATAGACGTTCCTGGCATAGATCGAGACCTGCATCAGCGACATGGTCGTCGTCTCGCGGTTCGGTCGGAACCCCCGCATGGCGACGACGAAGCCGGACTCCAGCCCGTCGCGGTTGAACAGCGTCTTCAGCGCCTCGCCCGCGAGCTTGGCGTCATCGGCTGAGAAATGCGCGTCGAGCGCCACGCTGTCCAGGCTGCGGTCGTTGAGGATCTTCACGAACGTGTCCTCGGTCGCCTCGAAGCGCTGATATTCGCTGATGACGGCTGCAACGGTCGTGTTGTTCTCGATCGCGGTTTTCTTGAAGGCGGGGAGCGCCGCTTCGCCCTGGTCGATCGTCTCGCCCCAGCCGGCCTCGGGGTCGTCGGCGTCGGCCTTGGGCGCTGAGCCGGCGTCGCTCTCGTCCGGCGCCGCCTGGAGGTCGTTCTCCAGGTCGCCTTGCGGATCGCCCTGTTGATCGTCCGCTGCCGCAGCCGGAGCTGGCGGGGCCGGTTGTGTGTCACCGGGCGCCGCTGCCGAAGGCTTGGGCGCTGCCTGACGCTGCGCCTGGAAGAAAGCGAAATCCTCCTGTGTCGACGGGATCGTCGTCATGAATTTCTCGCTGGCGCTCAGCATCACGTCGGAGAGGATTTCGATCTGCGGAGAAGCCCCTGAACTGTCGAGTTCGGTCGGGCGCGCGACCGCATGACCTTTCGTTGCGGTGTCGGCATCGGGTGCCAGCGTGATCCACATCGGATCGCCGGCGAGATCGATGATCGCCGGGACATACACCGAAGCGTCGGGTGGCACGTCTTCCATGCCCTCGACGGGGTGCAGCTCTTCGTCCTCGTCGCCGAACGACCAATAGTCCTTGGTAAGATAGAAGCCGGTGGCCAAGGCGACGAAGGCGAGCGTGGCCAGGCCGGCCAGGGCACGGCGCCAGAGCTTGCGCCTGCGCTCGGCCAGGCGCGCCTGTTTCTTCTGCCTGAAGCTCGTGTCGATCGAATGCGTCACGGGCTGCTTCCGGTCAGGAAATAGGTCCAGCGCACCTGCTCGAGCGTGTCGACCTCGACGAAGCGCGCCGCGATATGGCCGCGCTGCCAGCATTCCTCGATGCCGCGGATCGAGAAGCGCCGCCGGTCGATGCACATTTCGGTCGATCCGTTGAGGATCGCGTGGCCGAATACGTCCGTGGCGTAGAGGTAGATGTAGCGGTTGGTCAGCTCTTCGCGAATGACGTTGACGCACTGGTTGGCGCCGATGGTCCACCAGCCGTCCGTTTGATCGGCGTTGTCGACCTTCTGTCCGACCGCGAGATTGACGACGTCGAGCGTCTGGTTGCAGACGGTGAATTCCGCATGCGCCTTGCCGGGCGAAAGGATCGACAGCAGCGCCGCGCCAAGCAGCGCGGCAAGCGTCGTGCTGCCCGACATGTCGGGCAGCAATCGGAGCCGGCTACGCTGCTTGCATGACGAAGGGTGGCACAGTAACGCGAGCGGCGGTCCGTCGGCGTTCATGCTACCCGCCAAGCCGGAAATACGTGGCCGTGGCGGAGAACTGCGATCCGTCGGCTTCGATCTCCTCGAGAATCCTGGGCAACAGCTCCGAGGCCGGCGTCGGTCTGGAGAACATGGCGGCCTGTATGTCCTTGGGCCCCGTGATCACCAGCATGATCTGCGGCACCGCCTTGCCCGCCGCCTTGTCCGCGGGACCGAGCCCGATCGGGATGTTGAAGGTCACCTTGTCGGTTTGCGGCACCATGCGGTCGTCGAGGTTGAACGCGACGCCCTTGTGATCGATCAGCATGACGTTCGAGATGAGCCCGCCGCCCGTATAGAGCGCACCGCTGACCGGCGTGCCGTCTGGAACCGATGTCCGGTCGAGGACGAGCTGCGGCTTTTCGGCCGAACTGCGGTCGAGGAAGCGGAGGAACGTGGGCACTCCGCATTGGGACGGGGTGATGAGGCGCACGCTGATGTCAGGCTCGATATGGAACCTGGATTGGAAATCGTTGAGCATTTGTTCGAAGGGCTGGACCGCCGTGCCGAATCCCTCGATCGCGGGAGAAGCGGTGGGCCCTGACGTGAAGTTCGCGTAAAAACAGCTGCCGCCGCTGAAATCGCGCACCCAGGAACTGCGCTCGGTCCACCGCGCCATATCCTGCTCAGGTGACGGAAGCGCCGGCTTCGGCACATTGATGGCAACGTCGGTGTTGTCGGGCTGCTTGGTGGCCGGCGGCTGCGGTTGCTGCGCCGGCTGCGGTTGCGCGGCCTCCGGTTGGCCGGCTGTTGGGGTCGGCGTCTCCGGCTTGGCCGGTGGACTGGTCGGCTGTGCCGGTGTCTGGCGTTCCGAAATTGTGGGCTGGGAAGTCGCCGGCTTGGGCAGTTTGGAAAGCAGGTCCACGAGGTCTTTAACGCTGGGCTTGGTTGCCGGCGGATTTGCGTCCTGCGCCGGCTTGTTTTCAGCCGTCTGGTCCGGTTCCGGCGCCTTGACCGCCGGCTCGCTTGTGGGCTGTGTCGGCGTCCGGCTACCCGCGGCTTCCGGCGCAGGCGATTGTTCTGCCGGCGGTTGCGCAGGTTTTGTCTCTACCTGGGGGACATTCGCCTGGTTGTTGGCCTCGCTCTCCGGTGGCGTTGCAGGCGGTGCCGGCTTCTCGACGGGCGTCTTCGCCTCCGCGCCGGGTTGCGCAGGTGGTTTTGTCGTCTCGACGGCGGCCGCGCTCTCAGGTTTTGGTGGTTCCGGCTGAGGAGCGGCCGGCGCCTGCGGCTGAGGTTTCGGCGTTTCCGGTTGCTGCGCTTCGGCCACTGGCTTTGCTGCTTCAGTGGCCGGTTTCGGCGTCAGCGACTCGGATTTTTCCGTCACCGGCGGAGGCGCCAGTACCCCGCTGAAATAGAGGCCGCCCGCCACCAGGACGGTGAGCGCCGCGACGCCGCCGGCGACGGCCGGCATCCGCGAAGCCTTTTGCGGCGGCGTCGGCTCGGGCGCGCTGGCCGGAGCTGCGGCCGCGGCGGACCGTGGCTCCGACAGAAGCGCCGGCCGCACATGTTCGACGAAGCGGGGTTCGCCGGGAGGCGTCGACGGCTGCGGTTTGGAGCCCGGCGGTGCAGTCCAGCCGGCATGCGGCAAGCCGGGGCGCTCGCGCGGGCCGAACGACAACGGCGGCGGTAATGTCGCCTCGAGATCCTCGCCGCGCGTCGCCCTGGCGATCTCGGCCATGCTGGCTGGCCGGTCGCGCGGATCCGGCTGCAGCATGGCTTCGACGAGGTCGTGGAAATCGGGATCGATACCCGACAGGTCCGGCACGGTCCGGCGCTTTTCGATGACCTCGTATTGCGAGCCGCTCATGTCGAGCGGCTTTCCGCGCAACGCCGCGGCCAGCACCAGCCCGAGACTGTAGATGTCTGATTGCTCGCTGACGTCGCCGCCATAGAGGCCGAGTTGTTCCGGCGAAACATAGTTGTATTTGCCGGCGAATTTTCCGCCGATCAATGTCTCGCCGCCGGTCGCCGAGCGCGCGATGCCGAAATCGATGATCTTGGCGCGCTCGACCCGGCCGCCCGGCAGGATGATGTTGTCGGGCGACAGATCGCGATGCACCGCGCCCGCCTGGTGCACGGCGCTAAGCCCCGAGGCGAGGCGATGGCAAAGCCGGCGCGCGTCTTCCCCCGGCATCGGCCCACGCCGCATGATGTCGAACAGCGACTCGCCGTCCACGAACTCCATCGCAAGGTACGGGCGGCCGATTCCCGGGTCGATGGTGAAGACGTGGTAGCGCACCACGGCGTCATGTGAGAGGTGGTTGAGGATCGACGCTTCCTTGCGGAACAGCGACAGGATCGTCTGGTCGCGCGCGAATTCGGGCAGCACGATCTTGATCGCCACATGGTCGCCGGTCTGGATGTTGTGGCCGCGATAGACTTCGCCCATGCCGCCGGAGGCGATCCGCTCGTCGAGCTCGTAAATGCCGCTGAGCTGCGTGCCGACACCGGCATAGGCGATGTTCGTCGATATCCGCGTCTTGTCGTCGTCGCTCATCTGGCCGGGCCCTCCGCTTCGGATCGATCCGAATGGAGCGCGCCGTTGCGCCCGCCGCCGATCTTCACGAGCACGATGGTCACATTGTCGGTGCCGCCGCGCGCCAGCACCATGTCGAGCAGGTTCTGGCATGCCGTCCGCGGCGTGGCGGATTTGACCGCGGCCTCGATCTCGGCGTCGCTGACATGCGCGGTCAGCCCGTCGGTGCCCAGAACGAAAACATCGCCGGACATCAATTCGCCCTGCTGGAAATCGATATCGAGTTCGTCGCTGACGCCCACCGCATGCGTGATCACGTTGCGGCGCGGCCAGCTGCGCGCTTCCTCCGCGCTGATCATGCCGCGATCGAGCAATTCCTGCACTTCGGTATGATCTTTCGAAACCTGGAAGATCGAGCCGTTGCGGACGAGATAGATGCGGCTGTCTCCGGCCCACAGGCAGGCAAACCGTCCATCCATGGCCAGCAGGGCCACGAAGGTGGAGCCGATGGTGATGCCGCGCGATCGTGATATGTCGCGGATCTCGGCGTTGGCGCGGCTCAGCCGGTCCTCGAAGCGGGCGCGAAGATCCGGCGCCGAGCTTGCAATGCCGATCGTCGCCAGATGGTCGACGATGCTGGCCGAAGCGACTTCGCCAGCCTCGTGCCCGCCCATCCCGTCGGCCACGACCCAAAGTCCGGTCTGCGGCTCGATAAGGTAGTTGTCCTCGTTGTGGTCGCGCACGCAGCCCTTGTGGCTCACGCCGAAGCTCTCGATGGGGAGGGCGACAGTGCTCAATTTGCCACCAAGCGCTTTGCGAGCGTCCTCTGTGACCAGCCATGGGCCGCGTGCCCAGGCCACTCTGCCACAAGCGCATGTATTGGAGTACCGAAATGAAAGCCCGATCTGGCCATGTCAGAACGCCTTCGGACAGGTGAAGTTGGACAACGCCGGCAGCAGCAGGGGATTGGCGCCCGAACCGGCCTGGATCGTGTAGGCGACATCGCGTCCGCCGATCACGAAGCGCGCTTCGGCGCTGGCGCCGTCGCCGGTGATGGTCGCCTTGTCGAACAGCCGCTTCAACGCCCACGGTCCTTCGAATTTGAGCGCGGACTCGCGCCCCGGCATTTCCGGCACGAGGCTGAGGCTCGCCGATCCGGAAGCGGCGCCGCTCGGCCATGTCACGATGCTCGGCGCGTTGCCGGCCTGTGCGCTCTGGACCGTCTGCCCGTCGACGTTGAGCACGGCGCTGTCGACTTCACTGTTCACCGATGTGGGCGTGATGGTGATCGAGACCGAGGGCGCCGAACCGCCGGAAGGGAAGAAGGCGCTGCGGATTTCCGCGGCTGACTGGAACGCCTTCAAAGTCGACTTGGCCAAGGCGCGGCTGGAACGCGCATCCTGTTTCCAGGCCCATTCCTGGCCGGTCATGTCGATCAGCGGCGCAAGGTTCTGTGCGAAGAAGCGGTCCATGAGGCCCCCCGGCGCGAACAGCTTGGTGAAATCCGCCATCGAGATCTCGTCGGTGCCGTCGCGAGTGAAGGGATAGCGGCCGCTGACCGCCTCCTCGCAGGCGCGCGTCACAGTCTGGTCGAGGTTCTGGTTCAGGTTGGCGACAGAGGTTTCGGCGACATTGCCCTCGAGCTCGTCGGCCGCCGCGTTGACCATGCGCGCAAGTGGCTTGGGCAGGCGCGAGACGTTGGCGCGCAGCGTCGAGATCTGCAGTTGCAGGTTGGCGTTGACGCGTTCGGTCTGCGAGGGAACATCGGCCGCGAGTTTCAGGCTCTGGAAAATGTCGTGGAAATTCTGCGTCAGCGCATCGAGCGGCCGGCGCCCGGCGTTGCCGCTGACGATCGCCCGGAACGACCGGAATTGCGCCTCGACGCTCGCGCCGGCATTCTGCGCACCGGCCGAGCCGGCGCGGCTTTGCGACTTGCCGCCGGCGATCTGCAGCCCGATGCGCGCCAAGCCTTTGGCCATGCTGGCTGGATCCGGCTGCGCCGCGCCGGCCTCATCCTCGGTGGCATTGTCCTTCGTCAACATGGTCTCGTCGGCGATGGCCGTGAACAACTGATCGAGAGGCGAGTCCGGCGACGCGACGGCGGAGAGCGCCAGATATTGCGGCTTGTCCTTCAGCATTGCCTTCAACTTCAACTGGTCGAGCACGCCGTTCCACGCCGAGGCGAATTCCTTGCCGTAGCGGTCGATGAGCTCGGGGCCGAGCTTGGGCAGGTCCTGGTCGATGCCGCCCTGTTCGCCGCCGCCGCCGAGCACCCATCGGTCGTCGACCAGCATCTGCGCGATGCGCGAGAGCTGCGGCAGCAAGAAGCGGTTGAAGCCGGCGCGCGTGTAAAGGCCGGGGACGTGAAGATCGGCAAGCTCGCTGCCGTCCATCCGCTCGAAGACCAGCTGCGCCTCCGGGCCGGCCTTCGCCGCGACGGAGAAATCCTGCAGTCTTGCCGCATAGACGCCCGACTTGATCTGCGCCGAGGCGCGGTCGGCAAGGCTCATGCGTCCGAGCGAGCGTTGCGCGGCCTCGACCAGCGGCCGGTTGAGCTCGAAGACCGGATCATACGCCTCGTCGAGTACAAGCATCGCGCGCAGATGCTTTTCGAGCTGCGCGCGCCCCTCGCGGTTGTTCTCGCCGGGGTAGCGGTTCTCCTCCCAGTCCTGCTTCATCCAGGAGACGATCAGTTCGTCGTCGACCTTCGGCGCCTTGCCGCCCAGCATGAGGTAGATTTTCAGCGGCTCGTAGAGCGCGATCGGATCGGCCATCCTGGCCTGGATCGTCCGTTCGGCCTGCACCAGCAGCCGGGAGCGGAAGCTTCGCTCCAGCGCCTGCCGGTAAGCGGTCCTGGAGGCCGACAGCAGCCTCTCCCGCTGGCTGAGCCCGAACGTTTCCTCGATAGGCTTTCCCTGGTCGCCGTTTTCGAAACCGGCAGGCAGCTCGCGCAACTGGTCGAGCGGACCGATGACGTTTTCGAGATCGACGTCGGTCACCGTCGTGCTCTTCAGCAGCGTATCGGCGCTGTCGCGATAGTGCGCCATGGCCTGCCTCGTGGAGGCGATCAACTGCTTGTTGGCGAAGAAACTGAGGCCCAGCGCGCCGAGCGCCACCAATGCCGCCAGTCCGATCGCCGCCAGTCCGCCGAACCTGGCGAGCCCGGCGCGACGCACGGCGGCCTTGTCGAAGGACACCCAGCCCGATTCCGGGAAGATCACATCGCTCAGCAGATCGTGCAGGAAGAAGCTCTTGCCGGCGCCGGAAAGATGCGCCGGGGAAGCGCTGCCGAAACTACGGCCGATCGCGCCCAGCACTTGGTCGAAGGGCGTTCCTTCCTGGGTGCCGGACGAGAAATAGAGCCCGCGCAGGCTGACATTGACCTGCGATCGCGAGGCGTCGAACAGGCTGCCGATGAACTGCATGATCCGGGTCTTCAGCGCGCCGAACTGCGCCGGGAAGCCGAACAGCGCGATCCGCGCCGTCGGGTCGGTCTCTTCCTGCAGGCGGTCCGCAACCTCTTCGGCGAGTCGCTTCGCCAGGCCGTCGAATTCCGCCGGAGCCTCGCCGGCCATGTTCCTGGTGCGGTCGGCGGTCTGGAACGTCGCACCCCACACCTTGCGCCTGCGCGCCTCGTCGAAATCGCCGAAATAATCCATGAAGCCGGAGACGAGATCGGCCTTGGTGAAGATGAGATAGAGCGGGAACTGGATCTTCAGCGTCTCGTGCAATTCGCGCAGGCGGCTCCTGATTTCGGCGACATGCGCATCGAGCTGCTGGTCGTCGAAGCCGATCAGGTCGGCAAGGCTGATGGCGAGGATCACGCCGTTGATCGGTTGTCGAGTGCGGTGTTTCTTGAGCAATCCCAGGAAGGCGAGCCAGCTTGCCCGGTCGCGCTCGCGGTCCGACTCCTGCGTCGTGTAGCGGCCGGCCGTATCGATCAGCACTGCTTGGTCGGTGAACCACCAGTCGCAGGACCGCGTGCCGCCGACGCCGGCCACCGGCTGCGCGCTGCCGGAACCGGCAAGCGGAAATTTCAGTCCGGAATTGACCAGTGCCGTCGTCTTGCCGGCGCCTGGCGGCCCGATGATGATGTACCAGGGGATGTCATAGAGGAAATTGCGCTTGCCGCTCGTCCGCTTCAGCGTCGCGATCGCTTCTCCCATGCGCGCTTCGAGCACCTGTGAATCGTCGTTGCGTTCATCGCTGCGCACGATGGCCGCTTCCAGCGCCTTTTGCGCCTTGCGCCGCTGCCAGAAGCGGATTCCGTAGAACAGCGCGAGCACCGCGACGCTGACGCCGATGATCGTCGCCCTGAGCCACACGGGCCCAAGCGGGCGTGTATCGGCGAAGCGGATCATCGGTCCGGCGTACCAGACCGCCGCCGAGAAACCGGCAAGCGCAAGCAGGCTGAAGATACGCAGCGTCCAGCGCATCAGTTGTCGTTCTCCGCCGCGCCGGTCTGCAAGGTCTCCTGTTTTGGGATCATGACGTCGACACGCCGGTTCTTGGCGCGACCGTCCGCCGTGCCATTGTCGGCGATCGGTTCGTCCTCGCCCTTGCCGTCGGCGCTCAGCCGCGATGGGTCCTTCACCTGCCTGGCCACCACCGCCTGGACGGCTTTCGCCCGGGCGACGGACAGATCGAAATTCGATTTGAACGTGCTCGACTTCTTCGGTTTCACATTGTCGGTGTGGCCGACGATCTCGACCGGCCCGGCTTCGGCGTTGAGCGCGGTGGCGAGGTCGGCCGCGATCAGCTGGAATTGCGGCTTCAACTCCGCCTGGCCGGGCGCGAACAAAAGCTGGTTGTTGATCTCTACGACGACGAACTCACCCTTGGTGCCGACGCTTAGTGCGCCGCTGGCGATCTCCTTGGCGAGTGCCGCGCGGATGCGGTCGATCTGCGTGGTGTCGGGAACCGGGACCGGCGGTGGGCTGGCTTGCGCCGGCTCAGTGGGCGCCGCCACGCTGGCGCGCTCGATGGTGATCGGAATGGAAGGATTGAGCGCCAGCAATTCGCTCGCGGTCGCGTCGCCTTCGTCGGTGATCAGCACTCGCAATCCGAAGAAGGCCGCGGTCACCAGCGTCGCGGCGGCGGCCGCGACCGCCCACAGTGGCAGGCGCGCCCTTGGCTTCGGCAATGCGGCCGCCATGCCTTGCCAGCGGGGCGAGATGTCATTGCCGGCGCGCGGCTTGAAGTAGCGCAGTGTGTCGTAGACGTCGCGCCGCACGCGTTCGAGCGTTTCGCGTTCTTTAGCCCGCCCCCGATACTGGCCTTCGAAGCCCAGCGACAGGCAGGCATGCATCAGCTCGAGCAGGTCGCAATGCGCTTCCGGTCTGGCGAGGATATTGTTCAGCGCTTCGTAGAAGCCGGTGCCCGTCGGTCGGATGTGGAAGAACTGTGCCACCAGGCTATGCGGAAGCCAGCTTTCCTTGTCGGGCCAGGGCAGGTTGCCGACGAGGTCGTCGGCGGTTTCGCAAAGGGCGAATTTCGCAATCCGCGCGTCTTCCTCCCCAATGCCGGCTTTCGCGATCGCGCGGTCGAACGTCTCGATCGCTTCGGCGATATGCTCCGCCAAGGGTGCGGCTTGCCGTTCGACCGGCATCAGCCGCAATTGGCCGAGGAGCATCAAGAGCGGCGCCGCGGCGGCAAGCAGCGGATTTGCCGCGGCGTATTTCACGCCGGCGGCGGCGTCGGGCAGCGCATCCTGCTGCAAGCCCGGTGCCGCAGCCGGGGTGGGTCCTTGAAAGAGCACGGTTCCGGACGACCAGCCTGGCGGCATCTGCCGGCCGCCGCCGGGATCGAACACCGTCGATCCCCGGGCTGGCGATGGAGCCGGCACGCTGTGCGGGCCGGAATTTCCGGGAGCCGCGAGCGGCCGTTGCTTTGGCCGCGGGGCTCGGATGACGGTTCTATCCGGCGGCTTCGGGGAATCGTCCTTCGAGCTCATCGGCGGCGCCTGACCGTCGAGGCGCGAAAAACATGTCTGCGACCGATGAGACGCGTTTCAGACCGAGCTTCGGCGGGCCGTATGGAAAGGCTCATCTCGCCGAAACATGACATTGCTGCACACGCCCCAAGCCACGTCGCTTTGCCCGCCAGGCAAGCATCCCTGCGCATTCTAGTCGCCCGGATACCCAATTGAAACGGGGCCGCCGATTGAAATCGGAAAGCAAGATGATCGAAGAGGCGGCTTCTTCTATGAGGCCGCTCACATACGGCGGGCGCGGTCCATGCCCACGCGGCTATTTCTGCTTGCCGGCCTTGGCGTAGGCCTCGGCGAAATAGGCGAGGAAGACATCCAGCATGCCGTTCTCATGCTTTTCTTCCATGGCCCGCCATGTCGCGACCAGCGCGTCCCAGGCCTGGCTTTTCCTCGACGAGAAGGACGCAGGCGGTATCTTCTTGGCGATCGCCTCCGGTGACAGGTCGTCGAGCAGGCGGGAGAGCGCCGCCTGCATGGCGGCGTAGGTCGCGATCTCGTGCGTCTTCAGATCGCGAAACGCATCCTCGATACTGTGCCTCGCGTCGAGATAGCCGGCCCTGCGCTTGGCAAACATGATCTCTAATATGTCGTCGGTGCCCGGCACGAATTTCAACGGATTGTTGTCCTCGGCGCCGATCATCGTGCGGTGCGCGCTCTTGGCGAGCACCTTTGCCGCCGCGCGCGCCTTGAGCAGCAGCGACAGTTGCTCGACGGTGGTCCTCAGCACCGCGCCGATCTCGGCCGCGACGTCACGCGGGTCGCGCGACTGCAGCAATTCCGGCGCGATGCCGGCCGCCCTGGCGATCTCGCGCAACATCGCGTCCGCTTCCGCCGGCCGATTGGCTGGAGTCGCCGGACCGGACTGCAGCGCCGATGATGTCGGCCTGGCCGCCGCCCCGGCCGGGCGCTGCTCCGCCGGATCGAAGAGCGGCTCGTGGCCGGGATCCAGCGGGCGGCCGGTCGAGGGCGGCAGTTCGCGTTGCGTCGACCCGGTGCTGACCTGTGGATGCCCGGTCGCGGCGCGTTCGTCTTCGATCGAAACGCCGACGACATAGCGGCCGATCAAAAGCCGGTCGCCCTGGGCCAGCCGGTGCGGCCCGCTCATGCGCTGGCTCGAACCATTGACGAAAGTGCCGTTGCGCGAGACGTCGTAGAGCCAGAACGAACCGGCCTGGTAGCGGACCTCGCAGTGCCGGCCAGAAATGAACTTGTCCGGATCGGACAGCGTCCAGTCGCAATTCTCACGGCCGATCTCGAAGCTGCGGTCGCGGGCGGCATAGCTCGCCGCGGTGCCGGCCGGCAACCTGTCGACATTGCTGATCTGGAGAGAGATGAACATCCGCAAGCGTCGCCGAACTTGGTCAACAAATACTTATTCTTGCGCAATTCCTGACGGAAGAGCGCTACGCGCCCTTCCTGGAATTGCTCAGCTATTCTAGCAGCTTGCAAGCGCAGCGGGAGAGGAGCGTTTCACACCGGCGCACGGACCAGGTTTAGCCATCGCTGTTATTTGGCCTCCATCAAACATGTGCTAGTCTGAGGAGGGTACGGCGCGGTGAATTCGAACGCTCCCGAACGTGATGCAGTTAATAGAGCGGGGGCTTCAAACCATCACACTGGCGGCCGCGTCGAGGAGGGGCACGACCCATGCCGAACGAACGTGCCACGGTTTTACAGACGCCGGCTGGCGCCGACCTGACCTTCACCCATCTCATCGGCCGCGATGAGATCAGCCGTTGTTTCTCCTATACCGTCGGTTTCGTCTCGAAGAACCGCGACGTCGATCCGCTGAAGATGCTGGGAGGCGCCGTGTCGGTCGAGGGCGAATCCGATCCGAAGCGCTGGTTCAGCGGCCTCGTGTCGGATTTCAAGCTTACCCGCATCGAGGATCGGCTGGCCTTCTACGAGGCCACCGTCAGGCCATGGCTCTGGTTCCTCGGCAACACCACCGACTGCCGAATCTTCCAGAACATGACGGCCGTTGAGATCGTCGAAAAGATATTCTCGAAATACGGCATCGCCAAATTCGAGAAGCGGCTGCAAGGATCCTATCCCTCGCGTGAGTACTGCGTTCAGTACGACGAGAGCGATCTCGATTTCGTGCAGCGGCTGCTCGAACATGAAGGCATCTTCTATTTCTTCGAGCATGACGAGGGCAAGCACACGCTGGTGTTGTGCGATGCAATGAGCAAGCTGAAGCCGGCGCCGGGCTACGAGAAGGTGCTCTACAATTTCGAGGGGCAGGGCTCGCGGCGCGATGTCGAATACATCACCGAGTGGATTCCGGACAGCGCGGTGCGGCCGGGCGCCTATGCCCATACCGACTATGATTTCGAGAAGCCCGGCGCCGATCTGATGGCGAAGTCCGCCCAGCCCTTCAGCCACAAGGAGGCCTCGGGCGAAAACTACCGCCAGCCCGGCGCGCATCTCGATGTCGGGCGAGGCGACACGATTGCCGGAATCCGCCGCGAGGAGCTTCAGGCCGTGCACCAGCACAGCACGGCGGTGGGAACGGTGCGCGGCCTTTTTTCCGGCTGCAAGTTCACGCTCGAAAGCTTTCCGCGCGACGACCAGAACCAGGACTATCTGGTGGTCAGCGCCGAGTACCGGCTGTTCGACCCGGGCTATCGGACCCAGAACGAGGCCCACAACGAGAATTTCAAGGTGGTGCTTGGCGTTGCGCCAACCAAACTGCCGTACCGGCCGGCGCGCATCACGCCGCGGCCGATCATGCGCGGCCCGCAGACGGCGACGGTGGTCGGTCCTTCGGGCGAGGAAATCTTCACCGACAAATATGCGCGGGTGAAGGTGCAGTTCCACTGGGATCGCCTCGGCAAGAAGGACCAGAACTCCTCATGCTTCGTTCGCGTGTCGCAGACCTGGGCCGGCAGCAATTGGGGTTTCATCCAGATCCCGCGCATCGGCCAGGAGGTCATCGTCGATTTCATCGAAGGCGATCCGGACCTGCCGATCATCACCGGCCGCGTCTACAACGCGTCGCAGATGCCGCCGTACGGACTGCCGGGCAATGCGACGCAATCGGGCTGGAAGTCCAATTCATCGAAAGGCGGCGGCGGTTACAACGAACTGATGTTCGAGGACAAGGCCGGCTCCGAACTGGTCAATTTCCAGGCGCAGAAAGACCACCACCTGCTGATCAAGCACGATCGCAACAAGACGGTCCAGCACGACCAGTCCGACCGCATCGACCACGACGCCAAGCACTCCGTCGGCCACAACCTCGACGAGGACGTCGGCAACAACAAGACGGTCAAGATCGGCGTCAACCAGACCACCAACATCGGCAGCAACGACACCGAGACGGTGGGCGCCAACCGCTCGCTGACTGTACAGGCCAACGAGACGATCCACGTCGTCGCCAATTCGACGGAAAACATCGACGCCAACCATTCGCAGACGGTGGGTCTGAACCAGACGGTGACGGTGGGTGTCGCGCGCGTGGACACGGTGGGGGCCGCCGAAACCCGAACCGTTGGCGCGGCGCAGATAAACACCATCGGGGCTACCCGCGCTGTCAGTGTCGGCATCAGCCAGAGCCATGATGTCGGGGCCGACGACAGCTGGAATGTCGGAGCTGGGCAGACCGTCAATATCGGCGCCGACCAAAGCGTTACCACTGGTGGCGCCCAGTCATTCAGCGTCGGGGCGGCACGCAGCGCCAGCATCGGAGCTGATGACTCGACGAATGTCGCCGGCGCTCATTCACTGGGCGTCGCCAAGGGCAGTTCGATCAGCGTGGGCGAGGACAGCGCGATCAATGTAGGCAAGAAGCTGGTGATCAATGCCGGCGATGAGATCCTGATCCAGACTGGATCGGCCAAGATCATGATGAAGAAGGACGGCACCATCGCGATCGAGGGCAAGGACATCTCGGTCAAGGGATCTGGCAAGATCGTCATCAAGGCATCGGGCGACATCACCATGAAGGGCTCGAAGATTGCTGAGAACTAGGAGGGATGCATGGCAAAGCTGCGTAACCGTATCGACGGTGTAGTCATCGGCCAGTTTCTCGGCTTTGACAACGAGAGGCCGCTGGTTGTTTTCCCCGGCAATCCGCAAGAGACCGCGCTGCCGGCGCGCAGCCTGGCAGCCTTGAGCTCCGACATGATTGGACAGGAGGTCGCGCTGCTGTTCGAGGACGGAAACCCGCAAAAGCCGCTGATCGTCGGCCGCATCGTCGAGCCGGCAAAAAAATCGCCCGGGGCGCAGGTCTTTCGTGATGGCGAGCGCGTGCGGATCCATGCGGAGGAGCGGCTCGAGCTGCGCTGCGGCAAGGCCACGATCCTGATGGAAGCCGACGGCCGCATCACCATCCGCGGCACCTATGTCGCCAGTCATGCGAGTGCGACCAACCGCATGCGCGGTGGGTCGATCAGCCTGAATTGACGATCAGATGGCGGGCGCGGCGAAATTGAGCCAGCCGCCCATCGCGGCGCAAAGGCAAATCGTCCCCGATGTCGTGCGCCAGCACGTGGAGCAGGCGGCATTCCTCTGGGCACAGCGCGATACGCTGGCGGCGCAGGAACCGCCTGACCAGAAGGTCATCGCGGATACCGACCGGCGGCTGGAGGCCAATCTGGACGGCGTCCGTGTCGCCGGCCCTCCGGTATGGCCGTTCATAGTCGCCGCCTATGATGACTTTCCCGAGAAAGGCGAACTGTTCCTCTATGGTTGGACCGCAATAGAACAAACGGATGGACGGCGTATTCTCGAAGCCGTCGAGTTGGGCCGCGTGCGCGACGAAGACGCGCATGGGCTGGTCGGCGCGCTCGCATGGCATGAGGCCAAGGCGATCGGACCATTGGTGCGCAACTGGATAGCGACTGACGATGAGTTCAAGCGCTATCTGGCCGTTGCCGCATGCCTCGAACACGGCGTCGATCCAAAGGATCTTCTGGCTCGGCTCATCCGCGATCCTGATATGCGGGTACGCGCCACCAGCCTGCGCCTGGCCGGTAGGGTGAGGCGTGCCGACCTGGGGCGCGAGATCGCCGCCGCTCTGGAATCGCAACACGAGCCCGTGCGCCTTTCCAGCGCCTTGGCGCTCAATGAACTCGGCTACGCCACCCTGGCGCAGCCCGAACTGCGAAAGCAGGTCCTGGCGAACGGAGCCGACGCGTTGATCGCCTTGCGCGCCCTCGTGAGGATCGGACCGGACAAGGATGTCCGTACCTGGATGGGCGGGCTGCTGAAATCGCCCCACACCGCGGCGCTCGCCGTACGCGGCGCCGGAATGCTGGGCGACCGGACGATCCTGAATTGGCTCATTCATCAAATGCGCGATCCGGCGCTGGCGGTGGCGGCCGGAAGTGCGTTGCTTGAGCTTTTTCCGGAGGCGCGCAATGCCGATCTCTTTACGCTCGATCCCGCGGAGGCCGGCCAGGCGTTCGAGGAACATTTCGGAGATTTCGGTCCGAATGTGCCTGTGGCCGACAAGGTGACTGCCTGGGGGAGGGCGGCCTCGCTGCTTGGCTGAGATTGACGTTACGCGGACGTCCAGGCGCTCGGCGCGGCAAATCGATGGATCCAATCCAAGGTGCATGCTCTCTCGGCGAACGGCCCTTCGAATTCGGTGATATCCGTCAGCAAAACCGGATCGAGGAGAGCTCCGGCCGCGAAATAGGAGGCCAGTTCGGGCTCTAGGCGGTGCCGGTCGCCCAGGATGGGCTTCTCCCCAAGCTGAAGCAGCGCGCCGGACCCGCAGGGCTTGAGCACCGCGCCCGGGATCGTCTTCAACGACTGTCGTTGGGGCTCGAGTTTCGGATCGGCCAGGAACCTGGCGCCGATGAAGGTAAGCCAGGAAATCGCCTTCATGCCATTGTGCATGAACGGCAGGGCTGCGTTCAAATCTTCGACGTCGACGGCCCAGTAGCGTTTCGCCCACGGGAAAATCTGGGCGAAAGCGGTTGCCTTGAAGTAGGGGTCGTACAGGTGACAGAATCCTGCATGGCCGGACAGATATTTGATGTGCTTTCCCAATTCATTGGCTAGGCTCGCCACCAGGGTCGGCGCTGTGTCCCAGGGGAAAAGAAACCGGTAGAAGGCGTGCTCAGGCTCGCCGGCCTGATGCGCGAGGCGGTATATGCAGGCGCTCCAGCTTTGCGAGAGCTTCCCGTCCCAGATGCGAAATTCCGTGCGCCATCCTCGGATGGTCCGATGGCGGATGCGGCGCAGGAACGGAAAGGTCGTGTCGTCCGAAAGCGGGGCGTGGACGTAGTCGCTGGCCGGCAGCTTGCTGAAGCCGATGTCGGGTGAAGCCTTGACCTTGGTCCAGACCTCCGCTGGCGCGTATCTGCGGTAGATATCGAGCGCTGCCTCCCATTCGGGAATCGTCAGGCGTTCCGCATAGATCGTGAGATCAAGGCCGATCTCAAGCAGTGGAACGCTCGGATCCCCAGGGGAGGGTCGTGTCAGGAGCGAAGGAGACGTCATCTCAAGCGCCGCCTAGCCTAGTTCGCGTCGGAGTCGGGTCCAGCGTCCGCGCCTTTCTCCTCCTTGATCCATTCGCGCACCTCCTGATAGTTGCTCTTCAGATACGCAAGCATGTCCTTGTGCCTGGCCAGTTCGCCCTCCTCGTAGGTGTACTCCACGACATCCATTTCGCCGTCGGGCCGTCGGGTATCGATGTCGAGGTAGACGACAAAGGTGGTATCCGCGCCGGCGACCACCATCAGATTGTCTGGATTGTAAGGATCTTCCCCTTCACGCATCATCCTTTTGAAGCTTGCGACGCGGTCGCGGATTTCCTCTTCGCGGCGCTGCGCCAGGGACAACAGGTCGGCTTCGTCCTCCAGAGCCTTCCAGCCATCGTGCAGCAGCAGCATCTGGCGATAGCTTGGAGGCAACTCGTAACCGAGGCTTCGTTCGAAGGCCTGCAACTGTTGCTCGGAGGCGGGCGACCCTAGAACCTGGTCGGCCGACTGCCCGAAGGCGACCTGGTAGAATTCTTCCCGGACCTGGTGCAATTTCGACACCAGGGCCTGTAGCTGCGTGCGGATGTCCTTAGCCATCGGTCCGATCCTCGTCTATTTGCAACAATCGAGCGCGACGCCCGTATGGGCCTTGACCTTTTTTCCGTTCGCGTAGGTGAAATCCGTGGTCTTGAAGCCCTTCATCTTCGAACCGATCCACTCGTTCGGCTTGGACGGCATCATCTTCAGGTTCGAGAAGTCCCTGGTCAGACCGCCGACCTGGATTTCTTTCATATGATCGGGGCTCATTCCGGGCAAGTTGGGTTTGGCGCCCTGATCCTTCCACCGCTGGTGCGCGCATTCGTGAACGAAGTTGTCTTTGATATCGTCAGGCTTCTCTTTGTCCTTGACCAGCCGATCGGTCAGCGCCTTGCGGTAGGCGTTGGCCCCTGCGTTCCCTAGCTTTCGCAGGCTCTTGCGCCCGCCCGAGCGTGGCGCGTGCGAAGCCTGACGCCGAAAATTCCCTTGGTTGTTCATCTCCAGGCATTTGGCGCACATGCACTTAATATCGCATTCGCGCTTCTCTTTGTTTCTCTCCTCCTTGTAGTCGGAGCATTTGATGACCATCGGGTTGTCGCCGGCATTGCACACGTCGGGGATAATTCCCGCCATGCAGATCGTGTTGCCGTGATTCATCTTCAGCTTGTCGCTGAACCGGCACACATTTGCCCCGTCCATCTTCACGTCAAAGGAGTAGGTGATCCACGTCGCCTCCTTCATGAAGGTGCTCGACACGACGCCGCCTGCGGTTCCCGCCTCGTCGCCTGAGCAACGGCTGAGTTCAGATCCCTTGATGGCGCAGGAGTTTCCGTCCGCCGTCACCGTCGTCGTGCCGTTGGCCAGGTCGCTGGCGTTCGAAATGATGACCGGATACGGGATAGGCACAGGTCCGCCGGGGCTCGGCGTCTTGCACACGTCGGGAGCCGTACTCATCGCGAAGTCGGAGCTGCCTTTGTGGACGATCCCGTTCATCGTGCCGTTGATCTTGACGGTTACCGACATCAGCGCGACTGAGCCTCCGTGCGGTCGCGGACGAGGAACCCGCAGCGTTCGCCCGACTCCGAACTCGTGAATGCTGCCAGGAAAGGCCCTGCGGCATAGCGTTTCCTGGTGGCGGCCTCGGCCAGCACGAGCAGCAGGGGACCGGAAGCCGCGCCGACGTCGCCCCAACAGTCCGCTGGGGCGGTAAACGCGTCGGGCGCGCGGAACAGCTCCGCCACCCGTATGCTCGCAAAGCCAAATTCGTCCGCGCGATATGGCTCGCCGTTCATGTCACAGTAGAGATGGTCTACCTTGACGGCCGGCGGGTCGCCCGCCAGGGCTCGAAACATTGCCAGCATGCCCTCGCCAGTGCACACCGTGTCCGTCTTGATCAGGTTCGTTTCGCGAGCGATGGCGACCGACACGAGCTCGAGCGCCGCCGACAACTGATATCGTTGTGCCGTGGCTGTGCTTGTCAGTAATACAAACCCCGCGGCTTCGCCGGGGATGAAGCCGTAGGCATTGTTTTCCAAGCCGGCCGAGTGAACTTGATCGTTTTCTTCCAGCCATTCCAGCGTTTCAGGCTCGAGGTAGGAATCGACACCGCCCGCCAATGCGAACTCGCACGCGCCGGACCGTACCGCTTGCCACGCTCTTTCGATGGCCATCGTTCCAGCGGCGTGCCCGGATTCAATGACGCCGATTTTCTCGATACGGCACAGCGCGGCCAACTCTTCGCGTAAACGAGCGACGACGATGGCCGCCACGTCGACTCCGCGGCCCGGTCGCGGGGGTGGCAAGCCGACAAACAGCGAAACCGCCAGTTCCCCTGTCCGAGGCGCCAATGAAGGGGCGACAGCTTCTGTCGCAGCGGGCGCCGCCAGTTCTGCCAGCCGCGCCGCGCCCCTCACGTCGATATCGACATACGGTGCCAACGCCACGATCATGCTCTTGCCTGCAGTGTCGACCACGAACGGATGTTCGCCGAAACCGGCAATGCCGGCACGCACGGCGGCAGCCGTCGCCGCCGCTGTCATCCCGACGGCCGTCCGTGCCCCCAATCCGACAACCGCGACCCTCATCACCCTTGACCACCTTCCTCGTCCGGATCGCGCCAACCCTCGTCAATGCCGGAAGGGACCGAGCGCGGATGTGCGTTCGTCACCGACAACAGGCTGACCCGCGTCCTGGTCAACCGTTGCACATCGGCGTGTGCGCGCAGCGACGTGCGCCAGACGAGCACCACGCGCGGCACGTCCGGCTCGAGGATGACCGTGTGCAGGGCGCCCCGATGGGTGGTGCGCGGCTTCCCCCGGATATCTGTTTCAAACCGGAATGCGAGACGAGGTAGAAGAAACGCCAGTCGCCCGGTCGGCGTCAGATTCAGCAATTCGACGGGCTCTCCGCCCCGGAAGAAATGCTTGGGGCGCTGGTCCTCGGGAGAGCAGAGAAAAAAGCGGTCATCCAGGTCGGACGGATAGAGCGGGAAGCGATTTTTCTGCCAGGCTTCATCGTAGGTGCCAGCGTATTGGACCCGCTGGCGCCAGTGCGCAGGGACCGGCCCGAAGCCTGCCGGCTTGGTGCCGCCGCCGCTGGATCCCACAGTTTCGATATTCGGAGCGATCTTACCGGCAACAGGCACAAATCCGGTCCCGACCGGGTTGTATTGGTCGAAACCGGGCCGCGCCGGATCTCTCACTGGATCGGGCTCGCGCCCGCCGAATGCGCGCTCGTAAACCAGCGGCATGCGCGTGAACGGCTGCGGCGAGCCGACGTTCACCCCGGACACCGAGTGCTGATAGGCTCGATCCCCCGTGATCCGCAGGGTTTTCTGTAGGTCACCTACTCTCATGCTCACGTCGACTGATGTGGTGGGCTTACCTCCGGAGGCGTAGGCATGGCCGTGCAACAGCACGTCGGTTGTCGGTTTCGTAAGGTAGAAATCGGTATCGTACACCAGGCTGCCGGCTCCCGGTCCACCGCCGAATTTGGGTGCCACGACCGGCGGCTCCTGTTCGTCGGCTACAGCCGTTGTCCCATCCGGATTGATGCGAAGGCTGCAGCGCACGGCGACCATCCAGACTTCGCCTCCGTCCCGGCCACGGGTCCATATGCCGCTTGCCATGAATGGAGTATCGTTCTCTACCTGCCACATTGTCAGCCAGTCTCGCCGCTGACGGTGAAGAGCTCCTGCAGGATCGGCTGCGGTGCCTGCGGATCTATGTCGAAAATATCCGTATGGGCTGTCCACATGACGAGATCGTCGATGACGTCGAGCTCGCCACCGACAGGCGGGACCGGCAGGGCGGTCAGCGCCGCATCCAGTTCGTCGGGCGTCAGCTCGCCTCGTTGCGCGGCCAAAGCGGGAGCCTCGATGCTTTCGAACCATGCGTCCGCATAAGCCAGCTTAAGGGGCGCTTCCGGAAGCCTTGCGACGACGCTCAATGGAAATTGCCGCCCGACCCTGTCGGCGCTTTGCAGCACGATGCCCGCCGAGCCGCCGAACGAACCGGGGCCGGCCAGGAAGCGCAAGGCGATGTCCGCCGGCCAGGTTTCGAGCCCAAACAGCGGCACGATGTGTTGCGCCAGCCAGCGGTCCCACACGCGCACGAAATCGCCCGGCAGCCGCCGCGTCACGAAATCGCCGGCGGCGGGCATCTTGCCGTAGAAGCCGGGAAGGATCAGATCTGCGGCGGGCATGTGAACTTCTTGAACATTTCGAGCGTGTAGGGGTTCTCGACGCTGGCCGCCTTGAGCTCGAAATCGGCCCACATCCCTTTCGTGCCGAGCCGCAGGCTGTACACGTCGGTGAGCTTGGTGGCGTTGAAGCGGCCGCCGCGCAGCATCCTCAGCCATGCCCAGCTGCCGGTTTCGTTGAGCATCACCTCGGGCGAGCCGTCGACGGGCTGGAAGGCGAGCGAGATCACGCCCGTGCCATCCTTGCCGGGCCACGTCATCGGCTGCGGCCTGGTCGCGTTGTTGTAGTACTCCATCGTCTGACCATCGAGGTTGAGCGTCATGCGAGCCACATTGGGCGACAGGTCCTTCGGCTCCAGCGTGAAGTTCATCACCGGTCCGGTGCCGCCGGGAAAGAGGTCGTCGCGGATGTGTCGCGCCTGTTCGAAGGCCGCGAGCGCCGCCGGGTCGAGGCCGAAATCGGCGCGCCATTTCCACGGCTCGCTGGCGGTGTCGACATAGTTGATCAGATGGTCGTTGGTGAAGGCGTCGATCAGGCCGGTCGGCCCGAACAGGCGCTGGAAATCGCGCACATTGACATCGACAGCGCTGTCGGGGCTGAACGGATAGCGGTTGTTGAGCGCCGCCTGGCAGAAGGGCAGGATGTCGGCCCGCCAGATGGCGTTGAGCTCGTTGGTGACCGCTTTCTGCGACAGGCCGCTGGTGTCGCCGGCAATGCCGCCCAGCCAGTCGTTGATCGGCGAGGGCAGGATCTGCGCTTGTCTCGCGACGGCGCCCGTCAGTTCCGCCAGCCCGCCCTGCTTCTTGATCGCGTCCTGAGGGTCGGGATTGGCGGTGACCGTCTGCAGCACATTGGACAGCGCCGTCAGCGCCACGACGGCGGCGTCGAGCGCCGGCGGTTGGCCGTCGACCTCGGCGATCGTGCCCTTGAGCGGCTTGAAATGCTCGGCCACCAGGCTGCCCGTCATGTCGACCTGGTTGGCGGAGCCGGCACGCGGCAACAGCTTCGCGCCCGTGGTCACCACCTTGCCCAGCTTGCCGAGCTTGCTGAGCAGTTTCGAGCCGGTGTTGGCGGCGTTCTTGTCGTTGGTCGCCGCGTCGTCGGAGCGGGTCAGATCGGTCTCCTGCACGACAGCGGTCAGCAGGCGCTTCAATGCCGAGTCGGCGCTCGAAAGATCCTTGAGGTTCTCGCTGGCGACATTCAGATCAGTCAGCGGCGCCAGCCGCATGTCGCGCAGGAAACTATCCCACTGCGCGATATAGTCGTCGTAATAGAGCTTCAGGATGTCTTGCGACAGCGCCGAGACCGACGTCTCGGAATTCTCCGAGCAACCCCCGGCGAACACCGCGCGGTCGAGCGCTGCCTGTCCCGCCACATCCTCGACCCGGTCGAGGATCGCATCGTGGAAGCCGGCATAGGTGTAGGGGCCGGGCACGCCGACGCGCAGCGTCTTGTCGGAGCGGCGCGCGAACACCTTGGCGCCGTTCGGCCCGGCGAAATTGGCCGGCACCCATTCCTTGACCGCGGCCACTTCCGGGTCGGCGAGCAACTGCTTGTAGGCGCGCTCCGGCAGCGAGATCGTGCACACCGTCTTCAGCGCCTCGGCGACCAGTCCCTTGTCCGGCGCGATGTAGCTGTCGTCGACCGCCATGCGGCGGATCGCGGCAAGCTGGTGCTCTTCGGCGTCGGCGGTCGGGAAGGGCGGCGCCGGGGCGAATTGCGGCAGGCTGTTCACCCACCAGTTCTGGACGAAATCGGTGTCCATCTGCGACAGGCCGGTCATCATGCGGTAGGTCTTCAGCGCGCCGAGCATGAAATCCGGATCGCGGATCTGCCGCCACATCGTCGCCTCCAGCAGGGCGACCATATGCGGCTCGAGCACGTTGCGCAGTGCATGCTCATAGGTGTCGGTCTGCGCGCGTATGAGTTCAGCCGAAGCGGTCGGGCCGACCAGATTGTGAACGGCGTCCGGTGGCGCGGTGCGCGCCGTCGCCACCGCGTCCATCGCGGCAAGCGCGCCATCCATGGTCGGCTGCTCGACCGAAGCCGGCATCGCGGCGACGTCGGTCAGAGGCTGCTGCAGGGCTTCGAACTGGCCGGCCTGTTCGCTGATCGCATTGCGGTTGTCGAGGTAGGACCAGGTGAACAGTCCGCCGGCGAGCAAGGCCGCGAGCGCGCAGGCTGCCGCCGCCCCGCGCCAGATCCAGGCGCGACGGCGCTGCGCCAGCGGATCGAATGTGCCGAGACCGGCTTCCTTGAAGATCACTTCGGTGAGCAGGTTCCTGAGGAAGAAGCTGCGCTTTTCAACACGTGCCGCCGGCATGGCGCGACGTGGCGGCAGTCCGAAGGACGAGGACAGGGCGGCGGTCAGCCGGTCGATCGGTGCCCCTTCCTGCGTCGCCGAGGTGAGATAAAGGCCGCGCAGCCAGGCCGCTTCCTCATAGCGGCTTTCACCAAACATCGCCTCGACCAGCACCTGGATCGGCTCGGACAGGCTGGCGAGCTGCGCCGGGAAGCGGAAGATCTCTGCGCGCTGTCCGAGTTTGTCCTCGTCCTCCAGCCGCGGCACCAGCCGCCGCTCCAGTTCGCTCGCAAGCCTGGCGAGTTCCGTCTGGATCGTGCCGGCGTTGATACGGGCGTCGAGCGGGAAAGTGGTTCCCCACACCTGCTCGCGCGCGGTCGTCGACAAGCCGCCGAAAAAAGCTTCGAAGCCTTTGATCAGGTCTGCCTTGGTCAGCATCAGGTAGACGGGCAAGCGGATTTCGAGCCGGTCGTTCAGCTCCGCCAGCCGGCGGCGGATCTTTCTGCCGTGCGCCTTGATCGCCTCGTCGCCTTCCGAGAGAGCGTCGATCGACAGCGCGACGATGACGCCGTTCAGCGCGCGGCGGCCCCGGTGCTTCTTCAGAAGGTCGAGGAAGCCCAGCCATTCAGCCGCGTCGACGTCAGGCTGGCTCTCCTGCTGGACATAGCGGCCGGCGGTGTCGATCAGCACCGCGTTCTCGGAGAAGAACCAGTCGCAATTGCGTGTGCCGCCGACGCCTTGCAGATCGTCGGTGAGGTCGATCGGGAAATTGAGGCCGGACTGGCGCAATGCGGTGGTCTTGCCGGTGGCCGGCGGCCCGACGATCACATACCAGGGCATCTCGCGCAGGAATTTTCTGCCGCCGAGCTTGCGCCGCTTGAGCTCGGCCATCACCTCGCCGAACTTGGCGCCGACGGCCGCGACACTCTCCTCGCCGGGGGTGAGCTGCTTCTCGGCCACGGGCGCAGCGATCTCGGCGACGAACAGGCGATTGGCGCGGATCGCGCGGCGCTGCGCGATGATCAGCCAGATCAGCCACAGGATGATCAGCCCGGCGATGATCGCGATGCGCACATTGTCGGATTCGAATGGCGCATAGGGGCCGACCTGCACGATCGGGCCGAACACCCAGATCAACAGCGAAAGCAGGGCAATGCCGATCAGCGTCCACAGGAAACGCGACGTAATGACGGCCCAGAGGAAGCGCAGGATGAACATCTCAGAGCCTCTTCTCGACCAGGACCTCGACACGCCGGTTGAGCGCGCGGCCCTCGCGCGTCGAATTGTCGGCCACCGGCTCGGTTTCGGCGCGCCCCTCGGAAGAGATGCTCTCCTGCGGCACGCCGGCTTGCACCAGAAGCTTGGCTATGGTTTCGGCGCGCGCTTCCGACAGGCGCTGGTTGCTGGCAAGCGGATTGGATTTTTGCAGGCGCACATTGTCGGTATGGCCGACAACGGTGATTTTTCCGATCAGCTCCTTGTTGTCGAGGATCACCTTGGCGATCGAAGCGATCAGCGGCTCGTAGCCTTCAGTCAAAGTCGGCCGCGACGACTGGAACAGCTCGGGGTTGGAGGATTGGATGATGAGCTTGGCCAGCGAGACGCTCTCGGTGCCACTCAGCGCTGCCTTGAGGTCGTCCGGCGCCGCGGCCTTGAACTCGGGCAGCAGCGCGAAATCGACCGGCTGCGGCGCTTCGGGTTCAGGGGCATCCTGCTTCGGCGCGGCGCGCGTCACGTCGCCGCGCGAGGCCGGCGGCAGCGTGCGCACCAGCGCGGAGAGCTCGATCGCCTGGCTGCTCAAGCTCATCGACAGGCCGACATAAGCGGCCGCGGCGACGGCAATCGCGGCCAGTGCCATCACCCAGATCGGCACGATGAAGCGCTGCGGCTCGTCGGAGGCGATCACGCCCTTCCAGTTCGGCGACAGCGGCGCGTCCTCGGCATCCGCGTTGCGCAGGAAGCGCGCCGCCGCCACGCGCACGGCGTTGAGCGAACGATCGCCGGCGCGACCTGGCACGCGGTATTTGCCACGGAAGCCGAGCGCCAGGCAGTAATATTGCAGCTCCAGCATCTCGCGGTCGCGGTTCGGGTGGCGCTCCAGTTCGTCGAGGCGCGTGAAGAACTGGGTGCCGGCATCGACGTCGCCGCGCAGCATGACCACAAGCGGCTGGCGCGGCCAGGCGCTGGCGCCACCCCACGGCGTGTTGAGCGCAAGGTCATCGAGCAGCGCCGCTACCGCCCAGGCCGCCTGGTCGGCGCGCTCCAGCGAGGAGCCGGCCGCCACCGCGGCATCGCGGGCCCGCACCAGCTCGTCGAGCAGGCGCGTGCGCATCGCTTCCGGATTCTCCGGCGCCAGCGCGCTTTCCAGCTCGGGCGCGAATTCGAGCAGCGGCGCGAAGATGTTGATGAGCGTGTTGGGGTGCGCCCGCGCCCTCTTGACCGGCGCGCCGGGCGCCAGCGGCGCCATCGGCCGGGGCGCGGCGCCGGTCAGCCGGATGCGTGTGCGCTCGCGATCCTCCGACAGTCCGAAAGGATCATCCCGGCTCATGGCCTCACCTGTTTACCGAATAGCAATCGACCTGCGGCTCGCTCGGCAGCACGCCGGAGACGCCGATGACGAAGCCGGGTGCGTCGAGCAGCGAGGCCCAATGCTCGCTCTTCTGGTCCAGCTCCAGGCACAGCCTGTCGCCGTCATAGGGGATCTCGCGCGGCTGCGAATGCAGCGGCTTCAGCGGGATGCCGGGCAGGCGCGACTTCCATAGCCCCTCGAATTGGTCCGCGGAGCCGACTGTCGCCTGGTTGACGAAGATCTTGCGCAGCGCGTCCTCCGAAAGCTCGGAGCCGACGCGGATGACGATGCGGCTGGCGACAAGCAGCTTCGGGTTGTCGATGCGCACCTTCCAGACATTGGTCGCGTGCCGCATGACCGGCAGCGCGCGCGACTTCGGCTCGATGTAGCGCAGGCTGAGGATGAGCGATCGCAAGGCGTCGGCCAGCGCCATATAGGCAGGGCCGGGCGCCATGTGGTCGTAAGCCGGCAATTCGCCGAGCCGCCGCGAGCTAGAGCCGTAGGTGGCCATCTCGCCGGCAAGGCCGGCAAGTTCGAGATAGAGCTCGGCCGGATGAAAGACGTCCTGGGCGAGCATATGCGCAAGGCGCGGCCGCGCGGCATTGGCGAGGTGCAGCATCAAAAGGTCCTCGACGCTGCGGCCGGCTCCGCCCATGACCATCTTGCCATGCGCCTCGGCGATCTGGTCGAGGCCGGTGACGACCTCCTGCAGCAATTGCCGGTACCAGTGGACAGCCCCGGTGATCAGCGTCGGCGGCAGGAAGGCCTGGTCGAGCGAGACGCCGCCATCGGCTCCGACGCCTTTGATGTCGGCGACCGGCAGCGCGGTGTAGCCGCCGACCGATTTGCCGGGCGCCAGCAGCACCGCCTGAGGCCGGGCGATTTCGATGTCCTCCGGATCGGCGCCGCCCTGCACGGCGTCGCGCACCGGGACGATCTTGCCGTGATAGCGCGCGCCCGTCGGTGCGGCATGCGCCGGATCGAAGCCGACACCGCCGGGCGGCTCGAGCGGCAGGGCGACCAGCACCGGCCCGGCGCCGGTGTCGGCCGTCACCGGCAACGGTTTGGGCGCGTCCATCAGCTCCGGGATGGAGAAGGGCGTGCCGTCCGGGAAGATGCCCCGGGCGGACACGATCGAGACCTGGCCGGCATCGAGCAGCGACTGGTCGAGCGTCAGCTGCTGGAAGCCGAACGTATGGAGCTGGCCGGCCTGCAAGGCGCCACGCACCATCCCCTCGAAGAACCGGTCCTGCTGCTGGAAATGCTGGGTCCTGAGAAACAGGCCCTCGGACCACAGCACCCTGTTTGCGTCGCTCATGCCGTTACTCTCTGCACTGCGCTGTCGTCGGTTTGCTAGGCGGAAATACCGCCCTTGCCGAGGCTGACATTGATGGTGAATTTCGATCCCGGCGACACCGACTTGGTGGTGCGCCAGTTACGTCCGCCAGGCTCGCGGATCAGCGCCACGAAGCCGAGCGCGGTGGCGTTCGGCTCCACCGTGATGGTCTTGGCCGCCGTCTTGCCCGGCGCCACCGAGATCGAGTCCATGCCGATCAGATCGGCCCCGAGCGCCGCGCTGGCGCCGCCCTGCAACGCGAAATAATCGGCCGAGTTGAATTTGCCTGTGCTGGCAAGCCGCATCACCAGCACCGTCACCGGCCTGTCGCCGCCGCCCGGCCCCGGATTCATGCCGGCGCCGCCGGTCACGTTGACCGAGATGACCGATGGTTTCGGCGGGCCGCTCTGGCAGGCCGCAAGCAGGCCGGTCGCGCCGATGGCAACGATGAATTCACGTCTGTCGATCATGTCCCTACTCCTCTTCATATGCATCCCTGAAGTCTGCGCCGATCTCGCCCAGGAAGCTCGATTCCGCGCGCTGGGCGATGTCGCGATGGCGTTTCTGGTAGAGCTCCCAAAGCTTGGCATTGCGACCGCCGGACAGCAGGTTGCCGATCGCGGAATTGGATTTGAGCTCTTCCTCGATCACGGACGGGTCGAACCGGTCGATCATGCGCCGCAGAGCGGCCTGCACGCCGCGCCAGGCGCGCACGTGATGCTGCGCAAGATCCTTGACCGCGTCGCCGATCGCTGCCTCGCCTGAGAGGAAACCGGGACTGCGTTCGGCGATGATGGTGACGATGGCGTCTTCGACCGTCGGCAGGAATTTGAGCGGGTTGACCTCGGAGGCGCCGACCATCGTCTGGGCGACGCGCGCGCTTCCCTTCTCCTCGGCACGCTTGCGCAGGAGCTGCATCAGTCCGTCGAGCATCAGCCTGTATTCGCGCCCGAACTTTTCCATTTCGGCGATCGGATCGCGCCCGGGAAAATCGGCCTCCTCGACGCCCATGCCACGCAGGAAAGCGGCGCGCAGCGCCATGTCGCTGGGCGCCGGTTGCGTCGGACGCAACGGCTTGGGCACGGGAACAGGGTGCGGCGGCGGAGCAGCGGGCTCGGCCACCTGCACCGGCGTCTCCCACGGTCGAGCGGCCTGCGGCTTTTCGGCGGACCGCTCGACACGGCCAACCGGATCGGCGCCGTTGCCGGAAGCGGGCGTCGCGGCTGGCCCGAAACCGAAATCGTCATCGAAGCCGGACAGCTTCCGCGCGGGTTCGGGCATGTCGCCGTGCACTGGCATGTCGCCAAAACCGAACGGATCCGACCGGCCGGCAGCGGCCTCTTCGTCAGGGGCCGGCGTCGCCACCGGATCGAGGCTGAACGGGTCGTCGAAGGCCGGCGAGCTGCGCTGTCCCGAAGCACGATCGTAAACCCCGGGCACAGGCTGCTCGAACGGGTTCGGCAACCCGGCCGGGCGCGGCCGCTGCGGCTCTTCCTCGACCTTGGCCGAGAAGAAATCGTCGCCGCCGATGCCGGGCGGCGTCCGTGGCTGCGGCGCTGACCATGTCGGCGCGGAATGGTTGGCTGCCGGCGGTTGACCGATCGACGTATGGCCGGCGTTTGGCTGGACCTCGACATGGAGCACATAGTCCCCCATGCGCAGCCGCATGCCGCTTCGCAGCCGTGTCGACCGGCCGGTTCCCAGAGGGCTGTCGGAATCGTCGATGAACAGTCCGCTGCTCGACGTGTCGGTGACGTAATAGCCGTCGCGGCCGCCGCTGATCTTGCAGTGGGCCCGCGAGACGAACATGTCCGGATCGTCGATCTGCCAGCCGGCATCGGCGCTGCGGCCGATCACCAGCTCGCCTTCGTCCAGCCGGGTCTGCCTGACCACCTGGGAGCGCGGGCCTTGCTCTAGCGTCAGCAGCAGGCTCATGCGGCGGCCTCCGCCATTTCCGGCCGCCAGCCGACGATGGTGCGCAGCCTGAGATCATCGGCGTGGCCCCTTTCGGCCGGCCGTGGAAGCCAGGATGTTCGACCGAGCTGGATGGCTCCCATGCGCGGCGCAGGCACGGCGTCGCGCGCGAGCACGATCCTGAGATCGACGTCGAGCGCCTCGCCGATCATGTCGCGCACCGCCTTCTTGAACAGGGCAAGCCGCCGTTCTCCGGGCAGGAACGACTTGAAGTCGTCGAGGCTGAGCGGGCCGACGCGCAATTCGATCCGGCTCTGGCGGCTGAAGACGCGCGGGCCGATCGTCGCGCCGCCGCCGAGCGCCGCATGGGCCTTGCCGACGCGGCTCTGCAGCGCCGCGGGGATCGTGATCCAGGCGGCGACGAATTCCTTGATCTCAACCGGCACCTTGAAGGCCGTGGCGAGGAACAGCGTCAGCCGCTCCGCGCCGTCGACCTGGTTGGCCAGCGATCCGGCCTGGCGCAGCCGCACCGTGTCGAGCTCGGCATCCTGCGTGCCCGGAAGGCCGATACCGGACATCGCTTCCAGCATGGCGCGGACGCGCCCGCCGACCGAGCGTTCGACCTGCACCGCCGGGTGCGCGTCGGCCCATGCGCGGTAATAGAGCGCGATCATGCGATGCTGCAGGATGTTGACGAAGTCGACGAAGGTCGTGTCGCTGGTCTGCTCGGCCTCGGCGCCGGTGAACCAGCGCTGCGACAGCCGGTCGAGCACCCAGCGCGTCAGGTGCAGCGGCATCGGCCCTTCCGGTCCGAGCAGGCCGAGATTGGCGACGGTCACCCGCGCCGGAGCCTTGTCCTTGGCGTCCTGGTATTTGACCACGTCCCGCGCCGAGAAGCTCAGGCGCACATGCTGGCCGAGCCTTGCCGGCTCCCGGTCCGCGGTCCCGGAATGCCCGAACAATCCGCGCCGCTGCTCCAGGCGGCGCAGCAGCTCGAAGAAGTCGAAGCCCTCCGGCAGCGCCTCGGCTTCACTGGCAGCCGGCAGCGCTAGATCAGGTAGCGATTGCCGGGCGTCATCGGCCATGGCACATCCTCCTGCTTCTGCAGCAACCGCGTACGCGTCCGCACGAAACCGTTTATCCCGGCATGGCGGGCAAACAGTCGCGCCAGCAGGGCCGAAAGCAGCAGCGAGCTTTGGCCGGCCAGCACGGACTGGTCGACATGCAGCGTCACCTCGGTGCCGCGCCCGAAGCACATCGGCCCGTCGATCTGGAGCCGTTCGATCACCGGGCGCGAATCGATGCGGGTGATCGAGTGCACGTTGCGGGCAAGACTGGGATCGCCTCGATCGGCATAGAGGTCGAGCAAGGCATGCAGCGGATCGACGCCGCGGCCTTCCTTGGCGAGGCTCAGGAAATTGAGCGAGAGCTGGGCCACCAGCCGCCAGGCGAGATTGTCGGCGCGGGATTCGCCCTCGGCGCCGGCCGGCAGCGCAGCCGGGATCGCCGGCTGCGGCGGCCGCAGCGCGCCAAGCAATCGCACCGCCTCGACCGGATCGGCGGTCTCCAGCGTCAGCGTCGGCGTGTCGTCCAGGATCGGCAGGTCGCGGTTGGTGCAAAGCGCCACTACGTCGAGCCGTTTCAGCGGCCGGTTGGGCTGGCTGCCTGCCGGACGCGAGACTGCGAGGAACACATCGTCGCCGGTGTAGGAGGTGCGGGTCAGGCCCTCGCGACGCTCGTCCTCCGTGGCTCGGCGCGGACGCCGCTCGGTCGAATAGACCCAGCCGCTGCCGCGGTTCTGTCCCAGGCTGAACAATTCGGGGATTGTCGCCTCGCTGCCTTCCGCGTCGGCGTCTTCCACCCTTGTGACGCGGAAAATCTCGAAATCCCGCGCCCTGGTGCGGTCGGCATGCAGCACCTGGCGCGTCCGGCGCGGATCGATCTCGATGACGTTGCATTCGCGTTCGAAGAGATTGATGACCGGCGTCACGAACAGCTCGAAATCGGCTGCCGTGACATCGGCGAGTTCCGGCACCGGACGCCGGAACAGGAAGATGATCTCGATTGCTCCATCGCATTTGCGCACCACCGGCTGCAGGCCGGCGACGCGCGCATAGTGGAAGCGCTCGGGGATCATGAAATATTCGCGCAGCAGCCGGTATCCCTCGAAGGTGGGGCGGGTGCGCGGCATCAGCGCCTCGTCGTCGTGGATGCCGATCATTTCCGGCTCGGGCAGCGCGATGAGCGGATTGGTCTTGCCTTCCGCCCGCGCGCCGACGGCCGAGCAGGCGCCGAAGATCGCGTCGAAGATGAGCGGCGCCTTGGCGCGTCCGGCGAAATAGAGGTCGAGACGGTCGAGCGACAATTCGCTGAGCTTGCCCTTTCCGGTGCGGGCAAGCGCGATGCGGAACGCCGCTTCGCCGCGCGCGCCGCCGACCGGCCCGATGCCGGCGGCGGCGAGTGCGCTGCGGTCCTGGAAATAGCTGACCGAACTAATCGCGATCGGCCACAGCGTGACCTCCTGCGCGGTGGTGAACGTCGAACGCGTCGAAAGCCCTGGATGCAGGCCGGAGACAAGCCGTGTGCCGCGCGCAACGGCATGGCCGGCGATCATCGACTGCACCTGCTCGCCGGGTTTCAGCACGGCCATCGCCGTCGCCGGCGCCGGCGTCACCAGGTCCGGATAAAGCACGTCGAGCACGGCGCGTGAGAAGCGCGAGCGCTCCGCGTCGACCTTCAGCCGCGTGCGCGCGGCAAGGAAGGCCACGCCGTCGAGCAGCCGTTCGACATAGGGGTCGGGGCAGGGGACGGTATCGAGGGAAAGGTTGCGGGCGACGGCCGGATGCATGTCGGCGAATTCCGCGGCCAGCGCCCGGATATGGGTCAGTTCCTCTTCGTAATACTCCACGAAGACCCTATCCATCTCAGGTCTCCCGGAGTTCGGTTCGCGCCAGGCCGTTGTCGAGATTGATCGTTGTGCGCAGCCTCATGCGTTCAGGCGTCGGCGTCATGATCAGCACGGCGTCGATCTCGATCTTCAAGCCGCCGCTCTTGTCGCCGAGCGTGACGTTGACGGTTGTTGCGCTCTCCTTCAGGCGTGGCTCGAAGGTGGCGAGCACAGTCCGGATCTCGCGCGCCAGCGCGTCACGGTCGAAATCCCGCGATGAGCGGCCGGAGAAGGACGGCACGCCATAATTGACGACGCTGCGGCGCACCTCCGGAAAATCGGCAAGCGGCGGCAGTTCGTCCAAAGGCTGTTCGTGTTCCGTATCCGACAGCATCGGCACGGACTCGAAGCGCTCGGTGTTGAACAGCGCCTCGATGTCGCGGCGGACGGCTTCTCGCAGCACCCGCGCCGACACCACCACGCCGCGGCTTTCGATTTCGGCGCGGTGCTCGGTCTGGAAGACCAGCCGATGCAGGCGCCGTTTCTGCTCGGGTGTGAGTTCGGCGTCGGCATCGATGGCGCGCGCGCTGCCGGCAAGGAGGGCCTCGACGCGCTCGGCGCCGAGTTCCTCTTCCAGCAGGCGGCGCAGCCCCTCGATCTCCGACGTCAGCCCGGGCAGGTCATTGACGAGGCGGTCCCACAGGGAGGGTTGGACCGCCTCGCGTTTTGCCCGGGTGCTGCCGGAAAGCTGCGCTTTCACGCCAGGCCGTTTGGCCTCACTTGCCGACATAGACGTCCATTTCAGCTTCGTCGTTCTTGTCGTACACGAATTTTATCTTCTTGTAGGCGAAGCTGACTTCTTCCTCGATCAGGTCTGCCTCGCGGACATCCTGATGCATGTCGTACTCCATGACCGAGGCGTCGGTGAGCGTCACGACCAGATAGTCGCTGGTCTCGCCGTCAATGGTACGGCGTGCCGAAAACACCACCTCGTTGAGCGCCTTGTTTTCGAACAACGCCTTCTGCAAATACGGCGACGACTTGTCGTAGTGCTTGAGGAATTTGATCATGCCCATCGATACGCGGCCGCGTCGCGACAGCGAATTCGGATCGTAGGGCGCGATCATCTTGTAATCGACGCCATGAATCTCGATCTCGTCTTCATGGCCGTCGCGCTTGCTCGGGCCCTTGATATCCGGAACTTTCAGGAAGCCGTCGATCTTCATCGAAGGCGCATCAAGTCTGTCAGGCATTGTATTTCTCCACCGCTTTCAAACGAAACAAAATGACTTGGCCTGCAATTTCAGCCCTTCACTGACGGCAGTTCCGATACCAGCCGGAGCGAGGCGTTGATGCCTTCCAACTGGTAGTGCGGACGCAGATAGAAACGGGCATTGTAGTAACCGGGCCGGCCTTCGACGCTGTCGACCTGGACCTCGGCCGCCGCAAGCGGGCGCTTGGCGCGCGCCTTGTCGTCGGCAAAGGCTGGATTGGCCAGCACGTACCGGTTGATCCATTCGGTCAACCAGATCTCCATGTCGGTGCGTTCCTTGAACGAGCCGATCTTGTCGCGCGCGATCGCCTTGAGGTAGTGCGCGAAGCGCGAGACCGGGAAGAGGTAGGGGAGGTTTGCGCTCAGCCGTTCGTTCGACTGGGCATCGGGGTCGACAAGACGCCCGGCGCGCGTCTCGTCGTCCTGCAGCGAATGCGCGCCGATGAACGCCGCGAGGTCGGTGTTCTTGCGGTGCAGGATCGGCATCAGGCCGAGCTTCGCCAGTTCCGCCTCGCGCCGGTCGTCGATGGCGACCTCGGTCGGGCATTTCATCGCGATCGACCCGTCGTCGGTCGGGAAAGCGTGCACCGGCAGGTTGAGCACGGTGCCGCCGTTCTCGACGCCGCGGATCTGCGTGCCCCAGCCATAGAGCTTGTGGCTGCGGTTGATGTTCACTCCCATCGGGAAGGCGGCGTTCATCCAGACGTATTTGTTGTGGTCGCCACCCACCTCTTCCTCAAAGGTGAAGCCCTTCACCGGAACGGTCTCGGAGCCATAGGGCAGGCGCGCCAGCACGCGCGGCATGGTGAGCCCGATATAGCGGGCGTCCTCGCTTTCGCGCAGCGACTGCCATGAGGCGTAGGCCGGGTTGTTCACGATCATCTGCAGGTCCTGCGGGTTGGGCAGTTCCTGCCAACTGTCCATGCGGAACAGGCGTGGCGATGCGGCCGCTATGAACGGCGTGTGCGCCGAGGCGCAGATGCCCGAAATGTTGCGCAGCAGGCCGACATCGCGCGGATGGTTCGAGAATTCATAGGCGCCGATGATGCAGCCGACCGGCTCGCCACCGAGCATCGAATACTCGTCCGTGTAGACTTTCTTGAAGATCGGGCTCTGGTCCCACATCTGGCCTTCATAGTCCTCGAGCGTGTCGGCCAGCTTCTCCTTGGAGATGTTCATCACCCGGATCTTCAGCTTGGTATCGGTCTCGGTGTTGTTGATCAGGTACCAGAGGCCACGCCAGGTGCCTTCCATCTCGCGCACTTCCGGCGCGTGCAGGATCTCGTTGACCTGCGTCGTCAGCATCTTGTCGATGCCGGCGATCAGCGACTTGATCGACTTGATCGCATTGGACGAGATGGTCGTGGTCTCGGAGCGCGATTGCGCGGCCAATGCCAGGTTGCGCACCAGTTGCTGCAGCTTCTCGCTGTCGTCCTTCTTGACCTTGAAATCCTTTTCAAGGAGGCCGCTGAACTCGCCGAGATCGATGGCTTCCGCCTCGGCGGTGGCGGCTGCGGTCTTTTGCTGTTCGGCCATGACTTACTCCTCGCCCTTGCCGTCATCCATCGCCTGGCTGGCGATCTTGCTCAGCAGCGGCTCGTTGTTCAGAAGCTGCGCGATGCGCTTTTCGGCGTCGACGCGGCCGTCCATGAAGCCCAAAAGTTCCTCGAGCTGACGCCGCATCTTCAGGATCTCGGCCAATTGCGGCACCTGCTCGGCGATCTTGTCCGGCGCGAAATCGCCCATCTTGGAGAAGGTGAGATCGATCGCGAGCTCTTCGTCCCGCTCCTGACCCTCGGCCTGCGGCAGGGTGTTCTTCACCCGCGCCTTCACGCGCGGTCCCATCGCTTCCATGAATTTCGGGAAGCGGTTGGCGTCGGTTTCGACGAAATTGCGGTCGAGGACCGACTTCGACGCTTCCTTGGTTTGCGACGCGCCTGAAAGATCGGCCATCACGGCCATGACGAACGGCAGTTCGATCGTCGTCGGGCTGCCGTAGGTTTCAACGTCGTAGGCGATCTGCACGCGCGGGGCGCGGTTTCTTTCGATGACCTTCGCTTTGCTCTCTGCTGGCATGCTTGTTACCTTTCATCCTTCTAGGCCGGCTTCTTGGGATCAGGGACACCGGCAAGCTGCCGGAATTCCTTCAGCCCCGACGGGGCGAGATCCTCCATCAGTTCCACGAAATCCATGTGCACCATCCGGCGCACGCGTCGCGCCAGATGCGGAATGGGGCTGGATGGCTCGGTGCGGTCGTAGAAGGCGACCACCAGGTCCAGGCACTTGACGACCTCGTCGCGCGAGTTGATGCGGTCCGGCAGACCGGCGCTCGTTTCCACGGCGTTCGCCACATTTGCCATCGTCTCGCCTCCATGACCGTTTCGGGCGGGTGTCGATGCCGGTGGTTCCGCCTGCGGAGCACTTTTTGCGGCACCGTTCGCCGCCGCGCCGGCGCTGGAATTCCGCTCCAGCGTCGTCAGCAAACGCTGCAGGAACTTCTTCAAGTCCGGGACGGTGGCGCCATGGCTCTCGATGCGGGCGTTGAGCGCGGCGTCCACCGCCTCTAGGGCGGCGATCGCAGCATGCGCGTCGGCCAATAGCGCCGTCATGGCCTCCGCTGCCTGATCGATTTGCGCCGCGCATGCCGTGCGCACCCGGTTCAACAACTGATTGTGGGCGCTGGTCAGCGCCGCCTTTTCGGCGGTCCCCAGGCCGGAGGCTGCTTCCTGAAGCATCACGCGCTCGTCGAGCGCCGCCTGTTCCAGGTCCCGGCCGCTGATCGGCCCGATCGCGCGCGGCGAAAAAAAGATCGCCTGCTTGAGATTCGCCAGCAGGCCTTCCTGGCTGTTCTGCAGGTCGAGCAGCGCGTTGATGCGGCGCAAGGCGGCTTCGCGCGGCGTGCCTGTGCGCAATGCCGGGTGCATGGTGTCCCAGTATTGCTCGAAGGTCCGTGCAATCAGCGTCAGCCCCTGTGTGAGGCCGGCCAATCCTTCTTCATTGGCCAGAGCGCGCGTGACCAGAACCAGCAGACGCAAGTCCCGGCCGCGGAGCCGCAGTTCCTCCGCCTTTTCCAGTACGCTCGCCCAATCGACCGGAATGGTGGACTGCGATGCCTTGTTGCCGTCGTGGGAAACTTTGAGCTGGGCTTCGGTCAACCGCTCCAGCTCATGGAAGGCAGGGTCGTTGCGCAAGTCCTCACCTGACGGATTCTCACCGTTCAGAGGATTCAGCCAGAGTGCGAGATCAATCACACTAACCCCCAGCCTGCGGCCCTGAGACCCTATGTGACGTTACGTTATCACTGGCCTCATTCGACGACAATTGAGCACCTGCGCAAAAACTAACGGAAGCTAAACGCGACCGTTTTCTTCGACGGTGAAACCCATTGCGCGATTGTCGGACCCGGTATGTGAAATGGCTCGCATAGTCGGGACGGCAATCCAGTGTTTGTTGCCTTGAGTTTGCAAGGTTTGTGTAACCGGGCGGTGCCGCCCGGATAGATTCAAAACGCCCTATCCGTCACACGGCTTTGTCAAGCAGCCGCTTATATGGCAGGGTACGGTCGGCAGATTGCGGGAGCAGGTTCGATGGAACAGCGCCGGTCATCGCAGAGCTTCAAGCGTAAGGAACTGGTTGCCAAGCTCAATGCCACCGGGGTGCGCGCCTTCAAGGCCGCGGCCGACACGGCCAAGCTGCGCGGCAATCCCTATGTGGAGCTCGCCCATTTCATCCAGCAACTGGTGCTGTCCGATCGCTCGGACGTACAGATGATCGTTGCCGACGCCGGACTGGATGTCAGCCGGCTGACGGCCGACATGACGCGCGCCATCGACAAGCTGCCCTACGGCGCCACCTCGGTGGAGGAATTCTCCGACCATATCTTCCACGCCATCCAGGAGGGCTGGAACCTTGCGACGCTGGAGTTCGGCGTCGAAGAGGTGCGCAGCGCCCATATCCTGCTCGCCTGCCTGAAGACGCCGGCGCTGGAAGGCCTGGTGTCCAAGATCAGCGCCGAGTTCGACAAGATCGATGCCGACGGCGTCATCGCCCGCTTCGCCGATGTCACGGAAGGCTCGCTCGAAGCCGGCTCGCCTCCCGTCGCAGCCGCCGACACGCCGATGAAGCGCGGTCCGGGCGGGGATTCGGCCCTTGCGAAATACGCCACCGATCTCACCCAGCGCGCCCGCGACGGCAAGATCGATCCGGTCGTCGGCCGCGATCCGGAGATAAGGCAGATCGTCGACATCCTGATGCGACGCCGGCAAAACAACCCGATCCTGACCGGGGAGGCGGGCGTCGGCAAGACGGCGGTCGTCGAGGGTTTTGCGCTGCGCATCGCCCAGGGCGACGTGCCGCCGACGCTACAGAATGTCAGCGTGCGCATGCTCGATGTCGGCTTGATGCAGGCGGGCGCCAGCGTCAAGGGCGAGTTCGAGAAGCGGCTGAAGGCGGTCATCGACGAGGTCCAGGCTTCCGAGGTGCCGATCATCCTGTTCATCGACGAGGCGCATACGCTGATCGGCGCCGGCGGCGCGGCGGGCACCGGCGACGCGGCCAATCTTTTGAAGCCTGCGCTGGCGCGGGGCGAACTACGCACCATCGCAGCCACCACCTGGGCCGAATACAAGCAGCACATCGAGAAGGACCCGGCGCTGACCCGTCGCTTCCAGGTGGTCAAGATCGACGAGCCCTCGGAAGCGGTGGCCGTGCTGATGCTGCGTGGCGTCGCCGGCGTGCTGGAGCAGCACCATAAGGTGCAGATCCTGGACGAGGCGATCGAGGCGGCGGTCTCGCTGTCGCACCGCTATATCCCGGCCAGGCAATTGCCGGACAAGGCGGTCAGCCTGCTCGACACCGCCTGCGCCCGCGTCGCGGTCTCGCAGCATGCGACGCCTGCCGAAGTCGAGGACATCCTGCGCCGCCGCCAGGCGCTCGAGGTAGAGAGCGGCATCATCTCGCGCGAGGCGGCGATCGGCATCGACGTGGCCGAACGCCAGGTTCGCGTCGACGGTGGGCTGGCGGAAACCGAGACGGCCCTGGCCGCCGCCCAGGCGCGCTGGGACCGGGAAAAGGCGCTGGTCACCGAGATACTGGATCTGCGCGCCAAACTGCGCGGGGACGGCGTGCCGCTGGACGCCGCCGCGACCGAGGAGGCCCACGCTGACACCAACGGCGCCGACGCGGCGGCAAAGGCGCCCGAGCAAAAACCGGCCGAAAGCAAGCTTGCCGAAACCAAGTCTCCGAAAGGCAAGGCCTCGAAGGCCAAGGCGTCGAAGGCCGATACTGCAAACGCCGAAGCAACCTCCGCCGAGCCGAACGAAGCCGCCGCCGATCTTGGGCGGCTGCGCGAACTGATGGCCGAGCTTGCCGCGGCCCAAGGCGAGACGCCGCTGATCCTGCCGTCGGTCGACCGCAACGCAATCGCCGCAGTGGTGCAGGATTGGACCGGCATTCCGACGGGGCGGATGCTCTCCAGCCAGACCGAGAAGGCGCTCAGGCTCGCCGCGACCCTGTCCGAGCGCGTGGTCGGGCAGGACCACGCGATGGAGATGATCGCAAGACGCGTGCAGACCAGCCGCGCCGGGCTAGGCGCACCGGAAAAGCCGGTCGGCGTGTTCCTGCTTTGCGGCCCCTCCGGCGTCGGCAAGACCGAGACGGCGCTGGCGCTGGCCGAGACGCTTTATGGCGGTGAGCAGAACCTGATCTCGATCAACATGTCCGAGTTCCAGGAGGCGCACACCGTCTCGACGCTCAAGGGTGCGCCGCCCGGCTATGTCGGCTACGGCAAGGGCGGTATCCTGACCGAGGCGGTGCGCCGCAAACCTTATTCGGTGATCCTGCTCGACGAGGTCGAGAAGGCGCATCCCGACGTTCACGAGATATTCTTCCAGGTCTTCGACAAGGGCATGATGGACGATAGCGAAGGCCGCCGCATCGACTTCAAGAACACGCTGATCCTGCTTACCTCGAATGTCGGCTCCGACGTCATCATGGATCGCACGAAGAACGGCACGGTGCGGACCGGCATCGACGACCTCGACACCGCGCTGCGCGCCCCGCTGCTGAAGGTCTTCCCGGCCGCCTTCCTCGGCCGCGTCGTGACCATTCCCTATTATCCGCTCTCGGATGCGATGATCGAGGCGATCACCCGGCATCAGTTCGGCAAGATCGCGCGCCGGCTCAGGGCCACCAACGACGCCGAGCTGGTGATCGGCGACGGCGTCATGGATCTGGTCAAGGCGCGCTGCACCGAGATCGAATCCGGCGGTCGCATGATCGACGCCATCCTTACCAACACGCTGCTGCCCGAGCTGAGCCGCGGCGTGCTCAACCGCTCGCTCGAGGGCAAGAAGATGACAAAAGTCATCGTCGGCGCGGCGGCGGAAGGATTTACCTACTCGTTCGAGTAGACCTCCACGGGGACGCCGCCCTCAGATGGACCAGAGCGCGCCGCCGTCGCAGGCCACGGCCTGGCCGGTGATGTAGGAGGCGCGATCGGAGGCGAGGAAGGCGGCAAGTGCCGCGAACTCCTCGGGGCGTCCGATGCGCCTGGCGGGTATGGCCTGGCTCACCTTTTCCAGGTCGAGCTTTGCATCCGCGAGCCTCTCGGTCAGCGTATAACCCGGCATCAGCGCGTTGAAGGTGATGCCGTTGGCCCCTTCTTCCTTGCTCAACGTGTTGATCAGTCCGTGGATGCCGGCGCGCAGCGAGTTGGAGAGCGCGAAGCGGTTGATCGGTTCCTTCGCGGCGATGGAGGTCACGAACAGCACGCGGCCCCATTTCTTCTCGCGCATTGCAGGCAGCACCGCCCGCACGATCTCCACCGCGCTCATGAACAGATTGTCGAAGGCGGCGCGCCATTGCTCGATCGTGAGCTCGTCGAAGGGCGCGGTCGGCGGGCCGCCGGTGTTGACCACCACGATGTCCGGCGCGCCCAGCGCCGCCGTGGCGCGCCCCACCAGTTCCGTCGCCGCGCCGGGCTTGGCGAGGTCGCAGACGAGCGCCGTCGCGCCGATCTCGCGGGCAGTCTGCTCCAGCGCCGCGGCCGTGCGGGCGCAGATCGCCACGCGCGCGCCCTCGTCAAGCAGCTCCTTGGCCACGGCGCGGCCGAGTCCCTTCGATGCGCCGAGCACGAGCGCGTTCCTGCCCTTCAATCCAAGATCCATCCGTTCTCTCCGATGATGCCGCGCCTCAGGCGCCGCTGACCTCGACGCTGCCAAGACCGGCAATGTCGAACCGATAGGAAAATGCCTTGTCGGGGAAGCGGGTGCGCACGATGCTGCCCGTCATGACGATGTCGCCCGCCTTCATGCCCCTGCCGGAAGCGCCCAGATGGTTGGCCAGCCAGGCCAGCGGCTCAAAGGGGTGCCCCAGCGCATCGGCGCCGACCCCTCTGCCGATCTCCGCGCCGTCCTGGTAGACGACCGCCTGGACTTCCTCGAGCGCAGCGGGGGGAGCGACGAAATCGCCGAGCACCACGCCGGCATTCCAGGAATTGTCGGCCACCAGCGAGCGTACGTCCAGGATGGAATAATCGGCATGGCGATCGTCAACCAGCTCGACCGCCGCGCAGACGCCATCGACCGCCGCGCCGACCTCGTCGCGCGTGTAGGGTGTGGCGCGCGGCGCAAGATCGCGGCCGAGCCGGGCGCAGATCTCGAATTCCAGGCCGAGATGGCCGTAGCCTGTCAGCGAGAGCTTCGCCCCGCTGTGCATCACCCGCCGCCCGAAGACGGCGCCGGCGACAGGATGGTCGATCCCGCACATGCTCTGCATGCTGTGCGACGTGAGGCCGATCTTGTAGCCGGCTATGCGGTCGTCGCCGATGATCGATCCGACATAGGCATCCTGCACTTTGTAGGCGGAGGCAAGGTCCGACAATCCCTCGATCGTCACGAACTGCGTGTTGTCTCGATGGCCGCGCACCAGCGCTTGCGCGGCACCAACAATATCGAATGCCATGTCAGATCTCTCCATTCCCGTCCGACAGTTCGCTCTCCGATTGGCGGACCGGTTCGTCATGAGCCACGAACCACCTAAGAGCAATTCCAGGAAAAGCGCGTAGCGGTTTTCCATCCGGAATTCTTGCAAAATGAAGACTTGGAGCGGTTCGGCGATTCCGGGAAACGCCGATCCGCTCTGAAGGTGATATTCCTTGCATCAGGATGTCCGGCTTCGTTTCGATATATGTCGTTGTCCCGGAACACCGCACACTTCTGGGCGGCATGCATTAGAGATTGGTCTTGTCTGGATTGAGGACCACCATCGTCGACGTCTCGGCCACCGATGGGATCGATTGCAGCACGTTGCTGATGAATTCGCGAAGCGCCGCGATGTCCTTCACCCACACCCGCAGCAGGTAGTCGATGTTTCCCGTCACGAGCAGGCATTCGGTAATCTCGGGGTGTTTCGCCACTTCGTCCAGGAACTGGCCGGCTCCTTCAGGACCTTGCTGCCCCAGGCGCACCGAAACCATCACGCAGACGCCAAGGCCCAGGGCCGCCGGATCGATCCGGGCCGCATAGCCCTGGATCACGCCCGTTTCCTCAAGCCTCTTCAGCCGGCGCGCGCAGGGCGTGGGCGAAAGGCCGACGCGCTCGGCCAGATCGACCGTCGAGATGCGGCCGTCCTGCCGCAGCTCGCGCAGGATGCGATGGTCGATGGCGTCGAGTGCAACCATGGCGCTTTCAGCTACTGTTTTGGCCAACCTTGGCGGTTATACGCGAGAAGTCGGTTATGGTGAACGAAATTTGTCGTGAATGCGCTCTGATAAAGCTATAAGCTCGATCGAAAATCGAGGAGGAGGCCATGGCCGCATACATGATCTGCACGATGAGGGTCCACGATCCCGAGACGTACAAGAAGTACACCGCGCTCACCCCTGCCACGTTGAAGAAATACGGCGGGAAATTCCTGACGCGGGGCGATCCGGTCATCACCTGCGAGGGCGAGGCCTTCACCGACCGCATGGTCATCCTCGAATTTCCGGACGAGGCCACGGCCCAGAGATGGTACAACGACACCGACTATCAGGCGGCGTCGAAGTTCCGCCGCGCATCTTCCGACCGTGGACGGATGATCCTGCAGCAGGGTCGCGGCGAAAGCGCCGCTCCCGATCCGCTCGTCTGAGCGAAGCCGTTGAGCCGGTCTTCAGAGCGCGATCCGGGGATCGCGCCTTGTGGTCCCCGGAAAAGTTCATGCTACAAACGAGAGCGGAGCAGTGAGAGTTTTCCTTGAAACGCCGATCCGCTTCAGGTCGAACTTGCGCGGCGGAAGTGGGCTCGTTGGAGGCCGGTGATGAGGGCCGAGGATTTGCAGGTCGCGCGGGGAGCGTACGAGAACTATGCGGAGTTCTACCGCAAGTCTTCCTATTCGGCTTTTCCCCAGCAGCATCGCACGATCCAGGGCTCTGGACAGTCCAGCATGATCTTGGTCGAGCAGGGAAGGCATGAGCTTGCCGATCCTGCCGTGGAGGAAGTCGTCATATCCACGCCTCTGTCGGCGCCGGCCTGTTCCTACGACTGGAACATGGGGACCGGGTGGGCGGGAGGGAAGTCCCGCACGGGGGACCTCATCATCGTACCGCCCAATGTCGAGAGCCGCTGGCGCGTCGGCGGTCCCCGCAAGCTGGTCATATTGGCGGTGCCCGTCGATCATGTCAGAAGCTTGCTCGGCCCGGAATGTCCCGACGACCTGTCGTCGGCGCTCGAGCCGCTTTCAGGCTCCACCGCGCCCAACGCCGTGGTGAGCACGCTTCTCCAGCAGCTTTGGACGCTTGGCGATCCGGAAGGTCCGCTGGGCCGCATGCTGGCGGACAGCATGGTGCTTGCCTTGATCTGCCAGGTTCTGATCCTCGCGAGAGCCGGCACTCCGCATCCGGCGACGGGCGCCTTCTCTTCGCGGGAATGGCGGCGTGTCTGCGAGTATATCGACGCCCATCTGCAGGAAGAAATCGCGCTGGCCGATCTCGCCCATTTGGCCGGGTGGAGCGTGCGGCATTTCACGCGCATGTTCCGCCAGTCCACAGGCCAGACCCCGCACAATTTCATCGTGCACAGGCGCGTCGATCGCGCCAAGGACTTGCTGAAGAAACAGAAGCTGCAGCTGGCCGACGTCGCGCTTACCTGCGGTTTTGCCGACCAGAGCCATTTTACGACCTGTTTCCGCAAGGCTACCGGCCTGACTCCGCTACGCTGGCGGCGCGAGCTGGTCTGAAAGGACCGGTCGGCCCGGGATTGGCGCCGGCCATGGCCGATCTGCGAAAGATTAAGCCGTGTCTCCCGAAAGTGGGAACCGGTTTCGGGACAAAGACATGCATAGAATCAAGAACCTAAAGCGCATGGAGCGAATCTGAAGGATCGCGACGCGCTTTAGGCCCTATCGCGCAAGACTTGCCTTTCCCGCTCGCCTTACGCTTGCCAGTCGATGCAGGTGAAGCAGGGAGAGATGCGATGAGCGACGACAAGTCCATGATCGGAACGAGTATCGACTTCGATCGCGATGGGCTGCAGACGGGCACGCTGCGGCTGCCGCATTCCGTGCATCGCTCGGCCTATGGCCACATCGCCATCCCCGTCGCTGTCGCGAAGAACGGCGAAGGCCCCACTGTCCTGCTGACGGGCGGTGTCCATGGCGACGAATATGAGGGTCCGATCGCGCTGGCGCGGCTTGTCCGCGAGCTCGACCTTTCCCGGCTCTCGGGACGGCTGATCATTGTTCCGGCGGTCAACTATCCCGCTTTTGTCGCTGGCACCCGCACCTCGCCCATCGACGATATCAACCTCAATCGCACCTTTCCGGGCAAGCGTAACGGCACGGCGACGGAGATGATCGCGCATTACGTCACCACCGAGCTGTTGCCGCGCTCGGACTACCTGGTCGATTTCCATGCCGGCGGCAGCTCGCTGCAATACCTGCCGACGCTGCTCGCGCCGCGCTGGTCCGATCCCGCGCAGAAGCAGCGGCTGGAAGAGTTCATCGACGCCTTCGATCCGCCGAACGTGGTGTATTTCGACAGCATCCGCGCTTTGAGCGGCGAAGACCGCGTCATCGGCAATTATGCGCATCAGAACAACGTCTTCTTCGTCACCGGGGAGTTCGGCGGGGGCTCGACGGTCAATATCGAAGGGCTGGCCGTGGTGGAGAACGGCCTGCGCTCGGTGCTGTCGCATCTGAAGGTGTTGGCGTCCGCAGCCCCCTTGCCGAAGCGTCGTGGAAAGGTCCGCCGGCTGGTGATGGACGATCCGGGCCTCTATGCCTTTGCTTCGCGCCGGGGGTTCTTCGAGCCGCGCTTCGCGCTCGGCGACGAGGTGCCGGCCGGTGCGCTTGCCGGGCTGATCTACGATCTGGACAATCCCTGGGCCGAGCCGGTGCCCGTCCATTTCCGGCATGGCGGGTTCGCCGTCTGCATCCGCACCTTCTCGCTGGTGGAGGCCGGTGACTGTCTCGGTCATCTGGCGTCCCCGGCCTGAGCGACTCTCGGTTGCCCGGGCACGGCCCGCCGCCTTCATCGACAACCAGGATATATCGATAGCATCATGCATGACATTCCCGTCACGCGCGCCGCGGCGCGCAAGCCCATCCCGCAAGACCTCAAGGCGAGCTTCGGCGACTACTTCTCCGACCACATGTTCCAGATGGAGTACACGGAAGGCCGTGGCTGGCACGATCCCCGCATCGTGCCGTTCGGCCCGCTGCAGCTCCACCCCTCGTCCTCCGTCATCCAATATGCCCAAGCGATCTTCGACGGGTCCAAGGGCTATCGCCGCGAAGACGGCTCGATCCATCTCTTCCGGCCGCAGGCCCATATCGCGCGTCTCAATCGCAGCGCGGGCGAGTTGTGCATGCCGGCGGTCGATCCCGACCTCGTTCTTGCCGCGATGCGCAAGCTGATCGATCTCGACCGCGACTGGGTGCCCGCCAAGCGAGGCAACGCCATCTACGTGCGCCAGACCATGGTGGGAACCGAGGGCTACATGGTGGTGCGGCCTTCCAAGACCTATACCTATCTGATCTTCCTCTGCCCCGTCGGCTCCTATTATTCGGAAGGCGCCGGCCCGGTCCGCATCCTCGTCTCGGAGACGCGTGTGCGCGCGGCCAAGGGTGCGATAGGCTCGGCCAAGGCCGGCGCCAATTATGCGGCCAGCCTCAAGGTAGGCCGCGAGGCCGCTGCCGCCGGCTTCAGCCAGGTGCTGTGGCTGGACAGCGTCCAGCGCCGCTACCTGGAGGAGGTCGGCACCATGAACATCATGGTGAAGATCGGCGGTCGCATCCTCACGCCGCCATTGAGCGATTCGATCCTGCCGGGCATCACGCGCGACAGCGTGCTCGCGCTCATGCGTGACTGGGGCATGGAGGTGGCCGAGGCGCCCATCGACATCGAGGACGTCGTGACAGCGTCGAGGGCCGGCACGCTGGAGGAGATGTGGGGCGTCGGCACGGCTGCCGTGATCTCTCCCGTGGGCGAGCTTGCCTGGCGCGACGAGAAGATCGCCATCAATGGGGGGCAGACGGGGCCTGTCGCGGCGAAGTTGTTCGAGCACCTGACGGGGCTCCATGCCGGGACTGTGCCCGACAGCCATGGCTGGTCCGTCGCCGTGGACTGAGACGGGTGCTGGTGGAGTCCTTCCTGCAAAATCGTGTCCTGGAAAGACAATACCGGCATCTGTGTTGCAATCACTATGACTGCTTGGGTTGCGGGCCGGACACGAACGGTTAGCATGCGGGTTCCTGTGGGAGTCGTGAACGCTGACATCCCCGGTTTGACCGCATCCCCACACCGGGAGTGTACATGTATTCGGGACCGATCATCGATCCGCACCATCACCTATGGGATCTTTCCATGGGCAAGCATCCGTGGTTGCTGCCGACGGACCCCTCGGTGCAGGCTGTGGCCGGTCTGTCCGAGATCGCCATGGACTATCTGGTGGACGACTATGTGCGCGATTCCCGTGGGCACAACATCGTCGCCACGGTCCACATAGAGGCGTTGTGGGCCGGCGATCCGGTGGGGGAGACCCGCTGGCTTGAAACCCTGGACAAGTCGAAGGGCGTGGCTTCGCGCTATGTCGGTGGCGCTTCGCTGGGCAAGCCGGAAGCGGCGGACGCTATCGCGAGACAGGCGGCGTTCGACCGCATGACTGGCATCCGTGGCATTTTGAGCTGGCATCCGGACCCGAAGAAATGCTTCGTGGCCGATCCCGAGCTCGGGCGCAACCCGCAGTGGCGCCGCGATATCGCGCGGCTGCAGGAGCATGGGCTCAATCTCGAGCTCATGATGTATCCCTACCAGGCCGGCGTCGTCCGCGAGATCGCCGAGGCGCTTCCCTGCCTGCAGATCATCATCAATCATTGCGGCAGCCCGATCGACCGCGACCAGGAAGGCATGCAGCGCTGGCGCGACGGCCTGAAGCACATCTCCGCCTGTCCGAACATCGCCATCAAGATCTCGAACCCGGGCGCCTATGATCACAACTGGACGCTGGAAAGCGTGCGCGACGTCGCCATGCATTGCATCGACTGTTTTGGTACTGAGCGCAGCATATTCGGCACGGATTATCCGGTCTCGAGGATCCAGATGAGCTTCGACCAGATCTACGACACCTTCAAGAAGATCGCGGCAGCCCTGTCGCCACAGGAGCAATCGCAGTTGTTCCACGACAACGCCAAGCGCTTCTACCGGCTTTGATCGGCAATCGCCGAGCCGAACCGGACGGACCAGGACAGACAATGGCACATTCTTCCGAGATCGAACTCCTGAGCCGGCTGGTCGGGTTCAACACCGTCAGCAGCCGGTCGAATCTGGAGGCGATCGACTTCATCAAGGCCTATCTTGCCGGCTTCGGGGTGGAGAGCGTCATCCTCCCCGACGCGACAGGCACCAAGGCCAACCTGTTCGCCACGATCGGGCCGGCCGACCGGCCGGGCTATGTGCTGAGTGGCCATACCGATGTCGTCCCGGTCGATGGACAGGAGTGGTCGCGCGACCCGTTCACCATGTGGCGTGACGGCGACAGGCTCCATGGCCGCGGCACCTCCGACATGAAAGGGTTCGTGGCCTGCGCGCTGGCCGGCGTGCCCGCCATGCTGAAGGAGCCGCTTGCCGCGCCCATCCATCTTGCCTTGTCCTATGACGAAGAGGTCGGTTGTCTGGGCGTGCACGGCATCATCGAGCACATGGCGAAGACCTTGCCGCCGCAACGCGCCGTCTTCGTCGGCGAGCCGACCGGCATGGGCGTCGTCGGCGGGCACAAGGGGAGCGCCGGCCTGCTCACCACCGTGACCGGCAAGGCTTGTCACTCCTCGCGCCCGGACCTCGGCGTGAACGCCATCTTCCACGCCATGGACCTGATGGGAGAATTGCGCTCCTATGCGAACGAGCTCCGCGCGGCCCCCGAGGCCGGTTCGCCGTTCGAGCTGCCATACACGACGGTGAGCGTCGGCGTCGTCCAGGGCGGCACGGCGCGCAACGCCATACCCGGCGATTGCGCCTTCCAGTGGGATATCCGCGCAACAGGCGGCGGCGTCGTGGAGACGCTGCTCGAGAGGTTCCGGTCGTTTAGCGACGGCAAGGTCGTTCCGGCCATGAAGGAAGGCTTCGCCGGCTCCGGCGTGGTGACCAATATCGCTTATGACGTTCCGCCATTCGTCCCCGACGCGGGCTCGCACGCCGAGACGCTTGCCAAGCGTTTTGCCGGCCGCAACGAGGTGACGACCGTCAACTATGGGTCCGAGGCCGGTATCTTCCAATCCGCCGGCATGTCGACCATCGTCTGCGGTCCGGGGCGCGACAGCGAGGCGCACATAACCGACGAATGGATCACCGTCGAACAGCTCGAACGTTGTGTCGGCTTCATCGACCGGCTGATTGACCATGCGCGTCATGCCTGAGAGGGCATGCCGTGGAACTGAGCATCACAAAATGGGGATTGATCTCATGCAGAGGGGACTACTGAGACAGCTGTTTCTCGTCGGCGCGTTGAGCGCGTCGGCGCTGGGCACGGCAATGGGCGCGGCGGCCGCCGACGTCGTCAAGATCGGCGTGCTCGCGCCGCTTTCCGGACCTTCCGCCTCCGACGGCGCGGACTTCGTCAAGGGCGTTGAGCTCGCCGTCGACGAAAAGAACGCCACGGGCGGCGTGGCCGGCCACACGTTCGAGATCATCTCGGCGGACGTCAAGGACGGGTCGCCCGACAACGTCAGCAGCGCGGCACAGCGCCTCATAAACACCGAAGGCGTGCAGGTCGTGCTGACCGGCTATGCCAGCCTGTCGCTGTTCGAGGTCGATCTCTTCGCCGATGCCAACATGCCCTACATCTCGTCCGGCCCGTCCGGTTCGTTTGCCGGCATCGTCACCAAGGACGCGGCCAACTACAATTGCTGCTGGTCGCTCTCGCCGTCCTACAAGGGCTACGAGACGGATGTGCTTCCGCTGGTCGACGGGTTGATCGCCGACGGCAAGTTCAAGCCGGCGGCCGGCAAGAAGCTGGCGATGATCTCGTCCGACAATCCTTATTCCAAGGTCATCTCGGAAGGCATGAAGAAGTCCTTCTCCGCGGCCGGCTGGACCGTGACCGTGGACGAGATGGTGCCGTTCGGGCCCGTCAACGACTGGCGCGCGATCCTTGCCAAGGTGCGGCAGGACCCGCCTGACCTCGTGGTCAACACCGACTATCAGCCCTCGAACTCCGCGCTGTTCCTGAAACAGTTCCTGGAACAGCCGACCCAGAGCCTGGTGTTCCTGCAATACGCGCCGTCGGTGCCCGAATTCGTCGACCTGACCAAGGAACAGTCGAATGGCGTCCTCTACAACCTGATCGGCGGCGCCATCGACTCGCCCGGCTGGCCGCGCGGGCAGGAGGTGCTGAAGAAGTTCCAGGACAAGTTCAAGGTCGCTCCGGGCGTCTATGGCTCGGCTCTCTACGAAGAGGCCGAGATGTATTTCGCGGCTCTGGAGAAGGTCGGAGACCCCAAGGATCATGATGCGATCGGCAAGGCGCTCGGCGAGACCAAGATGGACGCCGCGCCGGGACCGGTGGAATTCGACCAGGCAACGCATCTGGCGGTGCAGGACGAGAACCACATTCCGGTGACGTTCTACCAGATCTGGGACGGCAAGCGCTTCCTGATCGGGCCGAAGAAATACGCTACGGGCGATTTCAAGCTCCCGCCTTGGATCAAGCAGTAGCAGAAACCTTCCGGTCGGCACCCGAAGTGCCCGACGTGCCGGCGCGACCAATCGCGCCGGCTCTTGTTCCAGGTGCCGAAACCCAACGGCGTTCCGCTTTCGTCAAAGCAGTCTTGCATGATCCTTACGGCTGAAAATCTCACCAAGTCCTTCGGCGGCTTGCGCGCCGTGGGCGGCGTCAGCTTTGCGCTGGCCGAGAACGAAATACTCGGCGTCGCCGGGCCGAACGGCAGCGGCAAGAGCACGCTGTTCAACATCCTGACCAACATCCCCTTTCCGGCCGACAGCGGCCGCGTCGTTTTCGAGGGGAGGGAGATCCAGAACGTGGCGCCGGAGGAGGTGAGCCGTTCCGGCATCGCCCGCACCTTCCAGCGCGAAAGCATCTTCGCCTCGCTGAGCGCCATCGACAACGTGCTGGTGGCCATCGAGCACAGCGGCAAGAGGCAGGGGCAGAAGCAGAATGAGATCGCCGCGATCGGCGTGCTCGACATGGTGGGCTTTCCCCAGACGCTGCACAACGCGCCGACCGCGACGCTTCCGATCTTCTTCCGCAAGATACTGATGATCGCCAGTGCGCTGGCCATGTCGCCGCGCGTGCTGCTGCTCGACGAGCCGGCTTCAAGCCTGACGCCCGGCGAGATCGAACACATGAAGGCGCTCATTCTCGGACTGCGCCAGCGCGGCATCGCCATCCTGCTCATAGAGCACGTCCTGCCGCTGTTGATGTCGGTCTGCGACCGGCTGATCGTCCTTGACCAGGGCCGGGTGATCGCCCAGGGACTTCCCTCCGAAGTCGTTGCCGATCCCAAGGTGATCGAAGCCTATCTGGGGCAGGCACGATGACGGACACGCTTCTCCTCGATGTCAGGGGCCTCGATGGCGGTTACGAGCCGCTGCAGATCTTCCGCAAGATCGACCTGTCGCTGGTGCAGGGCGCGAGCGTCGGGCTGTTCGGCCCGAATGGCCATGGCAAGACCACTTTCCTGAAAACCCTGTCCGGCATCATCGATCCGTGGGACGGGGACATCTTCTTCGACGGTGTCCAGCTCAACCGGCCGGGCGCGCGCGGCAGCCGGCGCTGGCGCAATTTCAACTACGACGCCATAACCCGGCGCCGGATGGACCCGAAAGCGGTGGCGCGCGCCGGGCTGATCCACGTCCCGCAGGGAAACCTGCTGTTCCCGGACATGACCGTCGCCGAAACGCTGTCGATCGCGCCCTATGCTTCACGCGGGCGCGCCAATGCTGCGGAGACGCTGGACAAGGTCTTCCGGCTCTTTCCCCGGGTGCATGAGCGGCTCAGCCACAAGGTACGCTTCCTTTCGGGCGGTGAGCGCCAGATGGTGGCGATAGGCGTCGGGCTGATGGCGGCGCCGAAGCTTCTCATCCTCGACGAGCCGACGCTGGGACTGTCGCCCAAGCTGCGCGGTGAACTCGCTTCGGCGATCCAGACCATCCGGGGATCCGGCGTGCCGCTGATCGTGGTCGATCAGGACATCGCCTTCCTCGAGGAACTGATCGACACGCTCTATCTGTTCGACCACGGCCGCATCTCGCGCCGCATCGAGAAGGCCGACATGCCCACGCATGAAGAGATCATGAAACTGATGTTCGGCGAGGATCACCATTGACCCTTGAGACGCTTAACCTGATCCTGCTCGGCGGCATCGTGCTGGGCGCGCTCTATGCGCTGATGGCGACCGGGCTGGCGCTCGTGTGGACGACGCTCGGCATCTTCAATTTCGCCCACGGGACGTTCATCGCGCTCGGCGCCTATATCGCCTGGCAGATCGCCAGCACCGAGGCCTCGGGCGCCGGCCTGCTCGCCGGGGCGACGGTCTCCATCATCGGCATGTTCGTCATCGGCATGCTGATCTACTACCTCCTCATCAAGCCTTTCGAACGAAGCCCGGACATCGTGGTGAAATCCGTCATCACCACGCTGGCGGGCGCCACCATCCTGGAAAACGTCATCAACCTCGTCTGGGGGCCGCGCAACAAGCAGCTCTCGCCGCTGCTCGGCGGCGACATGTCGCTTCTCGGCATCACGATATCGCGCAACGAGATGGCGGTGGTGGCGCTGGCGCTCGTCATCCTGGCGGCGCTCGGCGTGTTCCTGCAGCGCGCGCCGCTTGGCCGGGCCATGCGGGCCGTGGCGCAGAACCGCGAGGCGGCGCAGCTCATGGGCATCGACGTCGAGCGGCTCTACGCGATCGCCTTCGGCCTGTCGGCGGCGCTGGCGGCCCTGGCCGGCATCCTGATCGGCTCCACCCGCTTCATGAACCCGTCGATGGGCTCCGACCCGCTGATGAAAGCGCTGATCGTGGTGATCTTCGGCGGCATCGCGCGCTTCACCGGCCCGATCTACGCGGCCTTCATCGTTGGCCTGCTCGAGGCCGTCATGACCTATCTCGTCGGCCTCTACTGGAGCCCGACGGTGCTCTTCGCCATCATGATCGTCGTGCTTGTCGCCAAGCCAGAGGGCCTGTTCGGCCGATACAGGAAATCCGTCTGATGCGGTACAGCCCGTCCTTCGCCCGCAGTTCCGGGCTGGTCCCGGTCCTGGTCGTCCTGGCCGTGCTGGCGCTTGTGCCGCTGCTTTCCTCGAACATGTATCTGCGGCATCTGCTGGTGCTGGCCTTCGTGTTCGGCATCGTCGCCTCGAGCTGGGACCTCAGCCTCGGTTATGGCGGCCTGTTCAACTTCGCCCATGTCGCGCTCTTCACCATCGGCACCTACGCGTTCGGACTGGTCGGCCAGACTCTCGGCCTGTCTCCCTGGCTGGGCATAGTGTTTGCCGGTGTCGCCGCCGGTCTTGTCGCGGCCCTCATAACATTGCCCATCCTCAGGCTCTCAGGCATCTACATCATCCTGGTGACCATCGCGGCCTCGCAGGTGCTCTACCAGATCATCATCAGCCAATCCGACATAACCGGCGGCACGTCGGGCATGGTAAGCCTGCCGGCGCTCGATCTCTTCGGCTACCGCTTCAACCGTGGAGGCAAGGTCGGTTATTACTATCTGGCCCTGCTGATGCTGGTGGCCTCCACCTTCATCCTCTACAAGATCACCCGCTCGCGTTTCGGCCGTGCCATCGTCGCGATGCGCGACCACAAGTACTACGCCATCTCGCGCGGCATGTCGGAAACGCGCACGCGGCTGTTCACGCTCACGGTGAGCGCCGCGCTGAGCGGCGTGGCCGGCGGCTTCTATGGCTCCTACATGCGCGTTGCCTCTCCCGACAATTTCGGCCTCGGGCTGCTCGGCCTGCTGCTCTCGATGCTTCTGCTCGGCGGCGCCGGAACGATCTGGGGGCCGATCCTCGCGGCCTTTTTCGTGACCATGGTGTCCGAGGTCTTCGCGGCCTACGGCGCCTGGCGCAACATCATCATGTCGCTGTTGCTGATCGTTATCCTGATCTTCTATCCGGGTGGCCTGTGGGCCTTGCTGCAGACGTTTCGTGAAGCGCTCGACGTCATGCGTTCGCAGGCGACGGCCAGCCTGCGCCGTCGCTTCGGCCGTGGGCAACGGGAAGCGATGACCGGAGCGCATGAGACGATGGTCGCCACCCGACACGGCAGGATCGCCGTGGCCGATACCGGCGGCGACAAGCCGGCGCTTCTCTTCATCCACGGCAATTCCTCCGCCAAGGAGGTGTTCGCGAACCAGTTCAAGGCGCTCCGCGACCGCTACCGGGTCGTCTCCTTCGATCTGCCTGGCCACGGCGTGTCCGACAACGCCGATCCGGAAAAGGACTATAGCGTCGAAGCTTTCGCCGATGTCGCCGAAGACGTGCTCAAGGCGCTGGGTGTGACAAGCCCGAATGTCTTCGGATGGTCGCTGGGCGGCTATATCGCCATCGAGCTTGCGGCCCGCGGCTATCCCATGGCGACGCTCGCCATTTCCGGCACGCCGCCCCTCAGGGTCGTTCCGGAAGATGTCGGCCGCGCCTATGACGCGACCAGCCATTTCGTCTTGGCGAGCAAGACATTCCTGTCGCCGGCCGAGAGCCGCGACTTCGCCGCGTCGACGACCGGTCCTAGGACACCGCAGACAGCTCATCTCCATCGCGCCGTGCGCAGGACCGATGGGCGTGCCCGCGCCTATACGCTGGGCAAGCTCCAGATCGTGGACTGGCCGCGTCAGATCCGTTTCCTGCGCTCGGCCGCGATGCCGTTCGCCATCCTGAACGGCTCGAACGACCCGTTCCTGAACCATCAGTATTTCCGGGACCTCAAGCTCGAGCAGTGGACCGGCGAGCCGGATGACATCCACGATGGCAAGCACGCGCCTTTCCTGCTGAAGCCGGCAATCTTCAACGAAAAACTCGAAGCTTTCCTGCGCGCGGCCGAGGCAGCAAGCCGGCGCGACGCTGAAGCGATCGCCCAATGAAGCTGCCATGAGTGCCGGGCGCAAGCCAAAGTGGCCCGGCCTCCGCGGCGTGACCTTCTGCTGGTTTGCCGCTTAGATCGGGATGACGTTTCGTCTAATCGTCATCCTGATCCAACTCTTTGTTGGAGCATGGTCTTATCCGAAAACCGGTTCCCACTTTTCGGGATCGTGCTCTAGAAGCACTGACGCCGGCTTGCTGACGCTCGCATGGCTCGAGTGATCCAAATTCGATGGCAATCCGCCCTTGACCTTTGATATTATTATAATAGCCTCTTGCCGAAATCCATGACGAAGGCGAGCGATGCGGTGTGACTTGTCGGACAGGGTCGCCTTGGTCACAGGGGCGGCTGGCGCGATCGGAAGCGCCATCGCCAAACGGCTTTCCGATAACGGGGCTGCGGTTGTCGTAGCGGATATTGACAAGGAGGGCGCCGAGCGCGTCGCGGCGGGTCTGCGCAATGCGATGGCCTGCGCTCTCGACATTCGCGATGGCCAATCGGTCGACGCCGCGATCGCCAGGGTTTGCGATCGCTATGGCCGGCTCGATATCCTGGTCAACAATGCTGGCGTCAACACGCTGGCGCACCGGGTCACCATAGACGAATTTCCTCCCGAGGAATGGGATCGCATCACCGGCATCGACCTCGACGGTCTCTACATCATGAGCCGCGCGGCATTGGCGCCGATGCTTGCCGCCGGCAAGGGCGGGCGCATCGTCAACATCGCCTCGGTCGTCGGCCTTGCCGCGATGCGCCTGCAAAGCCCGTTCGTCGCCGCCAAGGCCGCCATCGTCCATTTGACGCGATCGATGGCGATCGAACTGGGGGCCAAGGGAATCCTGACCAACGCGATCGCGCCAGGCTCGGTGCTGACCGCGCTGACCGCCAAGCTGTTCTACGGCGACGACGGCAAGTTCGCCGGGCGCACTCAGGAGTTTCTTGCCCATGTGCCGCTCGGCCGGCCGGCTCAGCCGGAGGAGATCGCCGAAGCCGTGCTGTTTCTGGCGTCGCCGGCCGCCAGCTACATCAACGGCCAGGTGCTGGCGGTCGATGGCGGCTGGACGGCGGGATACATGATGTGAGCGCCACCATGGAAATCGATCTCGCCGGCGCTGTGATCGCGCTGGACGGCGAAACCAATTCAATCGTCGACGCGGTGACCGCCGCGTTGCGCGCCAATGGTGGGCATATCGTCGAGGGCGCCCCGACGCCAGCCACCGATATCCTGCTGGTATCCTGTCCGTTGCGTCCGGGAACAAAAACCGGAGACCCCCGCTCTCTCTACGCCGACGCGCGCAAGGCCGCCGTGGCGATGACCGAGCGCGGCGGCCGCATCGTCTTCCTGATTTCGGCGATAGCCGGCATGCCGATGCGTCGCCATCCGCGTTTCTCCATGGAGAACGCGTCGATCCTCGCCGGGATGCGCGCGCTGGCGATGGAATTCGGACCGAAAATACTGGTGAATGCAGTTGGCTTCGGTGTCGTGGAGGACGATGCCATCGTTTCGGGCGACAGGGCGATGCTCAGCCACACGCCGGTCGGTCGAGCCGGCAGCGTCGAGGAAGCGGTCGCCGCCGTGCTGTTCTTCTGCGATCCGCTGAACAGCTACACCACCGGGCAGATGCTGGGCGTCGACGGCGGCTGGGCGGCGGGCTATGGACGCAATTTCTGAGGCGCTGACACTCAGGGCAGGCGCGTTGGAGGTCGGGCTGGCGCCGGCAATCGGCGGCAGCCTAGGCGTGATGCGCTGGCGCGGCATCGATCTCATGCGCCGGCTCTCGGATGACGATCACGATGCGGGCAATGTGCTGGGCGTCGCCATGTTCCCGATGGTGCCCTACGCCAACCGCATCGCTGGGAATGCCTTCGACTTCGGGGCAAGGCGCTGGCAGGTCCTGCCCAACAATCCGCCCGAGAAATTCAACGTGCATGGCAGCGGCTGGAAACAGCCATGGACCGTCGCCAGAAGCGCTGCCGCCGAGATCACCCTGGCGCTCGAGGTCGTCGCCGGAGCGGAGCCCTATTCCTATCGCGCCGAGCAGGTCTTCGCGGTCTCGGAGGAGGGGCTCGGCGTGGCCATGACGCTGATCAACACGGGGCCGGTTCCCATGCCGTTCGGCTTTGGCCTGCATCCCTGGTTCGATCGAGATCGCGACGTGACGCTGCAATTCAGCGCCCGGCGCTTCCATCTCGAAGAGCCCGATGGTGTTTCGGGCGATCCGATCACGCTGCCGCCCGAACTGGATTTCTCGAAGGGCCGGCCGCTGCCGGACGGTTGGCGCAACAATGATTATGGCGGCTGGGCTGGCGAGGCGGCGATCCGCTTTCCGTCGCGTGGCGCCGGGCTGCGGATCGCCGCCGATCCCATCTTCAAGCATCTGATGCTCTACGCCGACCCGGCCAAGCCCTACTTCTGCCTGGAGCCGCAGACGAATGCCTCGGGCGCCTTCGCCCGTGGCCGATGGAACGATCCGGATGAAGGCGTGATCGTGCTTGCGCCCGGCGAACGGGCGAGGGGCGTCGTGCTATTTAGACCTTTCGCGCTCACATCCTGAGCAATCAGAGCAACCGGGCGAGGAGCCCGCCATCCACCTGCATGGCGCTTCCGGTGACGAAGGACGAGGCGTCCGAGATCAGGAAGCCGATGGCAGTGGCGATCTCGGAAGGGTTGGCGATGCGCGCGATCCTGTTGGGCTCGAAGGACAGCCCCAGCGCTTCCGCCCCGCCGGCGGCCCCCAACCCGTCCAGTGTCATCCTCGTGGCGACGGAGCCGACTAGCACGGCATTGACGCGGATTCGGTCGACGGCATAGTCGAGCGCCATCTGTCGCGACAATCCGACGACCGCCGCCTTTGTCGCGGCATAGGCGGGCACTCCGGGAACCGTGGCATCGGCGTGTACCGAGGCGATGTTGACGATCGAGCCGCCGCCGGCCGCGCGCAGCAGCGGCAAGGTCGCGCGGCAGACACGGAAGATGGCGGTCAGGTTGATGGCAATGGTCCTGTCCCAGTCTTCGTCGGAAAGCTCCTCGAGCCGCTTGCCCGTCGGATAGATGCCGGCGCAGTTGACGACCGCGTCGAGGCCGCCGAACCGCCCTGTCGCCTCCGCCACCGCCGCTTGCACCTCGATCTCGCGCGTGAGATCGCACTCGCGGAAGATCAACCGGCTTTCCGCGTGACGCCCGGCGAGCGCCTTGCCTTCTTCGCCGTCCAGCCCGGCGCCGAAGACCCGCGCTCCTTGGCCCACGAAATACTCGGCCGTCGCGCGGCCGATGCCGGTGGCCGCGCCGGTGATGAAAACGCGTTTGCCGGTAAACATCATGGCCCGATCCGTGAAGCCGTTGCGTCGCGCTGCGCTTGCGCCGCGGCGACCGACCGCAGGACACGATCCTCGCCGCCTTCGCCGCGGACGAATTCGTCGACGATGCGGCCGTCGGCGACGACGAGGCAACGGTCGCAAAGGCCGATCAGCTCCTCGAGCTCGGAGGCCACGACCAGAAGGGCCACGCCCTTTTCCGCCAGCTCGATCACCAGCCGGTAGATCTCGTGCCGTGTCGCCGCGTCGACGCCCTTGGTCGGCTCGTCGAGCAGCAGCACTTTCGGCGCGCGCATCAGCACGCGGGCGAAGAGAAGCTTCTGCTGGTTGCCGCCCGACAGATGGGTGACCGATGCCTGCGGCGACGATGCCTTGACGTTGAGCGCGCGCATGGCCGCCAGGATGGCGCTCCGTTCAAGCCCGGCGCGCACCATGCCGTGCCGCGACAAGGGGGCGAGATTGCCGATGGTGATGTTGGCGCCGACCGGCAGATTGAACAGCAGGCCGTCCCGCTTGCGATCTTCGGTCAGCAGCGCAATGCCGGCCGCGCGGGCGTCGCCTGGCGACCAGATCGCCACGGGCTCGCCGGCGACGCGGATTTCCCCCTCGGCCGGAACGCGGCCATAGATACCGTGCAATATCTCGCTGCGGCCCGAACCAAGCAGACCCGCAAGCCCCACGATCTCACCGGCTGCTACCGAAAGATTGATGCCTTGCGCGCCATGGACGGCGCCGCTGTGACCGGGGACGGTGAGATTGCGAACCTCCAGCGCGGTCGCCGTGCCGACAGGCGCGGCGTGCTCGGGAAACAGCCGCTGCAGCCTTTGGCCGGACATCGAGAAGATGAAGGTTTCGGCATCAAAGTCCTGCCTCGCGATGCGCACCGCCACCTGTCCGTCGCGCAGCACCGTGGCACGGTCGCAGATGGCCAACACTTCCGGCAGCCGATGGGTGATGTAGATCATTGCGACGCCCTGTGCCTTAAGGCGTCGCAGCACGCCAAACAGCGCATCGACCTCCGTGCCGGAGAGCGATGCCGTCGGCTCGTCCAGCATCAGCACGCGTGGCTTCATGACGATGGCGCGGGCAATCATCACCAGGTGACGTTGCGCCGAGGTGAGCGACGCGACATAGGCCTTGGGGTCGATGCCGATGCCAAGCTCGGCGAATATCTCGCCCGCCCGCTGCTGAAGCTTCCTCTGGTTGATCAGCACGCCGTCGCCAAGGCCGGTTCGGCCGGCAAAGACATTCTCGGCGACCGAGAGCTGCTCGAGCACTTCTATTTCCTGCGGCACATAGCCGACCCCGCTCGACCGCGCATCTGCGGGCGAGGCGAAGCTGACAAGCTGGCCGTCGAGCTGGATGGCGCCGGTATAGGAGCCGGCCGGGTGGACGCCGTTGAGGATCTTGACGAGCGTCGACTTGCCAGCGCCATTCTGGCCGAGCAGCGCATGGATTTCACCTGGCACCACATCGAAATCGACGCCGCGCAGGGCCTGCACGCCGCCGAAACTCTTGGCGATTGCAGTGGCCGACAACAGCGGTTCTTGCGTGGCGTTGGGCACGGCGATCCTCTCGGTGGATGCCGGGTCCGGGCAAGCTGCGGACCCGGCGATGGCGTTATTGGCCGGCGCCGTCCAGCATCTTGTAGTATGGCCCGAGGTCGGCGGCGGTGATCACCTTGGCTGGCAGTGGGTTGCTGTAAGGTACACTCTTGCCCTGGGCGAGGTCGCCGAGCAGTTCGGCGACCTTGGCGCTCTCTTCATAGAGCGGCTGTGCGACGATGCCGTAGGCGGCGCCCGATTTCACCAGGTCGAGGTTCTGCCTGATATAGTCCATCCCGATGATGACGACGTCGCGTCCGGCCTTGCGGGCCGCGCCCGACCAGGTCTGGATGCTGTTGCCGGTGGTGCCGAAGGCCGCGGTCACGTCCGGATTGCCTTGCAGGATCGCCACCGCCTTGGCCTCGGCCGCCGATGGCTCAAAGCCCTCCATCTGGGTGTCGAGCACTTTGATGTTGGGGTACTTCTCGGCGATGGTCTTGCGGAACGCGGCTGACATGGCATTCTCGGTATCGTTGGAAGCGCCCTGCGTCAGCGCCACCGTGCCCTTGCCTCCGAGCTTTTCGCCGATGGCGATGGCCGCGTTCTGGCCGGCGCCGGCAATATCCTCGCCTGTCGCGGCCTTCAGCCCCGGGACCGTGCCTTCCGGCGGCAACACATGCCAGGTCACGATCGGAAACCCTTCCTTGGCCAGCTTGGAGATGTAGGAGTAGATCGCCGGATCGGGTCCATAGACGCCGATCGCGTCGTATTTGGTGCGCGCCAGGGCCGCTTCGGCAAGCGGAAGCGTTGCCGGAATATCCCAATTCGTCGCGCTAGGGTCGCCGACGACTTCGCAGGTATAGCCGAGCTCCTTGCACTTGTTGAGGAAGCCCGCCTGCATGAGCCGGTGCACAGGGTGGTCCTTCATCGCCTGCACCCAGAGCAGGTGAATGTCGGCGGCCTGGGCAACGCTTGCCGAACCCAGCGACGCGGCAGCCGCCATTGCCGCGAAAGCCGTGCGGATCAGTCCCTTCCTCAGATCGATTTTCATGTCCTACCTCCCTTGCTTCACCGGCGTTTTGCCGGCGTAGAAATTGCTGTTCCAGCCATTGTCCGTCGTCCGCTGTCGTTCGACATGGCAGGCTCCCTGGCGGCCCGCTATGCGCCGGCGATGAAGTAGCGGCGGCGCACGATGTCCAGCCCGACGGCCATGACCATGATCACGCCGACCGCGATCTGCTGCCAGTTGGAGTTGACGCCGATGACGACGAGGCCGCTCTGCACCACCTTCAGCATCAGGATGCCGACGACACCGCCGGCGACTGTGCCGGCGCCACCGAACAGGCTGACGCCGCCGACCACGACCCCGGCGATCACGGTCAATTCCCAGCCGCTGCCGATCGAAGTGCCGCCACTGCCGAGATCGGCCATGACGAACATGCCGGCGATCGCTGACAGCGCGCCGACGACGATGAAGGCGCCGATCTTGTATGCATTGGTGTTGATGCCGACGAGGCGAGCCACTTCCTGATTGCCGCCGGTGGCGTAGATGTTGCGACCGAGCACGGTGCGGCGCAGGACGAAATCGGCGACGATCGCGGCGATGATGAAGAAGGCAAAGCTCCAGCCGAGGCCGAAGGCGAGGTCGGCCCCGCCGATCGCATTGATCGCCTCCGGCAGCGGGTAGACCGGATAGCCGCCCGTCACCACCTGGATCAGGCCCTGGCCGATGAACAGCATGCCGAGCGTCTGGATGAACGCAGGGATGCCGAGTCGGACGACGATCAGGCCGTTGAGCAACCCGATCAACGCGCCGACGCCGATCCCGCCGACAATGGCGATCGCAACCGGCAGCGCGGCCGCCGTCATCAGCTTGGCGGCGACCACCGCTGACAGTCCGGCCACCGAGCCGACGGACAGGTCGAATTCGCCGGCGACCAGAAGGATGGTCTGGCCGACGGCGATGATGCCCACGAACGACACGACGTTGAGAATGGCGCGAATGTTTCGCTCGGACAGGAAGGCCGGTTCCAGCAGCCAGAAGAATGCGATCAGCAAGGCCATGGCCGCGAGCACGCCGACTTCGCCCACGGCGATGAAGCCGATCACTCGTCGCCGGAAGGACTGCGCGTCCCCGGGCGGCGAGCGCACGTCAGCCGCGCTGTTCATCCTGACCTCCCTGGCAGTGCCATCGCCATGCCTGCGGCCGGCTTGCTGCACCCGCGCCGACAAGGCGCGCTCCTCTGCAGGCCATTAAGATTATAATATTATAACTTGTCAACGACGAAATTGCATAGGCTGCGCAACGCTGGGCACCTCGCTGGAAAGCGCTCGCCACAGCCGCTATGAATGGGGCTGGTCGCGCGATCCGGAGCATGGTTGATCCTTCGCGCATCGTGCTTTGTTGGAGCTTGGCGATGACTGATGGGCCAGGGGACGACCCCGGCGAGGACACACCGTCGCAGCGCCTCGGGGTTCGCGAGATCGCCAGGCGCATCGGCGTGGCGCCGATAACAGTGTCGCGTTCCCTGTCCAATCCCGGCAGGGTCTCGGCTGAGACGCGCGCCAGAGTGCTGGAAGCCATCGAGCAGATCGGTTTCGTGCCCAACCAGCTTGCCTCCAGCATGCGCGGCAACGGCCGCATGATCGGGACGGTGGTGCCGCCGCTGATCAATTCTGGCATCGCCGAACAGGTGCAGGGCATGTCCGACGAATGCCATGAAGGCGGCTACTCGATGCTCCTGGTGCAGGGCGAATTCACCCAGGAAGCTGAGGAGAAAGCGATACGCACGCTGCTCGGCTGGCGCCCGGCCGGCATGATCCTTCAGAGCTTCGTGCAAAGCGAAACGGCGCGCGCCTTGCTGAAGGGCAGCGGCGCGCCGGTGGTCGAGATATCCGAGGTCAAGGGTCGCGATCCGATCGACATGGTGGTCGGTGTCTCCAATTTCGAGACTGCCCACGCCATGACCATGCATCTGGCCGCCAAAGGCTACAGGCGGATCGGTTTCGTCTCGACGCCGATCCATGGCAATGACCGCCTGCGGCAGCGCCGGACCGGCTACCACGCGGCGCTGACCAGGCTCGGCATCAAGAACCACGACGGCATGGAGGTCGAGGTGCCGATCACGGCGCAGGGCGGCGCCGAGGCGCTGATCACGCTCACGTCGCGGCACAAGGACATCGACGCCATCTTCTTTTCCAGCGACACGCTGGCCGTCGGCGCCGTGCAGGAATGCCACCGGCGCGGCTGGGCGGTGCCCGGCAGGATCGCCATCGCCGGTTACGGCGACATGGACCTCGCCGCGCAGCTCTATCCGCGGCTGACCACGGTGAGGGTCGACCGCTACGACATGGGCCGGCGCGCCGTGCGGCAATTGCTGGCGAGGCTGGGCGGCAACGGCGAGGTACCGGCCGTCACCAGCCTCGGCTTCGAGATCATCGACCGCGAAAGCGCCTGATCAGGCTTTTGGCGCCGTCCGCTCGCGGCGGCCCAGGCGCTTCTCCCAGCCTTCGGCATGAACGTTGAGATAGGCGTTGGGATCGTAAGGATGATCCTTGATCGCATCGAGGTTGAGATCGATCCCGAGCCCCGGCGCTTGCGGCAGCGACAGATGGCCATTGTCCGGATTGACGGTCGGGTGCCAGGTCACCAACTCGCGCGTCCACGGATCGTTGAACGCGTCGAAATGCTCCTGGATCAGGAAATTCGGCACCGCCGCCGCCAATTGCAGGCACACCGCCGTCGCCACCGGTCCGCCGCTCTGATGCGGCGCGATATGGCTGCCATGGGCCAAAGCCAGATTGGCCACCTGCATCGATGGCGCAATGCCGCCAAGCGACATCGGCTCGGGCTGGAAGATGTTGACGCCGCCGCCGGCGGCCAGCGTGTAGAACTGCCCGACCGTGTCGTACATCTCGCCGGTCGCCACCGGGATGGGCGAGCGATGCGCGACTTCGTGCACGGTTTCCTGGCGGTCGCGCGAGGTCGGCTCTTCCCACCAGTAGATGTCGAGGTCGGCGAATTTCTGTGCCGCCTGAAGCGCGGCGATCTCGGTGAAGCGCGCATGCACGTCGATCAGGATCAGCGTATCGCTCGGCAGTCCATCGCGTAGTTTGCGGCAGATCGCGTGGGAAAGCTCCAGCTCCCCGCGCGAGATGAACCCTTGCGCCGTGCCGAACGGGTCGAGCTTGAATGCCTTGAAGCCTTTCGCCAGCACCGCCTTTGCGGCTTCGAGGAAGGCTTCCGGCGTGCGTTCGGTACGATACCAGCCATTGGCATAGCCAAGCACCGTGTCGCGCACCTGCCCGCCGAGAAGCTGGTGGACCGGCACGCCCAGGCTCTTGCCCAGAATGTCCCAGCAGGCGACCTCGACCGCCGCGATCACCGTGCGGTGGATATGGCCGCCGTCGAGGGACACGCTGTCCAGCATGCGCTTGGCCAAAGCGTTGATGCGGCGCGGGTCCTGTCCGATGGCGAGATGCTTGAGCTCATGCACGCCCGCTTCGGTGGTCTTGATGAACCCGTTCAGCGTGCCTTCGCCGATGCCATGGACGCCCTTGTCGGTATGGACTTTGACGAACAGCCAGTTCTTCCAGCCGGCGCCGACGGCGAAGGTCTCGATGTCGGTGATCTTCATGCGGATTCTAACCCGGCAATCGTTGCGACGAGGGCTTCGGTGGTGAGGCCATATTTAGCCTGCAGGGTCGGCACCGCGCCGCATTCGATGTAGCGATCGGGCAGGCCGATCCGCGTCACCTTCCTCGCAATGCCGGCCTCGAACAGGCTCTCGACGACAAGGCTGGCGAGCCCCCCGACGACGACGTGGTTCTCGGCGGTAACGATATGGTCCACCGAACTGGCAAACTCGGTCACGGCCGCGGTGTCGAACGGCTTGATCGTCGGCACATGCAGGACAGAAGTGGAAATGCCTCTTTTCTGCAAGGCCTCCGCCGCGTCCAGTGCCCGCTCGGTCATGAAGCCGGTCGAGATGATGCCGACATCTGAGCCTTCGCGAAGCCGCCTTGCCTTGCCGATCTCGAATTTGTAGCCGGGCTCAAGCACGACGGGAACGCTGCCGCGCAGCAGCCGCATATAGACGGGCCCCCGATGCTCGGCGATCGCCATTGTGGCCGCCTCGATCTCGGTCGCATCGCAGGGATCGATGACGGTCAGGCCGGGGATCATGCGCATCAGCGCCAGATCCTCGATCGCCTGATGCGTTCCGCCGTAGCCTGTCGTCAGGCCCGGCAGGCCGGCAATGATCTTCACGTTGAGGTTGGAGTGGGCGAGCGCGATGGCCACGAAGTCATAGGCGCGTCGCGTCGCGAACACGCCATAGGTGGTGGCGAACGGCACCTTGCCGGTTCGCGCAAGCCCGGCGGCGACGGCAACCATATTCTGCTCGGCCATGCCGACATTGAAGAAGCGGTCGGGAAAGGCGTCCCTGAACGGCAGGATGTCGGTGTATTTGCCAAGGTCGGCGGTCAGCCCGACAATGTCGGGACGGCTGTGGCCAAGCCTGGCCAAGGCCCGGCCGAATGGTGCTTCCACACTTTGCCGACCGCCGCCGACCGCTTCGTCCTGGCCCATGGCCAGCGTCCGTCCGGCCTTCATGCCGTGGCCGCTCATTGTCGGGTCCCCATGCTCTTGTCGAACTCGGCGATGATGCCGTCCCACTGCGCCACGTCGATGCGGAAGAAGTGCGATTTCTCGCTGGTCTCGATCCGCGGCACGCCTTTGCCGGGCAGGGTGCGCAGCACGATCGCCTTCGGCTTGCCATTGCGCTTGCGCGCGCCGGCCAGCGCGTCGACGACGGCCCTCATGTCGTTGCCGTCGATCTCCGCCGTTTCCCAGCCGAAGGCGCGCCATTTGTCGGCCACCGGCTCCATGTCCAGCACCACGGGTCCGTCGGCCTGGATGCCGTTGCAGTCGATCAGCGCCACCAGCCCGTCCAGCTCGAAATGGCTGGCCGACATCGCCGCTTCCCAGGTGGAGCCTTCCTGCATCTCGCCATCGGAAAGCTCGACGAAGACGCGCGCGTCCGAGCGATCGAGGCGCAGCCCGAGCGCCTGGCCAACACCTTGCCCGAGGCCATGGCCGAGTGAGCCGCCGATGACCTCGACGCCGGGCGTGGTGTCGAGTGTCGACATCTCCAGCCGGCTGTCGTCGGCGCCATAGGTGACAAGCTCCTCGACCGGGATGATGCCGGCCTCGGCCAGGGCAGCCCACAGCGCGATCGAGTAATGTCCGGTCGACAACAGGAAGCGATCGCGATCCGGCCATGCCAGGTTGTGCGGATCGTAGCGCAGTTCGTGGAAATAGAGCGCCGCCAGAGCATCGGCGATGCCGAGGCCCTGGCCGATGTAACCCTGGCCCTGGCCGCGCGCCATGGTCAGCATATGGCGGCGCAGCAGCGCCGCCTTGCGTTCCAGCGCGGCGACATCGGCGTCGCCGGAAGGGGAGTTTCGCAGCATCTGGTGCCTAGTCCTTGTCCAGCCCGCCCGACATGTTGAGCCGCTCGGCGGTCATGTATGGAGGCGCGTCGAGGCAGAGCCAGACGACGGCTTCGGCCACCTCTGAAATCTCGGCGCGGCGGCCAAGCGGAATGCGGCGCGTGCGTTCGTCGAGGAAGGCCTGCAGGTCGCTGCGGCCATTGGCGCGGGCAAGGTCGATCTCGGTCGAACGCTGCATCTCGGTGTCCATCATGCCCGGCGCCAGGCTGTTGACCAGCACGCCGTAGGGCGCAAGCGCGACCGCCGCGGCGCGGGTGATGGAATCGACGCCGGCCTTGCTCGCCGTGTAGGCGGTGTAGTCGGGCAGCGCCATGCGCGAGCCGGGCGAGGTGATGTTGACGATGCGCCCCGAGCGCTGCTCGCGCATCACCCGGCCGGCCGCCTTGCAGGCCATGGCAAGCGCCGTGACGTTGAGCGCCAGCGTGCGCGTCCAGGCCTTGAAGGTGGCGTCGAGGAATGGCTCGATCACGCCATAGCCGGCATTGTTGACGAGGATGTCGATGCCGCGCCAGCGCGCGACCACTTTGTCGACCGCCGCTTCCGGCGCGCCCTCGAGCGTGAAGTCGCCGGTGATGGTCTCGGCTTCCGAGCCGATCCGGGCGATCTGCCGGGCTGTCTCGGTCAGGCCTTCGCCGTTGATGTCGGTGATGGCGACGGCGCAACCGCGCCTGGCCAATTGCAGCGCTACTTCGCGGCCAAGCCCTCCGGCGGCACCGGTGACAAGCGCCCTCCGAGGCGTGGAGTCTGGAATCTCAGCAGGCAAGCCAACCTCCTCCCAAGGTCATCTTGACGCGATGGATACCGGTATCCATAGATGGCTGTCAACGGGCTTGTGCTACTGTTCGCGGGCTCAGGAGCCGGGAGGAAAAATTGAAGATCGTCGCGCTTGAAACGCTGCAGCTGGCGGAATTCCCATTCCTGTTCTGGCTTCGCGTCCACACCGATGCCGGCATCATCGGCACCGGCGAAACCTTCTGGGCGCCGGGGCCGGTCGCCTCCTACATCCACGACAATGTCGCCGCCTACCTCATCGGCAAGGACCCGCGCGATATCGAGCTGCACGACCGCACGCTGGGCAGCGTCTATGTCGGCGCGCGCGATTCCGGCGCGGAGGTGCGTGGCAATTCCGCGGTCAACATCGCGCTATGGGATATCTATGGCCAGGCGCTTGGCGAGCCGGTCTGGCGGTTGCTGGGCGGCCGCACGCACAGAAACGTGCCGATCTACAACACCTGCGCCGGCTACAAGCATGTGCGAGCCAGCAAGAAGAACGCGCTATTCGAGCGCGGCGAGGACTGGTCGCTCAAATCGGGCGACTCCAACGAAGGCCCGTATGAGGATCTGCTCGCATGGCGCTACAATGCCGGCGACCTCGCCAGGAGCCTGAAATCCGAAGGCATCGGCGCCATGAAGATATGGCCGTTCGACATTGCCGCCGAGGCATCGAACGGCGCCCGCATTTCGCTCGCCGACCTCGACAAGGCTTTGGAGCCGTTCCAGAAGATCCGCGATGCCGTTGGCCGCGACATGGAGATCATGGTCGAGCTGCACGGCCTGTGGAGCCTGCCGCCGGCGCTGCGCATCGCCGAGGCGCTGAAGGCCTACGACGTCGCCTGGCTGGAAGAGCCGATCCGCTACAACGAACTCGACGCGATGGCTGAGCTGGCGCGTCACACCTCGATCCCGATCGCGGCCAGCGAGCGGCTGGCCACGCGGCAGATGTTCAAGCAGTTGATCGACAAGCGCGCCGCTTCCGTGATCATGATCGACCTTGCCTGGTGCGGCGGCCTTTCCGAAGCGCGCAAGATCGCCAACATGGCCGAGGCCAGCGAATTGCCGGTGACGTTGCACGACTGCACGGGGCCGATCGTCTATGCCGCCAGTTGCGCGCTCTCGGCCACTCTGCCCAACGTCAACTACCAGGAAGCCGTGCGCGCCTACTTCACCGGCTGGTACACCGAGATCGTCGCCGACATTCCGCCGGTCAAGGATGGCCATGTCGCGCCGCTCGACGGGCCGGGCCTCGGTCTCAGTCTTCGGCCGGAGCTGTTCCAGCGGCCCGACGCCACGGTGCGCGTGACCAAGCTCTAGAGCGCGGTTCTTCCCCGGGATCTTTTTCAAAACAAAGAGATAGAGCGTTTCACCGGTCCGGCGAAACGCTGAGCGCACTTGCGCCTGGAGGCCGAGCGCGGAGCCTGTAGACATTATGCTATTATAATCTATGATGAAGCCGAAGCGAGCAGCCACAAGCTCGCCGCCGGCTCGTTTCTGTCCGGCGCCAGACGGATCCAGGGAGGTTTTGGTGGCAATTTCTGCGGCGCGCGCACGCGAGGATTTCAAGGGTGCGCCAAATCTGCCCGACCGAAAGATCCTGCTCGACCTGTTCGAACGCATGTTCTTGCTGCGCCGCTTCGAAAGCATTGCCCAGATCGCTTGCCGCAAGGGCGAGACGCCTGGTTTTCTGCATCTCTATATCGGCGAGGAAGCGACCGGCGTCGGGGTCTGCGCGCATCTGCGGCCGACCGACTGGGTCACGTCGACCCATCGCGGCCATGGCCATGCGCTCGCCAAGGGCGCCAACCCCGGACGTGTGATGGCCGAGCTGTTCGGCAAGGCCGGCGGCATTTGCGGCGGGCGCGGCGGCACCATGCATCTCTATGACCGCTCGGTCGGCCTTTTCGGCACCAATGGCATCGTCGCCGCCGGCATCGGCCATGCCGTCGGCATCGGCATGAGCGCCCGCCGGCAGGGCCGCGACGATATAGGTGTCGCCTTCTTCGGCGACGGCGCCGCCAACCATGGCGGCTTCCACGAGGCGCTTAATTTCGCCGCCGTGCAGCGCGCGCCCGCCGTGTTCATCTGCGAGAACAATCTCTACGCCACCGCCACCCCGCTGAAGTCGATCACGCTCAATCCCGAGATCGCGACCAAGGCCGCGTCCTACGGCATGCCCGGCGTCGCCGTCGACGGCAACGACGTCTTTGCCGTCTGGCTGGCCATGAAGGAAGCGACCGAACGCGCCCGGGCGGGCAAGGGCCCGACGCTGATCGAAGCCAAGACCTATCGTACCGTCGGTCACCACGAGGGCGACCCGGTCATCGGCACGTACAGGACGCAGGAGGAGCTCGACGCCTGGATCAAGCGCGATCCGATCGACATGTTCCGCAAGCGGCTGATCGAGGAGTATGGCGTCGCCGACGCCGAGGCGCTCGCCGCCATCGAGGCGCGTATCGAGAAAGTGGTCGAGGAGGCGCTGGCCTTCGCCCGCAATTCGCCCGAGCCGGATCCGGCGACGGTGCGCCTGCATGTCTTTGCCGATCCGATCAATCCGCCGGCCGCCCTGCAGCCGCGTGCCGTCGGCGAGACGCGGACGCAAGGCTGGCTCGAGGCGGTGCGCGACGGCATTGCCGAAGAGATGCGCGCCAATCCGGCGATCCTCTATTTCGGCGAAGGCACCGGCGAGCGCGGTGGCAGCTTCGCCCACACCAAGAACCTGTGGCAGGAGTTCGGTCCCGATCGCATGGTCGACACGCCGATCTCCGAACAGGGGTTCACCGCCGCCGCCGTCGGCGCTTCGGCCACCGGTGCGCGCACCGTCTCGGACCTGATGTTCGCCGACTTCGCCTTCGAGACCGCCGGGCAGATTTTCCTTCAGGCGGCAAAGCTGCGCTACATGACCAGCGGCGTCATGAGCGCGCCGATGGTGGTGCGCGTCGGCGCCGGCGCGCTGCGCAGTTCCGGCCCGCATCACAGCGGCATCTACCACCCGGTCTTCGCCCATATGCCGGGCCTCATCGTTTGCGTGCCCTCCAATCCTGGGGACGCCAAGGGTCTGATGAAGACGGCGCTGAGAGCCGGGGACCCGGTCATCATGCTTGAACCCAAGGCGTTGTTCGCCTCGAAGGGCGAGGTGCCGGTCGGCGAGCACTATGTGCCATTCGGTGTCGCGCGGATCGCGCGGGCAGGAAAGGACATCACCATCGTCGCGGCCGGCCAGATGGTGCAGCGCGCGCTGGAGGCGGCCGAGGCATTGGCGGCCGAGGGCATCGAGGCCGAGGTGGTCGATCCGCGCACCATCATGCCGCTCGATATCGACACGATCGTGGCCAGCGTCAGGAAGACGCATCGCCTGCTCATCGTCGACGAGGCATGGGCAATGTGCGGCCTTGGCGGCGAGATCGCCCAGGCGATCAATGAACTCGCCTTCGACGAGCTCGACGCTCCGCCCGGAAGGCTGCACAGCGCACCGACCTCGCATCCCTTCGCGCCGGTGCTGGAACGCGCCATGCTGGTCGACACCGCGCGCATCGTGGAGGGCGCTCGCGACGTCATCGCCGGCAAGCCGCCGGTGCCGGATCACTGGTACACGGTCGGCCTGAAAAGTGCTGCACCGGCAAAGCCAGCACCTGCTCCGGCCAAGCCCCAACCCGCTCCGCCGGTCGCCCCCGCCGCCAATGGCGATGAGCCGATCACGATGCCGTTCGGCGATCTCACCGTCAGCGAAGGCACGGTCGTCAAATGGCTCAAGGCGGTGGGCGATAAGGTGAAGGAGGGCGAGCTGATCGCCGAGATCGAGACCGACAAGGCTGTCGTCGAGATTGAGGCGCCGGTCGGCGGAACGCTCAGCGCCATCGATCAGCCGGTCGGCGCCGTGGTGCCGATGGGCGGGCGTATCGGCGGCATCAGGAAATAGTCACCAGCATCGATGAAATCCGAAGGGCAAGCATGAAGATCCTGTGCGCCAATTGGCAAGCCGCCGACGAGGCCGAGCTCGAACGCGAGCACTATCCCGACATCGAGTTGATCCTCGCCCGGTCGACCAACGACAAGGCCGCCGCGCTCGATCCGGCGGTCTGCCAGGCGGTCGATGCGGTCATCAACTATTCGCCGACCCACAATGTCGCCGCCGCGCCGGCCGCCTTCCCCAAGGCCAGGATCGCGGTGCGCTCCGGCGTCGGCTTCGACAACATCGATACGGCCGGTTGGGGCGCGCGCAAGATTCCCGCCTGCAACGTCCCCGATTACGGCACCACCGAGGTTGCCGACCACGCCATCGGCCTGATGCTGGCGCTGACGCGCGGCACGTCCACCTATGCGACCGAGCTTTCGGCCAATGGCGCCGAAGGCTGGCATTTCTCCAAGGCGCCGCTCGTGCGCCGCCACAAGGGTGCGACCTTCGGCATCGTCGGGCTGGGCCGCATTGGGCTTGCCGCGGCACGCCGCGCCGCCGCCTTTGACATGAAAGTGGTGTTTTACGATCCGCATCTTCTGTCGGGCGTCGACCTGTCGACCGGCTATGAGAGGGTGCATTCGCTGGCCGAATTGATGGGGCGATCCGATGCGGTGAGCGTGCACACGCCGTTGAGCGAGGAAACGCGCCAGCTGCTCGGCGCGGATGCGTTCGCCGCCGCCAAGCCTGGCCTGGTCCTCGTCAACACGGCTCGCGGTCCGATCGTCGACCTCGACGCGCTGGAAGCGGCGTTGCGCAATGGCACGGTCGCCGGCGCCGGGCTCGACGTGCTGCCGAACGAACCCGGCGATCTCGACCATCCGCTTCTGGCGGCGTGGCGGCGCCGCGAACCATGGATCGCCAACCGGCTGATCGTGACGCCGCACGCGGCCTTCTACAGTCCTGCCGCGATGCGCGATCTCAGGCTGAAATCGATCGAAGTCGTGCACGCCTACCTCGCCGAGGGCCGGCTGACCAACTGCGTCAATTCCGAGTATCTGAAATGAACATGGCGGTGGCATCGCGGCTGGCCGTTTCGCCCTATGCGCGCCGCCTTGCCCGCGAGCGCAGCCTCCCGCTTGAAACGCTCCGCGGCAGTGGTCCGGGCGGCCGCATCCTGGCCGCCGATGTGCTTGGCTTCGTTCCGGCTGATGCGGCGGCCAAGCTTCCGGCTGCGGCGCTGACGCCTTCGATTGCCGTGCCCAGCATCGCCGCCTTCGCGACATCGATCGCTTTGGGCGCATTGCACGAATTGCTGGCCGCGCTGGAGAGCTCGGGCAAGGTTTTCGACATCGACGACATCGTGCTGCGCGCGGCGGGTCGCGCATTCAGCGGGATTTCGGATCTCGCAGAGGCGCCGCTGGCGCTCGAACTGGACAATCGGCAAGTCGTCTTCGCGGCCACGTCGGGAATGCCGCTGACGTCGCTGCGCGCGATGCGGCTTGCGGCTCAGGCGGACACGCATGACGATGCGCGAAAGCCCGCCGCCCTGTCCGTCCGGCTGCTGCCGCCGGGCGATATCCGACCGGTGATGATGCCGCTGCTGCCGGGCCGGGCCATGCGCCTGATAGTGTCGGTCGACATCGCGGGCGATCATGCCGAATGCCTGCTGACGGCGGACACGGCAAGTCTCGGCGAAACGACCTCGGCGGCGTGGCTTGCCACACTGAAATCGGCGGTCGAGCACCCGCTTCGGCTGTTCGTATAAGCGTTGCCGCAAAACCGCTGCGCAGTTTTGCACGTCACGCAATAGCCTCGGGCGGCGGAAGCTATTATAAAAGCTTCGACACAGACGCGACGAGGCTCATGGACCACACCGTTCCCACCATCGACAGTCTTCCCAGGCGTACGCTTGGACGCTCCAACGGGCCGCTCTATCGCCAGCTCGCCGACATCTTGCGCGTACCGATCGGTGACGGCACCTTTCCTGTCGGCGGTGAATTGCCGAAAGAGGCGGCGATCGCCGAACATTACGGGGTCAGCCTGATCACCGTGCGCCAGGCGCTGCGCGATCTCGAGGCTGACGGCCTGATCAAGAAGCGCTCGGCGAAACCGGCGGTGGTCGCGGCGCGCAGCCCATCGGTCAATCTGAGCTGGAAGTTCAAGAACTTCGCCGACATGGCGGCCTTCACCAAGGACGCGGAGCTGACGGTGAAATCCTATCGCAAGGAAGTCTCGCCCGTGCTGCAGCGCCATTTCGGCATGGGCAAGGACGAGGCGGGCTATTGCCTGCGCAGCGTGCTGTCGATCGGTGAGCAGAGGAAGGCGCAGATCACTACCTATTTTCCCCCAGACATCGGCGCCAGGCTGAAGCGCGAAGACTTCTCCGACGTGCTGATCTTCCGCTCGGTGCAGAAGCATCTCGGCCTGCGTCTCGACGTGGCGCATGTCACCGTGCGCGCTGAAATCGCCGACGAGGCGGTTGCCGCCGATCTCGGCATCGCATTGGGCAGCGCGGTGCTGACGGTGGAGATGCTCTATCAGTCCGCCGACCAGCGCAGCATCGAGTTCTCCGTCGCCCGCCATCCCGCCGATATTTTCAGCATCACCTACGATGCTCCCAACGACCTGTCCTGAGGCCGCCCGGACGTGCGATTTCTGCCGACGGGAGCATGGACAGACCTATAAAATTATAATAGCATGATAGCTAGGCTGAGATGCCGGCGGCCGGCAAGGTAGCGCGCGAATTCCGCACGCGACCGCAGCCTGCGGTGAGGCCCGGTGTCTGATCAAGATGGCGCAGTCCATTGCCGGCCGGGAGGAACATAGGGAGGAGATCATGCAATCGAGGAGCCTGTGCGTCGGCCTGGTGGCGCTTGCCGGATTCGCAGCCTGCGTAGGAGCGACATCCGGCCATGCCGAAGCCAAGAAAACCTACGCCATCTACCTTTCCAACAATTTCGTCGGCAATGACTGGCGCCAGCAGATGGAGCGTGTCGCCAATGTGGCGGTGAACAAAGGGCCGCTGAAAGGCCGCGTCGACCTCAAGATCGAAAATGCCGAGGGCACGGTCCAGGCGCAGATCAATTCGCTGAACAACATCATTCGCCAGAAGCCGGACGCCATCCTGATCGACGCGTCGTCGGCCGAAGCCCTCAATCCAACCATCAAGAAAGCCTGCGACGCCGGCATCATCGTCGTGAGCTTCGACCAGACCGTGTCCGCAGAATGCGCCTACAAGCTGCATTCCGACTTCGACATCATGGCCAACAACCAGGCCGAATGGATGGCCTCCATGCTCGGCGGCAAGGGCAAGGTCCTCATGGATCGGGGTCTTGCCGGCGCGCCGATATCCGAGCAGTTCGAGAAGAATTTCGGCGCCGTGCTCAAGAAATATCCCGGCATCGAGATCGTCGGCTACTTCAATGGCAACTACGCCGCGGGGCCCGAACAGGAAGGTGTGGCGAGCCTGCTCGCGGCGCACCCGGAAGTCGACGGCATCTTCTCGCAGGGCTATGGCACCGGCGCCATCAAGGCGCTGCAGAACGCCGATCGGCCGATGGTGCCGATCGTCGCCGCCGCCTTCAACGGCACTGGCGTCACCTGCGCCGAGACCAAGGGCGCGAAGTGCTGGCTCGGCGCCAATCCGCCGTCGCTGTCCGCGGAGGCGATCAGGCTCGCGGTCGACATTCTCGATACCGGCAAGAAGCCGGCCGACACGACCGTGCTGTTCAATTCGCCCGGCCTGACCACGGACACGGTCGCCGCCAAATACGCGCCGAATTCCTCGGCCGTGAAGATCGAGCTCGGCAAGACCGTGTTCCCCGATCTGGCGCCGGGCCTTTCGCTGCCGGTATCGCCAAGCTGGGTGGAGATCACGCCCAAGGAGGCCTCGGGAAGCTGATTTGAAGGGTAGAGGGCGCCACGGTGAGGCGCCGCGTTTCGAAATGAAAAACGGGAGGAGAAAATCATGAAATCATTAAGCCGTCACATCGGCCTTGCAACGCTTGCCGCCACCATGATGGCGATCGGCGTGCAGGCCGGGCATACCGAGGACAAGAAGCCCTACACCATCTATCTTTCCAATAATTTCGTAGGCAATGACTGGCGCCAGCAGATGGAGCGCGTCGCCACCGTGTCGGTCAACAAGGGGCCGCTGAAAGGCCGCGTCGACCTCAAGATCGAGAATGTCGACAACACCGTTCAGGCGCAGATCAACTCGCTGAACAACATCATCCGGCAGAAACCGGACGCCATTCTCGTCGATGCCGGTTCGGATTCGGCGCTCAACCCCACCCTCAAGAAGGCCTGCGACGCCGGCATCGTCGTCATCAGCTTCGACCAGGTGGTGACCGAGCCTTGCGCCTATGCCGTGGCCTCCGACTGGGATCGCATCCCCGCCGTCATGGCCGAGTGGATGGCCGTGCAACTCGGCGGCAAGGGCAACATCATCCTCGACCGCGGCCTCGCCGGCGCGCCGATCTCGGCACAGCTCCAGCAAGGCTATGAGAAGGTGCTGGCCAAATATCCCGACATCAAGGTTGTCGGCTACTACAACGGCAACTACGCGCTCGGGCCGGAACAATCCGGCGTGGCGGCGTTGCTTGCCGCCAATCCGAAGATCGATGGCATCATGACGCAGGGCTACGGCTCTGGCGCCATCCAGGCGCTGAAGGATGCCGGCCGGCCGATCGTTCCGGTTGTCGGCTTCTCCTACAATGTCGCGGCCGTCACCTGCGCGCAGACGCAAGGTGCCAAGTGCATCCTCGGCTCTAACCCGGCCTACCTGTCGTCGGAGGCGATCAAGCTGGCGGTCGATATCCTGGACACCGGCAAGAAGCCGGCCGAGCGCTCGGTGTCGATCAAGGGCGATTTCGTGACGACCGATCCTTTCGAGTCGAAACTCTATCCGGGCACCAAGATGATCAAGATCGCTGTCGGCGAAAATGCCTTCCCCGACCAGGCGCCCGGCCTGACGCTGCCGATCACGCCCGACTGGGTCGAGATCACCGCCGCGGAAGCCGCCGGCAGCAAGTAGCGTCCTGTCCCGCGATCCTGTCTCCCGGCATCGAGCGGTGCCGGGAGATCTTTTCGAAAGCAGCCCATGGATCTCGTCACCGTCAACGGCCTGTCAAAACGTTATGGCGGCATCGTCGCGCTGAGCGAGGCCGCATTCAGCGCCCGCGCCGGCGAGGTGCATGCGCTGCTTGGCGAGAATGGCGCGGGCAAAAGCACCTTCATCCAGATACTGTCGGGAGCGGTGCGGCATGACGGCGGCTCCATCCTGGTCGACGGGCAGGACTATCGCCCCGCCAATCCGGATGCCGCCCAGGCGCGCGGCATCGCCGCCGTCTTCCAGGAATTGTCGCTGATCCCCGATCTGAGCGTCGAGCAGAACATCTGGTTTCGCCACGAGCCCCGGACGCTGCTTGGCACCGTCAACCGCGCGGAGATGCGCCGCAGGACGCTGGCGCTCCTGGAAAGATATGATTTCCCGGCGCTGCGTCCCGAGCAGGAATTGCGGCGGCTGACGCTCGCCGAACGCCAGATCGTCGAGATCGCCAAGGGTCTGGCCAAGGACCCGCGCATCTTGATCCTCGACGAGGCGACCTCGGCGCTGCCGGCGCGGGAGGCCGAATGGCTGTTGAAGCTCACCCGGCAACTGGCCGGCGAGGGCAGGCTGGTCATCTTCATCTCGCACCGCATGGCCGAGGTGCGCGCCATCGCCGACCGGCTGACCATCTTCCGCAATGGCAGCACCGTGGCCGCGCATGAAGCCAAGGCCGTCTCCGACGACGAGATCGTCACCCAGATGATCGGCCGGCATCTCGATCGGCTCTATCCCGAGCGCATGCCGACCATGACCGATCGCATAGCGCTGAAGGTAGGCAACCTCGCCAGCGGCAGCCGCCTTTCGGGCGTGGACTTCTCGCTTCGCGAGGGCGAGGTGCTCGGCGTCGGCGGTCTGCAGGGGCACGGCCAGCGCGAGCTGTTCCAGGCGCTGTTCGGCGCCACGAAGGCAAGCGGCACGATCGAGCTCTGGGGCAAGCCCGCCGCGATCGGCAACCCGCGCCAGGCGCTGACCGGCAAGGACGGCATCGCGCTGGTCCCGGAAGACCGGCGCGGCCAGGGCCTGCTTTTGACCAAGAGCGTGCGCGAGAACCTGACGCTGTCGGTCATCAAGCGCTTCACCGAAAACGGCCTGCTCAGCCGGCAGAAGGAAGCGGCCCTCGTCAAGGAGATGGTCGATTTCCTGCGCATCAAGGCCGGCACGCCGGAGCAGCTTGCCGGCACGCTGTCCGGCGGCAACCAGCAGAAGGTGATCTTCGGCAAGATGCTTCTGACGCAGGCGCGCGTGCTCCTGCTCTACGATCCGACGCGGGGCGTCGATGTCGGCACCAAGGGCGAGATTTTCCAGCTGATGCGCGACCTTGCCGCCAAGGGCTACGCGATCCTTTTCCATTCGAGCGACATGCCTGAACTCGTCCATGTCGCCGATCGCGTGCTGGTCATGCGCAATGGCCGTATCGCCGCGACGCTGGAGGGAGATCATATTTCGGAGGAGGAAATCCTGCGCGCCGCCATGCTTGAAACCAGGGCAGCCTGAGGCATGGTGATGTCGGCGGAGCAAACGGTGGAAGGGGCGCGGATGCCGGCGCACACGAAGGACATCAAACCGGGCATCGACTGGCGCGGCCGCGCGCTCGACCGCGCGCCGTTCCTGGTCGCTTGCCTGATGCTGGCCTTGATCGTCGCCATCTACGGCAGCCTGCAGTCGGGCGTCTTCACGCTCGACGAGCTCAACCTCGACACGGCGGCGGCGATGACGCTGATGCTGGCTGCGACCGGCCAGACCATCGTCCTGCTGCGCGGCGGCATCGACCTGTCGATCGGCGGCATGATCAGCCTCGGCACGGTGATCGCGGCGACGCGCTTCACCGACGATCCGTCGACCACGGCGTTCTGGGCGCTGACCATACTGGCGCTCGGGTTCCTCATCGGCGCGCTCAATGGCCTTTTGATCTCGCTGCTCAAGCTGCAGCCTTTCCTGGTGACGCTCGCGACCTGGTCGATCCTCAACGGCGTCGCCATGATCATCCTGCCGACCGACGGCGGCAGCGTGCCGTCCTGGTGGGTCGGCTTCGCCTCGGCGCAGCTCCTCGGCCTGACCAGCCCAGTCTGGATGCTGCTGGCGCTGCTTCTCTTCTGGTGGTGGTTCCGCGCGACCCGCGTCGGAATCACAATCCAGGCCTCGGGCTCCAATGAGAAATCGGCCTTCCTGTCCGGCGTTTCCATTACCCGCGTCAACATCCTTACCTACGGCCTGTCCGGCCTCTTCGCGGCCGGCGCCGCACTGTTCCTGATCACACAGACCGGTGCCGGTTCGCCGACCATCGGCAAGGATTATATCCTGCCTTCCGTGGCCGCCGCGGTCATCGGCGGCGTCAGCCTTTTCGGCGGTCGCGGCCATCTTGCCGGCACGCTGATCGGCGCCTTCGTGCTCACCCTCATCGGCAATCTGGTCTTCGTGCTGCATGTGTCGAGCTATTGGCAGCCGGTCGCGTCGGGCATCATCCTGCTGCTCTCCGTGCTCGCCAGTTCGGTCGCAGAAAAGGCCGCGAGGAACCGTGTCCAATGAGCGCTTTCCTCGCCCGCAACCGCCTCATCGTGCTCGCCTATGCCGGCATGGTCGTGCTGCTCCTGGTCACGGCGATGTTCTCGCCGGGCTTCCTATCGGTCTCCAACATGCGCTCGACCGTGGTGCTGGCGGCCTTCGTCGGCATCGTCGCGCTCGGCCAGACCTTCGTCATCATCGGCGGCGGCATCGACCTGTCTGTGCCCTGGGTGCTGAATTCAGCGGCGATCGTCATGGCGCTGCTCTGCGGCGGACAGGATCTGCCGTTGGCCTGGGTCATGCCGCTTCTGCTTGCGGGCGGCGCCTTCATCGGGTTGGTCAACGGCATCGGCGTCGCCCAGTTCGGCGTGCCGCCGATCATCATGACCCTTGCCACCAACGTCATCCTGCAAGGCCTGATCCTGGTGTTGACCGGCGGGTCGCCGACGCCGTCGGCGCCGGCGCTGATCCAGTTCCTGTCGGTCGGGCGCATCGGCGGCTTTCCCGTCATCGCGCTGATCTGGCTCGCGCTGACGCTGGTCGCCACGTTGCTGCTCTCCAAGGCGGCGTTCGGACGCCATCTCTATGCGCTCGGCACCAGCGCCACCGTCGCCGAATTCTCCGGCGTGCCGACCGCGCGCACCACCATCCTGACCTATGTCGCCTCCGGCCTCACAGCCGCCTTCGCCGGCATGCTTCTGACCGGCTATTCCGGCCAGGCCTATCTCGGCATGGGTGACGCCTATCTGTTCACCTCGATCGCCGCGGTCGCCATCGGCGGCGCCTCGATCCTCGGCGGCAGCGGGCACTATCTCGGCACCGTCGCCGGCGCCCTGGTGCTGACCATCCTCACCGGCCTGCTGCCGGCGCTCAACCTGTCGAGCGGCGCGCTGCTCGTCGTCTACGGCGCGGTGATCCTGATCACGGTGTCGATCGGCAGCGAGACCTTCGCCGGGCTCGGTGGCAGAATTCGCGGCAGAAGGGCTTGAACATGGTCGAAATCACTTGCGTCGTCGATGCGGGGGCCGAACTTGGCGAAGGTACGCTCTGGGATCCGAAAGCCGGGGTTCTCTGGTGGATCGACATCTGGAAGAAGCTGATCCATCGCTACGATCCGTCGACCGGCAAGGACGAGGTGTTCGAGACGCCGGAATATCTCGGCTGCCTCGGCCTGCGCGAGAAGGGCGGCCTGGTGCTGAGCATGACCGACGGCTTTCATTTCTTCGATCCTGCGACCGGCAAGTTCGCGCCGATCGTCGACCCGGAAGCGCATATGCCGAAGACCCGCTTCAATGACGGCAAGCCCGACCGGCAGGGGCGGTTCTGGTCGGGCACGATGTTCGAGGTGCCCGGCAAGCCGATCGAATTCATCGGCGCGCTGTACCGGCTCGATCCCGATCTCTCGGTGCACAAGATGATCGAAGGCATCGGCTGCTCCAACGGGCTCGCCTGGAGCCCGGATTCGAAGACCATGTACTTCTCCGACAGCCATGCCGGCGCGGTGTGGGCCTATGATTTCGATCCTGCGACCGGCGACATCGAAAACCGCCGCACCTTCATCGACATGACGGTCACCGGCGGCGTCGCCGACGGCGCCACCGTCGATGCGGAAGGGTGCTACTGGGTCACCATTCCGGTGACCAGCAAGGTCTGCCGCTACGATCCCGACGGCAAGCTGATGCAGACCGTGCTGCTGCCGACCGACCTGCCGACCTGCTGCGAATTCGGCGGCAAGGACCTCGACATCCTGTATGTCACCTCCGCCGTGCTCAAGCGTCCCGCCAGCCATTTCATCGGCCAGAAGTATCCGGGCGGGCTGTTTGCCCTCGACGTCGGCGTCAAAGGCCTGACGCTGCCGGCGTTCAAGGGCTAGCTGTTTGATCCCAGCCATTGGTGGGATGAACCTGCATATCTGCCGTTGCGGCAAAGATGATTAGCATGTTAACTTCCGTGGTCGACGCCTGGGCGTTGCTCCGGTGCCGCTATCCCGCGACATAGACGGGAGGTCAGATTTGGGCATGGCTTGCCGAGACCCGGGTTTTCGGTTTCGGGATCGTGCTCCGGAGGAGGGAACTATGAATGCTGCCTCCCGACATGTGAGCGTCGCCGACGGCGAGGCGTTCCTGTCTGCGTCGCGGATGCTGTTCGGACCGATCACGCAGCGCTTTTCGCGCGGCGAGCGGCCGTCGGTGCCGCAACTCGTCTCGGTCAATCTGGGTGCGTGCCGGTTGTCCGAGATCAGGGCCAAGTCGCATCTGGTCATCAACGACCGCGCCTTCTGGCGCAGCTTCGACCCCGACGCGATCAAGATCCTCATGCAGCTCAAAGGCCGCAGCCGCTTCGAACAGCAGCAGGTCGCCGTCGACCTCGGGCCGCGTGCGGCGATCATCTATGATCCCGTCCGGACCTATTCGCTGCAGAACCTGTCCGATGTCGACCAACTTATCCTGCAGGTGCCGCGCTCGACCTTCTGCGACGACACGCTGGCCCGCCTTTCAGCGCCGGTGCCGTTGCCAGGCGAGGACGACAGCCTGACGCATATCGTGTCCGGCCTTATGCAGATGGCGATAGGCGAGGCGCACAAACTCGACGAGGCAGGCTGCCGCCGGGTCGGCGAAAGCCTGATCCAGCTCGTCAACGGCCTCATCCAGGCGAAGCCGATAGCCCCGGAATTCCGCCGCTCGCCGCTGGAGGCACTTCGCGAAAGGATCGTGGCTTATGTCGACGCCAACCTCGCGCGCAGCAGCCTGTCGGCCGAGGACATCGCCCGCCACATGGGCTGCTCCCGTCGCTACCTGCACCGCGCCTTCGAGGGTGACGGCATGACGCTGGAACGCTTCGTCTGGGACAGGCGGCTGGAGCGCAGCAAGGAAGAGCTGCTCTCGCCCGCCCGCGCCTCAGCCTCGATCTCCGAGATCGCCTTTGCGTGCGGCTTTAATTCCAGCGCGCATTTTTCCCGCGCCTTCAAGGGCAAGTATGATGTAGCCCCCCGGGAGTTGAGAGAGGGGATGCGGACGATGGTGCATTAGGAGAGTCGGAGCGATCCATTCACAGCCCAGGATTGGAACTGCTCAGGCGGACCGGGTTCTCCTCCCGAGCCGCGTCAGGCCCTTCGGCAGGAAGAGCATAGCCAGGATGATGGTGAGGCCGGAAACCACCGGATGATAATCCGGCACGACGATGCGTGCGATATCGAATACCGCATACATGACCAGCGCGCCCAGGATGGGGCCAAGCAGCGTGCCGGTGCCGCCGACCACCGTCATCATCAGCGGCAGGAGCATCCAGTCTAGGTCGAAGACCGAGTCCGGCCCGACATGGAAGATGTAGAAGGTGTAGAGGCTGCCGGCGACGCCTGCGATGAAGGCGCTGCCGGCAAACGCCGCGACCTTGATCCTGAGCGTGTCGATGCCGTTCGCCGAAGCGGCCATCTCGTCGTCGCGCACGGCAATCAGCGCCAGGCCGTAGCGCGAGCGCATCAGCGCGCGGATGGCCAAAGCGGTGGCGACCATCAAGCCGAGCGCGACCCAGTAATGCGGCCGCAGCGTGTCGAAGCTGCTGGCCGGGGCGACGATGCCGAAAGCCCCGCCGGTGAAGTCGCCGCCGTTGACGAAGATCACTTTGACGATTTCGCCGAAGCCCAGCGTGCCCAGCGCGAAATAGTCGCCATGCAGTTTCGAGAGCAGCGGCAGGCCGATGAGGGCGGCGGCGAGCGCTGCGACGAGCCCGCCGAGCAGCATGGTCACCGGGTCGAAATAGTAGATGTTCGGATGCGTGTCGTAGAGCGAGCCCCACAGATAGTTGCCGCTCCACAATATAGCGGTCGTGTAGGCGCCCAGCCCGAAGAAGGCATGGCTTCCGAGACTGATCTGGCCGCCGTAGCCGGCAATGAGGTTCCAACTCTGCGCCATGACGGCGTAGAGGAAGACGAAGAACAGGAAGGAGAAATAATAGGCGTCGACCGCGCCGGGCAGGAACGGAAGCAGCGCCAGCCCGGCGACGACGATGACGGCGATCCATCCCAAGGTGCGGTTCATGGCGTTCACGCCTTCTTGTAGGGCCGGCTGAACAAGCCTTCCGGCTTGAACATCAGGACAAGCAGGAAGACGCCGTAGGCGATGGCGTTGGTCCAGCCCCCGCTGATGAAGAACTGGACGTAGGCCTCGATCAGGCCGAGCAGGATGCCGCCCGCCAGCGCGCCGGTGACGTTGCCGATGCCGCCCAGCGCCAATGCCACCAGGGCCTTCAGGCTGAAGATGAAGCCGGCGAACGGATTGAACGGAAAGGTGGTGGCCACGGCGACGCCGGCCGCGCCCGCCAGAGAAATGCCGATGGCGAATGCTATGGCGTTGACGCGATGTGGGCTGATGCCCATCAGCGTCGCCGCGTCCATGTCCTCCGAGGCCGCGCGCACCGCCTTGCCGACGATCGTCTTGCGCAGGAAAAGCATCACCAGCCCGGTGCCGGCAAGCGCAATCAGGAAGCCCATCGAGCGCGTGAAGGATGTGCGTACACCCAGCAACTCGATACCGCTCGCCGTATAGGAGGTGACGATGCCGGCGGTGTTGCCGCCCCACACCACCGTCATCAGGTTCTGGACCAGGAACATCAGGCCGACGGCGATGAGCAGCGAGACGTTGCGGTCTTCCTCGGCGGCCGCCTTGCGGAACAGGCCCTGGTAGATCAGCCAGCCGACCACGAGACCGACGGGAATGACGATCAGGAGTGACAGGAACGGATCGACGCCGAGGCCGTAGAACAGCGCCCGAACGAAATAGGCCGCGAGAATGATCATCGCGCCCTGCGCAAGGAAGATGAGGCGCATGGTGCCGAAGATCAGGCTCAGTCCCACGGCGGCGACGCCGTACATGGCGCCGCCGAGCGCGCCGTTCAGTGAGAGCTGGAGCAGGATGTCGGGTGGCGGCAGATTGAACATCGAAGCTACTCCAACACGCCCATATAGGCCTTCTGGATTTCGGGATCGGCCAGTAGTTCGGCGCCGGTGCCTTGCATGGCGAGCGAGCCCGTCTGCAACACGAAGGCATAGTCGGCCACCTTCAGCGCCTGATGGATGTTCTGCTCGACCAAAAGGATGGTGACGCCCTGGCCATGCAATGTCTGGATGAGCGAGAACATCTGCTGCACGACGAGCGGGCTGAGCCCGAGCGACGGCTCGTCGAGGATGAGCAGGGACGGTTCCGACATCGTGGCGCGCGCGATCGCCAGCATCTGCTGCTCACCCCCCGAAAGGGAGCCGGCCTTCTGGTGCGCTCGCTCCTTCAGGCGCGGAAACAACCCGTAGGCCTTCTCCAGCAACGCCTTCGTGCGCGGGCGCGCCTTCGGCTGGAAGGCGCCGAGTTCGAGGTTCTCCAGCACGGTCATCTGCCGGAACAGGCCACGCCCTTCCGGCACATGCGCGATGCCTAGGGCAGCGATCTCCTGCGGCGCCTTCCCGACAAGCGACTGGCCAGACATGCGGATATCGCCGCTCCTTGGCCTCAGCAGGCCGGATACGGTCCTGAGCAGCGTCGTCTTGCCGGCGCCGTTCGCGCCGACGAGGGCCACGATCGTGCCGGGGTCGACATGAAGCGATACGCCCCAAAGGGCGCCGACATCGCCATAGGCGACTTGCAGATCGCTTACTTCAAGCAGCCGGTTCGCCAAGATAGGCCTCGATGACTTTGCGGTTCTGCGTGACTTCGCGCGGGGTGCCGTCGGCGATCTTCTCGCCATGGTCGAGGACGATCACCCGGCTGCACACTTTCATGATGGCGTCCACCTTGTGCTCGACCCACAGCATCGAGATGCCGCGTTCGGCGCGCACGCGACGGATGACGTCGACCATGCGCTGGATTTCCGTGGGATTGAGGCCGGCCATCGGCTCGTCCAGAAGCAGCAATGCCGGGTCGGAGGCGATTGCCCGCGCGATCTCCAGCATGCGGCGGTCCGAGAGTGTCATATGCGCGGTGCGCATGTCGCGTCGGGCGGTGAGGTCGACGAGCTCAAGCGCCGCATTCGCCGCTTCGGTGGCGTGTTTCACGCGGCCTCCGCCCCCGTAGACGGCGCCGACCATGACGTTTTCGAAGGCGGTCATGGTGAGGAAGGTGCGCACTAGCTGGAAGGTGCGCGCGATGCCCAGCCTCGATATCCGGTGCGGCGCGATGCCGGTGATGTCCTGGCCGCGGAACGATACCCGCCCTTCGGTCGGCGCATAGATGGCGGTGATGACATTGAACAGGGTCGACTTGCCGGCGCCATTCGGCCCGATCAGCCCGATGAGTTCGTTGGCGCCGACCACAATGTCGATGTTGTTGAGGACGACAAGTCCGCCGAAGCGCTTCCTGACCGCATCGAGCCGCAACAAGGTCCCGTCCGCCTGCATCATGTTCCTTCCGAGGGAGGCCTATGGGATGCGGGCGGACGGCCTGGCTTCGCAATCAGGCGACCGCCCGTCCACCACATCTGTTCGTTCAGCGCTTGTCCCAGGCCGGGGCCGGCTTGTAGGTCCAGTTACCGTCCGGATAGATGAGTTGGTGCTTGCCCTTCCACCACTGCGTGGCCACGCTCGGGATCAACGCGAAACCGGTATTGTCGAATTTCAGGTCACCGACCACGGTGTCCTTGAACTCCTGGCCGAAGATCGCATCGTGGATCGCGGTCGCGTCGGTGCTGCCGGCCTTCTCGATCGCCTGGGCCAGAACCTGCGCGTTGGCATAGAAGGCGCCGACGGTCACGGAGTCCTTCTTGAACTCGGCTTCGTAACGGTCGCCGAGTTCCTTGGCGCCCTTGTAGGGATAGCTTGCCGACCAGAAGCCGTCGGTCAGGATGTAATCGGAATCCGCGCCCAGCGCCTCATGGAATTCACCCGTCCAGGTGCCCTTCCAACCATGCAGGTAAGGCACGCTGAAGCCGAGTTCCTTCATCTGCCGCAGCAACGTCACGGTATCCGCCGGCGAGCCGAACACCAGCATCGCGTCGACGTCGGCCGCCTTGAGCTTGGTGATCAGCGCCGAATAGTCGGTAGCGCCGATCGCCCAGGGATCGTCGACCGCGAAGGTATATCCGTATTTCTTGGCCGCGGCCTCAAAGGCGCCGCCGAAACCCTTGCCGTCGGGCGAGTCTTCCGAGACCAGCGCGGGGTGCTTCGGCTTCTCGTCGGCCGGCAGCTTGTCCCAGATCTCGAACGGCACTTCGGCGCCCGGCCCTGGATGGAAGAAGAACAGGGCGGAGTATTTGAGCTTCAACGGCTGCCATTCGAAGGGAAAGGCGCTCGTGATCATGTAGAACTTCTTATATTTCTCGGCGACGATGGCGCCGGCAATGTTCATCGGCCCCGAATGCGTCGACAGCAGCGCGTCGACCTTCTGCACCTTAATCAGGTTTTCGAGCGCCGAAGCCACCTTGCCCTCGGAGCTTTCGTCGTCGGCGACGACGAGCCTGACCGGCAGCTTCTTGCCGGCCGACTTCACCATGATGCCGCCGGCCTTATTGATGTCGGCGACGGCCTGCTCATAGGCCCATTTCTGCTCCTTGCCGTCGCCAGCGAGCGGCCCGGTCAAGGAGATCGGTGCGCCGATGACGATTTCGTCGCCGGCGGCATGGGCGGCGAGCGTGCCGCCGAGGCCAAGCGCCGAGGACAGCAGCAGCCCGGCCAGCATTCCCTTCAGACTGATTTCCATTCCTTCCTCCCAGGTTTCCTCGGGCCGCCCCTGCCAAGAGCGAAGCCCGCATTCCCTACGCCGGTGCTCAAGCCATCGCGGCCGCCACCAGCCTGGTATCGGTGAACTGCTCGAAGCTGACGGCCTTGCCGTCCCGCATTTCCCAGACGTGGACGACCCGCGCCGTCATTGGCTTGCCGGTCTTCCTGTATGTGCCAGAATAGGTGCCGATGCCGACGATCGTGCCGCCGCCGTCGACCAGCCTTTCGAGCGTGAAGGTGTAGCCGTCCCAATCCTCGCCGATGCGCTTGAACACGCCGGCGATAACGGCATCGGGGCCGACATAGGTGCCGGCATAGGGAAAGCCGGCCATCTCGGTCCAGGCCGTGCTTTCGGCAATCGGCGCCATCATCGCCGCCAGGTCCTTGGCGTCGGAGCCGGCGTAATGGGCCTTGATGGCGTCGTAGTTCATGTTGCTCATGATGCTGATCCCCACGCTCACACGGGCTCCTGGCCCTGGTCGTAGACGGCCCTGGATTTCTTCTCGATGAAGGCGCCGGCGGGCTTGTTCTCGACCTTGCCCTGGCTGGTTACGCCGAGGAACTTGCCGGTCGAGCGCATGGTGTCCCAGTTGTAGAAGAACAGCGACGCGACCGGGATGATGAATTCGCGGAAGCCGAAGACATAACGGTTCTCGGCGAACTTCCAGGTCGTGGCCAGATCGACGTCGCCGTGACCGCGCTGGACGCCGACAAGGTTCTGCCAGGCGTAGCGTTGCGAGCTCAGATAAATGTGCTCGTAAACATGGTTGGGGCTGTAGGTGTAGTGCGCGGTCAGGCCGATCAGGTCGCGCGTGGGCGCGGGCTCGTGGCCGGTGGGCGGCACGGTTGGATCCCCCAGCACGCCGGCGGAATAGATTTGCGCCACGCGCGGCTCGCCGGGCGCCTCGCCGGGCTCGCGCACCCGCTCGCGCACCGACAGCACGCGCCGCGTTCCGGTGTCGACGATGAAGGCCTCGTCCTCGGCCGGCCTGGCGGCAAAGGTCATGTTGATGAAGAAGACTTGCGGCGCGACTTCCAGCGCCTCGTACCAGTCGACGCCGGCCTCGCTGCCTTCGCTCCAGGCCACAGTGTCGGCGGCGGTGAAGGCGAGATCGATGGTGCGGCCGGTCTTCAGCGTGATCTTGAAGGTCTGACCGCGCAAAGCATCGGTCGTAGGCAACCGGTTGGTGGCGATACCGGCGGCGAAATCGTCAAAATGCTTCCAGTCGGCGGGTCTGTTCTGGTCGTTCATCGCCATCTCCAAATCAATCGACAAAAGCAAGCGTCGGCAGGTCGACCACGGCGGCGCCACCATCGACGGTCAGGATCGAGCCGTTCATCATCGCCGCTTCCGTGGAAGCGACGAAGCAGATGACGTTGGATACTTCTTCCGGCGTCGCGGGCCGGCCGAGCGGCACATCTTTCGTCACCAGCCGGTAGGCCTCGTCGACGGAGCCCAGCCCGTGCTTGTCGACGATCACCTGCATCTGTTCATCAGCCATGGCGGTCGCCACCCAGCCGGGGCAGATAATGTTGGTGCGCACGCCCTGGCGGCCATAGTCGCGCGCCAGCGATTTGCCGAAGCCGATACAGGCATGCTTCATGGTGACGTAACCCGCCGCCGCCGGCCCGGCGAACAGACCGGCGATCGAGGCGACGACGACGATGTTGCCCTTTCGCGCGATCAGGTCCGGCAGGCATTCGCGTGCGCAGACGAAGGCGGTGTCGAGATTGGTGCGCGTCGCCAATGCCCATGTCTCGTCGCTCATCGTCACGGTCGGCCCGACCCCATGGCCGCCAGCGTTGGCGACAAGGATATCGACAGGGCCGATCTTTTCGTGAACCTCGGCAAGGGCGGCGCGCACCGCCTTGGCATCGGCAGCGTCGCCCTGCACGACCAGGCCGCCAATATCCCTGGTCACCGCCTCCAGCGGCCCGCGTCGCCGGCCCATGAGCACCACCTTGGCGCCCTCCGCGGCCATCCGCCGGGCGACCGCGGCACCGATGCCGGTGCCGCCGCCGGTGATGAAGGCCGTCTTGCCGGAGAATCTCATTGCCGTCATCCTTGAGGGCGCGTGGCCCCAATGCTGCTGATCGTTGGCCCGGAGTGTGCGACGGTTGGCCCTGGCCGTCTTGTCCGAGCGGGAACTTTGTTTTGACTGAACGCGCACTTCGCAGCGCTTCAGCGATGTGCCGCGCGACCTTCCCGGTCGCGCGGCGGCCTCCGCGTACCCCCATCGATTCGCGATGGCCTATTTCTTCACCGCCTCGATATCGATGGCGATTTCGACCTCGGGCCCAAGGCCAAATCCATCGGCGGCCTTGGCCATTGGGAAATCGGCCGTACTGACCTTGCCGGTGGCGCTGAAGGCTGCTTTGGTCAGCGTCGCGTCCCACGGCGCTTGCGCTTCGTTGAGCAGCTTGACGTCGAGCGTGACCTCCTTGCTGACGCCGCTGATGGTGAGATTGCCGGTGACCTTGCCGGTCTTGTCGTCGACCTTCTCGACTTTGGTGCTCTCGAAGCTGATGGTCGGGAACTCGGCGGCGTTGAAGAAGTCCGGACCTTTCAGGTCGCTGTCGCGCTGGTCGAAGGCGGTATGGATCGTGCTGACATTGAGCTCGGCCTTGACGCTGCTCTTGGCGATGTCCGCCTTGTCCATGACGATCGAGCCTTTGACGCCATCGAATTGGCCATGGGCGATGCCGTAGATGCCGTGCTTGATGGTGAAGGTGACCCAGGCGTGCTGGCCGTCGATTTCATAGTTGTCGGCGTGAGCCGCGGCGGCCAGCATCGATGCGCTGGCGAAAGCGAGCGCGGCAATCAGTTTTCTCGTCCTCACATGTTTCTCCCTGTCGTTGGTTGTTTGTTGGACCCGGCTCAGGAAAAGCCGAGGGCGGCCCCGCGCGGTGCCCAAACGATCGCCGTCACGATGGCCAGAATCGCCGGAGCGGCGATCAGGATGCCGGCGACCAGCGGCCGCAGGGGCCGTGCGCCGGGAAGCAGGCTTTGCAGCCGGCCGTGCATAAACACGGCAAACAGCGGCGACAGGGACGACAGGACAAGCGCGGCGGGATTGGCCTTGGGTGCGAGCAGCGCCACCTGGATCAGCACCGTGACGGCGGCGAAAAGCAGCAGGAATTCGACGCCCTTGCTCCACGAGACGGCCGCGCCGCCGCGCAATGTCGTGAGATACTGCATAAGGCACCAGCCGCCGACGAGCGCGGCGAGCGAGCCGAGTAGTTGCCCCGTGACGATCGATGCGCCAAGCACCGAGACGATGGCGCCGGAAAGCGACAGGGCGAGCACCGCCGCCGGCGCGAGGAATGGCTCTTCAATGGAAGACGACTGCAGGCCTTGCTGGGCGATGAGCATCGCGACGCCGATCAGCGTCAGCAGGCCGACGGCCATCGCGGCGACTATCTGCAGGTCCAGCGAGCCGCCGGCAAGGCGCCGCCAACCGAGCCACAGGAAGGCCGCCGCAACAGCGATGACGGCAAGAAAACTTGTTGCGCGGCCCGACACCCGCTCTGGCGCCAGCCCGATGACGATGCCCGTGAAGGCGAGGTAGATCAGCTTCTGGCTTGCGGCGACGGGCGGCATGACCGGCGGACCAAGCGTGTCCCAGTAGAAGAACAGGAGCAGCACCGCCCAGAGCAGCGTCGGCGCCGGCGATGCGGCCGGCAAGGCAAAGCGCACGGCGAGGGCAAGCGCAATGCCGAGCAGCAGCGGCAGCGCGGCCGTGGTGACCATCGGATTGCCGAGAACCGCGCTCAAATCGTCTCCACCTTCCAAGACCCACGAGACGTGCCGGCGTGGCGCGACCTCATCCGAGATCTTGATCAGCCAAAGGCGAGCCGTCTTGTCCGAGCGGGAACTTTGTTTTGACTGAAAGCGCACTCACGGCCACGGCGGCTTGAAGGGCGTCAGCGCTCTCCATAACCCTCCGGAAATGTTCATCGGCTTTTCGAGGAGGATGGCATGAACGAGAGAACCGTGCCGCCGATCACTGAGGCTGCCGCCGCATTCCTGTCACGCCGGCATCGGCCCTTCATCAACGGGCGTTTTGTCGACGGGCTCGCCGGCGATGGGCTTGCGGTCGACGATTCCGCCTCCGGCGAGATCGTTGCGCATGTGCCGGAAAGCGGAGCTGAACTCGTCGACCAGGCAGTGCGCGCGGCGCGGACGGCGCTCGAGGGACCATGGGCCTCGATGCGGCCGGTCGACCGCCAGAACCTTATGCTCAAGCTCGCCGACGCGATCGAGGCCGACGCCGATCTTCTGGCTGAGATCGAGAGCATCGAGAACGGAAAGTCGCTGGGCGTCGCCCGCATGCTGAGTGCCGGCGGCACTGTCGACTGGCTGCGCTACTATGCCGGCTGGGCCACCAAGGTCGAAGGTTCTACCTTCCAGGTCTCCATCCCGGTGCCGCCCGGCGCCAGGCATCATGCGATGACGGTGATGGAGCCGGTCGGTGTCGTCGGCGCAATCGTGCCCTGGAACTTCCCGTTGCTTATCGGCATGTGGAAGATTGCTCCGGCGCTGGCTTGCGGTTGCACCATTGTCTTGAAGCCGCCGCAGGAAACGCCGCTCGGCCTGCTCAGGCTCGCCGAGCTGATCGAGGCGGCGGGCTTTCCGCCGGGCGTCATCAATATCGTGACCGGCAGCGGCTCGGTCACCGGCGAGGCGCTGATCCGCCATCCCGGCATCGACAAGCTGACTTTCACTGGGTCGACCGAAGTGGGAAAGCGCGTGGGCCATGCCGCGGTCGACCGTGTCGCGCGCTTCACGCTGGAGCTCGGATCCAAGTCGCCGATGATCCTGCTTGCCGACATGGAAGACGGCATCGAGCCGCTGCTTGCCGGGCTCGGCATGTTCTTCAACCAGGGCCAGGTATGCACGTCGGCGGCAAGGCTCCTGATCGAGAAATCGATCTACGACCGCACATTGGCGCGACTGGCCGAGATCGCCGATGGAATGACCATGGGCGCCGGCCGCGACGCGGAAGCCCAGATCAACCCGCTTGTCTCCGCGAAGCATCGTCAGAGCGTGCAGGGCTTTGTCGAAAGGAGCCTTGCCGCGGGCGTCGAAAGGGTGAGCGGTGCCAGGCCGGTGCCGGGCAAGGGGCACTATGTGGCGCCGACGATCCTGCACCACGTCCGGCCGGAGATGGAGATCGTGCGCGAGGAGGTTTTCGGCCCGGTCGTGGCGGCAATGCCGGTCGCCGATCTCGACGAGGCGATCCGCATCGCGAACGACACGCGCTACGGTCTTTCCGCTTCGATCTGGACGCGCGACATGGGCAAGGCGATGACGGCGATCCACGGCCTCAAGGCGGGCACCGTGTGGGTCAACTCGCACAATACCCTTGACCCCGCGGCGCCTTTCGGAGGCTTCAAGCAGTCCGGCATCGGCCGCGAGCACGGCCGTGCGGCGATCGAGGGTTACCTCGAGACCAAGACCGCCATCATGCGATATGCCTGACCAGGATGGCGCAGGTCTTTGACTATATCGTCGCCGGCGCGGGATCGGGTGGGTGCACGGTGGCGAGCCGGTTGGTCGCCGCCGGCAAACGTGTGCTGGTCGTCGAGGCGGGCCCCCCGGACAACACGCGCTTCATCGACATGCCAGCCACCTTCGCCAAGGTGATCGGCACGGCGCGAAGCTGGATTTACCAGTCGGAGCCGGAGCCAAGCGTCGGCGGCCGCTCCCTGCCAGTTCCGCAGGGGCGCACGTTGGGCGGTGGCTCTTCGATCAACGCCATGCTCTACATCCGCGGCCAGCCGGAAGACTATGACGGCTGGCGCGATCTCGGTTGCCCAGGCTGGGGGTGGGACGACGTGTTGCCGGCGTACAAACGGCTGGAGCGCAACGAGCGGCTCGCGGGCGAGCGGCATGGCACGGACGGTCCGCTTCCGGTCTCCGATCCGCGCTATCGGCATCCGCTGTCTCTGGCCTATGTGCGTGCTGCCCAGCAGGCCGGCTATCACTTCAACGACGACTTCAATGGCGAGCGGCAGGAGGGCGTCGGCTTCTACCAGACCACGACCGCCAACGGGGAAAGGCAGTCGGCGGCCAAGGTGTTTTTGCGGCCGCTCGCCGGCAATGCCAACCTCAAGGTCGTCACCGGCGCGCTGGTGACGGCGCTGACGCTGGAGAACGGCGCCGCCACCGGACTGTCCTACAGCATGCCGGATGGACAGATCCATTCCGCCACGGCGAGGGACGAAGTCATCCTTGCCGCCGGCGCGCTGGCGACGCCCAAGCTGATGATGCTGTCCGGCCTAGGCCCGGCCGCACACCTGGCGGAAATGGGCATTCCTGTCATCCGCGACATGCCGGCGGTCGGCCAGGATCTGCAGGACCACGTCGCCGCTCCACTTTACGCGCTGACCCGCAAACCGGTCTCGCTGCTCGGCGAGGATCGCGGCTTCAAGGCGCTGCGGCACGGCATCGAATACCTCTTGTTCCGACGCGGCTTGCTCGCCTCCAATGTGGTAGAGAGCGGCGGTTTCTTCGATACGGACGGCGACGGCCGGCCCGACGTGCAGTTCCACGTGCTGCCCGTGATGATCGAAAACGCCGAGCACGGCTCGGTCGAACGCCACGGCATGGAGCTGAACCCGTGCGTATTGCGGCCGAAGTCGCGCGGCTCGGTGCGGCTTCGCTCGCGAAAACCAGGCGATCCGATCCGCTTCACCACCGGCTTTCTGTCCCATGCCGACGACCTGGCGCTGTTGCTTGCCGGCATGAAGGTCGCACGCGCCATCGTGCGCCAGCCGGCGCTGCGCGAGGTCGTCGCCGAGGAGCTTGCGCCCGGCAAGGCCGATGACCTCGGCGACGAAGCGATCACCGACCACATCATCCGCAACGCCAAGACCGTCTACCATCCCTGCGGTACCTGCCGGATGGGAACGGACGATCGGGCGGTGGTCGACCCGCAGCTTCGCGTGCGCGGCGTGCCGCGCCTTCGCATAGCGGATGCCTCGATCATGCCAAGGCTCACCAGCGGCAACACGAATGCCCCGGCCATCATGATCGGCCATCGCTGCGGCGGCTTTATCCTGGGCGCCTCTGATCCAGCGCCATAGTATGGCTGCGCGCCCACGAAAAGCGTCCGTTGGGGTAACTCAGGCCACCAACTGGCGATCGCTGCGAGGTTTCGGCCAGAGCCATCCATCAGTCCATGGAGACACGGCTGAGAAAGACGGCAGACCTGGTGAGTTACTGGACGATTGCGCCGGCATAGGCGAGGGGACGCCTACGGAGCTCCTCGGTCAAAGTCAGCCTGAATAGCCCAATTTCCGGCTGATCCTGGAAGCGAATTCCTTCACCAGCGGCACGATGCTCGCCTCGACATCCTCGTGCCTGCTGGAGATCGCCGCCACGTCGAGGGCGGCGATGATTTCCCCGGACGCATTCTGGATCGCTGCCGCCACACCGATCGAGCCGATGTCCATCTCCTGGCTGGAGATGGCATAGCCACGTTGGCGGGTCTCGCGAAACAGCCGGCGAAGATGCGTCTTGCTGATTATCGTGAACGGCGTCAGCTTCACCAGTCTCTCACCGGCGAGATATCGATCGACGGTCTTGGCGTCCCTGGCGCCCAGCAGGACCCGCCCCATCGCCGAGCAATAGGACGGCACGCCGCCCGAGAAAGGCGAGTCGTAGCGGACCGCGCGGTTCGCCACGCATTTTGCGATCACCTTGAGCATCAGATCCTGGTTGAGGATGCCGAGCATCACCGTTTCGCCGCATCGGTCGCGCAGGTCGCGCATGTAAGGCTCGGAAAAGGAGATCAGCTCCGCGTCTGGACCGTTGGCCCAGCCCGGACCGTTGCGATAGGCGGCATTCAGCATGTAGCGGCCTGCATCGTCGCGCCCGGCGTACCCTTTGGCGACCAGTGTCGCCAGCAGTCCATGGGTGCTGCTGGGCGGATAGCCCAGATTCCGTGCGATCTCCTTCAGGAATAGCGGCCCCTTCGCCCTGCCCAACAGCTCCAGGACGTCCAGTATGCGTGCCGCGCTCTTCACGACGCTGTTCATATACGTGAATGACTTTCTGATTGTTGAACAGAGTGCAACCTGTTCCTAATAGCACCGGCAAGCGACATTCAAGTCAAATCTACGATCGACGTAACTTCTGAAGGACCTGATGGCAGACGGCAGATCAAGGGCGGGCAGCGCGGGCACGAGCGACCGGCCGGACCCCATTTCCATGGAACTCATCATGAATTCCCTCGGCGGGATCTGTGAGGAAATGGCCGATGCGCTCGTCAGGTCGAGCCGTTCTCCGAACATCAAGGAGCGGCGCGATTGCTCCTGCTGCGTCTATACCGCCAAGGGCGAGATCGTGGCGCAGGCCGAGCATATTCCGATCCATCTTGGCGTGATGGCCGGCGCCCTAAGGTTCATCCTGGAAGATTTCAGCCCCCGGAATATGCGCGAGGGCGACGTCTATATGGTCAACGATCCCTACTATGGAGCCAATCACCTTCCCGATTTCATCATTGTCGGCCCTCTGTTCGTCGAAGGCAGTCTTGTCGGTTTTGCCGCCAGCATGGCGCACCACACCGATGTCGGCGGCATGTCTCCGCGCAGCATGCCGGCGAACGCGACCGAGATTTTCCAGGAGGGTCTGAGAATACCGCCGGTCAGGCTGGTCGATACCGGCGTCCTGAACGAAGCGGTCGAGCGTATCATCGTGACCAATTCACGTTTGCCGGAAGAGCGCCGGGCCGATCTCATGGCGCAGGTGGCGACCGTCGCTGTCGCCCAGAAGCGGTTGCAGGAAATGGGTGCTCTCTATGGCGCCGGCGAGATCGCCGCGACGATGAGCGACGTTCTGGATCGATCCGAAGCGGCGCTGCGCGGCGTCATCGGCGCGCTGCCGCGCCAACGGTTCCAAGGGGCGTCGCTGGCCGATTTCGGCGGATCCGCGATCCCGGTCCGCGTTGCGATCGAACCGCGGGACGATACGCTGGTGATCGATTTTTCCGACACCGGCGGGCAGACCTCCAGCCCCTTCAATTCCAGCGTGGCGGCAACGCTCGCCTGCGTCTTCATGGCGGTTCGCATCACTGTCGCGGAAGGCCTCGCGGTCAATGCCGGCCTCTATCGGGCAATCGAGGTGATGCTGCCAACCGGCACGATCCTCAATCCGGAATTTCCGGCCGCGATCTCGGCCGCGGCCCAGGTGTCCTACCATACGTTCGAGGCGCTGATGGCCGCGTTTGCGCCGCTCTATCCCAATCAGGTCATTGCCGGCAGCGGTGGCGGCGGTGTGTTTTCGTTCGGCGGCATCAATCCGGAAACGGGCCGTCTCTTCGCCTATGGCGAGGCACTTGGCGGCGGGTCGGGCGCGAGCGTCTCGGCGGACGGTGAAAGCGGCATGATCCCGCCCATCGCCAATCTTCATGACACACCGGTCGAGTCGCTCGAAATGAGCCTGCCGGTCAGAATAGAGCGCTACGAACTGGTCGAGGATTCCGGCGGCGCCGGCAAGTTCCGTGGCGGCTTCGGGCTGCGGCGCGTCTTTCGCATGCTGACCGACGTTCGCTGCTCCTTCCAGGTCAGCATGCCGACCCACGGACCGATCGGCCTCGCCGGAGGGCAGCGCGGCCGCCGGACGGAAATCGCCGTCACCGATCCGTCCGGAACGACGCGCCGGATCGACCGCTTTTCGGAGCTCACCGTCGACAGCGGCACGCTCATCACTATCGAGACCGCCGGCGGTGGCGGATACGGCGACGCCGAAGAACGCGACGGGCAGGCGCGGCGGGACGACGCGAGGCGCGGATACGGATTCACACCTGTGGCTCGGGAGTTGCCGGCATGAGCCGCCTCGTCGCAAGCGCCGACGTCGGCGGGACGTTCATCGACGTTGTGGTCGCTGACTTCCGGAACGGTGCGACCCGCATCGCCAAGGTCCTGCATCGCAAAGGCAACCAGGGTCCGGATATCATCCACGCCATAACGGCACTGGTTGCCGAAATGGGCCATGGCATCGACGCCGTCGAGACCCTTGTCGTCGGCACGACGGTGGTAACCAACGCCCTGCTGGAGGCAAAACTCGCGCGCACCGCGTTGGTGACCACCAAAGGTTTCCGCGATGTGATGGAGATCGCCCGGATGCACCGGCCGTCCTCCTACGATCTTCACAAGCGCCGCTCGAGCGTGGTCATAGAGCGGGAGCTTCGGCACGAGATCGACGAACGTCTCGACCATCACGGCAACGTGCTCACCGTGCTCGACCCCGCGCAATTGCAGGACCTCGTTGTCGAGATCAAGGCGCAGCAGGTCGACTCGGTCGCCGTTTCGCTCCTCTATTCCTTCCTTGACCCTGCGCATGAGCACGCCATCGCGGACGCGCTGTCGGGGCTCGGCGTGCCGGTATCGCTGTCATCCGACGTCCTGCCGGTGTTTCGCGAATATGAGCGCACGGTCGCGACCGCGCTCAACGCGGCGACCAATCCGGTGATGGGCGACTTCCTCGACGGGTTGGCGCGCATCGAGGCGCAAGGGGCAGCCCGCACGTTCGTGATGAGTTCAGCGGGCGGATCGATGACCTTTTCCGAGGCGCGTCGCTTCCCGATCAAATGCGCCATGTCCGGGCCGGCGGGCGGGGCGGTGGGCGCGCAGGCCTTCGCAAGATTTCACGGCCTGCAGAACCTGCTGACGCTGGATGTCGGGGGCACCAGCACGGATATCGCCATGCTGCGCGAGGGGAGGATTCCCAGTACGAACGAGCGCGTCATCGGAGGCTATCCCGTGGCTGTGCCCTCGGCCGAGATCGAGACGATCGGCGCCGGCGGCGGTTCGTTGGCGAGCGTGGACCGCGCCGGGCGCCTGAGGGTTGGTCCCGAAAGCGCCGGATCGATGCCGGGCCCGGTCGGCTATAGCCTCGGAGGTAGCCAGCCGACGGTCACCGATGCCCATCTGGCGCTGCACCGCCTCGGCGAAAGGAGCATGCTCAAGGGCGAGTTCGTTCTCGATCGTGCCGCGGCTATTGCCGCGATCGAAACCGAAATCGCCAAGCCCTTGAACGTCACGTGGCAGCGCGCCGCGCATGGCATATTGGAACTGGCGAACGCCAACATGGCCCGGGCCGTCAGGATGATGTCCATAGAGCGGGGCATCGATCCCAGGACCTCCTGCCTGCTCGCATTCGGAGGCGCTGGCGCCCTGCATGCGGTTGATGTCGCCAGGCGGCTGGAGATACCCCGCGTCATGGTCCCCTTCTATTGCGGCGTCTTTTCCGCTTTCGGGATCCTGTCCGTCGAAGCGAGCTACGACACCCAGCGCACTTGGCGAAGGCCGCTGGAATCGGTGACGATGGCGGATCTTCGATCCGTCACCGAAGAGATGAAGGCGCAACTGGAGGCGCGGGCATGCGGGGACCACTCCAACGTTCCCGAGCTTAGCCATCTGTGGATGCTCGAGATGCGGTATATCGGGCAATCCTACGCCATCGCCGTGGAACTGGCCGCGTTCTCTGCGGAGGGCCTGGAGGCGAGCAGACAGGAATTCCTGCGCGAGCACATGGCGCGCTACGGTCACGCATCGCCGACCGATGCGGTAGAGATCATCAACCTTCGCCTTACGACCACCGTACGCGGCGAGCACGCCGAAGATCATCATCCGCCAGCGGGTCCCACTGTCGCTCCCTCCGCTCAGGCCACTCGTGATGTGTGGTTTTCGCCGGACGCGCCGACGGCCTGCCGGGTGTTTTCCCGGAACGACCTGCCCGACGGCTGGACGCAGAGCGGCCCGCTCATCATCGAACAACTCGATTCCGTGACAGTGATCGGTCCCGGAGACGTGGTCGAGGTCATTCCCCGAACGCGAGCCTTGGCGATCACGCTCGATAAATAAGAATATCCTTCAGATGGAGAACTCGATGTTCAAGAAATCCCCTTCCGTCCTGCTTCGCGGCGCGTTTGTCGCGATGGTTTTCCTCGTCGGTTCCGAAGCCTCGCCAGCGCTCGCCGATGAGACGCTCACCAAGTTGTCGGTCGGCGCCGATCCGGATTTCCGGCCGATTTCCTTCATGGGGCCGGACGGCACCTTGCAAGGCTACGATGTCGACTTCGCTCAGTCTCTCGGCAAGCACCTGGGCGTGCCGGTCGATTACCAGGGCATGGCCTGGGACGGCATCATTCCGGCTCTTCAGGCCGGCAAGATCAATGCGATCACCAACATGGCCATTACCGACGCCCGCAAGCAGGTCGTCGATTTCTCCAAGCCGATCATGAGGCAGTCCATCGTCGCTGTAGTGAAGGCCGGCTCGCCGAACCAGTCGATCGGCGCGGACGATCTTGCCAAGCTGAAGGTCGGTGTCATGACCGGCACGTCGGCGTCGAATGCGCTCGCGGCGATGCCGGGCGTGTCGCCAACGACCTACAATACCGTTATCGACGCCTATAACGATCTGTTGCTCGGCCGTATCGACGCCGTCGTGGTCGAGAGCGTCAACGGAAGCTATCTGGTCGAGAGCCAGTTCAAGGGCAAGCTTGTCGTCGTTGACAAGCCTATTACTCAGGAAGTCACCCTAAACGGCGTCGCGCTGCGCAAGGGGGACAAGGCGCTCGCTGAGATCGACCGGGCGATTGACAAGATGAAGGCCGACGGCAGCTTGAAGGAGATTTCCATGAAATGGTTCGGCAACGCCGCGAACGTGCCGGAGTGATCGGGTAGCGCAATGGTCGCAGATGACGTCCGCTATCCCGAGGTCCTGCGGATCGAGGCGCTTGGCAAGTCTTTCAAGGGAACGCCCGTCCTCTCCAATGTGAATTTGACGGTTCACCGCGGAGAGACGGTCGCCATTATCGGACCCAGCGGTTCGGGAAAGACGACGCTGCTGCGCAGCGTCAATTTCCTGACGCCCTACGACAGCGGAAAGATCCTGCTCAATGGCAGGCTCATGGGCTATGTCGAGCGCGGAGGCCGGCTCCAACCGGATACCGACGCGAACATAAGCCGCCTCCGTCGCTCGACCGGCATGGTGTTCCAGCGCTTTGCGCTGTTCCAGCACCGTACGGTCCTGCAAAACCTCATCGAGGGGCCGGTGCATGTGCTCGGCCTCTCCAGGGAATTGGCGTGCGAGCGCGCGCGGACCGCCCTCAAGACGGTCGGCCTGAGCGACAAGATCGACCAGTATCCCGCCCGACTGTCGGGCGGACAGCAGCAGCGCGTGGGCATAGCGCGTGCGCTCTGCATGGAGCCCGACATATTGCTGTTCGATGAGCCGACCTCGGCGCTCGATCCCGAACTTGTGGGCGAGGTGCTTTCCGTCATGCGGCAATTGCGCGGGCAGAACCGCACCATGCTGATCGTCACCCATGAAATCGGGTTTGCCGCCGATGTGGCGGACCGGGTCGTCTTCATGGAGGCCGGCGCCATTGTTGACGATCGGCCTGCCCGCGAATTCTTCGGCAAGCCGAAGAACGCTCGCATCGAGGCCTTCCTGGCCCGCCACCGCAACGAACGCAGTTCGAGCATCTGACGAAAGGGCGAGACGCGTGATCGAATTCGCCGCAACTTATGCCGGCCTTTACTTCAGGGGACTGCTGCTCGGGCTTGGCCTCACCGTCGCGGCGATGGCCGGAGCCTTTCTCATCGGATTGTTCGTCGCGCTCGCGCGGCTGTCGCAACGCCGGTGGCTGCGGGCGGCCGGCGGCGCCTATGTCGCCCTGTTTCGCGGCATCCCGCCTCTCGTCCTGCTTTACCTCGTCTATTTCGGATTGCCCGCCTGGGCGGCTCAGGTTGGAAACCCGTTCCTTATCGCCCTGCTGGGGCCGTTGGATAACCGCCTTCTTGCAGCAACACTTGCCTTTTCCGTCAATGCCGGCGCCTATACGACCGAGATCATCCGCGCCAGCATCCAGGCGCTGCCGGCCGACCAGATGGAGGCGGCCAAATCGATCGGCATGACCCACGGTCTTGCGATGCGGCGCATCGTCCTGCCACAATCGCTCCGCATCGCCTTTCCCCCGCTCTGCAACGAATTCATCGTCATTCTCAAGGGCACTTCACTTGCCTCGGTGATCGGCGTGACGGAACTCATGCGCAGTGCGCAGATGGTTGCGGCCGCGACTTTTCTGAATTTGCAGGCCTATATTCTTGCGGCAGTGTTCTACGTCGTCGCCGTCATCGTCCTGCAGACCCTGTCGTCGATCATAGAACTGAAACTGCTGGCCGGCACCAGGACAGGAGACTAGAGCGTTTCACCGTTTCACGGAAACGGCGAACCGCTCTATCCCTTTGTTTTTACGCAATTCCGGACGGAAAACCGCTCTCACTTTTCCTGGAATTGCTCTGGGACATCGAGGGCTCTATTCGCGCCGCCAATCGAAATCCGGCCGAAGCCGATATACGAAGCCTCGCTCCTTATGCGGACCGGATAGGCAAATAGCGCCAGTTGTTCATTGAAGAAGCGGCGGCGGTCCCTCGCTCGCGAAGTCTGAAAGGTCGGGGGAAGGCGAGCGTCCCAGTACTGTTTCGAACGTACGAGCGAGGGAGAGAAGCTGCTCGTCCGCGCGGCCAGGACAAATCAGTTGCAGGCCTGCCGGCAATGTCGATTGGGCGTGGGGGAGCGGCAGGCTCGCCGCGCAGAGGCCGAGGACATTCGCCGATCGTGTAGGACCGGCGCAGGCATCGAGAAGAGCGGCCGACGCTGAAAGGGAAGTAAAATCTCCTGGAAATACCGGGGGCAGATTCCATTTCACCGGCCCGACCCAGGCATCGATTCCGTCGAACCAGGTGGAACTGAGCTGGACAAGTTCCTGCTGCCGACGGCGCGCGTTTGCGTATGAGGTCGGCGTGATGTCGAACCCGGCGGCGATGCTGGCGGCGATGTCCGGGTTCATCAACCCGCTCGTGCGGCGGAACCGCTCGCGGCCGAACGAGGCGACCATTTCGGCCAGGCTGATGGTACGGAAAAGCGGATCGATCTCGGCGAGTTCCGGAATATCCATTTCCACGATCTTGGCGCCGGCGGCGGCGAGCAAGGACAAGGCGTCTTCGAGACGGGCCGCCACCCGGCCGTCCAGACGGTCGCCGAAAAGCGCCTTGGGCCGGCCGAGCTTCGCTCCTTTGATCGTTGCCGCCGGAGGCACGGGAGCGCCGCGAAGGGCGGCCCAGACGATGGCGGCGTCCTCGGCGGAACGGGTTAGGGGACCGATGGTGTCGAGCGTCGCCGAAACCGGAAAGCTGCCGTCAATCGGCCAGATGTCCGCCGTTGGCTTCAGGCCGAACACGCCACAGAACGCGGCCGGGCCGCGGATCGATCCACCGGTGTCGGTGCCGATGGCAAATCCGCAAAGCCCTGCCGCCACGGCGGCCGCCGATCCGCTGGAAGAGCCCGCAGTCAGTCGAAACACCGCGGCGTCCCAGGGATTGCGCGGCGTGCCCCGCCGATAGTTGGCACCCGTGCCGCTCATTGCGAACTCGACGGCCTTGGTCTTTCCGATGACGACACAGCCGGCGGCGGCAACTCCGCGCATGAAACCGCCCGGGGCGCCGATCAGGTCCGAGACATCGACATTCGAGCCGGCCGTCGTCGGCATTCCTTCGACGGCGATGATATCCTTGACTGCTACGGGAACGCCCATCAGGGGCCCGAAATCAGCGCCGCGGGCAAGCGCTTCGTCGACGGCTTTGGCGGCTTGCAACGCAGCCGGGGCCGCCACGTGTTCATAGGTATGCAACTGGCGATCGAAGATGGCGATCCGCGCGAGATAGGCTTCGGTCGCGGCAACGGCCGTCGTCTCGCCTGCCCGCAGCCGGCGTCCGAAGCCGCGGATGCCACCTGGATCGAGCGGATCGGCCGGAATGGTCATCTGAATTCAAGCTCCTGCAATCACACGCCCGCGATCTAGGAAGAAGTTGGTGGTTGAGCGGGGGCGATCCGGCCGGCTTGCGTCACCGCTATGACGTGCGCCAGGGCTTTTTCGATCGCGCTGTTGTGGCCGCGTTCGGGAACCAGCCCCACCAAGGTCGCCGCCAGCCCTGGGCCGCCGCCGGTCGCACTCTCCAGCCAGCGCGCGGCGAAATCGACTTGCAGCCGCTCCGCCGTCAACTCCGCCTTTTTGATCTGGGCGCGCAGCTGTTCTTTCGCATCGTCGACGATGTCCTTGCGTGCCGGCTTCAATGTGCGGCGAAGCGCGCGCAGCGGAAGCACCACGTCTTGACGCCAGCTCGACATTCCTGCCCGCAGCGCCGTGATTTCGCCGTTCGAAAGCGACTTGCCCAAAGCGATGTCGGCGTAGATGAGCATCAGCATCTCCACCACGTCCAGTCCTGCCTCGTCCTGCAGGACGAGGCAGGCTTCCGAAACGCCCACGCGCCCGTAGAAATCGAGCAGGAACGCCCATGCGGCGTCCGCGGGGGAGGGCTGCTCGTTCAAGTCAATCTTCTTCATGTTGGCTGGCCAGTTCGCCGACGGTGACGGGTTTCAAGGGCGGGCGGATACGGTAGTATCCTGTTGCGTCCGGAGTCTGGCCGGTTTCGCGGGCAAGGATGGCGTTGACCGTGGGGCCGCACATGCGTCCCTGGCAAGGACCCATGCCGCAACGCAAGAATGCCTTGGTCTGGTTCGGGCCGAGACAGCCTTGCCGGACGACGTCGCGAATGGCTCCGGCACGAATAGCCTCGCAACGACATACGACCACCTCGTCCGCCGGAACGAGCACTTCGTCGCGCGGACGATAGAGCCGGTCGAGGAAAGGCCTGATCGTCAGGTGGGCATCAAGGACCTGCCGGGCGACGACTTCTCGCCTTGCAAATTCGGTATCGGTAATCTTGCCGAGGCGCCTGAGTATCGCAAGCGCGCACAGCGCGCCGGTATGGGCGCTTGCCACCGCGCCCACGATGCCGCCGCCGTCGCCAGCGATGAAGATGCCTGGGATGGAGCTTTCCCCCATCGGGTCGAGGACAGGGCGGAAACACTGCTGCTCTTCATCCCATCGATGATCGCAGCCGATGGATCGAGCTGCCTGCTGGCTCGGTATCACGCCCTCGTGCAGGGCGATCAGGTCAAGTTCGACGCGTAGGGTGCGCTTCCCGGTCTGGAAGCTGACGGCCACCGCGCGTTCGGCGCCCTCGATGCGGGTGTTGGAAACGCCGCGGTGGATTTTCACGCCGCGCCGGCGCAACGCGGCCATCAATCGCAAGCCTTTCCACAGATAACCCGAACCATGGCCGCAAACGGCTTTCGGCAGATGCCGCAGCGCTGGAATGAGATTGGCGCGCTTGGCTGTGTCGAGAAGCACGAGGTCGGAAACACCGGCTTCAAGGCACTGGGCCGCGAACAGATAAAAGAGCGGACCGCAGCCGGCCAGCACGAGGCGCCCGCAAGGGCGCAGCCCCGCATCCTTGAGCATGATCTGCAAGGCGCCGACCGTCATGACGCCGGGCAATGTCCAGCCAGGCACGGGGACCGGCCGCTCCATCGCGCCAGAGGCGATGACGAGGGTCCTTGCCTGCAACCGCTCGATCTTGCCGTCGGCCTTCGTCCAGACCGTGCGGTCAGCATCGATGCGCCAGGCGCTCGTATTGAAGCGCAGCTCCGCCGCGCTGGCGCGCATCCTGGCCGCCAGCGCCGCGCCGCCCGCATAGTCGGAGCCGAGCACCGCGGAGAGGCTGGCATTGTCCGTGTTGCGTTCGACGGCGCGGTAGATCTGTCCGCCAGGCGCCGGCTGTTCGTCGAGGACGAGGGTGCGGGCACCGCCTTCGGAAAGCGTCGCGGCCGCCATCATTCCGGCAGGTCCGGCTCCGATCACGACAGCGTCCCACTGGCCCCTCATCCGAGCGTCCTCGCGCCATGTTGACGCTTGATGATCATCCCTGGAGAGGCCCTCGTCAGGCAGGATTGCTGGTTCTGCCTGCCATCGATTTCGACCAGGCACTCGAAGCACACACCCATCATGCAATAGGGCGCGCGGGCGCTTTCATCGACGGGACTTTCCCTCAAGTGTGAAACTCCGGCCGCCAGCAACGCCGCAGCGACACTGTCGCCGGACCGGAAAGAGATCTGAGAACCCTCGAAATCGAGGACGTTGCCATCCGCAGGCAACGCGGAACCGCGCTCAATCCTGGTGAACATCGAACCTGCCGCTCGTGAAGCTCGAAAGATGTTCGGGTAGCCGGCCCTTAGCCAGCGACGGACCGATTTCCAGCGCATGCACGCTGGCGAGGGTAACGCCGCTGTGGCAGGTCACGGCAAATGCGCCCGGAAAACGAGCGGATTCCTCGTAGATGGGTCGGCCATCAGGCGTCATGACGCGTAACGAACCCCAACTGCGCACCACCGTGGCCTCGGACAGCGCGGGAAAGACACGGGCCGCGGTCCGGCAAAGCGCGGCCGCGGTAGGCACATCGGTTCCGTCGTCGAAGCCTCGGTCTTCATGGCTGCTGCCAAGCAGGACCGTGCCCTCGACCGATTGCCGGATGCAGTTGGTGGCGTAGGGCAGGAACGGCTTGATCCGTTCGGTGACGACGATCTGTCCCCGCTCGGGCTTCACCGGCATTGAAAGCCCCACTTCGCTGGCGAGCTTGGCCGCGCCCAGACCCGCGGCCAGGGCGATCCGCGTACCCGCCACGCTGCCAGTGCGGCTGACTGCCTTGAACCCGTCCCTTTCGGTGACGATGTGCTCGACCCGGAAACCCGGGCGGTAACGGCCGCCGGCGTCTTGAAACCCTTGTTGCAGCGCGCGTAGCAAATGGAGCGGATTGACGTGGCCATCGAGCGGGGAAAACGAAGCGCCAACCACCTCATCGCCGATACCGGGCAGCAGAGCCCGCAGGTCGGCGCGGTCGAGGATGGAGATGTCGATGTCGCCGCCATCGGCCCGGGTGCGGGCAATGACATCGCGGCGCTTGTCCAGTTCCGCCTCGCTGAAGCAGAATTGCAGTCCGCCCGGTTGCCGCCACCCGATGTCGAAGGAAACGGCGTTGCTCAACCTTGCGGCAAATGCCGGCCACACCCGCCCGGCGTGCAGCGACCATTGCATATAGGGCGGCGTGCCGACGCCCTTTCCCTGCAGCCAGACAAGACCGAAATTGCCACGAGCGGCGCGATGGGCCTGGTCGCCTTCATCGAGCAGGACGACGTTGGCTCCGGCGGTCTGCGCGCCCCATGCAAGGGCCGCCCCGACGAGGCCGCCACCAACGACGATCAGGTCGTACGCCTCCATCGCGCTGTACTTCAGGAGGTTTCCGGGCGGAAACCGCGGGGCCTCAGTCCTGCGTGAAGCCACTCGACCAAAGACACGACATCGTAGACAGGCACGCCAAAGGTCTTCTCGATCGCCTGCGAGTAGGGAGGAAGATTGGCGCATTCGCAGACCAGGGCGCCTATCGACGGCGTGTCGGCGAGCATGTGCTCCACAGTATCCAGAGCGTCGCGTTCCTGCGCCGCGTAGGAGACCCGTGAGGCGTTGTTGCGCATGTTGGCGCGGATCGGCCCGTCAAAGGCGAGCTCGGCGATCGGAAGGCCGACGGGAGCCCCGACATTTGTGAAATGCCTGTCCGTGATGGCCTTGCGGTCCGAGACGATGACGCCGACGGTCTTGTCCGCCGGCAATGTCTGCAGCACCAGCGGAATCTGCATCAGGCTTGATGAGGCAACCGGCACCGTGCTGTAGGCGCGCAATTGCGGATGCACCGTCGCCAGGAAGCCGCAACTGGTGGCGATGCCGTCGACACCCAGTTCGGTCAGCCGGTCTATGGCGTCGTAGAAAGCCGGCAAGACCTTTTCGGGGGCGCCCTCGATCACGTCCTGTGGGCGCACTCCGGTGACAACATGATACTGTACCGGGAAACGCCAGGTCAGGGCATTGGCGACATCTCCCGGAAGGCGCTGGAACCCGGTGTCGAGCACGATGATGCCGATATGCGCGCCGTGGACCGGACGGTGGCGGCGCGGACGATCGGCGGTTTGCTCGACATTTACGACAGGTTGCATCGGTAAGGGCCCTGTTTGGTCAGGAGGCGTCGCCGCCGGGCTTCGGACAGGCTTCGCGATCGGCGTTCATTCCCTCCCACCGCGCTACCTTGCCGCTGTCGATGCCGAACAGGTCGAGCGCGCGGCCGACGCTGTGGTCGACCATCTCCTCAAGCGAGCGCGGCTTGGCGTAGAACGCAGGCACGGGCGGCATGAGGATCGCACCCATTTCGGCGAGCGCGGTCATCGTCCGAAGATGCCCGAGATGCAGCGGAGTCTCGCGCAGCATCAGAACGAGCTTACGTCGTTCCTTCAACACCACGTCCGCGGCGCGGCTCATCAGGCTGGAGGTGACGCCGGAGGCGATCTCGGACATCGTCCTGACGGAGCAGGGCGCAATCAGCATGCCCAGCGTCCGGAAGGATCCGCTGGAAATCGAGGCGCCGATGTTCTGAACGTTGTGGCAGACGCTGGCCCGTTCGGCGATGTCCGCCGGACGCATGCCCAGTTCCTGGGAAAGCGTCAGATGCGCCGACCGCGTCACGATCAGGTGGGTCTCGACGCCAGCGGCCCTGAGCTGGTCGAGCGCCCTGACGCCATAGACGGCGCCGGAGGCGCCGCTGATGCCGACGATGATGCGGGGAGGCTGCGCCTCGCCCGTGCCGCCGTGCCGAGATGAAGCCGATCCGCTCACGCGTTTTCGAACCAGTCCGCAAGATCAACCTTGTCGGCAAGCCGGATCTTCTTGCGTTCAAATTCGGCCTTGCGGTGGAACGGCTTGGTGGCGTCGACGAGCAGGCGCCCCCAATGATCCTTGGCTTCGTCGCGATAGAAGGAAGGCGTGTCGGGAATGATGATCATGTCCTTGTCGGGGCGGCAGCGGGTCAGGGTCGCCCACATCACGTCGTCCATGCTGTAGATGTCCACGTCCTCGTCGACGACGGTGACCACCTTGGCCCAGATCGGTTCGGCTCCGATGGTTGCGAGCATCACCTGGCGCGCGTGGCCCTCGAACTGCTGGTCGACCTTGATCACAGCATGATTGACGAAAGGCTGGCATGTGACATCGAGAATGCCGGGCAGAGCCGCGCTCAGCCGCTGGAAGATGTTGGCGGACACCGACAGTTCCAGCGTCAGCACCTCCTCGGCCGAACCGCACAGGATGCTGTGGAACATGGCGTCGCGCCGCACCGTCACCCCCAGAACCTCGAACACCGCATTCGGGCCCTCAGGGACGTAGTAGCCCATGAACTCGCCGAACGGCCCCTCGGGCCGGCGTTCGTTTGGCAGGAAGCGACCCTCGATGACGATTTCGGTGTCGGCTGGAACCTCGAGGTCGATATGTTTGCACTTGCGCATCGCGATGGGGCTGCCCTTTAGCCGCGCCGCGACCTCAAGCTCGTCCACGTCATAGGGCAATGGAGCCGCGGCGGTGAGGAAGGATGTCGCCGGCGCGCCGATCAACATCGCCGCCTCGAGCGGCTTGCCCATTTTCTCGGCCTTCTCATGATAGATGGTGAGATGATGGCGCGGCGCCAGGCGGCAGCGCAGCTCGCTGTCGCTCACATACATCGAGCGGTGATAGGACAGGTTGCCGACCCCCGTCTCGGGATCCTTGGCAATGAACATGGCCGAGGTGAAATAGGGCGCGGCGTCGCGATCGGAATAGGTGATGAGCGGCAGTTCAGACAGCTTGCATTCGGTCAGTTCCGGGTCCTCGACCTTGACGAAGGGTTCGCCGACGCTTGCCGAACCGAGATTGGCAAGGTTGCTCCACTGGCGGCAGAAGTCGGTGGAATCGATGCCGATCACCTCCGCGAGGCGCTCGCGCGAGCCATAGACGTTGGTGATGACGGGAAAGCGCGTGCCCTTGACCTTGGTGAAAAGGATCGGCTTGCCCCAGCGCTTCTGGGCCACATGGGTGACGGCCGCCAGTTCATGGAACGGGTCGATCTCCTTGTCCACAACAAGCAGGTCGCCGCGTTCACGCAAGCGGGCAACGTAATCTCTCATCGGATTCTCCTGGATGCCGCGGCGCTGCGCTGCTGCGTGGTGCCGCGGTTCGGTGTGGCTTCGTGCGAACTGCGCAACCGGTACCGGTCGCCCGGGTAGAGGAAGCGGCTGCGGGTGACCGGCACGCCTTCGCGCCACGTGCGGCGATCAAGCAGAAGGCAGGGCTGGTTGCCGTCGATCTCGAGGGCGCGCCTGCTTTCTTCGTCTGCCCGGATCGCCCGGATCGTGTTGTCGACAAAAGTGACTTCGGTTTCCCGCAGGAGGTAGGCGTGAGGCGTGATACGGGTGAAGTCCTGCTTCAGATAGTCGGGGGCTTCCGCCGGGTTGACGAAACGATCCTCGATCTGGATGGGAGTTCCGTCTTCCTTGTGCAGCAGGCGTGAATGGCAAACCGGCCCCTCGTAGGGCAGGGGCAGCATGCCGGCGAACGGACTTTCTGGAGGCACAAAGCCGAGAAAGAGCACTTCGCTGGTGTGCACGCCGCCACTGAGGGCGATTTCTTCCGAGACGTCGGGCAGATCAAATATGGCGCACTGCATCCGGGGACCGACGACGAAAGTGCCGCGGCCCTGGATGCGCACCAGCATGCCTTCCGACTGAAGCTCCCGCAGAGCCCGGCGCACTGTCAGGGACGAGGCGCCGAATTCCTCGGCCAGGGACTCTTCGGAAGGCACCCGGAAATCGGCGGGCCATTCGTCTCCGCGTATGCGCTTTTCAATGGCCGACTTGATCTGCTCGTAAAGGGGTTGCGAGTTCTGGAGTTCGTTCGCCATTCCTCTAGCGGTCCCATTGTAATATCATATCTCGGGCGGATTGATACGACGAGTTCGGGCGAATTGTCTAGTGTCATTTGGTTCGTACTGATCATGGGGAGCCCGGAATTGGTGGCAAAAGCACCTGAAACCGGCAAAGCCCAAGATCACTTGGCAAAGGCGCCGCCCTTGCTAAGCCGGGAATCCTAGCCGCTTGACAATGGCTGCGTGGAACTTATCCTATCACATATATTGTAATGTGATATATAATTTTGCGACGACGCCTTGAGGCGAGGAGGTGAAGGATGAGCAGCGATATCGTTCGGCATGGCGAGAACCATCGCATGAGCCTTGCGGTGGAGGCGGGCGGCTTCGTCTTCCTGGCCGGCCTGACCGCGGTCGAGACGCGAGGCGGTTCCGTCACCGAGCAGACGACAGAGATCCTTCAGAGGATCGACCATCACCTCGCCCAGGCAGGCACCAGCAAAGCGAATCTCGTCAGCGCGCAGATCTGGTTGGCCGACACCGCTACGTTCAACGAGCTCAATACGGTTTGGGAAGCATGGGTCGCCGATGTCGGCAAGCCCGTTCGCGCCTGCGTGGAGTCGCGCCTGGCGGACCCTGCTCTTACCGTGGAAATCATGGTCACGGCCTTGCGGTGAGTGGTCAGCAACTATCGATGGATGAGATGTCTTTAACGCGCGGCGTGGCCGCCAAGGTCTCGGCGGCCCTGCCGCCGAACGATGTCTATACAGAACGCAGTGACGCGGCGGCCTGATGGAAGCGACATCCACACGCGACTGGGACATGATCGTCGTAGGCGGGGGTATCGTCGGATGCTCCGCGGCATATTACGCCGCCAGGAATGGAATGCGCGTCCTGCTTGTGGAGCGGGACGCGCCGGGGTCGGCGCAATCAGGCCGTAACCTCGGCTTTGTCCGCCAGCAGAACCGCGACTTTCGGGAACTCCCGTTGATGATCGGCGCGCTGTCGATATGGGAAGGACTTGAAGCCGAACTGGGATGCCAGGTGGGATGGCAACAAGGCGGGAACCTGTCGCTGGCGTTCGGCGAGGCGGATCTTGTTTCCCGCCGTGCCTGGCAAAAGCGCGCGGCTGAAGAGTTTGGCCTCGACACGCGGATGCTGTCGGCGGCGGAGACCCACGCGCTGGTGCCTCAGCTGGCAACCGATTGCGGTGTCGTCGGAGCGATGTACACGCCCAGTGACGGGAAGGCCGAGCCCGCTCGGGCAACCCGCGCATTCTTTGATGCGGCGCTCAGGGCCGGAGTGGCATTCGCCTTCGGCGAACCGGTGACGCGCATCGAGACCAGCGCTGGAAAGATCTCCGGTGTTCAGGTCCGCGGTCGGTTCTATCGCGCGGGCACGGTAATCATCGCCGCGGGGGCCGGGAGCGCCGCCCTGTTGAGGAAGACGGGATTGAATCTGCCTCAGGAGTTCATCCGGGCGACGGTCGCAAGAACAACAGCAAGACCCGAACCGCGCATACCGGCCTGCATCTCGGGTCAACATACCGGAATCCGACAGGATCTGAACGGAGCCTATCTGATATCGGTCGCCGGGGGCGAATACGATCTCCGGCTCGATTCCTGGCGGCATATGCGATGGTATGAGGCGACCCGGAAGTCCAATCCCGACGCGGCGCGCATAGATTATCTTGCGCCGATAAAGCGGCTCTTCCCGTCACGGGTGCACTTGCCGGTCGCCGACTTTGCGCCCAGCCGCGACAAACCGCATCCGGAAATCTTTCGCGTGGAGCAGGCAAGCCGCGAATTCTCCAGGCTCTTCAAGATCTTCGCCGATCTGCAGATCGAGACCTGCTGGGCGGGGATCATCGACACCATGCCGGACGTCATTCCGGTCCTGGGCCCCGTCGACACCTCAGGCATGCTCGTCGGCACAGGGTTCAGCGGTCATGGCTTCGGGCCGGGGCCGATGGCTGGAAAGGTTCTCGCAGAACTCGCGGCGGGCCGGCGGTCGCCCGTCGACATTTCGGCCTTGTCGCCAATGCGCTTCGTAAAGGACTGGACCTCCTCGAAGGCAGGATGAACGCTGCCGAACGGGTGACTTGGCGCAAGGGCGCTCTCGCCGCAACCTGTGGCGAAGTGGCGCCCAGCCCGAGCCTGGTCTCAATCTCGATGGCCGGCGCTTCAAGCCGTGCGCGACTGCCGGGCCAAAAGTTCGGCCGAGGCAGGCCGGAGCGGCCGCGAGAAGTGGGTAAGCCGTGCGGCCCTCAGGCGCAGCGGCCGCCGCCGGGCCGCCTTTTCACTCCTGGATTAAGGAGCCGGATCTGGATGCGGTGATCTCGATCTCGACCCGCGCGCCTGGGGCAGGAATCTGGCAGATGAGAAAGGTGCTCGTCGGTCTGATGTCGCCAAAGACCTCACCAAGGACCGGTACGACCGCCGATGCCGCCTCGGCGTCCGTAACGAAGACGCGGCTAACGACGGCGTCGGCCAAGCTCGATCCCGCTTGGCGAAGAGTATCGTTGATCGACGACAGCGCGTTTCGTGCCTGCTGGGCTGGGTCGTCGGGAAACTCGTTCGTGACCGGATCGCGTCCGGTCGTGCCTGAAACGTAGATGGTCCTGCCGTCGATGACGGCTTTTGCGTAGCCGGCCACGGCTTCGGACGAGGCCCCGGAAAAGATTCGATTGCGCATTAAAGTTCCAGTCTCCGGTTGGTTGGTGTCGCCGATGGTGCGGGAAGGGCTGGTATCCCCGCACACCATGGGAAAGGGGAGTGGCTCTGCTCGGCCGACAGGGCGTCCGCCTGTTTGCGCTCGCGCGATCGGTTCACCAAGCGCCGGAATTAGGCATTGTGGCCCAAGGCTCCGCCGGCGGCAGCGGCGCGCCTTTCTGCATCAGTTCGATTGAAATGAGGTCGGGCGACCGGACAAACGCCATGCGGCCATCTCGCGGTGGCCGGCTCAGCGTAACGCCGCCCTTCACCAGCCGCTCGCAGACTGCATAGATGTCATCCACTTCGAGGCCCAGGTGCCCGAAATTACGGGCCGATCCATAGTCCTCGACATCCCAATTGTGGGTGAGCTCGATCTGAGGCGCGTTGCCTCCGAGAACCTCGACATCGTTGGGAGCGCAGAGGAAGACCAATGTGTATCGGCCTTTTTCGTTCTCCATGCGCTTCACTTCGACAAGCCCGAGCTTGTGCACGTAAAAGTCCAGAGCAGCATCAAGATCGCGCACCCGCACCATGCTGTGATTGAACTTCATCGTATCCTCCGCATTTGATCGGCCCGGGACATTGCTATACGCACCGGTTGCTAATTTCCATATCAAAAATCAACGGTAATGATATTTTTGATCGACGCTGCACGCTCACGTCGCTTAGATGGCCAGTTATAATTTTGATTTCATTGGCTTTTCAAGAAGGCTGCTGTATTTCAGCCTCTTGGGGCTACGGTGCAGAGGAACGCGTCGGCCTCTTCGACTGTAGGGGCGGCATCCCGGAAAGTGGCGAAGGGCACCTTTCATCGACAAATTTACGCCACGACCTTGATAAAAATGATATCTCATTATAGTAGAAAAAATATCGTTTTGCGCGGAGGGGCAAGTGTCGACTCTTGAGGTGATTGGCCGGGTAATCATTGGCGGCTTTTTCCTGATTGCCGGCGCTCGGCACTTTCTGCATTTCAAGCAGCGGATCACTGTAGTGAAGACCAGCTATGGCTGGTTTTTGCCGGCGCCGATCATGGCTGCCGGGTTCGCGGCGCAGGCGTTGGCAGGCCTGGCGCTGATCGCCGGATACTGGATATTGCCGGCGGTGGTTGTGCTGATCGCCTTCCTCGTGGTGGCCACCCCGCTTTATCACAACATGTTCATGTTTAGCGGGCCGGAACGCGACCGACATTTCTACATGATCCTGGTCAATTTCTCACTCGCGGCGGCGCTGCTGCTTATAGCGGCAGACGCGGTCCAGGCATGACCTAAGGGTTGGAAGCGGCCTCAGGCGCGTGCCCTATCTCTTCGATCAGGCCCGGATGATCCGGGGTCGGTATGGCCCGAGATCATCCGACTGCAGGCGTCGTTGGTCGCCGCGGCAGTCCGCCCACCTCGCGCGGGGGAACGTAGGGAGGCAGGCCGATGGCCGAGGCTGACGAAGCGTGCGACGTCCTGGTCGCGGGATCCGGTTCGGCCGGCCTGGCCGCTGCGCTTCGTGCTTCCGCCTCGGGTCTGTCCACCATCATTGTCGAACGTGCCGGTCTCGTCGGCGGGACGACGGCAATTTCCGGGGCCGCCATCTGGATACCGGCGAACCACCACGCCGCCGCCGCCGGTCTGCCGGACGACCGGGAGCGTGCCCTGACCTACATCCGGGCCGTGGCCCCCGATGGCTGGCAAGAGACCGAAGACGCGCTCTGGCGGAGCTTCGTCGACGAGGCCCCGAACATGCTGGCTTTCCTCGAAAGAGAGACACCTCTGCGCTTCTCGCTGACCAGGGATGCTGATCCTTATCTCGAAAAGGCAGGAGCCATGAACATCGGGCGGATGCTCTCGCCCGGCATACTGCGACGGACGCTGGCCGGCCCGTATGGCGGGATGCTGCAATCCCCCAGCCTCCCGCATGTATTCACTTTCCAGGAGATGCTTGAACTCGATCCATTCCACCATCCGGTCAAAGCCGTCTTCAGGAAGCTGCCACGACTGCTCTGGCGCTGGTTGACCGGAGCCAGGGGGATGGGAACTGCCCTCGTCACAGGGCTGCTCAAGGGCTGCCTGGATCATGGCTGCCGCATATTGCTCGAAACCCGCGCTGTCGCGCCGATTGTTGAAAAGGGACGAGTGAGGGGGCTGGTGGTCGAGGCGGCTGGTCGGAAACGGAATATTCTCGCCCGCAAGGGAGTGGTCCTGGCCACCGGTGGATTTGAATGGGATGCTGAATGGCGGGAAAAGCATTTTCCCGGACATTGCGACTTCCTGGGAAGCCCGTCGAGAAATGATGGCGACGCCCATCGCATCGCCGTCGAGGCCGGCGCCGAACTCGCCCACATGGATCAGGCGAACATCACGGGAGGCCTGCCGCTGGATGCGTCACGTCGCCCCTTCGGCATCAGCGCCTTCTTTCATCAGGCACCCAACGCGATTGTTGTCGATCGTCATGGCCGGCGTTTCGTCAACGAATACCGCTTCAACCTGGGCGAAGTGATCGATGAGCGCGATCCCTCCACGGGGCAGCCCGTTCATCTGCCGGCATGGCTGGTGAGCGATCAGGCGTTCCTCGAGAACTCACCCATCGTGCGGCACTTTGCAGCGCGCAACCCAGGTTGGAGCAGGACGGGACGGACAATCGCGGCGCTTGCCGAAGCGATCGAACTGCCAGCCGATGAACTCGCGCGGACGATCGAGCGTTTCAACGCCTCCTGTGCTTCCGGCCTGGACGAGCAATTTCATAGGGAGAATGCGATATCGGGCGCGGCGAAGACGGGTTCCCGCCTATCCCCCATCCAAAAGGCTCCCTTCATCGCAACTCCATTCAACCGAACCATCGTCTCAACCAAGGGCGGACCTCGAACCGACGCCGGCGGCCGCGTGCTCAGGCCGGACGGAAGCTTGGTCGAAGGGCTCTATTGCGCGGGCGTGGCGATGGCCAATCCGTTCGGCACATGGGCGGTGGGAGCCGGCACCACGCTGGGACCCAACATGACGTGGGGCTACATCTGCGCGACGTCCATCATCTCCGCAAACGACTGAGCCGTTCCCGGCGCACCTGAAAGGGCGGGCAGTCAATGACCACGTTGATGACAACGCTATCCTGAAGCGATGAAGGGTTCGGGGACGCCTGCGCCTCCTCTGCGAAACTGTCGCCACGAATGGCATGCGCCGCCTTGGTCAGCATGCGCCTGTTCGGGCTCGTCTCGTCGGTGACCCTGGAAGCTCAGATGATGCGCGAAAGAAATGCGCGTGTCCGCTCCTGAGAGGGGGCGCCGAAAATCAGCTTCGGCGGGCCTTCTTCAACGACCATCCCGCCGTCCATGAATACGACCTTGTCAGCCACCTCTTCGGCAAATCGCATCTCATGGGTGACGACGATCATCGTCATGCCGTCGGCCGCGAGCGAACGCATGACGTCGAGCACCTCGCCGACAAGTTCGGGATCAAGCGCGCTCGTCGGCTCGTCGAAAAGCATGAGCTTGGGCTTCATCGCCAAGGCGCGGGCGATTGCCACCCGCTGCTGCTGCCCGCCGGAAAGCTGATCGGGATAAGCATCGAGCCTGTTGCCCAGCCCGACCCGTTCGAGAAGCGCGATCGCCTCGGCGACAACCTCCTTCCGTGGTCGCTTTTGAACCTGGATGGGGGCCTCGATCACGTTCTGCAGCGCAGTCATATGGGCAAACAGATTGAAGCGCTGGAAGACCATGCCGATGTTGGATCGTCTGACGGAGATCTCCCTTTCCTTAAGTTCGTAGAGGCGATCTCCCCTGCGGCAGTACCCCACCAGGTCGCCATCGACATAGAGCGCGCCGGAATCGATCTTCTCCAGATGATTGATGCATCTGAGCAGGGTCGACTTGCCTGACCCGGAAGGGCCGATCAGGCAGACGACCTCTCCGAGTTCGACATCGAAATCAATTCCCTTGAGGACTTGGAGCGCGCCGAAGCTCTTGCCCACTTGAACGGCGGAGACCATGGGCATTGTCATTTCGGGTTCCTTATGGCTGAGCCGCCGAACATTCTTCTCGACCAGGATGTCGTCACCGTGCGGTTCCCCCGGGCAAATCGTTTCTCGATCCGTCCCTGTACGGCGGTCATCACAGAGGTTATGGCCAGATACCAGGCGCAGGCGACGAGCAGCAGCGGAATGGTCTGGAAGGTGCGGGACGAGATCGTCTGCACCGAATAGAGGAGGTCGGACAGCGCAATGACGCTCACCAGCGACGTCATCTTCAGCATCCCGATCGTCTCATTGCCGGTCGGCGGCACGATGACGCGTACTGCCTGTGGGAGGACGATCCGCCTCAGAATCTGCCCTGGGCGCATTCCCAGCGCCCGGGCAGCCTCCTGCTGGCCTTGATCCACCGACATGATGCCGGCACGGACGATCTCCGCCATATACGCGCCCTCGTTGAGGCCGAGGCCGAGCAGGGCGGCGGAATAGGGTGTAATCAGATCGTTGGCCGAACCTCTGAAGAAGGTCGGGCCGAAGGGTATTCCGATGACAATTTCGGGTATCAGAAATGCGAGATTGTACCAGAAGATGAGCTGCACGAGGATCGGCGTTCCGCGGAAGAACCAAAGGTAAAGTCCGGCCGGGATGCTGAGAAAAGGGTTCTCCGAAATCCGCATGACCGCGAGAATGACGCTCAGCACAATTCCAATGCCCATTGCGGCAACGGTCAGCCAAAGCGTCAACCCGAGTCCCTGCAGGACAACCGGCTCAAACAGGTTCGCCAGGACGACGTCCCATTGAAAGTTGGAGTTGGTGACTACTCCATACGTCAGCCATATCGCCGCTGCCGCCATGACGGCCCCGGCGATCCACCTGCCGGGCTTGCGGACAGGAACAACCGTCAAATTGTGATCGGACGCAAGATTGCGTTGCAGCCGCTTTGCTTCCGCTTGGTCGAGCGGTGTTTCAGGCACGAGACTGTCGAATTTTCCCGCTTGCATGGCTTCCAACGTTACCTCCCATGCGCCTTAGTCTTGCAAGAAGAGTCGGCGCTGTCTTCCTTGATGTCCAGATGGTTGTAGCGGCCGGTCTTTCCGGCTCCGGTTTCATGTTGAGCGATCGGAGCCGGAGAGCCGCGGTGCCAAGGCGTGATGGAAGATTCAGGCCTTGGCATTTTCGGGCCTCAGTCGGCGGTCATGCCCTTGGAGACCAGATTGATCCCGGGGGTCTTCAGTTTCAGAACCGAGAGGTCCCACTTGTCCATGATGCGGTCATAGACGCCTTCGTCCATCAGGGCTTTCGTTCCGGCCAACAGCGCATTGGCCAGCTCCGAGTTGTCCTTCTTGACGATGAAGCCGTCGATCTGCTTCGGCAGCACATCCGGCACAACGAGCTTCACCGGTTGAGACGACTGTTTCTTGATATAGGCGGCGGCGGAAGCATCGTTGACCAGAAAGTCGACGCGACCCGATAGCAAGGCGAGGATCGTGGCGTCCGCAGAAGCGAATTCGTTCGTGGTGATCGGCGGCTTGCCGTTCTTCACGCACAGCGGCGAAAGCAACTCCGTGACGCTCTGGACAAATGTCGTGCCCTTCTGCTCGCCGCTTTTCAGGCCGCACAGGCTCAGCGGGTCCTTGGTTATCGGGCTGTCCTCACGCGTAAAGATGCCGTTGATGGAAATCGACAGATCGACGAACGTCACCTGCTTTTCACGCTCGGCCGTGTCGGAGATGCACTCCATCGCGGTGTCGTAGCGACCGCTCTGGACGCCTGGAATGAGGCCATCGAAGTTGATCGATTCCGCCTTGACCTTCACCCCGAGCTTCTTGCCCAGGGCATTCCAAAGGTCCGGCTCCCAGCCGACCATCGTGACATTGTCCTCCGCGAAGCTTTCGCACGGAGGATAGTGCGCGTCGGTCGCCAGCTTGATAATTCCGGAATCCTGGATGCTCTTAGGCAGCATTGCGTGCAGGGCCGGATCGGTCTTGACCGAAGCGGTAATGGCATCATCGGCAAGCGCGCTTGTCGGCTTGCCGAGCATGAGAGCGGCCACGGCCAGGAAGCCGATCGAAACCGCACATATCACTTTCTTCATTTTACTTCCCCTTTGCTGGTGAGGTTGGGAGGGTTCGGCCCTCCTTGTGCTGATCACCCTTTCTGCTGAGGGTGCTCCTGCCGGTCGGGAACCGATTCCGTGGACCGGCCAATTTGCGCGCGTCAGCCTGGATGGCTCAGGCGCGTCCCGATCGTCGTTTTCTCAGGTCGGTCAGCGAATAGCGCGTGTGGATGGCTTCGGGATCGAGGGCGAGCTCGATCAGCGCGGGCTTGCCGGAGGCTATCGCGCGTTCGAACGCCGGAGCGAAATCTTCGGTCTTCTGCACACGCTCGGCATGAGCGCCGTAAGCCTTGGCAAGCATGTAGAAGTCGGGATTCACCAGGCTCGTCCCGTTGATGCGGCCATCGAGCTTGTTTTCCTCGTGGATACGGATCGTCCCGTACATGTTGTTGTTGAAAAGCAGGATGATGACGTTGGCGCCGTACTGGACGGCGGTGGCGAGCTCTTCTCCGCACATCTGGTAACACCCGTCGCCGACGAAATTGACGACGGTCCGCTCCGGGTAAAGCAGCTTCGCCGAGATGGCGGCCGGAAGGCTATAGCCCATCGAGCCGCTGATCGGACCAAGCTGGGTGTGCAGCTTGTAGTGAGCGAAATATCTCTGGCTCCAGGTCGCGTACGCGCCCACGCCGTTCGTCACGATCGCATCATCGGGCAGCCGGTTCCGAAGCCATTTCATCATGTTAGGCAGGTCGATCGGCCCCGGACATGGTCCTGGCGTCGTTTCCATCTCGAAGGTCTTGCGCAGCCGGCGGATCCATTCCGCTCGCGTGGCACCGTCGACCGGAGGCAGTCCGGCGAGCGCGGCGGCGAACGCGTCGTTGTCGGCAAGTATTGCGAGATCGACCTGAAAAACCCGGTTCAATTCTTCGAGGCTGTTCGTCACATGGACGAACTTTTGCTTGGGCACGGGAATATCGAAGAGCGTGAAGCCTTCCATATATCCGGCCCCTATCGTGTTCACATCGGAGAGCGCGTCATTGACCATGATGACGAGGTCGGTGTCCTTGATGTGTGACAGAAGAGCGGGATTGGAGCCGATGCCGATCTCTCCGGCGTAGCACTCCAGCCGATGGTCGATGATGTCCCGGCGGCGGAAGGTGGTGACGACAGGCACACGGCAATTTTCGGCAAACCGCTGGATGTCGTCTCGCGCCTGCTCGGTCCAGCCGGAGCCGCCGACGATGATCAGCGGCCGCTCCGCGTCGGAAAGCATGCCGCGAACCTTCTCCATGTCGGCCGGGGCGGGTATCCCCACGGAGGCTCGCGTGTAAGGCTTTCCGCCCGCGACGGCGCATTCCTCCTCGAGCACGTCTTCCGGCACGACGAGGACGACCGGGCCCATCCGGCCGGTCATGGCCGTATGATAGGCGCGTTGGATGAATTCCGGGATGCGTTTCGGGTCATCTATCTGCGCCACCCATTTCGTCATGGGCGCGAACATCGTGCGGAAGTCGTAGGACATGAACGCCTCGCGCTCCATCAATCCCCGCTTCACCTGGCCCACCACCAGGATCATCGGCGAAGAATCCTGGTAGGCCGTATGCACGCCGTTCACGGCGTTGGTGGCGCCGGGACTGCGCGTGACAAATGCGATGCCGGGCCGTCCGGTCAGTTTGCCGTAGGCCTCGGCCATCTGGGCCGCCCCGTTTTCGTGGCGGCAGGTGACGGTGCGGATTTCCGGATGGCGGCACGCGAGCGCATCCAGCACGGAAAGAAAGCTCTCGCCGGGTACATGGTAGACGAGCTCGACTCCGTTGAGCCTGAGTTCGTCAGCGAGGATCTCGCTGCCTTTCCGCTTGATCATTTGCGCATCCACTCCCTGGCCGGACTCCGATCCGTCCGGTCTTCTTCAACCGATGACAAAGGGGTTCTCGACTTCCTTGGCCGTCGACAGCCACACCGCCTTCGTCTGGAGGTATTCGCGAATGCCCTCCACGCCGTTTTCGCGCCCCAGGCCGCTCTTCTTGTAGCCGCCGAACGGCGTCGTGTAGGAGATGTCGCGATAGGTGTTGATCCAGACGCTGCCCGCATCGAGTTGTTCGGACATGCGGAGCGCACGCTTCATGTCCGACGTCCAAACGCCGGCCGCCAGGCCGAACTCGCTGTCGTTCGCGATCGCCACCGCCTCTTCCTGGTCGTCGAATACGATCGTCGAAAGAACCGGGCCGAACACTTCCTCGCGGGCGATCCTCATATCGTTTTTGACGCCGGTGAATATGGTCGGTTCTATGAAGAAGCCATCTTCGCACTCGGTAAGCCGGGGCCGCTTCCCTCCCAGGACGAGGCTTGCGCCCTCCTGCCTGGCAATATCGATGTAACCCAACACCCTGTCGTACTGCATTGCGTTGGCAATAGGGCCGATCTGGGTCTCTGCCTTGCGCGGATCGCCGACCCGTGCCGCGCCACTAAAGGCGGAAAGCTTCTCGACGAACTGGTCGTGAATACGTCTTTGCACGAGCAGGCGCGAACCGGCGATGCAGGTCTGTCCCGTCGCTCCGAAAATGCCGCCGACGACGCCGCGCACGGCGTTGTCCAGGTCAGCATCGTCGAAGACGATGTTTGGCGATTTGCCGCCCAGTTCGAGACTGACCCGCTTCACGTCGCGAGCCGCAAGCGAATACAGGTGCGCGCCGGTCGCCGTCGAGCCCGTGAAGCCCAAATGACGCGTCAGGGGGTGCGTGACGAGCGGCTCGCCAATTTCCTTGCCGAACCCGGTCACGACATTGATCACGCCAGGCGGGAAGCCAGCCAGCTCGACCAGTTCCATAAGCTTCAGGGCCGTGGCGGACGTATGTTCCGCCGGCTTCATGACGATGGTGTTTCCTGCCGCGAGAGCGGGTGCCGCCTTGAGCGAGAAAAGCAGCAACGGCGCGTTCCATGGAACGATGCCCACGCAAACCCCCAAAGGCTCCGGACGGGAGTAGCTCAGCGCCGGCTTGTCGCAGGGATGGACGACGCCTTCGATTTTGTCGGCGAGGCCCGCATAGTAGTAGTACCATTTCGGAATATAGCGGATTTGATGCCGCATTTCCGCGAGCAGGCGGCCATTGTCCCGCACCTCGATCTCCGCGAGCGCGTCGGCATGTTCTTCGATGAGGCTGCCGAGCCGATGAATGAGCCTTCCACGCTCGGAAGCATGCATGGATCGCCAGGGGCCTTCTCTGAAAGCACGGTCCGCTGCGCGAATGGCGCGGTCAGCGTCCGCGGAATTCCCTCTCGGCACCAGCGCCCATGGCTTGGCCGTGAAGGGATCCACCGTCTCGAAATATTCCCCTGATGCCGGCTCGACCCACTCGCCGCCGATATACATCTTCATTTTGCTGAGGTCGCCCGTCATCCCGTTCTCCTGCTCTGCCTGGCCCCATTGCCTCGCCTGGTGCCCTGAATGGGCATCGGCGAGAGAGATTAGGCATCTTTTCTGGTTGATAGTGATATCATTTCATAAACAAAATACTCATGCTTTCTGCTTGTCAAGGGTGCGAAACACCGAAAAAGGTGATGTGAGAAGGGAAAGATGGTGAGCCGGGTGGGCGATGGAGCAGTCCAAAATGATATCATTGGCATTCCAGGCCCGAAGATCCGGGTGAAACGACCCTCCGGGCGACGCATGCCACGCAATTGACAGATTGTTTGAACACCCATAATCTTGTTTGACTACAAACAAATAATCGGCCGCGCGAGGGGTGTTGGGAGGAGCCGAGCATTGACCCGATCTCAGTCGCCGCGCATCGGCGCGCAAGGCTGTGGCAGCTTGTCGGCGGCTATCCGGTTGCCGGTTTCCACGAGGTCATGAGCTGGGGACCGGACGTTGCATTGGGGACTGCCCGGCGCTGGCGGGCAGATATAGCCGAGGGGTACGCTCGGCGAGCAGGCATCCAGATCTGGAGGAGAACGAGATGCATCTGAATTCGAGGATTTCACGCCGCAATGTATTGTTCACCGGTGCTGCCGGTGCTCTGGCCGGCCTGGCCATGCCCTACGTCGCGCGCGCTGCCGGAGACCCTATCAAGGTGGGCATCCTGCAACCCTTCTCCGGTGGCCTCGAGGTGCTCGGCCAGCAGGGGTTTCAGGGCGCTGAAATGGCGCTTCTGGAGGCCAACGAGGCGGGGGGCGTGCTCGGTGGCCGCATGTTCGAGATCGTCAAGGCGGACGACCGCACCGATCCCAAGACCGCGGTTGAACGCACCAATGAACTGATCCGGCGCGACAAGGTCACCGCCATCATCGGGCCTGTCACCAGCGCCAACCGCGACGCCATGCTGCCGACGATCGAGCGCTACAAGACCCCACTGCTCTATGCCACCGACTATGAGGGCGGTGTCTGTAGCCGCTATGTGACCTGCTACAGCGCGTTGCCGGCGCACTGGGTCAACCCGTTGGTGCCCTATGCCGTGGAGAACCTTGGCAAGGCGTTCTATCTCGTCGGCAGCGACTATGTCTGGCCGCAGAAGATGAACAAGGCCTTCCGCGAGGAAGTCGACAGGGCGAAGGCGAAGGTCGTTGGCGAAGAGTACACGCCCTGGGGCGCCAAGGACTACGCGGCTACTCTGCGCAAGATCGAAAGCGCCGGCGCGGACGTCGTGGTCATCACCATCGTCGGCGCCGACGCCGTCACCTTCGTCAAGCAATTCGCCGCCGCTGGCCTGCAGAGCAAGATCAAGATCATCTTCTTCGGCTTCAACGAGAACTACGTGGCCGGTCTCTCCCAGGCGGAATCCAACGGCATTGTCGCGCCGTCCAATTTCATCGCCAATCTGGACAAGCCTGAGACGAAAGCGTTCGTGCAGCGTTTCCATGCCCGCTACGGCGCGAATGCGGTCGTCTCCAACACCACCGACGCGCATTACACGCTGACGCGCTTCTTCGTCGAAGGCGTCAAGAAGGCGGGCGCCGACGACAAGGAAAAGATCCTTGCCGCGATGGTCGGGCAGTCGCTGATGTCGGGCAACGGCGAGGTGGATCTGCGCGCCTCGGACCGCCACGCCGATCTCAACGTGCTGATCGTTCAGGTGGACAACGGCCAACTCAAGGTTCTGAAGGATCTCGGCCGTATCGTTGCGCCCAGCCAGTGCGGTTGACGCCGTGAGCGAACCGAACGGCCCCATTCTGCAGCTTGCGGGTGTAACCAAGCGCTTCGGCGGGCTCGTTGTCCTCGACGGGCTCAGCCTGACGCTGCCCAAGGGTGCCATGCAGTGCATTCTGGGACCCAACGGCTGCGGCAAGACCACCCTGTTCAACGTCGTCACCGGCGAGTTCGCGCCGGACGGTGGAGAGGTCAGGCTCGGCGGCCGCGATGTCGCCGGCCTTTCGCCCTATCGCATCTCGCGGCTTGGCGTGGCGCGCAAGTTCCAGGTTCCTGGCGTCTATCCGGAGCTCAGCGTGGCCGAGAATATCGAGATACCGCTTGCCGCCGGCGCGGGCCGCTACGGTCCGCTCTCGCTGTTGGGCTATCGTCCCGACCCAGTCCGCCGCGATCGGCTGCTCGATCTTTGCGGGCTGGCCGGCAAGGCCGGCGACAAGGTCGGCGAAATCGCCCACGGCGAGAAGCAGAGGCTGGAGATTGCCATGCTGGTTGCCCGCGACGCCGAGCTCATTTTGCTGGACGAGCCGACCGCCGGCATGTCCGGCGCCGAAACCAGCGCGGTAGCAAGCTTGATCCGGCGCCTGCGCGACGAGGAAGGCAAGTCCATCCTGGTGATCGAGCACGACATGAATTTCGTGCGCGAGCTCGAATGCCCGATCGTGGTCATGGTTCGCGGCAAGATCGTCGCCGAGGGCCGCTACGATGAAGTCAGCCGCGACCCGCGCGTCATCGAATCCTATCTCGGGAAGCGTCACTGATGCTTGCGGTCGAAAATCTCGTTGCCGGCTATCCATCCGGCGGCAGCGTGCTGAAGGGCGTCACCTTCGACATCGCCAAGGGCGAGGTCGTCGCGCTTCTTGGCCGCAACGGCATGGGCAAGACCACGCTGATGCGTGCGCTCGCTGGCCAGCTTGCCACGCAAGGCGGAAGCTTTCGCCTGGATGGCCGCGATCTCGGCAATTGTCCTTCTTATGTCATCGCCAATGAAGGGATCGGTTACGTCCCGCAGGGGCGCGAGATCTTCAAGGATTTCACCGTCGAGGAGAACCTGCTGATGGGCGTGCTCGGCAAGCCGCGCCTGCCCAATCGGCTGCCGCCGGACATCTACGACTTCTTCCCTGTCCTGGGCGAGAGGCGCAGGCAGAAGGCGGGCACCATGTCAGGCGGGCAGCAGCAGCAGCTCGCCATCATGCGCTGCCTTGTGGGCCAGCCCAAGCTCCTGCTGCTCGACGAGCCGTCAGAGGGCATCCAGCCCTCCATCGTCGATGAGATCGGCCGCACCTTGCAGGCCGTCGCCCGCTCCACCGGGCTGACCATTCTGGTGGTCGAGCAGAATCTGGACTTCGTCGAGACGCTGGCGGGACGCGCATTGTTCATGGAAAACGGCGTCATCGCCGATCGTGCCGACCGGATCGGGCAACTGCGCGAAAGGCCGGAACTCGTCCATCGCTACCTGTCAATCTGAGGCTGCCGTGCAAGCGACGATCGCACTACTGCTCGATACCGCGAACTTCACCCTTGCCCTGCTGCTGGTGACGCTGGGCCTCGTCGTCATCTTCGGGCTGATGAACGTCATCAACATGGCCCATGGCGAGTTCTTCCTGATCGGAGCCTACGTCGTCGTTGCGGTCAGCAATGTGACGGGCTCATTCTGGCTGGGCCTGCTGCTGGCGCCCATCGTGCTCGCTGTCGTTGGCTTGCTGGTGGAATGGCTGATCATCCGCCACATCTACCATCGCTTCATCGATACCATCCTGGCCACCTGGGGCCTGTCCCTGGTGATCAAGCAAGGCGTCGTCGTGCTGTTCGGACCGGGCGCCCAGAGCGTGCCGAACCCGATCCCCACCGCCGTCGACGTGTTCGGCGTTCAGTATCCGGCCTACCGCCTCTTCATCATGGCGCTTGCGGCGGCGCTGGCGCTCGCCACCTACTATCTGTTCTTCAGGACAAAGCTCGGCCTGCAGATACGCGGCGTCATCGCCAACCGCGCCATGGCGGCGTCCTTGGGCATCAACACACGTCGCATGGACCGCGCCACCTTCGCCGTCGGCTCGGCGCTGGCAGGCTTCGCGGGCGCCGTCATGGCGCCGATCATGAGCGTCGACCCGCAGATGGGCGTCGGCTTCCTCATCCCGTCCTTCCTCTCGGTGCTCGTGGGCGGCGTCAACTCGCTCGTTGGCGCCCTCATCGGGTCTGGTGTGATCGGCGGCGCAACCACCATCTTCTCGGCGGGCATCTCGCAGGCCGACGCGCAGATCCTGGTGTTCCTGCTCGCCATGATCATTATCCGTTTCTTGCCCAACGGCATCATCGGAGGCCGCAAATGACCCGCTCCGCGCGTCTCGGCCTCAGCCTCACGGTGCTCGCCTGGGCAGGCCTCGGACTGGCCCCGCTCGCCCTCGACGACTGGAATATCGGCCTGCTCACCCAGTACGTCACCTACGGCATCTTCGCGCTCAGCCTCGGGCTGATCTGGGGACAGGCCGGCATATTGTGCTTCGGCCAGGCGATCTTCTTCGGCATCGGCGCCTATTCCATGGCGCTGGTGACGCTGGGCAAGCTACCATGGCTTGGAGACAGCCAATGGACGGGCCTCGCGCTCGCCGTGCTGCTGGCCATGGTGGTCGCCGCGCTGTTCGGCTGGATCCTGTTCCAGGGTCGCGCGCTGTCGGGCGCGCATCTTGCCATCGTCACGCTCTGCGCGGCTGTCGTGTGCGAGATCGCGGCGCGGCGCTGGGAGTTCATCGGTGGTTTCAACGGTCTGTTCAACGTGCCGCCGCTGTCGGCGCCGAATGGCGATCCGCTCTCCACCAATGCAACCTATTTCTTCGTCGGCATCGCCGCGCTGCTCACCTATCTGGTGTCGTTGTGGATCGGGCGTTCACCACTCGGCACGGTGCTCGCCGCCATCCGCAACGACGAACGCCGCACGCTGCACTTTGGCTACGACGTGCGTCTGCACAAGATTTTCGTGTTCACCGTGTCGGGCGCGATGGCTGGCTTTGCCGGCGGCCTGTTCACCACCCAGTTCGGCTTCGTCTCGCCGCCGCTGGTCGGCTTCGCGCTCTCCACCGAAGTGCTGATCTGGGTGGCGGTCGGCGGCCGCTCGGTGCTGATGGGTGCCTTCCTCGGCGCGCTCGCGGTACGCGCCGCCGAGAACGCCATGTCCTCCAGCCTCGACCAGTACTGGCTGATCGCGCTCGGCGCGCTGTTCATCGTCGTGGTCGTCGTGCTGCCGCAGGGCCTGTTCGGCAAGCTGCTGGCGCTTGCGCCGCCGCGGCGACTGGGACGGGGTGGGACAAGATAGTCCCGCCACGCCGCTGGCCCCAGAGTCGGCCCGCCAAACGGTTCAGCGCGTGCGCCGCAGGTTAGGGAAGGCAGCAGCCTCGGGCGCGTTGGCCCAACTCTGCAAGGTCTGTCCACCATCGATCAGCCAGTCGACGCCAGTGACATGACGGGCGTCGTCGGAAGCGAGGAAGGCGACCGCGGCCGCCACGTCCTCGGGCTGGCCGATGCGCCGCAGCGGGATACGGTCGGCGAAGCGCTGCACGCCGGCCAGATACTGCGCCTTGTCGGCGGCCGGAACGCCCAGCGTGGTTTCGATGACGCCCGGGCAGATGGCGTTGACGCGGATCCCGTACGGCGCCACGTCGAGCGCGGCGACGCGCGTCAGGCCGACCACGCCGTGCTTGGTCGAGGCGTAGCCGGCGCCGCCGGCAAGCACGTCCCACCCCGCCATCGACGAGCCCATGTTGACGATCGAGCCCTCGACGCCGGCGGCGATCATCGCCTTCACCGAAGCCTTCAGCACCAGGAACATCGAACGCAGGTTGATGCGCACGATGTTGTCCCAGTCTTCGGTGGGCAACTCATGGACAGGGGCCACCTTGCCGGAAATGCCGGCATTGTTGAACACCGCGTCCAGCCTGCCGAAGGCCTTCACGGCCGTGGCCACCGCCTCTTCGACGGCAGCCTCATCGGTCACGTCCGCCGTGATCGCTATAGCGTGGTCGCCGATCGCCGAGGCGATATTCCTGGCGCGATCAGCATCGAGATCCACCACCGCAACCTTGGCACCCTCCTGCGCGAAGCGGCGGGCGGCGGCGCTGCCGATGGCGCCGCCACCGCCGGTGACGAGCACGGCCTTGTCCACGAAACGGGTCATCGTCCTTCTCCTGCCTTAGTTGCCGTAGTCGCGCCATGAGCGGCGCGGCGCGAAGCCCAGCGTTTCGCGGGCATGGCTATTGTCGATGACCGCGGCATGACCCTCGAGCGGCCGCCTGACCGGTACGGAAGGAAAAGCGGCCTTCAGCAATTCGGCCGTCGGTATCTCCGAATAGGTGTCGGCGGCGCTGATGAAGGCGCGCAGATGCCCCTGTCCCTCCCAGGACAGCGCGCGGAGGAAGGCGTCGGCGGCGTCTTGCGCGTCGAGATAGCTCCAGAGGTCCCACGCAGCGTCCGGTGTGTTGCGGCGCGGCCCGACCGTGTCGAAGAAGCTTTCCGGCGTCTGTATCCAGGGCATGCGCAGGCTCACCGCCGAAAATGCGCCGCGGCGCACTGCCGCTTCGACGATTTCTTCGCCCAGCCATTTCGACAGGCCGTAGGCATCTTGCGCGCCGGTTGGATGATCCTGGTCGATGGGCAGGTAGGCGGGTGGCATGAGCCTTTCGCCGAAGGGGTAGCCGAGGACCGAGAAGGAAGATGCGTAGATGAACCGCGAGGCGCCCGAAAGCGCTGCCGCCTCCACCACGTTGTAGCTGGCCGCCATGTTGGTGCGGAACACCTCGGCCGCGGCCTTGCCGGTCGGACGCGGAATCGCCGCGACATGGATCACAGCGCCGGCGTCGCGGATCAGTTGCAGCGCGAGGCCGAGATCGGTGAGATCGGCGCTCACATGTTTCCAGGCGCCGGGCGCTGGCGGCGCCAGGTCGATGCCCAGAACCTCATGGCCGGCGGCCAGGCAGGCCGCTGCCACATGACGACCCAGCAGGCCGCTCGATCCCGTGACGATGATGTTCATGTCTGCTCCCTCATGACCGGTCACGGCGCGGCGCGAATATCATTGATGGTCAAACAATCGGACACTTGAAACGCCATGCTTGTCAACGGCTTTTTCGTTGCCGGTGAAGGGGGACGGCCGGCAACTTGCCTCTAAGGATTGACTTCGGGCCGTGTACGGTTTTGTATGACCACCAACAATCAATGGCTGTCGGGGAGATCTGCCATGTCCTTGGACACTTTCTCGTCGCATCGACAGGAAGCGGGCGTCAGCATCGATGTGAAGCGCGCTGCGGTCGTCGTGGTCGATATGATCAACGATTTCTGCAAGCCGGGCGGCGCGATGGTGCTGCCGGGCTACGAGGCGCTGGTGGGACCGCAGCTCGCGGTCATCGATGCCGCTCGCGCGTCGGGCGTCCCGGTGATCTGGGTGCATGACGTCCACCGCAAGAACGTGCGGCAGGACCGCGAATGGCTGAAACGCACGCCGCACTGCGTCGAAGGCACGTGGGGTGTCGAGATCATCGACGATCTCGGCGCGCGCGCCGACGAAATCCATGTCATCAAGCGGCGCTACTCCTCCTTCTTCCAGACCGATCTTGACCTGACGCTCAAGGACCTGAAGGTCGACCAGATCATCGTCTTCGGCGTAGTCACCAACATTTGCGTGCGTTCGACCGTTCACGACGCTTTCTTCAACGGCTACGAGGTCGTGGTGCCGAGCGACTGCTGCGCAGCTACCGGCCCACGCGAGCAGGAAAGCTCGCTTTACGATATCGCCACCCATTTTGGCGTGGTCTCCAACTCGGCCAGCGTCGTGAGGGCTTTGCGGGAAGGCGTCTTCGTGGAAAATGCCAGCGTCGCGGCATGATCGCTCCAATGTCGGCGACAACAGACCAGTCGGGAGTTCAAGCGTTCCAATGACGGTGACCGAAGACACGAAGCGGACCAAGCGAAAAACGGCGCAGGACAAACGGCTAAGCCGTGAGGAGGCGTTGGCCCGCTTCGCGGCGACGGGATACGATCTCGACCAGCACCCGGCCCACATCGTGCGCCGTGCCCATCAGCGGGCGACACTCTGCTTCCAGCAGGAGATGGCCGGCGAGGATCTGTCCCCGACCCAATTCGCGGCGCTGGCGACGGTACTGCGTCACGGTGAGGTGTCCCAGAACCATCTGGGGCGGCTGACGGCGATGGATCCATCCACCATCAGTCTCGTGGTGCGCAAGCTGCTGAAGCAGGGGCTCGTCAAGCGCAGTGCCTCCAAGACCGACCAGCGGCTGGCCATCATCGCGCTGACGGAAGACGGCGTGCGCTACACACTTGATCGCCTGGAGCGCAGCGTCGAAGTCGGCCGGCAGCTTCTGGCGCCGCTCTCCGCGGCTGAGCAGGCCACGCTGTTGCGGTTGCTCCAGCGCATCAGCCGTGACGACACAGGCGACGCGGCCGTCAAATGACCTACTGATCCCAAACCCAGAACGCAGCAAAACAGCGGGCGTCGCCGGGCTTCCCGGCGACGGGATGTCCTCCCCTTGTCCGCGCCGAAGAGAAGGAACCTGTCCGATGTCCTCCGACCCCCAAGCCAAGCCCGCCGCCGGAAAGACGGTCATCCGCAATGTCGGCGTGATGCTGAGCGGCGATATCGCCCGGCCGATCCTGGATGCTGACACCATCGTCGTGGTGGATGGCCGCATCGCCGCGGTGGGCAAGGAGCGTGGCGTCGACACAAGCGGGGCGGCCAAGGTCATCGATGCGCAGGGTTGCGTCGTCACCCCCGGCCTGATCGACAATCACGTCCATCCAGCGGCCGGTGACTGGACCCCGCGCCAGAACCAGCTCGGCTGGATAGACTCGACGCTCCACGGCGGCGTCACCACCATCATCTCGGCCGGCGAGGCGCACTATCCCGGCCGCCCCCGTGATATCGTCGGCGTCAAGGCGCTTGGCATCGCCGCGCAGCGCAGCTTCTCCAATTTCCGGCCGAGCGGCATGAAGATCCTTGCCGGCGCGCCGGTGCTGGAGCCAGGCATGACCGAGAATGACTTCCGCGAACTCGCCGAGGCCGGCGTGACGCTCATCGGCGAGGTTGGCCTCGGCGGCGTCAAGGACGGCCCGACGGGCCGCCAGATGATCGCCTGGGCCCGCAAATACGGCATGACCTCCATGACCCATACCGGCGGCCCCTCGATTCCCGGCTCCGGCCGCATCGGCGCCGAAGTGGTGCTCGAGATCGACGCCGACGTGGTGGCGCACATCAACGGTGGGCCCACGGCGCTGCCGGACGACGAGATCCGTCGTATCTGCGAGGAAGGTACGCGCGCCCTTGAGATCGTCCACAACGGCAACCTGCGCACCGGCCTGTTCGTGCTCGGCATCGCCAAGGAGCGCAACGAGCTCGACCGGGTCATCCTTGGCACCGACGGCCCGGCTGGTTCGGGCGTGCAGCCGCTCGGCATACTGCGCACCATTTGCCATCTGGCATCGCTCGGTGGCGTGCCCACGGAGGTGGTCTTCTGCTTTGCCACCGGCAACATCGCGCGCGTGCGCAACCTCGACGACCGCGGCGTCATCGAGGCCGGGCGTGCCGCCGACCTCGTCTTCATGGACCAGGCCGCCGGCGGCCTCGGCAAGGATTTTCTGGAAAGCCTGGCGCTTGGCAATCTGCCCGGCATCGGCATGATCATGATCGACGGCGAGGTGCGTACCGCGCGCAGCCGCAACACTCCGCCGGCCATCCGCGTGCCCGAGGTCGTCGCGGCCTGATCTGAGCGAATACGACAAAAAAGCGGCCCTCGGGGCCGCTTTTTTCGCCGGCGGGACAGTCCGCGGCTTTGCGAAGGTATCGCGCGTTGCCGGGCTTAGATCAGCCCATCCTTGCCGACGACCTGTTCCTTGGTCAGCCCGCCGACGCGTGGGTGCGGCCTGCCCGAATCGGTGACCGCGATCGCCACCACGATCTCGTCGTCGCGGGGGGCGTCCGGAACGCGCACTTCCATGCCATCGAAATGGCTGCGCACCTTGGCCGCATCCTTGTGGCCGAGCGGAATATCCAGCGGCACGCCGAGGCCGCCCCGCTTCTTCGAGGACGGGATCAGCGCGGCACCCGTACCTAGGACGTCCCGGAACGGCGCGCCGAGCTTCGGATGGAGGATCGCGGCGGCATGCTCCAGTTCGCCATTGGCGCCGACGGCGGCGGCCTTGCCGAAGCTTTCGACCTGGTCGCCGGGAATGCCGAGCGCGGCGACGGCACGCTTTGGAAGTATATCTCCGAGCTCGGCGCCGATGTCGCTCAGCGCGGACAGATCGTCCATGTAGCGGCCGGCGAATGGATTGCGAATGACCGCGACGGCGGCCGCGCGACGCGTCGGAGGATCGACCGGCCGGCCGCCTTCCTCGCGGGTTTCTTCCACGATTGTTATGATACGGCGGATTTCGACGCTCATCTCAGCCCGTCCTCTCCCTTGATGTCCTTCGCTTCCAGTCCGCCCGCGCGGGCATGGACACGCGGGCCTGTCGTCATGGCCAGCACCAGCACGATTTCGTTGGCGCGCGGCGCGTCGTTGATGCCCACCTCGATGGCGTCGAAGTGGCTGCGCACATATGAGGCGTTGATGTGCGTGACTGGAATATCGATGCGCGCGCCAGGTCCGCCGACCTTCTTGGTCGACGGCACGATCGCCTTGGCGCCGCCCAGCAGTTCGCGCATCGCGTAGCCGCCCGGATTGTGCCACAGCGCACCGTGCTCCAGCTCACCGCCGCCGCCGACAATGGCGCCCTTGCCATATCCCTCGACCTTCGAAGGGTCGCCACCCAGCGAATCCAGCAGGCGTCGCGCCATTTCGAGACCGAGGGGCTTGAGGTCATCCATGAAGGCGGTGATCTCTTCCACATAGCGGCCTGCGAACGGATTCTCGATCACCGCCAGCACGGCGCCGCGCTTGACCGGCTCCGCCCGCGCGGGCCCGCCTTCATGAAAAATCTCCTCGACCTGTACGACAAACTTCCTGACGGCTGGTTTTGGCATCGGTTGCTCCAATTGCCCTACGAATTGTTTGAGTATCAACAATTATCGATCCGGCGGCTTTGTCAAGCCAATTGCGTCCTCGTTCGAGAACGAACGCGTGGAACGTCGCGTGGCGCCAGATTGACAGGTCATTGGAGCACCCATAAAGTCATATGATCACCAACAAGTTTTCCGGCGCCCCTTATGGGACCGGCACTTGGGGCGACCTTCAACCAGGGGAGAAACATGAAAAAAATTATTTCCAAGTGCATCTTCGCCGGCGCCGCGCTGGTCGCTTCGGTCAGCCTTGCCTGCGCTGAGGGCAAGGTGTCCGTGGCCGCCATCTCGGGCTATTTTGCGCAGGGCTTCGGCGTCTCGATCGTCAACGGCCTCAACAAGGCGAAGACGGATTTCGGTATCGACCTCAAGCTCGTCGACACCGGCAATCGCGCGCTCGACTACGAGGAACAGTTCGCCAACCTGGCGAAGGACGGCAAATACGACCTGATCTTCGTCATGGGCTGGGAGCTCGTCGACGCGCTGCAGAAGGCCAGCGCCGCCTATCCCAACCAGCGCTTCGTCTTCATCGACGGCGTCCTCGACAGCGACAAGATGATCTATGCCAACTTCGCCGAGGAGCAGGGCTCCTTCATCGCCGGCGCGCTCGCCGGCATGATCGAGAGCAAGGGCAGCGCTTTCGACAAGATCGGCGACGGCAAGGCCATCGGCTTCGTTGGTGGTCGCGACATCCCTGTGATCCGCAACTTCCTCGGCGGCTACGAGCAGGGCTCGAAATATGCCGCCCCCGACGTCACCGTGAAGCCCGTCTTCGCCGGCACTTTCGATGACCCGGCCAAGGGCAGCGAACTGACCCAGGCGCTCTACAATGAAGGCGCCGACATCGTTTACAACGTGGCCGGCCCGACGGGCGAGGGCGTCATGCAGGCCAGCGCCGCCGCCGACAAGTACTCGATCGGCGTCGATATCGACATGTGCTCAACGGCGCCTGGCAACGTGCTCGGCTCGATGCTCAAGCGCGGCGACATCGCGGTCTACAGCCTGATCAAGGACGAGGTCGAGGGTCACAAGGTCATGCCTGGCACCCGCACATTCGATCTCGCCTCGGGCGGCGTCGAGCTGAAGGTCTGTGACGACATCGCGCCGAAAATTCCCGAGGACGTCAAGGCCAAGCTCGACGAGATCAAGAAGGGCATCGTCGACGGCTCGATCAAGGTCGCCAAGGCAAAGTAAGCTTCGCGCCCCGGAGACGTCCGGGGCCTTTCATCCTGTCTCGTGCGGGCGGTCGCCCGCACGATCAACTTTGGAGCAGTGAAGCTTCCGTGTCCGACGCGTCGCCATCTTCGGCACCTGTCAAGCCTGCGGCCATCGCCGAGATGGCCGTCGAGCTGATTGGCATCACGAAGCGCTTCGGCGCTTTCGTTGCCAACGACGATGTCTCCATCGCCGTGCGCCGTGGCGAGATACATGCCATCATCGGCGAGAACGGCGCCGGCAAGACAACATTGATGAATGTCCTGTTTGGTCTGCTGCAGCCCGATCAGGGCGCGATTCGCGTCGGCGGCAAGGATATGGTGATGGCCGACCCGGCCGCCGCCATCGCCGCGGGTCTCGGCATGGTGCATCAGCATTTCAAGCTTGTGCCCTCGCTTTCCGTGGCCGAGAACGTGTTCCTCGGCATGGAAATCCGCCGCAACGGGCTGATCGATCATGCTGCGCAGATCGAAAAGACGCGCGAGCTTTCCGAACGCTTCGGCCTGAGGGTCGATCCGACCGAGCGCGTCTCGCTGCTGTCCGTAGGCATCGAGCAGCGTATCGAGATACTCAAGGTGCTGGCGCGTGGTGCGCGCATCATCATCCTGGACGAGCCGACGGCCGTGCTGACCCCGCAAGAGAGCCGGGAACTGTTCCAGACCCTGCGCGGCTTCGTTGCCGGCGGCATGACGGTTATCTTCATTTCCCACCATCTGGAGGAGGTGATGGAGGTTTCCGACACCGTCACCGTGCTGCGGCACGGCAAGCATGTCGCGACGCGACCGACGGCCGAGCTGACCAAGGCCGATCTCGTTCGCATGATGGTCGGGCGCGATGTCAGCTTCGAGCGCCGCAGCCGCGAACCGACAGCGGGCGACGTCGTGCTCGATGTCAGGAATCTGTGGGCCCGCGACGATCGCCGCCTGCCGGCGCTGCGCGACGCCAGCTTCACCGTGCGCGCCGGCGAGATCGTCGGCATCGCCGGCGTGGCCGGCAACGGCCAGACCGAGCTTGCCGAGGTGCTCACCGGCCTGCGTCCCGCCAGCCACGGCTCCGCCATTCTCAAGGGCCGTGACCTGACCACCCAGTCGCCGGCGCAGATCCGTGAGGCCGGACTGGCCCATGTTCCGGGCGACCGCATGGTGCGTGGCGTCGACGGTGGCGCCTCGATCTCGGCTAATCTCCTGATGGGGCGCCAAAGCAGGGCGCCGTGGTCGCGCAACGGCATTCTCGACTGGCAGGTGGCCGCTAGCCAGGCCGTGGACATGATCAAGCGCTTCGATATCCGCGCGCGCGGCCCCCAGGACACCGTCAAGCGGTTGTCGGGCGGCAACATCCAGAAGGTCGTCCTGGCGCGGGAATTCACGAACGACGCGGACTTCCTGCTCATTGACCAGCCGACGCGAGGCGTCGACATCGGTGCCCAGGAATCCATCCACGACGAGATCATGCGCCAGCGCGCGGCGGGGCGCGCCGTTCTCGTCATATCGGTGCAGCTCGATGAGCTTCTCACGCTCGCCGACCGCATCCTGGTCATGTTCAACGGCCGGATCATGGGCGAGGTCGACGGCGATGGAGCAGACGGCGAAAGGATCGGCATGATGATGGCAGGTGTCGAAGCCGGCGAGGCAAAAGGCGGCGCGATCCAATGAGCGACAGGTGGCGTGCCGTTTACGGGCAGCTGCTCGCTGTCCTCTTTGCCCTGGCCATCGGCGCCGTCATCATCTTGATGGTCGATGAGAGCCCGGTAAAGGTCTTCATGACGCTGCTGCGGGGAGCTTTCGGTGACCAGGCCAAGATCGCCGGCACGCTGCTGCAGACCACGCCCATCCTGATCTGCGGCGTTGCCGCCTGCATCGGCCTGCGCGGCGGCATGTTCAATGTAGGCATCGAAGGCCAGCTGTTCCTCGGCGGTTTCGCCGCGGCATGGGTGGGCTTCGACCTGCCCTTGCCGGCCGGCATTCACATGCTGGTCGGACTGGTGGTGGCGACGCTCGCCGGTGCCGCTTGGGTATCCATCCCGGCATTTTTCCGTGCGCGCTACAACACCAACGAAGTGGTCTCCACCATCCTGTCGAACTACGTCGCGGTGCTGCTGACGTCCTATTTCACCATCTTCCTGTTCAAGAGGCCGGGCGGCTGGTCGGAGACGCCGCCCATCCTGCCGACGGCCTATCTGCCCGAGCTCTTTTCCTTCTCGCGGCTCAACTGGGGCCTGGTCATCGGACTGGTGCTGGCGCTCTTGGTCGCGTGGTTCTTCCGTTATACGGGCAAGGGCTATTCGATCTCGATGGTCGGCTCGGCGCCGAAATTCGCCGAATATGGCGGCATCAATGTCAAACGCCAGGGGTTCCTGGTCCTGCTGGCCTCCGGTGCGGTCGGCGGACTGGCCGGCGGCATAGAGACGCTCGGCGTGCATCACCGCTTCATGGAAGGTTTCGCGCCCGGCTTCGGCTTCGACGGCCTCATCGCCGCGCTGCTCGCCAACGGGTCGCCGATCGGCACGATCGTCACGGCGCTGTTCTTCGGCGCGCTGCGCAGCGGCTCGCTGCTGCTGGAGGTCGAGACCACGGCCTCGCGAGAGATCATCACGGTTATCCAGGCCCTCATCATCCTCAGCGTTTCCGCGCAGGTGCTTATGAAGCGCCGCGGTGACAGCACGGCGGGGGAGCGTCGATGGAAGTTCTAGACAAGCTCCTCAACGTCGCCCTCCTGGTCGCGACGCTCAGGACCACCGCGCCGATCCTGCTGGTTGGCCTCGGCGGTTCCTTCACCACCAAGGCGGGCATCTTCAACATCGGCCTCGAAGGCCAGATGCTGGTGGGCGCCTTCTTCGCCGTGCTTGGTTCCATCTGGTCCGGCTCGGCCTTTGTCGGCATCTTGTGCGGCGTTGCCGCCGCACTCGTCTTCGCGCTCATCTTCGCACTCCTTGTCGTGACTTTCCGCGCCAATGAGGTGGTGGTCGGCCTGGCGCTCAACATCCTCGCCGGCGGCATGACCATATCGTTGATGAAGGCTGTTTTCGGCACACGTGGATCCATCGTCGGCCATGGCATCGTCGGCCTGCCAAAGGTCCAGATTCCATGGGCTCGCGAATTGCTTGGGTCCTGGGCGCCGCTGGTCTCGGGTTACACGCCGCTGGTCTATGTGGCCTTCATCGCCGTGCCGCTGCTCGTGCTTTTCTACAGGCGCACCAGGCTCGGCCTCTACATCCGCGTCGTCGGCGAGAAACCTGAGGCAGCCGAGGCGCTCGGCATCTCCATCGCCCGGGTCCGCTACATCGCCTCGCTGCTTTGCGGTCTTCTCGCCGGGCTCGCCGGAGCGCATCTGTCGCTCGGCTACATCACCATGTTCACCGAGAACATGTCGTCGGGGCGCGGCTTCATGGCGGTCGCGATCCTGATCTTCTCCAACGGCGACCCGCTCAGGGTGCTGGGCGGCTGCCTGCTGTTCGGCTTCGCCGATGCCTTCTCGCTCAGGCTGCAGACCTTCGGGTTCCCGTCATATCTGATCCTGGCGGTGCCCTATGTCGTGGCGCTGGTGGCGCTGTTCGCGCTGTCCTACCGAAGCAGGCCCCGCATCGTCCGCGAGACGCTCGAGAGCATGCGCAAGCTGCTCTCCGTCGAACCCGGCCGGGCCGACGTTGACAACAATCCCCCAAGGTAAGGATCCCATACGCATATGGAACGCATAATCCTCGACGTGGATTCAGCGGGCGACGACATCCTCGCCGTGCTGTTTGCCGCAGCCAGTCCCCACGTGAAGCTGGAGGCGGTCACGACCGTCACCGGCGCGGCTGGGTCTATCGAGCAGGTGACCAATGTCGTGCTCAACACGCTTTCGCTGGCCGGGCGCGACGACATCCCCGTCCATGCCGGCGCCTGGCGGCCGATCGTCGGCCACGCCAAGGCGGACATGGAAGCTCCGGTGCATTTCGAGAAGCGGCTGACCGCGCGCTTCGGCGACCGGCTGAAGAAGTTCAATCCGCCGGCGCCCGCTCCGACGCGCAAGGCGACGCCGGGCCATGCGGTCGATTTCATCATCGACACGGTGATGTCCAATCCCGGCGAGATCACGCTGGTCACCACCGGCCCGCTCACCAACGCCGCCATGGCACTCCTGCAGGAGCCGCGGCTTGCCGGCGCGCTCAAGCGCCTGCTGGTCCTCGGCGGCACTTTCCAGACACCCGGCAACATGACGCCGGTCACCGAATACAACATCTGGGCCGATCCCGAGGCCTCGCGCATCGTGCTGAACGCCGAGGTCGACAAGATCCTCGTGCCGCTCGATATCTGCGAGGACAACCGCGTCGCGACCTCCATGATGACGCGCGATGACATCGCCGACATGCAGGCGGTGGCGAAGAACAATCCGGTGGTCGACATGATCGCCGACGTGTTCCCCATCTACGTGGACATCTGGCGCGAATTCTTCGGTCTCGTCGGCTTCCCGCTGGATGACGTGATCACCGTGGCGCTGGCCTTCGATCCCGGCCTAGCCACGCTCACCGAGCCGCTGTTCGTCGACGTGCTGATCGACGGCCATGTGGCGCGCGGCCAGACGGTCGCCTATCGCGGCTTCCAGATCCTGCCGGGCGGCGGGCCGAAGACCACCCGCATCGGCACCGACCTCGACGGCCGCCGCTTCCTGAAGATCTTCAAAGATACCCTTGCCCGCTACGAGCGGACCATATGACGAGCCCGACCATGACCCCTACGCCTATCCTCTTCGATTGCGATCCCGGCCACGACGATGCCATTGCGCTCGTCATGGCGCATCGCTCGCCGGCCGTCGAATTGCTTGGCGTCACCACCACATGTGGCAATGCCGAGATCGAAAAGACGACCGCCAACGCGCTGCGCATCCTCGAATATATCGGCGCCGGCTCCGTTCCGGTGGCCGCCGGCTGCCACCGGCCGCTGGCGCGCCCTCTGGTGCTGGGCACCGCTGACGGCCCTAGCGGCCTGGAAGGCTCGCCCTACCTGCCGCAGGCGACGATCAGGCCGGTGAAGCAGCATGCCGTGGACTTCCTGGCCGAGAAGCTGCTGTCGCGCGCCGAGCCGACCGTCGTCGTAGCCACAGGCCCGCTCTGCAACATCGGCCTGCTGCTGCTGAAGCATCCGCATGTGCTGCCCAAGATCAAGCAACTGATCTGGATGGGTGGCGTGTTCTATCGCAAGAGCGAGATCATCACCCCCACCGAATTCAACGCCTTCTGCGACCCGGAGGCGCTGCGGATCGTGCTCGATTCGGGCGTTCCGATCACCATGGTCGGCCTTGACGTCACGATGCAGGTGCTGGTCGAGGAGCCGCAATATGCCGAGCTCGCCAGGATCGACACCCCGCTCGGCAAGCTGGTGAACGACTGGCTGCTGTTCTACGAGAAGCTGCACCGCAATTCGATGGGCGTCGGCGGCGCCATGCACGATCCGCTGGCGCTGGCCCTGGTGATCGACCCGACACTGGTCAGGACGCGCCCGGCGCATATCGGCGTCGACCTCGGCGGCAGCTACACCTTCGGCGCCACGGTGGCCGACTTCTGGGGCGAGCGTGGTCTGAAGGACAACGCGCTGATCGCCAACGAGGTCGATTCCGACCGCTTCTTCAAGCTGATGTTCGATCTGCTCAGGGATTGATCCAAGGCGCGCCGCGATCTCCGGATTTCGGCGCTCTTGCCCGCGTTCGTCCGGCGAGCCGGTGCGTGCTTTCGGGAGGCATGCCTGCCTGACCGAGACGTTCCACCCGAAGCACCATGCCGCGCCTGGCATGGTGCCCCCCGTGATCAGGCCGGCATCACCAGGCCGGCTGCGTCGAACTTATGCAGCTTTGCGGGGTCCGGTGTGAGGTAGATGGTGTCCCCATGCCTGACGGGGACCTCGCCATCGGCGCGTACATTGATGGTGCCGATGCCGTCGGTCTGCACATGCAGGAAGGTGTCGGAGCCGAGATGCTCGGCGACGCCGACCGTTCCCTTCCACGTCCCCTCCGTCGTCGAGATGCGCAGATGCTCCGGCCGGATGCCGATCGTTTTGGCGCCGTGCCTGGCCGCCGCATCGCCTTCGATCAGGTTCATCTTCGGCGAGCCTATGAAGCCCGCCACGAACAGGTTGCGCGGGCTGCGATAGAGTTCCAGCGGTGAACCGACCTGTTCGATGTTGCCGGCGTTCAACACCACGATCTTGTCGGCCATGGTCATCGCCTCGACCTGGTCGTGGGTGACGTAGACCATGGTGGTCTTCAACTGATGATGCAGCTCGCTGATCTCCAGCCGCATGGTGCCGCGCAGCGCCGCGTCGAGGTTCGACAGCGGTTCGTCGAACAGGAAGGCCGATGGCTGGCGCACGATGGCCCGGCCGATGGCGACGCGCTGGCGCTGGCCGCCGGAGAGCTGGCCGGGGCGGCGCTCCAGATAGTTGGTGAGGTTGAGCACCCTGGCTGCGTCCTTCACCTTCTTGTCGATGGTCGCCTGATCCTCGCCGGCCATCTTCAGCGGGAAGGCGATGTTCTTGGCCA